>Ga0247803_1000006_pt1 | contig 573620 bp, 528 predicted proteins | sample UWRJL014104B1_FD_180928 | JGI IMG/M metagenome (GOLD analysis project Ga0247803, IMG submission 180928) | Plant litter microbial communities from Arlington Agricultural Research Station in Wisconsin, United States - UWRJ-L014-104B-1 | ecosystem: Environmental > Terrestrial > Plant litter >... | reverse complement strand
AGTTGCGCGTGTTCATTCACTTGCGTGCTGGGCGCGGTGATGCGATACGGAAGTTTGTTGCCTTGCTTGTCTATCACAACCAAATCATTTAATTGTGCATCGGCACTGTAACGATAAATGTCATGTGTCAAGGTGGCTTGCACATAGGTTCCGGGTGCATCGCTAATTTGATACACGGGAATGACTTCCGCGTTGGCAACCGCGCTCAATAAGCACGAGAGAAATAAAAACCGCTTGTTAATTAACTGCATGAATAACTCCACAATCAGACATTTTCTTCTGCTGTTGATTTGGGTTTTGCCGGAATCGGCGATAAATAGCCGATCAATAACATCAGGCCGCCCACCACCATAAACGATACTATGCGCGCGAGTGTGCCTGTGCCGGTTAAATCTTTGGTGAAGAGTTTTAACAAGACCAAACCTAATAAACTGGCGCCGAGCATCCAAAGTTTGCGTTCTTGTAAGCGGCGTGACAGATTCATCACCACCAAAGCGCAAATTGCCCAGAGAATCGACAACGCCATTTGCACTATCACCGAATCCCACATCACCTGTGGCACATATTCAACACCGGTGTAGTGATGAATCGCGCGCAATAACACCACATTAATCCACGTAAAACCTAATACACCAATCACGCCGTAACGCAACTCTGCTGATGCTGAACCCAAGCCAATAAAATTGCGCTTAATGGCGTAGGCAAAAATTAACAATACGGCGGCTTGTGCCAAATCAAGCGGATTCAAAATGGGTAAATAGAATTGGTCGGTAATTCCGGAATAGCGGCAGGCATAAATAAACCACAGTAGTAAGCCGAACATCAGCGGTGCGGGAATTAAATTTTTGTAATCTTTTGGATACTGCGCAAATGGCCACATAACCTTATTGCTGAAATAGAGCAGCGCAACCAATGGCACAACTAAACACGCAAACCACAACACCGCTGCGCTAGTGCCGAACCATTGCAATTCATTTTGCCAATAGCTCGCCTCCCAATATACAAGACTAAACAAAAACCAGGCCGTTAATACGTGGAAGACGCTAAGCAAACCACACGAAGTGCTTTCGCGCTGGCGCCATAAAAACCAATATTGCATAACCACAAATGCCAAGAGCGCCAGCAAACCCCAACCTTGCGATGGATAAACGTCGTAACCAATAAACAGTCCTTCGCCAAAGTTGCGCATCGCCAACACACAGGTTAATGGCAATAACCAGAAACCGATGCGCGCCAGTTGTGGCCACTGCACTTTTGCACTGAACAACACCAGTGCAGCCACCGAGAGCGTGAAAAATAAAATCAGTGTCGGAAAATGGTGCTCGCCTGCAATATGGGCTTCTATCTCGATATAACCGGCAAGCAACCACCACAACCAACCGATAATGATTGTGAGTTGCGCAAACGGTTTTTCAAACCGATTACTGTGCTCCGCAAAACGTGTTAACAAATAGGAAATGCACAGCGCGGATGCAGCCAAAATAAACAGGCCGATAAAATCGCCACTGACAAACGGAATCGCACCGGCATCAATACCTTTAATCACTAACGAACAGGCGGCGGCGATATGCAAAAAATAACCTGCAATCCGCGGCAACAAACGTTGCTGGCGTAAACCTACCCAAATTAAACCGGTGGCTTCCAATGCCCAAGTGGCAGATGTCCATTGCGCATCGAGTGCGAGCGGAATAGTTAAGGTTGCAAAAGTAACGCCGAGCGCAACAAAAGACTCGATCAATACACGATGGGTGTGCTGGTATTTAGCCCAGAGCACACGCGCCAATCCAATATAAATTGCTGCAAGAATTAAGGCACTAATCGCCAAACCATATTCAGTGTGTTTAAGCAGCGCCGTTTGCAAACCAAACCCGACGATGGGTAAACCAAATACCAAACTGCCGTCTACCAAGCCTTTTAAATTCGGTGGTTGCTTGAGCGAGAACAATACTGACACGATTAAATAAAGTGCAAAAAACGCGAGCAAAAATGGCTGCGTGCTGGCGTATAAATGTGGCTCGTATTTGAGCACCCCCCAAGCTGATGTGATGACAAAAGTAAAAACAAAACCGACCCAGTTGAGCAAGCGCCAGGTTTTAAACCAGGCAATTGTGAGAATGCCAATATTGAGCAGCAAATAAAAACTGAATAATCCGACATGATTGCCGGAACCGTCGGAGGTGAGAATCGGTGCGAGAAAGCCCCCGGCGGTGGCCATAAGTGCAAGCACCTGTGCATTCTGCACCACAGCCAGCAGTGCACCGAGCATCACAATAATAAACATCAAACTAAAAGCGGCACCGGTCGGCATTAGCGAATACATTTTTGCCGCAGCGAATACAGTGAGATACAACGCAGCGATACCTCCGCCTTGCAATACCAATCCATAACCGCCCTCTTTTGCGCGGGTTTTCCAACCGATGCCGATTAACGCAATCGCCACGGCAGCAACGGCAGCCATACGCAACTCAATCGGCAACATGCCTTGGTTAGATGCGTATTTAACTAAAAAACTTAAACCAAAAAACATCACCACCATACCCACTCGCACAATGGGATTGCCTTCGGTAAAAAACCGATGCAGGTAGGCGATGCCTTTTTCAAATGGATTTATTTCAGCCGGGGTGCGTACTGGCGGCTTGTATTGCGCTGCTGCAACAGTGGGTTTTGCTATTTCTGCCATGAGTGGTGCTTCGGTAGCTGGCGTAGTCGCCATAGCAATGTTGTCGAGTTCAGCATTGCGAAGTGGTAACTCATTGTTGGTAGATAATGCTTCAGCTTGTGCTTCGGGCGGTAAATCAATGCCATGCGCTTTCAACCGTTCAGCTAAAGGAATTTTGGGTTGCACAGGTTCAGTTGCAACCGCCGCAGGCTTTTTAATAGGTGGCGAAATTACCTCTGGTGCTGTTTGCTCCGCTTGGGTTTTCAGCGCGTTAACATCGCGTTCAAGGCGATTGATGGTGCTGGTCAGCTGGAAAATTTTGGTGATTAAAAACCCGAGTGCGCCACCGATAAGCCAGCCGTTGTTGTAAAACACGGCCTCACCCAAACCCATACCGACAAGCGTAAAAATAATAAGCAAAGCCATATCAATTCCCTATTTGTTATTGTTTTCAGTAACTACTTGAATAGTTCGAAGCGGTTCCAATACTTTTTCATGCTCCAATTGCCACCCCACTGAGGCGCAGAGTTGTTGCATCATTAATTCAACTTGTTTTTGCGCGATTTGCGGTAAATCGCTTGCCTGGGCTTTGTCTTGCATCAGTTTTTTGGCTTCAACGAGAATCGCGGTGTAATCCTCATTATCGAATTTATTGAGGATGCCTTGGTTGATGTCGTAGAACTTGTAGTCGGTATCAATGGAGATGATTTCCGGGTCGGCAAAATGTTCGATCACCAAGGTGCGGCTATTGTGATCGCGGCGAAAACGCATTTTAGAAAAATCGTAACCGACGGACACTTTCGCTTTGGCAACGACTAGCGCTTTGCTATTGGTTTTGAAAATGCCGAAGAAATCTTTTTTAGTGTTGTGGTCGTAAATCTCAGTGAAATAACCTTCTGCTAACACTACTTTGAACACCTTCTCGATCCGCTCCAACAACACAAAGGATTCGGTGGCGACATCTTGCACGGGGGCTTTGAATTTTTTGGCGTAATACCAGTTAAATATTTGCCAGGCGGCAGCACCGCCGAGCACCATTGCGATAATAAAGACGAGCACATCCATCGTGAAATCCTTACTGGATCAAAAGTGGTAGTCAGGCAAAAAGTGGGCTCAGCTTAAACGGGCTTGGCACCAAAGTCTATTTGCCGCAGCCCGCACTTCATGGGGTAGAATGTGGCCTCCGTAACGGCCCTGCCCGACGAGATTCCATGCCCGACTGTCTTGCTGAAAAGCCCCGCATTATTCCACTTATTTACCAACCAGAGTCCGCACACTGGTTTGCTGCGGTGCGCCATTTACCCCATGCGATTTGGCTGGATTCTGGCCACCCAGGTAGCAGTTATGGCCGCTTCGATATCATCAGCGCTGCACCTCAATGCCTGCTGGAAACACGCGGAGCACTGACGACTATTCGTCATTGCGATGGGCGCAGCGAAGAATCAGCGCAAGACCCCTTCTATCTGCTCAAACAATTCCTGCCTGCCAATCCAACAGCGTCTCCACAAAATGAGCACAGCCTTCCTTATATAGGTGGTGCGCTTGGATATTTTGGCTATGACCTCGGCCGCCGCCTGGAAAAACTACCCAGTCTTGCACGCGATGATGTCGCGCTGCCTGACATGTCGGTCGGTATTTACCCTTGGGCGATTGTGCAGGATCACGTACGCCAGCAAAGCTGGCTGGTAATCAACGAAGGCATAAACCAAGCACTGGGCGGGGCTTATAACTTTTTGGAAATCGAGCAACTCTGTTCGGCATCGGCTAAAAACCCTGTGTTCCACGGCTTAATGCATTTTATTAAGAATAATGAAAAAGCTTTTAAAATCAGTAGTTTTTCAAGCAATATTAATGTCGATTACTATAAAGATACATTAGCGAAAATTCAGAATTACATCCGCGCCGGTGATTGCTACCAAGTGAACTTTGCCCAGCGGTTTAGCGCGGAATTCAGCGGTGATCCCTTTATCGCCTACTTGGTGTTGCGTGCTGTGCTGCCCTCGCCCTTCTCTGGCTTTATGCAATTGGATGGCGACGCGGTGCTGAGTTTATCGCCCGAGCGGTTTATTCAGGTGCGCGGCAATGAGGTGGAAACAAAACCTATTAAAGGGACGATCAAACGCGGCGCCTCGCCCGAGGAGGATGCCGCCAATGCGCAATGGCTACAAAACAGCCTAAAGAATCGCGCCGAGAATGTGATGATTGTGGATTTACTGCGCAACGATTTAAGTAAACATTGCGCCAATGTGCGTGTACCGAAACTCTGTGAACTGCAGACTTTTGCCAATGTCCACCACTTGGTGAGTACAGTGACCGGTGAATTGACGGCAGGTGCATCAGCCATTGATGTGCTGCGCGATGCCTTCCCCGGCGGCAGCATTACCGGTGCGCCAAAGATCCGCGCCATGGAAATTATCGAAGAACTCGAACCCACCCGCCGATCGCTTTACTGTGGCAGCTTGGGCTACATCAGCGCCGATGGGCAAATGGATACCAGCATCGCCATTCGCACTTTGGTGTGCGATGGCAATCAAATTCACTGCTGGGGCGGCGGCGGCATAATCGCCGACTCAGAAACCGATCAGGAATATCGCGAATCCATCGCCAAAGTACAGGTGCTAATGGATACGCTGGAGCAGGAATTTAACCACTAATTACTACGTCATTCAGAGGAGAGAAAAGTGCTAATTCAAAACCATCAGATCGATTTGCAAACCCCAACTGGCATCATGCGTTGTTATGTTTATCACCCGAAAGATACCGATGAAACCGCCGGTAAAAAATTCCCCGCCATCATTCTCTACTCCGAAATTTTTCAACAAACCTCTCCCATTCGCCGCAGCGCGCAAATTATGGCAGGCCACGGTTTTATCGTGATAGTTCCAGAGGTTTTCCACGAGCTAAATCCAATCGGAACCGTGCTGGGTTATGACGACGCCGGGCGCGATAAAGGCAATGCCGACAAAGTCGCTAAAACATTGGAAGCGCACGATAGCGATACGCAAGCGATGATCGATTACGCGCAAACCCTCGCGTATTACTCGGGCAAAGTCGGTGCCATGGGTTTTTGTTTAGGTGGCGGCCTCGCCTACCGTGCGGCCATTAATCCTGCCATTGCCGCAACCAGCTGTTTTTACGCTACCGATATCCATTCAGGTTTAACACCATCAAACCCCGGCAATGAAAGTTTGACTCGCACTGGCGAGATCAAAGGCGAATTGCAAATGATCTGGGGCAAACAAGATCCGCATATTCCGCCTGAAGGCCGCGCCAAAGTGTATGCCAATCTCGTCGCCTGCAATGTGAATTTTACCTGGCACGAAGTGAATGGCGTGCATGCATTTATGCGAGATGAAGGCGACCGCTACGATGCTGAATTGCAATTGTGGGGCTACCAAACAGCGTTGGGCATGTTTAAGCGCGTGCTTTATTAATTTCATCCAGCAATCAATATTTAAGGAAACCGCAATGAAAAAAATGACCGCAATTGCATTGGGTATTTCTCTCGCGCTGGGGGTTAGCTCTTGCAGCAATAACAGCTCATCAAAAAAAGATGCGGCCACGCAGGCTGGCGCCGCTTTGGGTTCAGGTATTGATCTGGCCAGCATGGATACTTCAATCAAACCGCAGCAGGATTTTTTCCGCTATGTAAACGGCAAATGGGTGGACAACACTCAGATCCCCAGTGACAAAGCCCGCTGGGGCAGCTTTGACGCACTGAGTGAAAATGCCGAAAACGATGTGCGTGCGCTAATTAAAGAACTTGCGGCAACCGAACAACTAGCTGGTTCCGATGAGCAAAAAATTGCGGATTTGTATAAATCATTTCTCGATGAGGCTTTGGCGGAGCAATTGGGTTTATCGCCACTAAAACCCAATTTGGCGCAAATCGATAAACTCAAAACCCACGCGGATTTGGCAGTGCTTTGGGGTGAGTGGCAAGCCTATGGCATAGGTATTCCACTTGAACTCTATATCGATCAGGATGATAAAAAATCCGATCAATATATTACCGGCGCCTATCAATCCGGATTGGGTTTACCGGATCGTGAATATTATTTAAAAACCGATGCCGCCTCATTGGAATTGCTGGGCAAGTACCAAGCTTACATTGCCAAGCTGCTGAGCCTTGCCGGAATAAGTAAACCTGAAAAAACCGCTGCCGATATAGTCGCGCTAGAGAAAAAAATCGCCGCTCTGCATTGGACGCGTGTACAAAACCGTGATCGTAATGCCATCTATAACAAGCTGACCTTGGCTGAGTTAAATAAACAAGCGCCCGGTTTAAATTGGAACGCTTTTTTTGCAGCAGCGAATTTAGGCAATATAGATGCAGTCGTTATCAATCAGCCCACTTACGTTAGCGCCTTTGCCAAACTGCAAGCGCAAGTTTCTGTTGCCCAGTGGCAGCAGTATTTAAAATTCCATTTGATCAATAGCGATGCAGGCAATTTAAGCAAAGCTTTTGTTGACGCCAATTTTGATTTTTATGGCAAAACGTTAAGTGGCGTACAAGAGCAGCGCACTCGTGAAAAACGCGCGGCGAAATTGGCCGATACCCAATTAGGTTTTCTCGTCGGTAAAAAATATGTAGAGAAACATTTCAAACCAGAAGCAAAAGCGCGCATGGATCAATTGATCGAAAACCTGCGCACCGCTTATGGCCAATCGATTGATGACCTTACCTGGATGAGCCCGGAAACCAAAAAACAAGCGCAGGTTAAACTCGCCAAATTCAATACCAAAATTGGCTATCCGGATAAATGGCGTGACTACGAGTGCGTCAGCATCAACGCAAAAGAATTAATCGCCAACTTGCGCCGCGCCGCAGCGTGCGAACACCAACGCGCGATTGCGAAGCTGGGCAAACCCGTTGATCGCACTGAATGGGGTATGACACCACAAACAGTGAACGCCTATTACAATGCAAGCATGAATGAAATTGTGTTTCCTGCCGCAATTCTGCAACCGCCATTTTTTAATGTGCAAGCCGACGATGCCGTCAACTACGGCGGAATTGGTGCCGTAATCGGCCACGAGTTCACCCACGGTTTTGACGATCAAGGCCGCCATTCAGACGGCGACGGCAACCTGCGCGATTGGTGGACAGAACAAGACGCTACGCAATTTAAATCCCGCGCGCAGCTGATGATTGATCAATACAGCGCATTTAATCCGATTGATGATTTGCACCTGCAAGGCGCTTTAGGTTTAGGTGAAAATATTGCCGATCTCGGCGGCGTTACTCTTTCCTACAGAGCCTATAAAAATTCACAAGCAGGAAAACCCGGCAAAACTATCGACGGCTTTACCGCTGAACAGCGCTTCTTTATGGGCTGGGCACAAGTATGGCGAATTAAATATCGCGATGAAGCATTACGCCAATCCGTCATCAACGGCCCCCACTCACCGGGCATGTATCGCGTATTAGGCCCGCTATCGAATATGCCGGAGTTTTATAAGGTGTATGACGTGAAGCCGGGTGATGGAATGTATCGCGAAGAGAAAGTGCGGGTGAAGATTTGGTAGGGAAAAATTTTAAAGACTAGATTATTTTTTTTATAAATCCCACCTCAAAAGGTGGGATTTACCTTCTCAATAAAAAATTGTTCAAGTTCAGCACTGTAAAATAAGTCCACGCATTTTTTTACATTAAACGATCCTGAAATTGAGCCCTGATAATTTTTACCAACAAATGAATCTATCAGCGGCTCAACACTCGTAAATGACTCAACCGGTAAACGTGATTGTTCAAAGTAGGCACTTGCAGAATTTAATGCATCTTGTTTCGACGCACTATCAGTTTGCACTTTACTTAAGCAACGACTTAACACCCAACTTTTGTATATTTGTTTTTCATCAGCCAGTGCTGAGTCATTTTTTTGCATATTGCTACATGCGGCAATTAGGCCAAGCAAGGAAACCAAGAATAAGTGCTTCATGCCAAACTCCAAAGAAATCCTTTTTCAGGAACGAAAGGACCATTTTCCGGTGAAAACATAAAATGGCAAGCATCAGAACAGATAGAACCGTCCCATAGAGTGACATGCCCGCGAGCATTCGACCAGCCGCTACCTGAAAACACAATAATACCTTTCTTTCCTTTAAAATCAGATTCCTTCGGCGATTTAATCGTTACATCTGGTTTCCCGAAAACTTCTTCAAGATAAGAAATCATGTCGTTAACTCTATACATGTATTGATTTTTATCTTTTCCACTAACGACTGCATATTTCTTACCAGATGGAATTAAAATTCCAGTTTTATTTAAGACATAACTCATTCGAATTGGGCAAGCATTTTGAAAAACACCTGAATCTATATTGATTTGAACATTTCCACCAATTTTTTTACCAACATCTTTAACTGGTACATTTACATCCGTAAAGTAAGCCCACGCTTTTGTGAAACTCGGTTTGACTATAGCCACAATATATCTCCTTGAATTGAATAACACTAAGCTTGCGAAAAATTAGCTGAGTTTACTGATTATTTTGAAAAAAATAGTGGTAGGTCTCTCATCTTCCCATTATCCGATACACACTTTAGAAACAAAAAAGGATCGAACAATCGACCCTTTTTATTGCTTGAATTTTTATCGCACTAAAAATTACAAACTCAATTCACGATTACTCGCTTTGATAAATTCTTTCTTCAAATCTTCGTAGGTGTGAACTGCGGGGAATTGCGGGAATTGTTCGATCACATTTTGCGGTGCGTGGAAGAGGATGCCTTGATCTGCTTCGCCCAGCATGGTGGTGTCGTTGTAGGAATCGCCAGCAGCAATTACACGGTAGTACAGAGTTTTGAGAGCCAATACTGATTGGCGTTTTGGATCACGTTGACGCAATGTGTAGCCCACTACCATACCGCGTTCATCTACATTCAAACGATGACACAACAGGGTTGGGAAACCGAGTTGGCGCATCAGTGGTTGGGAGAATTCATAGAAAGTATCTGACAGGATAATTACTTGAAAACGCTCGCGCAGCCAATCTACAAACTCAACGGCGCCGTCGAGTGGTTTAAGGGTGGCGATTACGTCCTGAATTTCTTTTAAACCAAGGTTGTGCTGTTCCAAAATACGCAGGCGTTGCTTCATTAATACGTCGTAATCGGGGATATCGCGGGTGGTGGCTTTGAGTTCTTCAATGCCGGTAACTTTCGCGAATTCGATCCAAATTTCCGGGACAAGTACACCTTCCAAATCAAGACATGCTAATTCCACAACAACCTCCAAAACGGTTAATAAATAGACTAAAAAGCCCAAAAGAGTGGCGGCAATCTACCCGTTTTGACCGGCTAAAGCAAACTCAAACCGGCCGGATTGCTTGGGCTGGCATGCCCTCCTCTGGTATCCTGCGCGCATACCTATTACAGAATCACCGTGAGTAGCCGCCATGACCGACAACCTGATTAATCTGATCGACTTAGACGCCAAATTCCAGCAAGAAAGCCCGCAAAAAGTGCTGAAATATGCACTCAACCAATTCGACAATATCGCAATTTCGTTTAGCGGTGCAGAAGATGTTGTGCTGATCGAAATGGCGCGCAACTATCGGCCGGATGTACCGGTTTTTTGTTTGGATACCGGCCGTTTACACGCTGAGACTTATCGGTTTATCGAAAAAGTGCGCAAGCATTACGGCATTAAGATTGATGTGATTTCACCGGACGGCGATGCAGTGCGCGCACTAGTGCAAGAAAAAGGTCTGTTCAGTTTTTATGAAGATGATCACAAAGAATGTTGTGGCATTCGAAAGATTGAACCGCTGCGTAAAAAGTTGTTGACGGTGGATGCATGGATCACTGGCCAACGCAAAGATCAAAGCCCTACCCGCGCAGAAATTCCGGTAATCCAAAACGATAAAACGTTCGCGCGCCCTGGTGCAACGCTCACCAAATTTAATCCGCTTTCTAATTGGTCATCCAAAGAAGTGTGGGATTACATGCGCATGTGTGAAGTGCCTTTCAATGAATTACACGAACGCGGATTTATTTCTATCGGCTGCGAACCTTGTACTCGCCCAGTGGCGCCGGGGCAACATGAACGCGAAGGTCGCTGGTGGTGGGAAGAAGCCACTAAAAAAGAATGTGGCCTGCATGCAGGCAATGTTGAGGCCTAAAAATAAAAAACCCATCTAGCCCACGTCCATACGGGCTAAGATGGGGGGATTAACCTTTTATAACAATAACTACTGGCTCTTGCCCGCTTGTATCACCCAGAGGCGTGACATCAGCGCTAATTTTGATGAGGCGGGTACTGCTTTAAATGCGCTAATCGCCTCAGTAGATTTATTCAAACCTAAATTCGCAATACCCACATTAATATTGACTTCGTCTTTGTTTGTAACGCCGCTTTTTGCCAACCCTTTAGTGAAAGCTGCAATTGCTTTCTCATATTGGCCGTGGCCCAAATAAGCCTCACCAACTTTCACCAGCGCCTCACCAGTAAGTTTAGCGGCAGCTTCCTTTTCAATGGAAGGAAGCAAGGTTAAATCTTCAGCAGCTTGTGTTCTGGCCATTGCCAGCAATTTTAAATCGCGATCTTTTGATTCGCCTTTACCCAGAACACCTTTATTAAAGCCTTCTTCCAATATCGCTTTAGCTTCGCCGGGATTAGTCACTGCCAATGACAATTCCGCTAACTCCACATACTCATCGGCCTGCAACATATTGGCTTTTTGCACTAAACGTAAATAAATAATATTTTCGCCGTCGCTAAACGATGAGCCTTGCAACAAATAGGTAAACATATCCGACCAATATTGCTCATTCGGGAACGACACCAGCAAGCGTTCAAGTGTTGCTATAACTTCGGGCTTTTTGTTTTGCTTGTGCTGTGTGCTCATCAGCAATTTCAGCCAATCTTCTTCAACAGGCTTACCCTGCTTTTGTGCTGTATCAATTAAACGCTGGGTATATTCACCCGCATGCGCAAAATCATTTTGCAAATAATAAGCTTGCGAAATTTGACGCAACACATCCAAATCGGCACCGGCTTCTTTTAAATAACGCTCACCGTACTGAATTGATTTTGGATAATTTTTCAAGGAAAAATAAATCTGGGACATCGTCAATACGCGCTTAGGCACATCGTCCGGTTTAAACTGCCCTGCAGCCAACATGGTTTCATAGACACCGACCGCACCAGAGTAATCTTTAAGATTCATCATGCAGTACGCAAGCATCTCGTTAATAATCGCGTCCTCAGTCGGGTTTTTGCCTGGCATAGCAGCTACTTCTTTGGTTTTTGCCAGCGCTTCTTTCCATTTTTTTGCATCCATCAGCTCACGCGCTTGTTTCAGCGGTTTGCCAATTTTTGCACTCACTTGCTGTGTTTCTGCTTTTGCAGCAAACACCTGTTGGCTAACCATGGGAGCAATCGCCATGCTGGAACAAATCCCAATGACGGCAACACGCAAAAGACGAATCATTTTTTTAGTTGGATACATAACATTTACCATTTTATCGATGTAATTTTTAAGGCAACTCAGCGAATGACATATTTATTCAAGCTTTTCATTACCAACGATACCAATGTTGGTTAAACCCAAACGCTGGGCAGTGGCAAGTATTTTTGCAACTACATCATACTTGGCCAATTTATGAGGCTTTAAATGAACCTCTGGTTTTGGCTGCATATTTGCAGCATGCAGCATGTAATTTTTTAACATTTCACCATCGCGAATGACGTTGCCGTCCCAACGCATGGTGCCATCAAAATCCACGTCAATATTAATGACAACCGGTAGCACCACAGGTGGTGGTGAATTGGTCACCGGCATATCCATTTTCACTGCATGTGTCTGAACTGGTAGGGTAATAATCAACATCACAATCAACACCAACATAACGTCGATGAGGGGAGTGGTATTCATCTCCACCATGACCTCGTCATTACCACCATTGCCAATATTCATGCCCATGGTCTTATCCTCTTTAGATGCTGTGGTTAACGCGAATACTGCCGTTAACGTGTAGGTATAGTAATGAAACCTATTTTGCCAATGCCCGCGCGCTGACAATACAAAACCAGACGACCTACATGTTCATAGCGGCCATTTAAATCACCGCGAATATGCACTTCTGGTTGCGGATGCATAACAGAAATAGTTTTTAGTTTCACCAGCAGTGCTGCTTTGTCGGCCACTCTGGCTTCATTCCAAAAATACTCACCGTCTTTAGTAACGGCGATAACAATATTTTCGGGTTTGGTTTGTGTCGGGATATTGGAAACATTTGGCAAATCAACTTGTACCGTTTTAATCACTACCGGAATAGTGATTAGAAAGATAATCAACATTACCAACATTACATCCACCAACGGTGTGGTATTGATGGTCGAATTGAGCTGCTCTTCATCGCCAGACGAAATATTCATGCCCATATATTTCTCACTTTTTAGTCAAATTATTTTCACAAGCTGAGCAAGCTATTTATTCTCACTCACAGTCTGTGAGCGAGAATAAATACGCAGTTTGACTTAGTTGCCTTGTCCGCCACGCACGCCCATCGCCAGATTGGCATGCATGTCTGCTGCAAAACCACGCAGAGAATCAAGAATCACTTTATTGCGACGCACTAACCAGTTGTAACCCAATACCGCAGGTACCGCGACCGCCAAACCAATCGCTGTCATGATCAAAGCCTCACCTACAGGGCCAGCGACTTTGTCGATACTTGCTTGACCGGCCAAACCAATCGCGATCAATGCGTGATAAATACCCCATACGGTTCCGAACAAACCGACGAAGGGTGAACATGAACCAACGGTAGCAAGCAATGACAAACCGTTTTGTAATTGGCCGCTTACACGTTCAACCGAACGTTGTAATTGCAATGCCAACCACTCTGGCAATTCAATTTTTTCACCGGTGCGCGCGCTGTGTTGTTTCACTGCCAGAATTCCATCTTCTGCCACTGCTCGGAATGCACTATCGGGCTTATAAGTATTCAGACTTTGAGTCAGGTCTTTTGCTTCCCAGAATTTACGGCTGGCTTTTGCTTGCGACAACAAACCTTGCTGTTGAATTAATTTTGTTACCAGTACATACCAAGTACCGGCTGACATCAGAATCATAATAATCAAGGTGCCGCGCGCGATAATATCGCCCTGTGCCCAGAGCGCACCCAAACCATATTGGTTATGCCCTTCAGCGGTGCTGGCTTCGGCTGAGGTTGCTGCATTGGCGGCAGCGTCAGATGTTGCTACTGAACTGGTATCAATACTGGCAGCAGCATTTTCATTGTAGGTATCGGTGGTTTGTTCAGAAGTTGCCATACCTGCATCAACAGCAGCTGCATCTGCCGTTGCATCAACTGCTTGTACTGCTGTGACATCTACTGGCGCAGCATTAACTGTTGCATCTGTTGTTGCGTCTTGCGCATACGCTGAGGTCATGCATACAGACGCGCCCAAGAACAACACCATCTGCAAAATAATGGATGAAGATAATTTTGTTTTCATTTTTAAACACCCTAAGTTAAATAAATAATGACTTATTAAATTACTGTTGAATTCACTGGCGGCTGCCCTTGTAGACAGTGCTGTGGACTAATTATTTTTCATCAAGATTGAAGCGAAAATTAATGCGGTGCCAACAGGCAACTGGCTGATTTGATTTCATGCAAGGTTCAAATTTCCAGGCGCGTATCGCATGCTTAAGTGCTGAAGCATCCAAGCGTTCATAACCACTTGATTTCTCTATTTTCCCACTTTGTACTTTTCCATCTTCTCCAAGATAAAGCGCCAGACCGACTACACCTTGTTCACCCAAACGTAGCGATCCTGATGGATAAGGTGCTTTACTCAACCCTTTTTTCGGTGAGCGCGCTGAAGTTACTTTTACTTCTGCTACTACCGGCTTGGTAGAGACAGTAATTGCATTGGCATTTGCGGGTGCCACATCGGGTGCAAAATCGATATCCGGCGGCGGCATAAAGTCAGGCGGTGGCGGCACAAAATCGGGCGGTGGTGGTGGCGGAGCCTCTTCTTCTGGCGGCGCTTCATCCTCAATAATTTTTGCATCAATCTGCTGTTTAACCAGCTTCATTGGGTCATGCCCCAAACCTACTGCCAGACCATAAATAATGACCGCATGAAATAACACGACAAAAATTATGCCACTGGATTTTTCTAAAACCGTTTTTTTTTCGTTATATGACATAGCAAATACATCTTGAAAGTTAAAAATCTGAATGACCCAAACATTTACTGCTCAAACCATAAAAACCATTTTCTTTACGGGAAAGTAACAAAGAATTAACGCTCATTTACACTAACTTTACAGGCCATGGCTTATATGAAATGACTTATAAGAAACAACCGAATTTCTCGAAAAAATCAATAACAGAAATAATTTTTATTGAAAAATTAATCTCTGCGATTGAGTTCAGTTTATTGAAAAAATAAATTTTGGTCGTTAACAAACCGTAAACGACCAATAAAATTCGCATAAAATAGTTTTCGCGTAAAAACACCGTAAAGATGTATTGGAGGAAGAAAAGAAGGGGAATATTGATACAAAAAAAACGATGAAAAATATAGAAGTGATAAAGTTTATAACCAAAAAAACAGCACATAAGTAATAAAAAACCCGGAAAACAAGTGACTATTTTCCGGGTTTTTTAGGGTAGAAGAAAAATTACCAACGCTATTTTTCGACAAATGCACGCTCAATAACATAGTCACCCGCAATGCCAATTCGGGGAGAAACTACTAGGCCAGCGCCATCCAACAATACACAAGTATCATCCAACATACCTGGGCTACCACACAACATAGCGCGATCAGTCTCGGGGTTCAGTGGAGGCAAACCTATATCCGCCAACAATTTTCCATTGGCAAGCAAATCAGTTAAACGACCTTCATTTTCAAATGCTTCGCGCGTTACTGTCGGGTAGTAAATTAATTTTTGTTTTACATCATCACCGAGGAATTCATTGTTGGGTAATTCTTTGGTGATGAAATCGCGGTATGCCAAGTCATCTATTTTGCGCACACCGTGAACCAGAATAATTTTTTCAAATTTTTCGTAAGCTTCCGGATCTTGAATCAAACTGATAAAAGGCGCGAGACCTGTTCCCGTTGATAAGAAATATAAATTTCTTCCCGGTTTTAAATCAGATAACAGTAATGTTCCTGTTGGTTTACGTCCAACCAAAATATCATCACCCACTTTAATATTTTGCAAGCGCGATGTGAGCGGCCCATTCGGCACCTTGATACTGAAAAACTCCAAATGTTCGGCGTAATTAGGGCTGGCGATACTGTAAGCGCGCAGTAGCGGCTTATCATTCACTTGCAAGCCAATCATTACAAATTGACCATTCTCAAAGCGGAAAGACTCATCGCGTGTCGTAGTAAAACTGAATAAGCTATCGTTCCAGTGAGTTACCGACAAAACCTTTTGCGTATTAAATGCGCTCATCGAAATTTCCTATGAATTAATGTTGTTGTAACGCGGTGTTTAATTCGGGCAAGGCAGTGAATAAATCTGCCACCAAACCATAATCGGCGTGTTTAAAAATGGGCGCATCCGGGTCGTGATTAATCGCCACAATAATTTTGCTGTCTTTAATTCCTGCAAGGTGTTGCATCGCACCCGAAATTCCCACTGCAATATAAAGTTCGGGCGCGATGATAGTGCCCGTCTGCCCGACTTGTAATTCATTTGCTGCAAATCCAGCATCGACGCATGCACGGGTTGCCCCGATTGCAGCATCCAATTGCTCAGCGATGGGATCGAGCAACTCGTTAAACCGTTCACCCAAACTGCGGCCACCGGCAATCACTACGCGCGCCGAATTTAATTCCGGGCGCTCGGAATGCGTCAGCTGCTCACCGATCCATTTACTGATATTGCGCGCTGGTGGAACATTAAGGGTAACGACATCGGCATTGCCATCGCGATTGCTCGCGCGGAAAGCGGTAGCGCGCACGGTGATAATTTGCACCGTTTCATGGCTTTCAATTTTTGCCAAAATATTGCCTGCATAACTGGGGCGAACGTAAGTAGCAGGCGCTTGAATCTCAATGACGTCGGTGATGGTCGCAACATCCAAACGTGCCGCGATACCCGGCACTACACTTTTGCCGAAAACACTGTGCGCACTCAGAATAACGCTGTAGTCATTTGCAATGCCTAGCACCAATTCCTGCACATCCTCCACCAATGGATGTTGCAAATGTGCCGCTGGGGCAATTAATACGCGGCGCACACCAGCCAGTTGGCGCGCTTCTGCTGCGACTGCATCAAGGTCGTCGCCGTACACCAACAGGTCTATAGGAAGATTCCATGCGGCGGCGGCGGTGACGGCCTGATATGCCGAAGGCTTTAACTGCTTGCCATCTTTTTCTGCCAATACTAAAACACTCATTACAACACCTCCGCTTGACGCAATTTGGCAACCAATTCCTGCACACTCGCCAACTGGATCGCACCGGGTTTTTGTAGCGGCTCACTGGCTTTAAGCACGGTAAAGCGCGGCGCCAGATCGACATCAAGTTCAGCGGCAGCAAGAGTTTCAATGGCTTTTTTCTTGGCCATCATCAGGTTAGGCAGCTTGATAAAACGCGGCTCATTCAAACGCAAATCGGCGGTGACGACAGCTGGCAATAACAACGAGAGTGTTTGCGTTCCTTTATCTACTTCACGAGTCACTTCGATGTGATCGTCTTTAACGACTATGGCGGAAGCGAAAGTACCCACACCAACACCTAGCAGAGCTGCAAGCATCTGCCCTGTTTGGCCGTAATCCTCACCCACTGCTTGTTTGCCAAGAAAAATGAGTTGTGGTTGTTCACGGGTGACTATCGTTTTTAATAGCTTGGCTACTGCCAGTGGCTGGAGCGGCGCGTCGGTTTCAACTAGAAGTGCGCGATCAGCACCCAAGGCATAGGCATGACGCAAGCTGTCTTTAGCTTCGGCGCCGCCAATCGCAACAGCAATGATCTCACTCACCTGCCCGCGCTCTTTTAAGCGTACCGCCTCTTCCAGTGAAATTTCATCAAACGGGTTGATCGCCTTTTTAACTTGGGCAACATCCACCTGCCCTGTTTCGGCGAGGATGTTGGGCTTTACGTTGTAATCAATTGCGTGTTTAACCGCGACCAGTACCTTCACTCTAAACCCTCCATTAAAAGTCAGTAAGATGCTTGTTGCCCGCTATTCTATTTCGCGTTAGCATATTTGTTAAATTGATAATATATATTTTATATATCTGGATATTAGATATGCGATATACACTGCGCCAACTAGAAATCTTTGTAGCTATAGCCCGTGCGGGCAATGTATCACGCGCGGCTGAAGTGGTTGCCTTGTCGCAATCTGCTGCCAGCACTGCACTGGCAGAATTAGAGAAGCAATTTGATTGCCAGTTATTCGATCGCAACGGCAAGCTGCTCAAACTCAATGCCTTGGGTAAAACCTTATTGCCCATTGCCAGCAGCTTGCTAACTCAAGCAAGTGAAATTGAACAGCTATTAGCGGGGAAATCGGCGCTGGGGGATTTGAATGTCGGCGCAACACTGACGATAGGCAATTACTTGGCGATTATGATTATCAGCGAATTTATGCAAAATCATCTGGATTGCCATATCGCCCTGCAAGTAAAAAATACCCAAGCGATTTTGCAGCAAGTCGCCGGTTATGAACTGGATTTAGGCTTGATTGAAGGCAGTTGCCATCACCCGGAACTGATGGCAGAAACCTGGATTGAAGATGAGCTCGCCGTATTTTGCGCACCTTCTCATCCACTCGCCACTTCCAGTACAGTAACCATGGAGGAATTATTAGCCGCAACCTGGATTTTGCGGGAGCAAGGCTCAGGCACGCGCGAAACCTTTGATCAGGCATTGCGCCACCATTTACCTGAGTTGAATATTCGCTTGGAGCTGGAACATACCGAAGCAATAAAACGTGCAGTAGAATCCGGCCTTGGTGTTGGCTGTATTTCACGGTTGGCATTGCGCGACGCTTTTAAACGCGGCAGTTTGGTAGAGATAAAAACGCCACTACTGGATTTGCGCCGCCAATTTATGTTTGTATGGCACAAGAAACGCTATCAAACACCAGCGATGATTGCCTTTTTAGATTATTGCCGCTCACTCACGGCTAAGATAAAACGCAGTGACGAAATATTATTAACTTCTACTATCACCTCACCTGTTTGAGTTTGTTATGACCCAACGCGATCAAATGCAATATGACGTAGTAATTGTGGGCGCCGGCCCTGCTGGCCTCGCCGCCGCTATTCGCTTGAAACAACTTGCCGCACAAGAGGCGCGCGAGCTCAGTGTCTGTGTGTTGGAGAAAGGTGCTGAAGTCGGCGCACAAATTTTATCAGGCGCAGTAATTGATCCCATCGCCTTAAATGAATTAATTCTCGACTGGAAAAGCAAAGGCGCTCCCGTCACCACGCCAGTTAAACAAGACCAATTTTTGTGGCTTACTGAAAATAATAATTACAACATCCCCACTGCCCTCTTGCCGCCGCTAATGAATAATCACGGCAATTACATTATCAGCCTGGGGCAACTATGCCGCTGGCTGGCGACTCAGGCAGAAGAACTCGGTGTAGATTTATTTCCCGGCTTCAATGGCAGCGAAATACTTTATAACGATGACGGCAGCGTTAAAGGAATCGCCACTGGCGATATGGGCGTTGGGCGCGATGGCAATCACAAGAATACGTTTTCTGCCGGAATCGAATTACATGCGCGCTACACATTGATTGCAGAAGGCGCACGCGGATCGCTCGCTAAATCATTGGAACAAAAATTTAATTTGCGCGCGAATGCCGAACCGCAAAAATACGGTCTGGGTTTTAAAGAAATATGGAGCATTGACCCAAGCCAACACAATGAAGGCGCGGTGCTGCACACACAGGGCTGGCCGCTGGATAATCACACCGGTGGCGGTGGATTTCTATATCACTTAGCCGACAACAAAATCGCATTGGGTTTTGTAGTACATTTGAATTATCGCAATCCTTATCTAAATCCATTTGAAGAATTTCAGCGCTTTAAAACCCATCCAGCAATTAAACCTCTACTGCAAAATGCCAAGCGACTGTCTTATGGCGCACGCACGATTAATGAAGGTGGTGTGCAATCGTTACCGGAATTGATTTTCCCCGGTGGCGCATTGATTGGTTGCTCGGCAGGTTTTGTGAATGTGCCGAAAATAAAAGGCTCACACAATGCAATTAAATCCGGCATGCTTGCAGCGGACACTATTATTGCTGCCTTGGCGCAAGATAAATATGAGCCGTTACTAAAAGCTTATCCTGAAAAAATTCGCAACTCATGGCTGTGGAAAGATTTATACGCAGTGCGCAATATCAAACCTGCGCTTTCAGCTTGGGGGAATATCGGCGGAACCTTGTACGGCGGCGTGGATATGTGGCTGCATTCGCTCGGCATCACCCTGCCCTGGACGCTAAAACACAAACAAGCTGATCACGAAACCTTGGTTGCGGCTAAAGACGCACAGCCGATTAATTACCCTGCACCCGATGGCAAAATTACCTTTGATCGATTAGCGTCAATTTATTTAGCCAACATTCAACACGAAGAAGATCAACCGGTTCATTTACAACTGGCTGATACAGAAATTCCGATTACGACAAATCTCGCCATTTATGCCGCGCCGGAACAACGTTATTGCCCGGCGGGTGTTTATGAAATTATTGAAAAGGAGAGCGCCAAACGTTTACAAATCAATGCTGCCAACTGCATTCACTGCAAAGCATGCGATATCAAAGATCCACTGCAAAACATTACCTGGGTTCCACCTCAAGGAGGCAGTGGCCCCTATTATGAGGCGATGTAAAAATCATCCGCCAGACAAGCCCCGGTACCCACTAAACCGCAGTAGCCGCCAGGATTTTTATGCAGATATTGCTGGTGATAAGTTTCCGCATAATAAAACTCACTCGCTGGCAAAATTTCGGTGGTTATTTCACCGAGATTTTTGTCATTGAGCGCTGCTTGAAAATACGCCTTTGACTGCTCAGCAATTTCATGCTGCGTTTCATTAAAATAATAAATTCCAGAGCGATACTGGGTACCAGTATCGTTCCCTTGGCGCATACCTTGGGTGGGGTTATGAATCTCCCAAAATACTTTCAACAATTTGCCCAAGGATGTTTCTTTAGGATCGAACACCACCAAAACCACTTCATTGTGGCCGGTTAAACCACTGCACACTTCTTCATAAGTTGGATTAGGCGTGTAGCCTGCTGAATATCCAACTGCCGTAGTGTAAACACCTGGCTGTACCCAGAACTTTCGCTCAGCGCCCCAAAAGCAACCCAAGCCTAAAACAATTTGCTCAAGACCATCGGGGAACGGCGGCAAGATAGGTGCATTTATTAGCGCATGCTGATTATTGACGGGCATAGGATCATACCTGCCCCTCAAAGCCTGATCGCGTGTTGGCATTTGCAATTTCGTTGTTGAGAAAATCATAGATGGCTCCTGTTACATGCGTGCAATAGTCAATATTGATGCAAATAAGAACGGTGCCCTCAGGCACCGTTGCGATTAAAACCAGCGACTTACATTAAGCCGTTCCCACCACACCATTAGCAACCTGTCTACTGCAGCTTGTGCTGCCAAGCCTAATTTTTCTGGTAACGATTTTTTGTAAGCAAACTCCACTTCATAAATGTCCGCGGTTTCAGCTTGCGCAAACAGATATTCATCACTTGTCTGTAATTCATCGATCAGATTTACTTCAATCGCACGGCGACCAAACCAGACTTCGCCGGTGGCTACTTTGACCACATCAACTTGTGGGCGATGCTCACTGACAAACTCCTTAAATAAAACATGGGTGTCTTCCAATTCTTCGACAAATTTTGCGCGGCCTTTTTCAGTATTTTCACCAAACATAGTTACGGTGCGTTTGTATTCGCCTGCCGTGAACATTTCGTAGTCGATGTCGTTTTTCTTGAGTAACTTGTGGAAGTTCGGCAACTGTGCCACCACACCAATAGAACCAAGAATCGCAAACGGTGCAGCAACAATTTTGTTGGCAACACAGGCCATCATATAACCGCCGCTAGCTGCTACTTTATCAACGCATACCGTGAGAGGGATATTTTTGTTGGTGATACGCGCGAGCTGGCTAGACGCCAACCCATAGCTATGCACCATACCACCGCCGCTTTCTACTTTAACGACGACTTCGTCAGTCGGTTTGGCGAGAGTCAGCACAGTGCTAATTTCTTCACGCAAAGATTCAACTTCAGATGCTTTGATATCACCATAAAAATCCAAAACAAAAATGCGCTTTTTTTCCGGCTCAGCGACGTCGTCCGCACTTTTATCCTGTTTGGTTTTGGCAGCGGCTTTAATGGCTTTTTTGTGTTCCACTTTTTCAGCTTTTAAGCGCTTCTTTTCGGTTTTCTCAAACTCTTTATATTCTTCATCATCGAGCATTGCATCGCGCAAGGAATCGCGTAGGTGATCAAATTTTTCATTCAGTTTTGTGACTTCAATGTGACCCTTATCGGACTTTTTATTACGACCACCCATAGAAATCACAAGCGCAACAATGACACCAATAGCGGCCACGAAAGTGACCGTTTTTGCGAGAAATAAACCGTAATCTGATAAAAATTCCAAAAGATAAACTCCGTACTACTTTTAAATGAAATGAATCGGGTACAACAACTTAATTAAACTCGCTTACCGCTTCACGCGCTACATCATTAATCGGGCGCGCTACCAAGCCGGTATTAGAAAGGCTTATTTCAAACAAGGCGCCATCCTTCATCGGCAGATAGGTTGCTGAGCCATAAACTGCATCTACCACCGGAACCCAATCGGGATTGGAATTAAAAATTTTCCAAACATCAACGCCATATAGACTGTCATGCACGGTGTAGGCGGTGCGCTTGGCTGTGGTTTCTTGTTCGATATCGTAATAACGGCCACTCAAACGTTCAAGGCGAAATGCTGGCTTGATACCAAGGGTGGCAAGATAACCATCCCATTTCACAATACGCGAATCCAGTTGCCACTGATCACCGCGCAACTCAACGCGCTGCTCTTTGCCGTCTTTATCGGAGAGCACCGCGTAGTAATGTTGATCTTCGATCTTATCGAAGTTAATGGTGGCGACCACCTGCTCTTGCAAGACTTGCTTGTAGCTATATATATCGAACGCGGTTAACGCGACAACGGCGCAGAGCGCCAATAACACCAAACCGAAAATACCGCGACAAAAACCCACAAACCAGGAGTTTTGCCATAGTAAACGCACTGCCTTGTAAGCAATAAAAGCGGCAATAAGACCAATAAAAATCGCCAATAAGGTGAAAATCATAAATATCCTACCTGAGTTAGTAGTTTGTTATTGTTGGTGGGGAGTCGGGATTTGATGCAAACGTTCAATGTAGTGAGCGATCAACTGCCCCGCTACACTAGCGGTTGCTGGCACCTGAGGCAACTTATCGTAACGGAACCATTTCGCATCCACAATTTCTGTAGGGTCGATATGGATCTCCCCCGCCGCATACTCCGCAATAAAACCGAGCATTAATTGACTGGGAAATGGCCAAGGCTGACTGTAGAAATATTCCAACTTACCAATCGTTAAACAGACTTCTTCCATAACCTCGCGCCGGATGCACTCCTCCACACTCTCGCCAGCCTCTACAAACCCCGCTAGCGTTGAATAAACCACCCGCGACGCTCGTTGATGATGCGCCAACAGCAGTTCTTCACCGCGAGTGACGAGCACAATCATGCAAGGGGAAATACGCGGGTAAAAGCGTAGGTCACAGGAAAGGCAAACTTTGGCCCGGTCGATTTCATCTTGCCGTGTTTGCTGTCCACAGCGGCCGCAATAGCGATGATCGTAAAACCACTGCGCGATTTGTAATGCGCGGCCAGCCAATTGAAATGCATCCGCCGGGAGAATTTCTAACTGCGAACGCAACCCAAGCCATTGTCCAGATGCAGGCAAAATCGTTGTGGCAACGACTTTCACCCACAAGTCTTCATTATTCAGTACACCCAAATAATGCTCGCTCAGCAATTGCAGCCCATATTCCGCTAGTGCGCTTTCAGTGAGGAGATTGATATGACCATCGGTATCGCACAGCAGCTGGTCGCAACGATACGCAGGTGAGGCACCGACAATGATAAAACGCCGGTTGCGTGACACAACCGGCGCTATTGATGCAGCATGATATTCAAAAGAAGCCAGATCAAAACGAAACGACATAATTAGAGGTTGTAACCTAACGCCTGCAAACTCTCTTCGGCGATTTTCAATACATCGGTGTCGGCATTTTTATCCAGCTTGATTGCATCAAGATAATATTCAAGGCTGATGACCGCATCGGCAAACGTCTCTAGCAGATGCTGTACCGCAGGGTGTTGATCTGACGCGAGTAAATCATCTTCGACAAAACGCATGCAACCCGCCAATACCTCAGCCGCGCGCGATAAGCCCAACACAAACATTCCGCCGCGCACCGAATCAAGGATACCGGGGATATTACGAATATGGCCTTTATCGTAATTGGATTCAGCAAATGCGGTGAGTGCACGCTTAACCATCGATAAACCGGTTTCTGCTTCATCGATTACGATTTTCTCCGCTTCAGCGATTTGGTTATTCGCCATTGCTGCATCGCGTGAGAGCGCATTAATTTGTGCAACTTTTTCATCGGACAAGTTTGCGTTATTTAATCCGGCGATGGTACTTTCTACATACAACAAGGTGTCTGCCACCACCAGCAACTCGTCAGGCGTGACCGGGCTGTGATTGGCTTGCCACACGGCAATTTTTTCAATTTCTTGCTTGAGGCTATTGCTAGGGGAGACCAAACCGACAATCGATAAAATGTCGGCCACCTTTTTCAGGGTTTCCAATAATTCTGGTGATTCACTCAGTAACTCAGCACCACCTTGCGCGGCACGCTCAAGAATATTTTTGGTGCTGTGCAATTCATCAGTTAATACAGTCACCATAGAACTGATGGTATTGGCGCTGGGGCCGTTAAGGAATTCCATTTCACGCGCGAGTTCGGCTTCGGTAAAGCTTAATGGTTCCATACCGTAAGCAGACAACACCGTCGCGGAAATTTCTTGCTCTGAGTGCGATAATGCCAATAAATAAACTAATTCTTTTTGCAGCGCAGGGTCAACTTCACGGCCTAATACCGCACTACCCTCGAATTGAAAACGCTTGATTTCACGCTCAATCGCACTGAATAACATTTTGCGGCTTTTAGTAAGGCGCATATTTTTTTCAGCGATTGCCGCAATTGTCGTACTGCTTAACCACCAAAAATTACTCAGTACGCTGCCCGCTGCGGCAACCTCCAAACGGTGCAGTGCACGATTCATGATGCCCAACGATGCCTTGACCTGCACGCCCTTCAATACATTCACTAAACCGGTTTGATACATATGGCGTAAACGGCGCACTAATACGCTCAAATCTTCTGGCAATGCCTGCGCGGCAACCAGCTTACGGCTCGCTTTTACCGATGGCAGCGGATAAAAAAAGCTCTCGGGCATCGGCGCCGCTTTGCGCGCTAAACGCAATTCATTGATATGGGGAATTAACAGCATCGCCATGCTGCGCGCCGTTTGCGTACAGTATTCAAGGTAGCGCGGCAGGACAAAAAAGCTGGCAGTAAGCAACTCCAATTTTGCTTCGGTTTTTTCGTCGTCACCCAGGGTGATATCGGTAATATGGATGGCAAGTTCGTCGGCGAGTAAATCCACGCCGCGCAACTGGATCAAACTGAGAATGCCGCGAATTTGTTTGATGCCATCAATACAGTTTTGCAAGAGTTCGCCGTTGTTGCGGTCTTGTTCAAACTGCTCAAGGCGCATGGCCGATTGCTCAATCGTAGCAACCAGCTCGTCTTGAACCATTTTAAGGGAGGCGAGATTTAGGGTTTCTGTTGTGCTCACAATAACATCCTGGCGTTTGTCTCTTGACGGGTTGGGGGCAAAGCCGCGCGGGGCGCCGCTTGCCAAGCAATATTACAGTTCACATTGACTCTATACCATGTTCGGCGTTATTTCACCGCCGTCATCTAAATAAGCAGAGTAAAGCCAAGGGTTTGCCAAATTCCTCTCACTTGCGCCGCATTCAAAGCCGCCTGGCATCGAATTTATTCACGCAACCATACACAATTGTCGCCACTGCTTTTAGCAATAACCGCTAATTTTTGTTGGTGTAACTCCAGCTCTTCGGGCAAAGCGAGAATAACCGGTAAGGGTGTGCGCCCCGGAGCTAATCGACGCAGCGCATTTTGATCATCGCCATCTTCCGCATTAGCTTGGTTGCCACCCAGCGATAAAGCCGTTTGCCCACCCGTCATGAAAAGGTAAACATCGGCCAGAATTTCGGCATCGAGCAAGGCGCCGTGCAATTCGCGCTGGGAGTTATCAACCCCGTAACGTTTGCAAAGCGCATCGAGATTATTCTTTTGACCCGGATGTTTGGAACGCGCCATCAGCAGCGTATCGACCACATGACAGCGATCGCTGATGCTGCCAAAGCCGGGGCGGATCATATTCATTTCGTAATTGAGAAAGCCGATATCAAACGCCGCGTTATGAATGATCAGCTCGGCATCACCGATAAACTGCAAAAACTCATCGGCAATGCGCGCGAAAACCGGTTTATCTTCCAGCATCGCGTTGCTGATTCCGTGCACGGCCTGCGCACCGGCATCGATTTCACGTTCGGGTTTTATATATTGATGGTAATGCCGACCGGTTAGGCGGCGGTTGAACAACTCCACACAACCGATTTCGATAATCCGGTGCCCTTGTGAGGTTTCAAGGCCGGTAGTTTCAGTGTCCAAAACGATTTGACGCATGCTCTAAACCTTAATGAAATCGTGAGTTAAACCCTGTTGACCGGCAACTGGCGCAGATGCGAACGTAAACCGGGCGCTGGGCCAAGAATGCGCGTTACCGCCAAACCGCGCAGTGGGCGATATTTTGTCCACGCCGGCTTTATTGGCGTTAAAGGAATATGATCCTTGCGCGCTACCACCAAGTAAAAGCCACCCCACGGCGAGTGCAGCCTTTTACCCCAGCGCTCAATCCAATGCAAATGTTTGAGTGTATTTTCCTGCGGCACCGGTGGGCGAAAAAAACCTTTATAGACAGCAACGGGTTCCATATCCAACAAGGTTAACCAATCCATTAATCGTCCCAACCGCAGGTATTGAAAGCGCCAACGCGGCCGGGATTTAAAAATGCGGGCAATACTTGTACAAAACCCCCAAGGGCTCCACGGGTTAAAACCGACCACAATAAGGTGCCCTTTGGGAATGATGATACGTGTCGCTTCGCGTAATAAGTGATGGGGGTTTTGGCTGTAGTCAAGGCTGTGATGGAGCAACACCGTATCGATAGATTCGGCGCTCAAGGGCAAATGATTAAAATCGGCCAAGGCGCCCAGCTTTTGGTTATCTTCCACGCGCGGGTGCAACAAAAATCGATGCGCAATGCGACTTTCATCGGTCAAATCCAGACGGCCACTAATTCCGAGCTGTAATAGATGGAAGCCAAACACACACTGCAGGGCATCATCAATCGCCTCTTGCTCCTCGATCAGCAAAGCATGACCGAGTGGTGTTTCAAACCAGACGGTAAGGTCCGCGACGGATTCACGCAGGGGCAACACACCAAAGCGCTTTTTCCAAATTGCTGAAAAACGGATCAATAACCGGTGCGGTGCTTTTATCAACTTACGCTGCATTGTCTGCCCTCATCTCACTGCGAGCTTCTCTATATAGAGGTCACACCAATCTAGCACAAGAGCCAAGGGCAAATTAGCGTTAAAACATTGGCAGCAGTGGGCGTAGAATATTGGCCAACTTTGATAGAGGTCGCGCCGTGCTCACCATTACGCCAATTCCCGCACTCGATAGTAATTATTTTTGGGTAATACGACCCAACCAAGACACGCAACGCGTCTATGTGGTTGACCCTGGTGATGCCGCGCCGGTTATCGCCTACCTCGCCCGCCACCAGTTAACCCTCGCTGCCATGCTGATTACCCATCGCCATCGCGATCACACCCAAGGCATCAATGATTTACTCAAACACTGGCCAGTGCCGGTGTACGGACCGGATTCCGATCTGATCCCGCAGATATCGCACCATCTTGCCGATGGCGATGCACTGCAGCTGGATGGAATCGCCTTTAATATCATCGCCGTGCCCGGCCATACCTGGGAGCATATCGCCTATTTTGCTCGCGCCACGGATGATCGTGCACCGCTATTATTTTGCGGCGATGCATTATTTGCCGGTGGCTGTGGGCGACGTTTTGATGGCTCTGCCGAGGTGATGTGGGATTCACTGCAAAAACTCGCCGCCCTCCCCGACGACACACTTATCTATTGCGCGCATGAGTACACCCAAGCCAATTTGGCGTTTGCCGTCGCGGTTGAACCTGACAACATCACGCTTTTAGAGCGTTTCAAGCATGTCCAACAGCTCCGCGAACAGGGCCATATCACCCTACCCTCAAGTATTTTGCTGGAAAAAAGAACAAATCCATTTTTGCGCTGTCAACAAGCAGGCGTAAAAAAATTTGCTGAAAACGACGCCAAGCTGTCGCTCAAAACAACGGCAGACGTATTTGGTGCCTTGCGCTTTATCAAAGATACTTGGCCAAACTAAATAGGATAAGCCGCATCTATAAAGCCCCGACCAGCTCTCAGTGGGGTTGTGACCGGCTGCCCTTATTCCCTATTAAACGTTGACCGCCAGAGAGTCACCACCTAGAATCCGAGATCTCCAGCACCATGGAAGGCCGAGGCAATCACTAACTAGCCGCTATTTGACGAGATAATAGGATGAAAATCCTAATAATCAATAATACGAATGGCCGAAATCAACCAACTTTTTCAGCATAAACCCTCCGCAAAGAGACGCTGAAAAGTGAACCTGAAAAGTGACCCTATGAATTATCAGAATCGCTTGTCTCTGTGTATCGGCCTTGTCTCGATCATCACGCTTGCTGGCTGTAGCACGCTCGATAAAACCGACAAACCTGCAGCAGATGCCAATATCCTGGACACAGTAACCGCACCAGAAGTCGTCCCAGCGGTTACCGACGCTAACGAACATCTTGGTAATTCAGGCAACTTGTGGGAAGCGATAGCCGAGGGTTACGGTATACCTGAAGTTCATGACAGCAAAGTCGATAAAAACCTGCGCTGGCTATCCAACAACCAGCGATATCTGGATCGTGTTACCGAGCAAAGCAAACCCTACCTGTATTACGTCGCAAAAGAACTGCGTGAAAATGACATTCCCATGGAAATGGCGCTGCTTCCAGTGGTTGAAAGTGCCTACAACCCTTTTGCGACATCGCCGAGTAAAGCAGCAGGCTTCTGGCAATTTATGCCCCAGACCGGGCGCAACTTTGGTTTAAAACTCCACAATGGCTACGATGGCCGCCGCGATTTAGTCGCCTCAACCGATGCTGCAGTACGTTATTTAAAACGCTTGAATACGATGTTTGACGGCGACTGGTTGCTCACTGTTGCCGCCTACAACGCTGGCGAAGGCACTGTTAGCCGGGCGATTGAAAAAAATCGCAAGCAAGGTAAAGGCACCGATTTTTGGTCGCTGCCGTTATCCCAACAAACCCAATCCTATGTTCCGCAATTGCTAGCACTTTCCAAAGTGATCGCCGACCCCAAAAAATATGATCTGGAGCTTGGCGAAATTCCCAACAACCCTTACTTCACCATGATTAATGTGAGCTCGCAGATCGATTTGGCACAAGCCGCGCGCATGTCCGACATCAACCCTCAGGAATTGCGCAACCTCAACGCTGGCTACAGCAAATGGCTTACTGATCCAAGCGGCCCGCACCAAGTACTCGTTCCCGTTGCCGATGCTGCGCAATTCACTCTGAATCTGGACAAACTACCCAAGATTACTGCCATCCAGGTGGCAGGCGATTACAAGGTGAAGTCGGGCGATACACTGGGTGCAATCGCCAAGCGTTTCGGCACCAGTGTCTCTGCGCTGCAAGCCGCCAATAACCTTAAATCCGCGCAATTAAAAATTGGCCAAAGCCTAAGCATCCCCGGTCAAGCGCCGCAAAACTCAAGTTACGCACTGCAGGCAGAACAAGAACTTGCGCAGCGTAGCCAAAAAAATACCGGCACTTATTACACCGTCAAATCGGGTGATAGTTTTTGGACCATCGCCAAGAAACACGGCACCAGTATTAAGAATTTGCTGAAGTGGAACGAGCTACCCGCAAATGCAACCTTGAAACCCGGACAAAAGCTGTTAGTGGTCAACAAAAACGCCACGCAAAAAGACGACAGCAAAATTACCTACCAAATTAAAAGCGGCGACACCTTGCACAACATTGCGAGCAGATTTGAAGTATCTAAAAAAGATATTCTGGACTGGAATAAAGTCAAAAATGAAAGCTACATTCACCCCGGTCAGGAACTTACCATCTACTTAACTGCTAAAAATTAAATTCTCTTTAGTTGCGCATAATAAAAAAGGCCGGATTGTAAAATCCGGCCTTTCTTTTTTAGCGCAACTCTTGAACGCTTAGTGAATGTCCAACACGTCCACGTATTGCACCCCGGTGTCGCTACGATTTGCCAACGGCACTATTGCGCAAGCATCCGACTCGCTTTCTGCTGCGGGTGCATTTTTATTAGTTTTAAGATTGATGAAATCGAATAAATTCAAATCCGCCAATTGCGATGGCTGGGCATTGCGGATTGCAGAGAAGATGGTTTCAGTACGGCCGGGGAATTGACGCTCCCACTGCACCAACATGTCTTTCACTACCTGACGTTGCAAATTTTCCTGCGAGCCGCAAAGGTTGCACGGAATAATCGGAAAACCTTTCAACGCGGCAAAATGGGCGATGTCTTCTTCAGCGCAATAGCTGAGCGGGCGAATCACGATATTGCGTTTATCATCCGCCAACAATTTAGGTGGCATGGCTTTTAATTTACCGCCGAAGAACATATTTAAAAACAGGGTTTCGATTATGTCGTCCCGGTGATGGCCAAGCGCGATTTTTGTTGCACCGATTTCTTCAGCAAAACCATAGAGCGTACCGCGACGCAAACGCGAGCACAGGCCGCAGGTGGTTTTACCTTCTGGAATGACTTCTTTGACGATGCTGTAGGTATCGCGCTCGATGATGTGGTAAGGCACACCGACTTGCTCCAGATATGCCGGCAAAATATGCTCGGGGAAGCCGGGTTGTTTTTGATCCATATTGACCGCGACCAGCTCAAACGAAATGGGCGCTGTTTTTTGCAGGCTCATTAGGATATCGAGCATGGTGTAAGAATCCTTACCGCCCGAGAGGCACACCATCACCTTGTCGCCATCTTCGATCATGTTGTAATCGACAATCGCCGAACCCGTGAGGCGGCGCAGGCGCTTTTGCAGCTTGTTAAATTCAAGGCGATCTTTGCGTTCGTGTAACTCTTTCATGGACTCAAAACTCATGCAGGAAGGTAGCTCATACGGCGACTGGGTCGGCGAGCGGCGCATTGTACGGATTTTGCGCGCAAGTTGAAATAAATCGCCCCCCGCGCGGCAAGGCTTTGCCGGTTTATAACTAACAATTACGAAGACTTTGGGGTTGATATAACCACAAACCTAGATACATCGCTGGTTTCGGTCTAATCATAGGTAGCTGGCACAGCGCTTGCTCTACTGCTATTAACACCTCTGACAATAATCCCCAGAGGAGAATCTTTGCCGCGCGGAGGTAGTCATGTCGTTTCTCGATAAGCTGTTTAAAAAAGGTAATCGCACATCGGCGTCAGTTGCGGCGGTGGGTGCGAGCGATGCAACCGGTTTATCCCTCGCCAGCAGTATGCCCGACCAGTACCTCCCGCTTTGGGAGTTGCAAAAACAGCGGCAATTGTTGGAAGTAAAAATCGGCAGCGCCAGCCGTGTTTACCAAAGCATGATTCTCGCCATCGATATCGAGCGCGGCTTGCTCTGGCTCGATGACTTGTTTCCGCAGCAGCTAATTCTGGATGCTGGTGATGAAATCACCCTGCGTCACCATCGCAATGGCGAGCAGCTGGTCATCCGTGCACCGATTGTCGCTATGGGGTCTACCTACGGCGCTTTAGGCTTTGCCATCGCCCTACCCGAATTTGTGTATTACATGCCGCGCCGCAGCGCACCGCGCTTTGCTATTGGCCACCAATCGCCGCTCTCAGTCAAAATTCGTACGCTTGGACAAGAACCAAGCTTCGGCACCCTGCAGGATATTTCTACCGGAGGCCTCCGCTTATTGGTCGCAGGCAATATGCTTGCCCACCTACGCCATGGTGCGCTGTTGCCTCTGTGTGAAGTCGATATTAGCGACGAATTGCAGATCCGCTGCCGCGCGCGCATCTGTGCCTTTCGCATGGGTCGCAGCCCTTATCGCCACACCCAGATCAGCATCGAGTTTATCGACCTAGAGGAGGAAACCCGCGCTGCGCTCGCCCGATTTCTGCGCGAATCGCAACTTAGCCACACCCATTCCCAGCTCGATCACGCCCACGCAACCGGCGCCTATGCTGCCGCTTGAGGACTAAACGGCGATTAAGACGACTAGAGATTCGCCCATTCTGGACTAGGCTTGAAACACCATGCTGGATGATCTGCTCGTTATAGTTTTGCAATGTAAAAACGTTACGCGAAGGATCATGTTTTTGTCGATATTTCAGGAATTCTCTTATGCGCAATAATGGCCAAACCACAGGCAGAGAAATACACCTTTCCACTAACGAAGAAATTGTTTCCTCCTCTAATCTACGCGGCGATATAGAATTCTGTAACGATACTTTCTGCCGCATTTCCGGTTTTAGCCGCGAAGAATTACTCAATCAACCACACAATATTTTGCGTCACCCACAAATGCCAACGGCGGCATTTGGCATGCTCTGGACCGCACTTAAAGCCGGTCGGCCATGGATGGGGATGGTCAAGAATCGCTGCAAAAATGGCGACCATTACTGGGTCGATGCTTACGTTACCCCGCTGCGCCAAAATGGCCAAATCTATGGGTATGAATCGGTGCGCGCCAAAGCTGACCCCACTGTTATTCGCCGCGCCGAACTCGTTTATGAACGCTTGAATCAAGGTAAGCAGCCCTACTCAGCGGTTGAAAAATTCCAGAGTCAATTTGGCGGCAGCGCTTTGGTGGTGCTGACCAGTTGGATTTTATTGCTCGTCGCCACCGGCGTGTTTGCGACCTTATCGCTCGCCTCTGCCGCAGTGACAGGTGTTATCGCCATTATCATCGGCATCTGCGCACAGATACTGCAGCAAAACCGTATCGCCCAAGCATTACGGGAGGCACATAATACGATTCAGGATCCATTCGCCGCCTACATTTATACCGGGCGTTGCGATGCCATGGGCGAGATTGAATTAGCACAACACGCGATAAAAGCGCGCCTGCGTACTGCTCTCGGGCGCTTTGGTGAATCGGCCAAAGAACTGCAACAAAAAGCAGGCGCCGCTCATCATCACGCTCGCAAAACCTACGAAGGCATGAGTGCGCAGCAGCAAGAAACCGCCGGTGTCGCCACCGCCATGCAACAAATGGCGCTGGCAGTGCAGGAAGTGGCGAGCGGCGCGAATAAAACCTCGATCGCAACGGGCGCTGCCATTGGCGAAGTGGATAAAGGTAACCGCGTGATTGAAGGTGCGCGCCACGCGATTGATGGCTTATCACAAACCGTTGGCAACCTCGGCAATGTGCTCAACAAACTCAGTGAAGACAGCAGCAAAATCGCCAACGTTGTGGATGTGATTCGTGGTATCGCGGAACAAACCAATTTGCTCGCACTCAACGCCGCGATTGAAGCGGCACGTGCGGGTGAACAAGGGCGCGGTTTTGCGGTAGTAGCCGATGAGGTTCGCTCGCTGGCGCAACGCACGCAAGAATCCACAGGCCACATTCAACAGATTATCGGCAACCTGGGTAAAGCGACTGAAGACGCCAGCCTCAATATGAAAGAGTGTTTGAACATGGCGGATCGCAGCGTGCATGAAATGAGTAATGTGCGCACCGCGCTGGATTCAATTTCACAATCCGTTAATACCATTGACCAAATGTCGCATCAGATTGCGACGGCAGCGGAAGAACAATCGTCCATGGCATTGGAAATTGAGCGCAACACGCAATCAATCGCGCATATTTCTGATCAAACGCAGCAAGAGATAAGTATCGCTGACGGCCTCAACAGCGAAATGGACAAACTCTCGCACAAGCAACTGGATTTGATCGTCCGATTTAATTAGTGCGGCGTTGATTAACAACATTGATTCTGTTTTTTGCAGCAAATTTCGTTAAGCTTGTATTAGCCCGCTAATTATTTTTGCGCAAATGATGTGGAATTCTCATGATATACACTCAAGAAATTGCCAACCATGACTTACTGCGTTTAGATCGCGCCCACGTGTGGCACCCCTACACCTCGTTTACCAAACCCGGTATGGTCACTGCGGTCACTCATGCGCAAGGCGTGGAATTGCATTTAGCCGATGGCAATGTGCTTATTGATGGCATGTCTTCCTGGTGGAGCACATTGCATGGTTACAATCACCCGGTATTGAACCAGGCGGTGATAGATCAAGTCGGCAAAATGGCGCACGTTATGTTTGCCGGAATCACCCACGAACCCGCGGTAAAACTTGCGACTACTCTCGCTAAAATTACACCTGACGGTTTAAACAAAGTTTTCTTTTCCGATTCAGGTTCAGTCGCCGTTGAAATTGCGCTCAAGATGGCAATGCAATATTGGCACTCGCAAGGCCAAGCGCAACGCACAACATTTTTAACCTTAAAACGCGGTTATCATGGCGATACCTTTGGCGCTATGGCGGTGTGCGATCCGCACTCGGGTATGCACCATTTATTTCACCACGCACTTTCACATCATTTATTTGCTGAAGCGCCCAGTTGCCGTTTTGACGAACCCTTTCAAGAAATTCATATAGCGAAATTTGCACAACTTATTCAACAACATCGCCAAAAAATTGCGGCCGTTATTCTTGAACCTATTGTTCAGGGTGCTGGCGGCATGCGTTTTTATTCACCGGATTATTTACGCCGCGTGCGCGAGCTGTGCGATAAAAATGACATCTTGTTGATCGCCGATGAAGTCGCCACCGGTTTTGGCCGCACCGGAAAATTATTTGCCTGCGAGCACGCTGGTATCAGCCCGGATATTATGTGCATCGGCAAAGCGTTAACCGCCGGGTACATCACCCTCGCCGCCACCCTCTGCAACGATAAAGTGAGCAACGGTATTTGCAGCGGCGATAGCGGCGTTTTTATGCACGGCCCCACCTACATGGCCAATCCGCTCGCTTGCGCCGTTGCTAATGCCAGTATCGAATTACTGCTCAGTTCAGATTGGCAAACCAAGGTCAGCGCGATCGGCGAACAAATGCGGGAAGAATTGATGCCGTGCAACGATTTCTCTTACGTTAGCGACGTGCGCGTGCTGGGTGCGATTGGCGTAGTCGAACTGGAAAGCGCAGTGGACACCAGCAAACTGATGCCACTGTTTGTAGACTTGGGGGTGTGGATACGCCCTTTCGGTAACATCATTTATTTAATGCCACCCTTTATTATCAGCAAGGATGAGTTGAGTAAACTCACCTCAGCAGTATTAAAAGTTGTCGCCACACTGGCGAAATAATTTCTCCGCAGGCGAAAAATCTTTGCCATAAAAAATCCCCCACTGCTTCACACAAATGGGGGATTTTTTATATCCGGCGCATGAAGCTTAAACCTTGGTACCCCAAAGGTCATATTCGTCGGAATGTTCAATCAACACATTGACCAAATCACCGGGTTTAACATTTTCTTCACCATTCAGGTAAACGCAGCCATCGATCTCGGGAGCGTCCGCAAAACTGCGGCCAATTGCGCCTTCATCGTCAACTTCGTCGATTAATACTTGCAAGGTCTGCCCTACTTTCTGCTTCAGGCGCTCAGTCGAGATTTGCTGTTGCAATTGCATAAAGCGATCGTAGCGCTCTTGTTTAATGTCATCGGGCACATGATCTGGCAGGTCATTCGCTTTCGCACCTTCAACTGGCGAATACTGGAAGCAACCGACGCGATCCAATTGTGCTTCTTGCAGGAAATCGAGCAATTGTTGGAAATCGTCTTCCGTTTCACCGGGGAAACCAACAATAAAGGTCGAGCGGATCGTCAGGTTAGGTACCTGCTCGCGCCAACTTTTAATGCGCTCCAGGGTTCTTTCAACCTGACCGGGGCGACGCATTTTGCGCAGCAAGGTCGGGCTGGCGTGCTGGAATGGGATATCCAAATACGGCAACACCTTGCCCGCCGCCATCAACGGCATAACGTTGTCCACATGGAGATAGGGATACACATAGTGCAAACGCACCCAAACCCCTAATTCGCCTAGCGCTGCGGCAAGCTGGTACATATCCGTCTTGAGCGGGCGACCATCCCAGAAATCGGTGCGGTGTTTGATATCAACACCGTAAGCGGAAGTATCTTGCGAGATCACCAGCAACTCCTTCACACCGGCTTTCACCAAGCGCTCAGCCTCACCCAGCACTTGCCCAATCGGGCGGCTGACCAGCTTGCCGCGCATATCAGGGATGATGCAGAAACTGCAGGAGTGATTGCAGCCTTCAGAAATTTTGAGATAAGCGTAGTGACGCGGAGTCAGTTTGATTCCCTGCGGCGGCACCAGATCGGTAAAGGGGTTGTGGTGCGGATTGGGCGGCAGGTGCTCGTGAACTTGCGAGAGCACCTCTTCATAGGCGTGTGCGCCGGTAATACCCAATACATTCGGATGAACCTGAATAATTTCATCTTTCTTGGCACCCAAACAGCCTGTAACCAACACTTTGCCGTTTTCGGCCAGTGCTTCACCAATCGCACCTAAAGACTCTTGCACGGCGCTATCGATAAAACCACAGGTATTCACAATCACCATATCGGCATCGTTATAAGTGGGCACAATGTTGTAGCCTTCCATGCGCAACTGGGTGAGGATCCGCTCGGAATCCACCAGATTTTTGGGGCAGCCGAGCGACACAAAACCAATGGTGTTTCCCTTGCTACTGGCGATCAGCGACTGACTGGCGAGCGACTTGGCGGGAGCATCCAAGGTGGTGGTTTGTGACGGGTCGAAGGTATTTACAGTCATAGTGTCTCGTGAGAATACTGGTACAAATGGAGGGGCTTAAAAAAGTGGGCGGATTGTACCTGAAGTGGGCAAAACTTCCATCCAATATCGATTAAAAAACGACCAGAAAAAGACCTATCGTAGAAATACAACTAATCACAATTAAACAGCGCAGTAAAAACAAATGGCACAAATACACACATAGCACACATTACCTGTTGTTAATTATTCTTATTTATAACTACAATATTCCGGATTATTAACTATCCAGGATGAATAATTATCATGTCGCGTTTTACCCATAACACCCTTTCCGTTGTTTTACTTGGCATTATCGCCAACTCTGCCACTACCGCAGCGCAAGAATCCTCACCAAACACCACTCAAGAAGTTGAAACTATCGCCGTCTGGGGCACCCAAGTGAAAGCGTCATCACTTGCTATGGATGCCGAAACCATGGAGATCAAACAACCCGACCATATCAGCGATCTACTGAGAATCATCCCTGGTGTGGATGTGGGTGGCGCCCACTCATTGAACCAGCGCATCACTATCCGCAGCATGGATGATAAAGATTTGCGTATCAGCATCGACGGCGCCAATCAAAACACCTACATGTACCACCACATGGGCAACCTGCAAATTCATGCGGATATTCTTGAGTCCGCCGAAATTGATGTCGGCAACAACTCCGTCGTCAATGGCGGTTTGGGCGGCGCGGTGCGATTCAAAACCAAAGACGCCAAAACCCTGCTCGATGAAGGCGCCAGTTTCGGTGGTCGTCTGCAAGGTTCTTATGCCGATAACGCGGGCGATAGCGGCGCCTTGACCACCTACGGCCAAATTTCTGACCGCATTGATGTGCTGGCTTATTTCAACAAAGTGAATCGCGATAACTACGAAGTGGGCGGCGGAGAAATTCTCGGCGCAGATGGCCAACTAGTCGCGGGTACTGATGGCACAGTTCGCGGGCTGGAAGGTGAAGTAGAAGATGCGCTGGTTAAACTTGGTTGGGATATCAACGACGACCACCGGTTGAAAGTGGGTTACGAAAGCTACACCGATGAAGGCAATTACAGTTATCGCCCGGACATGGGTTTAGCGACCGGCACCACCATTGCCAACTCGCTAAAAGTCCCGCTCACCTATCCAACCGAATTTAGCCGCGATACTGCCACCCTCAGTTACGAAGGCCAGTTGTCGGCCACCACTAAAATGGAGGCTTCGCTTTATCGCAACGAAAGTACGTTCTGGCGTGATGAGCGCGGCCTTGTGACCTGGAGCCCCGCGTCCGCCACCATAAATCAAGGCGACGCAAACAACACGGGCATCAATCTGCTACTCAATACCCAAGTAGACAGTAGCGTTGGGCACGATGTCACTTATGGTCTGGAACGCATAGAACACGACACCTACTACATCGTGAACAACAACGAATTAGCCGGTGAAGAAAGTATTAACACGGCGCTTTTTGTCGAAGATAAAATTACCACTGACGCCGGTTTTAATTTTATCCCCGGTATACGTTATGAAAATAGCGATGTGAATTCGGTTGTCGTTGAAAAAACCTACAGCGATGTAAGCGCCGCATTCGCTGCTGAATTTGAAGCGAATGAGAATTTATTATTCCGCGCGAGTGCTACTAAATTATTTCGCGCACCGGAATTAAGCGAAGTGTTTATCGGTGCCGGGCTTTACGACAAACCCAATGCAGATATTGAAGCGGAAACCGGTATCAACCAACAAGTTTCTTTTGCGTACCAAAATGAAATTCTCGGTGCAGATAATTTATCCTTCGGTGCGACCTTGTTCCAAACCACAATTGAAAACCACATTTACGATTACGCCACAGATCCCGCTGGCGGAACTTGGAAAGACAATATAGGCGATATGGAGATTGAAGGTTACGAAGCTTATATCGGCTACGACCTGAATGGACTCAAAGCGCTGTTAAGTTATTCCGATGCCGAAAGTGAATTGGATGCATTTGATCAATACCAACAATTTGATAAAGCACGTATCGACCGCCAACAAGGCGATACGATTAGCCTCTCATTAGATTACACATTCACGCGTACTGATTTGAGTGTTCACTGGGACACTCTCTATGTTGATGACGTTCCCGCAGGCCCGGATCTGGATGGCCCGACGCTGGAAAATTCCAAAGATGGGTTTGTTGTTTCCAATATTTCTGTGCACTGGGAATCTACTTTCGGTTTGGGTTTGACGGCGGGGGTAGATAACCTGTTCGACGAATATTACGCCTCACAATCATCGCGCACTGGCACCTCGCGCCATCCGCGTTTCGGCCAGTTATATTTGATGGATTATGAGCCCGGCCGCAATGCAAAAGTTACTGTGAGCTATACCTTTTAATGAGTTACCCACCATCAAATTTCAATCCAATTACATGAGCTAGCCCTTTGAGCAATCACCTCTGCATTCAATGCAGAAGTGATTTGCTTTTTTTATTTTGCTTAAACGTTTTAAAAAATTTCTGCATCGTAAAACTCTTCTAACCGTACAAAACACTTCCTGCGCCATTATTTTTTACCTGTCGCCAAAAACCCTAGGCAAACCTCCACTCATCCCTATAATGATAAACATTCTTATTTGTTAAATATATTCAAATAAAACAATATGCCATTTGCATAAAGGAATACGTATATGAATGCGAACATTGGTTTTGTCGCTGCGCTAACCGCCGCACCGATTTCTTTGCTTGATCAATACAACCCCCAAACCTGTAATTACTTTTCCTCGCCACAACACACCTTACTGGCCAAACCTCCTTTTGCCAATTTACTTGATGCAGGTATGAAAGGGTTGGTACAGCGCGTTAATGAGTCATTACGTTTTGCCGAAGAATTGGGGCATAACAAACCGGTTGTGGTTGGTGCAATTGGTTTTGATGTGGAGGCGCAATCCTGGCTGCGCTTAAGCACTCAATGTGAACGAGCCAATAAATCGCAAGAGAGTATGCATTCGCATGACAAGGACACTTCCCCAACAAATCGTGCGATTGGTGATTACCAATTGCGTCAGATACCGGAGCCGGAAACTTATAAAGAGGGAGTGAAAGACGCTCTGGCCAGATTCGCACGGGGCGAGCTGGATAAGGTAGTCCTGTCACGCACCTTGGAGGTGAGCCTTGCCCAGTCCCTCGACATCAAAAATCTAGTCGAGCGGCTGCAGAGCAAGAACCCGACGGCATACACATTTGCTATGCGCTTAGGCGAGCAGGCCGCCGAGCGCACGCTGATCGGCGCAAGCCCTGAGTTGCTGATTTCACGGCGTGGCAACCACATTATCGCCAACCCTTTGGCGGGAACAGAACCGCGCAGCAACGACCCGATTATCGATAAAGAGCGTGCCGAACAATTATTAACATCACGTAAAGATCGCCGTGAACATGCGCTGGTTATCCATGCGGTTACCGAAGCGCTGCGCCCGTTTTGCAAAGAGCTGCGTGTACCAACTGAACCCTCGCTGATCAGCACACCTACTCTCTGGCACCTGTCCACCCGCATTGAAGGTGTGCTGGAAGACAGCAGCACCTCATCCCTCGAACTGGCATTGGCGATGCACCCTACTCCCGCAGTCTGTGGTTATCCCACAGCGGAAGCTTTGGCCGCGATCCATGAAATTGAAGGTTACGACCGTGGTCTTTTTACCGGCATGGTGGGGTGGTGCGATAGTACTGGCGACGGTGAATGGGTGGTCACTATTCGCTGTGCGGAAGTGGAAGCGAACCGGGTGCGCCTCTACGCCGGTGCAGGGGTAGTCGCTGGTTCCAGCCCCGAAAAAGAGCTGGCCGAGACGGGTGCAAAGTTCAATACCATGCTGAATGCCCTTGGCATCAGCGAGAGGGTTTAGTCATGAGCACGAACGACAATCCCGATTTCACACCTTGGCCACAAGAATTACAGGATTACTACCGTACTCAAGGTTATTGGGCGGACGAGCCACTGGGAGACTTGCTGCGTCAAACAGCCAGCGCTGCAAAAAACCGTACAGCCATTATTGTGGGCGATGACGACAAACGCTGGAGTTACCAGCAATTGGATGTTCGCGCCGATCAGCTTGCCGCTGGCTTTATCGCCCAAGGGCTACAACCGGGCGCACGGGTGGTCGTACAACTACCTAATAGCGGTGAATTGTTCGAGGTACTCTTTGCCCTGTTCCGCATTGGTGTCGCACCCGTGCTCGCCCTGCCCAGCCATCGCTTTGCCGAAATCAATTACTTTTGCACCTTTGCGGAAGCCGATGCCTATATCACCGCCGATACCTGGGGCGGATTTGATTACCGCGAGTTAGCACGCAAGCTACGCGACAACCATGCGATTCAACGCGTGATTATCGTGGGCGACACCGACGAATTTTGTCCATTGGCCAGCCTTTACCAAACCCCCGTGGCATTACCGCGCGTCGATGCAAACAGCGTTGCCCTATACCAACTCTCCGGCGGCACCACCGGCGTACCCAAACTGATTCCGCGCACCCACGATGACTACTACTACAGCGTCCGCGCCAGTGCATTGATTTGCGGGCTGAAACACTCATCGGTCTACCTCGCGGTATTGCCGGTAGTGCACAATTTTCCCCTCAGTTCACCCGGCGCCTTGGGCGTACTCTGGGCGGGCGGCACGCTGGTACTCGCCGACAGCGGCGCGCCGGATATCGCCTTCCCGCTGATCGAACACCATAAAGTCACCATCACCGCCATGGTGCCGCCACTCGCCCTCACTTGGTTAGTCGCCTGTGAAAATCGCCAGCGCGATGGCAAACCGCCCAAATTACACAGTCTGGAAGTGCTGCAAGTGGGCGGAGCCAAATTCAGTGAAGAAGTCGCGCGGCGGGTAAAAACCGTCCTGGGTTGCAAGCTCCAGCAAGTGTTTGGCATGGCCGAAGGCTTGGTGAATTACACCCGCCTAAGCGATGACTACGACACCGTAATGACCACGCAAGGGCGGCCTATTTCCGTTCACGATGAAATCCGAATACTCGATGACATGGACAACCCGGTTGCCCGCGGCGCTACCGGCAACCTGCTCACGCGCGGCCCCTACACCATTCGCGGTTATTTCCGCGCCGCTGAACACAATGCCAAAGCATTTACAGCCGATGGTTTTTATCGCACCGGTGATGTGGTACGCCTGACGGAAGCAGGTTATTTAGTGGTGGAAGGTCGCGTGAAAGACCAGATCAATCGCGGCGGTGAAAAAATTGCCGCCGAGGAAATCGAAAATCATTTGCTCGCCCACCCACACATTCAAGACGCCGCACTCGTTGCCATGCCCGATCCGTTTTTGGGCGAGCGTAGCTGCGCGTTTGTTGCACTTCGCGCGCATGTTGATCCCATCAAAAGCAGCGAACTCTTGCGCTTTTTACGCGCGCGGGAATTAGCCAGTTACAAAATTCCCGACCGCATTGAATTTATTCCTGTATTGCCACAAACACGTTTAGGCAAAGTGGATAAAAAACAGTTGCGCGGATGGATTGCAGAAAAAATCGAACAAAGCACCGCTCAATAAAAACCTTTTACCTGAAGGAATTCATCATGGCCATTCCAAAAATCGCCCCCTATTCACTCGCTGACGCAGCGCTATTACCGACCAATAAAATTTCAATCAATCAGGTGAGCTGGCCAATCGACCCCGCACGCGCCGTATTATTAATTCACGATATGCAAGCCTACTTTGTGGATTTTTACCAGCGCGATGCCGAACCCATGGCAAGCTTGCTGCGCAATATCCAAACACTTAAGGCCATCTGCAAAGCGGCCGGTATTCCCGTGGTTTACACCGCGCAACCTGGCAACCAGAAAAAAGAAGATCGCGCCCTGCTCACCGATTTTTGGGGTCCCGGTTTAGCCGCCAATCCCGCGCTAACCAATATCGTGGAAGAGCTCGTTCCCGCTGCTGATGACATCCAATACACCAAGTGGCGCTACAGCGCATTTAAACGCACACCGCTGCGCGAATTTATGCGCGAACAAAAACGCGACCAATTAATTATCTGCGGTGTCTACGCGCACATAGGAATTTTATCGACAGCATTGGAAGCGTTTATGGAAGATATAGAAGTAACCGTCGTTGCCGATGCGGTTGCCGATTTCTCCCTCGCTGATCAACAAATGGCGCTCAACTATATCGCCCAGCGTTGCGGTTACATTGATAGTTTGCACAATCTCATCCAACAACTTGCGCCGCAACAATCATTACAACAATCACCACTGACACTGGAAGAAATGCGTGCAGACATCGCGCGAATTTTAATGCTATCAATAGAAGACATTACTCCGGATGAAAACCTGATGTATCTCGGGCTGGATTCCATTCGTGCAATGAGTTTGCTGGAGCAATGGCGCACACGCGGAGCACAGATCAACTTTGTCGATTTGGTGGAATCAACTACGCTCGCACAATGGTGGCAACTAATCCAAAACAAATTCACCGCTGCACAACAACCTCAGGTTGAGGAGCTAGCGTGATGAGTGCTACCGGTTTCCAGCACTCGCACTTGGCTGCCCCACTCACCGCAGCGCAACTGGGGATATGGTTGGGACAACAGGTTAACAGCACCAGCCCCATGTACAACGCCGCAGAATTTATCGAATTGCTCGGTGCATTAAACACGAATTATTTTGCACAAGCTTTGCGCGATGTCATCGCTGAAACAGTAACGCTCAATGTGATTTTTGAGCAAACACCCACAGGCCTGCAACAGCGCCTACAAGCAGCAGACTGGCAATTGATCGAACAGGATTTCAGTAACTGCGTAAACCCACTTGAACACGCACAACAATGGATGCGCAGTGATCTCGCATGCACCGCCGATTTAACAACCGACCCACTTTTTAGTCAGGCACTGATAACACTCGGCGAACATCATCACCTTTGGTATCAACGTATTCATCACATTGCCTGCGATGGTTTTGGCTTTTCGCTTTTAACCCAAGCTGTTGCTGAACGTTACAATGAATACCAAAACAATCACGGCGCTGTGCCGCTAAAAACGAATGCGGATATTCAACTAACTGCCTTCCAGCGCATTCTCATTGAAGATGCACGTTACAGTGAATCAACCGCCGCAAAAAAAGATCAGGAATTTTGGTTGCAGCAACTGATCAATAATGATTTTTCCGCAAAAACTGTATCTACTCCTGCGATAGCAGATAGCAGTATTCGCGTCAGCAGCAATATGACTTCTGCTGAGTTGGTGCAATTACAAAACCTCGCCACCCAACTTGAATTAACCTGGTCAGATGTATTAATTGCTAGCGTTGCTCACTTGTTTTACCAACACACTGCCGCACCGGAAATCACTATAGGTTTGCCCGTCATGAACCGTATGGGTTCTGCCAGTTTGCGGGTACCGGCAATGGTGATGAATATAATTCCCCTGCGCATCCAATTTAAGGAGAGAAAAAATTTTGCAGGTCTGGCACAACACGTCAGCGCGCAAGTTAAAACCTGTCGCCCACATCAGCGTTATCGTTACGAACAACTTAAACGCGATCTCGCCCTAAGCAGCAACGAGCGTTTGTTCGGCCCCGTTATTAATATTATGCCCTTTGATCGCCCTTTGGATTTTGCCAACCTGCAGGCACAAGTACACAACTTTTCGGCTGGGCCAGTGGAAGATATTTCCTTTGCATTTGTGCTGCAAAAAAATGGCGGTTTGCGCCTTGATATAGATGCAAATCCCAACCGCTACACCGATCACCAATTGCATAACATTCAACAGGATTTGTTAGGGCTACTCGCACAGATACAACACAACCCTCAGTTTCCGCTGGTGCCGGACACCAACAAATTATCCTGGTTGCAAGGTAAAACCTTACCGCCGCAAACCACATCGGTGTTGGCGTTTATCTATCAACACATAGAACAGCGCCCACAGACCATTGCGTTGCAACATGAACAGACCCAATTAACTTATCTGGCGTTAGCTGAACACAGTGCAGAAATGGCATTGGCAATATGTGATATGGACATTGCACCTCAGTCAGTGATTGCCTTGATACTACCGCGCGGCGAGATGGCTATTAGCTCAGCACTTGCTTGCCTGCTAATTGATTGTACGTTTGTATTTATCGATCCGGATGCACCCGCTGCACGCAACCAATTAATTCTGCAAGACGCGCAGCCCAAGCTGATTATTGTTGAACGTATTACTGCTGAACTGAATGCCACATTGTTGTCACACACCAACACTACACCTTTGGCAACACCGCAATATCTATTGCGCCATTACAACAATTCAGCACCAAAAAAACACCGGGCTTTGTTAAAAAAATTGTGGCAACAGGCCGCGCAAAAAACGGTTGCACAGCAAAATCACGCACACGTCTATTTAATTTACACTTCCGGGTCCACCGGCACACCCAAAGGAGTTGTCATCGGTCATCTGGCACTGGCTGAATTTATTGCCAGCAATAGCGATTCTTATGGCATCAATGCCAATGACCGTGTGCTGCAATTCGCACCACTGCATTTTGATGCCTGCATTGAAGAAATTTTTGTCAGCCTGGCCGTTGGTGCACGCTTGGTCATTCGCAACAATACGATGCTCGAATCCATGTCCGCCTTTATTGCACAATGCGAAGAATGGAACATCAGCGTATTGGATTTACCTACAGCTTTCTGGCATGAGTTGGCTTACGCCTGCACAAAATTAACTCTCGCGCTGCCATCAACATTGCGCACCATTATTATTGGCGGTGAAGCAGTTATTGCCGAGCGAGTTGCGCAATGGCGCTCCTGCTATGGCGACAAAATTTCCTTGTTCAATACTTATGGCCCAAGTGAAGCAACTGTCATTGCCACCTGCACCAATCTTTGTTCCACTAATGCGGTATTGCACAACACAATCATTTCCATTGGTGAACCTCTTAGTGGTCGTGCACTTGCAGTAGTCGATGCGCAGTTAAATCCGGTCCCCAAAGGCGAGGAAGGTGAGCTCCTATTATTAGGAGCAGGTTTGGCCGAGGGTTATTTGCATCTTCCGGAAAAAACAGCAGAGTGCTTTATAAACATTCATTTACCATGGTTTGAAAAGGCGGAGCGTGCTTATCGCACTGGTGATAGGGTAAAAATTAATACAGACAATCACGTTGAATTTATTGGCCGTCTTGATGACCAATTGAAAATCAGTGGCTATCGTATTGATCCGTTGGAAATTGAGGCAGCCTTAATCAAACTGCCCAATATTGAAGAAGCTGCCGTTGTTGCGGTTACCGCGAGCGATAGTAATACGTTTCTGGTTGCACATCTGACGGGCAATCAGGATTACACCATTCAGGAATTGCGTTCGCTACTCAAAGCTTACCTACCTACCCCAATGCTGCCCACGCAGGTGGTGCATCATGAGAAATTACCCAAAAACTCATCCGGTAAAATTGATAGAAAAAGACTGCTGCAATTTTCACAAGATGCAGACGCAAAAAAATATTATTCATTTGATGCCGATGCGGACGCCTACACATCAACACAACAAAATTTTACTGCAGAGCAACAACTGATCGCTGCAATATGGCAACAGGTATTGGGACACAAATCCATTGCACTGGACGATGATTTTTTTGCACTTGGCGGCCAATCATTACAAACCATTCAAGTAGCCAATCGCCTCGCCACCCAACTTGAACGCAATATTCCAGTTGCATTGCTATTTCAAAATCCGACCCTTCGTTCACTGAGCCACGTTTTGTTTGGTCAACATAATCAGAGTAATCGCTCAACACAACAAAATGCTGCGATGGTACAGGAGCGCATGCTCGCCGATTGCCTTGAGTTTGAAATAAATTTGCCACCAGCTACCACACACGACAGCACCGAAAAATACTATCAGGGTGCCGACAGTGTTTTATTAACAGGTGCAACTGGATTTGTCGGCGCGCAGCTATTACATAGCCTACTAATTGGAACCCAAGATTCTATTGTTTGCGCAGTTCGCGCGCCCAGCGAAGGAACCGCCCACCAGCGCCTGCACAAGGCGCTGGCGCAACAAGGATTACATCACGACGATTTATATAAGCGAGTACAAATAATACTGGTCGATCTGGAGCAGCCGCGCTTGGGTTTAACTGCATCAGCATTTGCACATCTCGCCGATAATATAAAAGCCATTATTCACAACGCCGCCAACACCAGCGTGATGCGCGACTACCAATCATTGCGCGCAGCCAATGCATTAAGCACGGGTGAATTACTCAAACTCGCCGCCGTTAATACAACACCCTTTCATCTCATTTCAACCATTGCTGTTGCACCACAAAGCACTCGCACTACAGAAAGTGGGACTACAGAAAGTGGGACTACAGAAAATAATGTATTAGAAGAAAATTTTATCGCCATCCATTCCGGTCTACGCGATGGTTATCAACAAAGTAAATGGGTGGCCGAACAAATGGCCGCGATTGCGCAACAAAAAGGTTATGCGATTAATGTGTATCGCTTGGCACGGGTGACTGGCACGGCTGAGAGCGGCTATGTCAATCCCAAAGATTTGGTGTGGAGTACTTTACAAGCCGGCTTGCCTATAGGTGAATTACCTGCATTGGAAATCAGCGAACCCTGGACACCCGTCGATAACATTGCACAATTTATTACAAGCCACAGCCTCACCAAGCCCGGTGAAGGCGTCTTTAATTTAACACCGGAACAACCCATCACATTTTTCCAGCTCTACCAATGGCTTGCTGATACAGGCGCAAAAATTGAAACCAAACCCCTACCTGATTGGTGTGCCGAGGTTAAACAAAAAGGCCGTACTCAAGATCAAGCTATCGTAGAGTTTTTTCTGCAACACTCAGCACAGGCAGAAAATAAATCAGCGCAGGCTATATCACTGCCCATCATCCATAACCACCGCTTTAAACAACAGGCAGACAATTACGGAATACAAATTCCCATTATTACCCAAACCTTATTCAATCGTTATTTTGCCTATGCCAAAAGCATGGGCTGGTTTGATTCAACAATAAAACACAATAAAACTGCCAGAGATAATATCCCCGGCATTTATGAGGAAAGCCTAAGCCATGAGTGAAAAACCCGCACGCACACCACCGCGTTTACTACAGGTGGTACGAACTGTACGCATCACCCCACATTTGCAGCGCATTACGCTCGGCGGTGAAAATTTATTGGGTTTTCCGGTGCACAGCCATGGCATGCATATCAAAGTATTTGTTCCGCGTGCACATCAACAACAGCCACAATTGCCGCAGCTAACCGCACAGGGAATTGTGTGGCCTGCAGCCCATGAGCGCCCCATTACACGCACTTATTCCATACGCCAATATCGCGCGGATGTGAATGAATTGGATATTGAATTTGTTATGCACGCTGTCAGCACTCATAAAACAGACGGTACTCATAAAATAACCGGCCCGAATAAAATAGACGCTCACACCAGCCCCGCCGCAAGCTGGGCAAGTAACGCGAAACCGGGCGATTGGATTGGTATAGCAGGCCCGGGGGGGCCAGATCCGTTACTCGCTCCTGCCGATTGGCAATTATTGGCGGGCGATCTGACTGCCCTGCCCGCCATTGCTGCACTGCTGGAAAATTTACCGGATAGCGCACAGGGTTTTGCATTTATTGAAAGCGATGATGCGCTGGATGAAATCAAATTAATTCATCCCGCCGGAATCGTGGTGCGTTGGTTGGTGCGCGCAACCGATGGCAGGGAAGTTTTATTGGAAGCGATTAAACGCATTGCCCCACCGCTGAACGTAACTTCCATCGCGGCATTTATTGCAGGAGAAAATAATGCCGTGGTGAGCATTCGCGATTATTTGCGTGCAACCTATGGTTTACATAAACGCAACCTCTATGCCGTTCCCTATTGGCGCCGCGGCCAAGATGAAGAGACTTATCATCAAGAGCGGCACCGGATTATGGATGAGGTGTATTAACAATGTATCCTGAGTTTCAAGACAAAATTGTGCTGGTGACTGGTGCAGCGCAAGGTATTGGAAAAGCAGTAACCGATGCGCTCTTGCATTCAGGCGCGCGTGTCATCGCGGTGGATATTCAATTTACTAATAGCTCGCTTGACGCTACAGGAAATTATTATCCGGTTTATCTGGACGTTAATAATTCGCACGAAGTGAATCAATTAATTGCACAGATAGAAACACAAATCGGTGCGATTGATTATCTTGCCAGCATCGCTGGCATTTTGCGCATGAACTCGCTTCTGGAAACAACCGATAAAGAATGGCAGGACACTTTTGCCATTAATACCACCGGTAGTTTTTACGTGTGCCGCGCGGTTGCACGCGCAATGGTATCGCGCCAGCGCGGTGCGATAGTGGCGGTCAGCTCCAATGCCGCGCAGGTACCGCGCATGAATATGGGTGCTTATGCATCCTCCAAAGCGGCGCTGAGTCAGCTGGTGAAATGTTTTGGTTTGGAATTGGCGCAACACAATATCCGCTGCAACCTGGTCTCACCCGGCTCTACCGATACCGAAATGCAACGCCAACTTTGGAAGGATGCAACCAGCCCCGCACAGGTCATTCGGGGTTCATTGGAAAATTACCGCGGTGGAATTCCGCTGCAACGAATAGCCACGCCAGAAGCGATTGCCCAGAGTGTTTTATTTTTACTCTCAGAAAATGCCGCTCATATCACCCTGGAAAATATTCTCGTCGATGGTGGCGCAACGCTGGGCTGCTGATATCAAACAAAAAAATCTCACTATTTTATTTATTGTCACATTAACTGAGGCTAATCATGGAAAAGACATTACCGCACATTAACAGCGTATTGAACCTGCAGAACTCTTTTGCGCTGGCCGAGCAGAGTAAAAAACTGATCGCCGGTTTTACCCAATCAATGATGAAGAAACCTGAGCAGTTTGCACCGGGGCATTTCCCTGTTTACATCGAAAAGGCCAATGGTGCACTAGTAACGGATATTGATGGCAATGAATATATCGATTTTATTTGTGGCCTCGCTGCCAATACCCTCGGTCATAATCATCCAGTAGTCGTCAACGCCATCACTGAAAATCTGCACAAGGGATTAATTCATTCACTGCCAACGCCCGTAGAAGTGCGCACGGCAGAAACACTAACAAAAATGATTCCCGGCGCGGAAATGGTGCGCTTTTTTAAAACCGGCGCCGACGCTAATTCAGCCGCTGTACGTTTAGCGCGCTTTATTACCAGCAAAGAAAATATCATCACTATCGGCTACAACGGCTGGCATGACCAATATCAATTTGATACACCCGGTGTGCCCAAAGCCATCCAACAATTTACCCACCGCATGCCGTTATTTACTCCGGCAGACGAACAACCCATTCTCGATTTAATACATGCACAAGCAGGGGTACTCGCTGCAGTAGTACTCTCTGTACCCTACAACCGCACCTTGACTGCCGAATTTGTTGGCAAGGTACGCTCCGCCTGTACCGCCAATAATATTTTATTGGTAATGGATGAAGTGGTTACCGGCTTCCGTTTAGCATTAGGTGGAGCGCAGGAATTTTTTGGTGTAGCAGCGGATTTGGTTTCGCTTTCAAAAGGTATAGCAGCGGGAATGCCGCTCTCAGCGGTAACCGGGCCAGCATGCTATATGAGTGAGATGGAAAAACTGCAAGTATCGACAACTTTTGGTGGCGAGATGTTGTCGCTCGAAGTCTGCGATGCAGTATTAAAAGAATATCAACGCAGCGATTACATCGAAAAAATTGCAGCTCTGGGATTACGTTTAAAAGAAGGCGTAAATAAGGTATCCGAACAACTCGGTACACCTTTGCGCGTGGTAGGTTATGACCCTATTCCGATGTTTTTATTTTCCAAAAATCCTACTGAGCATGCACAAATCGCCGAAAAATTCCTGGCACAAATGGCAAAACGTGGCGTGTTATTGCGCCGCGAAGTCAATTTTATTTGTGCTGTGCACACCGAAGAGCAAATTGATTTTACGATTAATGCCGTAAAAGAAGCTTTGCTTGCGATGCAAAATCAAGGCGTGTTTTCCGCTCTGGCAACACCGGCTTAAGCAAATAGGGTTTATTTTTTGTTTTACGCACACCGGTACCGCAGCAATCGCGGTACTGGTTAGTGATTCAGTATTAATGGGTTGCAGTAATCACGCCTTATAGCTCGATAACTGCCGTTTGATTTCCTCGGTCAGTTGCGAGACTTCTTCGGCTGAGCGCAGGGTTTCCTGCACGCGTTGGTAGTTTTTATCACTGTTGTTATTGATGCGGGTAATGTTGCTGTTGATGTCCTCAGCGACTTTGCTCTGCTCCCGTACAGAAGCCGAAATCTCTTGATTCAAACCACTGAGCTGGGAGACTGCGGACAACACTTGCAGAATTGATTTTCCTGAGCCGTCAGCCGCCGTGACGTTTGCATGAACCTGATCTTCGGCCAACCGCATCTGTGCCGAGGCATTGATGGAATTGGCCTGAAAGCGTTTGACCATCTTATCCACTTCTTCGGTAGACGCTTGTGTGCGGCTTGCTAACGAGCGAACCTCATCGGCTACCACCGCAAAACCGCGCCCTTGTTCACCCGCACGCGCCGCTTCTATCGCTGCATTCAAGGCCAACAAATTCGTTTGCTCGGCAATAGAGCGAATCACATTCAGCACCGCGCCAATTTCATTACTGGCTCCCGCAAGTGCTTCAATACCATGCGCAGCCTGTTCAATATTGGTGGCCAGTGCCTGGGTTGAATCAATTGTATCGCGCAAGTTGCGGTAGCCTTGGTCGGACTCACGCTTGGCTTGATCTGCCGCTTGTGCAACGCTATCGGCGTTATTAGCGACCTGCTCCGCCGAGGTACTCATTTCATAAATAGCACTGGCGATACTGTTGATGTCCTGACTCTGCAATACACCCGCTTGATTGGATTGAGTTGCAATTGTTTTTAGTTGATTCGCCGATGTAAATAATTGATTAGTCGCACTGGCAACCGAGTTAATGGTTTTTTGCAGGCGATCCATCAAGCGATCAAAACCATTAGCCAAACCTGCCAACTCATCGCCACCAGTGGAATTAAAGCGCAGCGTTAAATCACCTTCGCCATTAACTATATCGTGCAACCGCTGGGTGGTTTTATGTAGAGGTTTGATAACAACGGCTTGAATCAATTGATAAACAATTACCACCATCACCAATCCGCCCAAAAGAATAATCAACGCCGTTTTAAGCGATGCGGCGGCCACCATGCCCTCTACTTCATCAGCCGAATACGCAGTAATAATCTCGTATTTCCAAGGTTCAAACGTGTTTTTGGCAAGATGCCAGTCGGCTGTTTTGCCCGTAAGAATCGCACTGACTTCTTCTTGCGTAACGTTGTTTGAATGAACCCGTATTGCACCGAGGTTATCGCGAATCGCCACAAAACCTTTGTTCAATACACGGCTATTTTGTATGGCTGCAAATAATTCCTGCAAATCGGCTTTATAGCCGACATACCACACACCTATCGTATTAGAGGATGAATCAATAATCGGCTCGTAACCGGTGAGATAAGGATTGCCCAAAATATCGACCAATCCATAAAAAGGTTTCCCCTGTTGGATTTCCTTAATCGCTGCGCCTTGCGGAGCGAGTACAGTTCCGGTCGCACGGCCGGTCGGCGTCATTACATTAGTGGAGATGCGTACATACTCAGCGCCGTCGCGGGAGAAAATTGTCGCAGTACCACCCATCACACCGGTGACTTTATCGACGAGTTCAAACTGATTTGCAATAGAAATATCGCCCAACAATAGCTCAGGTACATCGCGCTCATTTACGCGCACTTTCTCACCCTGAACCGGAGCACCGAGTTCGCCGCCGTAATCGCGCAACAGTGCCATACTGCTTTTTACGCGCTCGGCCATAATCGCGTCGATTACACCCAGTAACCGTAAGGATTCTTTGCTAATGCGCTCACTTTCAGCATCAGCTTGCGCACGCACGGCACGGCTTTCAATGGCATAAAACGTGATGGCGGTGAGAATAAGCCCACCCAAGACGATTGCCGCTAAAGCAACCATGAACTTTTTGGTAATTGACATAAAAGAACACCCCGATAGATCCGTTCGTCCACACCTTATCGCCACTTAGCGCAATAACTTTAGTCTAGCCTGCTATAAGCGATTTACTAGAAACGGACGGAACAGATTACCTACCGAGGCAGGGATGGGGTTACATTTTTAAACACCGATAAGTTGGCGCGACCATCGTTTGAATAAGAGTTGAAATATTTTGCTAATCATTAAGCAAAAAACAGTGACTACAAAAACCATCGCAACACACGAGAAAATCATGAGTAAATGGTTGGTCATTTGAGAGCCCAACCAAATCAATAGAGCATATATTGCCCACATGAAATAGCCATGCATGAAATAGATAGGGAACGCGTAATTGCCCAGAGTGTATATGAATGCAGGGATTTTCTCGATGTAACGCTTAGACAGGACCAATAGCAAACTAGCAAAAGCTAATTTCTGAATGTACCAAACTGATTCTCGTAGCGATATGAATTGCCATTTATCAATTTTATATAAAAACATTAGACCGAGAATAATAGTAGTGGTTATAGCAATACTGGTTAGAACCACCACATGAGAGTCTAATTTTTTAATGATTTCGGGATAATTTGCTCCCGCATACAAACCAACTGTATATACGCCAATAAAATAAGCAAAGTTAGTCCACACAATATCAGGCCAAAAACGTGAAGTGACTAACGGCATTAATGCCAAAGGGATAATTAACCAATGAAGATTTTTATTTTTTATAATCGAGAATAGTAATGGCGTTAAAAGATACAAAACCAGCAGGACGGGGATGTACCAAAAGGAGAATATGGCGCCACCAGTGAGAAAATGAACTGATACTTTTTGTAAAAACTCTACAACTCCACCAGAATAAACAATTAACTGAGGCCCACCACTCACTTCCCAGTAAAAAAAAGTAAATACCAACGTAAAAAATAAATAAGGAAAAACTACGTTTAGTAACTTACTTTTGAAAAAATAAAGCCAGCCTTTTTTGGCTAAAACATGCGAGAAAAGTATTCCAGATATTAATGCAAAGAAAATAGTACCGTTATGAAGCAGTATTTCATTTAGTGTATAAAAAATCCCCACTCTAATTTCAGGCGGTTCATTTCCTGCATAGGAAATCATGAAACCAAATCCATGAATTAAAACTATAAACAGAATGGCGAAGCCTCGAAAGGCATGAAGAAGTCGATCGTGATGCGGCTGCATAATCATCCTTTGCAAAGAACACATTGCTACTTAGTGTTCAACTATACACCGACAAATTAACCGGCACAAACATCTAAAACCATAGATGAAAAAAATTACCACTTAAAATGATTTTTGCGACATAACGCACTAAATAAATTTACTCTGCAGTAACATTGCACTCCATCGGCGCAACACTCCAGTTAATATATATAGAATAAATTTTAAAAAAATACTCTATATGTATTTTTTTATACGATGGAGTGCACTAGAAATTATCGAAAACCTTGTGCCGATATTCATGCGCATAAAACCACTGCCACCTTCGCCAAATATAGTTCCAGGGTTCATCCCTACTTTGCATTCGCGCACAAAAAAATCGCGCAGCCCTGCATCGCTCACCTCTAACTCACGACAATCCAGCCACAGCAAATAAGTCGCATCAGGTTTTATCAACTTAATTTTGGGAATTTCTCGCGCCATAAAATCAGCAGCAAAATCCCGCGTTGTTTCCAGATACGTCATTAGCGCATCCAACCATTGATCACCTTCGCTATACGCTGCTTCAAACGCAGCAATACTCAGTGGGTTGTAATTGCCAACATGTAGGGATTCAAAAGCATGCTTCATCGCATTCCGTTCGGCTGCGTTGGGGATAATCAATGCCGACAAACCCAAACCGGGAATATTGAAACTTTTGTTAGGGGCAATAGTGGTAATAATTTTATCGCCAGGCTGTGCAAGGCGACCAAGCATTGTGTGCTTAATACCGGAATAAATTAAATCGCAATGAATATCGTCGGAGAGAATGGTCAAATCATAGCGGCGGGCAATGCTTAACACCTGTTGCAATTCTGTCTCTGTCCATACACGCCCCACAGGGTTGTGCGGGGTGCACAACATTAACAAACGTGCTCCTTGCTGCGCACAATATTCGAGATGTTCAAAATCAATTTCGTAACGGCCATTGACTTCACACAGTGGATTATTGATCAACTTGCGATTATTGGTCTTTACCGCTGAAAAAAAGGGGAAGTACACCGGCGGCTGTACAATCACCCCCTCTCCTTCTTTAGCAAACGCTTGCACTGCTGCAAATAACGAAGGGACAACTCCAGGAGCAAACACAATCCAGTCACGCTCAATCGCCCAATGGTGACGACGTTGAAACCAATCGATGATTGATTGATAAATGCTTTCCGGATAAATCGTATAACCAAATACCGGATGATTAATTCGCTCTTGCAAAGCACGCGTCACGCACTCAGGCACGGCAAAATCCATATCAGCCACCCATAGAGGGGATACATCAGCAGTACCAAAATATTGTTGGCGGCCGTCAAATTTTACAGAGTGAGTATTTTCGCGGGAGATTAGTTGATCGAAATCAAAGGTCATATGATAGTTTTCAATAAATAGAAATTACGGGGACGTTAGAAGTAGTTGTTGTAATGCACCCAGAGGGCGATTTGCCAACAGCGTAACGTAACTTTCACAATCATACAGCACCTGTTCCGAGCCAGCTTTAGCTTCAAAGTTATTGATGCGAGTAATGGCCATAAATATTTCCTTGCGCTTTTTGCAATGCAATGAAAACGTAGCTATTGGCTGATCATCGAATACTTTTAACCTACAAAACCCGCTCCCAAAACGTAACTTCAGAAAGCGTATGCTGAAACTTCCGCTTTGTTTCACGAATGACAAACGGTACTTCATGTGGAGCTTTTATCAAACGGAAGTGCGCATTCAAATGCGATTGCAAACCATCCAATGTAGTAAAGCTCTCACCATCTTTTTTGAAGCCGCCAATCCACTCTTCACGTGGGGTGTGATCAGTCAGCCAGGTGTAGGGTGAGACCAACATGAGCACGCCACCAATATTCAAACGCTCATGAATACTGCCAAGGAATTTCGCCGGGCTGTAAAGTCGATCAATTAAATTCGCAGCGAGGATAAAATCGTAACCCGTGAACTGAGCTTTTAGGTTGCAAGCATCACCTTGGGAGAATTCGACTTTTCCTTTGAATTCACTCAGACCTAAATCGTTAAGCGAGCGCGATTTGTAGGAAACCAATTCACCTTCATCAGCCAATGTGTAACGCAGTGTTTCACCGTCGGCGAGTTGTACGCCTTGGCCGATAAAACGAGCGGAAAAATCGATACCAGTGACATGATTAAAATAACGGGCTAATTCAAAAGTGGCACGACCGGAGGCGCAACCTAAATCCAACGCTTTTGCTTTGGGTTTATCACCCAAGGTTTGCACCGCCAAATCAACCAACGCTTTGGAGAAATTGGGCACACCAAAATATTCATCGCCGTAGTGAAACTCGGCGTATTCAGACATCAACTTATCAGTTTCGTAATGGGAGCTAGGCAAGGGTTTTACATCTCCGGAAACAACATAGCGGAAACCCGCATGTTGGAAAAAATGACGGCGGAACGCATAGCGCGCTGAACGCAGGGTTTCATTACCGCAGGAAATCCATGAGCCGCCTTTAATTAAGTTATGGCGCTCGTCGAATGTGGGTGTGGTGAAGTCATCGTAAATTGGATGAACTTCAAATTCTTCAAAAGGATAAATCGGTGTTTCAGTCCATTGCCAGACATTGCCAACAACATCGTAAAAATTACCATGCGCAAATTTATTTACTGGGCAGGATGAGGCGGAATAATCGAGATGAAGATTGGCAGCGGCTTTTTCTGCACCTACTTCTTTTACTCCCGATACATCATAAATACGGTACCACTCATCTTCCGTAGGTAAACGTACTGACAAACCAGTTTCCGATTTTTTCCAATTACAAAATGCTTTGGCCTCGTGGTAGTTCACTTCTGCTGGCCAATCCCATGGCATGGCGATTTCTTCAGTCATTAAACGCAAATACCAGCCATTGGGTTTTTTTACCCAGAAGGTTGGATGTTGTGCTTTGGTGAATGAGAGCCAGCCTTTGCCCTCTTCTTCCCAGTTGTGGGAATTTAAATAACCGCCTGCTTCAACAAAGTGTAAAAATTCTTGATTACTGACTAAAAATGTTGCTGCTTCAAATGTATTCACATCTGCATCATGTGTACCGTATTCGTTGTCCCAACCATATTGCGTACTGGTTTTATCTTTAGCCAAATGCACTTTGCCAGCAGCCACTTTTATCAAGCTGTTTTGTGGCGCACGGCTCGACTCAATTAATGGCTGCCAGCGCGGAGAACTTTTTACCAATTCTAATTTGTGCTGGCGAATTAATACTGAAGAAGTTTCGAGATGAATACGCTCATGCTCAATACCCATGATTATTGCCCACCAAGGACTCTGCCAATCCACCGGCATTTGCAGCGGTGCGTTATCGATCAGGTTGAGCACCATAGCGCGCACTTGATCGCGATAGTTTTTTACTTCACAGGGTGTTGGCCATTGATAATTGTCGTCAGTCAGGTCATCCCAACTCATTTCATCCACGCCGACAGCAAACATGGATTCAAAGCGTTGATTGATGCGCTCGCTAATCATGCGCGTGAGCAATAATTTATTAACAAAAAAAGTAGCTGTGTGACCGAAATAAAAGATCAGTGGATGGCGCAAATTAATTGGTTTGATATAAAACGCTTGCTCATTAGCGAGGCATTCAAATAGCGATTCATAACAATCAAACGTACTGACAAAATAATCCCGCAGGGTTTTACGGAAACTTGTTTCATCCACATCGCGCCAATTTGGCGTGCGGCTAAAAAGTGTATTCACGTTAGTTAAGTACGCCTCAGGCTCAAAGGCTTCTTTACGCAGGCAGGATTGTCCAGAATGCATCATTGAACTCCTAAAATAGTTCCTATTGGTAAGGCGACTTTTCAGTGAAGTTTATTGCTGGCGACCCACGAAATCTTTCGCAAACTGCCAAGCAACACGTCCGCTGCGTGCACCACGGGTTCTATGCCATAAAAGCGCCGCTTGCTCAGTTGTATCATTCCATTGACCACCAAAATGAACCACCCAATGGTGCGCTGCGGCGAGATAATCATCCTGCGAGAAAGGGTAAAAACTCAGCCATAGACCAAAACGTTCCGAGAGTGAAACCTTCTCCTCTATGGCGTCATTGGGGCGGATTTCGCCATCTTCATCGCTAACATCCAGATTCTCACGCATTTTTTGTGGTAACAAATGACGACGATTACTGGTGGCATAGAACAACATATTCGCAGAGGGCGCAGAAATAGATCCATCCAACACCGATTTCAGTGCTTTATAGCTAATTTCGCCTTCTTCAAACGATAAATCATCGCAAAAGATAATGAACTTTTCTGTTCGCTCGCCCACCAAATCTACGATATCGGCTAAATGTAGCAAATCAGTTTTATCGACTTCGATAATCTTTAGCCCTTGTCCAGCAAATTCATTCAACACGGCTTTTATCAGCGTGGATTTTCCGGTGCCACGCGCACCGGTCAAGAGCACGTTATTGGCCTCGCGCCCTGCTACAAACTGAGCAGTGTTGCGTAGGATGGATGCCTTTTGCGTTTCTATATTCTTGAGCGCATCCAAGCTAATACGGTGTGGATGTTTTACCGCCTGCAGATAGCCAACACCATTAGCCTGTGTGCGCCAACGAAATGCGCTGGCGCTCCAATCCGGAGCTTGCGATTTGGCAGGCAAAATCGCTTCCACGCGATCAATTAATTGTTCAAGACGGGAAATGAATAAATCGATATTTGACACGTTATATTTCCTTCGTTAATTAAATAGCTCAACTAGCTAAGCGACGAGTCTGGGCTATATTGAAAGAAGTTTACATTCTCTACAAGCACAAGGTTTTCTATGTTTAGCAAACAGGAACTACAGGTTATTGGTAAAACATTGGCGCAAAAGCGCGATTGGATTACTAAAAATCTGAACAATACAGAAATAGAAAAATCCAAGCCGCAGCTGATGCAAGATCTACAGCTTATCGAAGCCACCTTACAAAAAGTGACCGATCAGTTGCGCAGCACTGATGCTCCTACTGCGGAGCGGGTTAATCACTACATATCGACCAAAGTTGTATCGCCTATTCGGCAGGCAGCGTTCGGTCGCCGCCAGGATCTACACCCGGGGCAGATTAGAGTGTTGGTTGTAGATGATGACCAATTGATATGCGAGCTGATTAACGCATTTTTACGCGCATCTGGAATAAATCAAATTGATTTTGCTAACGATGGCTTAAAAGCAATTAGCATCATGTACGACGCCAACCCTATTTACGATTTGGTCCTCTGCGATTGGAATATGCCCACCAAATCCGGCATTGATGTACACAATGCGATGCGCGCTGCGGAGCGCTATTTAGGCACCGTATTTATGCTGGTTACTGCGGTGACCGAGGCCAAACAAATCCGCGCCGCGATAGAGGATGGTGTAGACGATTACGTCGTCAAGCCCTTGGAGCAAGATAAGCTGATTAAAAAAATCGCCCGCTTTTTTCCACAAGTCAAACTTTCCGATGCGGACTAAGCAGCCCGCATCGCGTAGCACTAAGCCTCAACTTCGGCCATAAAATCCAGCGCCGCCTGCTGACGAATTGCGCGGCGATGGTTAGCCATCAGTTTAATGATTTTTTCCTGATCGCAGACTTGTCGATCCAACATCACGCGGCTTTTTAATTCACCGACGAGTTCAGCCGTTGGGCATTTGCTAAATACAAACTGGTTGGAGATTAAATCCATAAAAGGGCCGGATTTGCTGCTCGGCATAATAAACAGCAATTGCAAACCAAGGCTCTCGGTTAAATAGTTAATCACTTCGCGCGAGCGGTGTTCATCCATTTTAGAGAAAGCCTCATCCACCAACACCATGCGCAAATGGCTGTTGCCTTCGTTAAAACGGAACGCCGAGGTAATGGCCGCACTGCGGATAATATACGCGGGCGTTTCCAACTGGCCACCGGAACCTGTGCCGTATTGACTCAGTGCAATGGGTGCTTTGCCTTCCGGCTCTTTATAAATTTCGTAGCGGCGATAATTGCGGTAGTCGGCAATACGCGTTAACTCACGCAGGGCTTTCTGTTCGTCTTCATCCAGCAACATTGTCATCAAGCGCTCGCGCACTTTTTGATGTTTTTCATCGAGCTTCATATTGAACAGGGTTTCACCCTCGTCCAAACTCGGGCTATCGATCACCGCTTTAAAGAATTGCCAGTAGTCTTTAAATTCCGGCACCCACTCCCAATCAAAACGGAAGCGCTCGCGGTCAGCACCAAAGCGATGATGTTCCAGCTCTTTGTTTAACTCTTCGAGAATTTTTTTACCGTCATTAATCGCTTGATAAATCGAGTGGCAGAGATTGGTTACAAAAGCGTTATTGAAACTTTCGCGCAGTGATTCAATTTCTTGATGACGCTGGGCGAGGATGTGGTTTTTATCGCGATTGTAGAGCGCATCAAACTGGCGACGCATATCGCATATCGCACGGAAATTCGCGCTACCCAAATCGTCGTTGTAATCAATATCAAACAGAATCGCATCCGCAGTTGCACAAAATTGGTTGTGCACCATGGCCGCTTGTTGCAGGCGATGCAAAATTGTTTTTAACTCCGCATTCACACCCGCCAATTGCGATTCAAAATATTGCACGTTGTGTTGCGCCACCGCTTCATCTGCTGCTTGCAAACGGGCATCTGCATTGAACTCGGGCCAGAGCGCAGTAATGCCCTGCACATTGGCTTCACCGGTATCTGCTTGGGCAAGAGTTTTGTCTTGTTCTGCATCCAGCTTGTGGCAAAGGTTGTCGGCCAGTTTTAAATCTGCACGGCAATCTACCTGCGCGCTATTCAAACGTGCATAGAGTTGATTTTGCTCTTGCAAACGCTGTTGCAGTTCTTGCAGCTCTGCTTCCAGAGCTTTGGTATCACTTAAATCCAACTGTTGCAGTTTGGATTCAATCGCCTGGATTTTGTTTTGCGCTGCAAGCATGGCTTGCAAAGTTTCAGCGTAGACAAGTGGTTTTAGTTTATCTATCGCCAGCAATAATTCTTGTGTTTCTTCCGCGTAAGCTGTTGATGCTTGCCATTCACTTACCAATGCATGAAATTCATTGCGCTTGGCTTCCAGCGCGCGTTCGCGGGCACCTTGGCCAAATACCAATTCCGAGTCAGCCATATCGCAGCGAAACATCGCGTAGTTGCCTGAACCCATTGCATCTTTGGTAATACCGCGACGGGTATTTTTTAATTCTTTGGCATTCTCTACCCGTTGCACATTGCCATAGCTGGCTTTGATATAGGCCTCGGCGGTGGCGTGGGAGAAATTCATTACCTGGATAATAGAATTCGCGTGGGAATCACTGGTTTTATCCAGATCCTTGCGCGCTTTTTCACCCTGGATAATACGCGCACGATTGCCCTGCCCGGCCATATTGCGCACTATTGCGATCGCATCCGCTTCATACTCTGCTTCAACAATAATGCCGAAACGAGCAGCACCAATATAACCTTCAATCGCCGCTTGCCATTCGCGATCAACCACATCCACATAATCGCAGAGCACACGTGCATCGGCCTTAGGGCATTGCGCCGCAATGGCATCCAGCGCCGCGCGCACAAAACCGGGATAGCTAACTTGACGAGATTCCAGCGTTTGAATTTCGCGGCGTTTAACTTCCGTTTGTTTTTGCAGGCGCTCGGATTGCGCTTTGCGTTTGTCGCGCTCTTGCGCTAATTGATCGCGCAGATTGGTGCGCAGCGCTACCGCATTGGCATCCACATCAAACAAGGTTGCTACAAAAGCATTGTGTTGCTTTTGCAGTTCAAGCACTTTGGCAAGTTGCGGTTCAAGCGGACTGACTTCAATCAGATCGCGATTGAGTAATTGGTGAATATCAAGCGTATCTGTTTCGTTGCAAAGACTTTTTACCAGATTGGCCAAGCTTGCATCTTTTAATGCTGGCAGCTCTAGCGCAATGGAAGTTTGGCGCAACGCCTGCGCAAATTGTTGTGCGGCTTCCAAATTGGTTTGCAATTGTTGATGCTGTTTACGCAACTCAGGCACTTGCATTTGGATCAGTTTTTCCTGCGCGTGCTTTTCTTGCTCCAACTGATCTTTATCGCGCAGCGCCGGTACACCCAAACGACGCGCGGTTGCAGCAAGAATCAATTGATTGATTTCATCGCGCTGGGTTTCACAGGTTGTTAATGTCTGCTGGTGGCTTGCAGAGGTTTCGCGCAACAATTGTTGTTTGTGTTTTGCTTCCAGATAGAGTGCTTGCGAATCGCTGTAGCGACGTTTGGCAAGGGAGTACTGCAATACCTGTTGCTCTAACCAATTGGCGATAAAATTATCCGACCACTGGCGCCCCTGCGCCATACGCTCGATACCCTGGCGCAGGGTGCGCGCATCCGCTTCCATGGTATGGATACGTTTCAACATGGTAGAGACAGTGCGGATCGCCTCGCCCAGATCGCGGTATTCCAGAATTTCGTTAGCGACAAACTCATCGATACCTTTGATCGGCTTGTAAGCCATAAAGCGCGAGAAAGCGCGCGCTGCATTCATTGACTCGCGTTCAGAGATTGCATCCGGTTTGCCGCGCAAAACGCCGTATAAGCGGCACAAATAAGATTTTTTCTTATCGTATTTTTCAACTTGCTGTTGGCCGTATTGACGGCGCAGCCCGGCATAGAGTTTGTCGAGCGGCACTACGTACTTATGGGTTTTCTCTTCCTTTAATAAATCTTTTAAGCTCAGCTCAACATCGCTCAAAATATAAAACTGGGTATCGTCAAGACGCGCGACTTTTTGCAGGGACGCCCCCTGCCCGGTGGTTTCCAAAAACGCGCGCATACCGATCAACGCAGTAAAAGGTTCGCTATTCTCGCCTTGTGTGGGCTGGAACACTGCCGCCAAATAACCATCGCAACCCTGTGGGCGCGAATAGGCACCGTCATCGCAACCTAATACATAGGATGCCAGTGTGCGCACGAGTTTTCCGCCACGACCGCGCTGGCTGGATTCATCCTGCCCTGGGTTAAAGTGGAACAGATTGTCGTGCGCGGCAGTCATGATGGTTTGGATCGCATCTGCCGCGGTGGTTTTACCAGAACCATTACCACCCGAAAATAAATTGATCGGACCAAAATCAAATTCGGTATTGGGGACATTACCCCAGTTTACATAAATAAATTTTTTGAGATACATAACTATTCTTCAGCCGCAAAAAGCGAACGGTTCAAATGCGGAGCGGATTTACGCGCTGTTGGTTCTGCAGATTCGTCCTGACCCTGATCATCAGTTTCTTCTTCAACCAGCAACAAATTTTCAGCAAGGTGATTGCGGATCTGCTCAAGCCATTCGTTATTGACGAGATTGATAATCAGCGGGCGAATTTTGATCCAGCTTTCAGTTGAATCAATATCGGATTCTGCAAAGAAATTAATCAAACGCAATTGACGCAAACGTTTGAATGCCTGACGACGCTCACCGAGGTTTTCCGGCAAGCTGCGGCGCAACAAACTTTTCATCGCCATGGCAATGGCTTCCAGCGATAAAGTCGCGCAGCCCTGCTCGTCGATACTGCCTTCGCGCAATGCCTTGTCATATTCGGCACGCAATACCAAGACAAGTGCAACTTCGTGTTGGTTTAACCGGCTGCGCAAACCGGCGTTAAATGGCTCATCACTTTCATCATCCATACCCGGCAAACGCGCACCAGGCGGCAGGATGCGCACAAAACGGAAATGACTATCGTGTTGGAAACGAACGCCCATCAAACCAAGATAATCATTCACCAGTTCTTGGATACGCACAAAGCGGTCATACAACTCTGCTTCTACCTGGCTGTCATCGCGGCAAAGCACACCGTAATCCAACAAGCGCTGCACCAGTTCGCGCCAGTTATCCAGACTCAGATTATATTTTTCAAGCTGCTCTTGCAGCAACGAACTTAATTGATCACTCATTTTCTACACCATCATCGATCAAGCTAATCACAAACTCGTCGCGCTGTTTAAAATATTTATCGTTATTAACCAAAGGTTGCGCATGCAACCAATCGGCGTTTTGACTAATGGCAAAACGATAACGGGATGACAAGTTAGCCGCAGCACCCACTTCAATGGCGTGGGATAAATTCAGCAGCTCCTGCATATTCTTAGCCTGTAATTCGCTGCTTTTAATTTCGCCTTTTTTGACTAGCGACGAATGTACATAATCACGCAGGCTGCTGGATTGCAAAATAAACGCCTTATCCAATGCCTGTTGCACAAAGAGCTCTTTTTGCGCTTCGGCATCAAGGGCTTTATCTTCATCGAGCATGGAGCGGACAATTTGAATATTGCGCGGCGCGCGCAATTGAATCTGCGCGGGGTCGATAAAGCCTATTTGGATACTGGCAATCGCCTCTCCCTGTTCTAGCAATAGCTGATCCTGCTGCTCGGCGGTTAAATTGCTGAGCGAGCGATAGATATCCATCAAGTCGTCTTGCCCACGGCTATTAATGTAGCTGAGCTGGCGAATGATAATATCGGCGCGCTGGGTGAAGGTATTCAATGCGCGGCGCAATGCGGGCAGCATAATGTCGCACGCATTTTTCAAACGTGAATCAATCGTTTGCAGCAGGGTTTCAAGCAGCGAAATACCAGGCACAACTTTTTGCGGCAAGGCTTTACGTAAACGAATTTCCATTACCGCTCGCCAATCTTTTGCAGCCGTTTCTGTATCGCCCAAACCATATTTACGTTTGCGACGAATTTTGGTGGTGATGTCAGAAATTTGGTCGCGATATTTTTCTACGCTATCGGCAGACAAACGAACTTCCAGATCCGGCTTAAACACCGTCTCCATAAAATCAAAGAATTCATCGCTTGCCTGTTGGATTAATTGGCGCGATTCTACTTCGCGCACCAATTGGCGCTTGCGCTCTTCCAGCTCGGCAATGACATCGGTGAAGTCACTGATAATCCGCTCGGAATATTCGTAAGCATCGAGCAAATCATTGATTTCACCCTGATCGTAAAATGCTTGCAGACTGTTGCGGGTATTGCGGGTATTGCGGTTGCGTGTGCGGAATTGGTTGGCATCATTGTCAGCAAACGGCTGGGTGAACAGACGCCCCATGCGGCTAAAGCCGTAACTGCTTTGCAAACTGGTTTCATCGACTTGTTTTTCTAGCCAGCCATTTTCAATCAGACGATTAATAATAAAACTGGCGAGATCGCGCTGGGTTTTAAAGCGGCCTTCATAGGCATCATCACCATCGGCGACATCTGCATCCAGAATGGGTGCGCGGGCAATCGCTTCTTTAAAAATATCCACCAATTGCTCGCGGTTCATGGCGTGGCCATAATCACGTAAATCGGTGTAGAGACGTTGGTACAAAAGACGTAAACACTCCGCCACCAGCTCGCGGTATTTGCCTGTGAGTGGATTGAAAAAGTGCTGGCGGGAATCGCTAAAAAACATCAGGAAGTTTCACTAGATTACAGCGGAAAATAAATAACTGTATTAAATACAGTTTTTGGCAAACAACGACTGCTCTTCTTTAGTCCAGTCTTTGGCATCTTTAATCATCATCACCTCACACCAGTCATCACTACCCACTTCCGGCGTGCGACCATTTAACGCCGATACTTTAGCAATCGAATCTTCTGGTTTTACATCAGTAATAGGTACATCAGAATAAACAACTGTTTCTTTCAATTGTTCGCTTGCACTTTTAGCAATGGTGTTAAGGCGTTGCACAGTAGCTTCGGCTTGCGCCGCTTCTTTTGCTGCATTCTTGGAATAAATGATCAAACCAACACCCAGCAAAAGCACAAGCAAACTACCCACTAACAAAACGGCAAGTAATTTTTGTTCTCTAAAAAAAGTCATCATTGTTACAATTTCCATTAATCAGCATTAAAGCCAGTCGGCCAACTTTTCTGCATAGTAAGTAATAATTAAATCAGCGCCCGCACGTTTAAATGCGGTCATGGTTTCCAACACTATGGCTTTTTCATCAATCACACCAGCAGCAGCACCCGCTTTAATCATGGCATATTCACCACTCACGTGATAAACGGCCAGTGGGCGCGCAGAATTCGCGCGAATGTGCGCAAGCACATCAAGATAAGCGATGCCCGGTTTTACCATTAAAATATCAGCACCTTCTGCTTCATCCTGCATGGACTCAGCGAGCGCTTCACGGGCATTGGCCGGATCCATTTGGTAGGTATTGCGCGTGCCTTTAAAACTGCTATCTACGGCATCCCGGAAGGGTCCGTAAAATGCCGAGGCAAATTTGGTGGAGTAAGACATCACCGGAATATGGGTAAATCCTGCGGTATCCAATGCTTCACGGATTGCGCTGATCATGCCATCCATCATTCCTGATGGTGCGATCATATCCACGCCCGCTTGTGCAGCGAGCACCACTTGTTTTTGCAAATTGATCAGCGTTTCATCGTTATCAACATCGTCATCTGCCACTACACCGCAGTGACCATGATCTGTGTATTCACAAAAACAATTATCGCTAATGACCAGCATTTCCGGTTGCGCTTGTTTTGCAGTGCGAATCATGCGCGCGAGCAAACCATGCTCGCACCAGGTGTCGGAGCCCTCGTCATCTTTATGTGTAGAGACACCAAATAAGATGACTGCTTTGATGCCTTTACTCCATGCACGCTGTACGATTTCTGCGAGCTGACTTTCCGGATAACGGTACACATCGGGCATGGATTTAATAGCTACCGGCGCAGTGATTCCCTCTTCGATAAAAATTGGCAGAATAAAATCGCTCATCCGTAGATGTGTTTCGCGCACCAGCTCACGCAATGCAGAGGTTTTACGCAGGCGACGAAAACGAAAATCCGGTGCTGTTAATGGTATTTGCATAAATAAATGCCTGATCAATTGATTTAAATACTTAGCGAACCTTCATGACTCCATTCACAACGCACTCGCATGTCACCTGAGCCTGGCTTGTGATAATTGCCATTCGCTTCCCAGGTAAACGTGTGGGTTCCCGACAATTCCGTCTCCAAATGCACAGTAGCCGATACCCAATACATTCTGGCAAGCAAGGATTCAAATTGAGCAATCCATTGATCCCATTCGTACTCGACTGCTTTGTACGAAGCACCAAAGTGCATAACTTCGGTTTGATAATTAAAAAACGGTGAATCATTGCGTGGAATAGAAAACATTTCCTGACTAAGAAAAGGCCATTCATCTGCATGCGGCAGCGATAGCATCGCCTCACGGTTTACACGTATGCGCTCCGATTCCACCATGGATGGGGACAAATCCTTAATACAACCATAAACAATTGATTCTTGATCCATACCCGCTCCGACTTTCGTTATCGACTAAAAATATTTCATTCACGTTAGATTAAAACGGCCACCACCAGCTACCTTTAAAACGCTCTTCACAGTTGCGCAACTGCTGCTCATATTGCTGCGAGCGATTTTCTACTTTGCGCGCAGTATTCATTAGCCAATTTTTTTGGCGATAAGTTGCACGATTGTAACCACCGTGTCCTTCATGATAAGCAAGGTAGAGGTTGTAACTATCATTCGCAGCAATCTTGCTACGTTTCTGACTCTGTTTGTTATACCAGCCGATAAAATCTATCGCATCACCAAAATTATCACGTCGCGACAGGCCACTTCCGCCTTGATCTTGATATTCGTTCCACACCGCATTTTTTGCCTGCGGATAACCATAAGCATCACTCAAGCGCGGCCCGGGAAAAATCCACAGAATCTTTGTGCGGCGGGTGCGTGCATTATGTTTGAATTGCGATTCCTGATACATGATCGACATCATGACTGGCACCGAAGATCCCCAGCGCTTCTCAGCCTTTTTGGCATCTTTGTACCACGAGGTTTTTTCATCAAAAATATCGCAAAGATTATTTGGATGTGAAGGCGGCAAGCTTGAACAACCTACCATTGCCACGAGCGACGCCAATACAAACAATTTGCACACAGAATAGATCATCTATACCTGCCGCCCATGTTCACGTAACAATTCAAGCAAACCTGCCTCGTCCATTACCTTTAATCCAAGCTCTTCTGCTTTGGCAAGCTTTGATCCGGCGCCCGGACCTGCTACGACATAATCTGTTTTGACGGAAACACTGCCAGCTACTTTTGCGCCCAAGGCGAGCAAATGTGCTTTGGCATCATCGCGTGACAACGTTTCCAGCGTGCCGGTCAACACATAAGTCAACCCATTCAAGGGCAATGCTTCCGGACTTGCAACTTCAATATTAGCCCAATGAATTCCGGCAGCGCGCAGCGCCCCAACTGCATTACGATTAGATTCCTGCTCAAAAAATTCCGAGACAAAATGTGCGACGACCGGACCAACATCGGGCACAAGTTGTAATGCTTCCTGATCCGCAGCAGCCATAGCTTCCAAACTACCAAAGTAGTTGGCAAAATTGCGTGCGGTAGATTCACCCACTTCGCGAATTCCCAGCGCATAAATAAACTTAGCTAAAGTAGTTTTTTTGGAATGCTCTAAAGCCGCTTTAATATTATCTGCCGATTTTTCACCCATGCGATCCAGTGCAGCTAACTGATCACGAGTCAGCGTATAGATATCGGCAAGATTGTTTGCCAATCCCATATCGACAAGTTGTTCAACAAGTTTATCGCCAAGCCCTTCTACATTCATTGCTTTGCGCGATGCAAAATGTTTAATCGCTTCTTTGCGCTGCGCTGCACATACCAAACCGCCTGAACAGCGGGCTACCGCTTCATCAGCAACAGTTTCAACGAGAGAATTACAAACAGGACAATGCTCGGGGAAAAGAATATCGCGCGCATTTGCTGGACGCTTTGACTCAACTACTTGCACAATTTGCGGAATCACATCGCCGGCGCGACGCACAATTACTGTGTCGCCAATTTTAATTCCAAGGCGATTAATTTCATCGCGGTTATGTAAAGTCGCGTTGGAAACAGTAACACCACCAACAAACACCGGTTGCAAACGCGCAACGGGAGTCACAGCGCCGGTTCTGCCAACTTGAAATTCAACATCCAGCAATGTTGTCGATTCCTCTTGTGCTGGAAACTTATAAGCAATTGCCCAGCGCGGCGCGCGTGAAATAAAACCCAAAGTTTCCTGTAACTGACGCGAATTGACTTTAAATACGATACCGTCAATATCGTAGGCCAGAGCATCACGCTTTTCGCCGATAAGTCGATAAAAATCCATAGCTTCTTGAATATTTTTAGCAACCCGCGTTTCGCGATTGGTTAAAAAACCCCAGGTTTTTAACGCAGCCAAAATATCACCATGGGTTTCAGGTAATTCACCGCCATCCACCAAACCGACGCTATAGGCGCACATCTCCAAGGGACGGCTTGCGGTAATACGCGAATCCAGTTGGCGCAACGAGCCAGCTGCCGCATTGCGCGGATTTACAAATAGTTTTTCTTCTGCCGTCCGCGCTTTTTCATTCAGCGCATTAAACCCCGCCTTGGGCATATAAATTTCGCCGCGCACTTCAAGTACGGTGGGATAAGCGCTACCATTCAAGCGCAATGGAATGGAACTAATGGTACGCACGTTTTGCGTAATATCTTCACCGTTGGTGCCATCACCACGGGTTGCACCGCGCACTAACATACCATCGCGGTACAACAAACTCACAGCAATCCCATCGAGTTTTAATTCACAGGCGTATTCAATATCGCCAGTAGTTTTCAATCTGTCTTGTACCCGCTGATTGAAAGCGAGTAAATCCTCATTGTTAAAAGCATTGTCCAGAGAAAGCATCGGGATTTCATGCACAACAGTTTGAAATGCAGATAAAGGCGTTGCACCAACACGCTGTGTTGGCGAGTCGGGCGTAATTGATTCTGGATATTTTTCTTCGAGCTCGCGCAGACGTTGCATCAAGCGGTCATAATCAGCATCGGTAATTTGCGGATCATCCAACGCGTAGTAACGATAATTGTGCTGCTGAATTTCCTGACGCAGCTGTTCAATTTCTGGCGGGAAAGTATCAAATAAGGAGAGAGTAGACATGAAGTAAATTACCTGATGATTCGGGCTTGGGGCGATGCGCGATTCATGCCTTAGCTTGCAATTTTCTACACTTCCTTGTGCAGGATTTAACCACTAAAAATAATAATTAACGCGGTGGGCGACGAAACAAACGCATGCGCTCAAAATCGCGGATACGTTGACGGCAATGTTCCAATGTTTGGCGAGTCATCACACTGCGCTGCTCATCTTTTAATTCACCGCCGAGTGTTTCCGAAATTGCACGCGCGGTATCGGCCATTAAATCAAACGATTGCATTGAATCAGCATTAATGGGCAAGGTCATAAATAAACTGACACCAGGGGTTTCAAAGTCATCCATTGCATCCAGATCAAAAGTGCCTGGCTTGACCATATTGGCCATACTAAAAAGTAATGCACCCTCGCCTTTGGTATCACTATGGCGATGGAAAATATCCATGCTGCCGTAGCGCATACCGCACTTTAAAATAATATCGAGCAAATCAGCGCCATTAAACATTTCACCTTTGTGCGCCATGACATTGATGATTAACACTTCTTCTGGTTCTGCTGGTTGTTTTTCAGCGATATTATTTTTTGCAGAGGAAGTAGATTGAGACTCATCGTCTTCATAATCTTCGTCCTCATTCTGGTTATAGTCATCTTCATCTTCGTGACTATATTCATCGTCTTCGAATCCTTCATCCTCTTCCTGATTCAAGCCCTGCTCATCTTCATTGGTTTCATCATCTTCATCGTTAAGCTGAGTATCTGCTTCCATATCTTCATCGGGATCGCGAGTGTAGGAATGGATGTCCTCAGCTTCATAATCGTCATTCTCATAATTTTCTCCCTGAAGACCATCATAGTTATCATCAAGATCTTCATCACGCGATGCAGAAAAACCTGGCTCGATGCGCTCAGTTAACGGTGCGGTATGCGCGTTGGAATCGTCAACTGACTCCATCAACATAGGTACCGATTGGCCGAGATTTAAACTGGTTTGTTGCGGTTCACGGTTTGCACGTGGGCTTGCTTTAAGTTCCGCAGGTTCAGCCTGTTTGTGTTTTTCAACATAAGATTTTGCTTGCGGTTTTTTCTCAATACTTGGAATACGCACAGAGGGATCGCGCTGACCAATTACTCGGGCGCCACCATTCGGTAATTCACTGGTAAAACTAGGCGTTTCTGCTGGTGGCTCATCCTCCTCCACCGGCTGCTTTAAACTTTTCTTTAATGCACGCGACACTTTAATATTGCCATTGCGCTCATTGCGCATGCGTCTAATACCGTCTGCCAACACCAACAGAATCAGTAAAAAAACAACGATGATGACCCAATCTTTCATAAGGTTATCCGTAATAATTAGTTCAATGTTAAACCGCAGCTAATTCTGCAGCTTCGTCTACATCTACAGTTACCAAACGTGAAACACCAGGCTCATGCATAGTAACGCCTAACAATTGGTGTGCCATTTCCATCGCATTTTTATTATGCGTGATGTAAATAAATTGCACCTGAGCCGACATTTCTTCAACCATACGCGCGTAACGACCGACGTTGGCGTCATCAAGCGGCGCATCAACTTCGTCAAGCATACAAAACGGTGCCGGATTCAAACGGAATATCGAAAAAACCAATGCAATTGCTGTAAGCGCTTTTTCACCACCGGATAATAAATGAATGGTGCTGTTACGCTTGCCCGGTGGGCGCGCCATAATGGTAATACCAGTATCAAGCAATTCTTCGCCAGTCAATTCGAGATAGGCGTGGCCACCACCAAATACTTTGGGGAATAATTCCTGCAAACTTTTATTGACCTGATCAAAGGTCTCTTTAAAGCGTGTACGGGTTTCTCGGTCGATGCGTTTAATCGCATTTTCCAGAGTCTCAAGTGCTTCCATCAAATCCGCATTTTGTGCGTCGAGATAATTTTTACGCTCGGACTCTGTTTTATATTCATCAATTGCCGCTAGGTTAATCGGGCCGAGGCGAGAGATTTTACCCGCGAGACTATCCAACTCTTCTTCCAGCGGTTTTACTTGAGTGCCCTCTGGCATCTCGGCCAAAATGATATCGAGATTTAATTCTTCTTCTTGCAATTGCTCGACGATGCCTGCGCGCTGCACTTCAAACATTTGTGCAGCTAAACGCTCCTGCTCCAAATGCGCACGCACAGCTTGCACTTCCTGCTCGGCACGGTTACGCGCTTGTTCGGAGTTACGTAATTCGTGCTCAACAGTTTCCAGTGCACGGCGAGCTTCAGTTAATGAGGCCTCAACGGAAAGGCGTTTGGACAAACTAGCCTCAAGCTCAAGCTTATATTCTTCAACCGGGTCGCGGTTATCTGCGATGCTGGCAATTAATTGTTCGCGACGTTCTTGCAAACGCGAGGTCTGTTCACGCAAACGTCCAATCCCCAAACGAATGGCATCCAATTGCGTTTTTACCGATTGGTAACGCATGGCAATTTCGTGAGCTTTGTCTTTATCGTGGCGGGCTCGCTGACGGGCAGCATCCAAACCAGTGCGGATGTCATCGCGCTGTTGCAGGAGAGACTCACGCAAATCAGTATCCTGCCCCATCATGTCGATGGCTTCGCTCAAAATCATGCGCGCTTCGGACAAATGTTCAGCTTCCTGTTCCATTTGTTCACGCGCTTCACGGATCTCATTGTCCGCGCGCTCACGGCGCATATTCATTTGTTCAATGCGAACTTGTTTAGCGCTTAATTGCGAACGCAGCTCACCGTACTTACGGTTTTCTTCATCAACCTGGCGACGCAGTGTTTCACGGTCCTGTTCTAGGCGCTTAATTGCTGCGCGTCCTTCATCAAGTTGAACGCTGAGTGTTTCGATATTTTCTTCGGCAACCGCAATTGCTGCTGCCAACTCTTCCAACTCTTGTCGACGGGCAATAACACCGGAGCTTGCGTCGGTATCGCGGGTAACGCGCACCCAATGTGGGCTTAACCAAATACCATCGCGAGTAATGACTGATTCGTTAGCGGTAAGTTGTTTGCGTAATGCAAGCGCTGCAGATAAATCGTCCGCAATATAAATCCCGGCCAACAAACCTTGGGTATCCCAAGGGGCGGTAACTTTTGCGCTGAGCAATGAGGCTTTTGTTGATGCTGTAGCAGAGATTTTTGCATTGGTATCAAATAATACCAATTCACCTTGGGTGAGGTTTTCAAGTAAACCAGTCACTGCATCGACTTGATCAACACAGACTGCTTGCAGTGCATTGCCCAGCACAGTTTCGAGTGCTTTGTCCCAACCATCGGCAACACTAATCGAATCGGCTAAGCGCGCGTTATCGGTAAAATCATTTTGCGCCAACCACTGAGTTACGGCTTTATTTTTTTCGCCCATGGCTGCTTGTTGCAATGCTTCAAGCGATGCATGGCGGCCACGCATTTTTTGCAATTGACTGCGCGCCTGATCCAATTCATTTACAAAACGATTGTTGTCGTTGCGAGTGCTATCTAACTGCTCCACAAACGCATCCAAATTCATGCGTTTTTCATCGGCAACCAAATCCAATTCAGCAAGCTGTTCAGTTAGCTCATGGATAGAGTCATCTTCTGCCGCATCTTGTAAATTGGTTTTTTCTTCACGCAGTTTTTCAATGCGCTGCAACAACCGCTGCTGTACTTGTTCAAGATGCTGAATACGTGATTGTTGCACTTCGGCACGCTGGCGCGGCTCGGCGGCGCGCTGATTAAAACCGTCCCAATCATTCTGCCAACGCTGCATAGCTTCTTCAGCATCGATCAGTGACTCACCAGAAGTTTCTTCGGCGGCTTTCACCATTTCCAGCTCGGGTTCAAGCTCTAATAGCTCTTCTTCCCAGCCTTCGGTTTTTTGCGTATCGATTAATAAATTTTCTTCAGCTTCTTTGCTGTCGCGGCTGGTTTGATCCAGATCTGTTTGCAATTGCCGCGCACGCTCACTAGCATGCTGAATACTTTGTTCAAGGCGTGCGATCTCCGCACCTATCGCATAATAGCGCCCCTGAACCTCATTAAACTTGTCCCCCAGCTCGGTATATTGGCTGCGGTATTTTTCGATTTGAGTATCTTTATTGACTTGATCAGTAACAAAAGACTCCATGCGCAGCTCAAGCTCACGGATGCCTGTTTGTTTAGCCTTTGCTTGCAGATCCAATTGTTGAAATTTAAGCGCTTGCAACTGTGCTTTTAATAAACGCTCTTCTTTTTTGTATTCGGCGTATTTTTCAGCGGCCTGCGACTGGCGTTGCAGGCGTGATAATTGGCGTTCCAATTCGTCGCGAATATCGGTTAAGCGCTCAAGGTTTTCTTTAGTGCGACGCATGCGGCTTTCGGTGTCACGGCGGCGCTCTTTATATTTGGAAATACCGGCAGCTTCTTCGATATAAACACGGAGATCTTCCGGTTTTGCTTCGATCAGCTTGGAGATCATGCCCTGTTCAATAATGGCGTAGCTGCGTGGCCCCAAACCAGTACCGAGGAAGATGTCGGTGATGTCGCGGCGGCGGCATTTGGTGCCATTGAGATAATAGCTATTGTCACCATCGCGGGTAACTTTGCGCTTGATACTAATTTCAGTGAATGCGGCGTATTCGCCTAAGAGTGTGGCATCGGAGTTGTCAAATACCAGTTCGATTGAAGCTTGACCAACTGGCTTCCGGCCACTGGAGCCGTTAAAGATTACGTCGGTCATATTTTCGCCACGCAGGTTTTTGGCGGAAGATTCCCCCATAACCCAGCGTACAGCGTCGATAATATTGGATTTGCCGCAGCCGTTAGGGCCAACAACAGCGCACAAATTGCTGGGGAAGTTGACCGTAGTTGGGTCAACAAACGATTTAAAGCCAGCCAGCTTGATGCACTTTAGCCGCATAGATCCATACACTCAGATTTCCCAGACTTATACGGTTCGAGCGCCCTACTCTAACCCGCCTGTTCGATAAATAATTCGCCAGCAACCACACATTGCCTAGCTGTTTGATTTTGTTAATTTTTTTGACTGTTATTAAAAATCGAAAAGATGTCAAAAAAACCTGTAAGGGCGGGATTCTACACATTTGTGTATCGGTTTACACCCCGCTGTCGCCAGCAAAAAATGCAATGCCGGACAACCTGACTAATTTTCAGCCAAAAATAGAAACATCAATACGCAGGTAACAATCATTGCGCTATTTTCTGATCAATTCTGACACCCACCTCTGAGGGAACAGATTTCATATCCAAGGGACCAAAACTACCCTGCCAATCTCCCGCTTTCGCCGCAGCTGTGCCATCTTGTGAGATACGTGCAACCACTTCGACGACATCAACCGAGCCTAAACTCATCGCCGGTGTCATGGCCATAGCTTCGGTCAGTATCACGCGCTTGGGCAACTCGGAAACAGGCACTCGCGCAATTGCCAGTGGCATTTTTGCACCCTGCCATGCACGGGCATATACAAACACCAGTTGATCAGGTCGCGCTTCAACGCCATCGGCCAAACTGACATTAATACTCAATTGGCGACCTGCACGGGCAGCAGCCAGCGACTCCTCAGTGCCACCCTCAGCGAAATACAAAGTAGCGGCGCGCTCGATACCCGCAACCAGCGCTTGACTGCCAGCAGAATCCTGACCAGTCAATTTAACGGTATGCTCCCAGTATTTGATGGCACTGACGTAATCTTTCTTACCAAACGCATCTATGCCCGCCAAACCTAATGCCATGGTGTTATCTGGTTCAGCTTTGAGTACCTTTTCGACCAAATCAGTAACCGGCGGACTCATCTTGCTGTCATCACGCAGGAACATGGCTTGCGCCAACTCTGCCATTACCATTGACGAACTGCTATCGCGCTGCAATACCTGCTGATAGGCGTTGACTGCCTTATCGAAATCGTTCAAGTCCATCTGCATACGCGCCAGGAAAAACCAGTATTGCAGCTGCTCAGGATCATCCGCCAAGCGCGCTTCGATCAAACGCACCATTTCACGCGCACGCACTGGGTCTGGGTTGCGACCCGCCAGATAATCCGCATTATCCAACTCTTGTTTGAGTTCCTGCGCTAAACGAATTTCTACATCATCACTCCTACCAAGCTGTTGGTATAACCCCCAGCTTACGGCGACAACTAATAGCCCTATAACACTCAGGGTTTTGAAACCCGCTCCCAGTGTGCGGCTTTGTTGCGCCGCGCGAATATCAGCTTCGTCATTTAACAGAGAACGTTCCTGCTCCAATTTCAATTGTTCAAACTGTGCCTGCTCGATACGACCCGACGCTAATTGCACCTGCAGCTCAGCAACATGCTCATGAAACAGGCGTACGTTTTCGGCAAGACGATCAGCCACCACTTCATTCGACGAACCATTTTTTTGCTTTCCGTAACGCACCAACGGCCAAAAAACAAACCCTAAGGCCAACACACTCAGGAGAGCTATACCTAGCCACAAGGACATCATTATTTTTTCTCCTGTTGAGATCTTTTATCAAATTTTTCTGTAATGTTTTTGTCGGATGATGGATTCAGTAAGCTTGCCAAGCGCTCCTGCTCTGTAGACGAAAGCCCGACATCCACCACGTCCTCAATGCGACGACGCTTACGTACTATAAGGAGAAGCATGACTATCCCGGAGATCAGTAAAAAGATCGGGGCGCCCCAGAGCAGCATAGTGGCGGCAGACAGGCGTGGACGATACAGAATAAATTCACCGTAGCGCTCCACCATAAAATCAACAATTTCTTTATCGGACTTGCCGTCCTTTATCATAAACTCAAGTTCGCGACGCAGATCCATTGCGATAGGTGAATTGGTACCGGCAAGATTCTGGTTCTGACATTTTGGACAGCGCATTTCATCGATAAACGTTTGATAGCGCTGACGATCAACATCGTTATCAAACTCATGCACTTCGATGGCGGCAAAGCTGGAAAAAGAAATGAATAACAATCCGATACAGGTGCAAAGTCTTATTAGAGTTGCGCACATAAATATGCTTCCACGGCTTTGAATGAAAATTTTGCGCGAGTATAACAACTCATAAGCGAGAGCGGGAAATTTTGCCATCGAGAGCAAAAACCGATCACAAGTGTTTGTTTTGCAACCGCTTTTTAATTTTTCTGCAAAAATTTAAACAATCCGTAAAAAAAAGGTTGACCCAAAGTTTTACATGATTAGAATACGCGCCACCAACAAGGTGAGCGCTGAAAAGCGTGTAATCTTGGGCGGTTAGCTCAGTTGGTAGAGCAATGCCCTTACAAGGCATGGGTCACAAGTTCGAGTCTTGTACCGCCCACCACTATTACTCACAAGGTAGCTGTGGTTTTTTGTGACGCTGCGGACCGGTAGTTCAGTCGGTTAGAATGCCGGCCTGTCACGCCGGAGGTCGCGGGTTCGAGTCCCGTCCGGTCCGCCATTATTTAGAAATGAAAAAAGCCCCACATCTGGGGCTTTTTTTATGCGCGGAGGAAAGTGAGCCGCTTAAAACTATCCACCTGATAAACTCAAAGGCCTCGGGAGGCCTTATCAAATATGGCGCCGGATTAATTGAGGCTATCAAAGATAGGCTTGATGGTCTTTTCCCAGACTTGCGCATTTACATCGCCGATATGTTTGTAGCGAACCACGCCCTGCTTATCAATCACATAAGTTTCCGGTGCGCCGAACACACCGAGATTCAACCCTAAACGACCATCCTCATCTGTCACACTAAAAACATAAGGATTGTGCAATTCCGCTAGCCAGCGCTGTGCGTCTTCGCCGTTATCTTTGTAATTAATGCCGTATATAAGAATCCCTTGCGCCTTGAGCGTATTGAGAAATTCATGCTCTTGCCGACAAGTAGTGCACCAGGTTGCCCAAACATTTAACAAGCTAACTTTGCCTTTGAGCATTTCCTGATTTGCACTCACCAGACCTTGCGGATTTTCCGGTGCAGGTAATACCGGCAACTCAAACGGAGGGACAGGTTTATTTAATAATGCAGAAGGCATCTCATTAGGATTTAATGAAAGGCCACGCCAAAATAAAACTGCCAATGCTGCAAAAATTGCCAATGGGATAAATAAAAATAGGCGCTGCTTATTCATTGACTAATTTTCCCACTGGAACTTCTACGGCAGGTGATTCTTGCTTAATCGCTTTACGATAGCGCTTATCGGCAACGGCTAGCACAGCACCAAAGCCCATCATTAATGCACCCAACCAAATCCAACGCACAAAGGGTTTAAGATGCACACGCATCGCCCATGCGGTTTCGGTTAAGGGTTCACCCATGGCGACATAAAGGTCGCGCATTAAACTAACGTCCAACGAGACCTCTGTCATAGTGCTGCCACTTGCAAGATAGCGGCGTTTTTGCGGCTTCATTTCACGCAAGAATTTGCCGTCTTTCATCACGGTAATTAATGCTTCTTCGGCAGTGTAATTGGGGCCGTCAATATGGGTAAGTTTGTTGAGAATAAAATCGTACTCAACAACAGTAACTTTCTGCCCTACTTCCATACGAACGTCGCGCTGCTCGGTATAAATACTCGTTAACCCAACACCTACAGTAGTCGCAGCAATACCAGCGTGCGCAACTACCATGGCGAAGTAACTTAAACTCAGTTTTTTAAGGCCAGCAAAAAAGGATTCACTGTTGCGTAAGCGATAGAACAAATCAGCAAGTAATGCGGTAACTACCCAGCTTGCGATAAAGACTGTCAGTGCAGCGAGGATTTCATATTTATCGCGATAGACGAGCGGAAACACCAAGCCAATCGCCAAACTAATCGCCCACGGCTTCCACAACAATTTTACAAATTGCATGCCCGATGTACGCTTCCAATTGGAAAGCGGGCCAAAAGCCATTAGCAAACACAGTAAACCCATCAGCGGTAAAAAGAACAAATTAAAATACGGTGGCCCTACGGAAATTTTGCCGAGGCTAAGGGCATCGGCGACCAATGGATAAAGCGTGCCAATTAGCACCATGATCATAATAATGGTGAGCAAAATATTGTTACCCAGCAAAAAAGTCTCACGGGATAGCAAATTAAAACCGGCAGAGCCTTTTACGACTGGGGCGCGCAATGCAAAAAGCGTTAGCGAGCCGCCCACTACAACGAGAAAGAACGCGAGAATAAAAACACCGCGCTCAGGATCATTGGCAAACGCATGCACTGATGTAAGAACACCGGAGCGAACCAAAAAGGTTCCCAACAGACTTAATGAAAACGTGAAAATGGCGAGCAGGAGTGTCCAGCTTTTAAATAGACTGCGTTTCTCAGTTACGGCGAGTGAGTGAATTAATGCAGTACCAACTAGCCATGGCAAGAAAGATGCGTTCTCTACTGGGTCCCAAAACCACCAGCCCCCCCAACCCAATTCGTAATAGGCCCACCAACTTCCGAGTGCGATACCAACGGATAAAAAGCCCCAAGCCATAATTGCCCAAGGGCGTGACCAGCGTGCCCATGCGCTATCCAAACGGCCAGTTAATAATGCTGCAATCGCAAAAGCGAACACAACGCTAAATCCAACATAACCCATGTACAACACCGGGGGATGGATAATCAAACCTATATCTTGCAAGAGTGGATTTAAATCGCCGCCATCTTGCGGTGGGATCGGAAGAATCCGATCAAAGGGATTAGAGGTAAATAAAATAAAAGAGAGAAATCCAACAGCTACAAAACCCATCACCGCTAAGACGCGCGCTTGCATATCAAGCGGAAGTGAGCGACTGAAGATAGCAACCGCAAACGTCCAACCCGCGAGCATTAAAATCCATAGTAATAATGAACCTTCATGGCCACCCCAGACTGCGCTGATTTTGTAGTAGTAGGGCAACAACGAATTGGAATTGGAAGCAACATATTTGACTGAAAAGTCATCATGCAAAAATGAATATACAAGGCAACAAAATGCGAAGGTAACAAAGATAAAAAAGCCGGTTGCAAGTGAGCGTCCGGATTGCATCAATACATTGCTGCCGTAATGCGCACCAACCAATGGCAGTATAAACAACGCCGCACTCAAACACAGGGACAATATCAGGGCAAACTGCCCCATCTCTGGTGCCAGTTGAACAAAATCAAGCGCCATATTTTAATCCCTCGCAGGTTTTTTGATGTTCACCTTTATCTTTCATTGCTTCGGCAACTTCCGGAGGGGTGTAGTTTTCATCGTGTTTGGCGAGGACTTCACTGGCATTTATCTCGCCTGACTCAGTCACTATGCCATTGATAACCGCTGCTTCGCCTTCGGCAAATAAATCGGGCAGTATGCCATTGAAATTGACTTTTACGTCCGCCATACCATCTGTAATTAAAAAGCGGATTTCAAGTGAGTCGCTAGCGCGCTGAACGCTGCCGGGTTTCACGCAACCCCCAGCGCGAATACGGGTGTTATGCGGCACATCACCGGCAGCAATTTTACTCGGCGGATAAAATAAATTGATATTTTCACGTAATGCATAAGCCATTAGACCAACGGCAACACTGGAGAAAACCACAATAAAAATAACAATCATCAAACGTTGTTTGCGAAGCGGGTGCATAGTTGTCGCGCTCTATTCAGCTAATACGGAAAATTATTTATTCGATTGATTCACCGGCGATATTATTCGCCTGCGCCAATTTTTGTTGTTTTTGCTGTTGTTTCACAAATGCCTTTTTTTGTAGCAACGGGCTGACCAATAAAAAAATTAGCACCGCAAAGGTAATTGCATAAGAAGCCCACACGTAAGGGCCGTGACCGTTCATGGCGATAAAGTCAGCAATCGATTCATATTGGAATTTCATTATCACGCCCTCTTATTGATTGCGCTAATTAGATCATTAACCCACTGGGTGCGATTCTCGCGCCGCAGGATTTCGACACGCGTATTCAGTAACAACACCAGTGCATAAAACAGGTAGAAACCAATCACCATCATTAATAGTGGATACAGCATGGAAGGATCGATACTGGATTTGCTGGTGAACTTGATCGTTGCAGGTTGATGGAGCGTGTTCCACCAATCGACCGACTTATAAATAATCGGGATATTCACCATACCTACCAAGGCCAATACTGCACTGGCTTTGTCGGCGGTATCACGGTGTGTAAATGCCTGTTGCAAGGCGATCATACCGAGATAAAGGAAAAACAAAATTAACATGGAAGTAATGCGCGCGTCCCATTCCCACCAGGTTCCCCAAGTAGGTTTACCCCAAATGGAGCCGGTAACGAGCGATACAAATGTCAGTAACGCCCCAATCGGCGCAGCAGACTTCATCACCATAAAAGGCAATTTCATTTTCCAGATAAGGCCAACCGCACCGGAAATCGCCATGATGTAATAACCCGCCAAGGCTAAAAATGCAGCGGGCACGTGAATATAAATGATGCGATAACTATTGCCCTGCTTAAAATCAGCTGGTGCAAATGCCAATCCCCAGACCGCCGCAGTAACAATAAGCGCGATGCTAAGCGTGGCTAACCAAGGCAACCAGGGAGTTGTCTTTTCGTAAAACCAACGGGGAGAACCTAATCGATGAAACCATTGCCATGCCATAGTTGTAGGACCTTATCGCTGTAGCTGATTAATAGCTCGTTATTATTCGTTAACCATTAGTACTGATGCGCAGAGCGCCAAGTGCTGCAATTGGAGCAAGCACTATCGCCAACGCGAGAAATGCACCGAGCACTGCGAGTTGCATGCCAATCGCTCCGCCTTGCACTGCCGTCTGTACTGCACTCGCACCAAAAATCAGCACGGGAATATACAGGGGCATCACAATCAGCGACAACAATAAGCCGCCCTTGTGCAATGAAACGGTTAAAGCCGCTCCCACAGCGCCGATTAAACTCATGGACGCAGTACCCAAGGCGAGCGATGCCAGCAATGGCAAATAGCCATCCATGGGTAAGCTCAACATTAAACCTAACAGCGGCGCCAGCAAAGTCACCGGTAAACCGGATACCAACCAATGCACCAACACCTTCGCCATCACCGTAAAGTACAGCGACTGTGGGCTAATCAACATTTGCTCCAGCGATCCATCATCGTAATCACTGCGAAACAAACCATCGAGCGACAAGAGCGTCGCCAACAGTGCCATCACCCAAACAATCCCCGGCGCTAGTAACGCCAAGACGCTTTTTTCCGGGCTAACCCCTAACGGAATCAGAGTGACTGCTATCAGGAAAAACACCAGCGGGTTAGTTAACTCCGCTTTGTGTCGCGCCGCTATTAATAAGTCGCGACGAAAACTGGCGATGAAGCCACCCAACAAACTCGCTGCCGGAGTGTTATCACGCATGATAAGCGTCCCCGTCATTAAGACTGCCAAGTCCGTTTTTAGTTTTAGCGCGCGTTGGTTGATAATCTTGCAAATTCACCATGCGCAATTGCGGCAAGGTAAGATCCTGATGTGAAGTAAGAATCACCACCCCGCCGTTTTCACATTGGCGGGCGATAAGCGCCTCTAACTGGCTAACGCCTAATTTGTCGATCGCGGTAAAAGGTTCATCGAGAATCCAAATCCGCGCCCGACTAAGATGCAATCTTGCCAGTGCCACGCGGCGCAACTGCCCGGCCGACAACTGGTAACAAGGCGTGTCTTCATAACCGTAAAGCCCGACCGCCGCCAGAGCATCATTAATTGCAACAGCCGCCCCGCTCTGGGCTTTGTACCAGGCGAGATTCTCGGCTGGCGTTAAGGCTTTTTTGATGCCAGGCAAATGGCCAAGATAAAGGCTATCGCCCGCAAATTCCCAAGCTGCCTCGGGTAAAGCGCGGCCAGCGTAACGAATCTGGCCGAGAAAATCCGTGCTGATGCCCGCAATGGCGCGTAATAAGGTAGTTTTCCCTGCCCCATTCGGGCCGCCGATTTGCACTACATCGCCAGCGAACAAGGACAAATCCAAACCGGAAAACAGCAGACGATCATCCCGTTCACAGCCAAGATTGCACAGTTCGAGCAAGGGAGTTGCCGCGTCAGTTACCGAATCGGTCATGCTTATTATTTGCCTTGGCGTATGGGTATCTAGGTTATGTACAGGAATATACTGATGAGCCGCTATACTCTTTAAAACGATCAGCAAACCGACCCTGCAAAGCGGCTTTTCAGGGCACGCGATTATAGCGACCTGCGCGTCAGCATAGCACCCAAATTTACGTTTTTGATCACATTAATGTCTATTCGAGATAAGCCATGGAGTTGAGTTCTATCACCGACAAGCTGGTTCAAAACCTCCAGCATGCACAACTCGAACAAATTAAAACGGTCACCAAAGTGCTCGATTTAAAAATCGGCAGTCAATTCATCGCTGACGTGCAAAAAGTAACGCAAGCAACGCCGGATGAGCGCGCCCAAGTCATTAAATCGATAGACGCTAATCTGGTGCAGCTAAATAAAAACTCAGCAGCGCCATCAGTTAAAGAATTGCTCAACCAATTACTGGAACAAAAAAATCTGGCGCAAACACCGGCACTTAAGTTGGTGACACTTTCAGTCAATACCCCAATCGCGACTGCGACTAATCCAGCTATCACTACCCCCCCAGCTCCGATAACAACGACTCTACTGACTTATACCAACCAACCCATCCAGATGGGTCAAACGTTGTTGATGCAATTAGGCGAAGGCCAGCGCTTACAATTATTGCAGCCATTGACCAAAGCAGAAGTCGCCGTGGTATCCACATTCCTGCAAACGCTCAATACAAAATCGGCCACGGTAGCACCAAGCACATCAGTTCCAGCCATTGATTCGCCATCAGCATTACTTGAGCAAAATAAAATCGTCTCAGCCAAAGCCAGTGAAGCAATTGGTGAAACCTTGCGCCGCTTGTTGCCGCAAAAAGACAAAGGACAGGATGTCCTCACCAGCTTGCCCAAGATTACGCAATTTATTCAGCAATTGCCGATTGCCGATCGTAAGGAGTGGTTATCCAGCCAAGTGCAGCAATCACTTAAAACCCTGAGCAATCACCTTCGCTTAACCGACCAGCTCAGCAATCCTAAATTAGTAGAAATGGCGCTCAAAAATAATGGCCAAAGTTTTGAGCATAAATTAGCGCAGCTAGTTACCAGTCCACCTAATTCAACGTCTATCGCGGTAAACCAGGCACCCGTCAAAATAGAAACTCAATTAGTAAACAATAATAAGCTCGCAGCATCACCACCCATTTCCATCGAAAAAATGGCGACACAAGATTTAAAAGGTGCGCTACTGGGTTTACTGCATCAGTTGGATACCGAGCTTGAAACCACCAAGCCAGCGCTGCCCGGCGCGCCAGCGATAAGTGAATTACCTAAAAATACGCTAGCGATTGCCCTACCCCAGTTTTTAGGCATGCTCGTTAATAAGCAGCAAGGTGAACTCAATCAAAAACAACTGCGTACCCAGTTAGTGATGCTTATGCATCAATATACCCTTGGCAGTATCGCTAAAATTCAATTGCAACAAGTGCATACACTGAATCATCAGCTGGGTCAGGCAGATCAAACGCAACCAACACAATCCTGGCAATTTGAAGTCCCGGTGCGGCAAGGGCACGATGTGCATCCGCTTCATATTCAAATGGAACAGCAATGGGTTGATGAGAAAAATGAAAATGCAGAACAAAACAGCACGCGCGTGCGGCAATGGAATGTGATGCTCACGTTTGCGTTACCTTTAGTCGGTCAGTTTTATGCACAACTGAATTTGTTGGGCGATAGTCTTTCGGCAAAATTTTGGGCAGAAAATGAAAACACTTTGCGTGAAGCAAAAAATAAAATCGATGGTTTAAAAAACCAACTGGAAAAAGAAGGTATTCAAGTAACGCACATGCAATGCGTGCCCGGTTTGCCACCCAAGCCGAAAATGGCATTCAGTTATTCACTCGTAGATATTAAAACCTAAGGTAGCGATTAATGGCCGCACAGCATACCGAGCAAGAACTGCAGAAAGCCGTCGCACTCTATTACGATGGCAAAAATGCACCGCATGTCAGCGCTAAAGGCACTGGCGAAGTTGCCGAGCAAATCATTGCGATTGCCCAGGAACACGGCGTTCCGCTATGCGATAACTCAGCACTCGTCGATTTATTAGTAACGCTGGAATTGGGCGACGAAATCCCCGAGGCACTTTATATCGCTGTGGCTTATATCATCGCCTTCGCCTACCAGCTCGAAGGCAAAACACCGGATGCTTGGCAAAACCATTAAAACCCCTGCACAAGTTTTACAATAAACTCACAAAGCGGCCAGATTTCACCCTTCCCAACAGCCCTGCAATGATGCGATTATGACGCCATCTTTTTGACATTCACGTTTAATAAGCGCGTAGCAGGCTCATGACTCACTTCATCACTAGCGAACAACTCAAAACACAATTGGGCAAAGTGGTTGTGTTCGATTGCCGTTTTAATCTGATGAATAAAACCCTCGGTAGCGAACAATATCGCACCGGTCATATTCCCGGCGCCTACTATCTGGATTTGGAAAAAGATCTCTCCGGCACCATTGCCACTCACGGTGGCCGCCACCCTTTACCCGATGTAGAAACACTCAGCTCAACACTGCGCGCTGCGGGTGTACATTCGCACTCCACTATTGTGGTTTACGATGATTCGCGCATGGCTTATGCCGCGCGTGCCTGGTGGTTATTGCGTTACTACGGACATCAGCACGTTGTTATTCTCGATGGTGGTTTCACTGGCTGGATTAATTCTGGCGGCGCGATAGACAGACGAGAACCTGCGCTAAAAAATGGCAACTTTAAAGCCGCGCTGCAGCAAGACTGGGTGGCAAACCACGCGGACATTTTACAAAACAGCGCAGCAATGACGCTGATCGATTCACGTGAGGCAAAACGTTATCGCGGTGAAGAAGAACCTATAGACCCAATTGCAGGCCACATTCCCGGCGCGCTGAATTATTTTTGGCAAGACGCAACTACTGATCAAGGTTTTATAAAACCTGATGCAGATCAGCAACAACGCTGGAATGAGTTGACCAAGCGCGACAATCTAGTGGTTTATTGTGGTTCGGGCGTAACTGCTTGTGTGAATTTATTATCGTTAGAGATGAGCGGTATAAACGCAAAACTTTATCCCGGCAGTTGGAGCGATTGGTGTTCCTATCAACAATAGTCAGTTGAATGATAATTGGTTGAACGATAACAGGCTAAACAAAAGTGAATAAAAAAGGGCGAACAATTATTGCTCGCCCTCTCCTTCTAGCTAATTTGTATACTCATACTCAATACGAACATCTTGCGGGCCGCCCCGATCATCATCGATATTAGACCGACCGTGAAAACGCATCAAATATTTTCCGTTTGGATCGTAAGCAAGGTTAATCGGATCAGCAAATAATGAAACAAATTTTTGCGCTGGCGCTATGCGGAAATAAATCCATCCCGATCCAACAGTAGCATCGTATACCGGCGATTCTGACCCCTTGATTTTACGCACCTCCAACTGCAGGCTGCTCAAACTGGCTGGCATGGCAAAATCAAATTTCAACCGTTTCCCCGCAACCAACTTATCCCAATTTAATTGGATATACGCATCAAAACCGGCGTCAATGACTGTGCGAGCATTATCGTAAATAACTTTTTCGTTCTGCGTACCATCCAAACCCTGGGTTAGCACCAAGCGCGCACCTTGAAATTGCGCCGATACAAATTGGTTATCACGCGTATCTTCAAAGTTAAAAGTCGGCTGAAAGGGCTCGCCTTGATACACTAGTGTTTTTGAAGCGAAGGTATTGCCATCCGGCGTCACGTAATCCACGCGCACTGATTTATTTTCATCAATCGCCGTATAGAGTTCGCGGTACACCAATTCATTGGTATCGAGATTATAAGCACTACCCGCCACCACATAATTTTCTTCGGCCAATAGGTTAGCGGAATAAAAACCCGTGACCATAGCGCACAGCCCTAAACTATGGGCGAGAACCTGACGAATCGTTTTTTGTCGTTTTACGCTGAACATAAGATAAAACCCTCAAGCTAAGAAAACGATGCAGCGGCAATAGCGCCAACCACAGAATCGCTATTATAGGTAAAACCTCAAGCAAGGGGCTAGACCATTCAGCAGAGGATAGCCTAACTCCGGCGAGATAGCTCAACGGCGCGGCAATAGCGCCCAATAATGCGGCCCAAACAGGGCGCGAATAAATCCACACCATGGAATGATTAAGTGTGATCCCCAACAGCGCCCATATGCAGACTAACCATATCGGCGGCAAATACAACGATTCTAAAAATTGTATTTGGCCGCTGTGGAGCAGCAAAAGGTCATGCAAAAAACCCAGCGCTACCGCAATAAACACCGCAACAGTATCAGCCACCCGCTGCTGTGAAATGACAAAATGAAACAGCATGGCGATAAACGTAAAAAGCGCTGCCCAGATACTGCCACCAAGAATACAAACGAACCAGCCAAGCTGAAACACCACACCATTAGCGATGGTAAAAACCAAGGCCTTACTTATCATTGGAAATACCCGTTGCGATACTGCGGTTTAGCGAGCAGCACCTGTGCTGTGCCGATACTGCGTTCGATAAACCCACCTTCACAGTAACAGAGATAAAACTCCCACATACGGATAAAGCGCTCATCAAAACCTTGCGCACGCACAGCATCTAACTTATCGCTAAATGCGTCGCGCCAATGTTTGAGTGTTTGCGCATAGTGCTCGCCAATATCTTCAATGTGCAGAATATTCATATCTGTTTTACGCTTGGCAAAATCACTTATCACGGCAACAGAAGGCAGTGAACCGCCAGGAAAAATATAGCGCTGAATAAAATCCACCGTCTTGCGCGCCAACTCATACCGCTGATCAGCAATGGTAATTGCCTGTAACAACATCAAACCGTTGGGTGCCAACAAACGCGAGCACATAGAAAAATAATGTTCGTAATGCTCGTGCCCTACCGCCTCAATCATTTCAATCGAAACTAATTTACTGAACTGTCCGCGCAAATCGCGATAATCATCAAACAATACTGTAATGCGCTCACTCAACCCTGCCTGGGCAATTTTTGCTAGAGCAAAATCGCGCTGCTCAGCGGAGATTGTTGTGGTAGTTACCTTGCAGCCGTAATGTTGCGCAGCATAAATTGCCATGCCGCCCCAACCAGTTCCAATTTCAAGTAAATGATCGTTTGGTGTGAGCTGCAATTTTTCACATACACGTTGCAATTTATAAACCGAAGCTTCTGCCAAACTGGCATTTGGCGTTGGATAAATAGCTGAGGAATACATCATGGTTTTATCGAGGAATAACGTGAAAAAATCATTACCCAAATCATAGTGGGCAGAAATATTTTTACGCGCGCCCTCTTTAGTATTGCGATTAAAGAAATGAAATATTTTTAATAGATATTGGCCAACAAGCGATTGTTTGGAATCCATCGCATCAAGCGCATCAATATTGCGCACAAACAACCGAGTGACATGTGTGAGATTAGGCGTAGTCCAATAACCACTCATATAAGCTTCGCCAGCACCAACTGAACCACCAAAAATCACATCGGAATACAATTGGGCATCGTGCACATAAATATCTGCCACTAAATCGGTGTGATCAACCTGCCGACCAAATTGATGCAGCTCACCCTGCTCATGAATACGCAAGCAACCTTGCGCCAAACCGCGCAACAATTTAAAGAGCATCGACCGCGCGATGGTTTGATTGCGCGTTAACGATGACACTCGGTGTTTTGGCAACAGCCTGATGCTAGTTGTTTTCACGGTTATTCCCCTGTCGTTTTAAGTTCAGCGCTGGTGGCAGCGGGCAAAGGGTTTGTGGATTGATGCGAGTAAACAGGTACACCTTTAATGAGTAGGCGCAGTGCTTGCCAATAAATGGCAACAGGTACTTTTATGGCCAACCAAGGTTGTAGCCACAATATTTTTTGCAATAAGGATTCTGACCAAGGATAGCGTTTGAGCGTCAGGGTTGCATCCATATGGCAACCAGAATGCTGCGGCACGCGGTGAGCCGGATTTTTCGCGCGCGCATGGTTCTCCATATGCACTACCACATTTTCTTCAGGCGCAGAACTGATCCAGTGATATTCCATATCGAGCGGATTAAATGGTGACACATGAAATTGTTTATCGAACTGCGAACTGGTTTTACCGGTTTTTTCATCGCACTGAATGAGATAAGTGTGTCGCTCATTCCAGGGAGTGTTATTAACTTGCGCTAGCACCATAGAAGGTTTATCTGCATTTTTATTAAACAAATAGTAAAAAGTAACCGGATTAAAACAAAAACCAAAAATACGCAAATTAGTAAGCATTCGCACAGCGCCGTCAGGGCAAGTTAGCGAAATCTCATTCCCCGCTGCTAGTAGTGTACTCACTTCGTTGCGCACAGCATCCTGTAAAGGGATTGCAGAGTCGCCAAGAAAATCCTTACGCTGAAAACTGCCAAGATTGGCGCGATTAAATGACCACCCTTTTACACCATCAAACAAACCGGGCAATTCATCAAGATCAATATAAAACAATGTTGATGAATAGCTAAAGTCATGACACTTGGGGAAAAAGCGCCTATGCCGCAAGCTGCCCTGATAAATAGCGCTATGCATAACAAAATCCAAACTTATGCCATGATTGATCCATTACCACACCTCCCCTAGCATCTCAGCGACACGTATCGCGGAAACTACGCCGTCCTCATGAAATCCATTGCGCCAGTAAGCACCGCAAAAATGCGTGCGGTTAATGCCACTGATCTCTGGCCAACGCGCTTGCGCTGCTACCGACTCACGGGTGAACATGGGATGGCTATATTGGTATTGGCCGTAGATTTTTTGTGGGTCAATAAAACCATCCGCATTCACTGATACGCAGAAAGTGGTTGCTGAGTTCAATTTTTGCAGGATATTCATGTTGTAAGTGAGTACCGCACTGTCATCACCCCTATTGATTTCACTTTCGTCTAACAACATGTAATTCCAGCTTGCCCAAGTGCGGCGCAATCTGGGGAGCAAGCGACTATCGCTGTGCAATGTCACCTGATTAGATTGGTAAGGAATTGCTGCGAGAATTTCATATTCCGCAGGAGATGGGTCAGCGAGTAGCTTCAATGCTTGATCGCTATGACAAGCAAAGATCACTTCATCAAATAATTGCTCACCAAAAGCAAGGGTACTGACAACAACAGTATTGGCATCACGCTTGACACTGATGACCGGACAATTAGTGTGGATGTGCTGTTTGAAATTTTCAGTTAGCGGTTGCAAATATTCTTTTGAGCCACCCTTAACGGTGTACCACTGCGGTTGTTGGGTAACCGTTAGCAATCCATGGTTATGAAAAAAGCGCACAAAAAATTCCAGTGGCATAGCAGCTGATATATCAATGGCGGACGACCAAATCGCCGACACCATTGGCAATATATAGAAATGAACAAACCTGTCGCTGTAGCCGTGCAGTTGTAAATAGTCACCCAAGGTTTGATCTGCAGGAATGCAATTATCTTGGTACAGCCGGGTACAAGCCGAATTAAATTGCACAATTTCTTTTAACATCCGCCAATGGGATTTATCCAGAATGTTTTTACGTTGGGCAAATAGACCATTAAAGGATGTTCCGCTGTACTCGAAACGGGTTCGGTGGCAGGTGACGCTAAATCCCATATCGGTTGTTTGATAGGGAACATTGAGCAGGGCAAGTAATTTTAGAAAATTGGGATATGTGCGATCATTAAACACAATAAAGCCGGTATCAACGGCCACCTCACCTTCTGGCAAAGAAACGACTTTGGTAGCGGTATGCCCACCAATTTCACTGTCTGCCTCAAATACACTGACATCATGCCGATGCGACAACAAGTAGCCACTTAGCAAACCACTAATTCCTGAACCTATGATGGCGACTTTTTTTCTAGCAATGACACTCATGCATGAACTCGTGAAGTGAATAAATCATTGATGCGATGTGCGTGAAATTTTTTGTAACAACCAGGTTTGCAAAAACAGTGGCAAACAGGCAATGGCGTTCATCACCCACACCAATGGCCAAGGAAATTGCACCAACCAGTTACGTTTGTTGATACCCTTCATAATAGTGTTTGCAGCTTCTGCTGTTGTTTGCGCGAAAGGCATAGAAAAATCGTTACGGTCAGTGAGCGGCGTTTTAACAAACCCTGGACGAACAACAGTGATATCGATAGGCTCATTGGCTAAATCAACCCGCAATGAATTAAGTAAATATTCCACTGCTACTTTAGATGCCCCGTAAGCTTGTGAACGTGGCATTGGCAAAATACTCGCCATACTCGATATACCCACCAATTGCGCCCGCGCTCCCTGAGAAGGCTGCCTACGCAGTAACGGCAAACAAAACAGCAAACTATTAATGGTGCCCTGCCAATTAATTGCCATCACTTTGTCAAAAGGTTCACGCGATAAATGTGTAACATCAACATATTCGCAGGTGCCCGCATTTAAGATGGCGAGATCAAGATGCTGAACGTGCTGATGGAGCCACTCGCCTGCACGCTGACTATCGTCAGCATTCGAAAGGTCAACCTTTACCGCCACGCAACGTTCAGGAAATTGTTTTTCTAATTGCGCCAAACTCGCTTCTGATCGAGCCAGTACAAATACGCGCGCGCCTTGCAGCAGATAACGCAGTGCCAATTCATAACCTATGCCACTGGAAGCGCCGGTAATTAACACTGTGTAAGGCGCGGGTGCAGCATTCATATATGTTCTCGGTTAGCGCGCTATTGACGGTAATTGGGCAAACAGCGCTATGGTGTCTTTTCGGCTCGCTGATAAATCGACAATCGCGCGTGGATAATCTTGTAATGCTGGCGGATTGTGAATTTGTTTATTCGACAAATGCGCCAGCTCTGGAATCCATTTACGGATAAATTCACCGTTTGGATCAAAGCGTTCAGATTGGCTGGTGGGATTAAAAATACGAAAATAAGGTGCGGCATCAGTGCCCGTTGATGCGCTCCATTGCCAGCCGCCATTGTTGGCTGCAAAATCGCCGTCGATTAACTGCGACATAAAATAATCTTCGCCCCAGCGCCAATCGATTTGGCAGTTTTTTGTCAGAAACATAGCAACAACCATGCGCAAACGATTGTGCATCCAACCCGTCTCATTCAATTGCCGCATTGCCGCATCAACAATTGGAATTCCGGTTTTGCCATCACACCAAGCAGTAAATATTGTTTTATCGTAGCGCCAGGGAAACGCTTCTGTGTGTGCTTGCATAGCTTTTCGTTTACACACTTGCGGATAATCCACCACCACATGCTGATAAAACTCGCGCCAAATTAATTCACCAATCCAGCAATTTGCGCCTGCATTGCCACCCTCCCATTCACCATGGGTGTAAGCGAGCACTGCCGCTATTGCTTGCCGGGGCGATAAAGAACCTATTGCAAAATAAGGCGATAAATTGGAGGTGCCATCAATCACAGGAAAATCACGTTTGTCTTGATATTGCGTTAGGGATTTCTCGATGAATAAATCCAATCGCTCATACGCCTCTTGCTCACCGGCAGGCCATAGTGCCGATAAATCACGCAGCTCATGCTCAACAAATAATTGATTAATATCACTTATCGAAGCCGTTTTTATTCCTGACGGCATAGCTTGTTTAGCAGGCAATGCAAGCGGTTTCATTGTGATCGGCATAACCGTTTGCAGCCATTTCTTTTTAAACGCAGTAAAGACTTTATAGGGATCGCCTTGGCCGTTGCGGATCATTCCCGGTGGTACTATGCAGCGGTCATGACACCGCTTCACTAAAATACCGTTGTCGCACAGCAATTGATTAACGGCAATATCGCGATTCAATTCATTGAGAGGATACTCCGCGTTAAAGTAGCAATGCCCCGCTTGCACACTCTGTGCGATACGCAACAATGCCGATGCAATTTCAGTGGGATTTTGTACGCGCAGCACCAACAGCGGAACTTGCAGTTCAGCCAAGCCTTTTGCAATCAGATGTAAATGACGACGTAAAAAATCCAGTTGTACCGGTGCAATAGTATGTAAATGCACATAGGCGTCGCAGTGTACATAAACTGCGACTACGCCCTGCCCTAATTCTGCCGCTTTAAATAAAGCGGGGTTATCGTGTAGGCGCAAATCATGGCGCAACCAAACCAGAGCGGTCATTTTCCACCTACTTTTTTCTTGATCTTACGAATCGCAAAACCTATCAACGGAATATGTTCATATAGCATGGAACCCGCATCAAAATAATCGCGGTGGTAATACACTTTATCTTTAAAGAGTAGATGCGAGTTACCGGTGAGCTCCAGCAACTTTCCTCCGGCTAATTTTTTATGGCGGTAATGCATAGTCCAAAACAAAATTGCTTCACCACGCTCGATCATTTCCACAGAATGATGAAATTCAAAACGACACTCAATTAAATCATCCATCATGCCAGAAAAATAATCGGTGAGATTGCTGAGGCCGTTGACTGCATGCAGGGGATCACGGAACTGGATATCGTCGCTGTAGATATCAGCCAAACTCTTGAATATTTTTTTATCAAAACGCAGGTACAAATTGCGTACCTTTTGCGGAACTGTGAGCGTCATATTAATGACTCATCCCTTCAGTAATTGATTAATAGTGTCTAGTGCTTGCCGCTGCTCATCGCAATAGTAGACTTGAGTCGCCAACTCAACATTTAGTGCGCGCAAGGCAAGCGCCACATGACCAACCAACACGATTGGTGTAGCAATTTTTTCACTCCACAAATTCAAGTGTAGCTGCAGCTCGCTGGTATTTATTGCTTCGTAGCCCATAATCACGACTATTTTTACCGCCAAGGCTTCTGCCATCAGTAAAGATTCTTTTGCATTTAAATAGCCAAGAAATTCAGCTTGATGTTGGTTAACTAACAATCCGTAATTCAATATTTGTGGCAACAATGGGCTGTCAGACGCGGCCGCTGTAATGACCAGAACTTTCCCCCCTTGCGCCGCTTGGCGCTGACGGTTTTGAGCCGCCTGCAAATACTCTTGTAAAACGGAAGAAAAAAAAGCACGCCGTGCGGGCTTGCCTGGTTCGTCGCCCTGTAACTCTAACCAGAGCGGCGCCAACAAATAGTCAGCAATCATTTCAGAAGGGTAAAGCGAAAATGTTTCCTCTATTAATCGCTCAAGCTGATTGCGATTAAATGCGCTTATTGCTGCTTGGATTTGCTGCGCTAATTGCAGCCAGATCGAATCTATCTCAGGCAAGACCTCACCGCGTTGGTCGTCGGCAAGTAGGGCTTTCACTTTACTAATCGCCAAGCCTCTCCCTAACCATAATTGGATTTCTTTTACGCGTTCTATATCAGCACGGCTGTATAACCTATGCCCTTTTGTGGTTCGTTGGGGAATGAGCAAGCCATAGCGTCGTTCCCATGCGCGCAAGGTCACGGTGTTCACACCGGTTATACGGGAAATTTCACGAATAGGTACTGCGTCTGCTATCGCCGTATCATCTGTTGGAATATCCAAAATACTTTCCACTATGCATTCTCAATAATGTGATTACGCAACCCCAATCGTTCCGAGTGCGGAGCCCAAAAAGTTTGCGATTTTAAATAGGGATTATCGAGCTTTAATAAATGGTGCTTGAGCAAAGTGAGCGGCACTACCAAGGGCACCATGCCTGCTTTGTATGAATCAATCAGTTGCGATAACTCCTGTTTATCCTGCGTGCTCAGATGCTCTTTCAAGTAACCGCGCAGATGCATAATCGCATTGGTATTGCCTTTGCGCGTGGCGTGATGGGCAAGCGCCTCCATCAACAAACGAAAAAACTCGTCGCTGCTGGTGTTTATATCTCGACCAGAAAGGTTGGATAAATAGCGTCCGATTGAAAAGTAACTCGGCACATGGTGTGCCATCACTTGATATTTATAACGGGAATAAAAATCGATCAGTTTTTTTGCCGTAGGTGTGGGTGCGACTTGAGTTTTGAAATCGTGATAAGCGAAAACGCGTGTCAAAAAGTTATCGCGCAGACCAGCGTCGTTTAATCGCCCAGCCTCTTCTACTGGCAGCAATGGCATTAACTCCATAAAGCGATTGGCGTAGGCACCACGCCCCTTGTTATCGGCGGTGTGGCCATTAGTGCGATAGCGTTTCATACCAAAAGCACCACAGCTGGGTGAGTTTTGCATAAACACATACCCACAAATATCAGGCATTTGTTGAGCGGCAAATTCTGCCTGCTCAACCAAGGCATCCGTCACATCCAGTTCCTGATTTTGAACACCCCGCACACGGGTTTCATCTCCCATCAACACCAAGCGGATAGGTTTACGCGGAATCCCCAAGCCAATTGCGACCTCTGGGCAGATCGAACGAAATTCGATGTATTCGCTGAGTACATCGGTCAGATAGCGATTGCGCTTGTGGCCGCCATCAAAACGAACTTGGTCGCCCATCAAACACTGGCTGACCCCGAGAGGAATTTTGTTCATATCAACCTATACAAATAATAAAAACTGTATAAGTTTTATATTAGAATATTGTACAAAGCAAATACTTTGTACAATAAATAGAAAAATAAGAAGTGAAGCAGGTGAACTGAAGAAGCGAATTGATAACTTTGTAAGCCAGAGATTTGATGAAGAGCGGGAGCTAATCGATTGATAATAAACAAAAAAGCCGAACTTTCGTCCGGCTTTTTAAGTACTGCAGCAATTAATGCGTAGGGATTTCAATATCTTCAAATAATTCATCCAACTCAGCACGCGAATGACGATTGAACGCTTCGTTGATAATATTTTTCGTCAAATGGGGAGCAAACTTCTCGATGAAATCGTACATAAAGCCACGCAAGAAGGTGCCACGACGGAAACCGATTTTAGTCACGCTAGGTTCAAACAAGTGACTGGCATCCAGCGCAATCAAGTCGCTATCTGTGGTCTCGTTGTAAGCCATGCTGGCGATAATGCCAACCCCCAAGCCCAAGCGCACATAGGTTTTGATAACGTCCGCATCGGCAGCAGTAAAGACAACTTTGGGTGCAAGACCACGGTTGATAAAGGCTTCATCCAACTTGGAGCGACCAGTAAATCCGAACACGTAAGTCACAATGGGATACTTGGCAACCTCCTCAAGCGTCAGATTGGCAATCTGCGCCAGAGGATGATTCTTAGGCACCACAATACTGCGATTCCAGCGATAACACGGCATCATGATCAAATCGCTGAATAACTCCATAGCTTCAGTGGCAATGGCAAAATCAACCGTGCCGTCCGCAGCCATTTCAGAAATCTGCATCGGCGTACCCTGATGCATATGCAAGGCAACTTCAGGATATTGCTTGATAAACGAGCCTATTACCGGCGGCAATGCATAGCGCGCCTGAGTATGGGTGGTCGCCAACGTCAGTGTACCCTTACGTTCATTGCTGAATTCTTGGGCAACCTGCTTGATACTTTCTACTTTGCGCAGAATTTCGCCCGCAGTTTTGAGGATTGCCTCGCCTGCCGGGGTTATGCGCGTTAAATGCTTTCCGCTGCGCGAAAAGATTTCAACTCCCAACTCATCTTCCAGCAAACGTATTTGTTTACTGATACCAGGTTGCGAGGTGTAAAGACTCTGTGCAGTAGCCGACACATTCAAATCGTGATGTGCCACTTCCCAGATATAGCGTAGTTGTTGCAGCTTCATAAGCCCTCCGATTGGCTCACTCACTGGAGGTATTTGCCTATGGCAAACACCAGAAAAACTCCAAAACAAGCTTAGAGTTATAAAATCACATTGGATTATTCATTTCTAGAATAGAACAATTGGCCGCCCCCTGCCCAGCAATTATTAATTGTGCCTCAGGCTGACCTTGTTACAACTTTAGACTATATCCCGAAAATTCAAAGTTTTTGATGCATTAATATTACGAAATTAACAAAAAATAGCATACGAACACCCCATATTGAGTATATGTAATCTATTTTGCCTCTAGATCTTAGGCCAATTGGCGATTCCATGCGGTACATGACCGGTAGCGACATGCTCACGTGCCGACTCGCAGTGCAGAGGCTGGTCATCAAAAAAGACATCGGCACCGTATGCTTTCAAAAATGTGCCCTTTGATAAACCACCCAGAAATAGCGACTCATCGATACGAATATTCCAGGCACGCAAGGTACGAATGACTCGTTCATGCGCAGGAGCTGAACGAGCAGTAACCAGTGCGGTGCGGATCGGGCAACTCTCGCCAAACTCTGCTTGCAAACCTTGCAAAGCCGCCAAAAACTGCTTGAAAGGGCCTCCACTTAAGGGTTCTTTCGCCGAGGCTTTTTCGCTCTCTGTAAATGCTGAGAGCCCCTGCAACTTAAATACTTGCTCAGCTTCATCGGAAAAAATCACTGCATCACCATCAAATGCGAAGCGCAGTTCATCTTCATTTTCCACTTGGTTATTGGAGGCAATTAACGTCGCCGCCGCCATACCGTGATCGAGCGCCTGCTTCACATCATCCGGCTCTGTCGATAAAAATAAATGGCAACCAAACGCTGACGCGTAACGATAAGGGGAAGTGCCTCCGCAAAATGCAGCGCGGCTGATTTTGAGGCCGTAATGCTCGACCGAGTTAAATACCCGCAAACCGGTATCCGCACTATTGCGCGACAATAAAATTACCTCGACACGCGGCTCACCACCCAAGCGTTCATTGAGACGTAATAATTTTTTTACCAGCGGAAAAGCATCACCCGGTGCGAGAACTTCATCTTCATGTTCAATTTGGTATTGCGCATAAGCAGCCAATCCTTGATTGATATACACCTGATGGCTTTCATCCAGGTTAAATAATGCACGAGATGAAATTGCTATAACCAGTTTATCGCCGAAACCTTTGGGCATGATTAATATTCTCCGTTGAGATTCGAGATCAAATTCATCGCTGCAATGCAAACTCATCCGCGTCCAAATTTGCCGGAAAGCGCTCACGATATTCCTTCAAGTTGTCAGCATACAATTCCACGGTGATTAATTCTGCCTCCTGACTTGTGGCAATTAATTCGCCCGCAGGGCCATAGACACTGGAGTCGCCCACATAATGTTGTCCCGCCTCATCCATACCCACGCGATTTACACCGAGAATGTAACTTAAGTTTTCAATAGCACGCGCCTGCAATAAACGATTCCAATGCAGCGAACGCACACTCGGCCAGTTGGCGACATACAGTGATAGATCGTAATCATTGCGATTGCGGCTCCACACCGGAAAACGCAAGTCATAACAAATTAATGGCAACACGCGCCAGCCATTTACTTCCACCAAGACACGGTCATTGCCCATGGCATAACGGGTGTGCTCACCGCACATTCTAAATAAATGACGCTTGTCGTATTCGGTATAGGTGCCGTCTGGCCGCATCCACACCAAGCGATTAAAATATTGCTCACCGACTTTAACCACCAAACTACCGGTAACCACTGCATTATGTTTGGCTGCTTGTTGCTGCATCCATTGGTAAGCGCGGCCATCGACTGCTTCTGCGTAGCTGCGCGCACTCGCGCAAAAACCGGTAGTGAATACTTCCGGCAACACGATGAGATCTGTTTTGGTAATGACCGCCATCGACTGCGCAAACACATCAAGATTGAGCTGGGGATCATTAGGTGTAATGACTTGCTGCACTAAGGTGACAATCAAATTATTCACGATGAAATTCTCCTCCACTTTGATGAACAGGATGCAACCAGAAATAACAGAGCACAAACGCAATCAGTACCGCGACAGCAGCCAATAGGAATGTTGTTGATGCACTATAGTCCCACAACAACCCGCCAATCAATGCGCCAGCTGCCCCGCCTGCCCCAAAACTGAAAGAACTGTACATCGCCTGCGCCTGCCCTTGATTGGCGCCTTTAAAATAGGTTCGCACTAACTCAATTGAAACTGCATGGGCAATACCAAAACTACAGACATGTAAGAGCTGTGCAAATAACAGCACTGCAAGCGAATCAGCACCGTAGGCAATTAGTAACCAGCGTAAGCTGGTGACAAACAGACTGAACAACATCAACACACGCAAACTGAAGCGATGCAGCAATTTATGCATCACAATAAAAATGGCGACTTCAGCGAGCACACCCAGCGCCCATAACAGCCCTGTTGCGGTACTGCTGTAACCATAATTTTCGACAAGATAGAGCGTGTAAAACGTGTAATAAGGCCCGTGACTGAGCTGCAATAAAAAACTGGCCGCCAGAAAACAAAGAATAGTCGGCTGAAAAACCACACTTAAAAAATGTTGCCGCTGCCCATCGGATTTTTTTGCGCTTACATTCTGCAAGCTGAGACTGGACAGCCAAATTAAAATCAAAAATGTGAGGATAAACAGCGGTAAAAAACGGATTGGCATGACATCAAACACCAACCCTAGCCCGACCACCGCCGCCATAAAACCCAGTGAACCCCACAAGCGAATTTGGCCATAGCGATGATAATTATTACCCAAATATCCCAGCGTAATCACTTCAAACTGCGGCAATATCGCATGCCAGAAAAATGTGTAGCAGCTGACCACCAACACTAACCACCAATAACGCTGATCAAGCAAAATACCGGCGAAAATAATACTCGCTGCCAGACTACCTAAACGAATAATGCGCAACCGCTGCTGGGTATGATCCGCCAACCAACCCCAAAAATTCGGCGCGACAATCCGGGTCGCCATAATAATAGCGCTGATGATGCCGACATCTTGCGACGAATAACCGAGCGATTTTAGATAGATTCCCCAGTAAGGAATCAGTGTGCCGACTACAGCAAAATAGAAAAAATAAAATCCGGAGAGACGCCAATAAGGAATGGCTTGCTGCGCAAAAGAAAGGGGCATATAAAAATAACTGAAGGAAAGACAACAGAAGGAGTGAAGTAAACATTGGGTTAGCAATCCCGCGCGCGACCACTAACCCAACACACCCTTGGAGAATTTATTTTACGCTAGCGGGAATGACCGGCACAGAATGTTTAACCGCACCATTTTGCCCGCGCTGACGTAACATATGATCCATCAATACCAAGGCCAACATTGCTTCGGCAATCGGTGTTGCACGAATACCCACACAAGGGTCATGACGCCCCTTGGTAATCACTTCAACGGCATTGCCGTGTACATCAACGCTGCGACCGGGAATATGCAAACTCGATGTAGGCTTGAGTGCGAGATTGGCAATAATATCTTGCCCAGAAGAAATACCGCCCAAAATTCCCCCGGCGTTATTCGAGAGAAAACCTTCCGGTGTCATCTCATCGCGATGCTCACTGCCGCGCTGTGAAATGCAACCAAAGCCCTCACCTATCTCAACGCCTTTTACCGCATTAATGCTCATCAATGCATGCGCGATTTCGGCGTCGAGACGGTCAAAAATCGGTTCACCCAAACCCGGCGGAACATTGGTGGCCACCACGGTAATTTTTGCACCGATGGAATCACCTTCTTTATTAAGTGCCTGCATAAAGGCTTCCATTTCTGGCACCTTGCTGGCATCAGGGCAGAAGAATGGGTTTTGATGAACTTGGTCCCAATCCACGCTGTCAATTTTTATCGGGCCGAGTTGCGACAGATAACCGCGCACTTCAATACCGTGAAAGTCTTTCAAATATTTTTTAGCGATAGAACCCGCTGCAACACGCATTGCTGTTTCGCGTGCCGACGAACGGCCACCACCTCGATAATCGCGCACACCGTATTTCTGCATGTAGGTGTAATCCGCATGCGCTGGGCGGAATTGGTCTTTTATATTGGAATAATCTTTGGAGCGCTGATCAGTATTTTCAATCAACATGCCAATCGGCGTACCTGTGGTTTTACCCTCAAAGACACCAGACAAAATTTTCACCGCATCTTCTTCGCGACGCTGGGTGGTATAGCGAGAGGTGCCCGGCTTGCGGCGATCCAAATCAATTTGAATATCTGCCTCGGTCAATTCAAGGCCGGGTGGACAACCATCCACAATCGCACCCAAGGCCACACCATGGCTTTCGCCAAAAGTAGTCACAGTAAACAATTTGCCGTAAGTATTGCCTGACATTAGGGGTTTCCTGACAGTAATAATCCAACGAGGGATCGATAAAAAAGTGCGCCGATTATACGTGACTTGCCCAGCCGACGCATCGACAGGATTGGCCTAGAGCACACCCGTCGCACGCGCGTTGTACAGATCTTGAGCGGTCAACACAAATACACCGTGGCCACCACGTTCAAATTCCACCCAGGTGAAAGGCAGCGTTGGATAGGCTTCGCCCAATGCTGGCCAAGAGTTCCCTACTTCCACTACTAGAAGGCCATCCTCGGTTAAAAAATCGGCAGCTTCTTTCAGCAAACGACGGGTAAAGTCCAAACCGTCGTCGCCAGAGGAAAGCCCCAGCTCAGGCTCTGCATGGAATTCATCGGGCAAGCTCTCCATATCGTCTGCATCGACATATGGCGGATTGGAAACAATCAGATCAAAGCGTTGCCCATACAGGTTCTCAAACAAATCCGATTGCAAGGCAAAGATGCGCTCAGTCAAACCATGCTGTTGGATATTTTCCTCGGCCACAGCCAATGCATCATAGGAAATGTCACTCAGTTGCACTTCCGCATCGGGAAACGCATGAGCGCAGGCGATGCCAATGCAACCGCTACCGGTGCATAAATCGAGAATCTGTTGCGGTTCATTAATCAACCAAGGGGAAAAACGCTTTTCGATCAGTTCGGCGATTGGTGAGCGCGGCACCAAAACTCGCTCATCGACTACGTAAGGCAGACCCGCGAACCATGCTTGACCGGTTATATAAGCAGCAGGAATACGCTCATCTACACGGCGCTGGATATTGGCGACGATACGCACACGCTCACTGTGTGTCAGCTTTGCATCAAGCCATTCATCACCCAATGGAGGCGCCAGATGGATCGCATGTAAAACCAATTGCTCGGCTTCATCCCAAGGATTATCAGTTCCATGACCGTAAAAAAGTTTCGCAGCAATAAATTCACTGGCGGCCCAGCGTAAAAAATCGCGAATCGTCAATAACTCATCACGTGCCTGCTCAAAAATAGTAGAAGCCTGATCAAAAGTACTGGGAAAAGTGGGCATGGATAACCTCGAGTTCTGCGGACAACGCGCATTCTACCGAATTAATCTGCCAAATCAGGATTTATGTTTTCTAGAATTTGGTCGAAAGCGGTAAACTGCGGTTTTGTGACAGGCACAGCATCGCTGCCGTTTGAGGAGTTTCTGATGAGAGAACATTTTGCGAACATTATCGCTGGCGTTGGTGAAGATTTGACCCGCCCAGGCCTGTTGGATACACCGGATCGTGCAGCTAAGGCATTTCAATTTTTAACCCGTGGCTACCATCAAACACTCGATGAAGTTGTCAACAATGCACTCTTTCCGTCTGACTCCGATGAAATGATTATCGTAAAAGATATCGAGCTATATTCGCTCTGCGAGCATCATCTTTTACCATTTATCGGCAAAGCGCACGTTGCTTATATTCCAACCGGAAAAGTGTTGGGCTTATCAAAAGTTGCTCGCATCGTCGATATGTTTGCCCGTCGCCTGCAAATTCAGGAACAACTTACCGTACAAATTGCTGAGTGCATTCAGGAAATTACCGGCGCATCCGGCGTCGGCGTGATCATCGAAGCCAAACATATGTGCATGATGATGCGCGGTGTGGAAAAACAAAACTCGTCGATGAAAACCTCGGCCATGCGCGGCAGCTTTCGTAGCAATCAAGCTACGCGCAATGAATTTTTATCGCTCTTGCGTTAATCACTTTCGAATAATTTTCACTCAACAAAAAGGCGGCATCATTGTGTGATACCGCCTTTTTTATTTCCGATCAGATGACTAACCCAACACGAATCAATCGTTTATTTTCACCACTTCCACTCGCGCACTTCTATCGCCTCGCCCCGCTGGCGCAAGGCTGCCGATACCGTAAGTCGTTATACGTGCAGCGGCGATACCATTTTCCTGTAATGCCGATTTAAGCTGCTGCGCATAAAGTTGTGAATTTTTTTGTTGCTGCGCGAGAGGCACAATCGCGTAATCGTGGCCGACCAACGCAATGCTCCACTCCTCTTTCTGAACAAGCACATCAATCAGTGCTTGTAGATGCGCCTGTTTGATTTGGATATTAGTGTTACCTTTTGGATCTTCTGCAACCAAATCCGGGAAAACATAATACCCACTGGTATCGAGCGATTTGATAATCGATTCCGGACTGGATGCTATACCCAGTTCGATAATTTTATCGACATGCAGAACATCCAGCTGTAAATAAACGCGTTTGTTCCCACGCTGCACCGCATAGAGCGCCACATAAAACGGTTTTTCATCGGCAGTGGTTACTTCATAAGCACCGTATTGTTGAAATTGATCCAATCCATAAAGTTGTTGGATTTTGAAATGGTTATTCGCCCAGGAGTTACTGGTTCCGCAGTCTCGGTTTTTACAGTGGAACAACTCGCGAAAATTAAAATTCTGCAACTGATCCAGATAAAAATCAAAACCATTATTCGCACTGTGCCCTTCAGGTAATTCAAGTGTATAGCGAGCAAGCTTTCCGCTTAAGCGCTGCTGGCGATCTACTCGCCAACTGCCTGCAATTTTTTTATAGCTACCCAATGCCAACACATAATCATCGGTTTCGGCGGCACTGTGAAACATTACCTGTGCATTATGATAATTTTGTACAGGTAAATCTGCAGCGAATATCGGACTACCCGTCAATAACAAAATCATCGCGCCGATAAAACGTACAAAACTCATAAGCTCTCACTGACAATAATTGTTTTTTTGAATATTGTATTACAGGGTGAATTGGGAAAAGAATTCATTAAGCTTATCCGCCACCACATCCACTTCTTGTTCCATATGTAGATGGTGGCCGCCGGGCAATAGTTCACAATTGATATGTGAAAACCGCGTAACTTCTTGTAGATAGTTTGCATAAATTTTTGGCAAACCATCTACCGCTAATAATAGTTTTACAGGCGCACTTACATTGTTAACAAATGCAGATAAATGTTCGCGTGAAAACTTAATCATCGAAGGCGCTAACAGGCGTGGGTCAGTACTCCAGGAAAATCCACCCGCTTGAGCTACTACGCCGCGCTCAGTTAACGCCTTGGCGGCGAGATGCCCCACAGGAAACATGCCGCGTTCACGCGCCTTGACGGCAATTTTTATATCAGAATAAATAGACGGCGTTTTATTCTGCTGCGTTCGCAAACCTTGGATTGCACTGGCCAATTGTTTAGGGGCATTTTCAGTGGCAGTAACTTCTGGCAATAACCCTTCAATCAAGCTTAACGCGATAAATCGCTCGGGAAATGTACCTGCCGCCAGCGTGCCAACAATGGCACCTCGCGAGTGCCCTAACAACGCAAAACGATCCCAGCCCAAGTAGTCGGCCACAGCAAACAGATCGTTGATATCATCCCAAAGTGTGTAGCCCATTTGACCTGGGCGATGATCCGTTCGACCATGTCCAGCCATATCCAAGGCGACTATATGCAGGTTTTTCAGGCGCGGCGCCAATGCATAGAAGCTGGCTGAATTGTCCAACCAACCATGCAAGGCAAGAACCGGCAATTGAGTAGGATCACCCCATTCCTGAGCAGCGAAATTCATTCCATTGACGGTAAAGCACAGCTCGCGAGGACTAAAAGATTGCACCATAAGAAACCCGCCGCCGATAAGAAATAAAACAAATTTGTTTTATTTTAGGCGTGATCCAGCCAAAGTAAATCGCCCATATCCGCCGCAACTACTCGCGCGTCGATAGCGGCGAGCGAGCTGGTACCCATCGGATAATAATCATTTGGCTTACTACACAACTTATTCACCAAACTTCCGACTAATGGTTGATGGCTTACTAATAAGATTGATTGATTAGAATCAATAAGCTGTTGTGAATTGATTTCATCCAACCAATCGATTAGCGCTTGTGGATTAGCCTCAGGCACTAATAATTCGGTAGTCTGAATAATCAAATCAGGAAAATAACTCGCCGCAATCACCGCCGTTTGCTGTGCACGCACTAGTGGGCTTGCCCAAATTTGCGTAAGTGACGCCATAACAGACACACGTGATCGCACAACCCTCTCGGTATCGTTACGACCTTTGTCAGTGAGCTTGCGCACTTCATCGGTAGTGACCTGCGCTTCGGCCTGTCCATGGCGCAAAATAAAAATTGTCATTTAATTAGCTGCTTCATCAGGTGCATCATTTATCGGCTTAGGCTCTACTGGCTGCGCTGGAGTATTTTGTACTGCAACAGTATTTTCAACAGGAGAGCTCGCCGGCCAATCGGCAAATGGAAAGGGTTTTTCTTCGCTGCTGTAGCACAAAAACTTTAATACATCATAGATGTAGGTAGAAAGCGAATGACCAAAACGGCGCAAATAATGATTGTCTTCACCTGTAACCAGCGAAAAGATAAATTGCACTGCGACCAAGATCCACATCACTAAACTTGCCACTTGCAGTAAGGCAGCAAATAGCAACATAAACACCAAGCGCAACCAATGTTTGCTAGAGGTGAGATTCGATTTTAACTGTTCATTGTCCATTAATTTCCCCTTAGATATTCAACATCATTAGCTTGTTCGCCCACCATTAAACCACGGGCAACCTCAGCAATGGCTTTTTGTTGGAAGAGTACCGCGTATAGCCCCGATACTAACGGCATATAGACCTGTAATTCATCGGCTTTTTGTTTCACTTGCCGCAAGGTATTAACCCCTTCAGCTACCTGCCCTAAAGAAGCAACAATTTCATCCAGCTTCTTCCCCTGCCCTAAAGCAAACCCTACACGATAATTACGACTCAAATCCGACGTGCAAGTAAGGATCAAATCGCCTACACCCGCTAAACCTAAAAATGTCATGGGGTTTGCACCCATCATCTGCGCAAAACGCCCCATTTCAGCCAAACTACGGGTCAGCAACATCGCCTGAGTATTCTGACCTGCACCTAATGCCACAGCCATGCCGCAAATAATAGCGTAGATATTTTTCAGCGCGCCCCCCAGTTCGACGCCATAGCGATCATGATTGGCGTAAACACGAAATGTCGAAGACTTAAGTGTTTGCTGGACACAATTGATAACAGCCTCACTTTCACTCGCGATTACAGTACCTGTCTGCTGTTGCTGCACAATTTCTTTGGCAAAGTTGGGTCCACTCAGCACACCTATTTGATGTCCGGGCAATTCTTGCTCGAGAATTTGGCTCATCAGTGTAAAACCTTCAGGCTCTATACCCTTGGCAGTACTGACAACCATGGTTTCATCGCCTAGAAATGGCTTTAATTGCTGGGTAACAGCACGAAAGGAATGACTGGGAATAGATACAAAGACCAGATCCGCGCCAGTGACCGCTATTGATAAGTCAGCGGTGATAACCAACTCTTCATGTAACCCATATCCAGGAAGATAACGCGTATTTTGGCGTTCAGATTGGCAGGTACTGGCCTGCTCTGCAGAGCGCATCCATAGGTAAGTGTGTTGATTATTGCAAGCAATGATATTGGCAATTGCCGTACCAAAACTGCCGCCACCAAGCACTGCAACCTTCAATCGTTTACTCATAAATACATCCAGTTATTTGACCGCGAAAAACCCACAAAAATCGTCACTTGTTACTGCAAAAAAAAGATACACATCAACCAAACTGTAACTATTTTGCACAAAAACCGTCATTTAAATTTTGTCCACATTTTCTGTGGATAACTTAGTGGATAGTTTTTGGGAAACTGCCTCAAAGGCCTATAAAATCTGCACCAAAGACAATTTGATTAAATTTTAACCAACAATGAAATTTTCTTATTTATCAAAGTGTTACATAAAATAAGTAGCTCAAAAGCGCATTTTTTCCTGTTTTTGATCAAGCTATGAACGGGTTGAACGCTCAGACATCGTAGGTGTGCATAAAGAGTTAGTAGTCATTAACCTTAAACCACTGATAGACACGAAATATTCATAATGCAAGGCAAATTTTGACTAATTATTTGCTTCATTATGAACCAGCGTTTTTATTAATCCGATGCCGCAATCTATTGACATATTAATTATCCGATACATAAGGAAGAGTGAAGAATTATTGGCGCGAAAAAGCACCATAGCTACCATCGGCATACAATAAAGGAGCAACAGTATCTCCATGGAGAATCACTTTATGAATCACTCCTATGACAATCTTGTGCGTTCCATAGGTGGTTACTTGATCTGTCTGACAAATGAAAACCGCCTGAGCATCTGCCAGCACAGGCAGGCCGGTATCATCCTCCTTCCAGTCACCCACTTCAAAACGATCACGATTAGGCTCGCGCCCTGCACAGATATTTGAAACATCCTTATGATCAGTAGATAAGACATTAACGGCGAAATAACTTCCCAAGGTGGCCAAATGCCCTTGCTGTGATACCAACTGATTAATACAGACAAGCAGTGAGGCAGGCGAATCCGATACGGACGTGACAGAGGAAACTGTCATCGCAAAACGTTGATTGCCTGGTAAAGAGGTCGAAAGCACACAAACACCAGACGCCAAACGGCGCATACCCAACCTCATTGAAGCCGCTACATTATTGTTTTGCATAAACTCTCCCAAACGATAGTTGCTTATTCTGACCAGCTGATGACCGACACACAAGCATAAACAAAGACTTAGCTATTGTTTCCACAATGATCAAATAAGGGTCGTATAGATTCAACCTGAAGAGATAATAAGAAAATCTTTATCGGGAATCAGGTAAAAGGCTATGACAGAGAAGAATTTTCCGATCTACAGTGGGAACCGATAAATATAAAACTCAGCGCTTTAAGCGTCACCATTAACATCATCCTGCAATCCTTTTTATCTTTCTGAACACAGCTTGCACAAGCTGATTAGAATTTAACTGAGCGAGCTAAATATTTTATTTTGTTGTATTTTTTCCGTTGACGAGCCTAAGTCTCATCGTTATTATGCGCACCACTTGAAACGCAGTCAGTTCCAAGTCGTCGGAGTGTAGCGCAGCCCGGTAGCGCGTCTGTTTTGGGAGCAGAATGTCGGGGGTTCGAATCCCTCCACTCCGACCATTTTTTATCGAACCTGCGAAGGTTTGTTCCAGCATGTGCCCGTAGCTCAGCTGGATAGAGCACCCGCCTTCTAAGCGGGTGGTCGCAGGTTCGAATCCTGCCGGGCGCGCCATTTGGGCAATTATTAACTCGCCCACCTTTCTCTTCTTAATATTATCGCTGGGATTTATCCCATCATATGGATGTGTTGTTTTTGCTTTCGCTACGGTGGCTGTAGCTCAGTTGGTAGAGCCCTGGATTGTGATTCCAGTGGTCGCGGGTTCGAACCCCGTCAGCCACCCCAATCCCGCTAGCATCGTCAAGTAAGTCCGCACTAACAACCACTCTTTTTCCGAAGATGTTTCCGAAGATGGCGAATCTACTTTTTATAAATCGTCATTGCTATCTGATCAACATAAGTATCGTTATTAGTACCGCTCACCCGGTCAGATCTATACACAGCATCCACATTTCTCGCGCCGCTCGGAATTAACACAGGCAATCCACGCAACAACCATGCAGTATAAAACGGTGTGGTGTTCAACAATGCGCCATAGGTCAATGAAATCTGTGTTGGAGCGCCATCCAGCATACGCAGCCCCATCGATCCGGAGTCTGTGCCGGAGCTAAATGATTTTTGCTGCCAGTCAACCCGGGCCCAAATTGAATTGGTGGAAGCTGCACCATCAATAGCGCCGGTAGACAAGCCAGTCGCAGCCGCAATGTTAATTCGCTGGCGCGCGATGGTTTGCAAGTTTGCACCAGCGTCAAAATAGTAACTGCCCCATTGCAACCGCCCTGCCGCATTCGCCGCAACAAGCCCACCGACTTCATTTGTCCAGCCTGTTGAGCTGCCAGCCTCTGCGCCAGGGTTGGTTAAGGCAATGTTGTACACAGTTAATACTGACGACTCATCAGAACCCGCAATTGCCGCCGTATATTGCGCGGTTGTCATTGCCAGATCCTGCAATACGATATTTCGAATTGTGCATATTGCAAACCCATTAGTCTGCCCGGCAGATGCTACGGGCGGCCCACCAATGGCGATCACTGCAGGCGCAACAGTCGGCGTAAAACTCCAGGTATCAAACAGCTGATTATTAACTTTTACCTTAATCGAGCCTGCGCCGTTATATTCGACCGTCACATGATTAACAGGCCATGATTGATCACTCTCAGCAATTAGGGGCCGATGCCAATACGCCAACCAACCATCATCAGAAACTACAGCAGTAAGCCCTTCAGTGGGCGCCCAGCACTCGCCGGTAACTGGATGGAAATCGATATCCTCAGCGTATTGTGATGGCGCTGGCCAACTGTACTCCGGCGTAAGGGTCGCTCCATCAGCTGTAGATGCAATCGCCGTTAAAATATCAAACTGGCCTATTTTTCCGGTAGTTGTAGCCTCAACCGTGTACTTATTAACACTCAAAAACAATTTGCCAGAATGCATCGTGCAACCTTGCATCCTGATCGCACCAGTACCAAATCGCTTGAGCCGACTCGCTATAGCAAATGTGCCACCTGGTGTAATGGTGCTTGCAGCAACAACGTATAAATAACGAGTGCCAGCAGTATCGTATTCCGGCGCTAACAGATAATCAGTTCCAGATGCATTAACCCAAGCGATCGCCCCGAATCCAACTACGGCAGACATATGGTAAGTCAGCAAAATAGATGCGGTACCACTGCTAAAACTCGCAGCAAGATCAACCTGCAATAAATCACCGGTAGCGTAGTCACCAAACCAATAGGTTCCATCACTCGCGCGAAACGCAGCCGAAGCAATATGCACATGCGGCGATGCAAAATTAAACTGCCCCGTTACCGAAAGCGATGGCAAATCAATGCGATAAATCCGGCTCAATGTATCGTTGTAATGCCCACCAATTAACAGCGTATCCGCGCCTAAAAATAAACAAACCTGAGGGCGAATCTTTTGCCCGCCAACAACCAGCGTTGGAAATCGAAACCCGTAGGACCATGTATTTCGAGCGAGCTTTTTTGTCTGCATTGAGCCAGTGTAAGTACGCACTGCAATATTTGACTGCTCCGGGTCGAGCGCATCAGGCGTTACACACAGCTCCAGCATCGGGTTTGCTGTAGCGTCGTCATTGCATAGCGACACCAATACATCACGCACAGTGCTGCGAGCTGGGTTGCTGGCGCTTACACTGGCATGCAGGGTTAGCTGACCGCCGCTCGTTGCAAAGGATGGTATATCAGCCGCCTCAACACGATAGCGAGATGCATAACCATCACCAACGAAACCCGCAGGAGTAACCCAGGGCGCACCACCAAGCCGGGTTAAATTGACGACATTGGCCGCATCCTGCTCATCATATGTGAGTGGTATTGCAAATCGAATCGGTACCGGGCTTGTAAAAACAGAACCATTTGCGCGACGTAATAACGCACCGCTTGTACTCACTGGAAGCCCTCCCAGCCGGAATTATCGACATTGCTAGCCGTGATGTATGTGATCGATGCGATCGCTGGATCAATCGTTGGAGGCGTACCACCTGCATCCCAATTGATGCCTGTAAGATCAACAGTCCAGCCGCCTGTAGAATCCTGCACAAAGCGAATCATTAAGTCGCGGCGAACTCCAGCGGTTCCGCTTGGATAAGTGATCGATGTAATGTTTTGCGTGAGCGTTACCTTGATCGTTTCAGCTGTCACCGCCGACAAGTCTAAAACACCGGCGACACTGGAAGCTGTTGCAACGGTATTGGATGATCCACCACTACCAGTACCACCGATTGAAAATAAACCGTTTGTAGTGGCATCACCATAAAACAAATAAGCCGAACCGGCCGGCACCGAAATTTCAGCTGTTCCGCGCTTCACCTTTAATGAAAAAGTACCGCCGTTATACACACCAAAAAATCGCTTTGCCTGCGGCACGGTCAACACTCTAGCAACAGTGTTGCCCGTAGTTTTGAATAAAAAATAGCGGGAAAAAATAAAATCCGGTGTTGCGTTGGTAATTGCAAAATCACCAGAAGCCAGGCTCACAGAATAAAAATCATTACCCGCCGCCTCCAATGCCCTGATCGCCTCATTAAGGGTTGCAAATTGATTTGTTTGCCCGTCAGAGGCTTCTTTAATACTCAATATGGGTGAAGTCAAAATGAAACCTCCAGCGGAAAGCCGCGACCAACGCGGGAACTTATCTGGTAAATAATTACTGACAAATTAAATTGCACAGCGCCAAAATCTTCTAACTGTTGAGCCTCGGTATAAACAATATTGGGAACGGATGATTCAATTGTACGAACAACATCAGGACCATTCAGCACATCAATCAACCAGCGCATTACCGGCTCATTAACAGGCTCGACGCCGCTATTCCAAACGCTCGAACTATAACGAGTACGCGGTACCCACTCGACAACCCAATCATCCGAAACCAATTCGCCCTTCGGCTGCACCGGAGAAAGCGGCTTTAAATTAATTCCGTTGTACGTAAATTCAAATGCACTTACATCCTGTGCGCTCTGACCAACGGTGACTGATTTATATAACCTGCTTCGCATTAACGCCGCACTATCAAGCCCAACAAAAGCGTTATCAACATCACCCAACAATACAACCCAATCGCCACTTTCATGCAGACCAGTCGCCCATTCGGTGCCGCGCAACCCACGCAAAAAAATACTTAGTACTACACTGCCATCCACTTGCAGATCAGCGTTGGCGTACTGCATTATTTCCCAGCGCCCATCCACTCCATACGCCAAATAATGACGGCCAGTCATCATCTGATCTTCAGTAATAGCCACAAACTCCCCCGCTACTGGGCTTATCGTGAGCTCACTAATTCGATCAATTAAAAAACCATCATTTAAAGATAGAAAATCAACTGCCCGAGCCGCCGTTGTTGGGCCAGTAAAAGCCTGCAACCCTTCATACGTCTGGCCATTGTCTGACGATGACATCAGCACACCACCACGCCAACTGCTCGCACCGTACATTCCCACAACAATGCCGGATGAATCAGTCTGATCAACGACCGATGGAACATCCATCAAAATAGAAGTGGAGGTGCCGATACGCGGAATAGTTTCAGAAGGAGGGATAGCATCTACCCCCAGGGCAGACGACTGATAAACAATTGACTCGGATAATCGCGCAGAAACTTCCAACCGCTGATCGGAGGTGTAAGTCACAGACTCAATTCGCATCTCATTAAAAATACCCGGCAATACCTCTACCGTTACAACATTCGCAGGCTTAACACCAAGATAGATTTGAGGCAGTCTGTAACGATAGGGCTTGCTTTCAATGTGAGCCAAGTTAATAAAAGTGTCGGCTAATTGGGCCGCCTTTTCAGCGGTCATCACTACAGCAAGCTGCATATTGCGCTCGCTGACGCCCAACGCCGGATAATCCGCATATTGAGTATTGGATTCATATTCACGATTAACATCGAGATATGAAATGTGATATCGCACCGGAAGCTGAGCTGCTGCCTCATATTCGCTGGAAATCAGCACACCAGGAGCCGAACCAAACTCGCGCGCATCCAAATGCTGATAGGGAATTGTAATCGTGGGCTCAGCACCGCGTTTAATCGCCTTTAGTGTGTAACCATGCTCCACGAAATCAAATAAGTATGCCGCTTGCAAAGGCCCCAGCGCGCCGCGCGCAGATGTTGCCTCTGAAATTCGATAACCATCAACATAATCATCTTCCAGTTCACTCAAATCAAACTCAGCAGGAAGAAGGCCAGACTCTATTAACTTTGCCTCAACAATATCTGCCAGTGAGGTAGGCCCCCTCACAACCACCTGCAAATTTATCAAATAGATTTTAATGTCGTAGTCACCACTAATGCATGAGACCGCCAATATGTTGTCATTCAATGAGAGTGACGGAACAAAACCACCCACTTCAACGCCACCCTCAATAGGATCAATATCCACATGAACGCGCCTTGATGAGAAGTTTTCGGTATCAACTATCGTGAACGCAATTTCTCCAGAAGCAAAATCAGATAGTCCTGCGTTGAGATAATAAATAATGCCGTCGCGCATAAGTGCAGCGGTGACACCGGATGCAGGGGTCGGCAAATAATATTCATCGACCCATGAGTAATCTATAAGGGAATGCCTAATTATTTGATTCGTGGATTGAGCGTAAAAATATACATACGCTCCATCGATTGTGCAGCTCTCCGGTATGAAATATGTTGGCATCAATAAAACTGCGCCAGTTATATCGTCGTACTTCCAAAAATAATAACGATTAGGAAGAAGGGTTACAGAAAATCCATTGGTGTGCGTTATAAAAAAAACACCATGAGGAACAATATCGTAAATTCTATAAAAGCTTCCCAGCTGGAATCTCGATGAATTGAAATAGACGTCAGGCAATGAATACTCACCAAAATCTGTTATCCATTTGCTATACGCATCAAGCCCGCCAGTTTTTGTCTCCGAATAACAATATGTCGCGCGCTCTGAATATCCTACCCCTGGAGCTGATGAGGTGTATTGTTCGCCGCCAACAGAAGTGCTGCTAATATCATCAGGTGTGCGAGTGGTCACAACCCACGAGAGATATTCGCCAGAATTATCAAGCGAATAAATTACTGACGAGAATGAATCCCTGTATCCAGAAAACGGCATAAGGCAACGCACAGATCGAGTAGCGTGCTCGGCTCCGTCCACTGTAAAATAATTAAACACATCAAATGACTCGATGTATTCAGGATCCTGAACAATTTCAACTTTTACCGGGCAACCTGCCAACCCATTACCAAAATCGGTTAGCTCAAGATCATAAATATGAATTAAGGCCGTCCCCTCATAGCTTGGCGTATTTCCAACACCTTTCACCGCCTCCATACGCGAATCAGGCTCAGTTTGAGTACCATCTACATAACGAAATATTCCAGCGTTTGCATTGCTCTGAAAAATGGTGTCAGGGTCATCAGACCCGGCGCTATACCACAGCACCCCACCCAACCAAATTCTACGCACAAGGCTACCGGGCATTGCTTTGCCGAGCGCAACAGTAAAAGTGGCGTAATAGGTTGTAGTGGTAATTGTTCCACCGCCACCACCACCCTTTCCCCCCTGGCGCTTTTTTTTGGCTACCGCCTTGTATTCATTATTTTCCAAATAAATAATCGTTCCCACACCGGCAATTGAGCCGTAAAGCGTGGGAATTGAAACCCCATAGGATGATGCCTGAAAAGATTTGTCATCAAGAGTCGGCCCCGTTAAATTAGGCCCTGGCGGTGGATCAATGTAGCCCCCAATGCCAGCCCCCAATGCAAAACCCTTCGCGGCACCCACTGGGTTTCCGCCAGATACATAGAACCCAATAACCGCACCAACAATTCCACCAACCCACTGCCCAGTTGATAAATCACTCATAAAACAAACCTGTAGGCGGCCACTATTTTTCCGCGCCAAAATTCATCAATGCGCTGCTCAGCCACTTTTCCAATTGCATGGTACGCATGAACCATATAGCCATTGCCAACATAAACACCAACATGCTGCGGATCAGTTGACATGCGCATTAGCAGAACATCGCCAGCCTCTTTAGAAGCTGGAGAAATTTCATTCATTAATCCCAGTGCAACCTGCTCATCAAACATGCGCCTTAACATTCCGTCGAACGGAGTACGCGGATAACCGGCAAAATCTTTAATTTCAATACCAACAGATTTTGCAGCAACAATACCCACGCCGGCACAATCCAAACCAACACCAGGCAGCCGCCCTTGATGATGAAAAGGTGTGCCTATGCAGCCGCGGGCAGCAGCAACTACCTCACCAGCTCTTTCAAACATTACTGATCACCGAATTTTTGCACTGTGGATTTTTGTGGGACATCAGGAAACCCACCAAAGTGAATTCCATTGGAGTGCTTCTCGATGCAATCTTCCTGAAATCGCTTGCGGCAACCCGCCTTAATGAGAAATAAATCACCAGCAGAGATTGGGTAATAGAATGGTTGCGCCAAGGTGATGGTGCCGTCATCGAGCGAGGATTTAACGAACTTGTAGCCGAGCCCTGAATTCTGTCCGGATGTAAATATAATTTCACCGAATGAAAAATAGTCGTCCGCAAAACCCGTATCCAACCCAACCCCAATAAATTGCATTTGATTGATTAGAGAACCAACCTGACTATCAAAAGTAATCGTTGCAGGATCAATTTTGCATAGCGATTTATCGGTCGCGATCAAGGTTCCATCAATGCGACTATCTGCCAAAGTCCACAGGCACCCCGGTGTAACATCCCGCCCTGTGGTTTGACCAAGAAGATCAGTAAGCGAGAGCACCTCAACTGTGTAACGCCCATCCTCTTCACGAACTTTTCCAAAGCCATAAACGCGATCAGGCTCCTCATCCTCAATAGGCGCCGCCCAGTCAGTGAAAAACGAATAGATCTTTGCGCCATCCCAATAGCCACTCTGAATTTGATCGCGCGTAATCGCGTCGGTGCTATACACACTTCCGATATCAAGAACTGTGGGGCCACCAGAAAGAGTTGCGCTAATTGCTGTATTGGTTGTATACAACCCACCTGTGTAAACAACACCGCCATCCATTATCAAATCATCTGAATAGGCGATTGCGATACGCAACATATCGCCAACTTTTGGCACAATGCGAATGCACTGCACGCGCCGCTCCGGTGTTGCTAAAGGCATAAATTCAACTCATAAAAAAACCCGCACAAGGCGGGTCTATTTGGACAAAATAGTAATTAAGGGTTAAGCAATTCAATCAGCGAAACAGATGTTGAAATCATATCTTTATCAGTGATATCCAACCCATCTAAATTAGTCAGAAAGCGCATTGGCATATCAAAATAGCAGCCAGCGGTTAGTACATCACCAGGCGCTGGCAGTGGCACAAATGTTATCAATCCTGTCGCTGTATCAACCGTCCACCCTGTTGGCATTGGTACGCCGTTCTTTGCAACTTTAACGGTACCCGGCACCGGCTTTTTTATTAACCGCCTGGTGGATGATTCGACTTGATCACCGTACCAACGAGTAATTTGGTAAACACCGGGAATACTGGTTGCGCGCAACTTTTGGTCAAGCGCTGTTGGCGTCTCCACGTATTTGTTTGTTGAAAAATTCAGGTAATCTTTTACGCGGAAGCCACCGAACATACCGCCACTACGATGAAATAAATCGACCACCTGCAATAAGGTAAATTTAAATTCGCGATTCTGGAAAATTAATTCACAGCTAGCCTTGGGTCGCGGGTCAACCAGATGCCCATAATCATCACGACTTGAATCCTCAGCATTAGTCACAGCGTAGCTTTCAGAAAAGCTGGATCCGTAACCGATATGCACGCTCATACGATCTTCTAAAAACTGACGAGCCATTAGCTATACCTCTGCCCAGCAGCAACCGCTGATGACACCTTGCGCGCGACCGCACCAGCCGCCTCGCGTCCCTCGCGCGCGTTGGTGATGCCAGGCATATTGATGTGGATTACATTGCCTCCACCATTAGCGGGAACAACGCTACCGCCATTGCCAGGGATCATGAAATTGCGGCCATTGGAGCGGAACAATTCGGGGTTATTATTCTCCCCCACCTCATACATTTTGCCAGCGTAAGCGGGACCGCCTACAGCCAAGCCACCACCAAACAAACTGGCTGCCATATTTACCCAGCCAATTGTATTGGCACCTTGGCCAGAGCCTCCGCCGCCGCCAGACGTTTGGCCATTGCCAAAAATTGCTTGCGTGATATTCGCCGCGGCGGCTTCCGCAGCCATGCGCAGCAACAAATCCCCAAATGCTTCCAGCGCGTTTTCACCGCCACCTTTAACGCCAGTGACAATCGCATCAGCAATACTGTTTTGAACACCGTGATATAACTCTTTGGTGAACTCACTCAGCTCTGTTGTTTTATTCTTGGCGTCTTCAAGTTGCTTATCGAGCAATTCAGTATTGCGTTTCGCCTGCTCAGCAAACTCCTCTTCTCCAATTTTCCCAGCCATAAATCCAGCTTCAAGGACTTTGAACCGCTGTTCAGCCGCTTCGCGCAATGCCTCTTCCTGAGTTAGCAACGAGCTACGCGCCGCCTCTAAATCAGAAACTAATTTGGTTTCAATCGCCTTGCGATCAGCCTCAGCTTTTGCAGCAATATTGATTTGGTCAATTTCTTTTGCTTGATTTTCAAGAATAACTTTCTGCGCACTATCAAGCTGCGACAGCGAACCAATCGAAGTTTCATAACGAACACGCTCCAGTTCGGTCACCTCACCTGCCAATGCAATTTGGCGGGCATATCCTGCGGATTGGGAATCAAACGATTTTTGAATTTCAGCCTGCAGCTTTATGCGCGCCTCAATTTCCTGATCAATAAAATCAGTAGACCCGGTTTTGTACTCGGTGAACTTTTTAGTTTCGGGCGCCTTTCCACCAGATGCAGAGGGAATCATTGGTGGAACGTAGGAATTAATTAAATCATCACGCTGTTTAACCAGCTTTTCCATTTCAGCAATCAGCTCATCCTTGTTCATAAATGCCAATCTGGTTGGCAATAACGGATTAAGCCTTGCTGTTATAGGATTATTTATCAGCTCTTGAATAGAAGATATTTCGTCTTGCACATCAACAAGCGAACTTAAATCTATGCCATTGGCCGCCCTTGCGACCGACTCTGCAATGTATTCGGCAAGGTTGCCCACGGCTGCCAAAGCTTCAACAGCTTTTGTTGATACCAGCACAAGGCCGCTAGCAATATTGGCAATGCCATCCTGCGTATTCGGGTCCGCAAAGGTATCTGTTAATCTGGCAAGATCATCAACAACCTGACCTGCAACAACGTTCGCGATGCCCGTAATCGAATCCTTAAGTCGATCCAGGTTGTCATTAAACCGCTCAGCCGCTGCGCCCTGCTCAGCAGTAAAAACTTTATTGAGCTTGCGCGCCTCTTCTGAAAACTCTTGCAACCCCTGGCGCCCGCCGTTAAGCAACGGAATTAATTTAGCACCCGACTTCCCAAACAAATCCTGCGCAAGAGCAGATTTTTGCGCGCCATCCTCCATTTTTGAAAGCGCTTCCGAAACTTCCTCGATCAGTACGTAGTTTTCTTTTAGCGCACCGCCCGATGTGGTTACACTAATTCCAAGCGCATCAAATACTTCAGCGCCCGCACCAACACCCTCAAAGGCATCGGTCACTTGCTTGTTAAATTTATTTAATCCCGCACCCAGCTGATCAAAACTAACACCGCTTAGACCAGCCCCGTGCCGCAATGCAGATAAATCTTCAATGGCAATACCATAAATACCCGACGCTTTTGACAGCTGGTCGGCGGTATCTATAGAAGACTTCACCATGGCCGCGAAGCCGACCGACACCGCCGTTGCTACACCCGCTGTAACCTTGGCAATACCTACTGCAGTGCGCTGAAAATCACGCGCATTTTTATCAAATATGCGCTGCGCCTTGCCAAGGTCAGACTCCAACCCAGCTACGTTTGCGGCCAGGTCAATCGTTAACGTGCCGAGCGACATAGGTCACCTTTAAAAGAGCCGATCAATTGCCTTCGCATGCTCCTCTGGATCGTCATATTCCAGCGGCGGCGATGTGTCGGAATTAATTTCGTATTCCACTAAATAAAATGCCATCCACTGAACAAATTCAGAGGACGGCATTAGGTTTATTTCCGCGATTGTTTTGCCAAGGTCTCTTGCCAACCGGAACTTAAAAAACCGTTCCGATTGGCGCCTTAGTTTTTTGCTTGATCCTCAGTCGCCACCAGCGAGAATCCGTTGAGGCGAATGATTTCGTCATACACCCGACCAACTATCGCCGGGGATTTATTCGCAAGCTGCGCCACATCTGCATCCGTAAACAGCGGCACACTATCCGCCCCAACAACACCGCTAGCGATCAGCGATATTTGCGTATCGTAATATTTCAACGCCCGCTCTACCCCATCCCCGCCGACCTTACCCAGCGCCTCCAGAAACTTCGCCCGCTGCGATACCGTGAGCGTAGCAACGTGAACGCGGCCACCCCATTCAGGAATATCCAGGTGCCCCGCAATGCGATCAGAAGCACTAAGGATCGAATCGCGCGTGGCAACCTGAGAGCGCCCACCAATGAACGCCAAAAGCCATAGCAGTAATTTACGTAACATGATTCAGCCTATACGCTCGGGATTTCGTAAACATCACCATCAATAGTGACTGAAGCGGTACCGGTGTTATCACCATCTACTGCGCCCGAATCACTCAAGCTGCGCGGATAACCAAACCACACCTTCCAAAACTTATTGGCTTTTTGAAGCTTAAACCAGCGCCCCAGGTTGTCTGCTTTTGCAATCTTGAATTCAACCTGAAAGGGATCATCTTCCACGTAGTGCAACTCCGCCGACATACCACCAAAATCCTGCAGGCCGGTTTTCTTTTCCTTCGCGGTGCTGCACAGCGTGGTGGTATCGCGCTCGCTCGCCTGCCCATCAAACCCGCTGTAACTTTTGTGCTGGCAGGTTTCAATAAATACCGCAGGCGTTGCAGAACCGGCACTGCTATAGGTGGTGTAATCAGTTGAATCCACACCAACCAATTCAAAGGTGCTGGCCGTAAGCACCTTAACCGGTGCCGAAATGCCATTGAGCTCTGTCATTCCCACAATTGCATCCAGATCAACCACAGCACCATTTACCAAGCCGTGCGCCGCAGCCGTCACCACCGCAGGATTGGCCTTACTAATTCCCGTAATCGTAATGTCAGCACTGGTGCCACCAAGCTGCTGAATATAAAAATGTGTGTTTTGTGACGAAACCGCGCGCGACTTCTTTGCCATGATTTTTCTCCAAAAAAAAAGCCCACACTAGGCGGGCTGTTGTTGGTGGTGGTTAGGTGATTTGATTAGTTGATGTGCTGGGTTATGGAATAGTCCAGCACGGTGTAAAACAGTTTTGTTATCGGGTCATACAAATCCTGATCACCCAAAAACACCACAGCGAATTCATCATAGTTTTCAATAGCCGATTCCGCAGCAGCAGCAACATCCTTTGCCCCTTTGCCTGTGGTCGCATAGCAACTCACCTGCATTCTTTTTTTCGGGGACCGACCAGTTGAGCTCAACGAACCAGATCGGGATCCATAAATTAATTGGCAAACAATGTACGGTGACGTGTCGCCCTCAGGCAGACCTGTTAGCGCCACCCGGTCTGCCACCAAGCCGCTAACCGCCAAATCATTTTTAAGCACGCTAATCAATTCAGCTTCAATCATTGCGGCATGCCTTTTTGCTTGGCCAGTTTTTCAGCCTCTTTGACGACTCTACGCTTGCATAAATCCTCAAATTTTTTGAGTGATTCATATTTTCTACTTTCAAATGCTGGCCGCAAAAAAGGAGCTGCTGGCATTTTAGATGTGCCGAATTCATTGAAAATCCAATAATAAGGGTCGTCAGGATTGTTCGCGCCCTTTCCCTTTTTTATGCCATTCGCTTTACGGAAAGCCAGAATTTGCTTTTTTTTAAGCGCCTTTACTCCAACGTAAACGCCGTATTTTTCTTGTTTTGATTGCCGGGTAATAATATTTTTTTGCACGGTGCCTGGCTTGCGGCGAGAATCCGGCTCTTTAAGTACCGGCGCACGGGCTTTCGCTTCATTACTGATTGGTTTGGCGGCAGCACGCAAAGCAGCCCGTAGCACCTTTTCTCCGATGACAGCAGGCAAATCCTTGAGTGTATTTTTAAGCGCGTCCAGTCCATGCAGCTGAATATTCTCAGCCACGATCATCACCCACGATAATGACATGCCCATCGCAGCGTGGATCACACGAAAACTTTACGGTGACCGTGGTTACATCGAATGGAATTTGCTCAACATTGACCGCAACCTGCCCAGCAAGCGGCATACCCGTGAGCACATCATGCAAACAAAAGTGGCCCAGCGGATCGCGCCGCAACATGAGCTGGCGATGTGGAACATTTTTAACTTCACTGCCCGGCATATCAGCCATCACTTAGCCCCTCTTTCGACATAATTTCCAGCATCACGCCGACTTCACGCGGATTAATAACGGCCTGCAAATCGTAAACGCGCGAGCGATAAACAAAGCGCATAGCCGCATCCAGCCCTTGGCGGTACCGGCAGCGGATCCGGTGCGTGACTTCACCGCGAACTTGTTGCGCCGAGAGCAGCTCGCGCCCCGAAATTGGTATTAATTCAACCCATACTTTCTTTGGGAAAATATCCACCCAACCAAAAGACTTTTGCCCAAAATCATCACGCGTCTCAACACGCCGCTGGAACATGCCTTTTTTATTCATGCGCCCAGGGTCAATTTCATTAATGTCCTCAGCCATTACGCACCCATCCCAATACGATAAGGGAAGAGCATGGCTGTTACCGCCGCATCCGGAGTAATGACAGCCGCAACATTCCCCGCCTTTCTCACCTGATAAAACTCAGTCATCAAATAGAGTATTCCGCGACGCACACTACCGGGCACTTTTGGTGATGGCGGCGAGTTTTCATTATTAAATTCCCAGGGAATTGGCCGATTCAGAAAATCGGCAGCAACCTGAATCGCGTCATCAATGCATTCCTGAATCGTCTCATCATCTTCCAGGTCATCATCAATCTGCATTTGGCGCTTAGCCTGCTCGATGGTGATAAAACTCATTGCACTCTCCGGAACGCAAACGATGTTATTCCCTCGCGCCCTATTGTGGTTTCGATGTGGTTTTTTTCCACAAGCTCAAAGCCTTCACGCGCGCACCAGTCGATAAAGCCTTTTTCAGTCCAGTACCACAAGTGTTCACCGGGCTTGTAATGTTTGGAGGCGAGGCAGTGCTGCACATCGTTATAAATCGGCATGGATACAAACAACCATTGCACTGCGCAGGCAACCAATGCTTTTGGGTCTGGCACGTGTTCTAAACTGTCCCAGCAACACACGGCCGCGACGCTAATTTCGTAGGGGTCATGATAGCGGCCACTGCATTTAAGCCATGCAATGGCACTCGCACTCACATCAAAACCATACGCATCCGCCTCAGCAACAAAGCGGCCACCACCGATACCCACATCCACAACAACACCACCGAAATGACGGCGAACCAACTCGACGCGTGCCTGCGTTAATGCAGCACCCATATCGGTTGCATCCATCTCGCGGTAGTGCTGCCAATAATCACCTTCATAGCTCATTGGCGCGCGTGGGTGAAAGCCCATACCCAACTCTTCAGACCAGAGCAGGCAGTCGGTCAAGCCATTCGGCAAAGCGTTTGTCATGATCAATTATCCGCTTATCGCATTCGTGTTCGCGCCGCGTGCAGCGGCAGTAATTTTCCGGTAACGCAAATTCAATTTTTGATAAATCCATCGTGCAATCGGTGATTAAACTCGGGTGATTAAATCCACCCTGCCCGCCACACACGATCCACGTCGGCACCTTTGCAGCGATGCAGGCAGGAACAATCCAACCAATGCCGCCAACGACAACCGCGGCAGAATTTATTAATGCCAGTAATCGATCGACAGATAATTCACCGGCGTGAAACCGAATATCCGCATCCGGCACTTCACCCACCAGCCACTCCTTCTCTGGCTCCAGGTCGGCAACCGACACCACCGTATAACCTTGCGATCGCAAAATTTTTGCCGCGCCACTTACATACTCCGGCAGCGGGTTTCGCGCATCCGCTCGCCACTCAGAACGAATAGTTACCGGGCGGATAACTGCATATTTTCCATCTACCGGCGATCTACCAAAATCAGGCAAATCCAACGAGCCAGGCTCAACACCAAAACCGCGCCGCATGCCGGTGTATATCCCCTCGTTCCCGTAAGAAACCCGCCTAGCCTGCTGAGAAAAAGAAGGCGCTGCCCAACGGGTGTTGCGCTCAACGTTTTTTAGCTGTGTGCGTAATTTTGTGTCGGGCTTAATAAATCGCACGCGCATATCGCGGTACAACTCTGGCCACGGCGTTTGCAAATAAATCGGTTGCGGTAATTGCTTAATAAAAGCGCGCTGGTAAATATTGTCTCCCAGCCCTTGCATGCCATATATCAACATGCAGTTGCCAGACCTGGGCGGGACTCTATGTAACTCGAAACATCAATCAGGCTCGACCAAAACCACTCGCCTGCCTCACTTTGGTTAAGCGCAATTGCCCATTCAGGGGCATCACGCCACGATGGCTTTTTCATTCCGGCCATTTGTTGCATTGAATTGCTCCACAATATTTTCAAGCGATGCTTTTTTAAAACATTCCAGCGCGGTTTCACGTGTGCAGTTAATCACCTCCACACCGACCGACTGCAAATGCGCATTTAAAATTGCCATCTGCCTACCCCATTCTTTGTAATTGCCGCCGTTGGCAAATCCTGCAGGGTGGTCACCGTGCCAGTGGGTTTGCCCACCGGTGCGCTGAAAATCAAAACCCAATAAAATAATTCGTGTTGCGCCAAACATGTGCGCCAATTGAATTGCCTGGTAACCGCTGTTATTGCCTGCGTGAATTGCGCCATCGCGATATTTAAAATCACCGCCATGAATGGGCTCCACATGTGACAAGCCGAACTCTTCAGCAGCGCGGTCATTGCAGGTCCAGCGCTCACCACGAAAAGTTGCCGTTGCTACGTGGTAACAATTCCACCACTGCCAATCACATGCATAAACCACATCAGCCCAGGGCGCCATTTGCCAAGTGCTATTGATCGCAATGACTGGCCCTAATTGCTTTGCTTGTTCTGCGTCTTTCCTGTTGAGGCTCGGGCCGCTGGCGAGGATGACGCACTGGCGCCAGCGCTTTTGTTTTTTGGGTCGGTTTTCGCTTTATTTTTTGGTGCTTCGATCGCCATTTTTTTTCCAATCAATTCTTTGCCATAGCCTTCATCACAACTGAATGGCTGATCGCGTTTAATGTGGCCAAGGCGGCCGTTAAAACTGGTTAGCGATATCAAATTCATAAATGAAAAAGGCCGGGTTTCCCCAGCCTTTCCTGACTATTGATTACGATCCCAAGCGATTAAATGAAATCGCCGTGCACAAACGCTTTTGGACGCGATACCGCAAGGGCAAGGCGCTCTTCAGCAAGAATGGCAATCATGTTCTTGATGAAGAAATCGGCGTGCTGATCAGCCATAGCGATACTTGCCAACATCCGGTCAAACAAAGTGGCCGCCATACGGAAGGAGCCAACCAGGAATTCACCGGACGGCATCGCATCAGACTCCACAACAGGCAAGCCCCACAAGGTGCGCACATTCAGCGTGTTGGGATTTGCAAAAAGGTAGCGGTCTTCACCATCTTTTTGCAGCTCAATTGCCTCCCAGTCAGCAGGATTCATCACGATGCCGGTTGCAGGGTAAAAAGCCTGACGTACCTGCAAGACCGCATGGCGAATTTGATCGATTTTGGTGTCGCCTGATTTGTTTCTTGCAACATCATAGGCGGTCGCCTGCGGCACAAGGCCGTGAATATTTTCACCAGTACCATCACCCAATAAAATCTGATCCTCTTCTTTGATTTTCAGGCCGTACGTCAGGCGGCCGTTGATCAACGTTTGCAATTGAGGAAAGTCGGCAAGGACCTGCTTTGTTGCAGGTATCCAATGGGCAATCGTGCGCACAGGTACATCAATGCGCTCGTAAGTGATATTTGATTCAGGCTTACTGGCACCTTCTGTAACTGGCCGCGCATTGTTAGTGAATACATTCTCGCGAACCCACTCAATCAAATTCGAATCGGTAGTGCCCTGATCCAACAAGTCACGAACGGTAAGCGGACGCAGCGGATCTTCAACTACACCAGCAAGACGATCAGACCAAATACCGGCACCACCCGACAAAGCGCCAGATGTAATTGCTTTCAATTCCAACGTTTGCGAGGCACCTTTACCGCCGCGACTTGCGAAATCTTTTAATGCGTCAGACTTCGCAAACAGCTCACCCGGTGATAATTCTTTTTGCCCGCGATTCTTTTCCGTTTCCGCACTTTTTTGCTCAGCAGCCAACAGGCGCTCAGTAAGCTCAATGCCTTTTTCAGTTAATTCCTGAATAGCTTGCTTAGTGTCATCAAGCACCTTGCCGTGATCCTTAATATCTTGATCAGATTTGGCGATGAATTTATTTAATTCAGTATCCCGCTCTTTTAGCGCAGCAAGCACCACTTCTTTAATTTCCGGCGCACCCGCCTCACCTCGCATTGGCGACATACGGGGCGACACATAACCATTGGGTGCAGGCTCAGCAATCAAACCAGCGATAACCAGCACAGCGACAGAGGCACCAACGCCGAGAACATTAAAGCCAATTACCACTGGCATTAATGCAACAAGGAAAATAACGGCAAGCATAAATACTGCCGACAAATGAAACTTTTTCATAAAGGCTCCTACCCGACACGCGGGCTAGATTTGATTAAATCGAGGATTGAATCCAGTTCTTGTTTTGCCGATGCGCCGGACTCACTCCGAAGCAAATAACTCAACCCGTGATTGGCAATCGCGGTGGATTGAGTTTTTGAAAACCCTGCCTCGCGCAGGAAACCTTCAAAGTCTTTCAGGCTGGGCAATCCATTTTTAAGCAACATGGATTTAACATCAGTAACGCCCGCCAAATCGTTCGCGGGAAAGGTCACAATCGAACCCTCCCACAACACTAATTCTTTTAAATAATTGGTACCGTTTTTCGCATCGAAATCTTCACCACCTGGCGCGACCTCATAACCAATCGACATGCCGCCGATCGCTTTTGCTTTGAGTAATGCTCGGGCTTCACGTGCACGGGCGATATCGTCAACGAGCAGCTGGCCCTCCACCCACAAACCGGCACCATCCTCAGACATTTTGGTGAATGGCCCGATGGGTTCGCCGCTGCGGTGCTGCCATAACACCGGAGGAAGGCGCCCCTTTGTGTTCCACTCAGCAAGTGACTTGGCAAATGCGCCAGGCATTACCACATCACCGTAGGAATCTTTATTACCGAACACACTCAAATAACCGGTGAAGGCACCGCTGGTTTCATCGACCGATTTAACTTCAAACGGAAATGTTTTTTGCTTGATCATGCTGCTTCATCCTCTTGCATAATTGCGCGCAACGCGTCTTTCAGTGATTGCGTTGGTGTGTTTGTTTTTCCCAGCATATCCAGCGGAATTAAATTAGATTGAACAGTCAGCACATCACCGCCATCCGCAGGAGGAAGATTTTCTTTTTTCCGCGCCTCGTTTCTCTTCATGATTCCGTTTTGGGTCATGGTCGAGTAATAAGAAGCCCGCCCTGCACTGTCCGCACGAAGCAAACCTTCCAAGCTATGCTCAAGATAAATTCCTTTGGCGCGCTGCGCAGGTGTAAGCAGCTGGGTGTTAACCGCGCTTTCGATTTCAGATATATAACTGCTCAAGGTATAAGTCAGGAAGCCAAGGTTTTGCTGCTCAAGTCCGGTGCCGAAATTTGATGTACCGCTATTACTGATCCCAGCGAGCCACGCAGGAACTCCGTACCAACCGGCGATAGTCTCTTGCTGAAACTTGCGGGTGCCGAGCAGCTCAGCATCAATCGGATTGAAGCTGACTTGCTGCCATTCCATACCACCCTCAAGCACCAAAGTTTTGCCGGCACCCATCGCGCCAGCAAACGGAGCCACGATGTTTTCTTTAACATCAGCGCGCTGTTCTTTGTTGAGGAAATTGCTAAGTCTCAATGCGCCCGCAGGACGCATACCATTTTTAAACGAACTCGATGCCGCTTTATCAGCAGCAATCGAAAGCCCCATTAACTGGTTGGCGTAAGAAATTGGAGAAAGACCGATAATTCCATCCAGGGTAAGCCCCTTAATATGAAATATCTCATGCTGCAAATAGGTGGTTTGCTTACCTTTGTCGGTATAAACAAACTTCAAATCTTTACCGTCAATCACAACAGTCATGCATGAAGGCAATAAAGGCTCAAGGCCTACAACGCGATCACCAATGCGAAGTATTTTTGAGTAAGCGTTACCCCAGAGACAAACGCACATCTCTTGCATTTCCCAGTATTTCAATGCGCTCATCATTGAATTTGGCCGCACACACAGCACCGTATTCAAGTCATCTTTGATTTCGATGCGGCTATCATCACTCCCTTTTTGATACAACTTTCTTGGCAGCATGGAAGTTGTTTGCGAAATAATTTGGCAGCAACGCCACGCCGTGGTGAGCTGCAAAATTTTATCGGCACTTACGCACTCGCCCGCATCAGACTCGGAGTGGTTGCGCGTCTGGGCAACCTGCGACGATCCGCCAAGCACAGCAGTCCAGATGCCGCCTAACCAACTGGTTAACGGTGAGTAAAATTTCATGCGATTATTGGACTCCGATAGAAACCGTCTTCATCACCTTTTTCGGTAACGACATTTGCTTTGCCAAGCGCCATGCAGCCGGCGACGATTCCGTCAACGCGGCCGAGCGCTTTGTCTTTTGCGACCTTTCGGTTTTCTGCTGGATCACTCACCACAACGGCATTGGCAGCGCACCAGGTCATAACCGGGTTGCCATCGTGTTTAAGCTGGTTGTTAACTAGTAGCGTTTCAAACGTGTCCACCGCTGGCCCCATATCTTTGAAGCCTTGGCCAAACGGAATAATTTCCGGCAATGAAACACCGTTGTCATTTGCTAGCGCCAACAAATCCTCAATCCGCCAGCGGTCGTAAGCGATGCTTTGCAAATCGAAATATTCAATGATGGAAACAATCCGCAAAAGCACGTGCAATTTACTGATCGCTTTGCCCGGGGTTGTCTCAAGATATCCCCGCTCTTTCCAAACCGTGTATTCCACGCGATCGGTTTTTTCTTTTTCCGAAAGCCCCACTTCTGGGAGCCAGAAAAACGGAACTAATCGCCAATAGGGATCGTCTTGTGTTGGCTCAAACGCGAGCACGAAAGCAGTAAGGTCAGTGGTAGACGATAAATCCAATCCGCCGTAACACTTACGCCCGAGCAATAAATCGCGATCGTAATGCTGCTTAGCATCTTGCCAAACGTGATAGCTGATCCAGGGCGCCACTGATTCCACCCACATGCAAAAGTTAACGCGCTTCACCAAGCTCTCTTTCGCAGGCATACCCTTCGCCTGCGTAACTTGATCGCGCAAATATTTATGCTGAATCGTCACACCCAGCGAGGGATTTGCTTTCGGCCAGCAACTCTCATCCTCAAACGGATCGTCCTTTTTATCGAGCGCGCAGATGTACGCAAAAAAGGTATCGTCCTCTCTTACACCACCGCAGACCTCAGTACCGAATTGGTGGTATTCCCAGCAAACTGACTTTCGGTTTGAGCCGCTGTTAGTGATCATCACTTGCAAAGGCTGCGTCCGGAATTTAAAACCGGCGCGAAGCATTTCAACAACGGTGCCATCTTTGTGTTCGTGAATCTCATCCAGCAAAACAATATGCGGACGCGGCCCACTTTGCCCCTCGCCTGCTGCGATCGGACGGAAGAAACTGCTGGTATCGTGATACGCCAGGTTGTTTTCTTTACCCTTGCTGCCACTGCGCACGATGCGCCAATCCAATTCCGGCGATTGATCAACCATCGCCACAGCATCGCGAAATAAAATTGCCGCCTGATCTTTTGATGTGGCGGCCGCGTAAATTTCCGCACGGTTTTCGCCATCAGCAACCAAGCCAAACAGACCTATTCCTGCGGCAAGTGGTGATTTACCCGAACCCTTTCCCGTTTCGATATAGGCGATTTGAAAACGCCTACACTCTGTTGCTATCCAGCACCAGCCAAACAAGCTGCCAACGATAAATGCTTGCCACAATTCGAGTTCAAATGGCTTGCCTTCAAACCGGCCACCATTCAAACAAAGTACAGCCGGGAAAAACTCCAACGCAAAACGCGACTTTTCCAGATCCCACACTAGCCCGCGCTCGTGGCCGTTCTCCAGATCACGCAAATGACGCGCACAGGCATCACGCACATGCGGGCCAGCAACAATTTCACCGCTCACTACGCATTGCGCGTAGTGAGTGACCGGATCATCGAGGTCTAAAAAACTTATCGGCGGGCTTGGTGGCGGGCTGTTGTGTTGTTGTGCTGCTTGGCTCATTAAATAAATCTTGTTGCACTGTCACTGACACACGTGAACGCGCAGATGGGCTCATGCCGAATTCAGCAAGGAATTTATGCATTATTTCTACTGAGCGGTTGCTGATCTGTAGCCACGCACTGGTTTGCTCATAGCCAGAGGGCATTTTGTATACCAATGCATCGTCACCATCCTTGCGCATTTTCTTTTCAGCGGTTTCCCAACGCGCATACGCTTGGCAATAAACACCCAGAGCTGCACGATCTATCTTCGCGATCAGGCCGAGGCGCTCCAACTCAACGGAAATTCGCTTCCATTCTTTTTTTGCAGACGGACTTAGGTGTGTCGGACAATCAGGAATCTCAACGGGTATGCGCGAACCGTCATGCAGTACCGCCAATTTCTTTTTGCTCGGGTTTCCATTCAGTAAATGGACGTTATCCGGCAAAGGTCTTGGCCCGCGAGTACCCATAAAAAAATACCACTCAAAAATTAACTAAAAAAAATATACCCCTGCTTTTTGGGTACCCCCCCCTCCGAAACTCCCGCTGATAAACATCGAGTGGGGGGATCGGTCTAGAGCGCGAGAGGTTTTTAGGTTTTAACCCCCCTACCCATTCTCAGCATATCCACGCGCCCAGTGATGATTCGGGTCAATCGGTACACCATCGACCGAACAACCCGCAACGCGCCCAGACTTCTCCAGGCGCTGCTTATGACGGTCATGGCAGGGTTTGCACAATGGTTGCCAATTGTCGCGATCCCAAAACAATTCAAGATTTTCTTTGTGTGCAATCTTGTGATCAACAATCGTGGCTTTAATCACCAAATCACGCTTGGAACAGTCAATACAGAACGGATTTAACCGAAGGAATTCAGCGCGCGCTTTCTGCCATTGGTAGTTATAAAGCGAAGAGCGCGGCGCAGAACCGAATGAATGCGACACTACCGAAGCCGCGTTGACTTATCCGCGCTCGCATTCTTTGCGCCACCGAAATTAAACGCGGCGATATCCAATACCTTCCGCACCACACCAAGCACTGCATTATCTTTGGGCGTTGGAGTAATCGCCGTGATCACACCAGCCAACGAAATAAGGGATGTGAGTATCACCATCCAATCAGGTACCGCATCCGCAGCCTCGGCGATGACTGACTCATCCTGCTCAATCGCAGGCGCCTTAACCTCGTAGACCTTGACTGATTGATCGGCAGCTGACGATTCAACCGCCTTAGCGGGAGCGCTAGTGCCAATGGAGTACACAGCCAGCAATGCACAGGAAAGGTAAAGTGCTACGAACGAACCACCCATAAGTTTTAACAAACGCATACACACCTCACGACTTAAGTTTAAGAAATTGTTTAATCCGCTCGCCCCAGAACTTATCCAGGAAGAACACAGTGCGCCCACCGGCGTGTCCAGATATTCCCGCCAACGCCATGCACATGTAGGTATTCACATCAAACGAGAAGGCCATCAGCCCAATCAACAAACCAGCAAACGCACTGATCGATATCTCCAACAGCAACTCACCCCAATTAAATTTCTTCATGGCGCTGCGAACCCTGCTCAAGTAGTTGATTAATCCACCCCAAACCGCGAGCACAACAATAATCAAAAACGTAAACCAGCCAGGCTCACCACCACCTTGAGGAAAATTGCTAAACATTAGAAATAGACCTGAAACGGCTTCACTCTCGCGATGTATTCATCGGCAGAGCCTTTGCCCGACGATGTGTTGTAAAACTTTTTCCAATAGCCAGCGCGACCAAGCAGCGTTAGCGGGATGGCCTCGGGCTTTAACTTGTAGTGCAAGCGAGCAAACACAGTCGCAAGCAATGGGGACAAATTCAAATCATCCCATTCAACCTTACGCAGATCGAAATCAAATGCCGCCTGCAGCGCATCGATGTCAGCTTGGCGAGTACGCTGCTGCACATCCTTAAACGCAATTTCATCGCATTGGTACAAACCACGGCCAGCACCACCAGGCGTTGAATCGCGATAAGTTCCATAACCAGTTTCAGCGGCAGCCGTTTCACACAACAAATACACAGCAGAGTTTTGTTCACCAGCACCCAGCACATCACAGACAGCTTGGGCGAACTGCTTCACCTGAGCGGGACCAACCAACCCATAACCGCAAACTATTTTTGCCATCAAATAAATTCCAAAAAAAAGCCCGGCACTTTCGTACCGGGCATAAAGCACCTATCGACTTGTAGCAAGAGCGCTTTCAGAGCCGCAAACAAAAAGGCCGTTAGGTTTCCCCAACGGCCTTTATCGTGTAGCTCTGCCAAGCGTGAAGCAATTTATAAATCTCTTTGATCAAAAATGCAAACTATTTATGCGGCACGTTTAAATCGAATGAACTCGGAATAGAGCAAGGCCTCAGCAGCACCAACCTCCTCACCCGCAGCACGATTACTCAAATCGTATTCATGCTCGACCTCGCGCATTGATTTACAACGGCCACCAAGATAGACAAATTCGATCATACCGGCCGCATATTCGCTCACCTGCCGCAACTCATAAAATGCCTTGTTTACAAGTGCGCGCTCAGCCTCAGTAGATGAAAAACCCTTACCGCGATGACCAGATCCCCAAATCATTTGCGTTCCCGATCGCGCACTCAAATCAACGACTCGACCCTTACCATATTCGCGGCCCCACTCTTCAAGCAACGGAGAAAACCATTCCGGTAAACAACTCTTTTCGTCCTGCATACAGCCCCCGAATGTTATAAAAATCTTCAAAAATACTTTGCCGTCTTAATGCCGTCTCAATGCCGTTTTTCAAAATCATGTAAGTTATTGATATTTATCTATTTGCCGTCATGCCGTCTTGCCGTTTAATGTTTTCTCACGTGAGAAAACATTTATTGATTCTGGATTTTATTTAATCCGTACATACACACACACATGCACGTAACGCGCGCGTGAGGCAAAACAAAAAACGGCAAGACGGCAAGACGGCATTTCCTTACTATTCAATAAGTTACAAATTCACTAAAAACGGCACACTAAACGGCAAAACGGCAAAAACTATGCGGCTTCACCAATATCTGGCGGCGCCTGATAAGAAATTCGCTCAAATTCCCACACGCAACCACCCAACCACTCTTCTTGTGATTTATCTTTTGGTGGTTCACCAACAATGTAAAAAGAAGATTTACCGCTGCAGTTCATAAATTTGTAGTGCAAGTCAGTGCGCTTTTTTAATTTACTGCCGATAAAACTGGAGAATTTATGCGCGCCCATACCGTGCTCATTATTCCGCTTGCACCAGGTCTGGAAGATTGCGTACAGGTCAGCGAGGCGCACCGAACAATAAGGCACTGAGCAGCCGTTGTGCTCCAACCCCAGGTCTTTCCACTCGTTATAGAAAACCTCCCATATCGGTCGGCCATGCTCGATCAGGCGCGATTTCGCTTCGGTCATCGGAGGTTTGGTATGCTCATCAAACGGATACTCTTCACCGGGATCCTGCATGGAGGTGTTCAACAGCAATCGGTAGAAGGCCTCAGCACCACCATTTTTTAATTCGGTATCAACTGCACGCTGCAAATCTTCATACAGTTTTGTTTCCGGCCATATCACCAGGAACCGTCGATCGCTCGGCTCCACCGGCAGCGGCAACACCTCATTGGACAAGAACACAGAATTCATATGGTTGGCCTCTTCCCAGCCGCTCATAAATTTCTTTTCAATGCGAACCGTCTTGCCGGTGATGGTCTGCTTAATCGTGCCTGTGTGGCTGTAACGCTGGCTGCGACTTAATACTTCTTCATACACGCAATACAACACCTTGCTCATCCAATCGTTGTACTGGCCTTCAAGTTGGGCTTGGCCAACCGTGCGCGAGTACTCGCCGTAAATTGCGCGCATCACCACATCAAAGAAATAACTCTTGCCCGAGCCATGCACATCGGAGTGGCACAGCACCGATGTTTCCATCTTGGCGCCCACATTAATCAACGGGTACGCCAGCCAGCGCCGCAGCCATTTGAAAACCGCAGGGTCGTTGTTACACAGCCCGCGCAGCATCGCGACAATTCCACGGCAGCGGTCAAGATCATCACTGGGTTTTATGGCGAGCCCACGGAATTGATTTATATGGGTTTTGGTATCGCATTGTTGCGTAGGGTCAAACACTAAATTCTTGTGCGGGATTTCTTCCCGATCCGGATGCTTAACCCACATCTCAAAACAATCAGCGATCGCATATCGCAAATGGCTCAGCGCGACAATCTGGCGATCCACTTTATCCCACGCACTATCACTCGGGTTTAGGTAAACGTAGCGGTTAAGCGATTGCGCTAACCCCCCACGCCCCCTTTTTTGCGCGTTGGCGACTTCGCGAGCCACGTCATCAAGCAGTACCGTGCGGCGCTTATCGTGCTCAAGCCATTGCTTATACATAGCCGGGCGGACGATGCTTTTAAAAGCGCCCGCCTTAATGATTTTCTTCTGCAAAGAATCCCAGACTTTTGCATCTGGATCAGTCAATGCGTAGCGATTAATTAAATCATCAAGCGAAAGTTGCTCAGCGGAAAGAGAGGGTTCGGGAGAGCCATCGTTCGGCGGAATATAATCGTCACCAGGTAACGGAATGTCGCCATAATCGGGAGGTGAATCCCTATCAATTTCTGCGATGAACGAATTAAGTGCGCCAGCAATACCGGATACCAATTGGGAACTTAGCAATGCATCATTAAGTTGAACGGTGACTTCGGCGAGACCTTCTGAAACGTGCAAATCGTTAAAATCGCTCAACCCTTTTGCATCACCCAAAAATTGGGGAACGCACCAGGTACCGCGACCAATCTGCGCGGCCTCTTGCGCCTTAACCAACCCGGCGTTTTTCTTTTTAGGGTCTAATGCAGTTTCCCAATCATTATCCCCGGCAAAGATTTTTTGATGCGGGAAGTCAGCAAACAATTCAGCAACCACCGGCATATTGCCAGCATCAAAACACACCACCACTGGCCAGCCTGTTGCTTTATGCAGGCTCGCACCAGTGGCATACCCTTCACAAAAAATAATCGGCACATCGGCAATTTCACCAATCAAATGGTAATAGCCACTCTTGCGGCCATTGGTAAAAAACCGCTTGGAGCTTCCATCATTCCAAATAATTTGAAAGTTTTTAATCGCACCGCTCATATCGCGCAGCGGAACAAGGATGGAACCTTTTTTGAAGAAGTGAAATGAATCGGCTTCGCGCTCAGCCTTGGATTTTAATTTTTGTTTTTCAAAGAACTGTGCGATGGCTTGTGTATCGGTAAAAACATCAACCGTGAAATTATCTTTAGTGCGAATAACAAAAGAGTGCGGCGCAAAATGAACACCGTAAGCACCAACCTTTTTCATGCCGAGGTATTTTGAAACACCGGTAGGTTTTAATAGCGGGAGAAGTGAATTACACGTATCAGCAACAACACCATACCAGCGCTGAATATTTGCCTCTTCAATTGCGGCCGCCTCAGCAGCAAGCTTGCGGCGCCGGTCGCGCTCTTTGGCGAATTCGGCTTTTTGTTCCGGGGTTAAATCCGGGCGCTCAAATTTAAAACCGCGCTCAAATGCCCAATGTAAAATAGTGCCGATGCTTACACTGCCACGCGCACTACTCCCTTTAAAACTTTTCCATTTGGCCAAGGCCTCTTTGTACTTGTAGCGCGAGTCGCCTTGGCTCCAGCCATCCCAAATATCAAAACCGCTTTCGCCGAATTCACTTTTAATTGCCATACCGGAACGCAGCCAAACAGCCGTGTCCTCGCAATCCAAATGCCGCAGGGCGCTTTTAATATCATCAAGGGAACAATCAAAATCATTCATGGATAACTTCTTAGGCTAAGTCGATAAATTCAATTTTTTTTATCGCAATGAGTATTGCGCGAAAGCTTGTATCCATTCCCACCGCAGAAGCTGCAAGTCTTATCGACATAAACAACTTTGCCGCGATATTCATCAGAAGCCCTGACTTTTCCAGTTCCACCACACAATCCGCATTTCATTTTAAAAAATGGCATCATGCTTCAACCCTATTAACGCCCTACGGGCTGTGTGCCGACTAAATATCGCCTCGCAAAATCAGTTCGCCCAGATAAATAGGTCCCGCCATTTTCTTTGGCAACCCTGCCGGATATTGCCATTCCGGTTTCAGCCCACTCTGGCCAGTCGCGTTCAACAACAAGACATTGAATCTCGGGCTTTCCTCGATCTTTTCTGCTACGAGAAACCTTATTGCTGATACCATTTAGAACTGCACGCTCTTCTTCGGTAATATCAGCAGCAACCAAATCTTTAATTTTGAAAACCAAATAGCGCTGTTCGATTTCCATTCTCTACCCCTGCCCTGCGGGCTGATCACCAGAGGAATTAGCGCGCAAATAATTTTCAATTTCATCACGCCAGTTGCTGCCAAATTTTTCATAATATTCAAGCATCAAGTTTATAACGTGAGCTTGCTCATATTCAGATTTTGGAGGAATCACATGGCCTAGCTGACGCATTCTGGCCGCTATTGAGGCGCACATAAAATTTGGCCTACCCAATATAAATAACGTGTCACTATTAAGCTTCACACACACCCCCCTTCCTGCAACTCCAACGCCCGCTGACACTGCTGCCAGGTAAACTCATTCATGAACAGCGTTTTATTGATTTCGCTCTTCACTATTTCACCGTTTTTAAGAAGCGTGTATACGCCCATAAAACGCTTGAACCTGACGATTTTGCTCTGCTTTCTAAGCGTAGTTTTTCCATGGCACAACTTGAACGATTTTCTAACGGGATCAATCACGACCCGATAATCACCTATGCGCATAACTCACCACTCCCCGCAAACGCGCCGATAACAGCAATAAAAAAATACGCTGCAACACACATCATTAAAAAACCGGAGAGGAATCTCTTGGCCTGAAATTCTGAACCAGCGATCAAACTCCAAACTACCAAAGCGATCAGCGCACCCATCACACCACCCCTGTACAAAAACTCATAACCAGCTGATGATTGGCTTCCGTTTGGCGCTTAAATGCACTATGGCGTTATCGCTAACGGAGTCGCCAAAATGCACATTTTTAAATTCACAGAGACAAAAAAACCGCCATGCGGGTATGCACGGCGGTTAGGCGGCCTTCTGATCTTCTACACGCTCAGCATATAGCTGCTCGATTTTTTTACCGGTTTCATACTTAACAACAGACCCAGAGGTCATTGCGCGATGAACAGTCGGCTGACTAACACCCACCATTTCGGCAATTTCAGCCTGCGAAAGCCCTGTCTTTGCTATGGAAACCAGCATCTCTCTGATGTTTGGCATATCAAGTCCTCAAATTCGAATCAACATAATACGCCAGCGTATTATTATTATTCAACAGGGAATTGAACGAAAATGTATTATTCGTTTATGAATAAATTCCTACCCCGTACATTTGTTGAGACTCTTTTGCTTGCGTGCAAACTAAAAGTTCCCTCCTTAATGAAAGGAGATAACGAACTGCATCAGGGCAATGCGGCCATATATTTCGGAATTCCGCAGCCAACCTTTTTCCGTTGGCTCAGAACTGGAACGCAACCAAAAGACGATAAAATTCTCATCGTTGCAAACAAGCTTGACCTCACTCCAGCACAGCTCAGAGGCGAAGCACCCATTCCCGGAATAGATATCTTCGATTATGAGATCAAGGAAGCAACAGGCCTATACAACGTAACGCCCAGTAAAGGATTAACTAAAGTGCCACTAATTTCGTGGGTAACGGCAGGCGAATGGAGAGAAGCAATTGATTTGCATCAGCCCGGGGATTCAGATGAATGGCGACTAACTGCGGCAAACATCAGCGCGAGCGCATTTGCACTTAGGGTTGAAGGCGACTCAATGACCAACCCTTATGGCAGCCCATCGATACCAGATGGGGCAATTATTATTGTAGATCCAGAAATACCGGCAGTTAATGGGAAAATCGTGATCGCAAAATTGACCGACACGAATGACGTGACACTCAAAAAACTTGTTATTGACGGGCCTCACACATACTTAAAACCCCTAAATCCGCAGCACAGCCTAATAAAAGTTAACGGAAATTGCGAAATCGTAGGTGTAGTCGTGCAAATGATTTTGGATTTTTAGGAACAACACTTCTTCGGAAATAATTGGAGCCACACCATGGGGATCAGACTTAGAAAGAGAATTAAACTTGCACCCGGTCTGCACATTAACTTGAGCAAATCTGGAGTGAGCACATCTGTTGGAAAGCCAGGCGCTACAGTAAATGTTGGAAAGGACGGCGTAAAATCAACCGTTGGGATTCCAGGCTCAGGCATCTCCTATACTCACAATCACTCCAAAAAGACAAAACAACCAAAGCAGGCTGAATCCTCCAAAAACAATCACCTGCCCGGATGGGTAACCATTTGCGCAATCATCTTTGTCATCTGGATAATCGCAAAGATCGTCTAAGCCGTCAAAAACAAACACTTCAACAACCCGCTTCGGCGGGTTTTTTATTGCCTGACAGAAAATAATTATACGCAGACGTATTGCCTTTTTAATTCGCTTGCGTATTATTACCCCATCGACACCTAAACCGATGGGGAAACGTCATGGTACTTATCCACCCGACCGCCTGCTCACCTAAACATCTTGCCAGTATTCAACTCGCCACCGGTCTGCGCGCTGTTGCTGGCCGCACCTATGCCCGTCTGGTGGAGCCAAGCGGCGCAGCGCCGCAAATGCGCAAAACCAAACCTGCATATCACACCGCGCTTGACCACACCCCTTTTGGCGGTGATGCAGCATGAGAACCTTGTCCCTACTCGCGCTGCTTGATGTGTATGAATGCAATGGTATTTACCAGCGCATGGTTATTGAGCGCATAGAAAACCTGGCAAAAATTAAATCCTGCGACGTTCTGGAGCTAACTCTGCGCGAACTTGTTTCTTGCATCGAAGCTGCTGCGCTTGATTTTAATGAGGAATCACCGTTGATATTCCCTGGGCACACACCACGCCCAGAGGCAGCCATTAGAGAGCGGTTTTCTGAGGTGCTGCAATGAACGCCCCACTCACCCAACGCACAGACACCGGCTATCAAATCGGCCACCTACATGCGAGCGGCTTAACACCACGTCAATCGCAAGTGCTGCTACTGCGCGCCCAGGGTAAGTCAGTGCGCGAGTGCGCGCAGCTTTTAAATTGCAGCAACAATAACGTAAAACAAATTCTCAATGAATTATTTTTCAAGCTGGAAGTGAACAGCACACCCGCATTAATCATGCGGGCATTTGAATCACTGCACCTGCAATTCCTTTCACTTTTTGCAGCAGCATTTATCGCGTTATTTGCATCAATAGCACCAGATTCGCATAACGATACCGCAAGAATTGCGCGCAACCCGCGCACTCAGTTCAACCGTAGTTTCGCACGCTCACAGCGCAATGGGAGCAACAATCAATTCACAATCAAGGAGTCTTGTTAATGAATACTTTTTTAATAGGCGTTACGGGTGAGCGTTCAGAAGAAGCCAAGAAAGTTATTTTTACAATCAGCAATAGCCTGAGCCTTATGCACGTCAGCATGCGCCAGCCGTTTGTAGATGTGCTCGCAAGCATCACAGGCGTTCCCCCAATCGTTGCATCGTCTATGGCGGGTACCGATCGCATCGGCAAATTAAATTGCACTGTCGCTGCATTTGAGCGCGAATTCTATTCCTGCATTTGCGGCGTCAATAACAAATATTTTATTGAAACCTTGGCCGAACGACTCTGCACATCAGTGCAAGGCTTCACACCCACCACGCGAAATTTATTTAGCGGCCACATCGTCAGCGGAATTAACCACACGTACGAAGCGGACTACATCCGCTCGCGCGGCGGAATCATGATCCACCTATACCGCCAAGGAGGCAAAGGCTCGGGTGATTTTCATCCGCGTAACGCAAAACTTTTTGACCTGACTTATCAGCTTGGCAATGGCAACGACGACCAACAAGAGATTGCCGCAAAGCTGGTTCCACTTATCCGGGATTCAAACAAAAGAGCGGCCTAACCATGAGCCATGCAATCAGAACTTTCGACCTTAAAACAGCGGCAGGGATGTTTGGCATGGGGCATATCGAGTTTTACAAAATGTTGCGCGGCGAGAGCCACACAACGCCGCTAATTCCAGGCTGGATCCACGCCGGAACCTTCAAGGGCGACGACGCGAAGAACAGCCCCAAAGAATGGGCGCGCAAGGCTGGCTACCTCACCACTGAACAACGCCAGCGCCCCGCCCCGTATGACAGCCGCATAGCGCTGCTGTACCAGGTAACCGTAATGACAAGGCACGGAATAAACGCAATGGAATTAATCCTGAATAAAACGGCAGTAATGCCACCTATTCCACTGGAATTAAACGAACAAAACGCAGCGCAAATCCAACGCACAGAGCGATCACCGGCAGACAGTAAAGAGCGCGAGAAGTGTTTACAGGAATTGGCTGCAATGGGGATCCCGATCCATAAGGCGGGTTAATGCACTGGGAAGAGAAAGACGCTCACTACATCGAGAGCGATAAGCACTACCGAGTTACTAAGGGCCCAGAAGGCGCAGCAGGGCGATACACAGCATGGCCACCAGGTGCCAGCACTGCAAAACCATCACTGGGTTCGGCACCAACGATCAAAGAAGCAGTACAAATTTGTGAAGATCATCTAACTGAAAACGGAGGTAAAAATGGGAACTAGACAAGACCTTTACGCTTACACCATTGGGCAAATCCGCAACGGAAAAACCCAAGAGGAATTGAGCGAAAAACTCAACGAGTTAATTCAATCGTGTCGCGAGACCGAGCAAAAAGGCTCAATCACTTTAACCATCACCGTGCGCCCGGACAAAGGCGATTCTGGCCAGTACTTCCTGCGCCCGGAAATTAAAGTGAAAAAGCCGGAGCTCGCAATTGGCGACACGATTTTCTGGGGCACACCCGAGGGCAACCTGCAACGTACTGATCCAGCACAAGGCACGCTGGATTTAAAAATCGTTCCCGCCACACCGCAAATTACCAAGCTTGTTGATGAACCAACAAAAGAAGTGAAAACCCTTTAACCCGCACCAAATTAGCTATAGGAGAAACCATGGAACAGTCAGAGGCATTATCTAACATACCAGCCGCATTCGATTTTCAATCCGCGATTGAATTCGGAAAAAAACAGGTGATTCAAACACAGGTAAATGATGTACCGGTATTCATCGTTCCCGATGATATGAAAGTGCACGACTTGAGCGCGTTAGTCGAAGGTCAGCTTGCCCGCCCTCGCCACTTGAAGCAAAGCATTGAGCTGCTCACCGAAGAAAGTTTTATCGAGTACTTCAATCGCTATGCCACCGAAAGCAGCACCATTTTTGTGAATGACAAAGAATCAACGCTAACCGCCGTTTTTGACTACCACGAAGCGCCAGACGCCCCAGCATGGAAACGCCACACCGCGTTTTACAAATGCCCCAAAACTAAAGAATGGGGCGCATGGATGGAATTCAACAATAAGAAAATGGAGCAAGAACAATTTGCCTTGTTCATTGAAGAAAACCTGAAAGAAATTACCGAGCCAGACGGCGCGACCATGTTGCAAATTGCCTCCACATTAAAAGCGAGTAGCAGCACCGATTTTAGAAGCGCAATCCGGTTAGACAACGGCGAAGTGCAGTTCAACTTTACCGAAAAAATCGAAGGCCAAGCCGGTGTAACCGCGCAACTACAAATACCGGAAAAAATCAGCTTAGTGGTTGCACCGTTTATGAAAGGTGCCGCTTACATGGTTGAAGCCCGTTTCCGGTACCGGATTGCTCAAGGCGGTTTAACCATGTGGTACACACTCATTCGCCCGCATGTATTTGTAGACGACGCGTTTAATGACGTCGTAAACAAAATTAATGAAGGCAAGCAGATTGGCCACCTGGTACACGCCATTCCACCAGTTTAAAACGGGATCCCACTGGCCCCTCACCAGTGGGCAACCTTAAACACTTTGCACACAGAGTTTTTAAGGTTGCGCCGACATACGCAACACAGAAAGTGGTACCCGCTGGCAACGGCGGGTTTTACCCCACACAGGAGCACAACATGAAAACGCACCCATACACAAAAGGCCAGGCAATTGCATTCATGTTGGCCATCACTTTTTTACAACTGGCCGTTGGCATTGGCTGCGGTTACATCTGGAACAACTGAAATGGAATCAATGGCAGTTATAGGAATGTTTTTAGCGCTGGTGATTTTCACAATTGTGCGGCCGGAAGACATCGAAGAGCTGCGCGATTACCGCGACAGACTTTTTAAGTAGAAAAGAAAAACGCCAGCCCATATCCCTATGGCACCGGCGTTTAGATTCTTCCTACCACCCGCAGGACGCGAGTGACACCATTGTATTTAGCTTCACAAGACAAAGGCAGTGGCAAATTGCTAATTAAGCTGTAGGAAATTTCCTACAAAACAGGACTAAAAATGTTAACCAGTTATCGAACAAGCCCCCAATGCAATTTATGGCTTGATGAAATTATCGTGGACAACTTCGCGGGCGGCGGCGGCGCGAGCACTGGTATTGAAGCGGCACTTGGTCGCCCGGTAGATATCGCCATCAATCATGATCCGGATGCGATAGCAATGCACACCATTAACCACCCACACACTAAGCACTATTGCGAAAGCGTGTGGGATATAAACCCGCGCGAAGTCACTAACGGCCAGCCGGTTGGCTTGGCGTGGTTTAGTCCGGACTGCAAGCACTTTTCCAAGGCCAAAGGCGCAACGCCCGTAAACAAAGAAATACGTGGTTTGGCATGGGTTGCAATGCGCTGGGCTGCGACGGTAAAGCCGCGCATTATCATGCTGGAAAACGTTGAAGAATTTAAAACGTGGGGGCCGGTGATCGATGGCAAGCCCTGCCCTGCACGCAAAGGCAAAACATTCGCCAGCTTTAAACGGCAACTGGAGCAGCTTGGCTACACAGTCGATCATCGCAATCTGATTGCCAGCGACTTCGGCGCGCCCACCATTCGCAAACGCTTTTTCCTAATCGCCCGTTGCGATGGCCAGCCAATCGTTTGGCCAAGACCAACGCACGGAAATCCGGCGCGACTGGATTTTAAAAAGTCTGGGCTAAAAAGATGGAAAACCGCTGCGGATATTATTGACTGGTCAATTCCATGCCCTTCAATTTTTTCCCGCAAAAAATCACTGGCAGAAAACACCTTGCGCCGAATTGCGCGCGGCATCCAGCGCTACGTTATCGATAACCCAAAACCGTTTGTGGTACGCATTGGCCAACAGGGTTTTGGCGGCTCAGGCATGCAATACGAAACTGGCCAGCCATTAACAACCATCACCACCAAGGCAGAACACTGCCTAGTCACACCAGTTATCGTGAATTGCGCCAACAGCAAAACAACGGGTCGCGGGCCCAATACATGGACAACGGAAGAGCCGACCCGAACCATTACCGCCTCTCCCGGATTCGCCGTTGTCTCAACATTTTTGGCAAAACACTACGGCGGAAATTACAGCGGCGCCGGAGCGGCTATTGACGATCCATTACCCACGGTGACAGCCGTTGATCACAACGCACTTGTCACAACGCACCTGCTGCACCTGAGAAACAACTGCGACGCGCGCAGCGTGGAGCAACCACTGCCAACTTTAACCGCTGGTGGCGGCCACGTTGGTGAAGTGCGCGCATTCCTTATTAAGTATTACGGCAACGAAAAAGAAGGCGTGGGCCTGCGCGAGCCATTGCACACGGTTACCGCACAAGACAGGTTTGGATTGGTAACGGTACGCGGCGAGCAATATCAAATAGTCGATATCGGCATGCGCATGCTGGAGCCGCACGAATTATTTGCCGCCCAAGGATTCCCGCGCGATTACATCATTGATCGCGATGCCGAAGGTAATTCGATACCAAAATACAAACAGGTTGCACGCTGCGGCAACAGTGTTTGCCCTGCATTATCCGAAGCGCTAGTGCGCGCGAATTACAACACGCAAGAAATCAGGAAGGCGGCCTAATGCATCCATTTTTTATATTCCGCGCACCCAACACGCGCAAACAACATTACATCCCACGCGGGAAAAATCGTTTTCGCGTTGTTGCATGGGTCAAGCTGCCATTTACAAACACCAAAGACAGCGACGAAATATTAGTTGATCAACCCATCATGCTGCAGGACCTATTGCCCGTACTGGAGCAAACCGCAAATGAGTTAATGGATAAAGCGATTAATGAACTTTACGAACATTGGGCCACTTTTTTACTGAGCGTCAACGACAACACTAGCGACGACGATATCGATACCTTTTACAACAACTTTCCAAAGCTCGATTACGGCTTTGAATGCTTCATTTGGAGATAATCATGGAAATTAACAAAATCAACGGCCACACCCGCATATTGGGCGCACCATCCAACTGGGACCAATCAAAAGAAGAATGCGTCGGACTGCCTGTAATTGATTCAGCCTCAGAAAATGGCCCAGTGATGATTTCCGAATGGCAGCCAGAAAGTGAAGACTTAAAGTTATTAAATATAGGTATGCCACTGCACCTATGGGTATTTGGTGATGTACATCCAGTTGTATCGATATCTGTTGGCCAACCAACTCAAGAAGTCATCGATAAAGCCGCACTTGAGGAACCTTTCAATCCCGACTGGGATTTAAAAAAAGCACATCGTGAGTCGATGACCGAGGCAGGCGTATTGATTGGAAACCTGGAGGAGAAAGTAAAGGCGTTGACTGCCGAACGAGACACGCTGCAATACCAAATCTTAAACGAGTCAACCGAAGCAGATTTAAAAATGCAGTCAATGCAGAGCGATCATCAAATCGCACTGCGCCGCGAGGAAGAAAAGGGATATGCACGCGGACTAGTTGATGGCCGCACTCTAATTGAAGTGCAAGACCCTTGGGAACCGATAGAAACCGCAATTGAATTCGATGAAATCATCGTAACCGGCTACTGCTTTGGTGATCTCGAAAAAGGACGTTTTTACACAAAAGCAAAACGCTACGGAGATGAATTTTACTCCACCAATGAAGATGGCCAGGAAGAGGAAATCGGCTTTTTAACCCACTGGATATACACACCCGGCTCTCATCACACAAAGACATTTAGCAAAGCAATACCCACGACGCAGGAACCATCCAAATCAATTGGCAAATTGACCATGACCCTGCACACCAACACGGCACACCTGCGCAAAACCATTACCGATTTAATCGCGTGCGATGCTTACGCAATTACTTTTCAAACCCTTGGGCAATATCGAACCGCGCTCAAGAAGGAAATCGAAAAGGCGCTTGCAGATAACATCAATATTGATAATAACGTCGCGCTAATGCCACGCACACTCACTGCGGAAAACTGCGGTAAAGCTGGACTAATGGGAGAGTTTTTTGTATCCGTCCAAGTGGCATGCTCCCAATGCGACAATGAAGGCACTCTTTCTGATGGAACTGAATGCGCCGATTGCGAAGGCACCGGCGTACTATTTGAACCGCACACAATTGACTGGACAACCATTAAAGCGATCTATGTCAAAGCCGTCGAAGTTTGCGAGGTGAAACAAATAGCATGATCAGTGACAATCTCGCGATTAAAAAGGCTGGCAAAATTCCACACTGGCTACCTTATCTTTATGAAACGGTGGATGGCGGAATGTACGTAACCGGATGCCTAACGGACACTATCACTCGCGGAAAAAATAAGGGAAAGATTCGCTGGCTCACAAAGCAAAAGCGGATCAAAGTTTTTATTTCATCCAAGGAATTGCACACCGCTGCTAAACGCCGCGCGAAAGCCCTACCCGCTTGCGCAAAGTGCGGCGAAATAGTCGATGATCTGGAAGCGGAATGTATTCAATGCCCAGGCACTTTGAAGGTGACAGCATGAGAGAAATAAAAACTCGCCCAATTTTGTTCAGTGCGCCGATGGTTCGCGCCATCCTTGATGGCCACAAAACCCAAACGAGGCGAGCACTCAAGAAGCAGGAATCATATGCACACTGGAGCTGCGCAACACGCGTTTTTGATAGTGAATATCTAAAGCAATTTTTGCCGGGAGCCGACCAAAGCAGCTGGGTATTACAAGAGCATCCAGGTGAAATAGTTGATCTAAAATGGCAGCCGGTCGGATGCCCCAACGGGAAACCAGGTGATCGCCTTTGGGTACGCGAAACTTTTTCAGCAAATGAATTTATGGAGTGCAAATATCGGGCAGACGAAACGGTTCCCTGCGGATGGACACCATCAATCCACATGCCTCGCTGGGCAAGTCGCATTACGCTGGAAATAACAAACGTTCGTGTCGAGCGACTGCAAGACATTAGTGCTGCAGATGCAAAAGCCGAAGGCTGCACAAAGCCACACCTGCCCACAGAGATTTCCGGCATTGCCGGCGACTACACAGCCGATGAACGCACGTCTTTCGCCTTGTTATGGAATAGCATCAACGGCCCCGGAAGCTGGCAACAAAACCCTTGGGTTTGGGTAATCGAATTTAAAAGAATTCAGGAGGCAGCATGAGCACCAACCTAATAAGCCCCACCGAATTTCAGGAAATAACCGGAGCCGTGCACCCGGCCAAACAGTGTGAAGTTCTTCGGAAGAATGGCATCCGATTTACCCTGAGAGCGGACGGGAAACCCTCGCTCAGCTGGGAGGCCTACAATCGGCAGCTATCCTCAGCAGAAAAAGCCACCGCCCAAACTGAAGGCCCACGGATACACGCAGCGTAAAGAGCAAAATATGGTAGGCACAAGATCGAACGAAAAAGATAAATGGCTCCCGCCACGCGTATATAGAGGGAGGTCGCGCTACGAGTACCGGCCAGCATCCGGGGAGACCATAAAACTTTGCTTTTTACCTGCGGACGGCATCGAGACCGAAGCAACCAAGGCTGAGGTATGGGCGCAGCTCGCCAAAATAAAAGAGACTCCACCAGCCGTGGACGATATGACCAGCCTGATCGCTGCATACCATCGCAGCACTCAGTTTGTTGTACTGTCCCCCAACACCCAGGCAGACTACAACCACTATTCAAAACGAATTATCCGCGTTTTTGGCCACATGCTGCCAAGCCACATTAAAGCACCGCACATCCGGCAGTTTATGGACGCCCTATCAGAACAAGGCAAGATCGTCACTGCCAATCGCCACCATAGCTACCTCAGCATCCTATTTAGCTGGGGACTGGAGCGCGCCTGGGTAGAAGTGAATCCCGCCAAACAAGTTCGCAAGTTCCGCGAAAAGCCACGCGATCGCTATATCGAGGACTGGGAATACGCAAAAGTGCATAAGATCGCCAGTGAAAGCAGCTACCCATACCTGGCACCCATGATGGAATTCGCCTATCTCATGCGCGCCCGCACCATTGAATTGCGCGCATTGACTGAGGCAGATATAACTGCAGATGGAATCTATCTGCGCCGCACCAAGGGAAGTATCGCTGAAGTGACCGGCTGGTCTGAACGCCTGCGAAAAGCGCTAGCAGTGGCCCGCAGCCTATTCCCTGAGGCACCCACCAGCCTAAAGCGCCCCATTTTCCACAGCAAAACCGGCGCCGCCATCCCAAAGGAATCGTTTAAAACTGCGTGGGCGCGCGTGATGCGGCAGGCAATGGACGAAGGCCTAAAGGAAAGATTTACGTTTCATGATATAAAAGCCAAAGGCGTGAGCGACCACAACAACAAGGCAGGCGGCCACCGCAGCAAGAAAATGCAGGCGGTTTATGATCGTAAGCCGGGCATTATTCCATCGACAAAGTAACATGAGCACAACCCTATGCTGACCGCAAAACCTAAAGAACCAGGTATATACGACAATCGAGAGCTACTCCTCAGGGAACATTGGAAAATTGAAAATGGCACTCTAAAAATTTCCCATAGCACGTCAAAAAATCAAATTGATGTCGGCATAGACTGGGAAATCACACCCACCGGCCAGAAATCTTTCCCTGCCCCAGCTTGGGGACACTATCCGGATTATCAGGAAAGATCACACACAAGATAGGAAAAACCTTCCGAAGATGGAAAAACAAAGCCCGCAAATAGCGGGCTTTTTAATGCTTTAGATTTTTGTTTAATTTCGGAAAAATAATGCTAAAGCATTGATTTAATTAACAATAGCTTGTGATTGTGATTCCAGTGGTCGTGGGTTCGAGCCCCATCAGCCACCCCAATCCTCAGAAATCCCTCTTAGTAAACACTCATCAACACATAATATTGATTTGACCTCCATTAGAGGATCATATTCTTATTATCCTTAGTTTCTCTAAAACCCCAGTATTTCTATTCATCTACCTTAATTTCCTTGGCTGCTTATGCCTGCTGTGGGAAAATGCGCAACCTCAAATTTAGACCCTTCATCATTTACTACACAGGTAATTAGCGCCCATGTCTGCACTCGTATTGGATGGCAAAGCCCTTGCCGAAAAAACCGAACAGGAACTCTCCACTCGCGTTACTGCATTGAAAGCGCGCTCTAATGGCCAAACACCAATACTTGCAACCATTCTAGTAGGCGATGATCCAGCCTCAGCGACCTACGTGAAAATGAAAGGTAATGCCTGTACCCGTATTGGTATGGAGTCATTGAAAGTGGAGATGTCTTCATCTACCACAACCGAGCAATTACTCGCCAAAATTCAGGAATTGAATAACAACCCTAACGTGCACGGCATTTTGTTGCAGCACCCAGTCCCACACCAAATTGATGAGCGTTTATGTTTTGATGCAATCAGCGCAGAGAAGGATGTGGATGGCGTAACCTGTTTAGGTTTTGGCCGCATGAGCATGGGCGAAGAAGCCTACGGCTGTGCCACACCGAAAGGGATAATGCGCTTACTCGAAGGCTATGGGATTGAACTTGCAGGTAAACACGCCGTGGTAGTTGGCCGCAGCCCTATTCTGGGCAAACCAATGGCACTGATGCTGCTTAATGCCAATGCCACAGTCACTATTTGCCATTCACGCACACAAAATTTGCCAGCATTAATCAAGCAAGCCGACATTCTGGTGGGCGCGGTTGGTAAGCCGGAATTTATTAAAGCAGAGTGGATTAAAGATGGCGCTGTTGTGGTGGATGCTGGCTATCATCCCGGTGGCGTAGGTGATATCGAATTGAAACCCTTAATTAATCGGGCTGCAGCGTACACGCCCGTTCCGGGTGGTGTTGGGCCAATGACCATAAACACCTTGATTTATCAAACAGTGGATTCAGGTGAAAAGAAAATCGGCTAATGACTGAGTTAATTGATGTGATCAAGACCCAAGCAAAGCAGGCGTAAGCCTGCTTTTTATTTTACACAGCCCAAAGATATTTATTTTGAATGACCGAAACTCTTCCCATTATCTATCGCGATGAATATCTGGTTGCCATTAATAAACCTAGCGGCCTCTTGGTTCATCGCAGCGAAATTGATCGCCACGAAACACGCTTCGCTGTGCAATTGTTGCGCGATCAAATCGGTCAAATGGTCTACCCAATTCACCGCTTAGATAAACCCACGTCCGGCGTATTGATATTTGCACTCTCGTCAGAAGTTGCGCGGCAATTAGGCGATATTTTTACTCGCCATGCACTGACTAAAATCTATATAGCATTAGTGCGTGGCTTTGCGCCTGAACAAGGAATTATTGATCATCCACTCGTTGAAGAACCGGATAAATACACAGATAAAAAAGGGCGCGCTAACAAACCAGCGCAAGAAGCTATCACTGAATTCAAAACACTGGCGCAGATTGAATTTCCGTTTAGCATCGATAAATATCCCTGCACTCGCTATTCGCTGGTGCAATGCACTCCGCAAACCGGACGCAAGCATCAAATCCGCCGCCACATGAAACATATCAGCCACCCGATTATTGGCGACGCTAAACACGGCAAGGGCAATCACAACCGTTTTTTTCAGGAAAAATTTGCGTGCGATGGACTAATGCTCGCTTCGACCGAACTGAAATTTATCCACCCGATCACCAATGAAGCGCTGGTATTGATTGCACCGCTCCCACTAAAATTTCTCAACATTATTCGCCAGTTCGGCTGGGAACACGCCCTGCCCTCCAATTGGATGACCGCTCAGGATTACTAATGCGCCTCGATAGATTTCTCAGCCAGTACACTGATTACTCTCGCTCACTGATTCAGCAAGCTATCAAAGCAGGCAGAGTGAATGTGAATAATGCTGTCGCAAAAAAAGGTGATCAAAAATTAGTAGGCGATGAAATTATTACTCTCGACGGAAATACTGTTGAAGCATTCAAAACCCGCTATTTAATGCTGCACAAACCACTCGGTTATGTATGTGCCAACAGCGATAGCGATTATCCGGTCGTAGTAGATTTAATTCGATTGCCGCGCTGGCAGGAATTACAAATCGTGGGTCGTTTGGATATAGATACTACCGGACTAGTTTTACTGACTGATGATGGACAATGGAATCACCGCATTACCTCACCACGCCATGAGTGCGATAAAACATATCGTGTTACTACTGCCAACCCTATCAGTAATGAAACCGCCGCACTTTTTGCAGCAGGTGTGCAATTACACGGTGAAAAAGCACTAACTCTCCCAGCCCAATTGGAATTAATCTCCAGTCATGAAGCGCGATTGACAATTCATGAAGGTAAATATCATCAAGTCAAACGTATGTTCGCGGCGGCAGGTAATCTGGTGGTGGCATTACATCGTGAAAGCATTGGCAGTATTCAACTAGATCCCGCGTTAGCGCCCGGAGAATATCGCGCATTAACAGCTGACGAAATAAAGAGCGTAGCACCATGAACGATTTACCTCTCAACTGGATAATGCAAGAGTTAGCCAGCATTCATGCCAACAAAAATGCGCGCTACCTCTGGTGCACGGATGAAAATGCATTGAATACGCTACCGGTTGCTTTACATCAGGAACAGTTACTGTTGTTGACGAATCGCTGCGATGTTGCCGAACAGGCAAGAACACGTAGATTTACCACCGAGTTCAACGATTTTGATTGCACTGAAATTGCCGATAATAGTCTCGATAAAATTTTTTATCGTATTTCTAAAGAAAAACCAATTGTGCACCATCTGCTGAACCAAGCATGGCGCTGTCTGAAACCGGGCGGACAATTATTATTGGCGGGGTATAAAAATGAAGGGACAAAAACCTACATCGAAAAAATTGCCACGCTTTTGGGCAGCGGAAAAAATATCGTAAAAAATGGCCCGGTTTACTCAACAAAACTCAGCAAATATACCGAATATGATGCAGCCCAATTATTGGACGATAGCGACTACAGGCAAGCCCGACCCATCGCACCCGACTCAGGATTAAAGCTGCTAAGCAAACCCGGCCTATTCGGGTGGAATAAGGTGGATGCGGGCAGTGCATTACTGATCGAGCAACTGCAACAACTGGCGCCCCAGCCAACACCTTTCAACTCATGTATCGATCTCGGTTGCGGCTATGGTTATTTAACAATTGCCGCAGCGACGCTGGACATGTGTAAAAGTATCCATCACTGGACACTTACGGATAACAACGCTGCTGCACTGCAGCTCGCCCAGCAGAACCTGTTAAACAATGAATTACAGGGTGAGGTTATTGCCGCCGATGCAGGTAAGGGAATCAATGCCAAAGCCGATTTATTGCTGTGCAACCCACCTTTCCATCAAGGATTCGGTATTGACGGCGACTTGACTGACAAATTTCTTTTAAGTGCCAAGCGCCTCTTATCACCACAAGGTATCGCTCTCTTTGTAGTAAACCAGTTTATTCCGCTTGAGCGCAAAGCGATGCCGTTGTTTAGTCAGATCAAGGTAGTCATTGATAACGGCAGCTTTAAAGTTATCCAGCTGGGGCTTTAAGTAAGAAACCCCGGGGAAAAAACGACCGTTTTGCGTATCTGTAGAGATCAGTTTGGATAGCGAAAATACAGCTTGCAGGATTAATAAACAGCCTTGAATTTATTGATGTTTTTTTGCTGGGAAAGTTAACAAAAAGGGCTAAAAAACGGTTGACCAACCAAAACTGCCTCTATATCATGCGCACCACTTCCACAGAGGAAGTCACCGTTCCGCCTTAGCTCAGTTGGTAGAGCAAATGACTGTTAATCATTGGGTCGCTGGTTCGAGTCCAGCAGGCGGAGCCAGATTTAAACAAAAAGGTCGCATTTATGCGGCCTTTTTTGTGCCTGTACTTTTTACCTTACATTGGGTGCTTATAAAAAGCACTTTTATCCACTACCCACCTTCAGCGGAGCAGCCCATGTTTAAAGTTAACGAATACTTTGGTGGCGCAGTCAAATCTATTGCATTCCAAACCGAAACCCTGCCCGCCACCATTGGTGTGATGGCTAAAGGCGATTATGAGTTTGGCACCAGCCAAAAAGAATATATGACTGTAGTAAGCGGTAGCCTGACTGTTGTATTGCCAGGCAGTGACAAAACAGAAACCTTTTCAGCAGGTCAAACCTTTATTGTCGAAGCCAATCAACGCTTTAAGGTATCTGCCGATGTAGAAACCTCTTATCTGTGCAAATACGAATAAATAGTTGTTTTGCGCTGATCTTAAAAAGACGCTTCGGCGTCTTTTTTCTTTTTACTGATTCTTCGATATAACCTATTTCGATAATTAAAAAGATTGACCGTTATTTTTTGCCTCTATATGATGCGCGCCTCTTCTGTTTTATGAAGAGTACAATTCCGCCTTAGCTCAGTCGGTAGAGCAAATGACTGTTAATCATTGGGTCGCTGGTTCGAGTCCAGCAGGCGGAGCCAAATTAAAAACATAAAAGGCCGCACTGAAAAGTGCGGCCTTTTATGTTTGAATCACCGCAATACTAAAATTTTTCACTCTCTATTGCGCAAGCGGTAAATTTCATCTCCGGTTGATTAAAAAATTCATCGAGATGCTCTAACAAACACACATCAGTACCCAATACTGAATGAGCAATTTTTTCACGCACACGCAATTGGCTTTGCGGCCATTGTTGATTAACGGTTTTTGCCCAACTGGTTGGCGTAATAGGATCTAATTCACCGCTCAGTAGTAAAGTCGGTATATGGGGTGCAGCTTGCACAAGTGGCGACTGACTTGGCAAACGATGACACAATTGATAGCGCCATTGATCACGAGTGTATTCTTGCAATAATGGATACTGAACCAATGCTGCTGCGTAATCTGCTTCCAACTGAACAGGATTGTCGGCGCAATCGACTGCGGTAAAGGTCAAACTATTGAAATCGCTGGTCATACTGTTATTGATGTAAGGCTCGATTAAAGGTTTTAATAAATCTGCACGTTGTGCACTTACTGCATTGATTGAATCGATTATCGTTGGCCAATCACCGGGATTATAAATCGCTGCAAAGGCGGCCGATAAAAAGCGATGATCATTCACCACAAAATTGACCGGGGCTTCACCATCCCAACGTTTGATGGTGAGCACCATAGGATTTTCCTGCAAACTGTGCAGTGTTTGCATAAATTGTTGTTCTAGTAGAACGGTTGGCGTAGCTAAATTTTTTATGCAGTCCTGCAGAGCACTACAGCCACTAAAAAATTGTTGCATGCCCTCATCCAATACTTGTGGCCAGGTTTGCACGCCACCAAAACCGGCTGGATAAACCGAATCCAACACCATAGATTTTAGCCTTACTCTTTGCGGCGCCTGCTGCTCTTGCAGCGCAATTTCCAAGGCTAAACGAGTGCCGTAGGAGACGCCGAGAATATTCCAATCGGTGTATTCCAACTGCGCCATAAGTGCACGCACATCTTGCGCAGATTTTTGTGTACTGAAATTACGGTAATCCAGTTGTGGATTAACTTGGGCCGCAGAAGAAAAACACTGCGTAGCAACCTTGTACCCTTGCGCCAACTCATCGCCCAGTGAAAGATTTTGACGCAGTAGTTGTTGGTTAAATTGATTATATTCACCACACACCAACGCCGGCCTACTTCGACCAGTGCCACGTGTATCGAGCAGAATTAAATCCCGCTTTGTGTTGCTGTAGCGCATCCAATTAAGCCACGCTTTTATGCCATCACTGTGTAACCTTGCGCTAGCACCTGGACCACCTTGTAAATAGACAACTGGATCAGCGCGTCGCTGTGCAGAATCATTGTGCAAAATCACCACGGCTAAACGAAAATGTTCTGGCGTCTGCAATTCGCCACAGGTAATAGTGGCCGTCCAGTCAGCATCAAACCAACAAGCGGTTTTGATAAAACGGTATTCAGTATTAACAACTGATTTTTTTTCCGGTATAGATAAAGGATAAAAATAATTCGCCAACTCTGCAAAAGCTACTAGCGTTGTTGCGACAACTAAACATACAACAAATCTCATTAAGACTTACCCGCAAGTTGCGGCCAGGGCAATAACCATGGTTCATGCCATTCTTGTATCGCTGCAGCAAAAAAACCATCGCTAAAAAAATCACCTTCGCGCGGCAACTCGGTAAAACGATAATGTTTTTCGCCCAGAATGAATGCGATGCTGTAAGCATGTAAATAACAGCGATCGGAGGTCTTGCTTTGCAGTGAATCACCATAAAGTGAATCGCCTACAATAGATGCACCTATACTTTTTAGGGCTACGCGAATTTGATGGGTTTTTCCGGTATGGGGTTTGACTATAAATAAACGTCGCCCCGCACTGATATTTTTACTAAAAAATTGAGTAATTGCCGGATTGTCTTGTGTGGTGAGCAATTTCCATGCACCGCGCCGCGCCGGAGCCATATCGCCTTTTATCAACCCTTGTTTTTTATTAGGCTTTTTAGTGCTGATAGCAAGATAATATTTTTGTACTTGACGCTGACTGAATGCATTAGTGAGCTGCCGATTTATCTCCAGCGTTTTTGCCATCACCAATAAACCTGATGTGATTTTATCGAGCCGATGCACCGGAAATAACTCAGCAAAGCCTTCCGTTTGCTTGACTGTCTCAAACAAGCCGGGGACACCGGATTCACTGTGAAAACTGGTGTCCGGCTTTTTGTAGATCACTACAAATTCCGCATTATTTTCAACAATATCATACATAAGAAATTGCTCATTTGAGATGCGGCGCAGGGTAGCAGCCATAGATTAATTCGGCTATAAGATTATTTTGGCTATAAAAAGTAGCGACTTGTGACTTAAAAAACTAATGTATAACTACCACAGAAAGTGAGCCTAGCTATAATCACTTCAGGTGTCCGCTTCGGTTGTCGTAATGACGGGTTTACCCTAAGAGCGCTCATATCAGTGCTCCATGTTTTGAATTGTGCCCAGCTTGCTATTTATTTCAGTAGCAGTGCTAGCGGCCAAGCAAACAAACCAATCACCTACAACCCCGGCGGGCACCTTTTTCTTGCCTATAATTTCCTGTTTGTAACCCTACCCCCTATAATCTCGCCTTCTTTTCAACCGCCGTCATTTTCTATGAATGATCAAAACACCGACCGCTATCGTCAGCAGCATAAACTGCGGCTCAGTTATATGCCTTGGCTTTATGCGGGTTTGAAACCCGCCCACCGGGCATGGGCGCAGGCGTGGCAGGATGAATGGCAGGCTTATCTAACGGCCATGGAAACTATCGTGATCGGGAAGAATTGTTTTATCGCCCCGGAAGCACGTCTATTTGCTGAACCAGGTCGCGCGATTGTGCTGGGTGATGACTGTTATATCGCCGCCGATTGCGTTCTGCACGGACCGATCACTCTTGGGCGGAATATTTCAATTAACCACCATGTCAATCTGGATGGCGGCCGTAAGGGGATTATCATCGGCGACAACACCCGGATAGCGACTTATACCTACGCTTACGCCTTCAATCACGGCATGGAGGTTGATCAGCTAATCAAAGACCAACCAGTTACCTCCGAGGGAATTCGTATCGGCAACGATGTGTGGATTGGTGCCAACACAGGTATAGTGGATGGCGTCACTATTGGCGACCATGCCGTGATTGGCATGGGCAGTATAGTGACCAAATCTGTGGCCGAGTACACCAAGGTCGCGGGTAACCCTGCACGAATCATTGGCAATCGCGCGCCTAACGAACACTTATTCGATAAACAGAATCAGTAGTTACATCAAACCCTTCACAAACATCCATATTGACTAGGAATCATTAACACAATGATTAATTCACACTGGACACTTCAGCTACTGACCTGGCTTGAAGTCAGTTTCATCGTATTAATTGGCGCAGCATTGCTGATGATAGTGATTTTGTATATCGCCGACGTTACACAAAACACGCACACCATCCGCAAAAACTATCCAGTCATTGGGCGCTTCCGTTATCTCTTTGAACATCTCGGTGAATTTTTCCGCCAGTACTTTTACGCCAGCGACCGAGAAGAAATGCCCTTTAATCGCGCTGATCGCTCTTGGGTGTATCGCGCCGCGAAAAATGTGGACAGCAATATTGGTTTTGGCTCAACACTAAATTTGAATGAACCGGGCACACTCATTTTTTTAAATGCGGCATTTCCGATAATGGAAACCGATGCATTAATGCCGTCACCTGTGACACTTGGCCCTTTTTGCACCACACCCTATACAACCAACTCCATCTTTAATATTTCCGGTATGAGCTACGGTGCTATTTCCAGCCCAGCTATCAAAGCCTTATCACGCGGCGCAGCAAAAGCTGGCTGCTGGTTAAACACCGGTGAAGGCGGTTTATCGCCTTATCATCTTGAAGGCAATTGCGATCTGGTTTTTCAAATCGGTACTGCAAAATACGGGGTGCGCGATCTGGAAGGTAATTTAAGCGATGCGCGGTTAATGGATTTGGCTGCAAAACCGCAAATTAAAATGTTCGAGATAAAATTAAGCCAAGGGGCGAAACCGGGTAAAGGCGGGATATTGCCAGCCGAAAAAGTTTCTGCTGAAGTCGCACTCATTCGCGGTATTCCTGAGGGCCTTGCGTCTATTAGCCCAAATGGTCACATCGATATTCGCTCGGTTGCTGATCTGTTAAAAATGATTAATCACATTCGCACAGTCACCGGAAAACCGGTTGGTTTTAAAGCGGTGCTAGGTGAAAAAAACTGGCTAATTGATTTAATTGATGAGATTCGTCTGCAGGGAATTGAAGCAGCACCTGACTTTATTACACTCGACAGCGCCGATGGCGGCAGTGGTGCTGCACCACAACCGCTTATGGATCATGTCGGCCTACCGATTAAAGAAAGTCTGCCTTGGGTAACTGCACTACTGACAGAGGCGGGATTAAAAGAGCGAATTAAAATTATTGTCGCAGGCAAATTGGTTACACCGCATATGGTTGCCTGGGCACTGGCAAGCGGGGCAGATTTCGTTAATAGTGCGCGCGGTTTTATGTTTGCGCTGGGTTGCATTCAAGCAATGCAATGCCACAAAAATACGTGCCCGACAGGGATCACTACACACAATATAAAACTGCAAAAAGGTCTTGACCCAACCAACAAAGCTGAACGTGTGGCGTCTTACCACTACAACATTACCAAAAGTGTCGCGATGATAGCCCACTCTTGTGGCGTTGCGGAACCACGGCAATTAAAAAGTGATCATATTAATATTGTTAACGCGAATGGATTTTCCGTGCCGCTCGATGATATCAATCCGCAACCATTGATATTTAAGCCGCATGAATCCCATACCGCTAACAACGAAACGCGGACTAAAAATTAATTTTCTATTAAGCAGTTGCGAGGACACCATGAATTATTTAAAACCCATCATCGCTGTAGCACTCACCTGTGCCATAGTAACTGTACACGCACAATCGCCACTCAATGTGGTTGCTGAACCTACCGTTGTTGTACCACCTAAAGACGTCATTATTAAAGAATTAGGCTGGATGGACAAAAACAAAATGGAGCAAGAAATAGTAGATCTGAGTGAGTTAACACAAACCAAACTTGGCACGCCCATACGTAAAGACCTGAGCGATTTGAATACTATGCAACGTCTTATCGATAAAAATGTAGTCCCGCAAGACGACTACGAAATTCAACAGGCGATGGGATTGGCGCTGGGCAATCTCATTCTGGCGGATTTCCCTAACACCTTTGAATGGAAAATTTATGAAGATGAAATAGGCCGCAGCCGCGCACTCTGTGTGAAAAAAACCAGCGACTGCTTATTCCCTATCACTATGTTGTCACGCCGTATGGAAGTTGGCAGCAAGCCTGATGTTAAAAAAATTCACACCGATGCTATTTTGCGCATGGAAAAACATTTACCAAAACTGCCTTATGACGGCGGCATAATGTATAAATTTCCGCGCTAATTAATTCTCACAGAAGCCAATTTATGTCTGATTACTCAACTCACTCGGCTCCATCGCGTATTTCTTCGCAGGAATTTACCTTACTCATCGCTTTATTGATGTCGATTGTCGCCATGTCGATCGATGCATTACTGCCTGCACTCGGTTTTATCAGTAACGACATTCCCTTGGCGCATGCCAATCAAGCGCAATACATTATCAGCGCATTGTTCCTTGGTATGGCGCTGGGTCAGTTAATTTGCGGCCCACTTTCTGATGCAACCGGACGCAAAAAAATTCTTTATGCCGGTATCCTGTTATTTTTATGTGGCAGTCTGGTATGTTTTTTTGCGCAGGATATTAATACCTTACTCATAGGGCGTTTTATTCAAGGTCTTGGCGTTGCCGGCCCTTATGTTTCTGCAATATCGATTGTGCGCGACAAATATTCTGGCAATGAAATGGCACGAGTCATGTCGCTGGTCATGATGATTTTTATCATGGTGCCCGCACTTGCGCCCAGCATTGGCCAAGCGGTGCTCCTGGTCAGTTCGTGGCGCCAAATCTTTGTGTTGTATATCGTTTATGCATTGATAATTGGTGTTTGGATTTTTTTCCGCCTGGAAGAAACACTCCCAAAAGAATATCGAATACCTTTTAGTACACGCGGCTTTATCGATGGTTTTAAAGAAGTCATCAGCAATTACACCACCATGTGTTACACACTGTGTATGGGGATATTTTTTGGCAGCTTTCTCGGCTATATCAATTCCTCGCAACAAATTTTTCAGGATTTATTTCAAACTGGAAAATTATTTACCATCTACTTCGGTGTATTAGCCTTGGTATTTGGGGTTGCATCACTTGTGAATGCGCGCTTTGTAGAAAAGTGGGGAATGGATTATTTATGCAATCGTGCGACCTGGGGCATCATTCTCAGTTCAGCAATTTTTCTGGTAGTACTTTTGTTTATACCAGCCAACCTGTGGCTGTTTATGGTCTACGCATCAATCTTATTTTTCTGCTTTGGTTTGGTATTTGGCAACGTCAACGCCATGGCAATGGAACCTATGGGCCATGTCGCGGGTATTGCTTCAGCCATTATTGGCGCGGCCTCATCAATTATGTCCATGCTCATCGGCACTGTGATTGGCCAGATGTACAACGGCACATTAGTGCCAGTCACTACCGGGTTTTTGATTTTTAGCGTTATGGCACTAGCGATTCTACAACTCGCACGCAATAAAAAAGCGCATGAAGTGAGATCAGCAAGAGAATAGCCTTGCCTTGCAGGCGATCAATAGCCAACTACTATTGATCGCCTATTATTCTCTCCTTCGCTTAACAAAAAGAAACTGGCATATTTTTAACCAACTGCGTACCATGCGCCACGACACCCTTAAGGTCAGTGTCACCCTCCTCTGTTGCCAAACATCTAAGCGTGTTTGCCACATCTCAGCTCGCCAGACCTTGCCCGCCACGCGGGAGGCCGAGCAACAGGAAAACATTATGTCTTTTGAAACTCTCGGTCTTCGGGCCGATATTCTGCGTGCTATTGCCGATCAGGGCTACAGCACCCCTACTCCTATTCAATTACAAGCCATTCCCGCCGTATTAAAAGGCGGTGATATTCTCGCTGGCGCCCAAACAGGAACCGGTAAGACCGCAGGTTTTACCCTGCCATTGCTTGAAAAACTGAGTAAAACGCCTATCGATCAAGCAGGTGGACGCCGTCCGGTGCGCGCACTGATTTTAACGCCCACCCGCGAACTGGCTGCACAAGTTTTTGAAAGCGTGCGCGGCTACGGCAAATACTTGCCACTACGCGCCACTGTAGTATTTGGTGGCGTTAGCATTAACCCACAAATGATGAAATTGCGTGGTGGCGTAGACATTCTGGTCGCCACTCCCGGTCGCTTGCTCGATTTGGTTAACCAAAATGCGGTGAGCCTGCGTCAAGTCGAAGTCCTTGTGTTGGATGAAGCCGACCGCATGCTCGATATGGGCTTTATTCACGACATCAAAAAAGTATTGGCACTACTACCAAAGCAACGTCAAAACTTGCTGTTCTCAGCCACCTTTTCCGATGAAATCAAAGCACTGGCCGACAAGTTACTTAATCAGCCAACGCTGATTGAAGTTGCACGCCGCAACACCGCTTCTGAACGCGTAACTCAATGCGTGCACCCGGTTGACCGCAATCGTAAGCGTGAACTTTTATCGCATTTGATTAATCAAGGTGATTGGCAACAAGTGCTGATCTTTACCCGCACCAAACACGGCGCGAATAAATTGACCGAACAATTGCAAGAAGATGGCATCAGTGCCGCAGCGATTCACGGTAATAAAAGCCAGGGCGCTCGCACCAAAGCACTAGAAGATTTTAAACGCGGCGCGATTCGCGCATTGGTTGCAACCGATATTGCGGCGCGCGGAATAGATATCGACCAGTTGCCACATGTTGTCAATTATGAATTGCCCAATGTGCCAGAAGATTATGTACATCGCATAGGCCGTACCGGTCGCGCTGACGCTGAAGGTATTGCAGTATCGTTAGTCTGCGTGGATGAAATTAAATTCTTACGCGACATCGAAAAGCTGATCAAACGCGATATTGATAAAGAGGTTATTGCGGGTTATGAGCCAGATCCGAATGTTAAACCTGAGCCCATTGTGTTGGGTCGCCGTATGACCATTGGTGCTGGCAGCAATGGTGGCGGCAGATCGGCTGCAAAAAAACCTGCACTTGGACAAAAGCCCAGAAATGGTAACGGTGCCAAGCCGCAAAGTAAAGAAGGGACGCATCGCAAAGGCTCATCGCAAGGCGGCGCAAAACCACAAGCTAACGGCAACCGCGCTGGTGCAGGCAAGCCACAGCAAGCTCGTCGCCCACAGGCCGCAAACTAATATTGTTTTAGTTGCCGAGCCGAAATAAAAAATCCCCGCCATCGCAAGATGGCGGGGATTTTTTATCGTCAAATTACTAACTTAACGCTGCATTTCATACTTGCGCATTTTTTCTACCAAGGTTGTTCGCCGTACACAAAGCTTGTCAGCCGCGCGCGCAACAACGCCACCACAGTCATTGAGTGCTTGCTGGATTAAGCTCATTTCCAAATTGGTAATGTATTCGCGTAAATCAATACCTTGCTCAGGCAACAACGGCGTGTCATTCATATTTACGTAACTGGTACTGCCAGATGCCGCCACACCATTGGTATTGACGGGGGCATGTAAAAAATCTTCATCAGTCACATCGACATGGCGATATTTTGCGGGCAAATCCTGCACACCAATAACACCAAATGGATGTGTAATTGCCATGCGCTCAACCAGGTTAGCGAGCTCGCGCACATTGCCGCTCCACTCGTGCTGGCAGAGCGACATAATTGCTGCTGAATTAAAACGAATGGAACCGCGCTGCTCACTCTCCATACGCGACACCAATTCATTCATCAGGAGAGGGATATCTTCAGAGCGCTCTTTTAATGACGGCAATTCAATGGGAAATACATTCAACCGATAAAACAAATCTTCGCGGAAGGTATTTTCAATAATCATCTGCTCAAGATTACGATGCGTTGCGGCGATAATCCGCACATCTACTGATTGGGTCTTGTTACTACCTACCCGCTCAAAACAACGCTCTTGCAATACACGCAAAATTTTGACTTGCATGGTGAGGGGCATATCGCCAATTTCATCTAAAAATAACGTACCGCCCTCCGCCATTTCAAAACGTCCTGCGCGCGAGTTAATCGCACCGGTAAATGCCCCTTTTTCATGGCCAAACAATTCACTTTCTAATAATTCGGCAGGAATCGCACCGCAATTGACGGGTACAAAAGGCTTATCCCGACGCGGTGAGTTGTAATGCAAGTTACGCGCTACCACTTCTTTACCCGTGCCTGACTCACCGGTAATAAGGACTGATACATCTTTATCAGCTACCTGCGCCATCATCTCGCGGACGTTTTGAATTTCGCGGCTGGTGCCTACCAAGCTGCGGAATAAGTGCACTGGGCGACGCTGGGGTTGGCGCTTACTGGTGGATTGCGCTTCGCGGTATAACTGCGCGCGATGCAGAGTGTCTACCAGCTTGTTGTAGGTTGGTGGTAAAGAAAGTGTGGCAATGACCATGAAGCGATAGAGATCATCTAACCCTTCATCCACGTTTTGATTTTCATCACCAATTAATACGATTGCCAGCTCATCGTTCCAAGAGCGGATTTCTTTTAACAATTGAGTGAGAGATTGGTTGCTATCGCGAAAATCGCCAATTAGAACGGCTACATAATCTTCGCCATTATTTTCTTCGGCGACAGTCGCCTGCCAAATATCACTAGCCGTAGTGCGTGCGGTTTCGCTGAGAAAATCCAGCAGAATTTTTAAATCGTGTCTGCGCGACTGATTATCATCAATAACAAGAACTTTGTTGTTACGCCACATACTCCAAGACCTTTTTATTTCCTACCAAAGCCCCGAAGACACGAATAAATATTCATTCAAGGCGGTGAGATGGCTTATTGGAGTAAGTAATAGTCGAGGTGATGATCTTAGTCAAATTTATGGCGAAATGTTTTTGGCGTTTTATTAGTATTTACTCGACCTGAATAATTATTCGCCAAAAATATGTCTTATCTTTACACTTTGCCCGTTGTAGAAAATATGCAACTTAACGGATTAGAAATTACATCATCATTCCTTATGAAGGATTATTTCACGTTTGATTAGACGATATCTGTGGTGCAATTTCGTCCCATCCGGATTTAACAGTCTTTAACAGCTGAATAGCCTCATTCACTTTTTCCACATCATTCTGTGATGACGCTTCTAATAGCTTCAGATTAATGTATTCATACAATTGATCAAGCCGCTCAGACAAGTCTCCTGCACTCATATCGAGCGAGCTGCGTAAGCCACCGACAATGCTGATGGCCTTACCCAACAATTCGCCTTTGGCCGATATATCGCCGCGCTCGATAGCTCCCTGAGCAGCAGCCAAGCGACCCAAGGCACCTTCAAATAACAATTGAATTAAGCGATGAGGTGAGGCGTTACTGACTTCTGACTCAATACCCAATTGACGGTATTGCTTCAGGGCTTCTTGCGGATTGTAGTTAGACACAGACTATCCCCTGCTAGCAGTTATGTTTCTTAAGGCTAGCAGGGCTAGGTTGTTTTTGCGAGTTTTGCTATAAGCGAGTTGTTTTAAAAACTTTATGTCCTAGTGCTTGTTAACACTTTTTTGTTACAAGCTACCCCGACTGAAGCGAAACGCGGCAGAATTATGTCGCATGTAACAAAGTAACTTCGCGTTGGCATTGCGCAATCAGACCAGCATAAACACCTTTTAATTCACCCAATGCGCGCACCAAGGTAGTTTTGTCATCGCGATTGGCCGCAATGACTTTATCAATCAATACCACACAAATACGATCCAAATGCCGGATTCGTTCCCAATCATCTACCTGCAACGCTTTGGCTAATTCTTGCTGTAATCCACGCATAGCCATAATGCCCGCATTGCCATGGTATTTGGGTGTAGCCACTAAATGAATTGTCATAAAACCTCCACGCTATACCTGATTACCAATTGCATCCCAAGCGGTTTTAATCTCGCCTAGCAGTCGGCCACATTCATCAAGATACTCGCTACTATTTTCATAATTAGCCTGAGTCAGACGACGAATAATGTAGTCGTAAAGGCCATCAAGATTGGCTGCAAGGTTACCGCCCTCTTTGTCATTCAAACTACCCTGCAATCCACCAACAATTGCAACTGCTTTACCGATTAACTCACCTTTGCGTGCGATTTGTTTTTGTGCCATCGCACCTTTGGCTTGAGCAATGCGGTCCAAAGCGCCTTCCAGTAACATTTGAATCAAACGATGCGGTGATGCAGCCTCAACACCGGAGTGAACCTTTACACTGGAATAGTTTTGTACAGCAGAATAAGCATTCATAAATCACCACAGATTGTTTGAATTTTGTTTTGCGATTATCAACTCGAGCTGACCAATACCCGCGCCAATAAGCTAACGGCACAAACTCAAAAACCTTTAATAAGAATCTAGCCATCAGCTGAAAAACCTTACCGCTGAGAGAGCATCAGCTTCACGATTAAAGCCATCATCAAATGCAAGCCCCTTATCTACTTCTATTTATATACAGATAGCCATCGGGCTCTGACTACTCGAGAGTATGAAATAACAGCAGATTGAAAAACCATTGCACAAGACGAATTACTGTATATAATCACAACTACTGTACAAATAAACAGATTCAGGAGTGCACCATGTCTGACTTAACACCGCGCCAGGAACAGGTACTACAGCTTATTCGCACCTACGCCGATGAAACAGGTTATCCGCCCACGCGGGCCGAAATCGCACGAATTCTTGGCTTCAAGTCAGCCAATGCCGCAGAGGAGCACATCAAAGCACTTGCACGCAAAGGGGCTATTGAAATTATTCCTGGGGCATCGCGCGGGATAAAACTTCCAGAACTGCAATCTGGCATTCCTATTATTGGTCGGGTTGCCGCAGGCAACCCGATACTCGCGCAAGAACATATCGAAGACTACTGCAATATCCCCCAAAGCTTTTTTTCTCCCAGCGCAGATTTTTTTCTACGCGTACATGGCATGAGTATGAAGGATGCGGGCATTCTTGATGGCGATCTGCTTGCGGTGCACAGAACAGATCAAGTACGAAATGGACAGATTGTTGTCGCAAGGATTGGCGAAGAAGTTACCGTTAAGCGTTTCAAACGAATAGGCAACAAAGCACAAGTTGAATTGTGGCCAGAAAACCCCGAGTTCGACGTCATTCTGGTCGATATGCGCGATCAGGAGTTCAGTATTGAAGGCCTAAGTGTAGGAGTGATTCGCCGTGACTAATATCGCCCGTGTAATACCCACGCCCCATATTACCCACCAACAACCAGTCAGTGGCGTTACTGAGCTGGTTCTTACCAGTGACTCGCCTGAACAAGTTGCCATTTTGCTGCCCATGATTGCGTTCCTTAGCAACACTTGTAGTGACCGCTGGATTACATGGATAGCACCACACAATATTAGCCGTGAATTACTGGAATCTTATGGTGTTAATACTCGTTATATTCGAGTGATTCACAGTCAGAATCCGCAAACGCTTTTATGGATTTCCTTGAAAGCGCTCTCCGCCGGCAATAGCCATACAGTGATATCCAGCCCCGGAAAATTGACCGATAAAGAACTAGTTCAGCTTGAATTAGCCGCCAAGACAGGCAACTGTCAGGGACTATTGCTGAGAGTACGTTGAATTAATCGCGTTGGTTTTAGTAACCTGTTTTGTAGGCAGGACGAATTGCGTCAAGCAATTGGAGTAATGCAGGGAGGCACAGCCTTTTTAGTTTTAATTCAATCAATATTTCTGTAGGTATTCGCACACTTTCGCTAGTGCAACATCAATTTTTCAGTATCGCTCAGTTCTTCCACCACATCATCCAGTATTGCTTCAGTATGCTGATCGGCAATATCACCTGCCGCTTCCATTCCCGCCTCAATCATCGCTTTAGCAACGAGAAACTTTTCTTCACCCAAAAAAGCCAATGATTCCTGGGAAAACCGAATTGTCACCAAGGGTTCATTTTTTTCGTCGTCAGCGCGCGCTAAAGCGACATCGCCATTCAACAATTCAATAATTTCGTAAAAAGACGACATGGATACCTCGGCGGCCTCAGCGCGAAATGGGCGCGCATTCTAGCACTCAATTATCGCAAAGCCTATTTAAGAACCTATCGGCGCATTAACTAATCCGGAAGCATTCGCAAGCAAAAAAGGACAACCTACGTTGCCCTTTATCGGTGCAGAAAACCCGAACATCAGATTAATTTAATCGCTCTAAAACCGTAGTGATGCCCTGCCCTAAACCGATACACATGGTTGAAACACCAAGACTCAAATCCCGATCCTGCATTACTGTTAACAATGACCCAGTAATCCGTGTGCCGGAACATCCAAAGGGATGACCCAGAGCAATAGCACCTCCGTGCACATTCACTTTTTCGTTCATCACTTCCAACAGCTTCAGATCTTTCAATACCGGCAGCGCCTGTGCAGCAAAGGCTTCATTAAGCTCAACAGCATCTATATCGCTAATGGTAAGGTTGGCTGCTTTCAACGCCTTTTCTGTCGAGGGCACGGGACCATAACCCATAATTGATGGATCGACCCCAGCGAGACCAAGCGAAACCACTTTGGCGATTGGCTTTAAGCCCAGAGATTTCGCTCGTTCGGCAGACATCACTAGCATCACCGACGCACCATCGCTCAACTGGGACGAGGTGCCCGCAGTAACCTGACCATTTTTAGGGTCAAATACCGGCGGCAATTTCGCAAGCGCTTCCACCGTGGTGTCCGGGCGAATGGTTTCATCCTGATCCACAGAGATTAAAAAACCATCACTGTTGTGGCCATCAACTGCAATAATTTCGCGGCTGAATTTGCCTGTCTCACGCGCTTTAGCGGCGAGTTGATGAGAACGCGCACCGAACTCATCCATCTGTTGGCGATTAATACCGTGCAAAAGCGCAAGATATTCAGCCGTCATACCCATATTGCCCGCTGCTTTGGCAACAGATAAACCTAGCAATGGATTGATACTGACCGATTCATACATGGGCAAATGCCCCATATGTTCAACACCACCAATCAAATACACATCACCTTGCCCGGCGCGAATATTCACTGTTGCGATATGTAATGCTGACATCGATGAACCACAGAGGCGATTAATCGTCTGTGCAGGCACCGTATGTGGCAAACCAGCGAGCAATAAAATATTGCGCGCTACGTTGAACGCTTGCTCTTCTCGTTGCATAACGCAGCCCCACAGCAAGTCATCAATTGTATTGGGATCAAGTTTTGGATTGCGTGCAAGTAATCCTTTAATAATCGCCGCAGAAATATCATCGGCGCGCATATGGCGGAAGCAGCCGTTTTTAGAGCGCCCCATGGCGCTACGGGCATAATCAACAATAACGGCGTCGCGTGGTTGTAAGCTCATTAGAATGACTCCTTAGCCGTAAAATTTTTGGTTGTTAGCCGCTTTGGCTTTGAGGCTGTCCGGGGCTTGGTAAAGCGCACCCAGAGCGGTAAATTTTGCAGCCATATCACAAAACGTTTGCGCACCAATAAAATCAATCCAGCGGAAAACACCTCCACGGAAAGGCGGAAAACCAGTGCCATACACCAACGCCATATCTGCTTCGGCAGCCGTTTCCACTATGCCCTCATCAAGGCAGCGCGTTAATTCAGTCGCCATGGGAATCATCATGCGCGCAATAATATCTTCATCGCTGATTTCAATCGCTCCTTGAATAGTGGGTTTTAAAATATCAACCACTTCAGCAGCAGCAACTTTCGCTGGCTTACCTTTCTTATCAAGCTCGTAATTGTAGAATCCTTTTCCATTTTTCTGACCGAGACGACCGGCGGCAAAAAGTGCATCAGTGCAGGAGGTAAAATCGCGCTGCATACGATCAGGGAAACCATTCGCCATCACTTTTTCAGCGTGTACTGCGGTGTCTATACCTACTACATCCAACAAATAAGCGGGCCCCATCGGCCAACCCCAGGTTTCCATCAATTTATCGATACGTTGGAAATCCACACCATCGCGCACCAACATTGCAAAACCAGCCAAATAAGGAAACAGTACGCGGTTAACTAAAAAACCGGGGCAATCTTTTACCACGATAGGTTTTTTACCCATAGCATTGGCATAAGCTACGGTACGGGCTATAGCATTGTCGGAGGTTTTTTCGCCGCGAATCACTTCCACCAACGGCATCATGTGCACTGGATTAAAAAAGTGCATACCGCAGAAATTTTCCGGGCGAGCCAAACCTTCGGCAAGGTAAGTAATAGAGATGGTAGATGTGTTAGATGCGAGCACAGTATCGCTGCTGACTTTAGTTTCTACTTCCGCTAACACAGCCTTTTTCACTTTGGGATTTTCAACAACAGCTTCAACCACAATATCAACCTGATCAAAACCATCATAAGTCAGCGCCGGTTCAATACGGTTTAGCACATCGCCCATTTCGGCTGCCGTTAATTTTTTACGTTCAACTCGCTTGCTCAATAACTTATTCGCTTCCGCTAAACCGAGATCAATACCCTGCTGGGCAATGTCTTTCAATTTAATTGGCACACCTTTTAAGGCCGACTGATAAGCGATGCCGCCACCCATAATCCCCGCCCCCAGAACTGCTGCTCGCGCGATTTTTTTATCGGCTTTTTTCTCCCAACCCTTGGCTTTTTTACCGAGGATTTGCTCGTTAATAAAAATGCCCACCAGCGATTGTGCAACCGGTGTCTGTGCCATTTTTGCAAAATTCTCAGCCTCGGCCTGCAATGCTTCATCGCGACCTTTGTCAGCTGCTTTTTGCATCGCTTTAATTGCAGAAACAGGTGCTGGATAATTACGCCCTGCCTGCGCCCCCACAAACGCTTTTGAAGTTTCAAAAGCCATCATGGATTCAATAAAATTTAATTTGAGTGGTGCTTTTTTCTGCACGCGACGCGCCTGATAATCAAACGTGCCGCGGATACATTGCTGCAAACAATTCAGCGCCGCGTCATGTAATTTTGCGGGTTCAACAACGGCGTCGACCACGCGTGCGATTAATGCCGCTTCTGCATCATTTTCTTTACCGGCAGCTATCCATTCAACTGCAGTATCAAGACCTGCAACACGCGGCAGGCGCACTGTACCGCCCCAGCCAGGAATAATCCCCAGTTTGGTCTCGGGCAAGCCGACTTTCGCGGCAGTGCTGGCGATACGGTAATCGCACGACAAACAAAACTCTAAACCACCGCCCAATGCAAAACCGTTAATCGCCACAACGGTAGGAAATGGCAGATCTTCAAGACGGCAAAAATTGCGATTATTGGCGGCTAAATGACCGGTAATTTGCTCAGGGCCAGCGGCAAATACGGAGCTGAACTCCATAATATCCGCGCCCACGATAAATACATCTTTGGCACTCTTGATTAGCAGGCCGCGAATATCCTTTGCTTGTTCGAGTAAATCGAGCACCTGTTGCAGTTCAGAAACGACGAGCAAACTGAATTTGTTCACCGATTCGCCTTGTAAATCAAAGGTCAGTTCAGCGATGCCATCAGGCAACAAAGAAACCTTTAGGGCTTTTCCTTGAAACATAATAAATCTCTCTTTCTAGTAAGGAATGAGGAGGGAAAATCTGGCTTTGAGTGTAGCAGGATAGAATGTACTTGCCTTGTAGGAGTGCAGACTGCCGGGTTATAACGCACAAAAGCGTATGCCTTATAACCCTTTGTGCACAAAAAGCGAACAGCGAAATAAGCTCGTGTCATGCTGGGATAGGTTAATTAATCGAAACAGTTGGTTAGCGGGAATATAAAAGCTATCGCCCGATGTTAAAAACCGATTACCAGTGAGCAATGTCAGCTGAACCTTTCCATCAAGAACTACACCACAGGAATCGACTGCTAGCGCGGTCAAAGCAGTAGTTTGCCCCGCCAATAAATGTTCTATGCGTCCATCCAGCTGGTGGGCTGGTGGAACAGAGAAAGATTGGTTACCTAACTCACCACCAGTTTGTGCACTGGCACCAAGGGCGAGATTGAAACCAAAAAAATCGCTCAAGCTAATTGGGAAGCTCGCGAGAATACGCGAAAGGGATTGAATACTCGGGCTAACCTGCCCTTGCTCAATCATCGAAATACTGCTGTTAGTAACGCCAGAACGCTTGGCAAGCTCACGCTGTGAGAAACCAAACGCATCACGAATCCGTTTTAATCTTATGCCGGTATCCAAGTGGGACTCGGGGGGGGTAACGTCTGTTAACTCGCTTGGATTAAAGGGTGTATTCAAGGGAATATCTATACCAGTTGCGTCATTTGACATGCTTGGTACCTACACAGAGAGAAGCACCGGGCTTGCGCCCAGTGTCATAAGCAGAGATTACTTTTTTGAAGCGAGTAATTGGTCGCGCTCGCCAGTCGGAAGATTGTCCACAATCAACTGATAAGAATGATCAATCATGCGTTGAATCTGCTCAGTGGGAACAGAGCTATCCAAAATGATGGTATTCCAGTGTTTTTTATTCATCTGAAAACCAGGGCGCACGGCGGGATACTGCTCGCGTAACTGCAAAGCAAGATCGGGATCGCACTTTAAACTGATGCGTGGAACACCGCCCTCAGCAGTCAAGGTGGCAAACATTTTATGGCAGACTTTATAGACCGCCATATCAGGGCCAGAGGGAAACATCTCTTTGGCTTGATGTTTGGTTAAAAGGTATTTCTGTGCGGAAAGAAAATCCATGTTTTAGTCCTTTATCGAACAACTCAGGTCGATTAAAAAGCTATAAATTTGGGTTAAGGTTAAGCATACATTTGTAGATTTTTTTGCTTCTGCCGCGCGAAACAGGATGGTTTTTATCATCCCCTTTAGCACGTACAAGTTACCCTAAAATTGGCATCAAACACTACATGAATACAGGACAAACTTCACGCCTTAAATGCCAAGCTGAGTAGATTATAGGTAAAACTGGGACAGTCGAGACTCCAAATAATACCCATTGGCAGAATTCGCTCCTTAAACTAGAGCCCATTCTGCATCAGATACAGGAGAAACGATAGCAAGAATGGCACACAATTCATCAACCCTTAATTGAATGGTGATTTTGCGACCAATCTGATTATCAATGAAGCTCTGTTGCTGAATAGAACATCATTTACAAATATCCATTCACACAATCTGCTCTGCTAAACCTATTTCACTGCGAGTTTGAAATCCCTCCTTAGCGAAGCCTAGCATATACAAATTTACCGGTTAAATTGCTCAAACACTTTGCAAGAACTGTTAAAAACCGGGAAGATTTAAAACGATGTACGCCGATACTCACGATATTCAGGTTGCCAAAAATTCTTTTCGATCTTTTCATCGATCAGTTCATGCGGAATAGGCAACGCCACACCATCGCTAATCGCCTGCAAGATTACTGTCTTTGCAATCACTTTGCTGACCTCGCGGATACTATCTAACGGAGGTAGTAAGGCGCCCCGTCCAAATTGAGCGATGGGAGATGCCTCAGCCAGCGCTTTGCTCGCCATCATCATCATATTATCGGTAATACGCTCGGCCTTGGCGGTAATGACTCCCAAACCAATACCGGGAAAAATATAACTGTTGTTGCACTGGGCAATCTCAAACAACTTGCCACCCATATCAACGGGTGGAAATGGACTGCCGGTGGCAACCATAGCTTTACCAGAAGTCCACCGTAAAATATCGACCGGCTGTGCTTCAACTTGTGAAGTTGGATTGGAGAGCGGCAATATCAATGGTCGCTCACAATGAACTTGTATGGCTTCGACCACAGCCTTGGTAAACAAACCGGCTTGGCCAGATACACCGATTAAGACTGTAGGTTTGGTATTAGTTACTGTATCTAACAAATTGATGGGGCCATCCCCGCGAGTATGGGTTAACGCCCAAGTATTCACTATTTCATCTGGTGTACAAAAGGGAATTTGAAAATCAAATAAACCCGGCATATCTCTTTGCAAGAGACCATCGCGACTAATCAGAAATATTTGGCTACGTGCTTGTGCGTCGCTGGCGCCCTCGGCTTTCATTTGTTTAATAATTTGATCGGCGATACCGCATCCGGCAGAGCCAGCTCCTGCGAACACAACACGTTGGTCTTTTAGGCTCTCGCCCTTGGCTTTACAAGCCGCCATTAAGGTTCCTACTGCTACAGCAGCGGTGCCTTGAATGTCATCATTAAAACAGCAGAGTTGGTCGCGATAGCGGTTCAGCAAAGGCGTCGCATGGTGCTGGGCAAAATCCTCGAACTGCAGGAGTACATTAGGCCAACGGATTTTAACTGCCTGCATAAACTGATCGACAAACTGGTAATACTCATCATCAGTAATACGCGGGTGACGCCACCCCATGTACATAGGGTCATCCAAAAGTGCCTGATTGTTAGTACCTACATCAAGCGTAACCGGCAAGGTATAGGCTGGGCTTATGCCGCCACAGGCCGTGTAAAGCGCAAGCTTACCGATAGGAATACCCATTCCGCCAATACCTTGATCACCAAGCCCCAGAATACGCTCACCATCAGTAACGACGATTACTTTGACGTTTTGTTTGGTCGCGTTTTGCAGCATATCCTCAATCCGGTCGCGATCAGGGTAGGAAATAAACAAGCCACGCTTGCGCCGATAAATTTTGGAAAACTGCTGACAAGCCAATCCCACTGTTGGCGTGTAGATTAACGGCATGATCTCCGCAAGGTGATCAGTCACCAACCGAAAATAAGCTGTTTCATTAGTATCCTGGATATTGCGCAAATAGATGTGCTTGTCGATTGGTGACTCAAACGAGCGAAGCTGGTGATAAACCCGCGCTTCCTGCTCTTCAATAGTCTCAATGTTATAGGGCAGTAACCCTTCAAGATTAAACTGCTGCCGTTCACGCTGAGAAAATGCACTGCCCTTATTTAAGAGGGGTGCCTCTAGCAATGCAGGGCCAGCAAAGGGAATATAAATCGGACGCTTTTTCGCCATAGTAATCACTGACAAATTATGAGGATATAACGCAACCATAGCGCACTTGCACAGGAACAACCAGCCAAGGAAGAACAATTATTATATTGCACATTATGCGAGTAAAATGATTTTCAATTTTATACGCCGACGAGATAACCATGACTATTAATACATTTATCGCAACCCTTAGCACAGCGCCCGACACTATTCAATTTAGCGATGCCATCGCCATTATCGAAGCGCACTACGAATTCACTCCCACTGCATTTCGCAATGGCGAAATAAAAAATGAAGCAGGACAAAACTCTGGATCCTGCAAATTATTTTCGTTTGCTCAATTGCACGAATTAACCGAACAGCAAACTCTTGCCTGTTTTGGCGATTATTATCGCATCGATGTACTGCAACACCCTGACGCGCAAGATCACCAAAATATTCGTAATTTTATGCAATTTGGCTGGAGCGGCATCACATTTGATAGCAATGCTTTGAGCAAAAAATAATTAACGGAGACAACAATGTTACGCCTATTCAGACTGTTCGCACTTATTGCAAGTCTCACCGCTTGTGCATCGCCAACAACCCAAACGAAAAGCAAAACTGAAACAAATTTGACGCACTGTCCGGAACAACGGCCGCAGGTGTGCACTATGGATTATCGACCAGTTTGCGCCACCCGAGATACCGGTATTCGCTGTGTAACTACGCCTTGTCCCTCTAGCGAGCAAATAACCTACAGCAATTCCTGTAGCGCTTGTGCAGATGCAAAAGTTATCGGCTATATTCCCGATGAATGCCCCGCATCATCCACCAATGAACCGCAACAATAATCACTAGTAATCTTATGTGGACACAAAAAGAATTTCGTTTAACTGCTCGTTCGCGGGGATTTCATCTGATTACTGATGAGATTATGCGGCAGCTACCTGAGTTGGCACATTATAGAATCGGCTTATTGAATATTCTGCTTAAACACACATCAGCATCGTTAACCATTAACGAAAATGCCGACCAAACTGTACGCAAGGATTTTGAAAGTTTTTTTAATCGCACCGTACCAGAAGATGAACCTTATTATTTGCATAACGATGAAGGCAGTGACGATTTACCCGCGCATTTAAAAGCCAGTATTCTTGGTGCAAGCCTGAATATCCCCATTACCAATGGGCAATTGAATATGGGAACGTGGCAGGGAGTTTATTTGTGTGAACACCGCAACCACGGTGGTAGCCGCACACTCGTAACAACGCTACAAGGTGAAACATTTAATATCACAAATTTACCATGACTATTCGTAACGCAGCGCATCTGCCGGTTGTATTTTACTTGCGCGCCAAGCGGGATACAGGCTGACAAAAAAGCTAATCAATAATGCGGTGACAACTACTTTGGCAATATCTCCTCCTACCATCTCCGACGGCAGATAGGTAATAGGGTATACATCGGAGTGTAAAAACTGAACGCCAAATATTTTCTCAATCCATTGCACCAGTGGTGTTACAAAATAAGAGAGCGTAATACCCAGCACTAAACCAATTGATGTCCCAATCAAACCAATCAAACCACCCTGCACCATAAAAATCGCCATGATCTCGGCAGTGGAAGCACCCATGGTACGCAGTATTGCTATATCACCCTGTTTATCTACCACTACCATAATCAGTGTTGATACAAGATTAAACGCGGCAATAGCGATAATTAAAAACAACAACATACCAACCATGTTTTTAGACATCTGGATCGCCTGATATACAGGGCCGTGTGTACGCATCCAACTGGAACCGTAATAATCCTCCGGCAGTGTTTGCATTAGATCGCGCACGATTTGCGGCGCGGCAAATAAATCATCCACCTTTAAACGCACGCCGGTAATTTGGCCGGGATAACCAGAAAGTTCGGCGGCGGTATTAATATCCATAAGTGCAAGTGCATTATCGACATCGGTATGCGTATCAAGAATAGCGAGTACGGTAACAACTTTAATGCGCGGCGATGAATTACCTTCTACGGGAATAATCAAACTAATTGAATCGGTTTCAGCTACCTGTAATTTTTCAGCAACACCGCGACCAATCACAATGCCTGCTTCTGCGGAGGCTAGTTTTTCCAATGTATCCGGAGGTAAAAACTCTGGCAGTTTGGAGGTCGTTTTTTCTTGAACGGCTTCTATTCCGAAAATATTTACTGGTGCTACGCTCTTTTGGTGGCTAAGCAAACCTTGCAAGTGCACAAAAGGTGACGCAGCCAGCACACGCGGGTGCTGTTTCAAATCGGCAATTAATTGTTCGGGATGTTCGATCGCAGTGCGGTGATAAACCATCGCTTGCGGCATAACGCCTAAGATATTTTCACGCAGTTCTTTATCAAAACCGTTCATGATCGACATGACCAGAATTAATAACGCAACGCCAATCACCAACCCCGCTGTAGATAAACGCGAAATAAATGAGACTAAATGGCTGTGCCCGTGCGAAATGCCGTAGCGGGTGCCGACCAGAAAAATATAACGGCTAAGCATCAATTAGCCTCTGCGCTAACCAAGGCGCCATCGACTAGCGTGAGAGTGCGATCCATACGCGCAGCAAGGCGTTGGTCGTGAGTTACCACAACAAAGCTGGTGCCAATCGATTGATTTAATTCAAGCATCAACGCTTGAATCGCATCGGCGGCATGGCTGTCGAGATTGCCTGTAGGCTCATCCATCAACACACACGCTGGATTAGTTACCAATGCGCGGGCAATCGCAACACGCTGACGTTCACCACCGGATAACTCAGAAGGTTTGTGATCAACACGCTTTGCCAAACCTACCCGCGCTAATAATTCCAACGCACGTTGTTTCGCAACTGCCATCGGCTGCTTACCAATTAGCAATGGCATGGCGACATTTTCGAGCGCAGTAAATTCGGGTAACAAATGATGAAACTGATAGACAAAACCCAAACTGCGATTGCGCAAGCGGCCGCGCTCATCTGTACTCAGATGCGATAAACGCTCACCGGCTACGCTCACCTCGCCGCTATCGGGCACATCCAAACCACCGAGAATATTTAACAGCGTGGATTTACCAGAGCCGGATGCGCCGACAATCGCCACGCGCTCACGCGCATTAATCTGGAAATTCACATTGCGCAGGACATCAACTGCAAGTGTGCCTTGGCGATAACTTTTGCTCACCTGCTGGCAAATTAAAACCGGAGCGGAATCATTCATAACACGGGGCCTGTATAGCTAACGCAAGGATAATCGACGGGGGAAATTTATTCATAGCGCAAGGCTTCCGCAGGTTCAATTTGTGCGGCGCGATAGGCAGGGTAAAGCGTGGCGATAAAGCTCAGTAGTAATGCTATGCCACAAATAAATACCACATCTTGCCAAAGCAAAACTGAGGGTAATTGACTAATGAAATACACTTCCGGATCAAACATCTGCAGACCCAGCAACGATTCAATTGCGCCCATAATAGGCGTTAGCGATAGGGCAACAACACAACCTATGACTGTGCCGATAAATGTGCCGATAAAACCGACTGCACTGCCCTGCACAATAAAAATTCCCATCACTTGGCGTGCACTCACACCCATAGTGCGCAGCACAGCAATATCTGAGCGTTTGTCGGCAACCATCAATACCAAACTGGACACAATATTAAACGCGGCAACAGCGATAATAATCATCAACAATGAGCCGACGACTATTTTTTCCATCTTCACTGCCTGAAATAAACTGCCTTGGGTTTGGCTCCAATCTTTTACTCGGTAGTCATCACCCAATTGCGCGCGCAATTCAGCCATCACGCGTGCGGCATCAAACATATTTTCGGTTTTCACATGCAAGCCCTGAACACCGGGTTTACGTAAAAACTTTTGCGCGTCCTGCAAATGAATCAACGCCAAGGTGCTATCTATTTGTGCACCCACTTCAAATACGCCTACCAGAGTAAAACTGCGGGAGCGGGTGAATGCACCCATCGGAGTGATATTAATTTCAGGAGAGGTAAGACGAATTTTATCGCCCGAGGTGAGCATTAATCGGCTAGCCAATAAGCGCCCCATCACAATGCCATACTCTCCCGGCTGCAACTGCGCCATTGAGCCAACTATCATTCGTTGTTCAACAATCGACACCTGTGCTTCGGCATCCGGCAAAATACCTTGTAACTCTATGAACTCTACCCCTCCGGCATAACTCACCATGGCAGTACTGGCGATATAAGGTGCAGACGCAATTACTTGGGGATGCTGATTGACCGTGGCTGCAAGTACCTGCCAATCATTTAATGCGGGAAGCTGATCAACAAAACCATGCGGAATCACACTGAGGATACGCGCCTTCATCTCCCGATCAAAACCATTCATCACCGACAATACAATGATAAGGGCCATAACACCGAGCGCCATTCCTACCAAGGAAAAGGCACTAATGAAGGAGATAAATTGATTGCGACGCTTGGCGCGGGTATAGCGCAAGCCTATATATAGAGGGATGTTTTTTAGCATGGGCGCATTAAACCTAATTGCCCTGCATTGCTCAAGCGAAACCGCTTCACCACACCAGATAAAGCCACGCCACTTAGTCGTTGGCTTGTGCTATGTTAAGTGCATCATAAAAATTGGAGCATTTCAGCCATGAGTGAACGCCGCAGCTATTTTCGCATTGATGAAAGTATTGCTATCGAATTTAAAGATGTTGAGGAAATCACCGCAAATACAGCGGCACCCGAGCTGCAATTCCCCAATACAGCGTCGCTTAAGCTGTTTGCTGAGTTGCGCAAAATTGATGCGGATAATGCCCATTTGTTCCATCAAATCAAAGATACCAGCCGCGCGCTCGGCGAATACTTATATAACCTTAACCGCAAAATAGACCTGATCAGTCAACAAATGATGACTGATTCCAAACCGCTGCCACCGTCCAAAACGATTAAACAGGTAAATCTCAGCGAGGGTGGTATAGCCTTTGGCAGTTCGCGTCATGTGGAAGCAAACTCTCACATCGCCCTGCGCTTAATTTTTTTACCAAGTAATGCTGGATTGGTGCTGTTTGCGAAAATCATCCGCTGTGAGCCCAGCAATACCGGGGAGTTTCAAATTGCGGCAAAATTTCATCGTGTTACCGATGCGCAGCAACAACTGATCGGCCAGCAAATTATGCGGGCGCAGATGGCTGAGCGGCGCAAGAGCCAACATTATCTACAATAACCCTGCTTTTTGGTCATGTGCTTTTCGCTGTATTCCCGCCCAAACTCTTTTGCTTTAACCACGCTCAAGCCATAACGGCAGACGCATAGCGATAAAAAAGGGGCTGCCTATATCCGGCTAGCCCCTTTTTTATAGTTAATATCTGAACATCATTAACCACATTTGCAATTATCCAATATCAAAGCTTGTAGCCATCCTCTTCATGCAGGCTTAGATCCAAGCCCACACTCTCTTCCTCTTGCGTGACGCGTAAGCCAGAAGTAAAAATACCCGTGATTTTTAGCAAAACATAGGTCACCACGGCGGTGTAAGCGAAAGTCACTCCCACGCCTAATAGCTGCACACCTAGTTGCTCGCTCATGCTGTCGATACCCATGGCAAAACCTTGCCCACTAAATACCCCAAGCTGAGTCGATGCGAATACTCCCGCGAGAATAGTACCCAACACGCCACCGATGCCATGCACGGGAAAAACATCAAGAGAATCATCAATTTTCCATGCACGCTTAACCAAATGTGTCATTAAAAAACAGATAGCTCCCGCTGAAAGGCCAATAATCAAAGCACCACCTGGGCCAACGTAGCCTGATGCCGGAGTAATGGTGCCAAGACCCGCGACCATACCAGTAACAATACCCAAAACACTTGGCTTTCTAAAACGCACCCACTCGATAGTCATCCACGCCAGCGCTCCGGCCGCAGCCGATATATGCGTAACCAACATTGCCATCGCCGCATTACCGTTGGCAGCCAATGCGCTACCAGCATTAAAACCAAACCAACCAACCCAAAGCATACCGGCACCAGTAACTGTCATCGTCATATTGTGGGGAGGCATCGCCGTTGTCGGGAAACCATTACGTTTACCAAGCACCAGCGCAGCAACCAGCGCAGCAACACCGGCCGTAATGTGTACAACTGTACCGCCAGCAAAATCCAACAGACCCATCGCAAATAACCAACCTGAACTGGCCCACACCCAATGGCATACGGGGATGTACACAGCAAATAACCAGAGCGCAGAGAAAATTAGCATCGACGAGAATTTCATCCGCTCAGCAAAGGCACCGACAATCAACGCAGGAGTGATGATTGCAAATGTCATTTGATACATAGCATGTAGGCTGAGAGGGATATCTCCAGCCAAGGCGTCTTCGGTGATATTGGCCATAAACACCATACTGAAATCGCCAATCCATGCATTACCAGCACCAAAAGCCAAGCTATAACCTGCGATGAGCCAAAGAATGGAAACTAAACAAGCAATGGCAAAACACTGCATGAGCACTGAGAGAATATTTTTTACTCTCACCAAACCGCCATAGAAGAGTGCCAACCCAGGTAATGTCATAAAAAGCACAAGTGCGGTAGAGGTCAAAATCCACGCCGTATTTGCATTATTTATTACAGCCTCTTGTGCAAACGCGTGTTGGCCGAACATTGCCAAACTGCTGCCAAGCAGAGCAAAGAGTGTAAAACCTGGCTTCTTCATAGCTACCCCATGACGGTGATTATTTGATTTTCAAACCGATGCCTAATGCATCCAGGCCTTTTTAAACTGCTCTTTTTTGATTCAAGTAAATTAAAAAAATGGATATTTTCACAAAATCATCAAACTTTAAAAAAGCAAAATGCGTCAAATAAGAGCAAAAAAAATGGCAATTGATCCGCTATTATATGAAATATTGCAACTAGCAATTACCAAGCCACAATAAATTTTTATATATTTTTCATGGATATAAAAATAATTGCTGGAAATATTGCCACAAAAGCGCACCATTAATGATCAAAGGCTCTATCCGTGCCTTATATTGCATCAAAATAGATCCATGTTTTCAAAGCAGCTTGGTTTTTTACAAGAATTATCTAATTACGCCACATATTAAATTCCTTAAGCCTGATATACGTGAACTTTCATTCACTCTATGCAATTAAAGGAATTGATATATGCGTAACATAATTAAATCACCTCACTTAAGCGGGTTAAAAAAAATCGCTCTTATAACTGCGATTTTCAGCTCATTTGCATCCACCAACAATGCACTTGCTACGATTATCGATTTCGATGATCTCAATCCTGTTTTTGATCTAGAGAATGCGTGTTGGTGCGACAACCCTCTTTACGATCAATATATTGATAAAGATTTATTGATATTCGGAGCTTGGGTAGTGGGAGAAAACTCACAAAACCAAATGTTAACCAGCAACTGGGCAACATTAGAATTTGTGGGTGAACTACCTACTTTTATCAGTATGAATATTACGTCAGTCAATGGCGATGCCGTTTTACTTGATGTTTACGGCGCATCGGGGCTTCTTTATTCAAAAGTAACTTCTGGGTGGCAGGGGTTGGAAGAATACTCTACACCGGCGATACCTGATGAATTGATAACTTTCAATTCAGACATTGGTATTAGCCATATAGATATCCAAGGTTTTTACAATATGCGCATAGGAGCCAGTGTCGATAACCTGAACTTTACCTCTACAAAAGTTACCGAACCAACGCCATTTGCTCTTTTATCGCTTGGATTGCTCGGACTTCTATTGCTCAGATATAAATCTCACATTAAAAATAAATAATTTTGTAGTGCAGACAGATGTTAAAAAGCCGGGCTATTTTTTAATAGTCCGGCTTTTTACTTTTTTTACAAAAATTGATTTTGATCAATACTGACAAACTTTTGAATTATCTTTCACAAAGTAGCTTTTGTAATTTTTTGCTTTTTTATCCATACAACCTTCAAGATTTAAAATGCGCACCTTGCGGAAATCGGTTGGATGGCTTTCTGCTTGCAATGCAATAAAACCTTTGCCATTAGGTGTGCGGTCATCCCACTGCAAACCGGTATATTCCAATACTTTTTTGCCGTTAATAAAATGCTCTGCTTTTTCACTACCGTGAACTACTAACTCCGCCGTGACCCATTGGTCGCCGTGAAAAGTATCACTGCCTGAATTGATAATATGGTCTTCAGTAAACTTTCCGTTAAACACCACATGCGTGCCGGGAGTACAAAGGTTACCGGTAGTGCGTGGATCTTTGCCGTTACCACCTAATAACTGGTATTCCATACTGCCAGGAAAATCCTGCTCAACCGACATAGTTTTAGGATCCTGGGTGTGGTACATGATGCCGTTATTGCGCAATGCCCAAGCAGGGCCACCTTTCACTTGCTCACCCACAAAACGATATTCAACTTGAATTTTGTAATGGGAAAACGCGCCCGCATTAGAAAAGATATGCCCAAAGCGGGTATCAAAATCTGCATATTCGTCATAACGTGCCTGCATGATGCCGTTTTCGACACGAAAGGTATTAAACGCATTTTCGCCCAACGGAAAACCGCGAATCTTGATTGTCCAGTTGCTCAAATCCTTACCATTAAACAAATCTACCCACTCTTCTGTAGCAGCACTGATGGGTGAAACGGCATCGGCAGAATTGATCACAAGTGAGAAAAGGCTGGCAACTAGCGTTGTGCCAAGGTATTTATTATTCATAGCGGCTTCCTGATTGGTTATTAGACTTTAGGCAAAGCCTAGCGTAATCGTTAAATAATGTGCACTGTGCTTTACAAAAACAAACTTAAGCTCACTTATCCACTGAAACTCCACTAAAACAATTACACCTTCGCTTCAGTAATGTCCTGCCCTTGCAAAACACCCCGAATTTTTTCCGCAGTTTGTTTTAATGCCTCACCATCAGCATTTTTCGCAAATGCAAAACTTAGATCATCCATCGAATCCATCGGCACTAAATGAATATGGGTATGAGGCACTTCAAGACCCGCGATCATAAAACCAACACGAGTAGCTGGATAAGCAATTTTTAGCGCGTTAGCGATTTTATGGCTGACTTGCATTAAATGCGCAGCAAGATCCAAAGGTAAATCGCTCCACTGATCAATTTCTTCGCGTGGGATTACTAATACATGGCCTTGGCGGATAGGTTGAATAGTTAAGATGGCGACCACTTTGTCATCTTTCCAGACAAAATTGCCGGGGATTTTACCTTCCATAATTAACGTAAATACACTTGCCATTATTGTGCCTCCAGAAAATTAATAAACCGCAACACCACGCCGCAATAATTCCCGCGCGAGTATTTCATCGACTTTATGAATATTTTCATCGCGAAACTCGATATAAGCAACCTTGTATTTTTTGTACAGCCCATTTTTTTCCAACTCACCAGTGATCACTGCGGCACGATTATTTTCCTGCCCAAGCTCATCCGCCCAACATTCGATGCATAGCTCAGCATCGGGAAGATAAAAATCGGCAACAGCGGATTCATTATCCAAAAACAACCTGTAATTTCGCGCATGAATTACTCGCGCCAAATAGAGCCAATTGTTAATCCGTCGCTGCACCGCATTGTTGACTGAGTGCCCATCAAGTGTGGTTTGTGCAGCCACACTTTCATCGCCAGAAATTTGTAGCAAAGCACTGATGAGCACCGGTTCATCTAAAATTGTTTCCGGCCAAGTGACAAAAGGAATACCTGAGTCAGCCTCTTGCTGTTGTCCACCCAGCTTTTTACCTTTAGGCGTGAGTAGCCAACCACGAATATGTTTTTTAATTAGCGCTTGCTCAGCCAGCAGTAAATTCACCAAGCGCGCAGGAATATCCCATTTATGGGCAAGGTTGGTCGCACTCAAAGGCGCTTCTGGAAGCAGTTTTAATAAATGATGATTCTGAATGGATTCCGGCCAGGCGATATACTCACCATATTTAGGGTGATTAACGTAGACACCACCCTCAAACTTGCCTTTCTCAGTAAGCTGCCAATGGTTATCCACTTTGACAATCCAGCCACCCGTGGTTAGCAGGATAAACAGCTCTTTACTTTCTTTATTAATGAGGCGCGCCAACGCCGTAGTAGAGATATGTCGTTCAGCCATACAGGTTTCCTTATTAGTGATGCGAGTGTAAACCCAGCCATTCACGACGAACAGTCTGTTGAGCTTAACGCAAGCACTTATACAAATATGTATGGAAAACGGTGCCGCTTTAGTACTAATTTGCGACGCGAATCAAATTTAGCTAGCCTTGAAAGCGGCAAGCCTCTATACTCCGCGCACTTTCAGTAACCCCCTCTCTTGATCGTGAATGTCTTGCCATGGGGTAAATGCTGAACAGACTGGATGTCTGAGGGCTGCCCGACCATTTGTAATGTTTTATACACTTGGTAGATATTGACGCTGATCGATTCTGTTTTTCAAATCTCTTCAGCCTGCCCCATAGTATGCAATCGGTTATACAAATCGGATTTTGTGGATTGCATCTGAATCTGCTCTGCAGATAACGCGGGAATTCGTTGATTAAATCGCCTTTTACGACTGTACTTGTGCCCTGACTCCTTGAGTTAATTTCACGCGCAGCCGAACCTTGTATGTAGTACATACGCTTAGCGATCAATCATCGCCCCCACTTTATTGTGTTTGCCCATTCACTGTTGCCCTCATCTATTGGGCGATGCTTTTCGCAAACACCCATTAAAAAACTAATAAAAATCAAACTGTAAAAAAAACCAGATGCAGCGCTTTGCTGTTGTCTCGTGATTTTTTGCATGCGATTTTTATGTTTAAACACAGGTTATTACATGTCTGAACCCATTATGTTTTCCGATTTAGCCCTTTCTGAAGCTGTCATGCGCGCCGTCCAAAAAGTGGGCTACGAGCAACCATCCCCCATTCAAGCGGCTGCAATTCCTATACTGCTTGCTGGTGGCGATATTCTCGGCATGGCACAGACCGGCACCGGTAAAACTGCTGCATTTGCGTTGCCTTTGTTGTCACGCATTGACACCAAGCAATCAGATCCACAAATTTTGGTATTAGCACCGACTCGTGAACTCGCGATTCAGGTTGCTGAAGCTTTCCAAAAATACGCCAGCGAAATTCCTGGCTTCCATGTACTGCCGATTTACGGCGGCCAGGAAATGACCACCCAGTTACGTTCATTAAAACGCGGTGCACACGTTGTTGTAGGTACACCAGGCCGTGTGATGGATCACTTGCGTCGCGGCAGTTTGAACCTTAACAATCTGAAAGCCTTGGTACTTGACGAAGCCGACGAAATGTTGCGTATGGGCTTTATCGATGACGTTGAATGGATTTTGGAACACACGCCCAAAACACGCCAAACCGCGTTATTCTCTGCCACCATGCCGAAAGAAATTCGCCATGTGTGCAACAACTATTTGAACAATGCTACCGAAATTAAAATCGCCAGCAGCCAATCAACCGATGCCAATATTGAACAGGTTTATTGGATGGTGAGCGGCACCAACAAACTCGATGCACTTACCCGCATCCTGGAAGTTGAACCTTTCGACGGTATGATTATTTTTGTGCGCACCAAAACTGCCACCGTTGAATTGGCAGAAAAATTGGAGGCACGCGGTTATTCAGCATCACCACTCAATGGCGATATGAATCAACAATTGCGTGAGCGTACGATTGAACGTTTGAAAACCAATAAACTCGATATCGTTATCGCCACCGACGTTGCCGCGCGCGGAATCGACGTTGAGCGTGTGAGCCACGTTGTGAACTACGACATTCCTTACGATAGCGAAGCCTATGTTCACCGTATCGGCCGTACCGGCCGTGCTGGTCGTAGCGGTAAAGCCATTTTGTTCGTTGCCCCACGTGAAAAGCGTTTGCTTTACACCATCGAGAAAGCGACTAAAAAACCTATCACTTTGATGGAATTGCCAAGCGGCGCAACCGTTACCAAACATCGTATCGATCAATTTACTCAACAAATTACCGATACCTTGCAAGAACAAGGTGATCTGACTTTCTTCAATGATTTGTTGGCCGAATACAGCCACAAAAATGATGTATCGCCAGAACAAATTGCTTCTGCCCTCGCTTATTTGTTACAAGTCGAGCGTCCACTACAGGTTAAGTTTACCGATGTGAAACCTGAGCGTGAGCGCAGCAGCCGTGATGAACGCGGTGGTCGCGATGAGCGTAGCTCACGTGATGATCGCGGTAGCCGTGACGGTGGCCGCGATCGCGGTTCACGCGATGATCGTCCGCGCGAAGATCGTCCACGTCGCGAGCACAACGACGAGAACATGGATCGCTACCGCATTGAAGTAGGTCGCAATCACGAAGCTCGCCCTGGCGACATCGTTGGCGCTATTGCTAACGAAGCCGGTATCGAAAGCCGTTTTATTGGCCACATCAAATTACACGATGAGTTTTCTACCGTAGATTTGCCAACCGGCATTTCAAAAGACACTCTCGCCAAACTGAAAAAAGTGCGCGTGCGCAATCGTCCACTGGAAATTTCATTGGATACAGGCCCACGTACTGGTGGTGATGATTTTAGCCGCAAACCTAAACGCGACTTTGGTCCGCGAGACGGTGCTCCACGTGAAGGTGGCCGTGATAAACCTCGTTTTGGTGAGCGCGATGGAAAAAAAACCAGCTTTCGTCCAAAGAAAACGGATTAATTGATTTTATTTTTATTAAGTAACTGAACGAATAGCTCAGCTACTTAAACTTCTTTATCGCCATAACATGAATATGTAGTGGCGATTTTTTTTGCTTCAATAAATTGAGCGTTCATATTTAATCGGTTTCATCAAACCGTAGTTTTCCATTCGCATCCTGATTCACGCGCTTCATTATTTGTTCGCTTTCTGATTTCCCTCCACAAGGTGTCATATACCAATTTTTGGGTGCCCCAATTTTTGATTCATGAGGAGACATTAAACAACTCCCGTCAGCTAACTTAACTACTGTTGCACCAGCGGGATCGGTATAGGTTTGCAACGCTGAATCTTCAACTCGTGCTAGCTGTGGCTTATTTGCTTCCGCAATTAGTTTCCCGCGCAATCCTGGATGAAATACGTTTTCGGAAATGGCTGCTGAACCTTGATAATTCGATTGTGTATTGTTGCGATCAACGACCTCTGCCAACTCTTGCGCTGTCAATGGTTCAATCAATAATCGCGCAACTCGTTGAGCTTCGCGCGGTTGCTCAACCGTTACCATTTTCGTCGCCGGTATAGTCGAAACAACAACGTCTTGTACTACTTCCTGCGCCGATTGAAGCGGAGCAATCTCCCCGGTTACGACATCAGCTGGAGCATCGTTCTTTTTAAGCGGTGCTTGCAACAGATCAATATGGAGTGCATGTGTTGAGGCCTGCTTGGGGCGAGGCTGATTTGAACTAAATTCAAGAAGCAGTAAGGATAAATGCAGCAACGCCGATAGAAGCAGTGCGAACCATAACAGTGGAGATTGCGATTTACGCACCGACGCTGACGATTCCAGTTCGGCATCGGTAAGTTTTAGATGGGAAAAATCAACTTCCCTGAATTCAGGAATGGTAGCCAACATACTTGTAGTGCCAGTGATAAAAACTTATCTCTAGACCCAAGCAGTGGCTATAAGTTCAGCGGGTGATTACAACAAACATCGAGCATCTTGTGCCGGATTACTCATCAAACATCTGGATCATATAGCCATCTTTAAGTGCTTCTGCCATAGCTTTATCAGCAGCAACCACGCGCGGATCGCCAGTTAGATTACTCGGCACAAGCTTGCGGTTTTCGATTTGGATTTCGATAAAACCCGCGCGCATTAGATAGAGCTTGCACAGATGCTCAGCGCCGAATAAATCTTTGAAATTAATATAGACAATAAAGGGCACCATTTGGCCTTCTTTAATATCATCGAAAGCTTTTTTGGCGCGGCCATTGGCGGAGAAAATATACATAAATGTGTTCTCTTTAATAAATTAGATGGTCATTACTACGCGTAATGCATCCAAACGAATGTTTGCCTGTGACAAAAAGTGCTGGCTTGCGGCTAAACGTTGCTGTAAATAATCAATCTCTTCCTGACGCACATTCGGGTTCACTGCTTTCAACGCTTTCATACGCGCCAACTCGCCGTTCAATTGCTCACTCACTTTAACTTGAGCATCAGCAATTAATTCCGTTTGTTTTGCCGCGGTAATTTCTTCAGCTTTTTGCACCATTGTCGTCAGGGTTGGGCGCGCGTGACGCACCAGATCCTGGGCATTGTTGCGCGGTACTTTTTGCAGCAGTTTACTGAGCTGGTTGATACCGAGCACCGCCGATAGATCCTTACCCTTATCATCCAACAATACACGCAATAACGATTGCGGCATATAGCGGAACAACTGTAGATCGGCCGGTGCCGGACAATGCAATACAAACAATGCTTCGAGCATTAAAGTGCCCGGTTTCAGCGGCGGCAATTTCAACGTGCAAAAAGCCGTATTACCAAACTCACTTAACGAAATCAGATCCTGCGCTCCGCGTACCAGTGGATGCTCCCACGTAAGGAACTGCATATCTTCACGTGACAACGCCTGCTGGCGATCATAAGTTACAGTTAAACCATCTTCCGGTAAGCCGGGAAATTGTTCGATACGCATATGATCGCTGGGGTGCAGCACCAAACTTTTTTCACTATGCTTTTCAAAATCGATACCGAAGCTATCAAACACCTGCTCCATATAAATCGGCAAAACACTGCTTACATCATTTTCAGCCAAGGCATCAACCAAGGCTTCTGCTTGTGCCGGCTTGCAAGAATTCAATTCCAATAAACGATCGCGCCCCTGTTGCAACTGCGCAACTAACTCGGCAGAAAATGCTCGCGTCTCATCTAACAATTGCACAAAGATGGTATCGTCGTTATTAACCAACGCAGGCAGGAGTGCATCCGCAAACTTCACATAGGCTGCTTGGCCAATCGCACAAGTTTTTTCAAATGCATTTAAACCCTGGTGATACCAATCCAATAATTTTTGCTGCGCGGTATCCTCGTAATAAGGTACATGGATATTCACCGTTGCGGTTTGACCAATACGATCCAAACGACCGATACGTTGCTCCAACAAATCAGGATTGGTAGGCAAATCGAACAACACCAAATCTTGCGCGAATTGGAAGTTACGGCCTTCACTGCCGATTTCCGAGCAGACCAATACCTGCGCACCATCTTCAGCTTCCGCAAAATAGGCGGCAGCGCGGTCGCGCTCGATTAAATTTAAACCTTCATGGAATACTGCTGTCGTTAAACCTTTACGCAAACGCAGAAATTCTTCAATTGATTGTGCCGAATCAGCATTGGCACAAATCACTAATACTTTTTTGCGGCGATGCAGGCGCAGCCATTCGGCCAACCAAACAACACGTGGATCTTGCGTCCACCAATCGGATTCGGTTTTTTGCTGCCAGTATTGTTCGGCACAAATTTGTGTGGCGAGTGGCTGCTCAAGCAAGGCGATAAGGTCTTCATCATCCAAATTGAGTCCATGAGCTTGCAACTTACGCTCAGGAAATCCACTAACGGAATTGCGCGTATTGCGGAACAACACGCGACCAGTGCCATGCCGATCCAACAGATAGTGGATTGCGGTATCTATCGCCTCACCTAAACTTTGGGTCTCTGCTTGAACCTGCAATTCTTTAATGGTTTCAGAGGGTAAATAGGTACTTAAAGATTTAACCAGCGACGCAGAAATTTTTCCGGTGTCATCGCTATGGTCTTGCAATAATTCTTGCACCAAACCATTTAAAGGCTGATAGGCTTTTTGTTCAGCAACAAATTTTTCCAAATCGTAATAGCGATCCGGGTCAAGCAAACGCAAGCGCGCGAAATGGCTTTCTACACCCAACTGCTCCGGAGTTGCTGTCAACAACAGCAGACCTTTGGATTTTTTTGCCAATCCTTCAATACAGGTATAAGCCTTGCTCGGTTTCTTTTCGCTCCATTGCAAATGGTGCGCCTCATCCACCAATAACAAATCCCACTCGGTCGCCACAGCTTGCTCATAGCGATAATTATTTTTGGTGAGAAAATCCAGCGAACAAATAACTAACTGCGCAGTTTCAAATGGGTTGCTGATATCGGCTTGTTGTTCACTCTTTTCCTTAAAGTCATCATCTTCAAAGTCATCAACATAATCGACTGACTCTTCAACGCTATCCAACCCAACCAATGCATTGCAGCGCGCCTCATCAAGCAAGGTAAACGCAAGATTAAATCGGCGCAGCATTTCCACCAGCCACTGATGCTGCAAACTAGCGGGCACCACAATCAATGCGCGCCCTACTCGGCCGCTCATTAATTGTTGATGCAAAATCAAACCGGCTTCGATGGTTTTACCCAAGCCTACTTCGTCAGCTAACAACACACGTGGCGCGTGACGCTGGGAAACTTCGCTGGCGATATATAACTGGTGCGGCAACAATTGCACACGCGGCCCCGCCAAACCAAACATGGATGATTGACGATGCTGGTTTTGATAATGGAGCGTTTGGTAGCGCAGGGTGAAATGGTTGTGTTTATCAATTTGCCCCGCGAACAAACGGTCGCGCGGCGTGCTGAATTGCACAAAGCTATCCAGCTCAAATTCGGGAATCGCAAGTTCTTCGTTTTCTTTAGTGAGACCCACGTACATCACACAACCGGCCTGCTCGACAATACTGGTGATCTGGATTTTGGTTCCATTCTGATGACGAACCTTCTCACCCACCTCGTATTTCACGCGACTGACTGGTGCGTTATCCATCGCGTAGGTACGGCGCTCGCCCGCCGCCGGGAAACTCAGGGTCAAGCGGCGATTAGCCACATCCAACACTATTCCCAACCCTAATTCCGCTTCTGATTCACTAATCCAGCGCTGACCGATAACAAAAGGCACCTTGCTCACCACCGACTTCTCACTCACTCAAGCACCTACTCTATCTAATATCCGAGACTTGCTCGGGAAAAATCAAAATTGACGAAAAGGCGCGCATCATACTGTTTTAAGCCCCACAAAACCAAAAAATTTGGCTGTTAGCTGGCACGCTTTTCTATAGAATCGAGCGCATTAGTCACATAAATGGAAGCCACTATGCATATCAACACCCTTGATACTGAAAGCAAACTCCGCCTTGAACAACGGGTGGCCAAATCTGGCTTCTTGCGCCTTACTCCTAGCAAAGAACAATATCCTTCGGCACCGGGCACCGGCCTCCCTTTATTAGTCGTAGAGACGGACCTGTGCAGCGCAGTAATTTCTTTACAAGGCGCACACTTGTTGGAATTCAAAACCACCAGCGGCGATCCACTACTCTGGCTCAGCCCCAATTGCGATTTCTCCGCTGGCACCGCACTGCGCGGTGGTGTGCCCCTGTGTCTGCCCTGGTTTGGTGTCAATCCAACAGACTCCACCAAACCCAAGCATGGTTTTGCACGCAACAATTTTTGGGAATTAGGCGAAGCACATCTATTGAGCGACGGTAGCGTCGAGTTGGAATTTTTATTTTTAAGCGATGCTAACGAACTTTTCCCGTTCGATTTCTCCGCCGAATTGCGTATGACCTTAGGCAACACTGCGAAACTCGAACTCACCATTAACAATACCGACACTGAAGATTTTGATTGCAGCTGGGCGATGCACAATTATCACCGCATCAGTTCGCTGACCGATGTGCGTGTGCTCGGATTAGCGGAAAGAAAGTATCTCGATAATCTTGAAGACTATGCGGAAAAACACCAATCCGGCGATGTGAATTTTCCGGGGCCGGTGGATCGTGTTTATCACGCAATCGACAACCCTGTCAGCATTAGTGGCTCACCCAGCATTGAAATCACCCACAGCAATTGCCCGAGCGTTGTAGTGTGGAATCCAGGTAGTGGAGCGGCTGCAAAAATTTCTGATATTGGCGAAGGTCAGGAACAGTTTTATATCTGTGTAGAGCGCGGTGCAGTGCTCAGTGAAAAATGGCATTTGCTTGCTGGAACTAGCAAATCAGCATGGATGGAGTTTAAACAGGCCTAAACCTGATCAAAAAATAAAAAGTTAATGAAACTCTGCAATGCCGGGTTTCAATTTGCATCAGCCCAAGATCATTCAGGATTGTCAACGTCGTTTGACATTGCGGATCTAACCCTGAATGCAAAAATAAAATAAACACTAAACAATAACAGCGTGGCTTTATAGGACACCCTGAACCAATATCGGGTAGGTTCGTCCTGCACTGAAATCAATACACCATTGCGAGCAGTAGCAACTCCGCTCTCAATGACGTAATAGATATCGGTAAAAAAATACGATGCCAATAGCAGAAACACAGTCCGCAGTAGGTAGGTATATTCCTTTTTTACGTAGATACGCAGTAATTTGGGTTTATGGAACACAGTATGGCCTCTGTTTGTTAGCAATCGGTACTGCACCCATGCCTGTGCTGCAGCCCAAAAAATTAAGGAGCCCATAGGACTCCTTAATTTCTAAACTTAATTTATTGTGGGGAAAGTTTACGCAGGCAGTAATTCTTTTACTGCATCGCGCTCTTCTTGCAATTCTTTTTCCGTCGCTTGCATACGTGCACGAGAGAATTCGTTGATTTCCAGACCTTGTACGATTTCCCAATCGCCGTTTTTGCAAACAACAGGGAATGAGTAGATCAGACCCTTTTCGATGCCGTAAGAACCATCGCTGTAAACACCCATGCTGGTCCAATCGCCTTCTGGAGTGCCCAGAGCCCAGTCGCGGATGTGGTTGATTGCAGCGTTCGCAGCCGATGCAGCAGAAGAAGCACCGCGTGCAGCGATAATTGCAGCACCACGTTGTTGTACGGTTGGGATGTAATCCGCTTCGTACCAAGCTTGATCGATCAAGCTTAATGCTGGCTTACCATCAACCAAGGTGTTGTGCAGGTCTGGATACTGGGTAGATGAATGGTTACCCCAGATCAGCGCTTTGGTGATGTTATTGATGCTGGTACCGGTTTTAGTCGCCAACTGTGACAGCGCACGGTTGTGATCCAAACGGGTCATTGCAGTGAATTGACGTGGGTTGATGTTTGGCGCGTTGCGTTGAGCAATCAGGGAGTTGGTGTTAGCAGGGTTGCCTACTACCAATACTTTGATATTGCGTGATGCGTGGTCATCAATCGCTTTACCTTGCACAGAGAAGATAGCAGCGTTAGCAGCCAGCAAGTCTTTACGCTCCATACCTGGGCCACGTGGACGAGCACCTACCAACAGGGCGTAGTCGGTGTCTTTGAAAGCAACCGCAGGATCATCAGTAGTAACAATGCCAGCCAAGAGTGGGAATGCACAGTCATCCAATTCCATCGCCACGCCTTGCAAGGCTTTCAGCGCTGGGGTGATTTCCAGCAATTGCAGGATTACTGGTTGATCTTTACCCAACATATCGCCAGCGGCGATGCGGAACAACAGGGAATAGCTGATTTGGCCAGCGGCGCCAGTGACGGTAACTCTTACAGGTGCTTTCACGATGAGACTCCATTTATACGGGTGATATTGGAAAGGAAAGAAAGTTCGGCATTGTGTGCCAGGGTTTACTGCTAAGACGGGTTGGCATTATAGGCATTTGGGCAGAAAATTCACCCTCTTAATACGACTGAATGAGAAAGGCTCGCAAATTTTACTGGCGATTAACTCCCACCCTGATGCCGAGCGGAGCGGGAGCTATGTAGCAGAAGCAGTGACTGGCGGGAGCAACTAAGCTCCCGGGCCACAATCAAGACAAGAATCTGGCATTTGTGCACCTTGGCGCAATTTATGGTTTAGATCGCGTAATGCAGTACGTACACCTTCTTCAATTACGGGGTGATAAAAAGGCAATTCCAATATTTGCGTGACGGTCAGACGCAGCTGAATCACCCAAGCCAATTGATGCGCGATATGTTCAGCCGCTGGGCCAAACATCTCAGCACCCAAGAGTAACCCCGATCCCTGCTCACCATAGACTCGCAACAACCCACGATTTTTATTGATGACGCGCGCCCGCCCTTGATCTTCAAAACTCACTTCGCCGATGGCGTAGCAATTAATACAATTGCGTCTGATTTCTTCCAAGCTCTGACCAACGCGAGCGATTTGTGGATCAGTAAATACAACGCTGATGGGTGTGCGCCGTAAACCAGCGAGTATATTATCGAGACCTTTTAACGATTGCCCTGCGTTGCCACCTGCAATTCGCCCTTCATCGGCAGCTTCATGCAACAGCGGAATATCATTGGAACTATCGCCCGCAATAAAAATGGATGTTGTACCGCATTGCCCGGTATAGCGATTATGAAAGGGAATTCCTTTGTGATCCAACTCCAAATCGGCGCTCTCTAAATTCAAGTTACCCACATTCGGCCGCCGCCCCGTTGCCGCGATCACATAATCAAAACGTTCCTCAATCAGGCTCTGCTCACGGTGACGATACTGAATAACCACAGAGTCATTTTCTGCATACACTTTTTCCGTGTGCGCACTGAGATCCAAATAAAATTCGCGATTAAATTCAGCATCGGCATACCTGCAAATTACCGGATCTTTAATCGCAGAAATTTCACCACTCTTGCCAAATACAGCAACACGCACACCTAAACGGCTTAACGCCTGCCCCAATTCAAGGCCGATAACTCCAGGGCCAAAAATGGCAATTGATGTAGGTAATTTATCGAGCTCAAATAAATCATCACTTGTTAACACGCGCTTGCCCGCGTTTTGGAGAAAATCCGGAACCACCGGCGATGAACCTGTCGCAATAACAATGCGTTCAGCGTGCAGCTGCGATGTAGCGCCGCTAGCGTCAGTTAATTCAAGTTCATGCTGCGAGATAAATTTTGCGCGGGCATTAATTTTGTGTTCGGCGGGAAAATCATTAACGGAATCAATAACAAAACTGACAAATCTATCGCGCTCATCACGCACGCGCTTTAACACCGCAGCACCATCAATAATCGGCGGTCGGTAATCCACACCAAACACACCATTATGTTGTGCGTGGTGCGCATGATCTGCAGCCGCGATCAGTAATTTGCTGGGCATACAACCTACGCGCGCGCAAGTCGTCCCGTGATTACCGGCCTCGATAAGCACGAGATTATCAGTATATTTTCTGGCTTCACGGTAGGCACTTAATCCCGCAGTGCCCGCCCCAATAATCGCTATATCTACTTGACGTGTTTTCATCCAAACCTCGATGTCGAAAAACGTCGAGTACGATATTAAATGTGCGGGGTTTCATCGGTGCGACAGCGCACATATGCCTTTGCAACCTTAGTTATAAAGTATTACCAGTTGTATTGATTTGGGATTATCTGGCTGACCCAGGGGTAACCCAAGTACCCCTGTCGCTGAACGATGGAAATATGACGGTTTTCATAAATCGTATTGAACATAGTTCGAGATACGCGCAGCCTGTAATTACCACAGTCACAGCGCCAGTCTTTCACTATGACACTGTAATAGGTACGACCACGACGGCCTTTAGAGGTGATTTTTTTTACAACGTCCACCTTATAAGTTTCTGATGGCAGACTATCCCATTCCATATTTATATCTCTCATTTCAGTAGCGATAGAGAGATATATACCTAATGAACCTACGGTGAGCAATTCCATAAGGACAATATGCATTCGTGCACTTCTACGCAATAAAAAAGCAGCAGCAATCAATAACATCAAAGATGCTAAAACACTATATTTAAATGCATCATGTGTAATTAATGAATAATCGAGGGTAAACGGAATCTTACCAGACATAAGACGTAAACACTGGATGAATCCGTTAATTGCTAGCCCTGAACTTACCGCCAACAATAAAATAGATTTGATAACAAACGGATCACTCCAACGTGAACCCGAAAGCGGATCAGCATCAGCGAGCAATTGGGATATCCGATCAAAATCCTTGTGCAAAACGCCTGCGATAGAAGTTATCTCACTTTCCTTGTATTTAGATCCCACTCCAACAACAACCCAAATACGCCCGCCTCTACAGTGAATATTTTTTGCTCGCAGTTGTGATTGCAAACCAAAATTCATAATACTTTTGACGGCAGAACGAAACACATCAGAAGAAGCAATAGAGTGATGAAATGTTTTATTATCGGTTATCAAGTAAAATGAATTATCAAACGTCACATCGCCTGTTTCGCATTCGTTTGCAATGCCGATCCACTTAAAAAAGCTATCCAAATTAGACTGACGCTTAATAGTAAAATTAGCTGATGTAGGGCAATCTATTCCGAGGTAAAACTCTTTTACTTTTCCTTTGTTGCAGAGATGGTAATAAGCCAGCCCTGCCGCAGTTTTCCCCTGCTGCTTCCAACTTGATAAATGCCTACGCCAAAATTCAAACCATACACATAAACCTATTGTTACAAATCCAAAAAAAAACCACATAGCTAATCCCTAAGACTTATTCCTATTTTTTATAGCGCTTCACCAACGCCTGATACAACTCATCCTTAAATTCCGGTTTGGTAGTATCGAGACTTTGTACAGCCTCAACCAAATGTTCGTTATCTTCGCGGCCATCGTGCCAGTGTTTGCGGTAGCTGCCGTCTTTGTAGCCGTGATCCTGACGGAAAAAGTTCAGTACATTTTTGCCGACATAGCCGCGATAGAGCTGTTCGAAACTCATATCGATACCCGCCATTAAACGGGCAAATAAACCAATGTGGAATTGGCGATCACCAAGCGTCGCGGCTACAAATTTTTCCAGATCGAGACGGAAATCTTTTTCGTCGGTTGCAATTACCAATTCTTTTTCGATTTTCGCAATGATGTCATCCAGCGCGGCGCCGGATTGCAGCTGGATACTTAAACCAAAATGCCAGATGTCGATTAATTCGAGTGCGACTTGCTCGGTATCTGGCGATTGTTTTTTCCACCACTTCCAACCGTAATGGTCGAGCAGCTCTGCGCATTCAACCCAGATGGCGCGATACCATTCGTAGCCTTGTTGCTGCCAATTTACATTGACTTTGGTGTTCATCGCATCTTGCAATTCGAGCATAATTTTAATTTGTTGGGCGTTCATGGTAAGACCTGACTTGTAGGGGCGCTGCTTGCTGCGCCCTGCTTTGTTTAAATTTATAGGGCGCGGCAAGCAGCGCCCCTACGGGTTGGATTTTTTGGCGAGGCAAATGGCGCGCGTTTATTTAGGTTGGTAAATATTGTTTTGCTTTGCTGAACAAGCGATAAAAATTTTCAGTGGTTTTTTCGGCGAGTTCTTCCAGCGGAATTCCGCGTACATCTGCTACAAATTGCGCAACTTCGCGTACATTTTTTGGTTCATTCGGTTTGCCGCGATAAGGAATCGGTGCGAGGTATGGCGAATCGGTTTCTACCAACAAACGGTCGATTGGCATATTGCGCACCACATCGCGAATTTGTTCAGCGGTTTTGAAAGTGACTATTCCAGAAATGGAGATGTAGTAATTTAAATCCAGCGCGGCTTTCGCCATGTCCCAATCTTCAGTAAAACAGTGCAGTACGCCGCTGTGTTCGAGGCTGCCATGCTCTTTGATCAACGCAAGCGTATCGGCTTTGGCTTCGCGGGTATGAACAACAACTGGCAGACCGATTTGATTGCCAACGCTTAAATGCAGCGCAAAACTTTCATGTTGGATATTTTTGCTCTCCGTTTCATAGTGATAATCCAAACCCGTCTCACCCAGCGCAACAACTTTGGGTTGTGATGCCCAATTGATTAATTGCTCCGCAGTTGCAGCGCCCTCTTTCACATCGCAGGGATGAACACCGACAGAGGCAACCACACGCGGATGCGCCTGCGCAATATCAATCACCGTTTGGATATTTTCCAAACTAATACCGATACACAACATTTGCTGGATGCCGCGTTTATGGGCAGCGGCGATGGCCGCGCTCAGGTCGCCGCCGTAAGGGTCGAGCTTGAGTCGGTCAAGATGGCAGTGGGAGTCAATCAACATGGGGCTTTCCATCACAGGAGAAAAAACAAAAGGCAAAAACAACAAAGCCAGGAATAACCTGGCTTCGCGAAACTCAGTGGCGCAGATTTTACATGCTGAACCAATTGCTGGATACGAGGGGCTACATGGTATGCGTAGGTTTGTCGGAATTGAGCATACCGGCCAAATAGGTTTCTATTTTGTTGATAGCGGTATTGTCTTGGTCGCTAAACTGCACGCCTATGCCTGCTGCGCGATTGCCTTGGGCACCTTTTGGAGTCACCCAGACGACTTTTCCGGCGACGGGAATCTTTTCTGATTCATCCATCAAACTGAGCAACATAAATACTTCATCGCCTAACTTGTAGCTTTTATTGGTGGGAATAAACATGCCGCCGTTTTTTACGAACGGCATATAGGCCGCGTAAAGTACCGCTTTGTCTTTAATCGTAAGAGAAAGTATGCCGTTACGGGCACCACCGCCAATCGGTTGCATAACAAATCCTGATTGTTGTTTTGTCTAGTCGAGGAGTTCGATAGGGTCGAACACTAATAGATTAGCTTATTAGTGTCCAGACGCCATTGCGCGATTCGTGCTGGCGCGCAGCAAAGCGCCCCAATCGAGCAATAATTCCTCTAATAACAATTGCTTATTGGGGTTTGCTCCACTCAATAATTGCTTTTTGGAAAGCAGAATTTTTTCAATATAGCGATGCAACAAGGGCACGCTTAAATTGCTCAAGCGCTCGCGCCATTCCACCGGCGCTTGCTCCATTTGCAAATCATCTGCGCCAACCCGCCAACGGGAGATGCTGTGTAATAAGCCGAGAAACCATTCGATAAAGCCGTGCACATCACCGCCGTGCCATTGCGCAGCCAACTCAATTGCCGATATTTGCCCAAGGCTCAAGCGCACAAATTGCTGCAGCACTTGTTCGCGCTGCTCTAAAGCATCGCCTTGCAACAACGCCAGTGCGGTGAGCGGTGCACCACGCGCGGCGACAAGTAAGGTATCAGCCTTGACGCTACTGCCTGATAGTAAGGGCGACAACCAATGCAACACTTGCTCGGTACGCGGCATCGGAAATTTGCGCAATTGGCAGCGGCTGCGAATCGTCGGCAAAACCGAACTGGGGCTATGGGTGACGAGAACTAACAATGTATTCGCGGCGGGTTCTTCAAGGGATTTAAGCAGCGCGTTAGCGGAGTTACCGTTCATGGCCTCTGCGGGTTCGATAATCACCACTTTATATCCGCCCTGCTGCGCGGTTTTGCTGAGCGATTCAGTCAGCTCACGCACCTGATCCACTTTAATCGCCTTGCCCTCTTCTTCCGGTTCCAGCCATACCAGATCAGGATGGGTTTGGGATTTGTTCAATTCGCAGCCGCGACACTTGCCGCACGGAGTTCCTTCAATCGGTGCCTGGCAGAGCAGCAACTGCGCCAGGGCATCTGCCAAATGGCGCTTACCAATTCCCTTGGAGCCAGCAATCATCATGGCGTGCGGCAACTTTTTTGCTTCAATCTGCTGCAGCAATTGCTGCCATTCACTTAATTGCCACGGGTATGGATGGATGGGAAAATCGCTCATGAACTACTCTATTAGATCGCACTGAATAAAAGATTGGGCAAGCTTAGCAAATTTGCGATAATCCGCGCCCGCTTAATTCAGCTTCAGGCCTACCGATGACCGACTCCCAGCTCGACATTTTGTACCTCGACGAGGATTTGCTCATCGCCAATAAACCTGCTGGTCTGCTCTGCGTACCAGGCAAAGGGCCGGACAAACAAGATTGCCTCTACAACCGCGCACTGAAATTTAACCCCAACGCGCGCGTCGCGCACCGTTTGGATCAAGGCACATCCGGCATTGTGATGTTCCCGTTGAATTACCTGACGCTGAAAAACCTGACCCACAAATTTGAAGCGCGAGAAATTCATAAACGCTACATCGCGGTAGTGGATGGCTTGGTTGCTGAGGATGAAGGCGAAGTCAAACTGCCGTTGATTTGCGACTGGCCGAATCGCCCGCTGCAAAAAGTGTGTTTTGAAAGCGGTAAAGCTGCGCATACACGCTATCGCGTACTTGAAAGAAATCTGCAGGAAAACACAACGCGCCTATTATTAGAGCCAGTAAGCGGCCGCACCCACCAACTGCGTGTGCATATGCTGAGCCTCGGCCACCCGATGCTAGGTGACGGGCTTTATGCACCGCAAGATATACTCGCCAAAGCCCCGCGCTTATTGCTACATGCCCAGGAGCTCTGGTTAGATCACCCGATTACCGGTGTTGAAGTGCGCGTACAAGTCACACCTGATTTTTAATCTGACGCCTTAACACATGCATCCAAAAAAGCTTACAACTAAACTGAGCAAAACCTTTCATTCTAATAATCAACTCTTCTTATGCTTATTTCATTTGTTGCCTAGACTTGTGACTGACACTCAAAATGAGCACTGATTCACATTAGGTGCCACAAGTTATCAACCAAAGAAGGACGCCCTCATGAAGAAAACTCTCCTCAGCCTTGCGCTTATCGCTATTTCTACCCCCCTTCTTGCTGCAGAACAGTACAACGGTCGCCTCAGTGGCATGTCTGGCGCGGGTTATGTGACTGGCGGCTACAGCGATGGCGTATTACTAAACCCAAGCCTTGGCGCAGCGCACGGCGAAACCGATAGCTTCGCGTTTGTAATTAATGCCGGTGCCTTGGGTTCTGATAAAGATGACTTGATCGACTCTATGGATGACTTGGTGGACTACGTCGATTATCTCGACAATAACGTTGATGAAGATAATCTCGATCCTGCAATGGCCGATACCTTAATCGGGCATTTAGAAAACGTAGCAAATAAAACACTGCAAGCGACGGCTGGCGGCAGTCTAGTGATCGCCATTCCTAACGATGTGGTTTCAATCGCGTTTATTGCCAAAGCACACGGCACACTTGGGGCGGCGACATTAATCGATGAAGATGACTACACCTTAATCGAGAACAGTATAAATGCCCCTTTTGACCTTGATGATTTGCAATCATCTGTCATCGGCAAAGGCGCTTTGGTGCGTGAAGTAGGTGTCGCCTTTTCCAAAGCTTTCGCAGAATCCGAAAATCGGCAATTGCTGGTTGGCGTCACACCGAAAAAAGTGACCGTTGAAACCATCCTTTATCAAAGCACTGTAGAAGACTACGACGAAGACGATTTTGATGCAGATGACTACACGGTAAAAAGCAGCGCCACCAGCCTTGATGCGGGTGTTACCGTGATCGATGGCAACCTGCGCTACGGCTTGGCAGTGACCGATGTCATCAGCAATGAGTTCAAAACCATCACCTTGGAAAAGTATGAACTCTCCCCCAAAACCACTGCCGCCCTTGGTTATGTGAAAGATTGGTTAACCGCAGAAGTGTCATTAGATTTGAACGCCACCGAAGCCTATGGTCTGGGCGGCGATACACAATTACTTCGCGCGGGCGTAGAACTAAGCCCATTGAGCTGGCTCCAGTTGCGTGCGGGTTTGCAACAGGATCTGGAAGATACTTTGGCCGACACCTATTCTGTCGGTCTTGGGCTATCGCCGTTTGATGTGGTCAATATTGATCTTGCGCTCTTCACCGGAAAAAACGAAACCGCTGGTGGTGCACTACAACTTGGGTTGCGCTTCTAACTCTCACTTTCAGTCCACCCATAAAAATGCCCACACTTGGTGGGCATTTTTATGGGCAACAGTGAAAAGTAATTCTCAAACAATAAGTTCGCCTAAAAGCCGATCAATATCAGCTTGTACTGCGATTAATTCCTGCCCCGCATCCACCAGCGCATAACGCTCTGGCGCTGCTTCCGCACGTTGGCGATAAGCCACCCGCACGCGCTCAAAGAACTCTATTGTTTCACTCTCAAATCGATCCAACTCACCACGCTGACGGGCACGGTTCAGTCCAAGCTCGACATCAATATCAAGAATCAAGGTTAGATCCGGGCGCAGATCGCCTTGGACTAGCTGCTCAAGGTGTTCAATGGTGGCCTTATTCAAACCACGCCCACCACCTTGATACGCATAAGTAGCGTCCGTGAAGCGATCACTTAACACCCAAACGCCGCGAGCCAAGGCCGGTTTTATCACCCGCGCGAGATGTTGCGAGCGCGCGGCAAACACCAACAGCAGCTCAGCCGTTTCATCGACCGCCTCATCGCGCTTACTCAATAATAGGCTGCGCACTTCTTCCGCCAAAGGCGTACCGCCCGGTTCACGGGTGACAATCACCTCAATACCGCGCGCTGTTAACCAATCGCGTACAAAGGCTAAATTAGTACTTTTCCCGACACCTTCGGTGCCTTCAATGGTGAGAAATTTTCCGCGCTGCATAAGCATCACTTCATCAAAAAATTAAATAGAATTACGCATTCCTTCCCCTTCGGGGAGCGCGTATCATACCCGCTTTTTCCACAAGGGGAGACTTACCATGATCACTCTACATACTAACTACGGCGATATCGTCATTGAATTGGATTTTGAAAAAGCGCCTAAGTCTGCCGCCAACTTTAAACAATATGTTGAAGAAGGTTTTTACAACGGCACTATTTTTCACCGCGTAATTGATGGCTTTATGGTTCAAGGTGGTGGTTTTACGGAAGATTTCCAACAAAAAGAAACCCGTGAAATGATTCAAAACGAAGCCGACAATGGTGTAAAAAATCTGACCGGCACCTTGGCAATGGCACGCACCAATGACCCGCACAGTGCAACAGCTCAATTTTTTATCAACGTAAAAGACAACAGCTTCCTCAATCACTCTGGTAAAAATGCATCAGGTTGGGGCTACTGTGTGTTTGGTAAAGTTGTTGACGGCATGGACGTAGTAAACAAAATCAAAGGTGTAAAAACCGGCAGCAAAGGTTTTCATCAAGACGTTCCTAAAGAAGCTGTCATTATTCAAAGTGCTACGATTGCTGAATAACATGCGCACGCTGTTTATTGCCGATCTACATCTTCATGAATCACGCCCGCACATTACGCGGGCGTTTTTTCATTTCTTGCACACGCAAGCTATCCACGCTGAAGCGCTGTATATTCTCGGCGACTTTTTTGATGCCTGGATTGGCGATGACGATGACACACCACTGCCTCAAGCAGTAGCCGATGAATTAGTCGCACTGAGTAAAACAGGTGTTGCGATTTATTTTATGCACGGCAACCGCGATTTTTTACTAGGTAATGCTTACGCCAGCAAAGCTGGAATGTCGTTAATTGATGACGGCATAGTAATTGATTTATATGGGACACCCACCCTTCTCATGCATGGCGATAGCTTGTGTACCGATGATGCGGAGTACCAACAATTCCGCACTATGGTACGCAGCTCACAATGGCAGCAACAGATTCTGGCACAACCATTAGTGGCACGCCGCGCACTCGCCGCGCAATTACGCGAAAAAAGCCAAAGCATGAATAGTTTGAAAGCCGAAGATATTATGGATGTAGCACCCAGCGCAGTGATTGCACATATGGAAACTGCCGGTGTTACTCGTATGATTCACGGCCATACCCATCGCCCTGCACGCCACCCACTAATTATCAATAATCAACCAGCTGAACGTATTGTGCTGGGCGACTGGCATGATTTTGGTTGGTCTGTTAAAGCGGATCGCACATCAATCGAATTGCTCGATTGGAAAATCTAACCACCTATTAATCCACCCTACCGGCAGCGTCGTAACGCAGATCGCGCGGCACATTAATATTGCGTGGATACATAGGTTTGTCGCCCTTGCCTTTACGGAAATTGCGTAACTGAAATACATACGCAAGTACCTGCGCAACTGAAAGATATAACCCCGCCGGAATTTCCTGATCTATTTCTGTTGTATAAAAAATCGCGCGCGCGAGTACGGGTGATTGTATGATTTCAATCTTGTGCGCGTTGGCAATTTCACGAATTTTTAATGCGGTATGATCACCACCTTTCGCGATCATAATCGGTGTGTTCATTTTTTCCGGGTCGTACTTTAACGCAACTGAAAAGTGTTCCGGGTTGGTGATGATTACATCCGCCTGCGGCACGTTGGACATCATCCTGCGCTGCGCCATTTCGCGTTGTAATTGGCGAATACGGCCTTTCACTTCTGGTTTGCCATCGGAATCTTTGGATTCGTCTTTTTGATCCTGACGCGACATTTTTAATTTTTTGTTGTACTCAAAAATCTGTAACGGCACATCAATGGCCGCAATGATAATCGTCGTCGCCGACAGCGCAATGGTGGCGAGAATAGAAATTTCCAGCGAGTGCACAATCGCGTTACCAACACTTTCATCGACCAAGCGAAACATATCTTGCGCATAAAATTTCAACAGCCAGACAGTCGCACCTAAAATGATTAATACTTTACCCAATGACTTTAATAATTCGATAAGCGATTTCATCGAGAACATACGCTTTAGGCCAGCAATCGGGTCCATGCGGCTTAATTTTGGCTCCATGGCTTTGCCGCTGAAATTCCAACCCCCCAGCGCAATAGGACCAACAATAGAAGCCACTAATAAAATCGCCATTAAAGGTGCAATGCTAAACAGACCATCGTAAATGGCGCTGGCCAAATGGGCGATCATTGCATTGGGATCATAAATAGTTGCGCGATTGAGGATAAAATTTTCGCGTGTAAGCCCGATCAATTTGCTGCCCGTAAATTCAGCAAAGAAATAAATACCTAAAGCCGCCAGCATTAACACTGCAGTCGTTGTTAGATCGCGGGAGCGGGGTATCTGACCTTCTTCGCGCGCTTTTTCAATCTTGCGCGAACTGGCCTCTTCCGTCTTTTCCTGACTGCTGTCGTCGTCTTCAGACATTACGGTAAACCTAAGGGGTTAATGCCAATGTCCGCAGCACACCAATACCTTCTTCCATAATTTCAAAATAGACCGGCAGGAAGTTGGCAAGGGTAAACCACATGAGGATAAAACCAAAAATCAGTGTGATAGGGAAACCCACAGTAAACACGTTCATCTGCGGCGCTGAACGGCTCATCACACCGAAGGACATATTCACAATCATTAGCGAGGTAAAAATCGGCAAAGTAATTAATAAGGCCGCGCTAAATAACCAGGAACCCATATCGACAATTGTCATGAAATGCGCGCTGTTCATCCCTGCCCCACCAATCGGAAAGGTGGTAAAACTATCGATCATTAATTGCAGCACCACCAAATGGCCATTGCTGCTTAAAAATAACAAGGTGGATAGCAAAAGATAAAATTGCGATAAAATTGTCACGCTCACGCCGCTCGATGGGTCATTCATAGCCGCAAAACCCAAACCCATTTTCATCGCCATAAATTGCCCCGCCAATACAAATACATGTAGTACGACTTGCATGGCAAAACCCAGCGCGAGGCCAATCAATACTTCTTGAATGACCATCATAAAACCCTGCGCCGATAGAAATGAAATTATTGGCGCTGGCGGCAATACCGGAGCAATCATGATGGCGGTAAAAAGCGTGAGAATAATACGGATGCGAGCCGGTACAGTACGCGCGCCTATCACTGGCACGGCAAAGTAAAAAGCACTTATACGCAATAACGGCCAGAGGTACTGACCGATAAATTGCGAAAGCTGCTCTTCACTGATAATTAATTCTTGCATGTTGATGACCTACCCAATGAGGGAAGGCACACTCGAAAACAATCGATTAAACAAATCCATAAATTTAGTAAGTAACCAAGGGCCAGCCATCATCAAGGTAATAAGAGTTACGATCAGGCGCGGCAAAAAACTCAATGTTTGTTCGTTAATCTGGGTCGCGGCTTGGAACATACTTACAATCAAACCCACAATTAAGCCGGGGCCAATAATCACGAGCAGGATTAATATCACCAGAAAAAAAGCTTCGGCAAATAAATCCATTACCACTTCGGGCGTCATCATAAAGCCTCCGTCATATTCCGTAGCTGGCGGCGAGCGTACCAACAATCATCGCCCAGCCATCAACCAGAACAAACAACATAATTTTAAAGGGTAAAGAAATAATCAGCGGCGAGAGCATCATCATACCCATAGCCATGAGCACGCTGGATACCACAATATCGATCACCAAAAAGGGAATAAAAATAATAAAACCAATCTGAAATGCAGTTTTTAATTCACTGATAATAAACGCGGGAACCAAAATACTGAACGGCGTATCTTCTGGCACAGCAATAGGTGGATGCTTGGCAATGCCGACAAATAGTGAGATGTCCGATTCACGTGTCTGTGCCAACATAAACGCATGAAAAGGTGCCGCAGTTTTTGCCAATGCATCCTGTGCGCTTATTTGCTGATTGATATAGGGTTGCAACGCATCGGTATTCACTTTGTTTAATACCGGCTGCATGATAAATAGCGTTAAAAATAATGCGAGGCCAATCAAAATCTGGTTTGAAGGCGACTGCTGCAACCCCAGTGCCTGCCGCAAAATAGAAAATACAATAATGATACGGGTGAAAGATGTCATCATCATTAACAACGCTGGCAAAAATGTCAGCGCCGTCATGATCGCAAGAATTTGCAAGGTTACTGTATATTCTTGCGTGCCGTCCGCATTGGTTTTTACTGTCAATGCAGGCAATCCCGGGATAGCGGGCAAGCTGCCAAGATTGGACGGTACTGTTTGGGTGAGAGGTAAATTATTTGCAGCGGGATCTGCCACATTCGGTGTATTGGTTTGCGCTGAGGTAATAGTTGCACATAACAATAACAACAGCGTAAGCAAAGCTTGAATTAAAAAAAATCTATTGCCGATAATAGTGTTCAACATGGTTTTCCCTAGTGCGCTGAATCGTTTTTATGTTTGGCATCTGGCGCGGGTGTTAAGGGAGATTTTTGTTGCAGAATCGCCATTAACTTGCGGCTAAAATCAGATTGGGTATCGATTTTGTTATCCACCGCTATCGGTGTTTCAAAAACATGCAGGGTATTAATGTTGGTCGGGGTAATGCCCAACAATAATTGTTGCCCGCCAGCATCAATTAACACTATACGTTCACGTGTCCCCAAGGGCATGGCGGAGATAATTTTAATGTGTGAGCTTGCTGCAAAACCACCTTGACTAAACCGTTTTACAAACCAGGAAATCGCAAAAATTAAACCGATAATGCCAAGCAATGCAAAGGTGACGCTTACCAAGTGGCGGCCACTGCCAATTTCTGCAGTTGTAACGCTTGTAGATGTAGCCGCCGCGCTTTGGGCATAACTGAATTGGGTGTAACTGAGTTGGGTAAACAACAGCAAGGCTAAGGATGATATTCGTCGTCTGTTAACCATGAACAGCTTACCCAGTGACAATACCGAATGTGTTAACAAGACGAGTTTCATTAGAGTTTCCTAACGCAATTTCTTAATGCGCTCTGCCGGGCTAATAACATCCGTCATGCGAATGCCAAATTTTTCATTCACTACCACTACTTCACCGTGCGCAATCAACGTGCCATTCACCAATACATCCAACGGTTCTCCGGCGAGGCGATCCAACTCAATCACCGAGCCTTGATTAAGTTGCAATAAATTACGAATGGTAATGGAGGTGCGCCCCACTTCCATGGAAATGGATACGGGAATATCCAGAATGACATCCAGATCAGGGCTACCGGCCGGCTGCTTTAAAACTTCACTTTTTAATTCATCGAATGAAACCGCGCTCGCCATGGCTTCATCAACATCAGATTGCTCCGCCATAGCGGCAGCCCAATCGTCCGCCATTGAATCTTGATCAACGTCATCACTTGCCATTTTTTTCACCTTTAGTTGCAGTCACGCTTTCATTTTTAGTAGAAGAATCAATTTTTTTAATGCCATCACTTTTGGTGCCGGTGATGTTGTATGCGCTTCGTCGATCAATAAATTCGCGAATTTTTAAACTCAAAAAACCATTGGTTTGCCCTAATTGAGTTCGAAACATGGGTACACCATTAGCGGTGAGCACATGATAATCAGGAAATTCAATGGGAATAATATCGCCTTCTTTTAATTCAACAATATCGCGCAATGTAATATCGCGCCGCACAATATCGCACTCCAAATCGACACTCGCCGACAGCACATCTTCACGCAGAGCCTTTTCCCAACGTTCATCGTGTTCATCACTATCGCTTTGCAAACCCGCATCCAATACTTCGCGAATGGGTTCGATCATTGAATAAGGAACGGTGATGTGCATTTCGCCACCACCGCCATCGAGCTCAATGTGAAAAGTACTCACTACCACAACTTCACTAGGGCTGACGATATTGGCAAGCGAGGGATTTACTTCGGAATGCACATATTCAAAATTGATGGGGAAAACCGCTTTCCATGCTTCGGTTAAATCGACAAACGCCTGATTCAATACCATCTGCACTACGCGCAATTCAGTAGGTGTAAATTCGCGCCCTTCAATTTTTGCATGACGGCCATCGCCACCAAAAAAATTATCCACAAGTTTAAATACCAAACGCGCATCGAGAATAATTAATGCAGTGCCGCGCAGCGGGCGAAACTTCACCATGTTTAAACTGGTAGGAACATACAACGTGTGAACATATTCACCAAATTTTTGAATTTGCACACCGCCAACCGAAACATCGGCAGTTCTGCGCAACAAATTAAACATGCTAATGCGGGTATAGCGGGCAAAACGTTCATTGATCATTTCAAGCGTAGGCATACGCCCACGCACAATGCGATCCTGACTGGTAAGGTCATAATTTTTTACCGTGCCAGGTTCTGCGTCGGCATCGGTATCTATGTCACCGTCATCAACGCCATGAAGGAGCGCGTCAATTTCGTCTTGCGAGAGTAAATCTTGCACAGCGGTTTCCTTATTGCATTACAAAATTGGTAAACAATACTTGTTCCACATTGGCGGTAGATACTTCATCATTTTTACCGCTTGCGGTGAGTGCTTCTTGTTCTTTTTGCAATTGCTCACGAATAATTTTTAGTGCTTCTTCACGTAAACTTTCTTTGCCTTCAGTGGTTTGTAACTCATCAAAATCTTTGCCGCTGAGCAACATCACCAAGCCATTACGAATGGCAGGCATGTGAAGCTTTAACAGTTCTTCCAGCAGCGGATCGCGATATAACAACGTCATCGATGCCTGCAAATATCGCTGCCGACCATTCACGTTAAAGTTAATCGTAAAGCTGGGTTTCATCTCATAATAAATAGCAGGTGCAAGTGTGGATTCGGCGTGCTCTTCTGCTGCGTCTGGTTTACCGGCTTCTGGTGCGGGCGATAACATTTTTAACGCAACAACAGTACCGCCGATAGAAATAGCAACCAACGCCACTGCAATACCAATAATTAAAAACAGTTTCTTTTTAGAGCCGGTAGCTTTCGCGTCGGTAGGGACTGCATCTTTTTTTGCTTTTGGGGCTGCCGCCATGTCAAAACTCCGTCACTTTCAAAGACTAAATGGGTTTGAGCAATACCTATGCCAGTATCGCCATTGAAAGCTTAGCAGTGGATAAGGGGTTTGCGAGGAGGATGGGAATAAATAGCGAAGAAAACTGATACAAAACAAAGATGTAGAGAAGCTGATCCAATTGATCAGCTTCTCTACATTGTGCGACTTAAAAAGAGGGGGGTATAGAAGGAGGTTAAGCGTAATGATCGACGAGGCGCATGGAGATCGCCTGACTAACACCAACTGGAACCAATTCTTCATCTTCGGCATCGCCATTAGCCAGAGTGCCGGACGATTCTTTCTGTTCCTTTTCTTGCTGCGCAAAGGACTTTTCGGAAACATCGACATTCACCAGATTCAAGCCGCTTTCAGAGAACATTTCTCGTAACCGATGCAGCTGCTGATCGAGCACTTCACGCACCGCCGGATGTGGGCTGGTAAAAGTGATGCTGGTTTGATCCTGATTCACGCTGACTTTGACTTGCAACGCGCCCAGCTCTGGTGGATCAAGGCGAATCTCCGCCGAGCTAACATTTTGCGCCGCTAGCCACAGCACTTTATCGCCTACTGCTTGACTCCACTGCGGGCTACCCACAGTCACCGGCACTCCGGTTTGAACGACAAAAGCACGCCCGGCGGGTGATTGCGCCTCACTCAAGCGCGTGAGCGATTCCACTGCAGCCGCGAGTGCAGCGGGTTTTGCTGCTTCTGCTGAGGGCGCTGGCTGATCTAATACTTTGGCATTTGCGCTAGCTTCGGCTGATTTATTCAATGCAGCTTTGGAATTCAAAAACAGCAAATCGGGATTATCGCCAGAATCCAATTCGTTGGTTAAATCACCTTCAGCCTCGGTTTCTGCTTGCGCTATCGGTTGTTCAGTTGCCAAGTCACCAAGCACTTTGTCAGTTGTGGCTTGAAGCGCTAAAGATTGATCATCGGCCAATTGAGTTGCGTTTGCTTGCCCTATTCCTGCCTGAACGAGAGTGGCTTGAACACCTGCTACTAACGGCGAGAGCCCGGCATTGAGCGATTCAGTCGCGGGATCGGTTACTGATACCAATAGTTCAGGATTCAACAGCGCAGCTTCTGCACCATTAGCTGGATCAGTAGCTTCATCAAGCGGTAGAGCTAAGGCTTCGGTATCTAAGGTCAATTCCCCGACCGGGGTATCGGCAGTTGGGGCTACAAGTAATAAAGAAGAAGGATCTATCGCAACCTGAGTTTCACTGGTGTCGGTATCGACTTGCGCATCGCTAAGCTGACCTTCGGTTGCTTTAGCGTCATGGTCACTGTTTGTTGTTTTCGCTTTCACTGAGGTCGATTCAGCGGTTACAGCCTTTTCGGTGGAGCTAGCCTCGTCGTTGTTAGTAGGCTGATTGTTTTGCTCAGCTGCACGAGGTTTTGGCCGCGCTTCCGTTTTAGCAACTTCGGGGCGGGAATCTCTTGGCGCAGCGGCTTTCGTTTCGGACGCGCGTTCCGCAACCGACTCTTTGCGCACCGCTACCGGCTTGCGAGCGGCAACTTCTGGCCGTGCCTGTTCAAGCGCTTGTTGAAACTTCTCGCCCGATTCAGCGCGTGCTTTAGCAGCGGTTGATTTTGTAAACGCTGAATTTGCACCGGTTATGCCCAGTAAACTATTCAAAAGATTGCCATTGTTCATCTGCTACTCCTGCTCAGGACCACGGCAAGGGTTTGCCGCTTGATCCGCTAACAATTCGGTTCAGGAGAGTATTTGCAAGGCAAGTGCCAATTAACAAAGTGGGTATTAATTACTAAAACAGACAGAGAAGAAGAGAGTTGCGCCCGCAAAACAAACGAGAGCGAAGAAGAGAGATGATGTGAATTTCGTTAAAGCGAACGCAATAAAAGCTGCACTTGGGCAAACTCTTGTTCTATCGCATTAATATCAGCGGCTAATCCATTGAAATCATTGGCCAATGCTTTTTTTTCCACCGCCGAACATAATGCGGCTAACTGAGGGGCGCCAATATTGCTGCTGCTGCCTTTAAAACTGTGTGCAGAGCGCCGGATTAAATCGCTCTCGGTGCTATCAACTAAACTGCGCAACGTGCGAATGCGGTCAGTGGAATCTTGCACAAAAGTATCGATCAACAACGCAAAATCATCCTCCATGACTTGCTTGAGCGTAGTTAAAATATCGTAATCCAGATGTTCCATTAGTCAGCATCTCGTACTTTTGGGTTACATGTTGAAATAGCGGCGGCAAGACAGTGCGCATTGTTGATGAATGACATAATAATCAATTAGCAATAAATTAATCATCATTGATCCAGGAAAACTCCACTTCCACAATATTGCCGCAGCCTAGATAAGTGACAGTACCACAAAGTTTCTCAACTAATGCAATACCTCGCCCGCTGTAACCAAAAGATGAGAGGTTATCGTCCGTGCGCCCCTGATGATTAAAGCCATCACCGCTGTCTTCAATGCGCACCGTCAATTGCCCACCATTCTCATTGCTCTTATGCGCAATCTGTATGCGTACAAACCCTTCAGTTATCTCGGCAATACGCTGTTCGCGCAATTCGTAATAGGCAGAAAACCCTTCCGGTGTTTGCTTGAGTTCAGAATCTAATTTTAATACGCCATGCTCCAGTGCATTGGTGTATAACTCAGCGAGAATCGTATAGAGCGTGCTGCTAAACGCGCGCAAGCTGGGCACTTCCATCAATACATTTAATAGCATTGGCAGTGGGTCAAATACTTTAAAGCTGGTGGGCTTTACTTCAAAACCCAAAGCCCACTCGACGGCCGAATTACCGAAGCGATCACTGGCTTCTTTGGCGAAATTATTTACCTGCGCGGGGTCGTCCATGCGAATTTCCAGCAGGGACAAATCATCATCTTTCTCACCATTGCCTACAAACTGCTGTACCGCTTCAATAATTCCATTGAATAAGTTATCCGGGCTTTGGGTGCGGTCGAACACTTCTTTCAGGCGCGTTTCGCCAAACATTTCGCCCTCGGCATTGCGTGCCTCATGAATACCGTCAGACCAGACAAAAATTCTATCTTCGTGCTCTAATTCAAAATAATCGCAGTTATCTTTAAATGTGCGATTGGATAAAACACCGAGCGGTAAATGGGTGGATTTTACCGGCGTAACATTGCCCGCTTTGTGATGATAAATAAAACAATCAGGCAAACCACCATTCCAGATTTTCAACCGCTTTTTACGGAAATTGATATCCATGATGGTGGCACAACAAAAAATACCGACTGGCAAAATATTTTTTAGCTTGCCGTTTATTTCGCGCAGAATATCGGTCATGGAAAACCCTTTAGGCACCATGCCGTAAAAGGTGGATGCCAACGGCATAGCACCAATCGCGGCGGGCAAACCATGGCCGGTAAAATCACCCAGCAACACCATCATATTACCGTTGGGGCGCATAGCCGCCACCAACACATCCCCATTAAAAACGGCGAGCGATGACAAAAAATAACGCACATTACTGGCATTCAAACAACCGCTGTGGGCGACATTATCAAACACGTGTTTTGCAACCGTTTGCTCCTGCAATAAACGATTGTTGTATTGTACGATTTGATTGCGTTGCGCGAGCATGGTGCTGTGCATTTCACGCATGCGGTTGAAGGATTTAATTTTGGCTTGCAGAATAATGCGGTTGTAGGGTTTGGAGAGAAAATCATCACCACCTGCATCTAAACACTGCACGAGCGATTCGGTATCGGAGAGAGACGTGAGAAAAATAATGGGGACTAATTCATCGCCTGCTAATTCTTTGATTTTGCGCGCCGCACCAAAACCATCAAGCTCTGGCATTAGCGCATCGAGTAATACTATGTCGGGTTTTTCAGCGGAGTAGACTTGAACTGCTTCAAGCCCGTTACAGGCGGACACTACATGATGCCCTTCTCTGCGCACAATACTTTCGAGAATCAATCGATCTGTATCGGTATCATCGGCGACCAAAATTTTTAACCGGCGCACATCATTCATAAGATCGCTTCCATACATCAGCACGCATCAATCGGCATACATCAACCTGGGCATGCTCGGCCACCTATTGAATATCAAACAATTGTTCAAAGTTGGAGATGAGGAGAATTTTTTTCACATCCGGGGCGCAGTTCATAATTTGGATATTGGATTGCTCGCCACCGGCATAATCGCGCAGCAGCAGTAACATACCGAGCGCCGAACTATCCAAATAAGAAGTGCCTTGTAAATCAACCCGATAATGTGTGGGCGGTTCGGCAAGTTTTTCGTAAGCGCCGCGAAATTCCTGGTGGGAGCTAAAATCGAAGCGGCCCTGTATATAAATAGTGACTTGATTGCCATCAGGGGAAACTGTCGATGTGATCGCCATGTCTTACCTCTTATAAAAAGCACTGAACATTTCAAAACAGGCCAGCTTCACTCGGGGTATACCCCCACGCCGGTACAAACTAAGGATAGCGTATAAAAGCAGTGTTGCTGACTACTCTCGTAAACTATGAAGTAATTACCAAAACTACAAGAAATTAGCAATTTAGATTAACTATGGCATATGCGATCCACGCTTAGTGGTCGGCATCCGCTTGGCGGCGCAGCAGTTGTGAACTCAATTCATCCATTTCTTTTTGCAAACGCTTGTCGAGGACCAACGCATCCTCCTGCTGCAGGCGGACAATTAATTCTTCAATCGATTTGCGTTTTTGATGTTTGATGCGCCACTGTTGCTGCAAGCTTGCTTGAATACTACGGTAGCGTTCGACCTTGGCTTCTTGCTCGCGACACGCTTCATTGAGACGATTGATGAAAGTGCTATAGTTGATTAATTCGTGGGCGAGAATACCTTGACGCAATTCGCCTTGGGCATGTAAATATTGGGCGGCGTAATCACGCAGATCCGCCAACTGCAGTTCTTCTTGCACAAGTTGCTCGCGGAACTGGCTGAGTTTTTTCGCGGCTTCATCCTCTTGCCGCTCGGCCAGAGTCTGTACCACTTGCATCCGTTGGGCGCGGGATTCAGCCATTGCTATCTCTCACTGATATGTGACGGCACGCGCGCATTGAGCTTACCTATTTTTGCCGATGCTGCTGCGCCAGCGGGCTGTTGGCTTTGGTATTCGCTGGCGGCTTAAGTAGCGACTTAAGGTTGGCGATGGATTCCGGTAGATGTACGCCTTGTTTAATACCCTGCTGGATAAACGCCCGCAAATGCGGAAAACGTTCGATAGCGGCATCGGTATCTGGATCAGCACCCGGTGTGTAAGCGCCAATCGCAATCAAATCGCGGTTTTGTTGGTAGCGCGCCAATAACTGCTTAAAACGCTGCATCATTTTCAAATGATCATCATCGACAATATTTTGCATCGCCCGGCTAATTGAGGCTTCTACATCAATCGCGGGATAAACCCCCTCTTCCGCTAAACGCCGCGATAGCACTACATGGCCATCCAGAATCGCGCGCGCCGAATCGGCAATCGGGTCTTGTAAATCATCGCCTTCAGTCAGCACGGTATAAAACGCAGTGATTGATCCGGCGCCCTCTGCGGCATTACCGGCGCGCTCAACCAGCTGGGGAATTTTGGCAAACACAGAAGGCGGATAGCCTTTTGTCGCCGGTGGCTCGCCAATCGCCAAGGCAATTTCACGCTGCGCCTGCGCATAGCGTGTGAGCGAATCCATCAGCAGTAATACGTTTAAACCTTTATCGCGATAGTACTCGGCGATGCGGCTGGATAATTGCGATGCGCGTAACCGCATTAAGGGGGCGTCATCCGCAGGCGATGCGACTACCACCGCACGGCGCAAACCTTCTTCACCCAGAATATGGTCGATAAACTCTTTCACCTCACGACCACGTTCGCCAATCAAACCAACCACGACCACATCGGCAGTGGTAAACCGCGTCATCATGCCCATGAGTACGCTTTTACCTACACCTGAACCCGCCATTAACCCTAAACGCTGACCGCGCCCGACAGTAATTAAGGCGTTGATTGCCCGCACACCTACATCCAGCGGCTCGCTGATGGGATGACGTTGCAAAGGGTTAATTTCGTGTGGGGTAAAGTCGAGAAATTCGTCGCCGATGAGGGGACCTTTGCCGTCCAGTGGCTGGCCGATACCGTTAACTACGCGACCCAATAAATGTGGGCCGACGCGCATACCCATTTGGGTAGCGACCGGAACAACGCGCGCACCCGGTTGCAAACCTTCCACGCGTTTGATGGGCATTAAAAAAACCCTATCGCCGGAAAAGCCAACTACTTCGGCTTCTATGCGGCGGTTGTCGCTATTAATAATTTCACACTGGCGACCAACCGACACATTTAAACCAACCGCTTCTAACGTCAGACCCACCGAGCGAGTAATACGCCCTTCTGCTTGCGGTTCAACTACCACTAATTTGCGCGGCGCGTAACTGCGAAGGCGTGAGCCAATAGATTGGCGCTCGAGCATAATCAGTGCCCGCCAGAGTTGCTGGTGTGGTCGGTGTGGCTGTCAGAATGATCAGCATGCGACGGGAGTGAATCATCGTCTGGCGAATACTCTACATCAGGGCCGCTCGCCAACTGTTTGGTGATGAATTGTTCCAACACGGTTTTTAAGCGCGATGACACAGAAAAATCCACACGGCTTTCTGGTGTTTCAATACGGCAACCGCCCGGTTGTAAATCGTTATCGCCAAAAAAGCTCCAGGCTAATTGCTGCTCGGCAGCGTAGGTTTCTACGGCAGTCAAATCATCAGGATTTAAACAAACACGAATATTTTTACTGCCGATGGGCAAAACTTCGACGGCGTTTTTTACCAGGCTAACAATATGCGATGAGTCAGTTTGTAATTCGCGCTGCACCACGCTTTGGGTGAGCGTGCAAATCACATCCAACAACAGATGCTCTACGTCTTCATCCTGCATGTTAACCGGATCAAGTAATGCATTAGCCAATGAATGGAAACGCCGTTGCTCGGCGACTAACTGGGCGCGCATTTCCATCAGACCTTGTTGGCGCCCTGCTTCGTAACCTTCTGCGTTGCCTTTGCTGAAACCGTCTTTGTGGCCTTGCTCAAATCCGTCTTTTTCGGCGGTGTCAAAAATGGCCTGCATTTCTTCGGCAGTCATGCCTAATTGCGGCGGCACTTCCGGTTCGGGAATTTCTACTGTTTCAATGGTTTCTTTTTCATGGCGCAATAATCGCTCGCGCCGCTCGCGCGCTTCTTTTTCGGCGGACGACAAAATTTTGCCGGTATCCGTCATCGGCGGAATCACCCAAGTCGCTGCGTTTTCAACGGTTTCCGCAGGAATACGGCTTTGTAATTTATTATCCGACATGGGGGTGCTATCTCAGTTAACACATTTAAATCAGGTAGTTCTGTTAAACCATTTGGTCGCCACCGCCACCGCCCAACATAATTTCGCCAGCATCGGCCATACGGCGCGCAGTAATCAGAATTTCTTTTTGCGCTGCTTCTACATCGGCCAAACGCATTGGCGGTTTGGTTTCCAAATCGTCACGCAGTAATTCGGCGGCACGTTTAGACATATTTTTAAAGATTTTTTCTTTCAGCTCGTCATCGGCGCCTTTGAGCGCGACCACCAACACATCGGATGACACTTCGCGCAACAACGCTTGAATACCGCGATCATCCACTTCTTTGAGATTTTCGAAAACGAACATAAGATCCTGGATTTGATTGCCCATGTCCTCATCGATTTCTTTGATGCTTTCCATCAATTCCGCTTCGATTGAACCATCCAAATTGTTCATAATTTCCGCCGCCACTTTGTAACCACCCATGGCTTTGGTTTGCGATGCGGCATTGCCGGAGAATTGTTTTTCCAGAATATCGTTTAACTCTTGCAGCGCACTTGGCTGTACCGTGTCCAGCGACGCGACGCGCATCATAATATCGAGGCGCACCTTTTCAGTGAAATAACCCAGAATTTCGGCTGACTGATCTGAATCGAGATAGGCGATAACAATCGCCTGAATTTGCGGATGTTCATTGCGGATAATATCGGCGACGGAACGTGCCTCCATCCATTTGAGCGTATCCAAACCGGTGGTATTACCGCCGATTAAAATACGGTCGATCAAACTATTCGCTTTATCTTCACCCAAGGCGGTGACGAGCATTTTGCGGATGTAATTATCGGCACCCACACCAAGGCCGGTCAGTGTGCGCACTTCATCTAAAAAATTACCCAGCACGACTTGCACATCGACCTGCTGCACGTTTTGCAGTTGCGTCATGGCGCCGCCAATGCGCTGCACTTCTTTTGGCCCCATGTGCTTTAAAATTTCGGCTGCATCAGTCTCGCCCAGCGACATTAATAAAATCGCTGCCTGATCGACATAGCGCAATTTTGTTTTGGGTTTATCGACCGCTTTATCGTTAGCATCAGTCATCGCGATTTATCCACTTTTTCACAACCTGAGCCACACGGCCCGGGTCATCGGCGATCAAGCCTTTAATTGCATTAAGTTGCTCTTCGTAACCTTGTTCCGGGCTTGGCAATAACAACGCAGAGCCACCGGTAAGCGTCACCGTTTCGTCAGACATTCCATCCATTCCGCCGCCGCCAGCCGCCTCAAGTGCAGCTAGCTGACGCGCTTCTTCTTGTTCTGCCAGTGCGCCACCTTGTTTGGATAGACCTTTAAACATAGGGCGCAATAAGCCAAATACGATTACCAACATAATCAACAGGCTGGCGATGTGCTTGATGTGCGGCATGATCCACACCTCCCACCAAGGCACATCAACGCCGATGCTGGTGTCTTCAATACGATTGGCAAATGCCGAGTTCAACACATTGACACTGTCGCCGCGCACCGCGCTAAAACCTACCGCGTCACGTACCAGTATAGACAAGCGTTCCAATTCGTTTTCAGTCCAGGCCACATGGGTTTCGGTGCCATCGGCATTTTTTACTACTTTATCGTCTACCACTACCGCAACTGTCAGGCGCTTAAGTGTGCCTTGCTGATGTTTAGTGTAGCTAACGGTACGATCCAGCTCATAATTTCGTGTCGCTTGTTCGCGATTGTTGGTTGGCGCCGGTGGTGTAGCTGGTTGGCCAGTCGCCGGATCAATCTGCTCCGGCGCTTCTGCAGTGCCCGGTGGCTGGTTGGTAAGCGCGCCAGGAATTCCGGCGGCGACATCACCCGCACGACGAGTTTCATTCAAGGTTTGTTCGGAACGAATTGCAGGCAAATCAGGATTAAAGGTTTCTGCCGCTTGCTCTACCGCCGTGAAGTCGATATCCGCGCTCACTTCCGCACGGAATTTACCGCCGCCCACCACCGGCTCCAAAATACCGTTGATGCGCTTGATAACGCTGCTTTCCACTTCTTGTGAATATTGATGTTGCTTCGCCGCCATCAACAGATCGGCACTGTCTTCGCCGGTAGAAATTAAATTGCCGTGTTGATCCACGACAGTCACATCGGCCATTTTCATGCCTGGCACTGAAGATGCGACCAAATTCATAATCGCTTTCACTTGCGCAGGCTCAACGCCCCTGCCCGCAAATACTTCAATGAATACCGATGCTGTTGGGTTGGCAGCATCGCGCACAAATACGGTTTTTTTCGGGATAGCCAAATGCACGCGCGCGCTGCGGATACTGGTAATGCTAGTAATAGTGCGCGCTAATTCCCCTTCAATACTGCGTTGGTAACGGGTGTTTTCAACAAACTGGCTGGTACCCAAAGGCTGCTCTTTATCCATCAACTCAAAGCCTTGCGTCGAGTTGGATGGCAAACCGAATTCAGCCAGTTTCAGGCGCGCCATGTGCACATCTTCACTCGCCACTAAAATCGCGCCGCTGCTTTCATCTACTTTAAATTTGATTTGGTTTTGCTCAAGCACTTCAACCACGTTGCCCGCATCAAGGTTATCCATGCGGCCAAACAGCGGGCGGTAATCATCGCCTTGCATCCACATCACAATCGCAAAACCAATCGCGACGCTGGCGGCGAGCGTCACCATCAACCCCACTTGGCGTAGCAAATTCAGGTTGCTTAAACCTTCTAAAAAATCGCCGCCACGTTTTGTCTGCGCGGGTAAATTTTCAGCATCAGTAGCAGCGGAAGTAGCCATAATCACAACACCTTAAACAAATTTTTAGACGCAATTAGCAGAGCACAGACAACCATTCACAGCGCCACTAAATCGGCATATTCATTACATCGCGATACGCATCGATCAATTTATTACGCACCTGCACCATCGCCTGAAACGACACCGAGGCTTTTTGCGAGGCGATCATCACATCAGTAATGTCTACACCGGCTACGCCTTTTTCGTAAGCTTCTGCCATGGAGCTAGATTTGTTCTGCACATCATTCACTTTGTTCACCGCCTGCGTCATTAAATCGCCGAAGCTGGGTGCTTTACTTGTCCCTTCCACCGGCAAAGCGCCAAGGCTACGCATACCCACCGGCGTATCACCCACGCCTTGCGGGCGCTGAAACACCTGTGTTTGCGCCTTAAGGCTACGCATATCGCCCAACAAACGGTTGATATCTACGCGATCAGTCATGATGTGATCCTCTCGAAAAGCAATTTCATCCACACAATTCACAGTGACAATAATTTGGCATTACCAGCGCCAAATCCGTCTTTGCAGGAGATTTTGCACAAAACAGGCCAACCTTTGCCGCCCGGCAAAAGCTTGCCTTCGGTCGCTTGCGGATTAATCAATTTGTCGCAGATCTTTAACCGCATTGTCATTAAGCAGCGTTAGCATCACCCCAGCTTCCAACCCTTCAAGGAGTTTTCCATGAACGAAATGAACATGCTGAGTGATGTGGAACTGATCGAAAACGCCATGGCAAGTTTTATGGCCGATGTAGTCGTGTCAAAAGGAAAAAAACAACAGATACGCCGCAACATGGAATGCCGCCGCAAATTAGAAGAGAAACGTGAAGAGCAGAAATTAAAAAGGGAAACTTGCGAGTATGAGTTTGAGTATTTGCATTAAATTGCCAGCGCAAGTTAATGTAGGGGCGCTACCCGAGTATTCCTCCGGTTCTTCTATTTCCCACGGGTTAGACATTCCCGAAGTACATAAGCCCATGTACTTCTACGGCTAGTTGGTGGACATTTAAAAACGCCATGTGTGAACCAGCGAGGATCAATTCGCTTGTATTCATTCGGTCAAAGATTTCATATGATAGTGGGAATATTTCAGCCCCAGTATCACCAAATATTTCCCTACAAACTTTGTCTTTCCTTTCTTTTCTTTCTTCCCTTTCTTCCCACGACTCTTCAAAGAAGCTCATTCTCTCTCCTTTGTATAACAATTTATCCAATAGCCAAGGTCGTATATTCAAGACAAATTCATCCTAAATCAGCTCTCGGCCAAATGCGGACATTAAAAGGTTAACTTTAATCAAAACTCGAATTTTCACCCTAGCCGTTGCGGTGAGGCTTTAAAATCAACAGATTAGGGGCTAAAGTGTTTGCCGAGATAACACCCATAACTCAGTCTTTTTTTAGGAAAAAAACTCCACTATCTTTCTATTTTAGCGAAGGCTTTTTTCCTGTAGACAACATTCAATTTTTATTAAAGCTCATCAATTAAAATAATTTGTACGAATAATGTTAGTGGCTATAGCCTTACTTAGGATACATATATGGGTACGTTGGGAGAGATTATCACCGCGATCAGTTTATTTTTTGGCTACCTCAGCTTGCTTTTTATCTATTATTTCGTGATGTTTGTCACCTGGCTCAAAAATAGCTGGGAAATGTTTCTTGCTCAGATTGCTCAAATCTCGATAGTTGTCGTTATAGGCTTGTTGTTGGTAACAGTGTTTTTTTTATTGCGGAGGTGGATTAAAGCGCAGGCGGAATTACAGAAAACCGGCTTAGATAAAAAAGATGTTCCGGAGAACTTAGTCAAAGGCAATAACTACTGTAGCCGTTTTTTAGTAATTTTTTTGCTTATGGAAAGTATTTATACCGGCTATGTAATTTACAGTATGTTCCAAATGATTCACTTGATAACAGCGGGCAATATTTCAGAAGATTTAGTAGGCATAAAACCAGATCTCTGGATTCTTATTCCTTTGATTGCACAGGTTGTATTGGTCGTGCATGGTGCACTCTCTTTGTTTAGACAAAAATCTGTCGCTGTGTTGTCATTAGGTATGGCGATGATGATGATGATGAGCTTTATGGTCGTAGGCTACTACTTTAACAACAATATTCAAAATATTGGCGGGGCGCTTATTTACATAACAATTACCAGAGCCCTGCCCTTAGCCTATACAATTTTTTTGTTGCGCAAAGGAAAGCTAACCTAGCAAACTCTATGTGCGCAATGAGCAATGAAAAATTTTACACCATCACCGACGAAATTTACGTTCCGTTTCCGATATGAATAATTCATAAACCTGAAGTTTTCAGACGATACTTATCTGACAATATTCAAACAATCAAGAAAAATTTTTTGGTTACAGATAAATGATGATGAACTGCGTGAGCAGTTAAAAGCCTTGGCAATGCATACTCTAAACACGCCAGTAAAAATGAAGGAGGAAGCCACAGCAATAAACGGAGAGGAGAAATAGATACACTGAAAAAAGAGCTGCGCGGCTAACAAGCCACGCAGCTTTATGAAAGGAGTCAGGTCAATTAACCTGCCTCCTCAACAGTTAATTACAACTGATACCTGCGGGACTACCCGAGCCCTGAAATCCAAAGCTGACGCTCTGTCCAGAGCCAATGTTCGCGTTGTAACTGGCATTGGTTGCGGTATACGAACCACCCGAATTTGAAATAGTGGCATTCCAGGAGTTTACGACGCTGATCACGCCAGCAAAACGCAGACCGACAGACCAACCGTTGACAGCGGAGCTCCCATTATTTTTGACCGTAAAGCTAGCAGTGAAACCACTACCCCAATTGCTGACCTCACCCACTGAGCAGCTCACCCCGTTGCCACTGGGGGCGCTGGACGAACTACGATTTGAAGGAGTACTACTCGACAAACTGCGATTTGAAGAGCTACTGCTCAACAAACTACGATTTGAAGAACTGCTGCTCGACAAACTATTACTGGAACTAAAAGATCCAGATCTGCTGGTGATATCTCCAGCTGATGCTGTGAGAGTCACCTTGTCCAGCCCAACACCATCCTCACGTCTTAGTAAGAACAACGTGTGATTGCCAGCTGAAAGATTATTGAATGTCGTCGGCGTTAAAGTGCTCCAACCACTGGTTACGGAATTGTTGTGCGTGTTCCAAGCACCCGAATCAAGCTTGTAATAAAAAGAATCGTCATCCGCATTAACCATATTGGCTCGAATGGAGAAGCTCACATTGGCTGACTCGGAAAGTGCAAAAGGTATCGCGACCTGACCGGTTGCGTTATCCGAAGGAGAAGTCAGAACCTGGTTAGCATTATTCGGCCATGAAATATATTGTCCGCCGGACGCAGCTGAATCGGATCGCACGATAAACGGGGAAAAACTGCCTTGGCCGTTCAGACTTTCCAGTTCCACGTCCAGCGCATCACCCGCAGGCTGGCCTCCTTCACCGGAAATGTATACACGGTAACCATAGAACGAATTAGATATCGTCACGGGGACTGAGAGCGACCTGTTGACGACATTGACGATTGACTCCGAGACGGTGACCGGACTACTGACGGGAGTATCCTTATCCAACCACTCGACATACTCCACTTTTACTTTCACGGTGCTACCAAAACTGACCGGAACATTATTTATGACGACATTTGCAGTACCGATGAAATCGCCCCCAAGCACGATACTGGCATTGCCCGCCCCGGTATCGAGACTCGCAAATGCATCCAGACCGTCGCCATTTTGATTGGGCGGCGTCACCTTAACCATATTACCGCTCATGTCACCATACCATTTGTACAACCACCAGCCGCCGCCGCGCTGGTTGTTCGGGGTCAGCAGGCTGCCCAGCCTGCCGGGCAGGTTGGTAAACCACCAAGAGATATTGGCCGACTCAACCTGATGGCGTTCAAACTTGGCAATGAAAGGTACGGAAACACCAGGAGCACCTTCATAGGCGTAAGTACCGTGTGAATACTCGTTAATACTGATAGGTCTTGGCGATATACCAAGACTCCGCTCCAGCGCACGGTAGTCATTGATGTTGGCAGTGATATTGTCCGACCCTCCCAGTTCATGCCAGCCAATCACGTCCGGCAGACAATTGTTGGCGACACAATATCGAAGGAATGACTCGATAAACGAGCGATGGTACCAAGCGACGGAAGGACCGATAATGCGCGCCCCCGGGTCCTGCGCACGAATCAAATCATAAGTTGGTTTCCACAACGTCGAATTGAAATTTCCATTCGAGCTAACCCAGGTGACATTGGGTTCGTTCCATATTTCGTAGCCGTAATAATTATTTCGACCAGAATTGCGTTTATCGGCAATAACAGACCTGACCTCCGAAGACCAGTGAGACCAGCCTGCCCATCGATATGGCCAGTAAGGAAGGATGTCCGCCAGCCTGATGGTAACTTCTGCTGTGGTATTCGCAAGCCGCTGGGAAACGGGTATCGCAGCACCGATACGCTGCTGGAACCCCAGTCCACTGCGGGCCGGTTGGGTATACATGCGTGGTTTGAGAGGTGCCACCAAGCCATTGATATCCGCTGGTAAGGTTTCAGTGACGCCATAGAGCGCACCCGAGGCAGCGTGGGTGACCGGGCGAATAGTGCCGCCCAAGTCCACGTAGAGGTTATTGCTTTGTGCCTGAACTGCTGGCACGAATAAAAAAAATAGTAAAAACGTAATTATCTTTCTATTAATTATTATGTTGGCAATCATTAGTTTGTTCCTCGCAAATATGACATCACAGACAAAGTTGTTCTCGCCGATACCGAGCACCGCTAATAATGTGGATATTTATGTCGACCGAAGCTTTCTTTATTTATAAATTTTTAAAATATTGATGGAAATATTCCAAGGGCGCCCTAATAGCTAACCACTGAAACAGTCCAACAATAAGGTGGAGCGGAGGGACATTGGTAAAAAAATTTGCAGGATTTATTCAAGGGAATCGAAAATTGCACTGTTGTTGTCGTTTTTTATAGGAAAATAACGTCATTGCAATTTTCCTTTGTTGGTTGCGTTCACCCCAGCTGGCATATTCCCTGCACTTTCATGAGATACATAACGGAGGTGTATATGTAAGGCATTACCAAAACAGCCAGCACATTTGGCGCTGCCGTTGAACACCACTGGAAACATTGCTTAATGGGAAACGGATTTTGGCGGAGAAAAAATTAGTTAAAATCTAAACTGACAGATGCCTGTAAAAATCGGTAACTGTCAGATCAAGTCTGAGCTAGTACACTGTATGGGTAACGCTTCTGTAAGAAACGCTTCATCCGAGCAAAAAATAAAGTGGTGCTATGACATCAACTTGGATATACATGGGGTGGAGGAAAACGAACAAAATATTTCCAACAATAATGCTCGAATAGATCACCTGTTTCAATGCTGGGCCATTAAGTAAGAACTCTGCATTATTATTTTCCATTGTTCTATTCTCTTTTGAAATCTTTAAGTGCGTTTTCGCTAAAGAGACTAATGTTATGCCGCTACCTTCGATTCTGTTTGCGCAGGTAGCGGAAACTCAAAGCGGGTTCCCTCATGCGGCTTTGATTCAACTCGAATGACGCTGCCATGAAGCTCCAATATTCGCTTTACAATCGCCAACCCCAATCCCGTACTTTGCTGATGATATTCGGTTGATTTCTGTGCGCGATAATAACGCTCAAAAATATGGGGAATGTCTTCTGCTGCCAAGCCAATTCCCGTGTCCTGTATGCCGACTTCTACGCAATTTATTTTTTGTGTCAGTGTGATTTCTACCTCACCATGGTCGGGTGTGTAGCGCAGAGCATTATCAATAAGATTTTCCAATACTCGTTCTATCAAGGCGATATCCGCGTTAACCATATATAATTGATCGGTGTACGGGGCTTTCAAGCTAATCTTCTTTTGTTTCGCGAACAGTGAATATTTTTGAACCACATCTTGCAATAACTCCGCCAGAGAAAAGTTTTCCAATTCAGGTGCCTCCCGTCCCGCGTCCAACTTACTCAATTCAAACAACTCTTTTACCAATTGGGTCAGCCGCCGACAGTGTTTGAACGCAATCTCCATAAAGTTTTTACGATCTTCTTCCGTGATAGACGTGCGCGTTAGCATTTCCAGATATCCTTGCATAGAGGAGAGCGGCGTACGCAAATCGTGGGATACGTTGGAAATAAGCTCGCGTCGTAAACGATCAGTCTCCTCCAGGTTTTGCATTTGTTCATGAATGCGGCTTCGCATGGCGGTGAACGCGGAACTTAAGTAGGCGATCTCATCACTGATAGGCTTTATTTTCACATTAGCTTTTATGGTTTGGGATTGAAGTTCCTGCTGCTGAAAGTTATCCATCCGCTGCGCTAATTTACGTAAGGGGTTAGTTAGTACGGCAAAAATTAGTAAAGCACTGACAATTGCAAATAATAAAATGACACCGAGCCCGGCAAGACTTTGTTTTAAAATATAACTGCCACGCAGTGAGTCGCTAAGGCTTTGTACATTTTGTCCACCGAGAATCACATAGAGATAGCCAGCAAGTGTGTTGCCATCCATCACTGGCCATACTGAAAAAATCCGCTCCCCGCTATGTTCTCGCGGATTGTCACCCAAAATAGGAAAAGGATTTTTTTTAGCCAACAAGTCGTGTATGGGTTGGATAGAAACATGTGTACGCACTACTGTGTCAACGGGTAAGGTGTGGGTAAGTACTTTACCGCTGGCATCCAACAAATACACTTCAACAATCGGATTGACCGTCATTACCAGTGTAGCCAATTCAGTCATAGCAGTTTGATTGACAATATTGTTATGGATAAGCGGTTCACGTTGAACAATATACATCGCCAAACTTTGATTAAGATTCTGGGTTACCTCTTCGTAATATCGATTGTTACTCCAGTTAGTAAGTGCTAAAAAGGCTATCCCCAGCAGTAAAAATAATCCCACAAACGCCAATGCCAGACGTGCGCATAAATTGGAAAAAAAACCCAACCTTAAACGATTCATTGTTGGTTATTCTCGCAAAACTTGTAACCAACGCCCCACACTGTGAGTAAATATTCCGGTGCGGATGGATTGCGTTCAATTTTGCCACGCAAACGATTGATATGGCTGTTTACCGTGTGCTCATATCCTTCATGACCATAGCCCCATACCTTATCCAAAAGTTCGCTACGATTAAAAACTCGCCCGGGATTACTGGCAAAAAACCATAACAAATCGAACTCACGCGCCGTAGTTTCAATATCGATATCATTCAATGTAATGCGACGCTGCAATTTATCCGCGCTGAGTTGATTGATCGTAATTTGCGTAGGCTCCTGTGAATCAATTTGTTGCGTGCGCGCAGTACGGCGCAACAATGCGCGCACGCGCGCCGCTAATTCGAGTGAGCTAAAAGGTTTAGTGAGATAATCATCGGCGCCCAACTCCAAACCTAATACACGATCTAATTCTGTGGAGCGAGCAGTTAACATCATCAAGGGATATTCCAATCCTTTGCTGCGTAGAGTACGGCAAATTTCCAAGCCATCCATACCGGGTAACCGTAAATCCAGAATTATCAAATCCCAACGCTCATTCACGGCTTTTTGAAAACCCAGGTCGCCGCGCCCGACCAATTCAATTTCAGCATGGAAATCTTGCAGATGCAGCTTGATCAGGTTACCCAAATCAGCTTCGTCCTCAATAACTAAAAATCGATGCGGTGACGAAGGATATAAAGCAGTGACGTTAGTCGCGGACATACTCAATTCTCTGATGTGCATTCAATACAATGTTTTCGTTACAGTCGAGTACAGTGATACAGAGACATGAGTCGCAGATTTGTTTCACTGTTTGCGGAAATAAAACACCTGAAGTTATAAACCTATAACTTCAGGAGCGAGCACATTAAGGTGCCAAACGAGTAATAGTGATACGTGCAACCGGATTATCCCAGCGATGAATCTGCGTAAGTGTTGAATCTACTTTGCCATCATCATGGGTAACTGCTCCAGGGTGCACAGTAACCTGGTCAGCGATGTCGTCGCGTAGGGCATTAAAACCCTCACCACCACCTGCAGGTCCGGGGACTGTAGCTGCTGATTCCGTATTCATCTCCGTGCCCGCGTCATAACTTATCGCATTCAGCGTCAAACTCTGATCGACAGCGAGCGCGCCAATTGCGGCACCATCCACACCAGCAAAGGCATCGTTGGTATTGCCAAGCATGTTGACGAGACTAAAAAGAAGCTGGTTACTTTTAGCCATATCGATGCTGAGGGTTACGCTTAGCATTTTTGTTTCACCAGGAAGGGTTAACCCTGTGGCGTGATCAGATATCACGACATCGGGGTTTGATCTTGCCGCTGAGATAAAGTCATCTGCCGCACCAGATTCAGCTATTTTTTCGAGCCCAATAGTTGACGGCATACCGATAGTGAATGGGCTGAAGCCGGAGTAGTGAAGGCTATACACCAAAGGTGAAAAGGGTTGGCCAGACGTAAGGTTGGTTACCGTGATCGAGTATTTTCGTTCCGACATAACAGCGGCCATACTGGAATTAGCCATTTCACTACTAGCCGTAGCCAGGCTACTGCTCATCACCGCCACGCTACTACTGGCAGCCATCATGCTACTCATTGACATTGAACTTGAAGATTTAGGCTTTGATGGTGAATCATTTCCGCCGCAACCACCGAGCATGAGAGCAATACAGCTGAAACCAAGTAATTGATGTTTCATGATAGAGCCCCTTATTGGACGGTGAGAGTGACGCGAGCGACAGGGTTCAACCAACGTTGACTGGAGGCATTTATGTCGCTCACGCCGCCCGTGATGTTATGGTCGCCCAATACCCCACGGTGAATATGCACAAAGCCTTCAGCGGTGGCGCTAATTCCAGTACCACCAGTGCCGACCAGTGCCTCAAGCGGTGGCGCGACTGGCATACCGGGCATACCCATCGCACCACTACCGCGAATTTCATCGTTAGCTTCGGTGCCCGCATCATAGGCATTGAGTAAATAGGTGTAAGTTCCAGGCATTGTTGGGAGAACAAGGTTATTTAATGTTACAAAAGCATCATTTGACGGCACCAACATCGCCGCTATCGATAACCGGGGGTTAGTTGCAGCCGGGTTTGCCAAGTTCGCGGTGGTGTGTTTGCCCGGCATCAACAATCCCGCGGCAGGATTGACGACATTATTTGCGCCTGCTGCCATCAAGTCAGCTTCAAGACCACTGATGTCGCCACCTTCTGCCATTTTTTGCAAACTCATAGAGGCAGGCATACCACCGGTAAAGAGCATGGAACCTGTCGGATGTGCAGAAACCAGAAGCGGTCCGAAGTAACTGCTATGGGTCAGATTTTCTATCTTTACACTGTAATCAAGAGCCAGTGCGTGAGTTGTGGTTAAAAGAGGAAGACTAAAAAGTGCGATCAAATTAGCGATAAGATTTTTTTTCATGATTCAATTCCTGTGATGTTATTGACACAGAAATAGTGCGCTCGAAGATAGGCGCAATCATCACGAAATTATCACGAAAGAGTGTTGTTTTTATTCGATGGTTGTTATTGGAAAGTTGAATAGGCAATCCCTTGTGGCAATCTTAATGAATACCTATTAGCGCAATTTTTATTAGACGCACTGATGACCAAATTTGTAAGGCAGCGGAACTTGATACTGTCCCTCGACGATTTCAGGAACTATCCGAATATGACCCATATTGATTGAATGAGCATATGTTTGGATGACACACCACCATATCAAATTAAAAGATATAGGCGTCATACGTTTCGCCGAATGCGTCCGCTTTGGAAAGTAGCCTTTAGCAGTGCTGACTAGGTTTCATCAGCTTTCACAAAAAGCCCTGACCTTTTTTAAGGCAAGATCGACTTCTTTTTCAGTTTTTGCGTGCAATGCAATTTCCTTCGCTGAGTGGCATTCAGCAGCATCTTCATAAGCGGCGGCATGAACGTGTGGATGATGATGTAATGACTCTTGCTCTGGTTCTTCACAGTAGACCGATGAAACACGGCGAACATTCGCGGTTTTCCCCTGCTCAACAGAAACACAATCGCCTACATCAATACCACCGCTCTCGATGACTATTTTTACGACAGATCCTGTAATTAACTTAATCTGGTAGGAGTGCGCCTTTCGTTTTCCATCCGCTATAGCGGTCAGTATCACCATCGCGGCAGCACCTTCCGCTGCATGTTTGGCTCGATCATGTTTGCCGCTTGTGCCTGCACCTATCATCCCGCCAGCAACGACTCCCTTACCCATATTGGAATCCAGTTTTACATTTTCTACACGCTCAACCACGCCGTAATCAATCTGAATGAGGCTACCTTTTTCAGCTGCGAAACTCATGACAGATAAACTACCGATAACAACGCTTGCTAGATGCTTCAATTGGAATACTCGCATATACATCTCCTTAATATGAAAAGTAAAAACACTAAAAACTCTTTAACAATAAAATTACCTGGATGTAACTTTGTATGTGTGTAATTGATTCTTATGAAAATAATGGACACCGAATAGCAATCCGCCGGATTGCCCATCAGATTTGATGTCACCCGCTCCACGGGCAATTACGTAATCCTGTCCCTCCTCAACAATCTCAGTTTTCGGATACGCAAGCACAGTCGGAGATACAAGCCCACTAATTCTGGAACCGACGATAAAGAGGCTACCAAGAGTTGCTTTCTTCCCATTGGATACTAACAATCCAGAATCATCACGTTGCATCAATTTCAATAAAACATCGGAACCTTCAGCTAATTCTTTTTGTAATGATTGAATTTCAGAAGGAGGAGTGTTTACAAATTCACTTTTTGGATAAGTAGTGGGAAGGTGGTAAAGATAACGGCCAACCCAGTTATTACCTTCGAGATGATAGACCAGAGAGACACGATAGACGTTATCAAATCCTTCCTGGACCACGACGTAGGGATACAGTTTATATGCTGCGGGGGTTTCTGATTTATAAAGCGAAGTACCTTGGAGACTTTTTACTGCGTAATCGTATGGATCAGCGGCAGCAAATTTATCTTTGTAAGATGCAGACGTATGTTGATGCACTTGATCTACAACTGCTTCCCCAATAAAAGGCACCGGAACCAATAAGGTTGTTGCTGAATCGGGAAGGATAAAAACGTAGCGTGAATCAGGGACAAGTGTTGCCCTGCCGGGTAACAATTTTTTAGGTAAATCATGTGCAACAGCAACACCTTGCTCTAATCCGTTTTGTTTAACCGGAGTACTTTGCTTAACCGAAACGCATCCTGTAAATAAGGTGGCGATTATTAACATAGCAAGAGAGATTGGTAACTTCATAAAAACTCCTTAAAAAAATTAAAGCTCGCCTTCCAAATGTTCAGGCGCAGCCATACCACGCAACCACTTAAGTGACTTCACCTCCCATGCAGGATCTGTCGCATGCAGTAATTTTATGATGCCCGGCAAGTGCCCCGAGCCATAGGTAATATAGATTTTGTCATTAGTTTCGGACAGGATTTGTTTCACCAAATGCTGATTACGAAAATTGATCAATACCGGATCGAGCGGATCTGTGTGCTTTTTGGCAGAAGTTTTTAATGCAACTGAAACCACACCACGGCAAATCACCCCAACGATCTCCTTCTGACTGTCGTTTGCATTTTTCACGTAAGCAAGAATTTTATCCGCATAAATATCAGATGTTTCTGTACCCGATTCTTTTTCCCTATCTGCTTCGGCGACAGCTTGCGCGAATTCTGGATCGGTTTTCAACAAACGCTCATATTCGTTTTTTAAATCGGCGGTGCTCACATCCACCGTTGCATGGCGATCAGGGCGCTGTTGCATGTCGTGTATCAGCAATTGGAAATAGTCCAGTTGGAACTTGACGCCGCACACACCTGCTAATTCACGATAATGGCTGGAAAGCTCACCTCCGCCCACGATTTTTTGCGAGAACCATTTATTGGCTTCATCGGTAGACGGCATTATGCCTTCATAATAAATTTTGGAGCCGCCATCCAAAGCCTCTTCCAGATCGTAAATGACGGATTTGTAGAAATTTTCTGAGCCTACATGCACCATACCCTGAAAGACAACGGTCTTTTTGCCATCACTTATTACAGCTTGAGGCAACACCAGTGGATCAGATTCGCTCTTTATAGCCAAATAATAAAATGGCAAAGTAATTACACTTGTCGTCAATAGAATGAGAAAAAATGTAGTCGTTAAATAGAAACGTAAACTCTCAGTATGAAATGCTTTTTTGAATAATTTAGCCAGCAACCAAGTCAGTGGCAGGGTTAGTAAAAAAAGGATCAAAATAATCCCTGCAAACAGTACTGGTGACCAGGCGATTAATAATATTGCCCCAAGCAGGAAAGTTATACAAAGGAGAAAAAACAGGATAGATAGTGCACCAATACTCAATCTTTGCCCTAATGGAATAAACTGGGTCACTGGTAAAAACCTCCTAACCTATTGTTGGTGGCATTGAGGAAAATTGGATTAGATATTTGAATTCATTGTCACTTAAAGAAAATCGAGTTGTATATCCACCATTCTATATCTTTACTTATTTCAGTTTGACGGATATCACTCAGCTACTTCATAGCGGCACAGAAAGAATAGGCGTCAAGATCTTAAAAATAAAGTAACGTTCGTTAAATTGATAAAAGTTTACATGCGCGCTTAATACTTCTTGAGGAGTTATATATGAAGGTCCTAAACTTTACGGCGATACGATTTCTGTGTTTTTTCGCGGCGTCTATGAGTGGCCATGCAATTGCATCTCCTTCTTTCGATTGCGCGAATGCAAAAAGCTCCACTATAGAGCAATTAATTTGCACAGATAAGGTGCTTGCAGAGCTTGATCTAAAATTGGCTGCGACTTACGAGATAGCCACAGCAAGAACAGAAAAAAAGAATTTGGCGACACTCAAAGCAACTCAACGTGGATGAATTAAGGGACGCAATGATTGCTGGAAAAGTGAGACTCCACGCAATTGTGTGATCACAAACTACGAAATGCGCATCAGTGAAATCCAAGCCGAGTACGGTTTAATCGAGGCCAGTAACTCTTTTGTTTATACCTGCCTGGATGACCCGAAAAATAAACTTGAAGTTGCTTATTATCCAACTGAAATTCCTACTGCTAAAGCAAATCGCAATGGTCAAATATCCTTTATGTACGGCAAACCGCGTGGTGATGTGATGATTTATAAAGGCCCTAACGAAAACATCTCAATCCAACATAAAGATGTAAAAGTTAGTTGGGGTTACGAGTCACAAGAGGTGCAATGTAAAACAATCAATCCGTAGATAATTAATTCAGCGGAAAAATTTTAAGGAAAAAATCCATAAAATACTGGATAATTTTTATTATATCGTATGGAGACTAAGAACCTTTAAGGCATGCATGCTTAAAAAGCAAGAAAATCAGCATGAAATAAATGCAAATGTGTGGCTCAATAAATTAATGTCGATGCCAACATGTTTTTGTTAAAAAATTTACAACATTTCATTAACGAGGAAAAATTTAATATGAATAATCGTAATCACCGACATTTCTATTTCATCACTACGGCACGCGCATATCGCTTGCATTCAACTTCATAGCGGGGGATTTTTTCTGGACTGGCAAATGCCTTGCATCGGTAATCAGCAGGCTGGCTTCTTTGCCGATGGATGCGTTTGCGGGACGTATTTGCAAATGGTAGCTATCGACGCTGTCAGGATATTCGGGAAATTCCATTTGCACTATTTTGCTGTCGCCAATGCGGAGTTCTCCCCATGGCTCGGGACACAGCTCGCTGGGTGATGCAACAAAGTGTTCGGTAAAATGCTCGGGATTATATTGATATTGCAAACGAATGCAGACCGGCGAGACGGCAAAACTGTAAATGTAAACCGGCACCGAATCGCGATTCAACCAATCGGCCCGGCTGAGCTGTATGTGGCCTTGCTGTAGAAAAAGTGCATCACCGGCAGGATCGCGATATGGGTAGCGCAGCCATCGGGTGCGCGTGCCGTCGGGCAAATCGATTGATTTACTGCTGCCCCAGCTGATTGAGTTATCCACCACGGATTCCTCACCGACAATTAAACCTTTGTCGCCGTCTTTACCGATGTACACATGCTTTTTTTCAACCCCATCACGAACCAGCATTCCACTGATACAGTGATAGTCGTGGTTGCGCAGGTAGCGGATCTTGCGATAAGAGCCGTCGATAATACTTCCCACGCCTCCTGCTGCAAGTTGCTCGACGCCAGTTTCATTAATTGAAAATTCAAACTCTATCCATGAGCCATCTTCCGGCTGCCGTACTTCAACGCGTTGATCGACGAAGCGTTCGCGCATGCGGATGCTGTCCATACCAATCAACGAGGCGACCAAGTTTTCGTTGGCACCATCGTACTGGCCGCGAATGTCCGGGCAACCGTCGAGTCGGCTGAACCAGCCTTTGTCGGGCCCGGCCCAGGCATCAGGATAATCGGCGGGTTTTCCGCATCCGACAAGGATGCAGACAAGGAGGATGCAGTAAAAGCTTTTAAGGTAGTGAATTTTTTTACTCCGTAATTTCATACCCTTCTTCACGCAAACGCGCGATTTTATAACGCAGTGTGCGCGCACTAATACCCAAACGCTCGGCAGTATTTTTGCGGCTGCCGCGCTCATTGCGCAGGGTGTTCATAATAATTTCGTATTCGCGCTGCTTGAGATCATTGCCCAGTGCCGGGTTATTCAGCGACGAGTGATTTACAGCTTGATTGCTGATGAGTGCGATGTTGTCAGTAGCGATGCTGCCGACAGAAAATTGGCTCGCACGATAGCTGGCATTGGCAAACACTTGTGCTGCAAATGACGGCTGGGCTTCATGCAATGGTTCAAATTCTGCATTTGGATTAACCGCTTGCGCTGCTTCTAACAAATTTGGTTTTTGGCTGTAATGAATTGGGTTTTGTGAGTATGGGCCGTTTGCGCCTAAACCTAAATCTTCTGCTTGAATGGATTTTCCTGCCTGCAAAATTAATGCGCGCTGCATAATATTATCCAACTCACGCACGTTGCCTGGCCATGGGTAGGCGAGCAGCATTTGCTGCGCGGATGCCGATAAATTTACGCCGCGGCGATTTTGTTTGTGCGCGTGTTTTTGCAAGAGTTTTTCAGCCAGTGGAATAATATCTTCCATACGGTCACGCAATGGCGTCCATTGCAGTGGCAATACACTTAAGCGGTAGTACAAGTCTTCGCGGAATTTTCCGGCGACTACCTGATTGCGCATATCGCGGTTTGAAGTGGCGATAACGCGTACGTTTAATTTAATGGTTTTGCGGCCGCCCAAGCGCTCTACTTCGCGCTCTTGCAATACGCGCAATAATTTTGCTTGAAGACCAATATCCATTTCGGAAATTTCATCAAGCAACAAAGTGCCGCCATTGGCTTGTTCGAATTTACCTGGGCTGCTGGCATGCGCGCCGGTGTAGGCGCCTTTTTCGTGGCCGAACAACATGGCTTCCAACATATTTTCTGGAATGGCTGCGCAGTTAATGGCGATAAATGGTTGGTTGCGGCGCGGCGAATGGTCATGAATATAACGCGCGAGTACTTCTTTACCAGTACCCGATTCGCCCACTACCAAAACGGTAGAATCCGATTGCGCTACACGCTGCGCTAATTGCAAAAGTTGTTTACTGGATTGCGCCATTGCAACGGGTTCATCGCCAGAGATTTGCGCCACACCCAAATGCCGGGCAACAGTTTCTACCAATGTTTGCGGCGCAAAAGGTTTAACTAAATAATCAACTGCGCCCTGCTTCATAGCATCGACTGATTCGCTGATACTCGCATAGGCGGTAATTAACATCATCGGGATTTGTGGATAATCTTGCTTCACATTGCGCAACAAGTCATGCCCGCTCATTACGCCCATATTTACATCAGACACAATCATGCGGATGTCACTGTACTGTGCCAATTGTTTTAGCGCTTCTTCGCCGCTATTAACCGCAACCACCGAATAATCGGCTAGTTGCAGCGTGTCTGTTAATGCTTCGCGGAGATTGTTGTCGTCTTCAACAACCAGTACCTTGATCGCATTTTCAAATTCAGCTTGTTGCAATGCTAACGCCATGATTATTCCCCTAGGATGTAAAAGTCGCAAAAGGCAGCAGCAAACTTGCGCAAGTGCCTTTACCAACAGTGGATTGCAATAGAAATTTTCCGTGGTGCGCGCGGGCAACCGCTTTCACCACACTTAACCCTAAACCTGTGCCCTGCGCTTTGGTGGTGACAAATAAATCGCCCACCGATGCAAGCAATTCCGCTGGCATGCCTGGGCCTTTGTCGCACACACGAATCCACAACTGTGTTTTTTCGGCGCTGAGTTTTGGATCATTTAATGCCTGCGGATATAGATTAAATTCAATACGCAGTGCCGCTTTGCGATCCACTGCTTGAATAGCGTTATTGACTAAATTTAACAGCGCGCCAATTAATGCATCGCGATTGCATTGAATATATTGCTCGCGACAATTGATGACCCATTCGCAGGTGGATTCACTTGTCATCAACGGCACTTCCATCGCTTCGGCTAAATCGGCTTGCAATTGCGCAACGCTAATCACATCGTTTAGTGCTAATTCGCCTTTAACGTAGAACAACATGTCTTGCACTTGGCGTTCGATATTATTTAAACGCCCGAGAATTTTTTCAGAAAATTGTTGGCGACGATCATCGTCCAACTTACCGCTACACAAGTGACCTGCGTATAACATCGCAGACGATAAGGGTGTGCGGATTTGATGTGCGAGTGCGCCCATCATTTTGCCCAATGCCGATAAGCGTTCGTGACGACTTAATTCACCTTGCAAACGGCGGGTTTCGGTTTGGTCGGTAAGTAAAATAATTTGCCCGTCCGCGCCGAGGTTACGGGTTTGGATGCTGATGCGGCGGCCATCGCGCAATGAGACTTCGTGGCCATCATCTTGGCGCGGTGCAAAACAGCGCTTGATAACATCGCGCCATAATTCGCCTTCCAAAGGTTCGCCAAGTAAATCAATCGCAGCGGGATTGGATTCAGACACGCGCCCCGATGAGTCAAGCACTACCACGCCACCGGGTAAAAAATTCAGCAGACTTTCAAGCCGATGGGCTAACTTTTCTTTCTCTGCCAATTCGCGTAAACGGCGATCGCTAAGGCTGGAAAGTTCTTCGTTTAATTCTGCAACACGGTTTTCTAACAGATGATAGGAATCCGCAAGCTGTTCCGACATTTGGTTAAACAGCTCGAACGCATTTTTTAAATCCTGCCCTTTATCACCAATGCTTTTACTCGCTGGCAATGGCGCGGCGAGCGGTTCATTTGAATTAGCTGCCAACAAGCCCGCACGCGCTTTGGCATTGGCATTGGCACTAACCTTGATCACATTGGAAACTGCTTGCGTCATATAAACCCCATCTCAACTGCAGGCGCACCTTGTAAAATCTGAACCGTCAATAAACTAACGGGAGTTTTTACTAAACGGCATTATTGAAAGGGTAATTGCAAGCGCAGTGCCAATCTAATTATCTGTTTATTTTCAGCTACTTATGAATATATTGAAGAGCCTGCAGTCAAACTATTGGCTGCGAATAGTTCTATTGCTTGTCGCACAATGTGTGGATCCTTATAATTCGCGCGCACATTAATCCGGCCGCAATCAGGGCATTTCCCGCCCACTTCTCTTATCGGTATTTTCACCATGGAAGCCTTTCTAAGCTCAACCCTCGCTGTTGCAATTGCAGAAATCGGCGACAAAACCCAATTGCTTGCGCTCTTCCTCGCTGCACGCTACGGCCGCCCCTATATCATCAGCCTTGGCGTGTTAATCGCCACCATCGTCAACCATGCGCTTTCAGCTTGGCTCGGCACAGTATTAGCCGATGTGATTCCCGCTGATTGGATTCGCTGGATCATCAGCGGCAGCTTTTTTGCCATCGGCCTTTGGCTGTTGATTCCTGACAAAGAAGACGACGACATGGGTCGCTTCGCCAACTACGGCCCTTTTGTCGCAACACTCGTTTTATTTTTTCTGGCGGAAATTGGCGATAAAACGCAAATCGCCACTGTTATTCTCGCGGCAAAATACAATGCAGATGTGTGGATGACCTGTGCGGTCATTGCGGGAACAACATTCGGAATGCTGCTTGCCAATGTGCCAATTATTTTTGCGGGGAAATGGTTGATGGATAAATTACCGCTTGGCTTCGCGCACAAAGCCGCCTGCGTTTTATTTATTTTGTTGGGAATTGCGACACTGATAGGAATGGATTAACAGAAACATTTCGCGCGCGCTGGCTGGTTAATCTTTTAAGTACCAGTCATCGCGATAGGTTTTAACCATATCGGGATACAACACGGTCATTACTGTGGCGATAAGACCGTTCACAAAACCTTCCGGGAAAGTCATCAATACAAACACGATGAAATGTTCTTGAGTGGTTGCGAGTTGAATTTCACTACCGGTGATTGAAAACAGCAATAAGGCTGCAATGCCCAACCAGATGCAACTTAGCATCGCACCAAAAAATCCAACACCCCAAAAATAAGTAAATGGATTTTTAAATTTCCAGCGATCTACCAGCCAAAGCACACAACAAGCCCAACTTACCGGCACAGCGACACTCAAACAAAAATCGACCGGCAAGCTACTCAAATCAAACTGCGCTACGGCGACATCCCAATCCAAACTGAGTGCATGCAGTGGTACCTGGTAAATTTCCAACGCGACCAATGCCATCACGCCAATCAACATGGCCAAGTTCCAACCAAATACCATGGTGGTAACTGTCATTAATAAGGGATGGATTGCCAAGGTATCGCGCACTGACACCTGCAATAGCCATATCAACGCGAGTGAAAGCGTAGTCGCAAAAAGCGCATGCTGGCGCGGTTGACTGGCTAGCACTTGTTGCCACGGGGCATGGCGGATTGCCAATAATAAAATGGGCAGCGTGATGCAAAGGGTTAGCCAGAAAAGAAAAGTGTTGGGTGGGAGTAATAGATTCATGCCCATAGTGTAATAGGATTTTATCGGCAGCCTAATTGAATTTAGGCTGCCCGATAAAACCTAACGCACAGAAAAAACTATTGTGTGCCCTTCTCTGTTACACGCTGAATGGCGGTGTCGTAAACAGCATTCGCTTTTTGTTGCTTAGCGTATTTATATTCACGCAACGCATCATTCCATTGCGCTGCCGCTTCATAAATCCGCCCATTATTGTAATGCGAACTTGCACGCACTGTAGCGGCGGTACTGCCACTTGCTAAAGCAATTGCTTTGCGGTTCGCCCAGAGCGCTTCAGCAACCCGACCTGCTTTTTGGAAGGTTAAACCGAGGTTGCTGTAGGCCTGACCGTAGTTGCCATTGAGTTCAATAGCTCCTTGGAAAAAGCTGATGGCTTCATCGTATTTTTTCGCTTGGTATGCTAATTCACCTTTTGTATTTAGTGCCTTGGCACTGGTTTGGCTTGCCGCATCAGAGGTGACATTTTGTACGCTGCTGGTACTGATAACACCCTGGAATTCGGCTGTTTGTAAACGCTCATGCGAATTCACCGTCTTAATGGTATTAAATTCCTGAAATTCACCACCTTCTGTAATCGCAAACACCGTCCACAAATTACCGATCTGATTTGCCGGTACATAGTAAGTGCGGATTAATGTTTGCCCAACATACACAAATACTTTCGCACCACTTTTTGATAAGTAGGCACCGGGATTATCACTGTGCGTGTAATCATGCACCGCGTACACATAGCGTTCGCCGTCGTGTTTACGGCTAAGGGTAATAGTTTCCGGGCCATAGCTGTCGGTATCATCAACATCTAATTGCGCATCAGCTCCGGTCATCTCTTGAAAATAAACATGGTTGCCGGGATAAACAATGTGCGAATCCAAATCTTCAGGCGCTGCGCCCCAGTTAAGCACAATTCGCATACCATCAAGATTGGTCATCACCGGGCTAACGGCATAGGTCATTCCGGCACAGGGGCACTTCACTACTAAATTTGAGTAGCCGGGTGTTTTCACAATCAAGAGTGTATCTGCTGAATCGGCAAAGGTAGCATGTAAACTTGCCTGACCCTGCGCATTGGTGATTCCCGTTACGGATTGTTCACCATTTTTTTGCAGAATTAATGTTGCGTTTTCGATTTTTTTATCTTTAACAGTTGCACTTAAAATTTGCACATCTACATTGGCTGCAAGCGCATTGCAGGTAGCACCAACCGTTAATGCAAAAGCTATTAAACGCAAAGCATTCATTTTTTTCATTGTTATATCCTTGATAGTAAATATCGAGTTAATAAAGTACTGCTAAAAAATAGTAGATTATGATTGTAGCGCGGAGGAGTTAATTAACCCGCGCGTGTTGCCAAAATTGCAGGAATATCCAACGGCTCACGGTATAGCGCGAAATCGGTTTCGCGAGTTTGAATAGCGAGGATAGACATGCGATCAGCAAGTTCATTGCCTTGTACACCAACATGACCATTCACATGCAGGACTTGTACTTTGTCTTTCAGGGTTTGATGCAACGCATAAATTTCTTTTATCAATTCCAAATTTTTAATCTCACCACCCTTTTTTTTCCAACCTGCTTTTTCCCAACCTATCGCCCACTGAATTACACATTGGATGGAGTATTGGGAGTCAGAAAAAACCGCTGCTGTTTTGCCATTGGCAATTTCATCTTTTGCCAATAACAAGCCTTGATGCAACGCATTTAATTCAGCAGTGTTGTTGGTGCCCATGGGGTTATACAAACCATACCAAAGCCCAGCCACTTTATTATCACGATAAACCGCTAAACCAGAACCTGCTTCCCCGGGGTTAGGCTCACAGCCGCCATCGGTGAATATTTTCACCTTTACCGACAGCGCATTTACTTCTGCGGCATCATACGTTTTTATTTTTGCACTGCTCGCCGCCGCTGGCTTACCTGTGCCTGTGCCTGCGCTTGCCTTGGCACTGCCAAAAGCGTCCTCAGCTTCTGCCCGCGTTGTGAAGGATTTATAACGTGCACCATTAAAGCCATCGATGTGTTTTTTGCAGGTGGCCCAATCGGTAAAAATCCCAGTCTCGCGCCCTGACCATATCACATAAAATTTTGAAGCCATTAACTCACTCACTTTTTAATTTTAAGATTACATTGCGTAATATTGAGATTAGCGCGCGCAATATAGCATCACTATCGATTTCAATAAAAAGAGAACGATAAAAAGAGAACAATAAAAAAGGGCGCGACAAATCGCGCCCTCTACCAATAAATATTAAACTGGCAATTTAACGACGACTGATGCGATTCACACCATCTAACGCAGCAACGCGATAGGCCTCAGCCATTGTAGGATAATTGAAAATGTTGTTGAGGAAGTAATGAATATTATTGCCCTCGCCCTTCTGCGCCATAATCGCTTGACCAATATGCACAATCTCTGCAGCCTCAGCACCGAAACAATGTACGCCGAGAATTTCCAAGGTATCGACATGAAACAATAGTTTTAACATGCCCACATCCTCACCACTAATCTGACCTCGTGCGGTATTTTTAAATAACGCGCGGCCAACTTCGTAAGGCACTTTTGCCTGGGTCAATTCAGTTTCAGTTTTACCGACGGAACTGATTTCTGGCAGTGTATAAATACCGGTCGGAACATCTTGCACCAACTTGCATTCATCGCCAAAAATACCACCGGATACTGCGCGGCCTTGGCCATAAGAAGCACTCGCCAAACTTGGCCAGCCAACGACGTCACCTACGGCATAAATATTAGGAACCTGAGTGCAATAACAATTATCAACTTTCAAATTGCCACGGTGATCTGCAGTAAGGCCTGCAGCTTCAAGATTCAATCCATCAGTATTACCGCTGCGGCCGTTACACCACAAAATGGCATCTGCCTTCAAACGTTTACCGGATTTTAAAAATAAGGTAACACTTGAATCGCTCGCTTCTATCGCCTCAAACTCTTCACTGTGACGCACGGTAACGCCACTATCGCGCAGGTGATAACTCAGGGCATCGGAAATTTCATCATCGAGAAATGACAATAAACGCTCGCGGTTATTGATCAAATCAACACGCATACCCAACCCGGAAAAAATCGAAGCGTATTCACAACCAATCACACCCGCACCATAAACAATAATATGGCGTGGTGTATGTTGCATGTCCAGGATGGTATCGCTGTCGTAAACACGTGGATGATTGAAATCGACATCAGCAGGACGATAAGGGCGCGAACCTGTGGCAATAACAATATTTTCAGCTGCGATGGTTTCAATACCACCATCCAATTGCAATAAACTTACCGTATTGGCATCAATAAAAGAGGCTTGGCCAATGTGCACATTAACGCGGTTACGCACATAAAAATTGGTGTGTAATTCGACTTGCTTGGGAATTACCTTAACGGCGGATTGCAGCACACGCGGGAAAGTTAAACGGCGGCTGTCACCGATTTCACGAAATAAACTATTACTTTTGAATTGGATAATTTGCTTAACAACATGACGCAATGACTTGGAAGGAATTGTTCCCTTATGTGCACAACTACCGCCCACCAGTGCCCTATTCTCTATCACACCGACCCGCTTGCCAGCCTTGGAAGCTGCTATCGCTGCAGCTTCTCCCGAGGGGCCGGAACCGATAACTAAAAGATCGTAGCTGTGATCTGCCGACTTTTTACGACCAGTCAATTTATTCCCCTTAATCTTATTAACCGAATGTCTTAATAGTCTAGCAACAATTATTCCGTTTTACTTTTTAGATGGCTTGCTAGCGTCATAAGAAAGATCATCCACACCCACGCTTTTAGAGACAGGAGCGGCTTTTTGCTCTGCACATTTGGCTTCGTCGCCACCGCAAAGCTCGCAAACGTAATTGGGATCGCCCAATGCTTTACCTACACCGCCACATGAACCGGTAATAGGTTTGCGCCCAGCCAACACGCTGATTGAAAGTGCAAAAGCTAAAAATAGCATCACTACTAGAGTAACCAGAAGAACTGTCATGATCGACTCCTACTATAAAAAATTAATTAAACAAAACTTACCGATACTAAAAACAAAAAACGAGGCAGGTTACCCAGCCTCGTTTTCCTTATGCGTTAACCACCGAAGTCGTCGAGCAAAATGTTATCGTCTTCAACTCCCAGACTTTTCAACATTTTAATCACGGCGGCATTCATCATTGGCGGGCCACACATGTAAAACTCGCAATCTTCTGGCGCCGGATGATCTTTCAAATAATTCTCGTAGAGAACATTGTGAATAAATCCGGTCATGCCTGACCAATTATCCTCTGGCTGAGGATCGGACAATGCAACATGCCATTTGAAGTTTTCATTTTCATTTTGCAACATGTCGTAATCTTCTTTGTAGAACAGCTCACGCAAAGAGCGCGCGCCGTACCAGAAAGTCATTTTACGATCAGTTTTCAAGCGACGCAGCTGATCAAAAATATGTGAGCGCATGGGTGCCATGCCCGCACCACCACCGATAAAGACCATTTCGTTGTTCGTTTTCTTAGCAAAGAATTCACCAAAAGGACCGTATACAGTGATTTTGTCGCCTGGCTTGAGGCCAAACACAAATGAAGACATCTGGCCTGGTGCTATACCTTGTGATTTGGGCGGTGGAGTTGCAATACGAATATTGAACTTCACTACACCTTTCTCATCCGGGTAGTTAGCCATTGAGTAAGCGCGTATTACCGGCTCAGTCACTTTTGATTCCAAATTAAAGAAACCAAAACGCTCCCAGTCACCGCGATACTCAGGCTCAATCGCAAAGTCAGAGAACTTAACGTGATGTGGCGGGCACTCAAGCTGCACATAACCACCTGCACGGAAATCTACACTTTCACCATCGGGCAAACGCAGAGTTAATTCTTTAATGAAAGTAGCAACGTTAGGATTTGATTCCACTGTACATTGCCACTGCTTAACACCAAAGACTTCTTCCGGAACATGAATTTTCATGCTTTGCTTTACCGGAACCTGACAGCTCAAACGCCAACCTTCATTTTGCTCACGACGATTAAAGTGAGCCTCTTCCGTAGGAAGAATAGAACCGCCACCATCGTTCACAATACATTTACATTGGGCACAGCTACCGCCACCACCACAAGCAGATGCGAGAAAAACATTACTCGCTGCGAGTGTTTGCAGCAATTTACCGCCCGCGGGAACAGTAATAGTTTTCTCATCATTGATAAGAATTTGTACATCACCGCTGTTAACCAATTTAGCTTGTGCAGCAAGAATGATCACCACCAGTGCGAGCACTATGAAAGTGAACATTCCTACGCCTAATAAAATCTCAGTAGTCATTAAGATATTTCCTCGCTTCGATTAGAGTGAGATTCCGCCAAAAGACATAAAGCCTAATGACATCAATCCCACAGTAATAAACGTAATACCCAAGCCACGAAGACCTTCAGGCACATCAGAATACTTCATTTTTTCTTTAATACTTGCCAGTACTACAATCGCAATTGCCCAGCCAGCACCAGAACCAAAACCATAAACCACGCTTTCAGTAAAGTTGTAGTCACGTTCGATCATAAACAGGGAGCCCGCCATGATTACGCAGTTCACAGTAATCAATGGAAGGAATACACCCAACGCGTTGTAAAGCGCAGGCATGTATTTATCCATCACAATTTCCATGATCTGTACAATCGCAGCGATTACACCGATGAATGAAATAAAACTGAGGAAGGTTAAATCAACTCCAGTCACACCAGCCCAAGCCAAAGCATCTTCTTTCAAAAGATACGTAAGGATGAGGTTATTAGCAGGAACCGTTAACACCTGAACTACAATAACAGCGATTCCCAAACCAATCGCTGCGTTGATTTTCTTGGACATGGCCATGAATGAACACATACCCAAGAAAAACGCGAGCGCCATATTTTCAATAAATACGGAGCGAACTAATAAACCTATTAAATGTTCCATTATGCAATCTCCTGGGTAACTGTGGAGTTAGGAGCAATTTTGTATTCCACTTTTTCCACCTGATTTTTCTTCCAGGTGCGCATTCCCCAAATAATCATGCCGATCAGAAAGAAGGCACTGGGTGGCAATAACAACAGGCCATTAGGAACATACCAGCCACCATCAGCAGCCAATGGAAGTACTTGCATACCAAACCATTTACCTGCACCGAAAACTTCGCGAATGGTACCTAGTACCAATAACAATACTGAATAGCCCAATCCATGACCTATACCATCCCAAAAACTCGCCATAGGTGGGTTTTTCAATGCAAATGCTTCAGTACGACCCATTACGATACAGTTAGTAATAATCAGACCAACAAACACCGATAATTGCTTACTGATGTCATAGGCAACTGCTTTCAGGATCTGATCAACAACGATTACCAGAGCCGAAATGATCACCATCTGGGCGATGATACGTACGCTGTTGGGAAGGTAGTTGCGTACCAGCGATACAAAGAAGCTGGAAAATGCCACAACCAAGGTTAACCCAATGGCCATTACCAGGCTGAACTTAACGCTGGACGTTACTGCCAATGCAGAGCAGATACCCAATATTTGCAAAATAACCGGGTTATTTTCAAAAATTGGTTTTGTGAGGAGATCTTTCGTTTTCGTACTCATGATTAGGCCTCGTCATTTTTCAAATTAGAGAGGAAAGGTTTAAAACCACTGTCACCCATCCAGTACTTGACCAAATTGCTAACACCGACACTCGTTAAGGTAGCGCCAGCCAAACCGTCAACTTTATGTTCAGCATCGGCAGTCGCAGAATCAACATGCCCCTTGATAACATTCACTTTCACTTCACCTGAATCCGAGTAAATTTTCTTACCCAGCCACAGGGATTTCCAGTTTGGATTATCAACTTCACCACCCAGTCCGGGAGTTTCAGCATGAGAATAAAAACCGAAACCAAGAACAGTATTCAGGTCTTTATCCAGTGCAATAAAACCAGACATAGTTGACCACAGCCCTTTACCGCGCACAGGAAGAATTACGCGGCTCAATACGCCTTGGTCATCATTAACCAAAAAGACCTTGGCGTATTTTTCACGCGTGATCAACTTGGCAATGTCCTCTTCCGGCTCCAGTTGTACAAACATACCGGGGCGTTTTGCAGAAGCAACCTGGTCAAACTTGTTAACATCCTCAATAGCATCGGTGAACTTACCCGTTTCCAAATCGACAATTTTCACTTGGATTTTTGAAAACTGTTCCTCTAAGGAGACATTTTCCTGGTACATACCCGCCACTTTCAAAACGTTCTTTTGAAAATCGAGGACCTTGTTAGCTTCCTGATGTGGTCTCAATAATACCGCAGAACCAGCTACCAGTACGGATGCCACCAGACACATAATTAATGTGACTGTGACGGTGTATTTTGCTGTTTGTTGGTTAGCCACGCGCCAGTCTCCGTTTAATGTTGGATTGAACGACGAAGTAGTCGATGGTTGGAGCAAACATGTTGGCAAACAGAATTGCTAGCATCATGCCCTCTGGATAGGCGGGGTTAACCACACGAATGGTGATTACCATAAAACCTATCAATGCACCGAAAATCCACTTGCCTGTGTTCGTCATAGAGGCAGACACAGGGTCAGTCGCCATAAAAAACAGGCCAAAAGCAAAGCCACCTAAGACAAAGTGCCACCAAAATGGCATTTGGAACATTGGGTTTTTGCTATCTGCACCCACCCAGTTATAAAGCAGCACAGTCAGTACAGTACCCAGCAAAACACCTAGCACAATACGCGTAGAAGCAATGCCCATCACCAACAACGCAATACCACCAATCATTAATGCCAATACTGAGGTTTCACCGATAGAACCTTGCTCAAAACCAAGGAATGCATCCATCCAAGTAACGTGACCCGCCAAGGCATCCATACCGTTTTGTGCAGCGATCGAAAGTGAAGTAGCGCCGGTGTAACCATCAACCGCCGTCCAAACTGCATCGCCCGACATTTCTGCAGGATAGGCAAAGAACAGAAAAGCACGACCAGTAAGTGCTGGGTTAAGGAAGTTTTTACCAGTACCACCAAAAACTTCTTTACCAATGACTACCCCGAAGCTGATACCCAAGGCCGCTTGCCACAGAGGCAAATCAGGTGGGCAAGTCAGGGCAAACAGGATGGAGGTTACGAAGAACCCTTCGTTAACTTCATGACCCCGAACCATCGCAAACCACACTTCCCAAATACCACCGACGATAAATACCGTGGCATATATAGGAAGGAAGTAGGCAGCACCCAGCACAAGATTGTCCCAAATGCTATCAGGGTTGTGTCCGGCAAACATCGCTGTCAAAGCACCGTGCCAGTTGTCAATACCGGTTGCACCGGTTGCCGCGAGAATAGTGTTTGCCTGCAAGCCAACGTTATACATACCGAAGAACATTGCAGGAAATGCGCAAAGCCATACGGTGATCATAATACGTTTCAAATCGACACCATCACGTACGTGGGCGGTGGATTTGGTTACATCAGCAGGTTTGTAGAAAATGGTGTCTGCTGCTTCATAGAGTGCATACCATTTTTCGTATTTGCCGCCTTTATGGAAATGCGGCTCCATATTGTCGAGTATCTTTCGCAGACTCATCAATTAGCCCTCCTGCTCAATGCGACTAAGGTTGTTGCGCAGAATCGGGCCGTATTCGTATTTGCCGGGGCACACAAAAGTGCACAACGCCAAATCCTCTTCGTCCAGTTCAAGGCAACCCAGTTTCTGTGCCATTTCGGTATCGCCCACAATCAACGAACGCAGCAATTGTGTTGGCAGGATATCCAGCGGCATCACCTTCTCATAGGAACCTACCGGTACCATGGCACGCTCTGAACCATTAGTAGATGTAGTGAAACCGAAGGCTTTGGAGGGAAGCAATTTGGAAATGTAAATTCCCAGCACAGAGAACTTATTAGTGCCAGCGCGCAGGTAGTGAAGCATTTCGCGCTCACGGCCCTCAAGCAATACACTCACTTGATTGTGGAAACGACCAAGGAAGCTCAAGTTGCCATGCGAACGACGACCACCAAATACCGAACCGGAAATCACACGATTTTCACCCGCTTTGGTTTGACCTTGCGTCAGTTCGCCAAGATTGGCACCAATACGAGTGCGCACTAAACGCGGACGTTCAACTTGCGGACCTGCTAGCGCAACAACACGCTCAACATTTAATTTGCCGCTAGTAAATAACTCACCAACCGCAATCACGTCTTGATAGCCAATAGTCCACACAGTTTTACGAGAATTAACCGGATCAAGGAAGTGGATATGGGTACCCGGATTGCCCGCCGGATGAACGCCTGCAAAGGTCTCAGTAACGATATTGCTGCCCTGCCCTTTGGGAAGATCGCCACCTTCAGCTTGGCAAACAAATACTTTGCCTTCAGTCAAACGTGCCAAAACAGTCAAGCCATTTGCAAAAGCATCTTTTTTGCCAGCAATAACGACTTGGGGATTAGCTGTTAATGGATTGGTATCAATTGCCTGCACAAAAATCGAACTTGGTTTTGAATCCAATGCTGGAGCTTTGCTGTATGGACGAGTGCGCAATGCAGTCCAAAGACCAGATTGCACTAAATTTTGCTGAACACTTTCACGTGATAAACCAGCCAAATCAGAAGTCGAATATTTAGCAAACTCGATGGCATCATCGCCTTCCACATCAATTACCACTGAGTGGAACACGCGCTGGTCACCGCGATTAATCGCGCTTACCGTACCTGATGCAGGAGCAGTGTAAATAACACCGGGGATCTTTTTATCAGAAAACAATTCCTGACCGAGTTTGACTTTATCACCAACCTGTACCGCCATAGTGGGCTTCATACCATGGTAATCAAACCCGATTAAAGCTACCTGGCGAACCTGCGGGCCATCTTCAATAGATTGATTGGGGCTGCCAGTAATGGGCAAATCCAATCCTCGACGAATCTTTATCATACGTCTCTGCCTAGTCGTTCGTGTGGATGTAGACCTGGTAACCCAGGCCGCGAGAATTGCGAAACAAGAAAAATCCCAGCCAGCTATGGATTTCCGGTTACATCCTGGCGGGAACCGGGTCGATTTTGGGGGGATTGCCTGCTTTCGCAACAGTTCTGATTGAAGCTTCTACGACGGAAACATCAATCAAAACAACAAGGCCAGCAACTTTCAAATTTAAATCGACCAATAGTGGTGTATTTCACAGCCAATAAGTTGATTTATCGAAGGTTTTGGTCGGCCTTAGAGTAAAACGGGGCGATTATAATCGGCGCGGAAAGTAATAACCATAGCCGATAAAGGGTTTTGCCCCACGAATGAACACTAAGCGTGCACTGAGGAAAGAAAGAAAGGTAATTTACAGAGCGCCCGCTTGCACTATCAACAAACGCTCTGTGAAGTTTTTTAGTGTAAGTTGTTAATAAACTCCAGCGCAGGTTGCGGATAGACACCCAACCAAAGTACTAACAGAGCCATCACTATCACTACGACACTGCTAGCACTTGGCGTGGCAACAGCTGGAGAAACAGAAGCGGGCGCGCGGATAAACAACGCGACCATTAAACGCAAGTAATAATACAAACCCAAGCCGCTACCGATAATTAGTGCTGCCAGTAACACCCAACTGCTTGTATTTACGCCAACAATGAAAATGTAGAATTTGCCGATAAAACCAGCGGTTAATGGGATACCCGCAAGCGACAACATTATCAATGCCATAGCTCCCGCCAACCAAGGGTTGCGCCAGAACAGACCGCGATACTGACTGATGTCATCCTGATCCTCCGCATCACCCGCGCGTGACAAGGCACTGATAACACCAAAAGCACCGAGACTGGTTACAAGATAGGCCAACAGATAAACGTTGATACTTTCCACCGCCACTGAATTGCCAGCGACCATGGCAATCAACAGATAGCCCATGTGAGCGATTGACGAGTAGGCCAACATACGTTTCACATTATTTTGGGTTAATGCGAGAAAGTTACCCACGGCAATCGAGACAATGGCGAGCACCACAAAAATGGGCTGCAAAAAGAAAGTGAGCTCTGATGGAACTTGCAGTAAGAAGCGGATCAAGACTGCAATCACCGCGACCTTACTAACAGTGGCAAGGAAAGCACCCACCGGTGCCGGTGCACCTTGATAAACATCAGGTGTCCATAAATGGAACGGTGCTAAAGATAATTTAAAGCAAAGCGCAATAGCGATCATCGCGACACCAAAACCTGCCAAATAAGCATCACTGCCCGGCAATTTATGACTCAACTCTGCAAAAGACAATGTGCCGGTTTGGGCATAAATTAATGCCATACCAAACAACATAAACGCCGAAGCCGCAGCAGACAAAACCAGATACTTTATACCTGCCTCCAGCGAACGGTTGCGCTCATGGGTATAAGCAACCATGCCGTACACAGGTACTGACAATAATTCGAGGCCAATAAAAAATGAGGCCATATGGTTGCTGGATACCAGAATTAATCCACCGACAACCGCGATCAGCAACAGCATGTAAATTTCTTCTTTATTGTTGCCGTAACTATCTAAGAAATTGCGCGAAAATATGGCACATACAAAGCCTGCAATAATAATTAACGCCGAATAAAAATACGCAAATCCATCGATTAACAATAAACCGGTAACAGGTGTTGCAATGCGATCCACAGCAAAGCCATCAATCGCAAAGATGGATACCAAGCTGGCAAACAAACCAATAAGCGTCACCCCATAACTGGCATTGTGATGACGCTTAATAGCAATACCGAGCATCACCAACACTGTAGTGAGGCTTAATACAATAACGGGCAATATAGGTAAAAAAGTGGCTGCTGTTAAATTCATGATGATCTCATGGTGCGACAATAGAAGAGGCAGGAATCAAGGGCACTGAAACCCCGACTGGCGCATAGGTTTGCTGGATAAATGTCATTGCATCTACTGACACATTCAACAGCGGTTGCGGATAAAAACCGACAGCCAATAAAATCACCGCCAGTGACACCACCAAACTCATTTCGCGTAAAGAAAGATCTGCTAAAGGCCGATCTGATTTTGACTGACCAAATAAAGTGCGATGAATCAAAATCAAGGAATACACACCAGCCAATACCAAACTTGCAGTGGCGATAATGGTAATCACTGGAGCAACCTTAAATGCGCCTAAGAGAATTAAGAACTCGCCGATAAAATTGGCGGTACCCGGAATACCTAATAAGGCCGCAGCAAAAAACATTAACAACGCAGGCAAATAATTAAGACGTGCCCACAAGCCACCCATTTCACGCATGTCGCGCGTACCTAATCGCTCGTAGAGCTGCCCACTTAAAATAAACAAACCACCAGCACAAACACCATGCGCCAACATTTGAATCGCCAATCCTTGCAAGGTGAGTAAATTGCCAGAATAAATACCAATCAACACAAAACCCATATGAGAAATACTGGTGTAGGCAATCAGACGTTTGATATCGGTTTGTACAAATGCGAGGAAGGCGCCGTAAAATATACCGACCAAACCCAGCACCATTGCAAAACTGGCAAACTCTTGCGAGGCTTCAGGAAAAAATGGCAAAGTAAAACGCAACATACCGTAGCCGGCGGTTTTTAATAAAATACCAGCGAGATCAACACTACCGGCAGTTGGCGCTTCTGCATGAGCATCAGGCAACCAGGAGTGAACAGGAACAATCGGCAACTTAACTGCAAAACCAACAAAGAAGCACAACATCAAACCAAATTGTAATTCTGCACTCATGTATTTATGCGCACCGAGCAAGGTTTCGTAATCAAAACTGATTTGATGGGTTGCTTTATAATTGACTAATACCAACGCCAATATGCCAACCAGCATGACCAAACCACCCACTTGGGTGAAGATAAAAAATTTAGTCGCCGCACGTACCCGCACCGCTTCGTTGTGTTGAGAATGCCCCCACAAAGCAATGAGAAAATATACTGGAATTAACATCATTTCCCAAAAGAAGAAAAACAACATCATATCCAGCGCGAGAAATACCCCCATCACACCCGCAAGACTCCACAACAAATTCATATGGAATGCGCCAGTGCTTTTAGTAATTTCTTTCCATGAGCAGCCCACAGCCATAACGCCAAGCAAACCGGTGAGTAACACCATTACCAGCGACAAACCATCCAAGCCAAAATGAATACTGACACCAAGCAATGGAATCCAGGGATACTGCTCTTCAAGCTGCCAGTGCAAGCCGCTCACTGCTGTTGTTGCAGTAGCGCCAGAATAATCACCGCTCAACCACAGGCTTACACCCATAGCCAATACGATAGACATACTAATAAGGGCAACCCAACGTGGGATGCCGGCACCTAATCGTTCGCTCAGCAAGCACAGCAGGCCACCAATAAACGGAATTAGGATCAGTGCCGAAAGAATCATGGTCTGGCCTATCCTTCTAGTTGTTAAACGTAATTTGTAAAAATAAAACCGAGCCTAGTATCGCCACTGCCCCTATAGCAATACTAGTGGCATACCAACGTAGGCGACCATTCTCGGTGAGACTCATCGCCGTGTTACCAAATTTTGCAAATTGCGGAATCAACCCAAATAATTTGTCGATCACGTCATGGCGATTTAATTTAGCGATCAACAAATAAGGTTTTACAAACAGCCAATCGTAGAGCCAATCAAAACCACAGCCATCACGGAACACTGGCGACAAGATGCGGCCAATTGCACTCTGTGCAATAATTTTTGCAGGGCGGCGCTCTCCCCAGAAGAAAATCGCCGAGATAATTAAACCGACAATGCCAGTACCAATTGCCAACAGTTCTACATGGTGTTTTGCCTCTTCAGTCGCAGTGGTGACAAACGCAGGCAGAACACCTTCCAATGGTTGATGAATATAGGCGCCGACAAATGTAGACAACACCAACAACACACCCAGTGGCAACCAATAAGAAACACCATGAATCGCGTGCGCATGTGTTTTTTCTTCGCCATGGAAGACGATAAAAATCAAACGGAAGGTATAGATGGAAGTGAATAACGCCCCCACTAAGCCTGCCCAGAATAAATTAGTGTGACCACTGGCATAAACTTGCCAGAGAATCGCATCTTTACTGTAGAAACCAACGGTAAGGAATGGAAATGCAACCAGAGCGCCGCCCCCAATCAAGAAGCACGCATAAACAAATGGAATCTTTTTCCAGAGCCCACCCATTTTGAAAATATTTTGCTCGTGATGACAGGCAATAATGACGGCACCTGCAGAAAGAAATAGCAGCGCCTTAAAAAAGGCGTGCGTCATCAAATGGAAAATCGCCGCGTCCCAAGCACTCACACCCAATGCTAAAAACATGTACCCAATCTGGCTCATAGTTGAATAAGCCAGCACACGTTTAATATCGGTTTGCACCAGTGCGGAGAATCCGGCAATCAAGAGCGTAGCGGCACCTACAACACCAACCAGCAATAAAATATCGGGCGCCAATTCAAATACACCGTGCGTGCGCGCAATTAAATAGACACCAGCAGTAACCATGGTAGCGGCATGAATCAATGCTGAAACGGGTGTAGGGCCTGCCATCGCATCGGCCAACCAGGTTTGTAACGGCAGCTGCGCAGATTTACCCACGGCACCACCTAATAACATCAGCGATGCAGCAACCACCATAGGATCACCAGCAGCCCATTTTTGCGGCGCTAACACTAAAATTTGTTGGATATCCAAGGTACCCAGTTGTTGGAAAATAATAAAAATACCGATAGCCATAAATACGTCACCCACACGGGTGACCGTAAACGCTTTAATTGCCGCTTCACCATTGGCACGATCAGAATAATAAAAACCAATCAATAAATAACTGCACAGACCAACACCCTCCCAACCCAAATATAAAAGGCCGAGGTTGTCGCCCAATACCAACAACACCATGCTGGCGACGAATAAATTCATGTAGGAAAAGAAACGCTCGTAAAATACTTCGCCACGCATATACCAAGAGGCAAAAAGATGGATAAAAAAACCAACGCCGGTGATTACGCCCAACATTGTGAGTGATAAACCATCCAGATGCAGACCAAAGCTCGCGTTAAAGTCACCCACCTGCATCCAATTCCACAGGGTTTGTACATAGTGGCCGCCCTGCTCTACATGATTTAAAAAATCGATACTGACATACAGCGTCGTCAGCGCTGAAAGGCCGACTGAGCCTACGCCAATAATTGCAGCGATATTTTCAGAAAGCCGGGTACGTAATGTGGCCAATAAAAGAAAACCAATCGCGGGAAATAAGAAAGTTAAAAAGAGAAGATTCATCCGCGCATCTCACTTGCCACATCAATATCAAGGGAATGGTGACGACGATAAAATTGCAACACTATCGCCAAACCGATACTTGCTTCCGCTGCTGCCAGCGTCAAAATCAGAATAAACATGACCTGCCCATCAGGCTGACCCCAACGGCTACCTGCAACAACAAAAGCCAGCGCAGCGGCATTCATCATGACTTCAAGGCACATCAATAAGAATAGGATATTGCGGCGAATCATTACGCCAACCAAACCTAGCACGAAGAGCACTGCGGCAACTGCCAAGCCCTGCTCCATAGGTATTGCTATCATTTACGCACACCTTTTTCGATTAAGCGCCACGCGCTTATTTTTAATATCAATAATCTGTTCCGGAGATAAACTTCCCGAAGCATAAAAATTTAATTAGTTATTTTGGTCGTCGCGTTTACCGAGATGATAAGCCGCTACCAATGCAGCAAGCAGCAACAGCGACGCAAGTTCAACAACCAATAAATAGGGACCAAACAATGCTATGCCCACATGCTTGGCATCTACCAGAGTGTGACCCGCTTGGTGCCAACTACCCTGCGCCAACAAATACAACATTTCACCTAACAACATGACTGCAAAAATACTCGGTGCAATCCAGGTTTTTGGTGTAAGCCATATTTTTTCCTGGGTGGCTGCCGCTGGCCCGATGTTGAGCATCATCACCACGAACACAAACAACACCATGATCGCACCTGCGTAGACAATTACCTCCAAAGCACCGGCAAAAGGCGCGCCGAGCATAAAGAAAATAACGGCTACCGCTAATAAAGAAACGATCAAACTTAGCAGTGCATGGATCGGATTGGTGTTGGTAATAACGCGCAGCGTTGCATAAATTGCGATGGCTGCCGCTATGTAAAATAAAATTTCCATTCAGCTAATCTCAAAATAATGAATGCTTGTAAAAATCAAGGCAGCAAACTTTTCACATCAATCGGTTGGGCTTCATTTTGCGCAGCACCTTTTGGCTTGCCAGCAATCGACATACCGGAAACACGATAAAAATTGTAATCCGGGTTTTTACCCGGCCCTGAAATCAGCAAATGTTCTTTTTCATAAACCAAATTTTGGCGATTGTATTCCGCCATTTCAAAATCGGGTGTCAATTGAATTGCTGTTGTTGGGCAAGCCTCTTCGCACATGCCACAAAAAATACAGCGCGAAAAATTGATGCGGAAAAACTCCGGATACCAACGACCATCATCACGCTCGGCTTTTTGCAGCGAAATACAACCGACCGGGCATGCAACCGCACACAGGTTACAAGCCACACAGCGTTCTTCACCATCCGGGTCGCGAGTCAACACAATACGGCCGCGATAGCGCGGCGGCAAATACACTTTTTCTTCCGGGTATTGAATGGTATCGCGCTTGCGAAAACCATGTCCAAACACCATCAACATGCTGCGTATTTGTGTTCCTGTTCCCGCAATAAGCGAAACAATATTTTTCACCATAATCTTTACCTCAAACCGCCGGGGAATTCAGCAGCACAACCGCTGCGGTCACTAACAAATTAACCAGCGTTAAGGGCAAACACACCAGCCAGCTAAATTTCATTACGTGATCATAACGAGGGCGTAACAACGAACCGCGCACCAGAACAAACAGCATAATAAAGAAACAGGTTTTTCCTAAAAACCACAAAATCCCTGGAATAAAATCAAGATAAGGCAAAGGTTTCCAGCCACCAAAGAATAAAGTGACAATCATCGCAGATACCATCACCACACCGATGTATTCAGCCACAAAGAACATGCCCCACTTCATACCGGAATATTCAATGTGATAACCATCCGCCAACTCTTGTTCTGCTTCTGGTTGATCGAAAGGATGGCGGTGAGTTACTGCAATGCCGGCGATCATAAATGTGCAGAAACCAAAAAATTGCGGAATAATATTCCAAAGATCAGATTGTGCTTCGACTATTTCGCGCAGATTAAATGAACCGGCTTGCACCACTACGCCCATCAATGCCAACCCCATAAACACTTCGTAACTCAGGGTTTGCGCAGCAGCGCGCAAACCACCCAGCAGCGCATATTTGTTGTTCGACGACCAAGCTGCAAACATGACTGAATAAACGGCAAGACCCGCCATACCAAAGAAAAATAACAAGCCAATATTTAAATCGATAACACCCCAAGTTGCGGTTACGGGTATTACCGCCATTGATAACAATAAAGTTCCCATAGCAATTGCAGGCGCTAAACGAAACGTCAATTTATCGGCAAAGGGCGGCGTCCAATCTTCTTTAAAAAACATCTTTAACATGTCAGCCACAATTTGGAACATACCGTAAGGACCAACACGGTTTGGACCATAGCGGTCTTGCCACCAAGCCAATAATTTACGCTCAACCAGACTGAGGTAGGCGGCAACTAAAACCGTGCCGAATAAAATTACCAAGCCTTGAAATACCGTAAAGAAAATATGCCCCAGCTCAGGCGTGATCCAGGAAAACATTACGCGGCCTCCTGCATAACTTGCGCCCAGGTTTCACCAACAAATGCAGGCACACCCGCAAGTCCTACCGGCAAGCCGACACTTCCTGCTGCCAGGGTGGCACTGATTTTTACTGGCAAGCGAATATTTTGGTTCGCGATACGCACAATGACGGTTGCGTTCTCTTTTACACCCAAGCGAACTGCATCTTGCGTAGCAATTGCGGCATAAGCTGCAGGAATTTTTTCATCGACAACTGAGGCTTGCGCCGATAACTCTTCGCTACCAAAAATATGATAGAGCGGCGCAATACGCCATTTGGTTGCCGATGCAACAAAGGCTGCAGGAATTTCATTGAAATAGTCAAAGTTACCATCGGTACGCACTTCAATTAAACGCGAACCTGCGTCACCTTTTCGTGAAGAACCACCGACTTCGTCTTGAAACTTATTCCAGGCTTGCGGTGAGTTCCAACCCGGTGCCCAAGCAAACGACATCAGTGACGCTGGATTTTCTGCGCCGACATAACCTTCCATCGAATGCGTTAACGCCGAATCTTTATCTTGCGATGAACGGGTTTCATGCACGTTAATATTCGCGCGCATAGACGTGCGGCCAGAATAGCGACGAGGTTCACGCGCCAACTTCAAGCCTTTAATGCGGAAGCTGGCATTAGGGGCAGCAGTACGAATTGCAGTTAAACTTGGCTCTACCGCAATGCATGCTTCAATCACATCATCCAATTGTGTCCAGGAAAATGGTTTTTTATCCACGCCAGTGTGAATCGCATGCAACCAACGCCAACCTTCTTTGACTTGTACATTGGTGTCGTAAAACGCCGGATCGTAAACCTGAAAGAAACGTTGCGCGCGGCCTTCATTGTTAATCACTGTGCCATCGGTTTCAGCAAAACTTGCACCAGACAATACCAACATCGCTTTATCAACTGTCGCGGTATGTTGGTGATCCAATACTATGACGGTTTTTGCTGCAGCGAGCGCCGCATCCACAAGCTCAGCAGAGGTGCGGCGATATAAATCATTCTCGGCGATGATGACTGCATCAGCAGCACCATTTTTAAGTGCAGCCAACGCATAATCCAATGATTGCCCACCAAAATAACTGACACCCAAGCTATTTACTTCGGGTACAACCAAACTAATGTTGGCCTTTTTTTCACGTGCTTTTAATGCAAGGCCAATATTGGCGGCTGCTTCGATCACACTGAGTGAGCCCGCCGAAGTTCCTGAAACAATCAGCGGAGACTTGGCTGCAATTAATGCATCTGCAATCGATTGCGCTAGCGCACGTTCAGTATCATTAAGGTCTGCAACTGCAGGTGCGCTGTTATCAATTAAATATGCCACTGCAAAACCGAGACGCGCAATATCACCTGCCGTTGCGCGATAAGTTGTAGTAGCCACATCGTCAAGGCGAGTATTTTCAAAGCTGGCGATAAACAGTGGATGCTTGTGATGTTGACCAATATTTTTTACTGCTTCCGCCATCCACTCGGACACTTTTTTCTCAGCGGCCATCTCGGTAGCTTTGCCTTTTACTGCTTGGCGTACCGCGAGCGCAATCCGTGGTGCAGTTTGGGTAACATCTTCACCCAATATAAAAATAGCATCGTGTTTTTCTATGTCACGTAATGCAGGCGTATGCAAACCGCTGTTTTGCAAAATATCCACAACCAGCTCAATGCGAGTTTGTTCCGCAAGATCAATACCGCTACTAAAATTTTCTTTGCCAACTAACGAGCGCAAAGCAAAGTTGGTTTCAATACTCGCACGTGGCGAACCAATACCAATAACCCGCGTCGCTTTTTGTAAAGCGTCTATCGCCCAATCAAGAGCAGAATCCAAACTGGTAATTTGCAACCCGGACGCATCACGCAATAATGGTTGACGCGGACGGTTTTTATTATTCACATAACCATAACCAAAACGGCCACGGTCGCAGAGGAAATAATGGTTCACTGAACCGTTGTAGCGGTTTTCAATACGACGCAATTCACCATAGCGTTCGCCGGGGCTAATGTTGCAACCCACAGAACAACCTTGGCAAATACTGGGCGCAAATTGCATATCCCATTTGCGGTTGTAACGCTCTGAGTGAGTTTTATCGGTGAATACGCCGGTTGGGCAAACCTCAACCAAATTCCCGGAAAATTCACTTTCCAAGGTGCCGTCTTCAACGCGACCGAAATACACATTGTCGTGTGCGCCGTAAACACCCAAGTCGGTGCCATCGGCATAATCGTTGTAATAACGCACACAGCGATAACAGCCGATACAGCGATTCATTTCGTGGCTGACAAACGGACCCAGCTCTTGATTCAAATGGGTGCGCTTGGTGAAATCATAACGGCGGCTATCATGACCAGTCATTACTGTCATATCTTGCAAATGGCAGTGACCACCCTCTTCACACACCGGGCAGTCATGTGGATGGTTTGTCATCAACCATTCAACAACGCTTGCGCGAAACTCTTTGGCTTCTTCGTCATCGATTGAGATAAACGTATTGTCGGTTGCCGGTGTCATGCATGACATCACCAAGCGACCGCGTTTATCGTCAGCATTGGCGTATTGTTTTACCGCGCATTGACGACAAGCACCAACACTGCCCAACGCCGGGTGCCAGCAGAAATAAGGAATATCCAAACCCAGTGACAAACAGGCCTGCAACAAATTGTCTGCGCCGTTAACGTCTAATTGTTTGCCATCAACATGAATCGTAGCCATGACTTACCTATAACCTTTACGCATTAGCCGCAGCGGTTGCTGGAGCTGCTATGCCTTGTTCAAATTCAGAACGGAAATATTTCAACGCACTTTGCAGCGGTTCCATAGCACCGGGGGCATGCGCACAAAACGTTTTGCCTGGGCCTAGCTGACGCGTGAGTTGCTGCAAAATATCCAGATATTCCGGTTTGCCTTCACCGCGCTCAAGTGCCAGCAACATTTTCACTGACCACGGCAATCCATCGCGGCAAGGTGTGCACCAACCACAAGATTCGCGTGCAAAAAATTGTTCAAGGTTGCGCACAGCGGAGACCATGCTTTGGGTGTGATCAACCACCATCACCAAGCCGGTGCCCATACGGCTGCCTGCTTTCATAATGGTGTCGAAATCCATGGCGAGATCAAGATGATCAGGAGTCAGGAAATCCGTCGATGCACCGCCGGGCAGCCAAGCTTTCAACTGCAAGCCATCGCGCATGCCTCCGGCGTGTTCATAAATAATTTCGCGCGCCGTTGTACCAATCGGTAATTCCCATAAGCCAGGATTTTTTACTTTGCCGGAAGCGCCATAAATTTTGGTGCCGCCATCCGGACTTTTGCCTTGCGATAAACCTTTAAACCAATCCGCGCCACGATTAATGATGTGTGGCAAATTGCACAGAGTTTCTACGTTATTCACGATGGTAGGTCTGCCCCACAAACCGGCGATTTGTGGAAACGGCGGTTTTGCACGCGGATTGGCGCGGCGGCCTTCAAGAGAATTAATTAATGCAGTTTCTTCACCACAAATATAGCGACCTGCACCTGTGTGCACGTGCAGATCCAGACTCCATCCAGAACCTAAAATATTGTCACCGAGATAACCAGCCGCTTCAGCTTGCGCAATCGCCTCATTTAAATTTTTTGCAGCGAGAACATATTCACCGCGCAAAAAAATGTACGCGCGTTTCGCCTGAATTGCGAAACCGGCAATGATCATTGCCTCTACTAACTGATGCGGCAAGCATTCCATCAATAGACGATCTTTAAATGTTCCCGGCTCCATTTCGTCGGCATTGCACACCAAATATTTATCACCTGCATCCGGCCCCATGGGAATTAATCCCCATTTAATACCGGCAGGAAAACCAGCACCGCCACGGCCGCGCAAATTGGCGTCTTTCACTGTGGCTTGCACATCGGCTGGCGACATACTAGTGAGCACTTTACGCACGGCAACGTAACCGTCATGCGCTTCGTATTCTTTGATATCGACAATTGCCTGATTATTAACAATGCGATAGGTCAGCGGCTTCGTTTCACCGAGATTGGCAGAAATACTATTGTTGGAAAGCGTCATACGTATTTCTCCAACAAAGATGGAATTAGTTCCGGAGTGAGATTGGTATGCGTGTCGTCGTTAATCATCATCACTGGTGCTTTGTCGCATGCCCCCAGACAACAAATTGGCAAGAGCGTGTAGCGATTATCAGCAGTCGTTTGACCAAGGCCAATATCCAGCTGCTTGATGATTGCATCCTGCACCACTTCGTAATCATTCAAATGGCAAGCGATGCTGTCGCACACCTTAATAACATTACGGCCTACGGGGCGACGAAAAATCAAATTATAAAATGTCGCCACGCCTTCAAGATCCGGCGCAGAAATTCCGAGCAAATCCGCCACTGGTTGAATCGCACCGTCGGGCACCCAGCCGTGGCGACGCTGAATCACTTTTAATGCATCAATCGACGCTGCACGCGCATCATCATAGTGATGAATATGGTGCTCAATTTCAGCGCGATCTTCATCAGCCAGAACATAGGGTTCTGCTTTAGGGCGATTCCCATCAGTATTCAAAAAATCATTGTCAGTACAAATAATCATAGTGTTTTACTTTGAAAATTAGCGGTCAACGTCAGCCATTACGAAATCAATACTGGCCAGGTAAGCAATCAAATCGGGAATCATACTGCCGCGAATAACAGCAGGAATTTGTTGCAAATGCGGGAAGCTCGGTGTGCGAATACGGGTGCGATAACTCATGGTGCCCTGATCGCTGGTCAGGTAGTAACTGTTGATGCCTTTAGTGGCCTCAATCAGCTGACTCGCTTCACCGGCTGGCATAATTGGCCCCCAGGAAACACTCAGGAAGTGCGTGATCAAGGTTTCAATATCCTGCAGGGTTTTTTCTTTCGGCGGCGGGCAAGTCAAAGGGTGATCTGCCTTGTATGGACCTGCTGGCATATTGTCCAAGCATTGTTTGATGATGCGCAGGCTCTGACGCATTTCTTCAATACGCACGATACAGCGATCATAAGCATCACCGTTTTGCGCGAGCGGTACATCAAAATCAAAATTTTGATAGCCAGAATAAGGGCGCGCTTTACGCAAATCGAAATCAATGCCGGTTGCACGCAGACCTGGGCCAGTCACGCCCCAGGCAATTGCTTCTTTGGAATTGTATTGCGCTACGCCAACGGTACGGGTTTTCAATACGCTATTTTTAATTGCGGCTTTAACGTATTCATCCAGACGTTTGGGCATCCACTCAACAAAATCGCGCACCAGCTTTTGCCAGCCATTAGGCAAATCGTGTGCAACACCACCGATGCGATACCAGGCCGGATGCATGCGTCCACCGGTGATAGCTTCAATCACGTCGTAAGCTTTCATACGGTCGGTAAACATAAAGAAAATCGGCGTCATGCCGCCGAGATCCTGAATGTACGTACCTAAAAATAATAAATGGCTGGTGATGCGGAAAAATTCCGCCATCATCACGCGAATGGTTTCTACACGCGCCGGAACTTTAATGCCCGCTAACTTTTCTACCGCAAGCACATAGGGCAAATTATTCATTACCCCGCCGAGATAATCGATGCGGTCGGTGTAGGGAATAAAGCTGTGCCAGGATTGGCGCTCTGCCATTTTTTCGGCACCGCGATGGTGGTAGCCGATATCGGGTACACAATCGAGAATTTCTTCGCCATCCAATTGCAACACAATACGGAAGGCACCGTGCGCACTCGGGTGATTGGGGCCGAGATTGAGGAACATAAAATCTTCATCGGCCGTGCCGCGTTTCATGCCCCACTCTTCAGGATTAAAACGCAGCGCCTCCTGTTCGGAATCCTGCTTGGCCGCGTCGAGCATAAAGGGATCAAACTCAGTCGCACGCGCAGGATAATCTTTACGCAGCGGATGCCCCGTCCAGGTACGCGGCAACATAATGCGCACCAGCAGTGGATGGCCATCAAATTCGATGCCGAATAAATCCCAGACTTCACGCTCATACCAATTGGCGTTGGGCCACAAATTGATAACGCTCGGAACGCTTAAACTATCGGCAGACAACGCCACTTTAATGCGGATATCACTGTTGCGTTCAATCGATAGCAAATGATAAAACACGGTGAAATCAGCAGCGGGCAACCCGTAGCGATGAGTACGCAGACGCTCATCCATTGCGCTCAAATCGTAGAGCATGGAATAAGGGCGCGGCAGATCGCGCAAGAAGCGTAATACTTCAACCACTTTATCGCGTGTCACCCAGAGCGTTGGAACATCGTCTTTGGTGGGCTGGACAATAAACGTTCCTTCACCAAATTCGGCAAACAGTTCACCTATCACTTGGGGCAAAGCGGACGCTAGACTCGCATTCTCGGTCATCGATTGATTCATCACTAAAAATTAATATTTTTAAAAATCGTTAATTAACAGCTGGCTTATACGCCATCAGGCTCGCGCAAATTAACTACTTGAATGCGCTCTTCCTGGTTTACATCGCGCTGCGCTGGCATGACCGGGCGATATACGCCTTGATCACCACCAACCCATGTCAGTGGCCGGCGCTCTTTACCAATCGATTCTTGCAACAACATCAACCCTTGCAAAAACGCTTCGGGACGCGGCGGACAACCGGGAATATACAAATCAACCGGCAAAAATTTATCCACGCCTTGCACGACCGAATAAATATCGTACATACCACCGGAGTTAGCGCAGGCGCCCATGGAAATCACCCATTTGGGTTCCAGCATTTGTTCATAAAGACGCTGTACAACCGGCGCCATTTTGATAAAACAAGTTCCCGCTACCACCATCAAATCCGCTTGACGTGGCGATGCACGAATCACTTCTGCACCAAAGCGCGCCAAATCGTGCGGTGCAGTAAATGCTGTCGCCATTTCAACGTAGCAGCAAGACAAACCAAAATTGTATGGCCAGAGCGAGTTTTTGCGGCCCCAATTAACGGCGCCATGAACCATGTCTTCCAACTTGCCCATGTAAATATTTTTATGAACCTGATCTTCCATAGGGTCACTCACCAACTCACGCTTCTGCTCGGGATAGCGGGTTTGTGAACTATTGGGATCAATACGCGTCAGGGTATAGTCCATGTTGATAGACCTCAGGCTGCTGGGTGATTTTGATTTGAACTAGAAGCACTTGCGTTAGCTTCATCTTTAATGCGACGACGACGTGTCTCTGATGACCAATCCAAAGCGCCAATACGCCAGATGTAAATTAATCCAACCAAAAGAACGAGAACAAAAATAAGCACTTCGATAAAGCCAGGCCAGCCGCTTTCGCGAACCGATACAGACCAGGCATAGAGAAACAGGGCTTCAATATCAAAAATGACGAAGAACATGGCGATAAGATAAAACTTCGCCGAGAGGCGCAGGCGTGCACCGCCTACAGAGACAATACCGGATTCAAACGGCTCGGTTTTGGCGCGGCCAATACTGCGTCCGCCCATTAACACCGGAATCGCCAGCATAAATGCACAAACAAACACGATGCCAAAAATATAAACAGCAAACGACCAATTGTGCGCAATCGAATCCAATGACGACATGAGCGACTCTCCCCAGCAAAATCCAAGAAAGAAAATCCATTTTCGCTAGATGATAATAAATCCTATTGATAGGATCGAATTAGTCTCGCGTAACACGTCGTTGCTTGTTGAAAACGAAAAACCACACAAGCAACGAGGCTATACAAATTGGCGGGCATTCTCTACGGATATTAATAATCAGAATGCAAAAACGGCGTAAATTTCGTTATAAAAAAATCGGTCTTTGAACAATACAAAGGTTGATGAGAATAAGTGGCATTAACAGCCTATTTAAAGGTAGCTGATTTTTCATTAGTTGCTACGAACCGACGCTTGGAGCTGCGGTAGCTCGCGCTATGTAAGATCACGCTTGCAATATTGCAAAGGTAGGTTGTCAGGATACTTTTTTATTTACATAACTAGCACTGGAGCCTTTTTCTTATACAGGTACAATGGCTTATAAATTGGATTCTTATTTTGATTGGCAGCTTATGCCGCTAATTTATAAATACTTTTCTATCTATTCAAGCTGACTGTGTAACGAACAACAGCTACACAGCAATCTGCGACTATTTGAAAACTGTATCTGACTCTATGACCTTATATTCTCCCAGTAAACCACCTATTTCGCATCGTCCGGGCAACCGTCATTATTGGGGTCAGCTATTTGGCAGCGCTCAAGCGCTCACGATTGTGAATGCAGCCAAAGCTTATCAAGGTTTGAGTTTAGTGGTCACCGCCGACACCAGCGCCGCCATTCGCATGGAGAGCGAGCTCTCATTTTTCGCAAAAGGACAAGACCCACTGCCGGTATTGCATTTGGCAGATTGGGAAACACTACCCTACGATACAATTTCACCGCATCAAGACATTATTTCTGAACGCCTGCGCACGCTTTATAAATTGCCCAGCATCAAACAAGGTATTTTAGTCGTTCCGGTGACGACGCTGCTACAGCGGCTGATGCCGCAATCTTATTTAATCGGCAACAGTTTAATGGTGTCGGTCGGTGAGAAAATCGACACTAATCAATTGCGCCAAAATCTGGAGCGCGCGGGTTATCACTGCGTCGATACCGTTTACGAACACGGCGAATTTGCGGTGCGCGGTTCACTCATGGATATTTACCCCATGGGTAGTGATTTACCCTATCGCATTGATTTATTCGATGATGAAATCGAAAGCCTGCGCACCTTCGACCCTGAAAACCAAATGACCATCGACAAAGTCGATAAAATCCAATTATTGCCCGCCAAAGAATTCCCACTTAATAAAACAGGCATCAATTTATTCAAACAAAAATGGTTGGAACGTTTTGATGTCAACCACAAAGCCTGCCCGGTATTTCAAGACGTAAGCGCCGGTATTTCACCACCAGGCATAGAGTATTATTTGCCATTATTTTTTGATGCTTGCAGTACGTTATTTGATTACCTGCCCACCAACACCCAAATTTATGCGCTGGGCGATATCGAAAAATCGGCTGAAAATTTTTGGCTTGAGTTATTGCGTCGCTACGAAAGTCGCCGGGTAGATCCTTTGCGTCCACTCTTGGCACCACGCGATATTTATCTCGCGATTGATGAATTTTTTGGCAATCTGAAAAATTATTCACGCACATTTATCGAGCCAACATCATTAGAAGAAAAGGCAGGCAATTATAACTTTGCCACTGCTGCTGCCCCATCGCTGCCTATTCGCGCCCAATCGGATAATCCGCTCGCTGCCATCCAAGCCTTTTTAATGGAGTTTGATGGTAGAGTTTTATTTTGTGCAGAATCCGCAGGCCGCCGCGAAACATTACTCGAACTATTAGGTCGCATCCGCATCATCCCAACCACGATCAATAGCTGGGATGAGTTTCTTACCCACAAAGAAAAATTAGCGATCACCATTGCCCCACTTGAACAAGGGCTGCTACAAACCAATCCTAAAATTGCGCTTATTTCCGAGTCGCAATTATTTGGTGAGCGAATTCAACAACAGCGACGCCGCAAACAGACGCAAGACAACGCCGATCTGATTGTTAAAAATCTGACCGAATTAAAAATCGGTGCGTCAGTAGTGCATATTGACCACGGTGTTGGTCGCTATCGCGGCTTGGAAACTATCACCATCGATAACCAAACCAATGAATTTTTAACACTGGAGTATGCCGACGAGGCCAAACTTTACGTACCGGTTACCAACTTGCATTTGATCAGCCGTTACGGTGGTGCCGAAGATGATTTAGCGCCGCTACATAGACTCGGCAGCGAGTCATGGCAAAAGGCACGCCGTAAGGCAGCTGAACAAATCCGCGATACTGCAGCAGAATTACTTGAAGTTTATGCGCGTCGTGCAGCGCGTAAAGGCCATAAATTTCCCGACCCTAAACTTGCTTACGAAGCTTTTTCAGCAAGCTTTCCGTTTGAAGAAACCGCCGACCAGCAGCGTGCAATTGAAGCTGTCATGGAAGATATGCTCTCATCCAAACCTATGGATAGATTAGTGTGCGGCGATGTGGGTTTTGGTAAAACCGAAGTTGCAATGCGCGCGGCCTTTATCGCCAGCCATAGCGGCAAACAAGTCGTTATTCTTGCACCCACCACACTGCTTGCCCAACAGCACTATGAATCATTAAAAGATCGCTTCGCCGATTGGCCCATCACCGTCGAAGTGTTGTCACGTTTCCGTACCACTAAAGAAGTAAATCAAGTGTTGGAACGTTTGGCGGAAGGTAAAGTCGATATCGTTGTCGGCACCCACAAACTTTTATCACCGGATATTAAATTTAAAGATCTGGGTTTATTGATTATCGATGAAGAGCATCGTTTTGGTGTAAGACAAAAAGACCAAATCAAAGCTCTGCGCGCCGAGATCGACATTCTCACACTGACTGCTACGCCGATTCCGCGCACACTCAATATGTCGATGGCGGGCATTCGCGATTTGTCGATTATCGCCACCCCACCTGCGCGCCGCTTGTCAGTAAAAACTTTCGTACGCACTTATGATGAGGCGGTAATTAAAGAGGCGATACTGCGTGAAATCCTGCGCGGTGGTCAGGTTTATTATCTGCACAACGAAGTGGATACGATTGAAAAAGTAGCGCGTGAATTACAAGAGTTAATTCCGGAAGCGCGTATTGGCATCGGACACGGCCAAATGCGCGAGCGCGATCTTGAACGGGTGATGTCGGACTTTTATCACAAACGTTTCAATATTATGGTGTGTACAACCATTATCGAAACCGGTATCGATATCCCTAGCGCCAACACCATTATTATTAATCGCGCGGATAAATTTGGCCTCGCGCAATTGCATCAATTGCGTGGTCGCGTTGGTCGTTCGCATCACCAAGCCTACGCCTATTTATTAACGCCGGATCGTCGCTCGATGACCGACGATGCACAAAAACGCCTCGAAGCAATTAGCGCCGCAGAAGATCTGGGTGCAGGTTTTACCTTGGCGACTTACGATATGGAAATTCGCGGAGCCGGTGAGTTATTGGGCGACGAACAAAGCGGCCAAATTCAAACCATTGGTTTTTCACTTTATATGGATATGTTGGATCGCGCCGTAAAGGCGATTCGCCAAGGCAAACAAGCTGACCTTGAAAAAGCGATGAGTGAAGCGATCGAAATCAATCTGCGCATTCCGGCATTAATTCCTGCCGATTACTTGCCCGATGTACATACACGGCTGGTGATGTACAAACGTTTGGCCAATGCCGATAGCGAAGAAGCTCTGCGCGACTTACAAGTGGAGATGATCAACCGCTTTGGCTTATTACCTGAACAAATTAAAAACCTGTTCCGCGTAACGCAAATTAAAATCAGTGCAGAAACTATAGGTATTACCAAACTTGAAGCCAATGCGCGCGGTGGCAAAGTAGAATTTGCCAGCGAAACCCAGGTTGATCCACTGCAAATTGTTAAATTAGTCCAAAGCCAGCCGCGTATTTATAAACTGGAAGGCGCCAGCCAGATAAAATTCTCTATGAATTTGGAAGAAACTGAAAAGCGTATTCAGGCAGTGGTGGATTTACTCACTTATTTAACACCAAAACATTTGCAGTAACACAGACAGCTCATGTGAACCTCTCATCAGGAAACCATACAATGATTTTCGCTCACCCAAAACTACACTTCTGTTTTATTGGTCTAGCAGCACTGGTACTGGCTAGCTCACCTACTCATGCACAGCAAAAAAATGCATCGCATGAAGGTTGGTATCAAGTAGAGATGATTGTAGTAGCGCGCAAGGACGATACCGGCCAGGAACACTGGCCCAGTAATATCAAACTGCGCTATCCCGGTGACTGGGTCGAATTAAAGGATGCTAATGCAACAACAAATAATCCAACCACTGAAAATGTGGCAGGTTCCCAAGCTAATACAACAACTGTCAGTAGTGTAGATCTAACCAAAGAGGCTTTTTATTTACTGCCTGCCGCTGAACGCCAATTAAACGTCCAAGCACAAAAACTACAACGCAGTCCTCGTTTTGAAGTGTTATTTCACAACGCATGGCGGCAGGTGATCACCAATAAAAAATCATCTAAAGCAATTATCATTAATGGTGGACAAACATTTGGCCAACACCAAGCATTGGAAGGTAGTATCCGTTTAAGCGTAGCGACTTATTTTGAACTGCAAACTAATTTGTGGCTGGCACAATTTGATGTCAACGTAGGCCAAGAAATTACCCAGCCATGGCCAGAAATTCCACTGCGCCCAAACTACGGAACTGCAACATTGAATAATTTGTCATTGGATTCAAATGTAGAATTGGAGCAAGCACTGGCATCCGAAAACACTCAATGGTCAAACGGCAACTTCGATGCAACTGCAACAACACCCGAGGCCGATAATTTTGTTACGCGGAAAATAATATTATTGCAGCAAGAGCGCGATATGCGCAGTAGTGAAGTGCACTACATAGATCACCCAGTACTCAATGTGATTATTCAGATCACGCCCTACCCTCCTGTAACGGCCAGTCCTGAGCCAATCACACAATAATTTTTTATCTATAAAAAAACACCGGCGAGTGCCGGTGTTTTTATTTTTAATGCTATTAAATATTAAGTGAAGTTTACCTCAGCCCAGCAAGATAACGTCTTCTGCTTGAAGGCCTTTATCACCTTGTTGTAATTGAAACTCAACGTTTTGACCTTCAGCTAATGAGCGGTAACCTTCCGCACGGATATTTCGGTAGTGCACAAAAATATCCTCACCTCCTTCTCCTCTGGTTATAAACCCATATCCACGCACATTGTTAAACCATTTAACAGTGCCTATTTCACGATCTGCCATATGAAACACCTCTACAGCCTTGATGCTTATTGTTATTTGCTCGGTTTGCTTCATCCGTTGATCGCCAGCACATAGGCTAGCCACATCCACAACCGGGTTTAAAGAACCCCAAAACCCGTGTGGCGAGATACTAACAAAAGTTAGAAATAAGATGGAATTTTTTTGTTGCAGATTCGCACAAGGCTATTGATTAGCGAATTTATAAAGTCGGCTGTAACCGTTTAGCCATGTATGCAGCGTAATCAGGAACCCAATGTTGCGACTCGCCATTAAAAAGCGGAGACGACACCATAAAATCCGCAGAGCTTTGGTTGCAAGCGATAGGAATATTCCAAACAGCGGCGATCCGCAATAAAGCTTTTACATCAGGATCATGTGGCATCGGCTCAAATGGATCCCAAAAAAAGATCAGCATATCAACTTTGCCTTCCGTAATTAGCGCACCCACTTGTTGATCGCCACCCAAGGGGCCGGAAGTCAATTTAGTAATCGGCAAACCCGTTTCTATTTCTATTAATGTACCAGTAGTGCCGGTGGCAAAAAGTCTATGTAGAGTCAAATCAGCCCGATGCTTTATACACCAAGCCAGTAAATCTTTTTTCTTATTGTCATGCGCCACCAAAGCAATGGATTTTGCAGCAGGCAAATTAATCTCTTTGTATTCCATAGAATTCAGCCTTGTTAATATAAAAAAATGACCTTGTCTGATTATAGAGAAGGTCATCTTCAATAGCAGCCTTAAAAAACAGCTAATAATTAATGGCTAAGCTCCAGCAGCAATTTATTCAAGCGCTGCACATACGCCGCTGGATCTTGTAGTTGTCCACCTTCAGCAAGATTGGCTTGATCAAACAGGATATGCGCTAAATCGCCAAAGCGTTCGTCACTGCTTTCGTGTTCCAATTTTTTCACCAATGGGTGCTCTGGATTTAGCTCAAAAATCGGTTTTGAGTCCGGGACTTTTTGCCCAGCAGATTCAAGAATACGACGCATCTGTGCGCCCATATCGTGATCACCCACTACTACGCATGCAGGAGAGTCCGTCAAACGATGTGTAATACGAACCTCAGACACTTCGTTTTCCAATGCTGCTTTTGCGCGATCCAACAATGGCTTCAAAGCTTCAGCCACCTTCTCTTGCGCTTGTTTCTCTTCTTCACTGTCAAGCTTGCCTAAATCGAGCTCACCCTTACCTACATCCTGCAAAGACTTACCATCAAACTCAGCCAAGTGACTCATTAACCATTCGTCAACACGATCGGTTAACAACAACACCTCGATGCCTTTTTTACGGAAGACTTCAAGGTGCGGGCTGCTTTTTGCGGTATTGAAATTTTCTGCAGCGATGTAATAAACCTTCTCCTGCCCTTCTTTCATACGCGCAACATAATCGTCGAGCGATTGATTCTGTTCGGTGGTATCTGTATGAGTAGAAGCAAATCGTAATAACTTGGCAATTTTTTCGCGGTTGGCAAAATCTTCTGCCGGGCCTTCTTTTATTACCTGACCAAATTCTTTCCAGAAACTACTGTATTTTTCGGGCTCACTTTTCGCCAATTTCGCTAACATATCCAACACACGTTTAGTCAGCGCAGAACGCATTGCATCGATATTAGGATCTTTTTGCAGGATTTCACGTGAGACGTTCAAACTCAAATCGTTCGAATCAACTACACCTTTAATAAAACGCAGATACAACGGCAGGAATTGCTCCGCGTCGTCCATAATAAACGTGCGTTGTACATACAGTTTCAAACCACGCGATGCATCGCGGTTGTACAAATCATAGGGCGCACGCGCTGGAATAAATAGCATGCTGGTGTAATCCAGATTGCCTTCCACACGGTTGTGGCTCCAGCTAAGTGGATCGGTGAAATCATGGCTGACATGTTTGTAAAATTCTTTGTACTCTTCATCGGTCACATCAGAACGCGAACGAGTCCAGAGTGCAGTCGCGGTATTGATCACTTCATCTTCCGGCTCTGCACTTGCAGCATCATCACCCACCGGAGTTTGTTTTTTCATCACCACCGGAATAGCGATGTGATCTGAATATTTTTTGATGATGGAGCGCAAGCGCCAGTGATCCGCGAATTCCAATGCATCATCTTTTAAATGCAATTCAACTGACATGCCGCGATCAGCTTTCTCAACTGACTCTACGGTAAATTCTGCATCGCCAGAACACTCCCAACGCACAGCTTCACTTGCAGGAGCACCGGCACGACGGCTGGTGACTACCACTTTATCGGCAACGATAAATGCGGAATAAAAACCAACACCAAATTGACCAATTAATTGCGCATCTTTCTTCTGGTCGCCGGACAATTTTTGCATAAATTGTGCAGTGCCGGATTTAGCGATAGTGCCGAGGTTTTCAATCACTTCATCGCGCGACATGCCAATGCCGTTATCGCTTATGGTGAGAGTTTTTGCATCTTTATCAAAACTGATGCGAATTTTTAATTCCGCATCACCTTCATATAAGTCGCCATTGGATACCGCTTCAAAACGCAATTTATCAGCGGCATCCGACGCATTGGATACCAACTCACGCAGGAAAATTTCCTTGTTTGAATACAGCGAGTGAATCATCAAATGCAGCAATTGTTTGGCTTCAGTTTGAAAGCCACGGGTTTCTTTGCGGGCATCAACGGTCATTTTCTAACTCCTGGGTACATATTAAAATGTGTAAACAAATAACATCCGCCAGTACAGTAATAGCGGGGATGTGCACTAGATGGGGTAACCACTAAGGAATTCAAGGGTAAGGCGAGAATGCAAAGTTTGCGGCAATAAAAAAGCCGCTAAAAAGCGGCTTTTTTAAAGAGTTTTGGTAGGACTAAGCAGACTCGAACTGCTGACCCCCACCATGTCAAGGTGGTGCTCTAACCAACTGAGCTATAGTCCTAAAGAGGGCGCACTTTACCAAGGTGAATCCGCAAGGACAAGACCCAAAATCACTTTTTTGTGTCTTGTCCTATGCGCTGCGAATTATTGTCCTAAACCACGTGCAAGATCGGCCTTTAAATCGCCAATATCTTCCAAGCCAACGGCAACACGAATAAGGTTTTCGGTAATACCTGCATCCACTTTTTGCTCAGGTGACAAACGACCATGAGTGGTAGTTGCTGGGTGAACTATGGTGGTTTTGGTATCACCCAAATTAGCGGTTAGCGACATAATGCGTGTTGCGTCGATAACCTTCCATGCCTCTTCCCTACCGCCTTTTACGCGGAAAGATAAAACACCACCGAAAGCAGATTGTTGTTTTGCAGCAAGTTCATGACCAACATGACTTGGTAACCCGGCATAAAACACTTTCTCTACATTGGGATGAGTATTGAGCCACTGCGCTAATTCCAATGCATTGCGCGAGTGAGCTTCCATCCGCAAACGCAACGTTTCAAGACCTTTTAAAAATACCCAGGCATTAAATGGACTCATCGTTGGGCCAGCACTGCGAATAAATCCGAGCACTTCATCTACGTATTTTTTTGAACCTGCGACAACGCCACCGAGGCACCGGCCTTGACCATCAATGTATTTTGTCGCCGAATGGATAATTAAATCCGCACCTAATTTTAATGGTTGCTGTAACGCTGGCGTGCAGAAACAATTATCTACCGCCAGCAGTGCACCGCGTGCATGAGTTAAATCAGCAAGGCGCTGTATATCAATAACATCGCACAAAGGATTCGACGGTGTTTCAACAAATACCAATTTGGTAGCTGCGGTGAAACCCGCTTCCCATTCGGCGTAATTAATCGGATTAACAAACGTGGTCGTCACACCAAATTTTTGTAAAAATTTGGTAAAGAGTACGGTGGTTGTACCAAACACACTACGCGAACATAAAATGTGATCGCCCGACTTCAGCAACGCAATGCAGGTAGATAAAATTGCTGCCATGCCAGATGAAGTTCCGACGGCGGACTCTGCACCTTCCAACGCTGCAATTCGTTCTTCAAACATGCGCACGGTAGGATTGGTATAACGCGAATATACGTTTCCAGGTTGTTCACCGGAAAAACGATCTGCCGCTTCTTGTGCGTTAGCGAAAACATAGCTCGAAGTAAGGAATAAAGCTTCGCTGTGTTCACCTTCGTGCGAGCGCGATTGACCCGCGCGAATCGCGAGTGTATCCAGCGCAGCGCCGAACAGCGGATCTTCAGTTAGATGTTCTTCGAAATTTTCCATACGCTCACCAACTCACTCATTTATCCGCGTGCCGCACCGTTATGTAAACCAATCGGCAATTCCATTTGCTTAACAGATTTTTTGCCTGATTTGGCAATGTCGTTACGGGCTGCTGCAACCCTCTCCAAATACTCTGGAGTCACATCGCCAGCGCAGTATTCTCCGTTAAACACAGCACAATCAAATTCGGTGACTTCGCTATTGCCTTCAGAAGATGCGGCAATCAGATCTTCTAGATCTTGATATATAAGCCAATCCGCGCCTATCTCTTCGCACACTTCCTCTTCACTGCGACCACTTGCAATCAACTCAGTCGTTGTTGGCATATCGATGCCATATACGTTGGGATATTTCACCGCTGGCGCTGCTGAAGCGAAATACACTTTCTTCGCCCCGACATCACGCACCATCTGAATAATTTGCTGGCAAGTAGTGCCGCGCACGATGGAGTCATCGACCAACAATACAATTTTGTCCCTGAATTCCAATTCAATGGGATTCAATTTTTGACGCACTGATTTTTTGCGCTGCTGTTGTCCCGGCATAATAAACGTACGGCCGATATAACGGTTTTTTACCAAACCCTCGCGGAATTTTACACCCAGCTTTTGCGCTAATGCCTGACCTGCTACACGACTGGTATCCGGGATAGGAATGACCACATCGATGTCATGATCAGGACGCTCACGCAGAATTTTTTCTGCCAATTTTTCGCCCTGGCGTAAACGCGCTTTGTACACCGAAATGCCATCCATAATTGAATCCGGACGTGCAAAATACACGTGCTCAAAAATACACGGAGTCAAACGCGGAGACTTGGCGCATTGGCGACGATTTAATTCACCTTCTTCAGTGATATAAATTGCTTCGCCCGGTGCAACATCGCTGATCAATTCAAAACCCAGCACATCAAGCGCGACACTTTCGGATGCAACCATATATTCAACACCGCCCTCTTCCGAACGGCGCTTGCCGTACACTAGCGGGCGAATACCGTTTGGATCGCGGAAGGCAACCAATCCGTAATTAGCGATCAAGGCTACCACCGCATAACCACCGGTCACACGATTATGAACACCGGCAACAGCGGCAAACATATCGTCAGCTGTCGGGTTGAGCTTGCCTTGCATTTGCAATTCGTGAGCGAAAACGTTGAGCAATACTTCTGAATCTGAATCGGTATTAACGTGACGCAAATCAGTTTTAAAAATATCTTCGTTGAGCTTATCAGCATTGGTCAGATTGCCATTGTGCGCAAGGGCAATACCATAAGGTGAGTTAACATAAAAAGGCTGTGCCAACGCCGGACCTGAACTACCTGCCGTGGGATAACGGACATGACCGATCCCCATGGTGCCGAGTAAACGCTGCATATGGCGGGTTCTAAACACATCTTGCACAAGACCGTTGGCCTTCTGCTGGCTCATGCGGCCATCCTGACAAGTCACCATTCCCGCCGCATCCTGTCCACGGTGCTGCAAAATGGTCAACGCATCGTAAAGCTGCACATTCACATCGCGTTTACCCACAATACCTACAATGCCGCACATAAGATTGCCTCAATACTTGTTAACAACTTTAAACTTTTTGACCGCTTTCAACATCGCCAAACAGTGACATTAACCACTGACTGACCTGCTCATAAGCCGTCCTGACCCATTCCTCACAGGCGAGAAAATGGGGAATTAATTGCGAATGCTGCCACCACTCATCGTCATTGACCGGGAGAAAACCGGGCAAGAGAATCAGCAACGCCATCACGATAATAAACGCGCGCGCTGCACCAAAAACCATTCCCAGGAGACGATCAGTACCAGATAAGCCGGTGGCACGCACCAGTGCGCCTATGACATAACTCAACATGGCGCCTAGCAATAGAGTGGCGATAAACAGTACGGCATAGGCCGTCATCATTCGTACAGAAGGTGAATCAATTTGGTCTATCAGCAGAATTTCAAGCTGGCCACCAAAGACTTTGGCTACCAGCACTGCCGCAACCCAGATTATTAGTGAAAGGGCTTCGCGCACAAAACCACGAATTAAGCCGATCAAACAGGACAGGGAAAAAATCCCGATAATGGCCCAATCAGCCCAATTCATTCGCGCGCCCGCTCCAAATTATTGATGGGAGGTTTACAGAGGCGCGCATTCTAACAGAGGTGCAGGGTTATGGCTTTAGGGTTTGAAGGGTAAAACGAGGGAATTCACTTTCAGGCGCTTATCCAATTGCGCTTTAATCGCCATGGCTTGCGCTTTATCCTGTTTTGGGCCAATAAACACTCTATATATAGTGGCATTAGCACCCAGCGCGGAGCGCACGTAGGCTTTATGACCGTCAGCCTGCAATTGATCGCGTAACTTATTTGCCGCTTCTTGCACACTTAGGCTTGCTACTTGAACAACCCAGGTGTCGGGCAAGCCTTGGGTATTTAAGGGCATTACCGGCACTGCTGCATCACTCGCCGCACTACTGGAAGACACCAACTGGCTAGAAGCTAAAACCTCAGTCGTCACTACCGCATCTTCTGCTGGGGGAATTTGTGCAGCGGATACTGATTCGGTCTCATCCGGCACAAACATAGTCTCCGGAGCTGGTGCTGGCTCAATGCCCTCTGGACGTTTGGGCTCATTAAAATCAACCGCAGTAATGCTCGGGCGCCCTGGAATATGGGTGCTAGTGTCAACTTGATATTGTTGGCGATCCTTAAAAAAACTGGGCAAAAATAATACGGCGATAGCCGCCAGTACTGCTGCCCCAATCAAGCGATGTTTTACGGATTCTCTCACCTAAACCTCTGCACCAAAAACATAGGATAAAAACGAATATAACGACAAGTTAAGGTGTCGTTACAGCAATCACTTGTAAAGCGGCCGCTACCGTATAAAAAGATCCAAAAACAAGAATGCGATCACCCGGCTCCGAATTGTCATAAGCAACCTGAAGACAATTAGCTACGCTGCCGGAAAGCTCCGCAATCACATCCAAATCGACCAGATTCTGGCGCAATTGTTCAACAGTAGCCGCACGCGGAATAAACGATAAATCGGCGATATACCAGCTACTGATGAGCCCTTTAAGATTTCCCAGACTTTGCGCACGATCCTTATCCACCATCATTGCCACTATGCCGTGAATTTTTGAGCCGGGCAGCATGTTTTGCACCAAACGTTCAGCGAGATAAGCGGTCGCAGCAGGATTATGAGCCACATCGAGAATCACTTGTCGTTCACGCCATTGCACTGTTTGAAAACGCCCGGCAACCCGCAAAGCAGCTATCAGATTAAAAGCATCTACTAATAGCAAATCCAAACCGAGAATAGAGGCAACTTGCAATGCCGCGGCAAGGCTGGGAAGCGGTAACTGTGGAAGCGGTTGTGAAGAAAACTGCGCACCGGCATTCCACCAATTCCACGTGGAATCATTCGCGACTGAATAACCAAAATCACGGGTGATTAAATACAACGACGCAGATAGGTTTTGTGCGTGATTTAGCAACGATTGCGGCGGCGAAAAATCTGCGCAGATCACAGGTTTTCCAGCGCGCATGATGCCAGCTTTTTCATAGCCGATAGCTTCACGGTTATCACCTAACCAATCGATATGATCAAGCGCGATACTGGTAATCACAGCCACATCAGCATCAATAATATTAATTGCATCCAACCGCCCGCCCAACCCCACCTCAAGCACCATCGCCGTCACTTGTTGGCGACGAAAAATTTCCAACGCCGCTAAAGTGCCGTATTCAAAATAGGTCAAGCTTACAGGCTCAGGATGATCAGCCGAAGTTTGCTGACATGCATTAAATATCGCTTCGAATGCGGAACAAATTTCAGCGTCAGTAACAGCACTGCCATTAACTACAATACGTTCGCTGTAATGAATTAAATGCGGGGAAGTGTAAACACCAACGGAAAAACCAGCAGCCCTGAGCAACGCTGCAGTGGCTGTAACACAGGAACCTTTTCCGTTAGTACCAGCGACAGTGACGACCGTTGCTGCCGATTTTAATAATACCATTCGCTGCGCAACACGAGTGATCCGTTCCAAGCCAAGATCAATCTCGTTGGGATGGTTTTTTTCCAACCAATCTAACCAATCAGATAACGAATTAAATTGCATAGCAACGATTAAATAGAGGTGACAATTACACAGCCGCTTTGCGGGTGAACTTCGCCAGCAAGGATGCCAGCTTATCGCGCATGTCGCGGCGATGAATAATCAGATCGATGGCGCCATGCTCTAATAAAAATTCCGCGCGCTGAAAACCTTTAGGTAATTTCTGGCGAATAGTTTGCTCGATAATACTCGGGCCAGCAAAACCGGCACGAGAGCCAGGTTCGCAAATATTCAAATCGCCGAGTAACGCAAGACTTGCAGAAACGCCGCCGTATACCGGATCGGTCATCACAGAAATATATGGCGTACCCTGCATTTTCAAGCGTTCAATCACCGCGCTAGTTTTGGCCATTTGCATCAGCGATATCAAGGCTTCTTGCATACGCGCGCCACCAGTGGCAGAGAAGCACACAAACGGAATATTTTCTTTCAACGCAATGGTTGCCGCACGGGTAAAACGCTCACCTACGACATAACCCATAGAGCCGCCATGAAACGCGAATTCAAATGCAACCACAACAACTGGCATGCCTTTCAATTCGCCACGCATTGCAACTAGCGCATCTTTTTCGCCAGTTTCTTTTTGCGCCGCCGTCAAACGGTCTTTGTATTTTTTAACATCTTTAAATTTCAACCGATCCACTGGCTCCACTTCTGTCGCCAATTCCTGCCGATTGTGCGGATCCAAAAACATATTCAAACGCGCCCGAGCACCTACGCGCATGTGGTGATCGCACTTGGGGCAGACATCAAGTGTTTTTTCCATTTCCGGTTTATATAAAACCGCTTCGCACTTAACACATTTTTCCCACAGACCTTCAGGTACTTTATTACTGCGTTTGGTATCGGTGCGGGAAATACTCGGGATAATTTTATCTAACCAACTCATGGTCGCTTCTCTGTGCTCGATGTCAATTTAGTTGATTGGTTGTGCTCGCGGGCGAGCCACCGGAATTTCTTTTCTATCAAAAATTTCTTTGCTATCAAATAAGATGATGCGCTATCAAATAGAATCTATCGCTACGCGAATACTGCCGACAATATCACCTACTGCTGCGGCAATTTCGTTGGCACTTTTATCAGCCATGCTGCCCATCTTTTCAACCAGCACACTGCCAACTACAACACCGTCTGCCAATACTGCAACCGCTTTGGCAGTTGCAGGATCTTTAATTCCAAAACCGACACATACCGGTAAATCAGTTAATTGGCCAAAACTGGCCAGCTTAGCTTTTACAGCATCAACATCCAAATGGCCTGCGCCCGTCACACCCTTGAGTGAAACGTAATACAAAAAACCACTCGCATAAGCAGCAATTTTTTGCGCACGCTCAAGCGTAGTAGTTGGTGCAAGCAGGAAAATATTATCTAAACCATGTGCATCAAGTTCGCCTTTTAACACCACAACTTCTTCCGGTGGCAAATCTACTGTTAATAAACCATCAACACCGGCATCCGCCGCTGATTTTGCAAAAGCAGCATAGCCAAAACGCTCAACTGGATTGGCATAGCCCATCAGCACAATCGGCGTAGTGTTATTAGTGGCGCGAAATTGTTTAACGATTTCCAATGTGCCACGCAAACTAATGTGATGTTCAAGCGCGCGCTCGTGGCCTTTTTGAATTACCGGACCCTCTGCCATTGGGTCAGAAAAGGGCACACCCAATTCAATCACATCCACACCTTGCTCTACCAAGGCATGCAAAGTTGGCAAAGTGGCTTGCGGATAGGGATCGCCATTTACCACATAGGCGACTAATATTTTTTTGCCCGCCGTTTTAGCTTGACTCAAATGTTGGGAAATACGACTCATCACAATTCCTAATTTTTATTTGCCGCCCAATGAGCGGCACTTTTTACATTAGCCAGTTAGTACGTTGAATTAAAGGGTAATGCCATCTAATTCAGCGACAGTCAAAATATCTTTATCGCCACGACCAGAAAGGTTAACGATGATAATTTGATCTTTACTCATTGTTGGCGCCAGTTTTTCTACATAGGCCAAGGCATGACTGGATTCCAATGCAGGCATAATGCCTTCCGTTTTGGTAATTTTGCGGAACGCATCCAGAGCTTCATCATCGTTAATAGCAACGTAGTTTACGCGACCAATATCTTTCAACCATGAATGCTCAGGGCCTACACCGGGATAATCCAAACCGGCTGAAATCGAATGAGTTTCAATAATCTGACCGTTTTCATCTTCCATCAAATAAGTGCGATTGCCGTGCAACACGCCAGGAATACCTTTGTTTAATGGCGCAGCGTGTTTGCCGGTTTCGATACCCAAACCACCGGCTTCAACACCGTACATTTTTACTGATTCGTCAGTAAGAAAGGGATGGAATAAACCTATCGCATTGGAACCACCGCCAACGCAGGCAACCAGCGCATCAGGCAAGCGACCTGCCTGTTCCAGACATTGACGCCGCGCCTCACGACCGATAATCGATTGGAAATCACGTACCAATTGTGGATAAGGATGAGGGCCAGCAACCGTGCCGATAATATAAAAAGTATCGTCAACGTTGGTCGCCCAATCGCGCATGGCTTCGTTCATTGCATCTTTTAACGTGCGCGAGCCAGAAGTCACGGGAAATACTTCAGCGCCGAGCAATTTCATCCGATAAACGTTGAGCGCCTGACGCTTAACATCTTCGGCACCCATGTAAACACGGCATTTTAAACCTAAGCGTGCAGCTACTGTCGCGGTGGCAACACCGTGTTGACCGGCGCCAGTTTCCGCAATTACGCGCGACTTGCCAGTGAATTTCGCCAGCAATGCCTGACCAATAGTATTGTTTACCTTGTGGGCACCCGTGTGATTAAGGTCTTCACGCTTCAGATAAATCTGTGCACCGCCCAGTTCACGAGTCCAACGCTCAGCGAGGTAAAGTGGTGAAGGACGGCCGACATAGTGCGCCATGTCCTTATCGAATTCTGCTTGGAAGCTAGGATCATCTTTCAAATTAAAATAGATGGATTGGAGTTCATCGAGAGCATAAATCAGTGTCTCGGAAACAAAGCGGCCGCCGTAGGGGCCAAAGTGACCTTCCGCATTGGGGAAAGCACTGTAATCAATGCCTGAAAACTGCTCAGTATTACTCACCGTTTAATCACCTTTATGAAGCCGACACTGGTTGCATTAACATGCAGCGAGTCGAGCGTTATTGATAAAAGAGGTTATTTTGCTGTGATCTTTTTTACCGGGAGCCGATTCTACACCACCGCTCACATCAACCCCATAGACTTGGGTTGCCCGGATAGCATCGCCAACGTTAGCAGCAGTTAATCCCCCCGCCAAGATCAGCGGTTTTGCTGACTGTTTGGGTACTCGTGCCCAATCAAAAGTTTCACCCGTACCTCCTGGCACTCCTGGACGATAGGCATCCAATAAAATACCGGTCGCATTGGAGTATTCCACTACCGCTGCAGCTACGTCCAACTCTGGCCGCATGCGTATTGCTTTCATATAGGGACGATTAAAAGAATCACAATACTCAGGAAGTTCATCGCCGTGAAATTGCAGTAGCTGCAAGGGTACCTTCTTCAATACGGTGGTCACAAACTCTGGATCAGCATTAACAAATAAACCCGCAACAACCGTAAACGGCCCTGCTGCAAAAGCAATTGCATGTGCTTGCTCGATTGTTACCGCACGCGGACTGGCGGAGTAGAACACTAAGCCCAAGGCTTCAGCACCAGCATCAACAACAGCCATGGCGTCGTCAACGTTAGTGATACCACAAATTTTGATTCGCGCTCTGGACAAACTGGTACTCCAACCGCTATTCAAGAACAACCAGAATGGGGGTTTAGTAAAAAATAAGGCGGGAATCTTAACAGAAATTACTGCGAAAAGCCGCACAGCGCGGCTTTGCGTTTTTGGTTCAAGGTGCAAAACCACCGAGTGGTTCAGCAAAAAACAATGGGCCTGGAGGGCTGACTGATAAACCATAATACGCAGGGTAATCAACACCCACCAAATAAAGCCCAAAGGGTTTAGCGGTTACACCGCCAGCGCTGCGGTCACGTGCAGCTAACACCTCGGCAACCCAGCTTGAGGGCTTATCGCCCGCCCCTACCGCCATCAATACGCCGACAATATTGCGCACCATGTGATGCAAAAATGCATTGGCTTGCACTTCCAAAATAATCAAATCCCCACGGCGAACCAGATGCAAATATTCAATCCGTCGCACGGGGCTTTTCGCTTGACATTGGGTTGCCCGAAACGAAGTAAAGTCATGCTGACCGACCAGATGCACCGCCGCTTCGCGCATTGCATCAACATCAAGCGGGCGCGACGACCAGGTCACTTGATCATGTAGCAATCCGGAAGGAGTTTTAGCATCGGTCAATAGATAGCGATAAGTGCGGTTAAGTGCGCTGAAACGCGCATGAAATTGTGGCACGACTTCGCGCGCCCAACGCACCGACACTGAATCAGGTAAATGCGGTCGAGTACCGCGCAACCAAGCTTTTTCAGGGCGCGATGCAAGAGTATCGAAATGGATAACTTGATTAGTGGCATGTACGCCAGCATCAGTTCTACCGGCACACACAAGACTGACAGCTTCGTCAGCCACACTAGATAAGGCCTTTTCCAAAGACTGCTGCACAGTTTTAACGCCGTTTGGCTGTACCTGAAACCCGTGATAATCCGTTCCTTTGTACTCGACCCCTAAGGCAATACGACGCATTCCTTCCGGCCAAATAGTATCAGCCACCACTTCACCATTGCGGGCATAGGGCTTGGAGCGGGGAACGTAGTTTTCACTCATGGGAAGTAAACCATCAAACAGAAACCAAACTGCACAAAATAAAAAAGCCTTGCACGGAAATGCAAGGCTTTGCGATCAGGAAAAAATTAACCTATACGGCCGAGCAACTCATTGGCTTCTTTACGCTGCTCGTCGTTACCCTCGCCAAGAACCTCAGAGAGAATATCTTTTGCACCTTCACTATCCCCCATATCGATATAAGCACGCGCTAAATCCAGTTTGGTCGCAGCTTCATCGGCGTCAGCAAGGAAATCTAACTCCGCATCCATATCGTCATCGGATAAATCAGCGAGAGCCGCTTCATCACTTGAAAATTCATTCAGATCAATATCATCAGACTCGCCCGAGAAATCAGATAAAGCTTGTGAAAATAAATCTTCGTCACGCTCCTCATCCGCTTCCACCAATTCAGTTTTTTCAGCAATTACCGCAGGTATCTCTTCGATTGAAACTGGCTCATCTGGAGTTTCATCTTGCAACTCAACAAGCTCATCGTCGGCGGTAAACTCAATGTCTGCAACCTCAGCGGCTTCACTTAACTGGTCGAGATCTTCTTCTAATTCGACAAGCTCCAACTCATCATCTTCGAGAGTAATCTCTTCATCAAGACTAAATGACTTGTCATCATCCAAGTCGAAATCGGAGAGCAACTCATCAGAACCTATTTTTTCTAATGATTCAGTTTCAACAGCAAAGTCTTCATCCAGATTTTCAGTGGCATCTTCAAGACTGAACTCAGCGAGATCATCACTCAGGTCAAAACTCAATTCATCTGATTTATCCAAATCATCCGTCAGGCTCAGCTTGGAACTGGATATTTCACTCTCCAAGGATTTGGATTCAGTAAGATCCAGATCATCAAGCTCCAGTTCACTTACCGAACTCAAATCATGTACTACAGAATCTCTCTCAGTTAACGCATCATCATTCAAATCGAGATCAAGGCTTTCCATTTCATGGTCAAGAGCCGCAAGATCGACGTCATCTACATCCATATCCAGATTGAAATCATCTGCCGAAACGTCGAGCGACTCTGATTCGTCAGAAACCAACTCCAAGGTTTCTTCTTGCAATGACTCATCCAAGCCAAGCTCATCATCCAGATCAAAATTAAACTCGTCTTCATCAGAAGACGCTCTAGCTTCCCGATCTTCTGGAAGCGTATCGGCTGCTAAATCATCAAGCGCCAAAGAAAGCTCGGATAAATCATCAGCTTCAGTAGCAACCGTTAAATCATCATCAAAATCCAATTCATATTCGGTAGCCACCTCGGTCTGGGCAGCAACTGGAGGAACCAAATCAGTTTCGTCGTCATCCAAGTCAAGGTCAAAATCAAAACTGGTTACTTCATTAGCCTCAGCTACCGGAGCCGGAGATGCCGTCACATCGTCATCAAGACGGAAATCGTCCAGCGAGAACTGATCTAACTCTGAATCCAACGACTCGTTATTCACCGAAAGTACTGGATCAAACTCACCTGCACCGGAGATACCTTCACGCAACTCTGATGCGCGCGCAAGCAGCACACCGCCAGCCAAAGGCAAAAGTGCCGCATAGTGCTTGTCAAATGCAGAGCTATTTTGTTGCTGCGCATAAACTTCTAATAACTTCATGCGAATGTCAGTAGAGTTTGGATCTTTTTGTAACGCATTGACCAGCATTTCCTCTGCCTGATCCAACTTGCCGTAAGCAATATAGATATCAGCTTCACCGACTACATCGCCGGTTTCTGCAACAGCAGTGGTTTCGCTACCTTCATCAAACAAGGAGTCTTCGTCGATTTCATTGCGGCTTTCGGTTTCACTTACTAACTCTTCATGCTCAGTCGCAGAGTCGTCAATAGTAAATACATCATTTTCCTCTTCTGCTAACTCTTCTTCTGCTTGCTTACGGCGACGATAGACAAAATATCCTGCTCCCACCAAACCAAGCACACCTAAACCTATCCAAGGGGCATTTTCTACAGCAGTATCAACCAAGCTCGGCGCAGGTTTAGGAGGAACAATAACTTTCTTGGGCGGGGTTGGCGGTGGAACTGCTGCTGCAGAGGAAGATGACACAGCTTCTGAACTGGCAACTGCTGCAACTTCAGCCGTAGGCTCGCTTGTTACGGGAGGTGTAACTGGCGTCTCTACTGCAGGTGTTGAAGCTGAAGTGTCCGTAGTGGGCTGCACGGCCGCAACTTGTAAGGCGCGCAATTTTTCATTACTTACATCGACCAAGCGCTCCATCGTCTGGATTTGCGCTTCAAGATCTTTTACTCGTGAGCTTAATTCAGTATTTTCCGCCTTGGATTTATCCAGCTCTTCCAAAGTCACCGCTAGTTCAGACTCCAAGGCCTTGCCAGTACCATCGTTTGCGCCGCTGCCTTGCCCGGCACTGGTGGTGCCTGCCGAAGGAGCCGCAAGTTTTACCTGACCACTCACTCCAGTAGGCTCTGTGGTTGCTGAGCTGGTACGGCGCGACGCATTTAATTGAGCGCCAAAATTCGAATCCCCTGATGCCTGCGCAAACTGACTCACCGCTTCAGATTTACCAAGCGATTTCATATCACTGGCACCAGGAACCCGCAATACTTGGCCACGACGCAGTTTGTTGATATCGCCATTGATAAAAGCATCAGGATTGGCACGGTAGAGCGCCATCATGCTTTGATGAACTGAAACGCTGGAATCGGCGCGCGCGCGCAATGCGATTTCCCAGAGAGTATCGTTACTCCGAACCTGATATTCATCACCACTTAAACTTGCCGGAGATGTAGTAGAAGCTTGACGAGACTCCCCGGATCCAGAGCTTTGAGTTGTATTAGGTGCAGCAGTTCGCGGTTGCTGTGAGCGAGTATTAGTCACTGCTGACTGAACTGCTGCCGTAGAAGCATCATCCTCAAAGGTAGGAAGATCCATTAGCAAGGTGTATTCACGCAGTAGACGACCGGCCGTCCAACGTGCTTCAACTAAAAAATTCAAATAGGGTTCGCGGACAGGATTGCGAGAGGTGATAACCACTTTGGGGCCACCAGCCGCTGCAAGATCAACCTGGAATTGAAATTCTGTATAGAAGAATAAACGATCAACACCATTACGCTCAAAATCAGCTGGCGATGCCAATGCAACCAGAATTTGCTCCGCCGTAAGATCGCGCGTATCAAGCAGCTTGACCTCAGCTTCTAAAGGCTGATTGAGCGTTGACTTGAGCTTAACCTCACCCAAACCCAAGGCACTCACACAAGGCGACAGCACAAGGGATGTAAGACCACAGGCTAAAACCAACTGACGAAGACGCATAGCGCTATCCTTTTATTATTCCACGGCCGAACTAAACATGATTAGTCAGACATTTTAGTTGATAAACACAGCTTGATAAGTAAATAAAAACCTGTGCCAGTGAGGTATAAAACCTCGAATGAATCTTCAGTATCGTTCGTAAGTATTCATTATAAATAGGTTTTTATCAATACTTGGGGTCTTGACAAAGCCCAAACAAAGCAGCTTTTTTGATACTCCCCTACAGCACTTTAGCAAAAATGTGAAAACGGGCTGACATTTAAATCATTATTTCTATCGAAATAGTTATAAAAAATGAAAACCCCAAGGTTGCTACCAACCTTGGGGTTTTTTAAGAACAGGTGTTTACAGCCAAAAAATCGCTTACTTTACTTCTTGAGGATGCGCAACATACGGCGTAACGGCTCGGCCGCACCCCATAACAACTGGTCACCAATCACGAAAGCAGAGATATATTCTGGTCCCATGTTGAGCTTGCGCACTCGACCCACACCGATTTTAAGACCACCGGTGATGGAGGCTGGCGTCAATTCTTGTTCGGTGATGCTACGGTCGTTTGGTATAAATTTAACCCAATCATTGCCTGACTTGATGATGGATTCAATCTCTGCAAGCGGAAGATCTTTTTTGAGTTTAATGGTCAGCGCCAGACTGTGGCAACGCATAGCGCCAATGCGCACGCATAATCCATCTACTGGGATGGTATCGCTGTTGCCCAGAATCTTGTTAACTTCGGCCTGACCCTTCCACTCTTCTTTGGACTGACCGTTATCCAATTGCTTATCAATCCAGGGAATCAGCCCGCCCGCCAGCGGAGCCGGAAAGAATTCACGCGGCACATCGCTACGGATGGTATTAGCTACTTTTCTATCAATATCTAAAATGGCAGAAGCAGGCGTTGCCAACTCATCGGCCACAGCGTTATGAATAACACCCATTCCCTTCAACAGTTCGCGCATGTGATTGGCACCACCACCCGACGCCGCCTGATAGGTCATAGAGCTAACCCAATCCACTAAACCGGCATGAAACAAACCACCCACACCCATCAGCATGATGGAGTTAGTGCAATTGCCGCCGATGAAATTTTTGACGCCTTGCTTTAACGCCGAATCAATAACACCTTGGTTAACCGGGTCAAGAATGATGACAGCATCATCTTCCATACGCAGGCTTGAAGCCGCATCGATCCAATAGCCATTCCAGCCGGATGAGCGTAGTTTCGGGAAAATTTCATTGGTGTAGTCACCACCTTGACAGGTAACAATCACATCCAGTTGCTTCAAATCATCAACTGAATAAGCATCTTTCAATGAGGGCAAACCAGCAGCTACCGCTGGCGCAGCGCCACCTACATTTGAAGTGGTAAAAAATACGGGTTCGATCGCCGCAAAGTCGTTTTCTGCTTGCATACGCTCCATCAACACAGAGCCGACCATACCGCGCCAACCTACAAAACCTACTTTCATCTCAATCTCTCTCTAACGATTAATTCACAAGCTAATGATTAGGTCAGCGCTGCAACTACAGCATCGCCCATTTGTGAGGTAGATACTTTGTTCTTACCTTCTGTATATATATCTGCGGTGCGATAACCTTGATCCAGCACCTTGCCGACTGCAACCTCGATTGCATCTGCAACCTGAGGATAACCGAGCGAATAACGCAGCATCATGGATACTGACAAAATAGTCGCGAGCGGATTGGCAATGCCCTGCCCGGCGATATCCGGTGCAGATCCATGACATGGCTCATACATGCCGCGACCATCTTTATCCAGTGAAGCCGATGGCAACATACCGATAGAGCCAGTCAACATGGCAGCCGCATCGGACAAAATATCACCAAACATGTTACCCGTCACCAATACATCAAACTGTTTTGGCGCGCGTACCAGCTGCATAGCAGCGTTATCGACATACATATGCGACAGCTCCACATCCGGGTACTCTTTATGCAGGGTATCCATAACCTCGCGCCATAACATAGTCGCCTCTAGCACATTCGCCTTATCGACCGAACAAACCTTGCCGTTACGCTTACGCGCCATTTCAAACGCGGTGCGGCCGATACGGATAATCTCGCTCTCGGAGTATTTGTAGGTGTTGTAACCCTCGCGTTCACCGTTTTCCAACACGCGAATACCGCGAGGCTCGCCAAAATAAATACCGCCCGCTAATTCACGCACGATCAAAATGTCCAGACCGGAAACTACTTCCGGCTTCAGCGAGGAGGCATCCACCAATTGTGGATATAAAAGCGCCGGACGCAAGTTAGCGTACAAGCCCAATTGCGAACGGATTTTCAGCAAGCCTTTTTCCGGGCGAATCGAACGATCCAACATATCCCATTTAGGACCACCGACAGCACCTAACAAAATCGCATCCGCTTTGCGTGCTTTTTCGAGCGTTGAATCCGCCAATGGAACACCGTGCACATCAATCGCACAACCGCCCATCAATTCGTTTTCAAAGGTCAATCCCAAATCGAATTTGGCATTAACCACATCCATGACCTTACGCGCTTCACGCACAATTTCCGGACCTATGCCGTCACCTTCCAGAATTAAAATATGTTTCGCCATGAGCACACTCACCTCTATTAAAAGTCAATTCTGAAAATTTATTTTTTGTAAATACACATCTTTCCAGTTCGCCATATCATCAGTAAATGTAACTTCACGGATAGGTCCAAAAAAATGCTCAATGCCACCAACAATTATTAACCTTCCATCAAAAGAAGTCATAGTATGACCTGATCTCGTGGGATATATAGATGAAACAAATGACCATTCAATACCATTTTCTGAAGTCCAAATTTCTCCTGATTGACCAACATCTTTCGATCCTGCTGAAAGCACAAGCTGATTGTTAAACACATTCAACTTATGCCAAGCAATCGGCGGAAAAGAAGCAGCACCAGTTACTAGTGTCCATGTAACTCCATTTGTGCTGGACCAAACATCATTCTTCATTGTTCGGTCGCTCATTTGCAAACCACCCACCAACCACAGTCGCTCCTTATAAACAGTAAGTGAATAAGCTGAACGCGTTGAGAATTCACTGATGACTCCACTCTTCGTCCAATTTATAGCATCACCTGATGTCCATACTGAATTATCATCTCCAAATAACCATAACCGATCAGAGTAAGAAATCAGTTGAAAGGAGACACTTGATGGAAAAGCTGCAATTTCATTTTCGAGCGCCCAATTAATACCATCAGAAGATGACCAAATATCATTTTTACCTAGCCCACCAATTAAGAACAGTCTTCCATTCCAAGAAATTAAATTCTGCTCTGAACGCTTTGAAAAGGGTGCAACCGATAAAACCTCATCCCATACAAGTCCATCATTGCTAACCCATACATCATTTGCACTTCCACTCTGCAACAATCCACCAATCATCCAAAGTTTTTCGTTAAATTCCGCTATGGAATGTGAGTATCTTGGAGAAAACATTTTCTTCAATGCATTGCTCCACACAGCTCCATCATCAGACACAAGTACCCGAGTCACATCATTTTCTTCATAGCCGCCCAGTATAAAAATCTTTGAACCAAATGAGATGATCTCATGATCATCTTTATTCAACAGCGATGTATCTGTAACCTGAGACCAATTCATTCCATCTGCAGAACGCCAAAATCTCATGCCCGAACCAACAGAGCTAGACCATAATTGTTGATCATGAACAAATAATCGCCCATTTGCAGAAAACGGCAGAAAACCAGGGCTCTTAACCCAATCAACACCGTTTATGGAACTCCAGATACTATTGAAATTCACCATCCATATTTTATTATCAAATACTGTTAATTCATGGTTATAAAGCTTTTCACCTACAACATCTATATTCTCTAGCGTCCAATTAACCCCATCATTTGAAGACCATAAATCCGTTAATCCAGTGCCTTTAATGTTTTCGCCACCCATCAGCCACAATTTACCCTCGAAGGAAACAACCTTATGCTTTCTTCTACCCTCAAACGGTGCTGACTCTAAAACCCTTTCCCACGCAATACCGTCTTCTGAAGACCAAACATCACTTAGAACATCTGTAGTGTAGGTATCACGATCAACATAACCATACCCGCCGATAAGCCAGAGACGATCTTTGAATAAAATAACTTGATGCTCTTGGCGACCTGGAAACCCATTAGAATTATCGCGATTATTCCAGGATATGCCATTGCCGGAGGTCAATATCGCATTTGATATTGAAGCCCCATTCTGCCCACCGAAGACCCACATTTGATCATTAAAGATCAACGCCTGATGATGGGACAAGCGAGGAAAACCCTCCCCAACAACATCCACTTGAACTGACTTGCCAGCAAACTCAACCAGATAATCAGTCAATGCGCTATCAGATATATCCGTGATTGGATCGCCACCAAAAACTCCCAAGTAATTTTTAGTGCACTGCAATGAATCGCAAACTCTACTTACATGAATACCTTTACCAGACTCGGAAATTTGAACGCTATTTTCAGTGTTGCCAACAAGGGTGGTAATACTAGTCGATAGACTCGCCACGACAGCGTTATATGAAATAGAAATTCCGCCGCCCAACTTTAATTCCGCCACTACACTAGCCTCACCAGAACTTTCTGCTCTGACTCTCCCCGTATTTTCGTCCACAGAAATAACCTGTGGATTTGTAGTGCGATAAATAATGTCTCCCACTCCAAAGTTTCCACTAACTGGATTATCAAGAACTTCCCCAGTAAAAAGTTCTTGATTTCCTTTTTTTGTGAACGCCAAAGTCACTGATGAGTTACCGGAAGATACGTCAGATGACATTGAAGAAACATTGACGCCCATGCTGGATGCAACCAAGGCAGCACTGGAGCTTGAAATAGACGGCATTGAAGAAGAGACGACTGATGAAGATGTTTCACTGACCGAAATACTAGAAGACGGTATTGATTGCTGCCCGCCACCGCCACCGCCACCGCAAGCATACAAACCCGACACTAGAACAACAAAGATAAAAAATTTTAAGCAAGCCACAAATCTATCCCCTGATAAAAATGAATAAGCCAAATTAATGGCTCATTTGAAATTCCATTATTTCACCACATCAAACAACCAAGGAGCTTCAACGCGCTTTTTAGCTTCATATGCGCGAATAGCATCAGCATGCTCAAGCGTTAAACCAATATCATCAAAACCATTTAACAAGCAGTGTTTGCGGAAATTATCGACCTCAAACGGAAAGATCTCGCCGCTCGGGGTTTTTACCACTTGCGCAGGCAAATCAATCGTTAGTTGATAACCTTCAGCTGCATACATCTCTTTAAACAATTTATCGACGATCTCATCACTTAATACGATTGGCAATAAGCCATTCTTGAAACAGTTGTTATAAAAAATATCTGCAAAGCTGGGGGCGATTACGCAGCGAAAGCCATAATCATCCAGCGCCCATGGCGCATGCTCGCGGCTGGAGCCACAGCCAAAGTTTTCGCGCGACAACAACACTGTCGCGCCTTTGTAACGCGGGAAATTCAGCGGAAACTCCGGATTGATTGGGCGGCCTTCGCAGCTTTGATCCGGCTTACCTTCATCGAGGTAGCGCAGCTCATCAAACAAATTTTTGCCAAAACCGGTGCGCTTGATCGATTTCAAAAATTGCTTGGGGATAATCATATCGGTATCGACGTTAGCGCGATCCATAGGAGCAGCAACGCCTTGCAAAACGGTAAAACTTTTCATGATTTGCTCCCCAATTAGTTGTTATAAAAAGTCTTAAATGTACGCACATCAACGAAATGACCAGCAATCGCAGCGGCAGCAGCCATTGCAGGACTCACCAAATGCGTGCGCCCGCCGTAACCCTGACGCCCTTCAAAATTGCGATTGGAAGTTGATGCGCAGTGCTCTCCGTTACCCAATTTATCGGCATTCATTGCAAGACACATTGAACAACCAGGCTCACGCCATTCCAAACCAGCGGCGATAAAAATTTTATCCAGACCTTCGGCTTCGGCTTGCGCTTTTACTGCGCCTGAACCGGGCACCACAATCGCCTCTTTTACCGATGAAGCCTTAGTTCGACCCTTTACTATTTCAGCGGCGGCACGAATATCTTCAATACGCGAATTGGTACAAGAGCCAATAAATACGCGATCGACATAAATCGAGGTAATCGGTTGATTAGCTTGCAAGCCCATGTATTGCAATGCGCGCAGCATACCTTCGCGTTTTACCGGATCAGTTTCTTGCGCCGGATCGGGCACCTTATCCTCGACAGAAACAACCATCTCTGGCGAAGTTCCCCAGCTCACTTGCGGCTTGATTTCAGCACCGTTCAACTCGACCACTGCATCAAAGTGTGCACCTTCATCACTCACATAATTGCGCCAATCGGCTACAGCACGCTCCCACAAATCACCTTTAGGTGCGTAGGTTCTGCCGTTTACATAATCAATAGTGGTTTGGTCTACGGCAACCATGCCGGCGCGAGCGCCCGCTTCAATCGCCATGTTGCACACAGTCATGCGCCCTTCCATGCTCATATCGCGAAACACTTGACCACCGAATTCCATCGCATAACCAGTGCCACCGGCAGTGCCAATTTTGGCGATGATCGCCAACACGACATCCTTTGGCGTCACACCCAAACCGAGTTTGCCATCCACTTTGATGATCATGTTTTTCATCTTTTTAGCGACTAAGCACTGAGTCGCCATCACGTGCTCTACTTCACTGGTTCCTATACCGTGCGCCAAAGCACCCAAAGCACCATTTGTCGCTGTATGTGAATCACCACAAACCACCGTCATCCCGGGCAAGCAGGCGCCGGTTTCAGGACCGACTACGTGAACGATACCTTGGCGATGATCATTGATTTTGAACTCGACAATACCGAATTCATCGCAGTTATCGTCAAGTGTCTGCACCTGGATCAAGGACACTGGATCTTCAATCCCCGCAACTCCATGCGCACGCTCTTTTTGCGTAGTCGGGACATTGTGATCAGGTGTAGCCAGGATGGAATCCACGCGCCAAGGCTTGCGGCCAGCCAAGCGCAGACCATCAAACGCCTGCGGTGAGGTCACTTCATGGACTATATGGCGATCTATATAGATGAGTGCTGAGCCATCATCGCTCTGGCGAACGAGATGGGCATCCCAAAGTTTGTCGTAAAGCGTTTTAGCGGCCATGGTGATTCTCCAAAGGATCGACTTGCACGGTGTTTTTCTTAGCGATCATGTCTGTTTCATAATCATTTAATAAAAGCGATAGTACGGCCAGACAACCCATAAAACAAATTTATCTTTTTTATATATTGCATTCCAAACAGGAATGAAATAAAAATAACACCATGGATACCCAACACTTACATGCTTTTGTGGCCATCGCTGAATATGGTTCATTTTCTGCGGCGGCCGAGCGTTTGCACCTCACTCAGCCTGCAATCAGCAAGCGCATCGCCCTGCTGGAGGAGCAACTCAAAGCGCCGCTGTTTGATCGCATCGGGCGGCAGGTTTCCCTAACCCAAGCTGGTCAGCTGTTGTTAAGTAAAGCGAAATTAATCTTGGGCGAGGTGGCCGCCACGCAACGTGCAATTGCCGATTTACAAGGTGACATTCAAGGGAAGCTGAGCATTGCTACCAGTCACCATGTGGGGCTACATTATTTGCCGCCTTATTTGCGGAATTTTTCGACGCGCTACCCGCAAGTAAAACTGGATTTACATTTTCTCGATTCAGAACAGGCATATCACGAAATACTCCAAGGCAGATTTGACATAGCCACTATTACACTCGCACTACAACAAGACGCACGCCTGCAAAGTGAAACCCTTTGGCATGACCAACTCCATTTTGTCGTCGCACCCACCCATGCGCTTGCAGCGCAATCGCATCTTCAATTGGCAGACCTAAGCCAGCACCCAACAATAATGCCGGACACTACTACTTACACAACGCAACTCATTAAAAACTTATTTGATAGCCAACAATTACCACTCAATATCGGCATGGTATCCAATCATCTTGATACTATAAAAATGCTGCTGAGTATCGGTTTGGGTTGGGGAGTTTTGCCGAGCCGAATTATTGATAACCAATTGCACATTTTAGATGTTGAACATCCACCTATAATGCGCCCACTCGGCTACATACATCACAGCCAGCGTACACTCAACAATGCCGCGCGCGTATTTTTGGATTTACTACAAAACAAAGAAATACATTCGACCACTTAAAACCTTACTTACGTTTCAGGATTTTTTATGAGTTTATTGTCCCCTAAAGTTAAATTCTCACTCAGCACATTAGCCTTTGCCATTACCTGTAACGCACATGCTGATACCGTATTTGGAATTTATGCTGGCGCAGGAACCTGGCAAAGCGAATATGCAGGCGATGTAGGCAAGCCAGCTACTTCAGTAGAAGATTTGGGCATGAGCGATAACAACAATAATTTTTATTACATCGCCATTGAACACCCTATTATTTTCTTGCCCAACATTAAAGTTCAGCAAAATAATATTACTAGCACCCAAAGTAGTGTGATCGAAAATAACTTTAGCATCGGTAACATCCGCTACCCCAGCGGCAGCACCGTCGCCACGGACTTTGATTTAAGCTACACGGATGCTGCGCTTTATTACGAATTACTCGACAATTGGCTGACATTGGACCTGGGTGTCACCCTGAGAAAATATTCCGGTTATATGGAAGCAAAAAGCGCAGATGTGAGTGATAAAACCGATATTGATATATCCGTACCGCTCGCCTATGGCCGTGTACAGTTTGATTTACCATTAACCGGTTTTTTTGCAGGTTTTGAGGGAAATTACATCAGCTATGACGGCAATGATTTATCCGATTACAGTGCGAAGATTGGCTACTCGTTTGACTCAGCGCTGGATTTGGGCGTTGAAGTTGGCTATCGCGCATTAACCGTTAATATTGACGATGGCGATGTACATACCAATTTGGATATCAAAGGCCCCTATGCAGCGGCGATTTTTCACTTTTAATTATTGATTACGATAAGCCTCACTGCAGTGAGGCTTATCGACATGTCCACGCTATTAAAAAGCGCCCAACTTGAAATATAAATTATAATCGCCCTCAAAAGTAAACCCGTAACCTAAATACAATGGCCCCAAAGGTGTTTCGCCACCTAAATAAATTACGCCGGAATCAAGCCATTCATCCTGTTCCGTCATGGTATAAATAGTCTTTAATTTTGCTGCTTCTACTGCAAAACCCATGCGCAAATCGCCATTTAACCCCAATGGCATGCGCCCAATAATTCGTTCTGCACGTAAATGGGAATAAAAGGCATCATCGCCAATAATTTGGTTGCTGGCATAGCCGGACAAATTTAAAAAACCACCCAGCATAACGGAATCATAAAATGGCAACTCGCTCTCTAACGAGGATACATACAGCGTGCGCGCCGCAAAAACAAAGTTATTCACCTTGAAAGCACCGCCCAAATCAACAGACAGTTTTTGGTAACCTTCTTCATGTGAATCAAAAAAAGTAATATCACCGCGCCATCCATGCGAAGGGAAATAAATGCGATTGCGTCGATCAAGATTCAATGAAAATAAAGCTCCACCATAGCGCTCATCAACATTAGGCAATGTTAAGAAACTTACATCAGCAGTACCTTTAAAGCGATACTCCCGCCACCCAAATGTTGCCTGACCATACACATCCAAGTTTGCACCGAACAACAACTCCGAATATGAAGTATCCAATTGGTACTCAGCGAATTCGGTATCATTGGCAAACAAACCAATGTTGTCGCGCTTCTTGTAATAGCGAGGCTCAATAAAGTAGTGCTGCCGATGATCCAGGGGTTGGTAATAATCCAACTCCAGAGCCGACTCATTACCAATATCCACTGCAGCAAAAATTTCACCACCGTAAGCATTTAGCCAAGTATTGCGGTAAGCACTGCGCAAATTAAAATTAGAACCCTGACGATACTCATTATCGATAGAAAAACCGAAGGTCACATAATCCGAGCTCCAATTTTTTTCTCTCGCTGTAATCTCAAGAACATTTTTTCCTTCCTGGCTGATCACACGATAATCCACACTGTCGTAAAAGCCATCACCGTAGGCGCGCACCAAATCCTGATCTAATTGGACGCGATTAAATAACTGCCCTTCCTGCTGATGAATTTGTCGCGCAACATATTCAGGATGCACACGCTGAAGTGGCGCAATAACGATTTTATCAATCTGAATTTCTCTTTTGCGCGTATCGGTATTTTTATGTCTCCAGGCAGCGTAAGTAGCTTCATCAACAGACAAGGTGCGCAACGCTAATACCTGCCGCTCCGCAGCAGCCTTCCCAATATCAGCCGCTTCTTTATAACGCGCGAAATCAGAAGCGCGGATATCACCCAGTTCCGGGGCGATATAAATGTCGCGCACCGAGAGGCTTGCAAGCGAGCGCTCAACATTTTGTTTGGTCAAAATTCCGATCATTTGTCCCGTCACACTCAAGAGCGAGCCAACACTTTCCGGAGGCTTTAAAGGAGAGCCGACATTGACGGCGATTACTCTATCCGCCTTACACAAATCACGCGCGACATCGATCGGCAGGTTATCGACCAAACCACCATCTACCAATTTACGATTTTGATGCTCGACCGGCGCCATCAAACCAGGTACTGACATGCTGGCACGCATCGCTTGCGTCAAACTGCCTGTGCGAAACACCACTCGTTCGCCAGTACCAATATCGGTTGCGACTATAGCGAGAGGCAAATTCAGCTCCTGAATTTCACGTTCGCCAAGATCAGCATCGACTAATTGATTGAAAAATAGTTTTATTTTTTCACCGGCAACAACACCTGGCTGGATTTGCATGCCACGCTTCGTCAATCCCAATTCGGTACCGCCGAGATAACGCTTACTCACTTTTTTCTTGCGATAACTGAGCTGCGAGAAATCGGCAACATCGAGAAACATATCAGTCCAATCGGCGGCTGCAAGTTTGTCGCGCATAGTTTGCGGCGATAAACCAGCCGCGTAGGAGCCAGCCACCAGCCCACCCATACTGGTTCCCACCACGCAATCCACTGGGATACGTTCACGTTCCAGCACCTCTAATACCCCGATATGTGCAGAACCACGTGCACCACCACCACCAAGTACCAGTGCGGTACGCGGAGCCTCAGCAGCCAGCGCGGCCATTGAGCCAAGCAATATCAATAAAAAAACTGCTGCCTTGTTTTTCATTTTTTCAACATCTTCCCTTAACCATTTTTGAAAGCCAAAGCCAGAACCATAGCAATCATTATATTCAGTGCCTATAGCGCCACACTTGAGCATGAGCCATTAGCAGCCTAAAAAATAACCACACCTTTAAAAAATGAATTCCGTATGCCTATATAAAGGATAAATATTCTAAAAATTACCCTTTTTAGGAATAAATAAAACACTAGCAGGTAATTTTTCTAAAATGATGAATTGTTTTCCTCATGAATTGTAAAAATTTGGGTAAATTATCTTTATTTATGCCAGTTATTAAAAAACCATCCCACTTTTTAGATAATATTAGGTAGAATGCCCCACGATTTGATATTTTAGGAAACATTATCATGCCCAGTACCCAAGTCGATGACCTGAATGTGGTCTCGCAAGAGCTGCTCATTTCCCCGGCAGAGCTCAAGAATAAAATTCCTCTAACCGAAAAAGCCCGCGATGCGGTGACTCAAGGTCGTGAAGTAGTGCGTAACATTTTGGATCGCAAAGATCATCGCATCTTTGTGGTGATAGGCCCTTGCTCTATTCACGATGTCGCCGCCGCCAAAGATTACGCGCAACGCCTGAAAAAATTAGCGGATGAAGTCAGCGATACTATTTATATCGTCATGCGCGTCTACTTTGAAAAACCCCGCACTACAGTTGGTTGGAAAGGGTTGATCAATGATCCCTACCTTGATGACTCCTTCAAAATTGAAGAAGGCCTCCATATTGGCCGCCAATTATTACTGGATATTTCAGAGATGGGGTTGCCAACGGCTACTGAAGCACTTGACCCCATTTCGCCTCAATATCTACATGATTTAATTAGCTGGTCAGCCATTGGCGCACGCACAACCGAGTCGCAAACCCATCGGGAAATGGCGAGCGGTTTGTCCTCTGCCGTAGGCTTTAAAAACGGTACTGACGGTGGATTGACCGTTGCTATTAATGCATTGCAATCGGTATCCAAACCACACCGTTTCCTTGGTATCAATACTGAAGGCCAAGTAGCAATTATCCACACCCGCGGCAATGGCTACGGCCATGTAGTACTGCGTGGCGGCAATGGCAAACCCAACTATGATTCAGTTAGCGTAGCCGTATGCGAGCAAGAACTGGCCAAGGCGAAAGTGGTGCCTAACATAATGGTTGACTGTAGCCATGCCAACTCCAACAAAAATCACGAATTACAAACATTAGTGATGGAAAATGTGGCCTGCCAGATTGTAGAGGGAAATAAATCTATTATTGGTTTGATGGTTGAAAGCAATATAGGTGCAGGAAACCAAAGTATTCCTGCCAATCTGTGCGACCTGAAATACGGCGTATCAGTAACTGATGCCTGCATAGACTGGGAAACAACCGAAAAAACTTTACACAAAATGCGCGACACCATCAAAGAAGTGTTACTTAATAGAGCAAAATCCTAATTCGATAGCTAAACATCAAACACAACTAATTGATTAGAAAAACAAAAAGCGGCCATGAGCCGCTTTTTTTCTGCTCCAGATGAGAACCAGGACGCATGTAAACTGTTAAATTTATCGACATTTACCATCCTGACCTATAGCCTTTTAAGGGGTCGACTGTTACATTCTAACCAACTAGGAAAGCCGTTTGCCGGACGCTACAAAACGATATTCTTTTTATTTGCGGAGCTCAGCATGGCAATCAGTCAAACAATAAATCAATCCATCGCCCGACCGCATAACCCCCATAGTTTTGATGTAGCTGAGGCCGTCCAACGCGGCGAGTTGCTACTTAGCCTGAGTACCATGCTGGGTTGTGATTACATATTTGTAACTCATGAAGGTAATCACCCACTTCTGGAAAATAATCACCTGGAGATCACCATTCGCGAGCTGTTAGACATAATGGAAACAACCCCCCAGCAAAGCGTGGTTGTCAGTGTGGATGAAGCAGAAAATGGCGACGCATCCTTCACCCGTTATGATTACAAGTGGGAGGATCGCCAAGTATCCAGTGTTATCGCCACCCACATCACGCATTCCGATCAAGCTGACTTCATGAAAATGATGTTCGACTGTAGCACTACATGTTAATTAGCCTGTCACTAATCACATTCCCACTTCCTAACTAATGCCAACCCCCAGTGCAAGTTTTTAGTCGATAACACCTTTGATTGATAACCTCCCAAACTGCCAGAGCTGTGCTACTTTTTAAGTCTATAGCCCTAATAATCTATCCCGACTGAGTAGTACTTATGCACATCAAACTTGGCCTGACCGCTATTTTGCAATCCACCCTTCTAACACTATTGTTTGCTGGATCTTCGCTGCTAGCCGCTGAAACGAAAAATGTCGTTACTAACATGAAATCCAATGTACAGACCGATTATATGAACGGCCTGCTCAAACTGGCACTTTCTTACTCAGACAAACGTTACACCTTCTCAACTACGTCAGAAGTCTTCTCTCGTCCACGGGTAATGGAATCCGTAAAATCCGGTGCTATCTCTGTCATGTGGGGTGGAACATCAGAAGAAATGGAGCGCGATTTCATCCCAATTCGAATCGATGCTTATCGTGGATTAATGAACCACCGGTTGTTTTTCATTCGTCAGGGTGACCAACCACGCTTCGACCGGATCAAGACACTTGATGATCTTAAGCAAATCACCTTTGGACAAGGGCGAAGCTGGCAAGACGCCTCAATTTTAGAGAGCGCCGGACTCAATGTAGTAAAAGCCACCAAAAAACCGAGCTTATATCACATGCTAGATGGCGGCCGTTTTGATGCATTCCCCCGCGGGGCCAACGAAGTATGGACAGAACTAGCAGCCTTCCCGGATTTAAAACTCACGGTTGAAAAAAATCTGGTGTTGATTTATCCACTACCGACTTATTTTTTCGTAACGAGTAAAGATCCCGAGCTGGCCAAAGATATCGAATTTGGACTGGAATCAGCCATCAAAGATGGCGCCTTTAATACCTATTTTTACGGCAGTGCCGAAGTCCAGGAAGCGCTTGAAAAAGCAGACTTAGGCAATCGCCGCGCTATCCGAATCGATAACCCCTACTTGCCCAAAGCAACACCATTAGATCGCAAAGAATTATGGTTGGATTTAATAGGAAAGCCGCAAGCAACTTCATCTGGTGCAACTGTTGATAATGAATCAGCCCCAAATCCGTAATCAGAAAATGGAAACTTTTTTTGGATTTAGGCATCCCATTCAACGATAGAAGATTTCCAATCAACAAATAGGATTGACTACATCTCTGCCTTTAGTAGTTCAATTCCGCTATAGTAAGCCCCGTTTGGATACTCACTCAGCGGATGCTCAGATGCCTAATATCCAAACCAATAAAATATGCTAAATATTGACTCGCGCCAGACGCGTGTTTTGACTTTTTGAGACGCACCTTATGCAAATTGTTGTTGTGAGATCGCTGAAACTTACCCTGTTTAGCCTATTAATCGGTCTGTCCTCACTGGGCTTTGCTGACAAAATTGACGTTCTCAAATCCACACCTGAACAAAGTAAAGCGGCAATTGATCTGGTAGAAAAACTCAAAGGTGAGCATTACCGAGATCAAGAGTTCAACGATGCCCTTTCCTCGCGTTATCTTGATGAATATCTAAAGTCACTCGATAGTGCGAAGAACTTTTTTCTACAATCAGATATTGCAGAGTTCGAAAAACATCGCAAGAACTTCGACGATGACTATAAAAAAGGCAAACTGGAAAACAGTTTTTTAATTTTCAATCGCTTCAATGAGCGCATGATTGATCGCCTTGAAAAAGTCGTAGCCATATTGGATGACCCGAAAGTCCAATTCGATTTCGATGTAGAAGAATCCATCGTGCTTGATCGTGAAAAAGCAGCTTGGCCTGCCAATCAAGTAGAAGCAGATAAGCTCTGGCAACAATACCTCAAATCCAATTTACTCAACTCTATGCTGTCGGGTAAAAAACTCGAAGAAAGTAGAACGACATTGCGCAAGCGTTACGCTAACCAATTGCGCCGCTTGAAGCAACAAACCTCTGAAGAAGCATTCAGTGTGATGATGAATTCACTCACCATGCTTTACGATCCACATACTAATTATTTATCGCCTGAAAATGCTGAAAACTTTGACATCAGCATGTCTCTTGAGCTGCAAGGCATCGGCGCAGTTTTACAAAGCGATGAAGACTACACCAAAGTAAGTAGTCTAGTAGTAGGCGGCCCAGCCCAGAAACAGGGTCAGTTAAAACCTAACGATAAAATTGTATCTATCGCACAAGGCACTGAAGGCGAATTTGTTGATGTAGTCGGCTGGCGTTTGGATGAAGTGGTCAAACTCATTCGCGGCACCAAGGGTACTATTGTACGCTTGGAAGTTATTCCCGCTGACCCAACAGCAACAACAAACAAAAATATCGTTATCAAACGTGAGACAGTAAAACTGGAAGATCAAGCAGCGAAGAAAGCTGTGTTTGAAGTGAAAGATGGTGATAAAACTTTCAGATTGGGCGTGATTGATATACCCACTTTTTACATGAATTTTGAAGCTTATCAAAAGGGCGATCCTAACTATAAAAGTACAACACGCGATGTGCTTAATTTGCTGAGCGAGTTAAACAAAGAGAAAGTGGATGGGATTATTATCGACCTGCGCGATAACGGTGGGGGTTCATTGCCAGAAGCGGCGATGCTGACAGATCTGTTTGTTGATCCGGGTCCTGTCGTACAAATTCGCCAAAGTGATGACACTATTTCACGCAATTATCGCGCGTATCAACCAGCGGCATACCGCGCACCGATTGCAGTATTGATTAACCGCTTAAGCGCCTCAGCATCAGAAATTTTTGCGGCAGCCATTCAGGATTATGGTCGTGGAATTATTATCGGCTCTACCACTTTTGGTAAGGGTTCAGTGCAGAACCTTGTTGAATTAAAACATGGCCGCTTAAAAATTACTGAAGCAAAATTTTATCGGATCTCGGGTGATAGCACCCAGCATCGTGGTGTTATACCCGATGTGCAATTACCCAGTTTGCTCGACCCGGATGAAATCGGCGAAAGCAGCTATGACAATGCCCTGCCTTGGGATCGTATTCACCCAGCTCCGCATCAAAATTATTTCAACATTAGCAAATATTTGCCGAGCATTGAAACAGAACACCAAGAGCGGATGGCGAAAGATCCTGACTTTATTTACCTGAATAAACAGAGTGCGATGTTTAAAGAGGTAGCAGCAAAAAAAGAAGTATCACTGCGCTTGGCAACACGCCAAGAAGAACAAAAGCAAATGGAAAAGCGCGCACTGGATATGGAAAACCAAAAACGCTCAGTCAAAGGTGAACAACCCTATGCTGACTATGCCGCACTGAAAAAAGCAAATGGTGGCGATGATGACGAAGACACGCCACCAAAAGAGGTAGATAAAGAAATTAAACCAAAAGAAGACCCTTACCTCATGGAGGCAGGTCATGTGCTAGCCGACTTTATCGAGCAGCTTAAAACGCCCGAGAAAAAAGTTGCTACACAATAAAGAGTGTTTCTAACACCGTTTCATTGCCACTCAAAACACCTGAACAGTAATGTTCAGGTGTTTTTTCATCACAGAGACTTTTTATGAAAGCCATCTCATTCAACGCCAACAGCATTAGATCTCGCTTGCATCAATTAGAAGCGGTGATTGAGAAACACAATCCTGATTTTATCGGTGTGCAAGAAACCAAGGTTAATGATCCTGATTTTCCCTTGGCTACTATTCAGGCAATGGGCTATAACGTGGAGTATTTTGGACAAAAAACGCACTATGGCGTGGCGATACTCTCCAAGCATCCATTCAAAAAAGTGATTAAAGGTTTCCCCGGTGACGATGGGCTTGCACAACGCCGCTTTATCGGTGGAGTATTTGATACGCCCCTCGGTGAAGTCACTCTGTTAAATGGATATTTCCCACAAGGTGAAAGCCGCGACCACGCAACCAAATTTCCTGCCAAACGAAAGTTTTATGCGGACTTGATCAGCTATTTAAAAAGCGCAGAAGAGGCCGACAAACAACTTATATTAATGGGAGATATGAATATTTCGCATCAAGATAGCGATATAGGCATTGGTGAAGTCAACCGCAAGCGCTGGTTGCGCACGGGTAAATGCAGTTTCTTACCAGAAGAGCGCGAATGGTTAAATGAATTGCTGGCTCTAGGCCTCAAAGACAGCTTCCGCACACACTACCCGGATACATGCGATTTATTTAGCTGGTTTGATTATCGTAGTGGTGGTTTTGAAGACAACCCAAAACGTGGGCTGCGAATTGATTTGATTCTGATGACACAAAACTTACTGGATAAATGCGTTGCATCGGGAATAGATTACGATATTCGCGGTATGGAAAAACCATCTGATCACTGCCCGATTTGGGTAGAGTTCAAAATTTAAGTAGGCATTTTATTGCCCGCGACACTCGCAGTGCGCGGGCAATTTTCCGGAAAGTTCTAGGTATTGTACCCAGACATTTTTGGCAAATACTCTTTTAAAATTTCTGCCAAGCGGCGTGTTGCTGGCCCGGCAAAATCCCGATCTGCAAAGGTTAAATACGTCGGCACTTCGCGTACCGAACCTACCTCGACCGGTAAATATTTCAGCCGCCCTGCATCAATATCCTCTTTCGTATATGCATCCGGCACCCAGGCATACCCTAATCCCAAACGAATCGCATCTAATGAGGTTTTAATATGGCTGACTGTCCAGCGCTGATCCGCCTCCTGCCAGCCTTCTGTGCGACGTCGATATTGGCCTGAATCGCGCACGATAATTTGGCGATGCTGACGCATATCTTCAAAATTAATCGGGCGCCCCAACTGCTGGAGTGGATGATCAGCACTCGACACTCCATGCATAATGACGGTCACCAACTTCTCACCCATAAATCCTGTCGGTACCCGACCTCCAATCGCGAGATCGACCTGGCGCTGTAAGAGCGCATCCTCGGTTCCACTTAATACAGATTCAAATACCTCCACACGAGTATCGGGAAAATCTTGCGCAAAAATAGCTAAACATTGCAATACGAGCGCAGGTGGAATGATGATATCCGCCGCAATTTTCACCAACGGTTCTACATGAACAGATAAACATCCAGCCGATTTCTCCAAACGCTCCGCCTGCTCCAGCAATTGTTTAGCGCGGCGATAAAGTAACTCACCTGCCGGTGAAGCCACCGCCTTGCGCCCTTGCAACTGGAAAACCTTAACACCCAATGCGGTCTCTAATTGAGAGATGGCATAAGACACCGCCGATTGGCTTTTACTGAGCAGTTCAGCTGCTTTAGCGTAACCGCCCGCATCAATTACCGCCAAGAGCGCCCGCCACTGCTCCAATGTGACCTTATGATCTGCAATTCCCGCGGGTGATGTCGACTCTTGAGCCATAGTAAATTTATCCGATGTGACAAAGTAAAAACCAATCCAATTATTCGATCATATAACGCTAAATATCGCTATTTATAATTAGTCCGTCAAATCATTTAATGAACTCATGGCAATCAAGCCACTACATTATGAGGAATTGAATATGGCCACTCTCTTACAAATTAACAGCAGCCTATTTGGCGACAACGGTAACTCCAGTGTATTGAGTCAGGAGCTTGTACAGCAATGGAAAGCACAAAACCCAAGCGGTAATGTTGTGTTACGGGACTTCACCAAAGAAGATGTACCTCATTTGGATGCAACACGTGTACAGGCATTGTTTAGCCCGGCCGAAGGTCGTACTGAAGAGCAACAAGCGGTGCTGGACTACTCCGATAAAATTATTGCCGAAATAGAAGCGGCAGATGCAATCGTGATTGGCGTACCACTGTATAACTTCGGCGTACCCTCTACACTCAAGGCCTACTTCGATCATATCGCTCGCGCTGGCGTTACCTTTAAGTACACTGAAACTGGCCCGGTTGGCCTGCTTGCAAACAAGCCCGTGTACATCATCGCTACTCGTGGCGGCGTTCACAAAGGCCAACAAAGTGATACACAAACTCAGTTTTTGACCAATTTTTTAAGTTTTGTCGGCTTGAAAGATGTGCGTTTTATTTACGCGGAAGGCCTCAACATGGGCCAAAAAGACCAAGCCTTTGCCGCTGCAAAAATTGAAATTGAACAAGGTGTCGCCGCTTAATTAAGCGTGTTTTTACGCCCCCTATTTATCAGTATTAATATTCATTACCGGAGTATATTTTATGCAACGCCAGTTACAGCAAATACTGCAAGGCCGCGAAACCAGCGACGGTGCTGGTGTCCGCATAAAACGCAGCCTTGGCCAACATCAACAAGCGCGCCTTGACCCTTTTTTAATGCTCGATGAGTTTGGCAGTAGCAGTGCGAATGACTACATCGCCGGTTTTCCTGCGCACCCGCATCGAGGTTTTGAAACTGTGACCTATATGCTTGAGGGCCATATGCTCCATGAAGATCACATGGGCAACAAAGGCCATTTGCGCAATGGTGATGTGCAGTGGATGACCGCTGGCCGTGGCATCATCCATTCGGAAATGCCCCAGCAAGAGCACGGACTCATGCGCGGTTTTCAATTGTGGCTAAATTTACCTGCCGCAGAAAAAATGAAGGCAGCGAGTTATCGCGATATTGCAGCAGCAGATATTCCAGTTGCTGCTTTGCCCAATGGCGGTAGCATCAAAGTCATTGCCAATAGCGCTGTTGTGAACGGAAAAATTATCAGCGGACCGATTCAGGGTCTGACGACTGAAGCGATTTACTGGGATGTACATCTCCCCGAGCACATTGAGTTTCATCATGCATTGCCAGAAGATCACAATACTTTCTTGTATGTGTATGAAGGTGATGTCGCCATCGGCGAAGACAAACGCAAACTGACGAAAGGTAACGCGGGCTTGCTCAGCAAAGGTGATCAATTGAGTGTACAAGCGCTGAGTGCAGATACGCGTTTTCTAGTGATCTCAGGTAAACCTTTAAAGGAACCGATCGTGCAATATGGCCCTTTTGTAATGAATACCATCGATGAAATTGAACAGGCAATTCAAGATTATCGCGCTGGCACTCTCGTTACTGATTAATATTAATAGTAAAAAAGCAGCAAATAATCTGCTGCTTTTTTAACATCAAAAATTGTCACACCAAGAAAAATTGCATAGTTTAAATACCGATATTACAACCAGTAAAAATCAATATTCTGGCTGCAAATTGCCATGCTGCCGCACTACCCGCTTTTTATCTTTCCGTATTGCCATTGCAGCTTGGGCATAATGTTCAGCAACAGCAATAGCAGCACAATTAATGATATCGAGATTACCGGCGTATTTAGGCAAATAATCGCCTAATCCCTCAACACTCAAATCAATTCTTATACCGCCATCAATCACAATTGGCCCAGCCTCCAGCTTATAACCCGGGACATAAACCTGTATTTTTTTCAACACTGCCGCCAAAGGCAATTGTAATGTATCCGCATCCACCGCATCACAATAAGCGGTAACGCTGGTTAACATGCGGGTTTCAGGATTCACCTCATCTACCATCAACTCAACATCAAAGTTGTTAATTCCCGTGTACTTTTTCAATCCAGCCTTGGTGTTGTGATAATATTCATCTAAATTTTCCAAGGTTCCTGGCCCTATAGAGTTGGGCGAAACAATCGATTTAACGGCAATTTTTTGTATTCCGGGAATCGCTTTGGCCAACATGTGGGCAACAGGTATCGATGATTGGCCGCCACAAGAGACCATACTAATATTATTATTTTCAAGAACCTCATTCATACCTAACGCAGGCACACAACATTCACCTATTTGCGATGGAGTCATATCAATCGCAAGGATTCCCAATTTATCGAAAACCTGTGCGTGTTCGATATGATGCGCGGCCGAAGTGGCGTCAAAAACAATATCACAACGATAACGCGATTCAAAAAAGGCATTTATGCCACGGTCTGAAACAGGCACACTCAATTCAGTGGCATAACGCATTCCTGTTGACTCTAAATTTCTTCCAGAAAAAATTACGCATTCCATCCATGGCGAACGCCTTACTTTTACCAGTAAATCCACACCGATTTTGCCCGTCCCAATAATCCCAACCCGGAGTTTACTGGCCGTCGCTTTACCCAATCCTTTGTCGCGTTGAAAAAAATGACCACTCAATAACGTTTTAATGAACTGCATAATTTAATCCTTAAAATTTATCTCATTAACCGAATTGCTATCAGAAAAGGATAATACATCTCAATTATTCAATAATCATTACACCCACTAAATACCAAATATCGTTTTCGCGAAGGGGATCGCATAAAATAATAATATTTTTTGTAACAAAAAAACTCGTCTACCCTTATCCAACCGACAATGCCTATACACAAACAGGGGTATTAGATGTATTTAATTCAACACATTCACAACCAATAAAATAAGTATGTTTTTTAATCAAAATCATGATGATAAAAAATTTATAGTATTTTGCACGCCACATTTTTTAGGTAAGTTTAAAAACTTCTATCAAACAATTACACAGGTCGGCATAATCGCGCGCACTCCAATCAACTCTCAATTTTTTATTGTGCGCTCCTACTTTGATCTGAGGTATTGTCGAAGTAAAAAGTAACTTTTTTAACAGCTGGCAACCAAAGGAACATAAAGTGGTTAAATTACCAAAGTATTATTTTGAGGCCGTTTTGGGAATTAGCGCGCCTTGGTCGGTACAGGATGTAACCATTGACGAAAAAAATAAAATAATTCAGATCGCACTGTCCTATCACACAGAAAAGTCACGCTTCTCTTTTTTTTCCAAAGGAACTGATAGCGACAACAATAAAATCGTCGATACGGGAATAGCCAAACGCTGGCTCCACCTTGGTATCGGCTATTACAGTTGCCAAATTACCTCATCCTTTTATGACCCTCACCTTTCTGGTGCTGGCATTCACAAAGATGCGCTTCTGCAACCCCATTTTTTAGGCGATGCCAATCGCAGTTATACGCACCAACTGCGGCAAGAAGTTGCACTGACTCACATACGTGGGGTTACGCCGGATGCAATTGCCACTATGTTGCGCATCGACCAATCATTAGTAGATGAAATTCTGAATGACATAGAAAAAACTCCGGAATCTTATCGCCTAGCTACTTGTTTACCTTGCGAGGCTGACCCTATATGGGAAAGCATGATTTACGATAAATTTCATCTAAAAACCCAACTATTTCCGTTAAAACTCATGCTATCTAAATTAAAACTCAGCATGATTGACCCTAAGGTCAACGTTAAGATGTCGGATTCAATAACAGAATTGCGTAAATTTTTTATTGCACACATCAATAACGTAGATGCAGAAATCAGCCAGATATGCTCACTATCAATGAAGAAGCAATCTGTTGAAGAGCGGCGCAATGCAACAACAAAACTGGTACTGCCCGCGTTAAAAAATAGCATTTGGTTAAAGCTGGTCACCGGCAAACTGGATCTTGGTTCCACCAACATGCCGTTAAATTTGTTTTTAGTACGCCTTCGCCATGCCTTTCAGAATACAGACGATAACAATACCCGCGTATTGGCGCTAAATTCCCTGCGCGAATTTTTCCGCAAAAATGCACGCAGCCTTAAAAAAGAATTAGTGCTCATAAATCAATTGATGAACGCACCCGAAGAAAACCAGTTTTCACTACCAGATGAACGCAGTGAAATTTGGAAACGAATTCTAAAAGATGACACCTTCATACCAAGCTCCCATATTGCGTATAAGTTGCTGCTTTCCAATTTGCGCTCACAAATGCTGATGAATTCAGACCCAGTGGTAGAGCTAAATGCGGTACGGCGCGTGAGGGATTTCATCAAACACAACCAACGATTTATGCAACAAGAACTTCGCATGGTTTTAAGCAACACACATTAAAGCGCTTAGGAGATTTACATGGCACAAGACGCCGACATCAGCATTCGCAGTGCACTCATTAACCGTGAAGAGCTTATTGAAAAAATAAATAAAGGTGAGTACTTGGTAATCGCCGCCGATGAATCATTACTTACAGACCTACCCTCAGGTAATTGGATAGCAGGTACTATTCCTTATTTTATGGCCGCGGAAGGTGGCACAGTAAATCGTGAAAAGATTTTTGTGAACACTATTGAAGGTGTGCAACACAACAATGCACCGCGCATTAGCCTCTATGATGGCAACTCAATTCAACGTATTTCACAAGAAGCACCCGAGCACGGTTTTACTATTGTTATTTTGCCAGCCATGTCGGAGGTGCATTTATCCTACGCACAAAACGCTCCCGATTATCCCAATATGTATTTTTCTCCAATAATCGGTTGGATTTCTGGTGTGCATCTGGATGATATTGGCAAGCAGACAGCCAAAGTGGGTTTTGGCCCGGCACGCGGGATGCTGTTTGATCAGCAAGCTGTCGCTATGCATATTCCATTACCAACAAATCAATTGGCTAACATTAATATCGTCAACTTATTTACCCAAGGCGACGGACCAGAGATTAAATTTAAAAGCACCGGCTTCAGTGTGAGCGAATGCACCATCAATGGCGAAACAACAAATCTCTCTGATTATATTAAATATGCCAAAGTTGATATCCGCTTACCGTTAGTAGCAAATTATTCGGGCGTTATGGTGAATGTGAGCATTCAACAGCTAGACGAAGCTAATAACAAGGTCGATCTATATGCACCGGTTTTTGCCGACATCAGCTACCGATTTGCTAAACCAGTAGAAAATTATATTGATGGCTTCAATAAAGAATTATCAGCATCAGCAAGTGAAGGCATTTCATTCTCTTGCAATTGTATTCTGAACTATCTCTATTCAGAGCTTGAAGGCAAAAAGACTCGTGATTTAACCGGCCCGATTACCTTTGGTGAAGTGGCCTATCAACTACTTAACCAGACACTGGTGTATTTGAGTTTGAGTGGCGGATCTCGTTAAGAAAACAGCAAATATAAAAAAGGCGGATGTTTTACACACATCTGCCTTTTTTATTGCCCAAAGGTTACTAGTGCCCTGCCCCATAAGCCTTGATGTATTTCTGTAAGACCTTTTCATTTTTCTTGATAAAATCTATATCGCTTTTTGGTACAGCCAAAACAGCAGGATCAGCTTTTTCTTTAAGCTGCTTTTCTTGTTCTTCTGTTAATTTTCCTAAATCCGCAAATACAAAATAGGCTGCTATGGCATTACCCAGTTTTGCACCCAAGCGCATATATTCACCAACGGATTTCCAGCCGTATTTTTTCGTAATCCTATTCGCACTATCCAATAGATCTCTCGATTTTAGGAATTCATTAATTTTTCCATCCTGCTCAGCAGGTGGCAAAACCTCAAAAGCTTTGAGAGCGGTATCGGTAGTATTCAGTGAGCCTACAACTTGTACGATTGGTGCAATATCGCGATTGGTTTTCATCCAGCGCTCAACTGACTGAACATTCAAGGTTTTGTTATCTGGCAACAACTGCGCACTGACCGATGCACAGCAGACTAATAACGTCCAGGCAACACAATTAAGCAATAATTTACTCATTACAAATTCCACACATTCAAGATATACGTAATGTAATCGCCGTAGTTAACGACCAAACCCAAAAGAAAAAGAACACCAGAAACGGCGTTAACAAACCTAAGGATAACCCTCCCGGCCCCTTACCTTCATAGAACGGATAAAATACAAATAATTGAATTAATGTGGGAATTAACGCGATCACAAAACTGCGTGCGAATAAACTACTCGCGAAAACAGGCAGTATAAATAACAAGCCCCACAATCCACCCCATACAATCCGTGGGTACATCCAATGCGGTGATATCGAACCTGACAAATGCACATTCAGGGATTGGGTGACACCGTAGTGAGAAAATAACCACATCACCACACACATAACCAAGCCGCCAAGACAACCAGCACCGAACACTACCAAGGTATTTTTCATACATCTTATCCCAACAAAAAACACTGCTGCCAACCACTGGCAGCAACCCGACCAATACTTGCTAAAAGATAGTAGACGACAGTTTATCACCCTGCATTAACACTTGGTTACACGAATAATCCCTGTTGAGCTGCTACAATATCGGCTCAGAATTTAGCCAGCCACCTCTTATTTATTATCGGCGATTGTATTATGTTTCGTTTTTTTGAAAGCCTGATTAAGCCCTTTCCCCCGCAAGATCCAACAGAGCCGCCCAAAACCCTCTACGCCTTTTGCCGTCACTACAGTAAAGGGGCAGAATTGTATTTGGTAGGGATGGCAATTTTTACCGGCCTAATAGCAGTGATGGAAGTTTCCCTGTTCGGATTCCTGGGCGAGCTGGTTGATTCGCTTAATAAACACACACCGGAAACCTTTTGGAACCAATTTCATACCCAGCTGATGTGGATGAGTTTTATTTTGTTAATCGCACTACCTATCTGTGTGTTGCTGCACTCATTGCTGATGCACCAGACACTGCTAGGCAACTTTCCTATGCGTATCCGTTGGATGGCACATCGTTATTTACTCGGCCAAAGCTATCAGTTTTATCAAAATGAATTTGCTGGTCGCGTCGCAACAAAAGTGATGCAAACTGCTCTTGCAGTGCGTGAAACTATTATGAAATTACTCGATGTACTCTTATATGTCATCGTGTATTTCACCAGCATTCTGGTGCTCTCTGCGTCACTCGATTGGCATTTGGCGATTCCACTTGTTGCATGGTTTTTCGCTTATTCGGCTTTGCTTTATTATTTCTTACCCCGTCTGGCAAAAATATCTGCTACGCAAGCTCATGCACGTTCGGATATGACCGGCCGCTTGGTAGACACCTACACCAATATTTCTACAGTGAAATTATTTTCGCATTCCAACCGCGAGGCTGATTATGCCAAAAAAGGTATGGAGTATTTTTTATCGACTGTCCACCCGCAAATGCGCTTGGCAACTTTGTTAGGTAGTGGTGTCTGGGCGATTAATGCATTACTGATTTTTGCGATTGCCGCCGTCTCACTTTGGCTTTGGTCGAGTGCAGCGATAACTACCGGTGCAATTGCTGCCGCTGTCGGTTTGGTATTGCGTTTGAATGGGATGGCGCAGTGGATTATGTGGGAAGTGTCGGCACTGTTCGAAAATATCGGTACCGCACGCGATGGCTTGAATACACTGTCAATTCCACGCGAAGTGCAAGACAAACCAAATGCATTGCCCCTGCTTATCCAGCACAGCCAAATTGATTTTAAATCAATACAGTTTAACTATGGGAAAACTGAGGGTTTATTACAAAATTTTGATTTGCATATTAATGCAGGAGAAAAAATTGGATTGGTAGGCCGCTCTGGCTCAGGAAAATCTACGCTAGTGAATTTGCTCCTACGCTTTTATGACGTAGCTACCGGCACCATTTTAATTGATGGGCAAAACATCACTGAAATTAAGCAAGAAAGCCTGCGCGCGCAAATCGGCATGGTTACGCAAGATACATCTCTCTTGCATCGCTCTATCCGCGACAACCTGCTCTATGGCAAACCCGACGCAACCGAAGAAGAAATGATTTGCGCTGCCAAGCAGGCCGAGGCGCACAATTTTATTATGAACCTCAGCGATAACGAAGGCCGCACGGGTTATGACGCACATGTAGGTGAGCGCGGTGTGAAGTTATCGGGCGGCCAGCGCCAGCGCATTGCTATCGCCCGCGTACTGATAAAAAACGCACCGATTTTAATTATGGATGAAGCTACTTCTGCACTGGATTCTGAGGTCGAAGCAGCAATTCAAACCAATTTAAATACCCTGATGCAGGGCAAAACAGTGATTGCTATTGCACACCGTTTATCTACCATCGCCGCATTGGATCGTTTGATCGTATTAGATAAAGGTCAGATTATCGAACAGGGAACACACAACGAATTAATTGCCTTGGGCGGTGTGTATGCGCATTTATGGGCGCATCAGTCGGGGGGATTTTTGGGGGAGTTTTAATTCCAATGATCCAAATGCGGCGGGTTGCTACGCGACCCGCCCTATTCAAGCAGCCAAATTATTTTTTGCCGAAATACACATCCCAAATCACCAACACAATTCCTACAAAAAATCCTACGTGAGCAAGCATAGCGCCTATGGCAAACAACCAGCTAAGCAATACGGGATTTCCATCAGCCGGCCCGAAAAAACTGTAAAGCATAATCGGTGCAGCGCAGACGAGCACCAACATCAAACTTAGTGCAATAATTTTTATACCGCGTAATGATTTACTGCGTAACACCGCGCGGATCGGATTCCACATACGAATTACCACATAAGGTCATCAGGAATGACGTAATCCTTATAGGGATCATCTTCATCAACTTTGTTATCGATTTTGGTATTGGCAACAACGACAAATTTTTCGTCCCGCTGGGCAATTTTGTCGGCAACGATGCGCGGCACCACTTCATAACCATCACCCAGCTTTACGACACCCAACAAACCGCGCGCAATTTGTTCGAGTACCAATGGTGACACACGCATTTTTTTGATGAGTTTACCGTCGGTGAAATTGTATTCCACATCGCTATTGCCAGCGCCTTTTGGTTGGCGATGGTTTTCAATCAGTTGTTTGATTTGCGCAGCTATGGCTTTTTGTTGCAATTCCAAATCGCGCTGGCGATTCAAGTCGCGGTCGCGCTCCACTTTTTCCAAGCGGGCTTGTTCGGCAGATTGTTTTATTTCATCCACCACTTCTTCACTGGAGCGACGTGCAACATTGGTCTCTTTGCGCTTTTCTTTGTTCGCTTGTTTGGCTTTTTTCGTGTCTATCAAACCTGCTTTAAGCAGTTGATCTTGTAAAGAGGCCATAAATTATCACCTGCTAAATTAAATTTTGCGCATAATACTACCTTCTTTTTAACTAACAAACGAACTTGCCACCATGAAAACCTGGGATATTTTCTGCCGCGTTATCGACAACTTTGGCGATATAGGCGTCTGCTGGCGGCTGGCACGGCAGCTGGTTGAAGATCATCAGCAATCCGTGCGCCTGTGGGTGGATGATCTGGATTCATTAATACGCATTTGGCCGGAAACACAACCACAAGATCAACAAGAGATCGCAGGCGTAAAGGTTTGTCGTTGGCATACGCAATTCGCAAATGATGTGATTGTTGCCGACGTGGTTATTGAGGCATTTGCTTGCGATATTCCCGCTGTTTATTTAAATGCGATGGCAAAGCTTAAGTTAAACGGCCAAATGCCAATCTGGATAAATCTGGATTATCTAAGTGCCGAAAGTTGGGTCGAAGAATGTCATCGAATGCCATCCGCTCACCCTGCAACCGGCATGCGCAAAACGTTTTTCTTTCCTGGATTTACCTCACGCACGGGCGGTTTGTTGCGCGAAAAATCACTCATTGCTTCACGCGATGCATTCCAAGCCAAACAGTGGCTGGAAACCATTCAGGTCAACCCGGATTCTGATGCGCTAGTCATATCACTTTTTGCTTATGAAAACCCGTCAATTGCGAGCTTACTGGCTGCATGGGTAAACTCAAGTAAACAGGTTCATTGTCTGGTTCCCGGTAGTAAGATCCTCACTAGTATTAATCAGGCGATAGGGCAAAACCTGGAGGTTGGTAACATCCACAATCGGGGAAACCTGTGCTTACAAGTAATCCCCTTTCTCACCCAATCTGAGTACGACAAACTGCTCTGGGCGTGCGATATCAACTTCGTGCGCGGGGAAGACTCATTTGTAAGGGCGCAATGGGCGGCCAAACCCATGGTTTGGCATATCTATCCGCAGGATGACGAGGCGCATATCGCCAAATTAGATGCGTTTCTCGATAGATACTCCAGCCATGCCCCTATGCCACTAGCGACCGCGCTTCGCCATTCATGGTTTAGCTGGAACGAAAGCGATGACATGCACGCAGGCTGGCAACAGCTAATGGTGGAGATGGATAACTGGCAAAAACATAGCCGTTACTGGTGCAATTTATTGCTGGAGCAACCAGACTTGGCTAGCCAATTAATCGATTATTGCGCTACCCGCCAAGCTTAAAAAAGCACTACAGAAAAACCACAAAGGACTGTATAGTAGCGCGCCGATTTCAAACTCGGGACGCCTAGGTGCTTACGCACGCGCGCTACGTGAACCAAGGCTTCCCTCTTTATTCGTTAACCATTGCAAACTGGGATTTACCATGAAAAATGCTCAAGAAACCCGCGCTGGCAACGTTCTGATGATCGACGGCTCACCCTGGGTTGTTCAAAAAGCGGAATACAACAAGTCTGGCCGTAACTCTGCCGTTGTAAAAATGAAGCTGAAAAACCTGCTGAGCGGCATCAATACTGAAACCGTTTACCGCGCCGACGACAAATTCGACGACATCCAATTGGATCGTAAAGAAGTAACCTACTCCTACTACGCCGACCCAATGTATGTATTTATGGACCCAGAGTTCAACCAATACGAAGTAACCGCAGAAGAATTGGGCGACCTGCTTCCGTGGATTGAAGATGGCATGGAAGACGTGTGTGATGCCGTGTTCTACGAAGGTAAAGTTATCTCTGTAACCCCACCAAACGCAATCATTCGTGAAGTGGCTTACACCGAACCAGCAGTCCGTGGCGATACCTCAGGTAAAGTGATGAAGACTGCAAAACTGGTTAACGGCACCGAATTGCAAGTTGCTGCATTTGTTGAAATTGGTCAGAAGATCATCATTGACAGCCGCACTGGCGAATACAAGTCTCGCGCTTAATCACAAACTTGTAACGCAATTAGAAATGGCGCCCTTGTGGCGCCATTTTTATTTCTCCCCCCGCCCTTTCAATGCCGCCCTCATTGACAATAATCCGTTACAAATAAGATGCCGTTTGAGACTAGGGTGAGTTTTTCTGGTTATTTACGCTGATAGTTTGTCTCGCCATAAAAGGTTTCGAGTTTTGCTTTGGTGCCGTCAAACGTTAGATTAAAAAAACTATCGGGGTGATAAAACTCATTTTCCGCCTTAGCCATTACCGATAGTTTTTTTCCATTTATTTTGGCCACCAGCATTTGCGATTCAATTTGAATGCTCAACTCGGGTGCATCTTTATTGCGAAAAATATAATCCCCCACCCATTGCTCTAACATCGCTGGCGCGACCTCGATATTGGGGCGCTCGAACATATATTGATAACCACTGGCATAGCCTGGCACGTTCATACCGGAATGCCCAAAACCCTCCAACGCATCCACTTTTAATTTAAAGCCGGTTAGCTTGGTCGCACTGAGCTTGTCTGCATAGGCAAGAACATCAGATGCTACCTCATCACCTTTTCCAACGCCCAGATACAAACGCTTACCTTTCAGAGCTTGGCTATTGGCAAGGGATTTCAACTGCTTATCAAATACTGCACCTGCACTTTTGTAATCCCCTGCAATTGCGATTGCGCCATCAAATACATCAGGCTGATCCAATAACGCATAGGTTACAAAAGTAGCGCCCCACGAACCACCCAAGAGAAATTCCTGGCCATTTAGACGATAGCGCTGCTGCAACGCAGGGATAATTTCTTTCACAAGCGCAACAGTGAATTGTTTTGCCTGGCCGGAATTTTCAAAGCCTTCCACAGATGCGGGGAGTAGATCACGTGCGCGAATTGCATGTATGTTGCCAGTTACGTCACTCCAATCTATCCCGATTACAATTGTCTCTGGCATTTGACCGTCAAAATAAATATTGTTGAACACACTCGCCGCCAAAGGAAAATCCCATTGCCCATCAACCTTAATAATTAAGGGGTATTTTTTCGATGAACTAGTTGAGTAACTTGCAGGCAGGCGCGCTTGAATGCGATACGTTTGTTTGAGGCTAGCCGAATATAGGGTAAAAATTTGGGTTGAATCCAAAACAACCGGTGTATTTACTTCTGGCGTCGGGTTATCGGCTATCGCGCCCAGCGCAACTGTAGCGGCAAATAATGCGCAGATAATGTGTGAAATACGACTCATGGTAGTTTCCTTTCCTGAATTTTTTAGCTCAGTTAAATAAGATTTATGCAATGAAATGCTTTTTTGTAAGCGACAAATGGACTTTTGATAATCGTTATTTGCGCATCGCCCAATACAATCTAGGCAACAACAACGCTAACAAAATTACTCCAAATAATACTGTCTCAAAGTAACTTGATCGAACCTGCATAAACACATGCAGCCAAGCGAGGATTGCAATCAGATAAATGCTTTTATGCAGGCGAATCCAATTCTTTCCCAGCTTTCGCATCATCGCTTTGGTTGAGGTAATACCCAAGACAATCAGCAAAATTACTGCAGGAATAGTGACAAGAATATAAGGTCGCTCAACCAACTCTTTGCCAAATCGTGAAAAATCCAAACCGAGAATAAATACTAAAAATGAAAGCACATGTAGGATTGCGTAAAAAAGTGCAAATAGACCAAGCATGCGCCTGTGTGGTTGCAGCCAGCGGAAATGAAAAACTTTATAATTGATCAAACGCCGCAGCGGTGTTACAGCAAGAGTGATAAACAAAAAATAAATTGCCCATTCGCCAGTAAATAAAACTATGGTTTTAGCTGGGTCTGCGCCCAGTTGATTGGCAAGTGTTTTATAAACAATAAATGCCAGAGGAGTTAATGAGAGAAAAAAAATCAGAACTCGCCGCCACAGTACAGACATCGCAATCACTCTTAATAAAATTTACGCAAATCCATATCTTTATACAGATGCGCAACCTGTTCTGCATAACCATTAAATAACTGCGTGGGGATAACATTCGGGCGCAACAAACCGCTCGGCAACCGACGCTCTTCTGCTTGGCTCCAACGTGGATGACTAACTTGCGGGTTCACGTTAGCGTAAAAACCATATTCATCGGGAGCGATCATGCTCCAGGTAGTTTTAGGTTGTTTTTCGGTGAACTCAATTTTCACAATAGATTTGATGTATTTAAATCCATACTTCCAAGGCACTACCAAACGCAGAGGCGCACCATTTTGATTGGGTAGTACTTTGCCGTACAAACCAACTGCCAAGGTCGTTAAAGGATGCATGGCTTCATCCATGCGCAAACCTTCACGATACGGCCAATCAATTGTGCTAAATGAACTTTTCTGCCCCGGCATTTCTGATGGACGCTCCAGTGTAGTAAAAGCAACGTATTTGGCTTTGCTGGTTGGCTCAGCGCGCTTAATTAAATCTGCCAGCGAAAACCCAACCCAAGGTACTACCATTGACCAAGCCTCAACACAGCGCAAACGATAAATGCGCTCCTCAAGAGCAATACCTTTCAACAAATCCTCTAGCGCAAATGTTCCGGGCTTAGCAACCTCACCAGCGACCTCAACAGTCCAGGGATGAGGCTTTAACACATGGCTTTTAGCGGCCGGATCAGTCTTGTCATACCCGTATTCATAAAAATTGTTGTAGCCAGCAACGTGTTCATAGGGTGTGAGGTTTTCACTGATCTTTTCCTGATTGGCTTTAGCGGCGGTGATCTGCTTTTTTAACCAGTCCGGTCCCGGTAAATCGGTATCGGCAATTTGTGTGGGTGCAGCGAATACATTCGCTGTGCTCGTGCCGACGCCCAATGCTGCGACACTCATTGCACCGCGCATAAAGTCGCGACGAGCGTTGTAAAGGGTTTCCGGAGTAATTTCTGAGGATGGAATATCACTGGGCTTTTTGATCAGCATACTGACCTCGAATAAACGGGATGGTTGGGTTATAGACTTATGCCAGACAGGTTTGTTACTGCAATTCAAAAATATAATTTCTACCCTGATAATCACAAACATAAAGTGTGTCAGTAAGGACGGCGCAATCCTGTAACGATAAACTTGCGGGTCTGCTCAATGCTTCACTCACGCCCATATTCGTTTTATCTTTTTTAAGAAAGCCATACATAATTTCGAAGCGCTGAGGAAAATCCAAACCCTTGTTTTGTATATCCTCATAAAGATACGCGAATTTTCTATAAGTCATAGTGACCCCACAAAGGCCGATATCACACATTTTATCGATGTATTGCCCGTACGCCTGCGCGAGAAATTGGCTCAACACCCCGCCCTGATATTTGGGCAAATTCATTTTATTGTCAATTGATAACGCACTATTAGCCAAGCGATGATTGGCTTTATTGCCAATCAGCTTGAAGCTTTGATTCCCACATTGGATTTGCTTGGCAAGTAACTCACAATCCAAGGCGTTTTTTGATTCAACCGAAATACTACGCAATGGTGTAGCGTCTGGTTCATTTGCAACAGTTTTCAGTACGCCGACCTGTGTCTTATTATTGATTTTTGCTGGGGAAACTGTTGCTGCTTGTGACGCAACATTGCGTGTAGGTGCTGGTAATTTAATCCCATTGCGCTCTGCCGGTCGCTTCAGCAAAGACGCCTGCACTGCTTCATTATTTTTTTTGAATTGATTAAATGGTGGCAAGCCTTTGGTTTGCGCTTTGGCTTGCAGCTGACAGTAAACTTGTTCGTAATAGGTTTCGGCGAGAGCAATGCAGAATTGATCCGCTTTTGCGCTCGCTGCCAGTACACATAAAATGTAAATACTGAAACGAGCGTAGCGCATAGCAGTGACCTTTTATTGGACTAGTGGGTAATTAACCAACATTGATGAATTTTCGGGTTGCGCTTAAAATCCTCATCAATTGTTTGCGCACTAATATCTTTAATAGTGTAAGCACTTAAGGCATCAGCATCTAATTTAAAACTGCGCAGGTTATTGGAGAAAATCAGCGTACCGCCTTCGGCTAATGAACGCATCGCATTATTAATCATCCCGACATGATCCAGCTGCACATCCAATACATCTTCCATGCGTTTGGAATTAGAGAAGCTCGGAGGATCAAGCAGAATCAAATCATATAATTGATCATTATCTTCCAGCCACTTCAAACAATCTGCTTGTTCCAAACGATTGCGCGATTCACTCAAACCGTTTAGCGCATAATTCTTCCGCGCCCAATTCAAGTAAGTATTAGACATATCCACACTCACCGTATAACGCGCACCTGCCATAGCCGCGTGCACACTCGCGGTTGCGGTGTAACAGAACAGATTTAAAAAGCGCTTGTCTTTAGCGAGATCAGCAATCATCAAACGCACGGGGCGATGATCAAGGAACAATCCCGTATCCAAATACTGCCACATATTGATATGCAGTTTTGCCTGACCTTCCTGCACACTGAATATATCGCCAGTTGGACGCTCGCTGATTTTTTCGTATTGGCTAGTGCCTTTATTGCGACGGCGCTGCTTGTAGCTGATATTGGAGGCAAGAAGATCCAACGCAAAAGGTACCGCCATTTCGATTTCAGCAAAACGCTGCGCGGCACGATCTTCATCGACCGATTTTGGCGCTGCATATTCCTGCACATGGGCGTAAAGTTGCGGTGCACGATTAGGCTGGGTTTGACCGCGATAGATATCAATCGCTGCAGAATATTCTGGCATATCAGCGTCGTATAAACGGTAGCAACTGATATCGTTTTTCTTCGCCCACTTCTCTAATTGCTTGAGATTTTTTTGCAGGCGATTAACTAACATCTGCGCACCATTAGAAAGTGCATCAGCCTGTTCTTTTTTGTTTTCGATTTTAACGCGCTGTTCAGCTTCTTTGCGCTCTTCATCGTCTTTACTGAAGCGTGCATCTTGCTCGACACGGCTTTGCACAAACACCTCGCTGCTGATGCTGAACATCAACAATTCACTGGCGATAGTACCGTTAAAAAATTTGTATTTTTTATCCGCACGTAAACCCATTTGTTTGCCGAGTTCAGGATTGCCGGTAAACACACCCGCACGCCAGCCCTGAAATTCATTGCGCAAACGCTCACCCAAATGTGCATAGAGCAATTTCAGCGATTCAATTTCGCCCAAGCGCTCACCGTAAGGCGGGTTGCTTATCACCAAGCCAAATTCCATCGACTTATTGTGAGTCGGCTTAACAAAGTCAGCCAACTCTTTGCGGCTCACGCGCAACCAATGATCCAATTCGGCGCTGACAATATTTTCTTCCGCCGCGCGGATCACTTTTACATCAGCATCATAACCACGAATTTCTGGCAGGTTCTCGCGTGCGAGTCCGGCTTTTTTGCGCGCAAACGCTTCTTCGCGCAAATCCAGCCAAATATCGTTGCGATGATTGAGCCAGCGCTCAAAACCAAAACTGCCGCGTAATAAACCCGGTGCAATATCGGCAGCAATCAAGGCGGCTTCAACGAGGATAGTTCCTGAGCCACACATGGGATCAAGCAGCGCACCGCCTTGAGCGGCAATTTCCGGCCAGCCAGCGCGAATCAAAATCCCGGCGGCGAGGTTTTCTTTCATCGGCGCGCTGCCCTGCTTAATGCGGTAGCCACGGCGATGCAGGCTATCGCCTGAAAGATCGATACTCACAATCACTTTGCTTTTGGATAGGCGCACATTCACGCGCAGATCAGGGTCTCGCTTGGCGACCGAAGGGCGTTCGCCACTGAAGTCGCGCAGGCAATCGACAATCGCATCTTTTACTTTCACTGCGCCAAACTGGGTATTACGAATAGTGTCATTGGTGCCGATAAAATCTACCAACAAAGTACCACTGGGGCTTAAATGCTCCTCCCAACGCAGTTCGCGTACACCGTCGTAAAGCTCTTCCTGGCTATCGGCCTCAAAGCTTGCCAGTGGCAGCAAAATCTTATTCGCCAAGCGCGACCAGAGGCAGGCGCGATAGGCCATTTTAATCTCACCTGAGAAATAGATACCGGCAACTGTCTCACGCAGGTCTTCTGCACCAAGGGTCTGCAGTTCGGTGTAGAGCAATCCTTCCAAGCCTTTGGGGCAAGTGGCGAAATATTGATATGTCATAAACTTTCCAAAAAAAGTGGGGCTTCCAAGATGAACTTTTCTGAATGGCACCTGACTAAAGAAAGGTGGATGTCATTAAATTGTCAAATACATTTGCTAGGCCGATATGCCATATAGAACGGTCTGGGTATAAAAATTTAATCGTTCACGTGGCCAGTTAAATCTGGTGTACTCACCAACCGATCAGCACTAAGGAGAATGTAAAAACCAGCCAGACATGTAAGTGAAAGACCGCAAGACCGCTTCCGTCGATAAGTAACACCCTATCGATAAACCACAATATAGAGGTGCAATAACTGATGAAACGTCAAAAACGTGACCAAACAGAACGCGCATTTGTTAAAGGGTATCAAGCAGGTATTGATGGGCGTTCAAAAAGCCTTTGTCCCCACGAGACCGGCCAAGCCCGCCAGCAATGGCTAAACGGTTGGCGTGAATCGCGCATCGATCAGTGGGACGGCTATAGTCGTTTGGCACAGGTTCAAAAAGTGAACAACATCCAACCCATGGCCATGAGTGGCTAACTTTCAACGCAAGACCAACAGAATTCCCGACCAAATCATCTTTTGATTCTATAAGCCCGCTCTTGCGGGCTTCGTCATTCTGGAACCTTAACAATTAAAAACCTTAACAAATGGGTGATTAAAGCCCATTGTGATAACTGGCAATGCCAGCTGCCGCCTGACTAATCAAGCTTGGGCCTTCGTAAATGAAACCGCTGTAGACTTGCACTAAACTGGCACCCGCGCGGATTTTATCGGCTGCACTGGCGCCATCAAAAATCCCACCTACACCAATAATTGGCAGCTTTCCTCCCAAACAGGAATTAAGAGTACTGATTACGTGAGTGCTCTTATCACGTACCGGCAAACCACTCAGGCCGCCGGTTTCACTACCATGCTCATAGTTTTCTACACCCGCACGAGTGATAGTAGTGTTGGTGGCGATAACACCGTCCATACCCTCTTGCAACAATATTCCTGCAACTTCGGCGATCTCATGCTCATCCATATCCGGGGCAATTTTTACCGCGATAGGTACATAACGGCCAGTCGCCTGTTGCAATCTGCCCTGTTCTTTTTTCAGTGGCGCCAGCAATTGCGAAAGTGAATCACCGAACTGCAAGTTGCGTAGACCGGGTGTATTGGGTGATGAGATATTTACGGTGATGTAATCAGCGTGTTCGTAAACCTTACGCAAACATATCAAGTAATCATCAACCGCATTTTCCACGGGTGTAGTGGCGTTCTTGCCAATGTTGATGCCCAGCACGCCTGTGTAACGACGGTTTTTAACCTGTGCAACTAAATGATCCACACCCTTATTGTTAAATCCCATGCGATTAATAATCGCTTGAGCTTCCGGGATACGGAACAGACGCGGTTGTGGATTACCCGGCTGCGGGCGCGGCGTAATAGTGCCTATCTCCACAAAACCAAAACCCATAGCGCCCAGCGCGTTGAAATAATCGCCATTTTTATCCAGGCCTGCCGCCATACCTACGGGGTTATCAAAGGATAACCCCATCACATTGACTGGAGCACTCGGCACAGCAGAGTTAAACAATCCCAGCAGGCGTAAACGCTCGGCGGCACCCAGAAAATCCAGGCTGAGTTCATGAGAGGTTTCAGCATCAAGGCGGAATAAAAGATCGCGAATAACATGGTACATAGCAGGCCCTTACACGGTCTGAATTGGTGACAATAAATGAGGCCGCAAGGATACTGGATTAGCAGGTTCAACGCACCCCAAACCTGCCCTTTTAATTAGCTCAATTGCTGAATGGATTGAAAACGATTGTCATCATCGAAATCAATTTGAAACGTACCACGAATGCCATTGTGCAACACAAATGGCCGCAGAATTCCCGCCGGAAAGCGAATACTGCGGCCATCAACACTGCGCGCGAAGACAGTTTTAACACTGCCCTCGTACAAACGCTGGAACTCTTCAGTGGAAATAGACAAAGGGACAATAATACTTTTCAAAAAAATAAATCTCTCATTAAGGTTTCTGCGGCGGACAATTATCCAATGCCTCGCAATGCTGGCTTGCTTGCGCCAGATCCAATAAGTCACGCAGTGCGACAGCAATCATCGCGAAATCAGTGCCACTCACTGCTTGCAATTCATTCACCATGGATTTCCAGCGCGCCACTAACAATTTATGTTGATTACTCCAGCGCTGAATTAATTCATCCACCGATAAGCTCTCATCCACAAAACGAATTAGCGACACACTTAAGCTGCGCAATTGCGATTCCAAATCGCCCAGATAAGTCTCGCGTGCCATTGCTTGCCAGAAATTATCCACCGGTAAATTGGAGATTTGGTTAGAGAACCACGGCAAACTTAAATAATTACCCAAGGCAAAATAAATCTTAGCGAGCTGGTCGATATCTTGATTGGCAATTCGCGCCGCTTCAACCACGCTCAAACCAGAATACAAATCCGCCGGGCGCGCAACGCAGCTGACCAAATTATCGGAGAGACCAAATGCGCGCAGTTTTTGCACTGCATCTTGCCATTCCGTTAATGCCTCACCTACCAGCAAATCTGGCAATTGCACATTAATTTTTTGCATGCCTGCTGCGAATAACTCTACTTCGCTGGCTGGATGTAAATAACTGCGACGATTGCGCAAAAACCAGCGCGCCGCGCGGCGGATTTTACGCATCATCATATTGATCAGCTGCAATTGTCGCTCGGCAGGCACAGCCGTGCCTGCGGCATCCAGCGCCGCTAAAAATTCCGGCATCGCATAAATATCACGCGCGATGATATAGGCCTTGGCTACATCCCCCGCATTGGCGCCAGTTGATTCCATCAAACGTTGCGCAAAACTGATGCCCATAGTATTGACCATATCATTGGCAATTTGGGTAGCCACAATTTCGCGGCGCAAGCGATGATTGCGCAATGCCAAAGGAAACAACTGCGCAATCTTGTGCGGAAATGCAGTTTCAATAAATTTTGCCAGATAATCATCATCGACAATATTTGCCGTTGCCAGATCATCTTTTAATACCGCTTTCGCATAGGAAATTAAAATGGCCAACTCAGGGCGAGTGAGCGATTTACCGTGAGTTTGGCGCTCCAGCAATACCTCATCGGTCGGTAAAAATTCCAGTTTGCGGTCGAGACGCCCTTCGGTTTGCAAAGCATTCATAAAGCGGCGATATTCTGCGCTACGCTGTAACGCATCTGACTGCGCCACACTAATTGCCCGGGTTTGCCGCGTATTATTGTGCAACACTAGCTCTGCAACATTGTCTGTCATATCGACCAATAATTGATTGCGCTGCTTTTGGGTGAGATCGCCATTTGCGACAATTTCATTTAATAAAATTTTAATGTTAACTTCGTGATCGGAACAATCAACACCACCGGCATTGTCAATAAAATCAGTATTGCAAGCGCCGCCATTCAAACAATATTCAATGCGGCCGCGTTGGGTCATACCCAAATTACCGCCTTCACCAAATACTTTGCAGCGCAACTCCTCACCATTTACACGCAGACTGTCATTGGCCTTATCGCCAACATCGGCGTGAGTTTCAGTGCTGGCTTTAACATAGGTGCCAATGCCGCCGTTCCAAATTAAATCGATGGGCGCTTTTAGTAATGCATTGATTAATTCTGTAGGAGTAAGGCTGGCAGCATCCAATGCAAAGCGGGTGCGCATTTGCGCAGAAATCGCGATGGATTTTGCACTGCGATTAAATATTCCACCACCCTCACTGATCAGCGTTTTATCGTAATCATCCCAAGTCGTTTTTGGGGTAGTGAATAAACGCTGGCGTTCAACAAAACTGCATGCCGGATCAGGGTTGGGATCGATAAAAATATGTTGGTGATTAAATGCAGCGACCATCATTATCGCTTGCGATAACAACATGCCATTGCCAAATACATCACCAGCCATATCGCCAATACCCAGCACAGTAACTGGCTCGGTTTGCACATCAATATTTTTTTCGCGGAAATGGCGCTGCACAGAAATCCATGCACCACGCGCGGTAATACCCATACCTTTATGGTCATAACCCTGGCTACCACCCGAAGCGAATGCATCACCGAGCCAGTGATTGTATTCCGCTGAAATTGCATTGGCGATATCGGAAAAACTCGCTGTACCTTTATCCGCAGCCACCACTAAATAAGCATCGTCTTCGTCATAACGAATTACCCGTTCCGGTGCACGTATGCCGCCATCAACAAGATTATCGGTTAAATCGAGCAGGCCACGAATAAGCCATTGATAACAGGCAATGCCTTCCTGCAATTGCTGTTCGCGGTTGGCATTGGGCGGCATTTTTTTGCACACAAAACCGCCCTTGGCACCACTCGGTACAATCACAGCATTTTTCACTTGTTGGGCTTTTACCAACCCAAGAACTTCGGTGCGGTAATCCTGCAAGCGGTCAGACCACCGCAAACCACCACGTGCAACCTTGCTGGTGCGCAGATGCAAGCCTTCCATTCTCGGCGAGTAAACGAAGATTTCAAACAGCGGACGGGGCGCAGGAATATCGTGTAATTTGCGTGGCGAAAATTTGAGTGACAAATAAGGTTTTGTATTGCCTTGTACATCCAACTGATAAAAATTGGTGCGTAAAGTGTTATCGATTAGCGCGAGAAAGCGGCGAATAATCCGATCATCATTTAGGTTTTGTACTGCATCCAAGCGCGCAATAATATCGGTGCGCAGCGTGGCAATTCGTTCCGGTGTTTTTTCATCGACCAAATCCGGATCAAATTTCAAGGTAAAAAATTCGACTAACTTGTGAGTCAGTGCTGCTTGATTTACCAAAGCGATGGCCATGTAGCTGGCACTAAAAGGAAACAAGGTCTGATGCATGTAGCCCGAATAAGCGCGGAGCATGACCACTTCGCGCCAACCCAAACCTGCCGTAGTAATCAAGGCGTTGAATGCATCGCTATCGGCCAAGCCATGCCATATAGCAGCGAAGGCATTCATAAAGTTTTCTTTGAGCGCATGTAGATCAATACTGCTGGAAAACTGATGCGCGAGTTTAAAATCGTGCAGCCAAAAAAGTGCGCCCGACGCGGTGGCAATGTCGTAAGTGCTTTCGCTCACTACGCGAAACCCCAAGTTTTCCAGCACCGGAATCACATCCGATAACGCAAGCGTAGTATCGCGATGGAAAATTTTAAATTGCACAAACGCGCCCTGCTCACCCACTCCTGAGTGATACATACTGAGTGCGATTTTTTGTGCTCGCGGCTGTTCGGTAAGCGCGATGTCGTCAATCAATAATTCATTGATTGAGTGAATGTCCTGCACTGCGGTGGGGGCATCGTAATGCTCTTGATAAGAAGCAGAAAAAGCATCGCGATAATCACGCAGCAATTGCGCACTGACTTCTTCGCCATGCGCCTCCATCAGCGCCGTGTGTAAATAATCATTCCAGGAACGCGTGATATTGACGATACCCGCTTGCAAAGTCGCTACATCCACTTGTGCTGGCATCGCACCGTCAATTTTAAATACCAAATAGACACGCGCAAGGATCGATTCTGAAAAGTAGGTTGTGAATTGGCTTTCGTTCGAACCAATAGCATTGCCGATTAATTCCTGAATCGCTAAACGCGCCTTGGTAGAAAAGTAATCGCGCGGCACATAAATGATAAAGCTTATAAACTTGCCAAAGGGATCACGCCGCATAAACAAGCGCACCATTGAACGCTCATTAATTTGCGCAATACCCATTAGCGTTTCATAAAGTTCAGCGCTACTGCTTAAAAACAATTCGTTGCGCGGAAAAGTTTCCAGCAGCTGGCGAAGATTCTTACCATCATGGCTCGCTTCATGCAATCCGCTCAGCGCAAATACCTTCGCCACTTTGGTTGCAATAAGTGGAATAGCCGTTGGGCTCATCAAATACACTGCTGAGGTGTATAGCCCTAGAAAACGCACCTCACCTACCACTTCACCCTGCGCATTAAACCGTTTGATGATGATGTAATCGGAATAGGCATTGCGATGCACACGTGCGCGTGACGATGATTTGGAAAAGGTAATAACCTGCGGAACAAGATGGAAACGCGCCATACCGTCATTAAATAAATCTACCGCGAGTGAGCGACTATTGGCGTCATCGCGCAAGGTAAATATACCTAACCGTTGCGCCGGAATTTCGCAGAGGGTTTTCTGGCCATCAATCTCTTTGAACTCATATTCGGCATAACCAAGAAAAGTAAATTTATCTTCCGTTAGCCAATGCATAAACGCTTTTGTTTGCTGGATATCGGCAGCCACAAGTGCATCATCGGCATGATTCAGGTTTTGTTCCGTCGCCAGCGCAGCAGAACGCATGAGCTGATAATCATCAACCACACATTCAACTTCCGCCAAAATACTCTGCAGGCTCTGGTAAATATCGGCCAGCTCCTGTTGCCCGGTATGAACACTGATTTCCATTACTATCAAGGCTTCTTTATTTTTATCGCTAGCGGAGTGCTGTAGGGTCTGCCCGTTTTCTCCCTCAATTAATTCGATAAGTTGATGATCAGCATTGCGCACCAAACTGAGCACCGTGCTCTTGATGGTATAGATCGCAATGTTGCGCCGATTTAGTTCGATGCGAATTGAATCCACTAAAAATGGCATATCTTTTTGCAGCACTACGAGCGCGGTATGCGGGCAAACCCAGCCATCTGCCGCGAGGCTGGGGTTAAATAAGCGCACTTTCGGCTGCTGCGGATCGTAGTGCTGGATAAATTGCCACCATTGATAGACGCTGCCAAACACATCGCTCAAACGGCGCCCAACCAGTTCCTCAAGGGGATAGTGGTTGAAAAACTTTTTCGCCAACCGTTGGACAGATTCCAATTCTGTGCCGGTGAGTTTGGCTGCGCTGTAATGATTAAATTCTTCTAAAAATTCAGCGAGTTTATGCTGGCTGACCAAGGGGCTGTTCACAGTCTGAACTCCTGTCATTAGTGGAACGGATATTAACTAAGCCTAGTCGAAAAATTCGTGTAAACAGTTGAAATTGCAGGGAACCGTCACCACCTTGCGCAGTCTATCGAGCACTTTTGTCGCGCTGTCGATGTCTTTTGCGGTTCGCCAGCCTTGAATTAACCCATAATTGCTACCCACATCAGCGAAAAGGTATTCATCTCCATGCAGGCTTTTCAACAAATCCAATCACTGAACACATGGCTGAACGATCAAATTATCGGCCAGGAACATTTGACCCAACGCTTATTGATCGCCCTGCTTGCCGATGGCCATTTGTTGGTTGAGGGTGCTCCCGGTCTTGCCAAAACCAAGGCAATTAAAACCTTATCCCAAGCAATAGAAGGCAACTTTCATCGCATTCAGTTCACTCCGGATTTGCTGCCGTCAGATGTGACGGGTACGGATATCTATCGCCCGGAGCAAAATCGCTTTGAATTCCAACCGGGGCCGATTTTCCACAATCTGGTGTTAGCCGACGAAATCAACCGCGCTCCTGCCAAAGTGCAATCGGCATTGCTTGAGGCCATGGCCGAGCGCCAAGTGAGTGTGGGCAGCAAAACCTATCCGCTGCCAGGTTTGTTTATGGTGATGGCGACGCAAAACCCCATCGAGCAAGAAGGGACTTACCCGCTGCCAGAAGCCCAGCTTGACCGTTTCTTGCTACATATAGTGGTGGATTACCCGAGCATCGAGGCTGAACGCCGCATTTTGCAACTCGCTCGTAATGAGGCGGCGGCTGTTGCGGCTACCCAGCCAGAGATAATTACGCAAGCCACGATCGATGAAGCACGCAAAGAAATTCTCGCGATTCACATGGCTGAGAGCGTTGAGGATTACATCGTCCATTTAATTAATGCCACTCGCCGCCCTACGCAATACTCGCAAGAGCTGGCCGGGTTAATCGAGTACGGCGCCAGTCCACGTGCGACTATCGCACTGGATCGCTGTGCCCGCGCCCACGCCTGGATAAATGGCCGCGATTTTGTCAGCCCCGACGATGTGCAGGCAGTAGTTCACGATGTATTGCGTCATCGCCTGATTTTAAGTTTTGAAGCAGAAGCCACCGGCACCACGCCCAATCACGCGATTGATAAATTATTGGCCGCCGTGCCACTGAGCTAAGTGGAACGCAATGCTATGAACAATTTGCAGCAAGACCTGAATCCACGTGGTGCTTACACCGAACTCGCCGCGTTATTGCGCTGCCGTTTTTCCGCGCAGGATTTAAAACTGTTTGCCCACCAGCCGGCGCGCAGCTTGTTGTCCGGTGGCGAACGCACCCGCTTTCGCGGGCGCGGAATGGATTTTGAGGAAGTGCGACTCTATAAACCGGGCGATGATATTCGCTCTATCGATTGGCGAGTCACCGCACGCACACAAGTTGCGCACACCAAAATTTTTCGCGAAGAGCGCGAGCGGCCGGTATTTATGTTAGTGGATCAGCGCTCGCCGTTATTTTTTGGCAGCACGCGTTGTTTTAAATCCGTACTCGCCGCACACATAGCGGCGCTACTGGGCTGGGCTGCGCTTGCAAATGGTGATCGCTTGGGCGCATTAGTATTTGGTGATTATAACCAGCGCGATGTGCGCCCGCGCCGCAGCAAGCATGCAGTGCTGGAATTATTGCATCAGCTGCAAGATTACAATCACCGTTTAACATCGCCGATTACACCTGCGCCAGCTCCACTACCATCGGGCCAATTGCAAAAAGCCAATTCATTGAATGAGATGCTGGCCGATGCACGCCGCATTGCCAAGCCTGGTTGCGCGCTGTTTATCATTAGCGATTTTCATGATTTGGATACCAGCGCTGAACAACAATTATTTGAATTAGCGCGACACACCGATGTAACCCTGATTCATGTCTACGATCAACTTGAGCGACAACTGATTAGCAACTCGCCGTTAACTATCAGTAATGGCAGCGAGCGCTTGCAATTAGCCGCTAACGAAAAAGCGTTTCAACAAGCGTATAAAAATCAGTTTGACAAGCAGTTAACTCTGCTCACGAACATTTGCAAACGCTTGCGTATTCCACTGTTGAGTTACGCCACCCAAGACGATATTCAGGATGGCTTGCGCAAAGCTTTTGGTCGAAAGAAATAGTCATCACTTTTCACACTAACCACAACTTTTAACCGCAATCTATAGACGAATAAAAGCAGATTATGCAACCAACCTCTTCTTCACTGGATCAATTAGCCGATATCCATTTACCTGATGGCGTGAGCTGGTGGCCGCTCGCCCCCGGCTGGTGGATATTGCTCGCGTTACTGGTTATCGCCATTACTGGATTTTTTATCTGGCGCCATCGCAAGCAGCAAAATCAATATCGTGTTATTGCCCAGCAAGAACTCGCAGCAATTTATGCTAAGTATCAACAATCACAAAATGCGACAGACTATTTGCACTCATTAAGCGTGCTTTTGCGTCGCACGGCACTTACCGCCTACCCGCACAGTTTTAATGCCAGCATTAAAGGTAGCGATTGGTTAACGTGGCTTGATACTGTTTGCCCTGCAATGAACCAACAATTTTCTGGCGAACTCGGGCAGAGTTTATTAAGCAGTGCCTACCAAAAAAATCCACAAGTCGATGTGAGTGGATTACAGCAATTGAGTTCGCAGTGGATCAATCTCCATCGCAATTATCGCCAAAAACTTTCCACATCAAAAAAAGTCGCAACCAAAAAAGCAACAATAACAACGGAGACAAGCCATGTTTGAAATGCAATGGCCCTGGTTATTGTGGCTCGCACCGCTGCCATTACTAATGGGTTTTATCGCACCCAAAAAACGTATTGAAGCTGCTCTGCGTGTACCTTTTTATCAACATGCAAGCCAACTCGAACAACAAAATCGTTTAGGTGTAGGCAAGCGCCCAGCAAAATTATTATCACTCTGGCTGATGTGGCTCTGCTGTTTATTGGCCGCCACCAATCCGCAATGGGTAGGTGAACCTACCAGCATGCCGTCCAGCGGTCGCGATTTATTAATGGCAGTGGATATTTCCGGCAGTATGGAGCAAACCGATATGGTGGCGAATGGCCGCCGCATTACCCGTTTAATGGCAGTTAAAAAAGTCATTGGTGATTTTGTTACGCGCCGCACTACAGATCGTTTGGGATTAATTTTGTTCGGCGCACAAGCTTATCTACAAGCACCGCTCACTTATGATCGCAATACCGTGAATCAATTACTGCAAGAAGCACAAATTGGTTTTGCCGGGCGCGAAACTGCAATTGGCGATGCTATCGGCCTTGCCGTAAAACGCTTGCGGGATCGGCCTGATGCAAGCCGCGTTTTAATTGTACTCACCGACGGTGCCAATACTGCTGGTGTACTCGCACCCGATAAAGCGACCGAGCTGGCACAAAAAGCTGGAATTAAAATTTACACCATCGCCTTTGGTGCGGAATCAATGGAAGTACCCGGTATTTTTGGCTCACGCACAGTTAACCCCTCTGCCGATCTTGATGAAGGCACCATGATTGCAATTGCAGAAAAAACCGGTGGCAAATATTTCCGCGCGCGCAATCTGGAAGAATTGGATGCAATTCATCGCGAGTTAGATCGTCTTGAAGCTATCGAAATTGAGGCCGAAACATTTCGCCCGGTACAAACCTTATTTTATTTGCCCTTGGCATTCGCGTTTTTGCTCAGCCTGATTTTTGCCAGCACGCATATTTGGCAAGGCCGAGTAATAGCTGGAGAGGCAAAATAATGTCTGTTTTAGATGTCGTTATCAGTCAGTTTCATTTTTTGCGCCCTTGGTGGTTAATCGCACTCGCGCCCGTTGTTATTGTCGCACTCTTGTTGTGGTACCAAAAACACAATGCCCGTTCATGGCAGCAAATGGTTGCGCCGGAATTATTGCACTATTTACTCGATGGCCAGACTACGCGCATTAAACCTTGGCAGCTTATCGCATTACTTCTGGCTTGGATTATTAGCTGCATTGCGCTCGCTGGCCCAAGTTGGGAAAAGCGCCCAGTGGCTGTTGAACAAAACCAACAAGCGTTAGTGTTATTGCTCGATCTATCGCCCTCGATGATGAGTGAAGATATAAAACCATCACGTTTAGTTCGCGCACGTTTAAAAATCGCTGATTTGTTGCGCCTGCGTAAAGATGGCCAGACAGCGCTATTAGTTTACGCAGGCGATGTACATGTCGTTACACCACTCACCGACGACACCGAAACCATCAACAATATTATTCCGGCGCTGCACCCCAATATTATGCCCGCGCAAGGTAGCAATACCGAGGCAGCAGTGGAGCGCGCAATTCAATTATTAAAAAATGCGGCTATCACCCAAGGTGATTTATTACTTATTACCGATGGCGTAGATAAGGATGCGCAATACAGCATCACTGAAATTATGCAGCGCGAAAATCAATATCGCTTATCAATTCTCGGGGTGGGCGGTGAAACACCAACCCCCATCCCCAGCACCAAAGGCGGCTTTGTGCGCGACAACAAGCGCAACATAGTGACTACCCAACTTAATGTGAGCGAATTACAAAATATCGCCAACCAAAGCCGCGGCCGCTATCGCACCTTGGCCAGCACCAGTAGTGATATCGACTATTTAATGGATTTACCAACACCCAAAAAAGAAGAAACACAGCGTGTAGAACGTGATTTTGATAGTTGGTATGACCGTGGCCACTGGTTAGCGTTATTGCTTTTGCCCATTATTCTCTACTGTTTTCGTCGGGGTGTATTGCTCTGCTTTCTGTTAATTCCATTGGCCGGATTAACGCCTAGTAAAAGTTATGCTTTAGGTTGGGACGATTTATGGAAAAACAAAAACCAGCAAGCATATGACAAATTACAGCAAGACCAAGCAGCTGATGCAGCACAACAATTTGATAGGGCAGATTGGAAAGCCAGCGCCCAGTATCGCGCCGGAGATTATGAAGAAGCAGCAAAAAACTTTGCTCAATACGATAGTGCAGATGCGCACTACAATCGCGGCAATGCACTGGCCAAAGCCAGTAAATTGCCCGATGCAATCAAGGCATATGATCAAGCATTAAAGCTCAACCCTGAGCTTGAAGATGCAAAGAAAAATCGCACATTGGTAGAAGACCTGCTTAAACAGCAGCAACAAGATCAAGATCAACAAAATCAGAATCAAGACAAGGACGATCAGGACAAAAAAGACCAGGAACAACAGGATCAAGAAAAACAAAATCAAGGCGATAACGAGAAACAGAACGGCGAGCAGCAACAAGACAAAAACGATCAACAACAGGATCAGAACAACCAGCAAGACCCAGAGCAACAACAGAATCAATCGGACCAGCAACAAAAAGACCAGCAATCACAACAGGATAAACAATCATCTGCTGACAAAGACGAGCAGCAAGAACGATCTGAACAGCAAGAACCTTCTCAACAGGAAAAGACAGACGAAGAAAAAGCCGCTGAGGCTGCACAGCGTGAACAGCAAGCCGCTGAAGAAAAAATGCAACAACTGCAGGATGGTGAACCTAAAGATGATGGATTAACGGATGAGGAACGTCAGGCAATGGAACAATGGCTGCGCCGCATACCAGATGATCCGGGTGGTTTATTGCGCAACAAATTTAATTATGAGCACTACAAGCGTAATCAGGAAATTTTGAATGGCGATTGGGAACCAGCAGAAAATGGGGCCGAAGATCGCTGGTAATATCAGCGATCTGACTAGTTCGCCAGAGAATTTGTGCAGCATTGCATTAGCACACACAGTACATTTTGCGGAACACTTTACGGTAGAAAACAATGAAACAAACTTCATTTAAGTTACAAAAACTACTCAGCCACTGCGTAGGATTTTTGTTGATGGTCACAGGATTGAACGTTTATGCAGGTAACCTAACCGCAAGTGTTGACCGCGATGAACTGGGTTTGGAAGAAACCTTCACACTCACTCTACGCTATGACGAGCAAATCAACACTACGCCGGATTACGAATTACTGCGCAAAGATTTTGATATTTTAAATACGCAAAGCGGCACCCAGATGAGCATTATCAATGGCAGTATGGAAGCATCTACCGAATGGAAAATTGCGCTAGCGCCCAAACGTATCGGTAAATTATTGATTCCGTCATTTACCATTGATGGAGCAATTAGCGATGCAATTGAAATGACAATCGAGGGGAAGAGTAAATCCCCTCAAACCACTGACAACAGTGTCACTGTTGAAGTTGAAACCAGTAAAGACACCAGCTATGTGCAAGAACAAATTATTGTCACTCTGCGCCTTTACACTACGGTGGGTTTAAATGGTATCGACGTACAACCACTGCAAGTGAAAGATGCGCTGGTAGTGAACATTGATGAAAAGCAATACCAAACAAAAATCAGTGGCCGCCCCGGTGCAGTAGTAGAAACCCGCTACGCTGTGTTTCCGCAACAAAGTGGCGAATTAATTATTCCCAGCATGCTTTATCAGGTATCTGTTAATTCCGGTCAGCGCGACCTGTGGGATCGTTTTTATGGCAATGGCCAAAATAATGTATTGCGTTTACGCACTGATGAGCAGCGCATCAATGTATTACCTGCACCAACCACAGTAAATGCAGGTGATTGGTTACCCGCACTGAGTGTTAACCTGAGTGAGCATTGGAGCACCAGCATCACCTCATTAAAAGTGGGCGAACCTATTACCCGCAGCATCACAATTAAAGCGGATGGACTTACCGCTGGGCAAATAAATCCCCTGCAATTAGCGCCTATTGATGGCCTCACTTTTTATAATGACCAAGCGCAAACAGACGATCAAAAATCAGCTAATGGCGTAGAAGGTTCACGCATTGAAACCATCGCGATAGTGCCAACCAAGGCAGGTCATTTCACCTTGCCCGAAGTCAAGATTAATTGGTGGGATACTAAAAACAATACCCTGCGCACAGCCACTCTGCCTGCTGTTTATTTAACGGTCGGGCTGGGCGATATGAGTCAATTACCCGCAACTCCCGTTACTGCTACCGAAGAACCGACCAGTGTTGACATCAACACTGACCTAAATACTATTCAACCGCAGCAGACTGTTATTAAGGAAAAAACACCGCTGTGGTTGTATGCCACCAATCTATTAACGTTAATTATCGCGGCATTTTTTGCCCTGCGCTTCTGGCAAAAAAACCGCGAGCTCGCTGCAATTTATACAACAGAGCGTAATGAAACTTATGAAGTCAATCAAAATGAGAATGAAGCGTGGAACAACTTCAAACGCACACTGGCAGACAAAAATCTAACCGAATTGCGTAAAGCACTTATCGCATGGGCGCAAATTTATTGGAAAAACAATTCCATCACTAGTTTGCAAGCTGTCGCTGCGCAAATAAACGAACCTGCACTGGTAACCGAGCTGCGCAAACTGGATGAAGCAATTTTTAGCACTCACACTTCCGCTCCCGACACGGAAATATTATTGCAACTGCTAGCCAATTTGCGCCGGAGCAAGCATAAAAAAACGGCCGACAACGATAAGTTGCGGCCGCTCTATAAAGCTTAATTCCTAAGTAGAAGCACTTACGTTTTCAAATGTCAGTTACGATAATACTGCAAGCGTTCAATTTGGCGATCAAACTGATCGAGCACATGCTCAATACAGCTGGTCGCCAATTTAAAATAGTCACTCGCCTGAATACTGGGATGCTCAACAATAATTTGCGTTTCAATACAGCGCAGTAGCTGCTGAATTTCAACACGGGATTTATCCGGCCAGGACGAATCTACACTCGAAGCAATTTTATTACGCAGATGATTCAACTGAATACGCAACACACTGGAACACTCACCTTTCGCAGCCACGCCCGTGCCCAATGCGCGTGCTTGCCCGATATATTCGGCAATCGATAATAGATAGCGCCAATCGGTATCCATCGCATCGCCGGAGATTTTTGAGAGATGATGCACATCGGCAACGTCATCGATCAAGTACAGGAGATTGGCAATCAACATATTATGTTGTTTGAAATTCTTATCAGCATCGCCTTGCAAATAATAGGTACCCAGGCGTGACCAGTGATCAACAAGGCTTGACCATTTTACATTGCCACGTAGCCATTCCCCCGCCCCATCAACTTCGACCATGATATCTTTAATTTTTCTTGCCACTTTTTCAATATCGAGCTTGGCGGCGGCATTGCCATTGATAAAGCCAGTGGTTAAGCCGCGATGTTGTTGTATAAATGTTAATAAAATACGCAGCAGTTTTATGTACTCAATACCTTCGGTAAATAGTAATGTTGCATGACGTCTTTTAAGGTTCAGTGAAATCATTAGAAAAACTAAAAAACCTACCGGAAAAGCTAATAAAATTATCATTAACGAAACAGGAGTTTCCATGTGCTACTCCGATTGATGTGTCAGTTTATGCAAGTGGTCGGCGATTTCGGCTGCTTGACCGGCGCGATAACTATTTTGATTGGCCAAATCTGCTACCGTTTCTATGTGTTTTGAAATTTCCCGTGCTGCAACACTCTGCTGCCCTGCAGCTACCGCAATTTCATCGATCAATCCAAAAACATCATTGGTTGTTGTTAGAATTGCTTTTAAAGATTCATCAGCACTGAATACACCTTGCAATGACTTATCCGTTTTTTCTACTACGTTTTTCATGCTCATTAATACTTGCTGCATACTCTCTTGAACACCTGCGATATTGGCTGCAATCTCCCTCGCAGAACCTTGGCTGCGCACGGCTAAAGCCCTCACTTCGTCGGCCACTACGGCAAACCCGCGCCCGTGCTCACCCGCACGCGCGGCTTCAATTGCCGCATTTAATGCAAGTAAATTAGTCTGCCCTGCAATATCACTAATCACCTGTGACATCGCATTAACATTATGCATCAGCGCACCCAATTGACTGACGCGCACCTCGGTTTCGCGCGCAAGGTTCGCTACTGCATTCACTTCCCTGCTTGCATCTTCTAACGCATTTTCGCCACTTTTACTGTAGTCGCAGGCTTTTGTTGCCGCATCACGCGCAGACGCAATACGGCTGCTGATATCATCAATACTTAAACTGATTTCAGTAATAGCTTCCGCACTGGAGGTGGTGGCGCTGGATTGATAAGCCGCACTTTTTGAAACTTCTTTCGCATTTTCCGCCAACTCAAATGACGAGTGCCCCATTTCTTTCACAGCATCTTTATATTCTGCATTGCGTCTCTGCCGGGCTTTGAACACATCAATAAAAACATCGTGCAATCCATTAAGTGGCCCTGCGACTAACTTATTCCAACTGACCACCTCATCATTACCCACTGCCGATAAGTAATGCTTGATGCCTCTTACATCCCTGGTCACTCCGCCTACAACCCCAAGGATTAAAATCACCACAAGTAACAGTGGCATTAACAACCAGTAGCTGTTGACCTCGAAAATAATTGCCCCTGCGACCAATAATAAATTACAAAAAATCGCCAACAACAATACCCAGGATTTCACCGAGGCAACAACCTGCCCCAAAAACCGCACCATTAGACAACCTCCGGTCACGCCCCATAAAATCAATGCAACAAAAACAAGCACAAAATTAGTGCAATCAAATTTCTCATCAGCTGTAGTGCGACAAAAGAGAGCGCAACTACTTAGGATTTTTTACTTATCAGTGACAACTGATGTATATCTATCAACAATCATGCCAGCACCCAAAGGCCACCATAATTTATTGACAGGATCAAGAGAATAAGAGCAGAAAGAATTGAGAAATTACTGATGAAAAAGAGGCGAGAAGCAGGATTCAAATTAAACATGTCATAAAATGAAGGAAGTGGATATCACGCAGCAATACCCACTTTTTTCGATGAACACAAAAAACTACACTAAACTTTTACTCACTACCTCAAACACATCTTTGGAAAGATTAGGCTCTGCCATAATTCTTTCCAATTCTGCTTTCATCAATTGCTGACGTGCTGGATTGTATTTTTTCCACTTTGTCAGGGGCGTTAATAAACGTGAAGCAATTTGGGGATTTTGTATATTTAACAAAATAATTTGATCCGCTAGAAATGTATATCCCACTCCTGCATCAGCATGGAAATTAATGGCATTACCGTTACAAAAACTGGCGACCAATGCACGTATTTTATTGGGATTTTTACCGTCGTAAGCAACGTGTTTTTGCAATGCTTTTACGCTGGACAAGGTGTTAGGCAATGCACAGGTTGCTTGCACGCTAAGCCATTGGTTAACCACCAACGATTCATGCTGCCACTGCTGATAAAAATCAATGAGTGCAGCTTCTGCGAGTGTTTGGGCGAGTGGTGTTTCTGTATTGACCAGTTGCGTTAATGCCGCCATCACATCTGTCATATTATTGGCTGTGCGATATTGTTGCTCACATGCGCGAATAATTTCATCGTCACCTAACAACATTAAATAACTTAAAGCGACATTTTTTAACCCACGTGAAGCAATCGCATCGGCTGTTGCTGTATAGGCTTGTTGATGATCGTAGGCATTATAAATACGTGTAAATTCATCGTGCAGTTCGCGTGCAAGAATTTTGCGTATTGCGGTACGACTGTAATGAATCGCTTCCACATCAACCACATCGGCCAACTCACTCAAATACGCTTCTGATGGCAAGCTAAGCATGTAAGCCACCATGGCTTTATCGAGGCTGTCGTCTTGCAGCACACTGCGATAAGCGGCAACCAAATCGGCATCGAGCTGCAGTGCAGCAAGATTTTCACCGCGCTGATAACGGTTCATCGCATCATAAATAGCTTTCAAACCCAGTTGCTGACTGGCCTCCCAGCGATTAAATCCATCACTATCGCGGCTCATCAGCACAATTAAATCAGCGCGGCTATAGTCATAATGTAATTTCACCGGCGCAGAAAAGCCGCGCAATAAACTAGGTACCGGTTTTTCTTGTACACGCTGGAATATAAAAGTCTGTTCCGTTTCCGTTAATTCCAATACTTTATGGGTGTTATCAGCGGTTTCGAAATCTGGCTCTGCATCTTTTAAATACAGCGGCAAGTCACCTGCACTGCCCAACAAACCTATTGCAACAGGAATATGGAACGGCAGCTTTTGCTGGCACTCTGGTGTTGCCGGACAGCTTTGTTTAATTGTCAGTGAATATTCCTGTGCGTCTTCATTGTAATGTTCTGTTACCTGCAAACGCGGCGTCCCCGCTTGCGAATACCAGCGCTTAAATTGCGTAAGATCTCGACCGGATGCATCGGCAAGTGCGGCTACAAAATCCTCCGTCGTCACTGCTTGGCCATCATGACGCTCAAAATATAAATCAGTGCCTTTGCGAAAATTTTCTTTGCCGAGCAAAGTCGCCAGCATGCGAATAATTTCTGCACCTTTTTCATAAATCGTCATGGTGTAGAAGTTGGAAATTTCAATATAGGATTCCGGGCGAATCGGATGCGCCATGGGGCCTGCGTCTTCCGCAAACTGCAAAGTGCGCAAGACGGTGACATCTTCAACACGTTTAACGGTATGCGAGCCCATATCGGCAGAAAATTCTGAATCGCGATAGACGGTAAAACCTTCTTTTAAACTTAATTGGAACCAATCGCGACAGGTGACGCGGTTGCCGCTCCAGTTGTGGAAATATTCGTGTGCCACTACACCTTCTACGCGCTGAAATCCGCCATCGGTTGTAGTTTCTGGTTTTGCCAGCACACAGGAAGTATTAAAAATATTGAGGCCTTTATTTTCCATAGCGCCCATATTGAAATCATCGACCGCCACTATCATAAAAATATTGAGATCGTATTCACGCCCGTAGACCTCTTCATCCCAGCGCATGGAATTTTTAAGCGAAGTCATTGCATGGTCGCACTTATCCAAATCCTTTGGTTCAACAAAAATCTTTAGTGCAACTTCACGCTTTGAACAAGTAGTGAATGTATCTTCAATATGTGCCAAATCGCCCGCCACTAGTGCAAATAAATACGCAGGTTTTTTAAAGGGATCATGCCATGTAGCAAAATGACGATTATTATCTGCATCGCCTTGATCAATAAGATTGCCGTTAGATAACAGCACGGGATATTTTTTATCGGCCACCACTGTAGTGGTGAATTCACTCATTACATCCGGACGGTCGAGATAATAAGTAATTTTGCGGAAACCTTCTGCTTCACACTGGGTGCAATACATTGTGCGCGAGCGATATAAACCCTCTAGCGAGGTATTCGCTTCAGGTTTAATTTTGGTAATCGTCAGCAGCTTAAATTCAGTAGGAGTATTAAAAATGGTAAGGCTTTCGTCGCCAAATTCGTAGTCACCTGTACCAATAATATTGTCATCCAGTGCGATGGAAACCAATTCCAAATCAGCACCATGTAGGGTCAATTGTGTTGCCGGAGTCTGCGCGGCCGGATTGCGATATAGATGCAGCATCGCGCTCACCATGGTTTCGCCCTCATAGATTTCAAACCGCAAATCGGTAGTTTTGATGAGGTAACCGGGAACTTGATAATCTTTTAGATAAATAGTTTTTGGTTGCAGTTCTTTAGCAGGCAGTGATTGTTCAACAGCAGTCATAGCAAGATCCTTAAAATTTATTCAACCCACTTGATCGGTTTATCCTGCGCTTCATGGTCATGCTCCTGATCATCGTCACCACAAAAGGTATGTGGTTCAGGCGCGATATAACCGGTGTGTTGTTCAGGAGGAAGATTTTTGTGTTCGTAGGCAATGACCGCTTGCATACACAATTGGCGCTGATCGCCCGATAGACGATTGCCATCAGGCCATTTACCCAATTCAACAGCGCGTTTTAAATTTTGATAAATTTCCGGCGTCAAGCTGGACAATAATTGCTGTAAATCCATAACTCTCTCACTCACTATCTGTGGCGCTGATTATTAGCGCCGATATACATTTTTTGTCAGCAAGGCATAAACTGCGCCTGCCAGTAAACCGCCCAGATGCGCAGCATTGGCAACAGAGCCGCCAATAAAATAATCCACCGCACCGGTCATACACAACACCAACCAGACGAGCATAAAACCAATTAGTGCGTTCGATACCGCCACCAGTGGATGCGGCGCTATGCGCTGGCGCACCGCTATAAAGCCCACTAACGCATACACCACACCAGACATACCACCAAAAGTCGAACTGCCGCTCCAGGTATATTGCGCAACATTAGATGCTATCGCCGTAACCACAAAAAATAATAAAAAATGCCAGCGGCCTAAAAAAAACTCCAGCCGTCTACCTAAATCCCACATCCACAAACTATTAAACAGCACATGAAAAACACCAAAATGCAAAAATACCGGCGTTACCAAGCGCCAGATTTCACCCGTCGCGAGCGATTCGCTCACAGGGGTGTAAGTGATACCGGCAAAATCCCGAAAAATGAAATCCTGAAACGTAAAATAATGCAGCCAGGCATTGCGCAAATCACTCTCGATGAGTAATGCGCCTAAACCACTAAGAATAATCAGGCAGATCACCACAGGCGCTTGTATTGCCTGTTGCGCCAATGTGGGTTCCCGGTGCGAATCCGCTTTTTGAATTGCAGTAACAGGAGGCAACTCCACCTGCCCTTGCGTGTATTGCTCAATAAACTCTTGCAGCGCTGGAACCACAGCGGAGTCGAGTACTGCCAAGCATTGCTGGCGATTTTCTTCGGTGATGCGATGTTGTAATCCACGTTCCTGTAAATGGCTGCTGAGCGCACTTAAATTTTGATCCAGTGGAAAATATTTAACGGCAATCCAATTCAATGATGAGCTCCTGAAGGGAGAATACGCTGGTGAATAAACGCAGGATTGATCAGGGGTCAACATACACCCAGACAAATTTATCGGGCTGCAATTGTGCCTCACCATCCATACGATATGCCACCAATCGCCCGTATTTAACCGCGCTGTAGTCGAGGCAGGCGAGATTAGGTGCAAGCGGACGAGGTTGACCCTTCAGCCAATAGTGGCCAATAAACAGCGGCGGTTCGGATTTATCGTAATACACCATTTGAGCACGATGTTCGGGGGAAATTTCTGCCAGGGCGATATGTTCGGGTATGGGGTCTGGCTGGAATAACAGTTGCCCGTAGGTGCGCGCGGCGTGGCCCCAAAATTTGGTGCGGAAGGCGCGGCGCACATAGCCGTCGGAAGACACCATGGTTTCGCCTTCGGGTAGGGGCAAATCGACTCCCCCAGTAAGACGCTGCTTGGTTCTGGCTTCCAAACTACCTTTTTGTGCGGAGCGGGTGATGAACTGCCAATCGATATGACCGTCACCGTAGAGTGAGCGGTGTTGATTAATTAATTGCTGATCCCAACAGGCATGCACGGCGCGAAATATCTGCTGGGTGTGCGGATGCTGGATCTCTAAAAAAAGGGGCAGCTCTCTGAACCAATGCAAAAACGCCTGCCACTCTTGTGGGTAATGCGCGAACTGCTCTAGCGTCTCGGTAATTTGGCGGGCATTCGCAGGGGTGTGCGGGCGCAGATAGTCACCCTCTTTAACCGCTGGCGTTGCATAAGTAATCGCATTGAATTCATGGTTGCCCAGTATCATCTGCGCGCTACCGTGCTCAACCATATCGCGCACCAGATGCAAGGCTTCGCGGATGCGCGGCCCCCGATCGACCACATCGCCCAGAAAAATCACTTGCCGATTGCGGTGACGGTAAACACCGCCAATTTTTTGATAACCCAAGAGCTGTAGTAACCGCTCCAGGGATTGAGCGCAACCATGCACATCGCCGATCAAATCATAACCACTTGCTTCACCCATCATGGGCGAATAGTAAGAATGCTCTGGCGATACTTCAGTCATATTATTCCTTCAACAAGTGTCCACCCCAACCCAATTTGGAGCGACAGCGTTCATAAAAGTTGTAATCCAAGGGGTGCAGTAATTCCAGTAATTGTGGCTTTTTGCGGATACAGATTTCATCGCCCGTTTGCACATCTACATGGGAGTGACCATCGCAGGTGACCATAGGCTCGGCGCGGTTGTGCTCGCCTACGATAATACTGATTTCACTGTCACCCGCGACCACAATCGGGCGGCTGCTCAAGGTATGAGGATTCATTGGCACTACGACGATAGCATCAAGCGCCGGATGTAAAATCGGGCCGCCACCGCTAAGCGAATAGGCAGTAGAGCCTGTTGGGGTAGCTACGATGACACCATCAGAGCGTTGACTCGTCACAAACACACCATCAACCGAAATTTCAAACTGCAACATGTGAATAAACTGCCCAGGGTGTAAAACGACATCATTCAAAGCATCGGCAGTGGCAATCACCTGCCCGGCACGCTTGACCTCCATATCCAACAAAAAGCGATGCTCGGATTTAAACTTGCCCGACAAAACCTCATCGACCTTCTCTTCAATATCCTCTGGCGTGATATCTGTCAAAAAACCTAATCGGCCACGATTAACCCCCAACAACGGGACATTGTATTTTGCCAGTGCACGTGCACCGCGCAGTAAGCTGCCATCGCCCCCGACCACGATCACCAAATCACACACTTGACCGAGGGTTTCCATATCCATAATTTGTTGCGCATCCGACACCATAGTGGCATCAGTTATCAACGCGGCGGTCTCTGCCTCTAATACAAAGGCTTTGTTGCGTTGCTGCAAAAAACGAATTAATCGCTTAATGGAATAAACCGCGCGCTCGTTATTGAGATGACCAATCAGGCCAATGGTTGAAAAATGAGTCATAAAATTTCACTGCGTGAGCGGTTATGGAGACGGGTAAATAGTAATCGGATTTTGTAGGCTATTATAGCCTTCAGATCCCCTAAAGCCTGAGTTTATGCCAAACACTATAGCGAATTCATTCAAGGTGCGTATCCATCAGCTGCAACATCAGGCAGTGCGCGACTTGGCGTGGTGCTGTTTTAGTACACCCATGATGTATGAATTACCGGAGTCAGGCGCCGTAATGTTGCCGCAGATTGATGATCATCTTTGGCCTTGGCTAATTACATTAGATAAACAACCAGACGCGCTCATCGACCAAATCGCAAAAGTCAAAAGCACTCGCTTGGGAATTTATTACGAAACACTCTGGCGTTTTTATTTTTCGCAACAGCCGGTGTGGGAATTACTGCACCATAATTTACAAGTCGAACGCCAAGGCATCACGCTCGGCGCCTTTGATTTTTTATGTCGCCATGGCAGTGAGTATTGGCATATAGAAACAGCAGTGAAGTTTTATCTATGTAAGAGCGATAATCCAGCCGATGCAGCGCATTGGCAGCACTGGATTGGCCCTAACAGTAATGACCGGTTGGATTTAAAACTCGATCACCTCCGTCAACATCAATTGCCATTACACCACATTGCAGAAGCTCGCACGCAATTACAAACTCTATATCCAGAAGCAGGTGTGTGGAAAACAGGTTTGTGTTTGCAAGGCTATTTATTTTCCCCAGCACCAGCGAATTACCACCCCGCGCTTAGCCATGAAAATCATGGCAGCGGATACTGGTGGTATTTACAAGATTTTTTTCGCTTTCTGCTCAATAATTCTGACATTCAATGGATTATTTTAGAACGGCAACGGTGGTTATCACCCGTCCACTGCAATAACGATAATGAACTCGTACATGGCACCGATTTAACGCAGCAGTTACACGCACAAATTGGAGAAATGAAAAGGCCGCTATTATTAGCGGCCTTAAAAAAAGCAGATTCAATTGATAATTGCTGGTACGAAGAGTGGCGTGGATTTGTAGTGCCAGACAATTGGCCAGAGCAGTAATGATTACCCTTTCTGGCGCATCTATAATTTATCCACGCCCTATTACCGCAACCCCCTCGCGCAACACGTAATTATTCGTATCGATTAGAAATTGTTGCGCATCTGCATGGGCAAACAATTGCATGCAATCTTCCAAGGCAAGTGTGCGATAACCATGTTGCGCCAGCAGATGCGCAGCAGCGCGACCACGACGACCAGTATCACAATAAAAAATATAGAGTTTATCTTTAGCAAGTAAACGCGACTTAATTGCAAGAATATTCAAAGGCACATTAACTGCCTGCGCCAAATGTCCTTCGCTGTATTCTTCTTCGCTGCGCACATCGACCGCGACAACCCCCTTAGCGATATGCTCTTCCAACTCATTTAATACCAGAGTTGCCACATTAGGCTCTTTGAGTAAACGATAAAAATCCTGCTTATCCAAACGCATTAATACGCCGTCGGTGCGCATCATCACAGTGGCATTACGCACCGTTTCATTTACCAATGCATCCTCGCCAAAACAGCGCCCAACACCGATGGTTGCCAAGTGCTGCCGTTTATTGTCGCTGTGGCGAGTCACATCAGCCTCACCTTCTTTAATGAAGTAACACTGATCGCCCATTTCACCTTGGCGAATAATCACATCACCGGCATAAACCACTTGCGGAGTAAGACGCGAAAATATTTGCTCTACATTTACCGGAGGAACTTTAAAAAACAGATTGGATTTTAAGACGATCATCATCCAATCCACGTCTTCATCAAGATCGCGCTCGCGGGAAATAATCAATTGCAGATAATCGGCAACTTGGCTCCAAGTCAGCATTTTATCCAACCGCTCACTATCGATACGCAAGACGCTGCAATCTGTTTCAGCGATAGCGCTGAACTGGCGCGGTTGTTGGTGCGCGATTGGGAGCATTGAAGAGCGGCCTTTAATGCGCGTGCGGCTGCCATCCTCAACCGCTAAAGAAACATCGCCGTGTAATAGATAAACGTGTTGCGCATCGTAACTACCCGCTGTAAATAGCGTTTGTCCGGCACAGACCACTTCCACCACAGCATCATCCAACAAAGCCAGTAAATGGCTTTCGCTCATATCTTTTAACGGCACCAGTGTGCGCGTTAAATTAAGATCAAATTCTACTGGCGGCAATTGAGCAGTTTTTTGAGCTTGCATAACAACATCCTTCAAGGTGAAAGCGATTACCCGAACCCATTTATTCGCATTTAAATAATTCACACACCAACAAACACTGCTGGGAGTATCTACGGACAAGCAAAACCACGCCGCCCCTGTAGCCCGCCAGAATGTATTGCAACAATGCGCGAACCACGTGGCCAATATCCTTGCTGCGCAAGGGAATTAATTCCCCACAACATTTTCACGGTATAAACCGGATCAAGCGGTATACCTGTATCACGCTCAAATGCTTGCCAAAATTGTGACAGATATTCAGGGTGCTTCTTGCCATAACCGCCCGCGTGAAAACCTGTAATAAGGCGCCAATTGGCTGCGGTTTCCGGCACAGCGAGTTGGCGATATGTTTCGGCGACTGCGCCCCCTAAATCACCATCACCTTTTAATACTGAAAATCCTACCGCTGATTTCGCGTTATCAATTCCCGCCGCTAAACCCGCCAAACTGGTGCCCGTGCCACAGGCTAGACATACTGCAGTATAGTCACCTTTTAGCTGCCGCTCTAAGGCTTGACCTAGCACCTCTAAACCGCGTGCACCTGCCAGATTCGCACCACCTTCAGGGATAAGATAAAAGTCGCCATATCTGGCTTGTAGATCACTGATCAATTCCGGCTCGGTTTTATCGCGATAATCAACACGGTTGATAAAGATTAGCTGCATTCCCCAAGCTTCAGCATCATGCAGCGTGGGACTCAATTGTTTAGGCCGCTCGCCGCGCACAACGCCTAAAGTGCTGAAACCATAACGCTTACCCGCTGCTGCCAATGCATGTAAATGATTGGAATAGGCACCACCAAAACTCAATAATTGGGTAAGGCCTTGCGCACGCGCATCGCGCAAATTAAAAAATAATTTATAAAACTTATTGCCCGACAACTCGGCATCGATCAAATCATCTCTCCGCACCAACAATTCAACGCCTGTATTTCTCAGTGTCTTAACGTTCACATGCTGCAATGGAACGCTCGCTGCGACCTCCAATAACTCATCAACCGAATCTATCCGCACGCGTGCACTACCTTTAACGTCGCTCTGCCACCAATGAATACGCGACTGCTTGATGTTGGGCGCAGCGGTCGCTCTCACCGGGATGAAATTCTAGCGGAGTTTCGATGGCGGGAATGCTTTTGCCGCAGTTATGACCACGAGGATCGACAGCATTACAGCAAGGTGACTTGTGATGCTCCAACCAAGCGATATAAATCGCTTCATTTACATCGGCTTTATCGGCCGCGTAGGCTTGGGGATCTTCGAGATAACGGCCAATATCATCCAGTGCTATCGCTATCTCACCCAATCCTGGCAAGAAAACGACTAAATTAACGCCCGCTTTAGTTAAGCGACCAAGTAATTGATCGCCACTGTTTTTCAGGAGCTGCTGATTTTCACGTTTTAAATTAACTATCTCGTCTTTCAATGCGCTTTCATTTTGGTGGCGATAAAAAAGCTCGACCTCACGCATATCCAACATTTCACGCAACTCTGCAGTGGCGGCGCGGATTTTTATATCCAGTTCAAGGGCAAAATCATCCTGCAGCACCTGAATTTGAGTAGATTCACCCTGCTGTGCAGCTTTGAGCTTATGTGCAAAGTATTCCCGCATACCTTCAATTTTATTAGCTTGTACATCCAAGGTATCTTTTAGATTGCGATTGCGCTCAGCCAATTCTTTATTCTGCTGGTCAATTTGCTGATGCTTTTGTTGGTAAGCCAAGAGCCGCTGTTGATGCTCATGCTGCACGCCGTGAAATTTAGCCTGATGCTGATTCATTAGCGTCGCAATACGTAGACGCTGCTCTTTTATCAGCATCGCCATTTTGTCACGCAGTTCCTGCGCATAATGATCGTGAAGCTTTTGCTCTAATACCGCCTGCTCGCGCTCTGCTTCCTTGGTGGATCGCACGTCTTTGGCTGGCACTGGAGGCAAAGTTGGTTGCTTTATAAGCGATGGCTTAACAATCAACCCCAAACGGTTGACCTTTACCGCTTTACGCATAGCCACGAAGCTATTGCTACCCCGCTGCATTTGCGGATCCCACAGGTTTTTTTGATGCCAAGTGATTGAACACTGACTGTAGCAAGCCAAGCGAATAGCACCTGCTCCCATATCAGGCCCGGAACCGGCAGACTCAATCAGTTGACGCAAAGGTACATTCCAGCGCCTATCTACTACGCCATTAGCATCAAACCCTAACAGAAAAAAGACCGCACCGGTGATACAGAGAGAATGATCCACCTGTACATAGGTGGCCTTGGCTGAAGTATTGGCGAATTCAGGGACAGGAATAAAACCATCGAGAATGGCTTCAAATTCGGGATAAAGTAACTCGCGAGAAATCTGCTCTTCCTGAAACAGAAAGACCGCTTCAAGTAGCTCCGAGGGGGAATTGGGCATAGACAGTCATCTCAAAGCAAGCGGAAAATTACTTGCAGTATAAGAAACAAGTCACGATTAAAACATGAACAACTGCCTGCAATGGAGACTTTTACGCAGATTTGCGGCTCATTCGACGAATTTGAAACACAGCTAACCAATCATCAAAAACTACTGGTTATAGCTCATGTGAAGAAAATGAAAAAGGGTTATGAAAGAACAGGCAGGAGGAGATAGGTAAGCGAGGAATACAACCACGAGCTTTGCAGCACAACGCTGCAGCAACCCGGGTTAGATATCTGAGTAATCCTCAGTCATTTCATCATCTGAATCATCATACTGAATGTCCAGCAGGTCTTCGATATAGTCTTGCATTGATTTATTACTCCTTTAGGGGATTATTTTAAGATGAGGCGAACTACCTAATCTGAAGCAGCCTAACAATTAGACCGCCAATGAACTTTACACCTCGAAATCCAAATTACCAATTGAAGATGACAATATTATGTATACCGACTATTTATTAGCTAATAACCAATAACAAAAAAGGAAGCCATTGAGGCACAAAAGGTAGGATAAACATTGAGGCATAAAAAAACCCGCAACAAGTGCGGGCTTCTTGAATAGTGGCGGACCGGACGGGACTCGAACCCGCGACCTCCGGCGTGACAGGCCGGCATTCTAACCGACTGAACTACCGGTCCGCATATTTCCCAACACCTGCATTTTTACTTTGTTGCTCTTGTTCATGAGAGCATAAAAATGTGGTGGGCGGTACAAGACTCGAACTTGTGACCCATGCCTTGTAAGGGCATTGCTCTACCAACTGAGCTAACCGCCCCTCGTTGAGAGGTGCGCATTCTATCGAATTTGGCTTGGCTGTCAAACATTTTTTAGCTAAACATTTAAACTTTATTGGATTAGCTTAAAACGCCACCAATGGCGGATAAAAATTCAGCAGCTATGATTCAAGAATAACCAAGTTCAGACCTGCAATTTAATTCGAGTCGATATATTCAAGAGCAAAGAGTAGATTATCGACAAACCAACCAATGCCCATAAGAACTCTATGCCAGCACAACCTATCATCACCACTTTATCTTCCAGCGATTCCACTCCTTGGATGGGCATAGTCGTAATACTGCTGCTCCTGCTACAAACCCTATTAATCATTGGATTGCAACGTAGCCGTCTAAATAACAAGCGCGCACGCAAAGCATTAAAAGAGTCGCAAAAAGAATTGGAGGCAAGAATTCTTGAGCGGACAGAAAGCCTGCATACCACTAATAATTTATTAGTAGATGAAGTAGCTAGACACGAACAGACTGGACGCCAATTGCGTGAGACAAAACTCTATTTGCAAAGCATGATCAACTCCATGCCATCCATTATTATTGGCGTCACTGCAAATGGAGAAGTCACACATTGGAATGCTGCTGCCGAAAACATTTTTGAAATATTTTCCAACGATGCGCTCGGACGAAAAGTTACCGATTTACTACCGCTGTTCCCAGTTACACTTCATGCGATAAAAAATTCCATTCGCAGCGGCGAGCCGCACGCGATACAACACACACAAACCGACGAAGAAGATAAGAAGCGTTATTTCGAAATTACTATTTACCCATTAATTTCGAGCACACAACAAGGCGCCGTTATTCGTGTCGATGATGTCACTTTAAAAATTACTATCGAAAACTTAATGATCCAAAACGAAAAAATGTATTCCCTCGGTGAGGTGGCTGCAGGAATTGCACACGAAATAAATAACCCTCTCAGTGTAATTTTGCAAAACGTACAAAATATTGTGCGCCGCACCGATACCAGCTTCCCTATCAATCAAACCCGCGCCGATGAATTAGGCATCGACTTCCATCAGGTAGATTCTTATTTTCACGCACGGGAAATCCCACAGATGCTCGACTCCATTCGCGAAGCGGGAGAACGCTCTGCAACCATTGTGCGCAATATGTTGGAGTTCTCCCACAACTCGCAACGCAAAACCAGTTTGGTCGATGTTAAACATCTCATTGAACAGACTATCGCACTCAATCGCAGCAGTTATCCTAAATCACAAAGCGATCAAGCACTGCAAATTATAACTGAGTTTTCAGATCCACTTCCTCCACTTCATGCATCAGCACCTGAGTTACAGCAAGTACTGCTTAATTTACTGCGCAATGCAAAACAGGCATTAGCCAATAGTGCGATAGTAGAACCCACAATTTGGATCAGAACTTACGCACAAAATAATCATCTTGTGATTGAGGTTCAGGACAATGGTCCCGGCATGCCCGATACTATTCGCCAGCATATTTTCGAACCCTTTTTTACTACAAAGGAATTGGGCTCCGGAACGGGCTTGGGGTTATCCGTTTCTTATTTCATTATCACTGAACGCCATCAAGGAACAATTGAGGTAAAAACTACGCCAGGAAAAGGTAGTAACTTTACTATTCGATTACCCTTGCACTAACAAAAAAAATCAATCGTCGTTAAACGAGGAATAATAATGATCAACCAAAATTACTTGTATATCACTCTGCTTAGTACGGCAATGTTAAGTGGATGCGCTACGCCACCACCCGTAATTCCCGATGCGATCAGTGTCGATAAAGCAGCTATTCATACCCTCAATGAAGCTGTCTACTTTTCTACGTTGTTTTCAACTTGCTCTGCACTAGGTGGCGACACTGAAATTGACGCTATTGATATTCAGCAAAACTGGATCAATGAAAACTCATCGCTGGTGGCTGCCGCAGATAGCCTCTACAGCCAGCAACAAGCCAATAATACATTTACTTATAATGGAAAAACGCTCTCTCCGGCAGCCATTCGCCTGGCGCTGGATGCACGCACTCGGGCAACTGATGAGTTAGCATTAGCGCAACGCAGCCCCGCTAACAAACAAAAAACCTGTCAATTTAGATTGGCAAAAATCAGTGGTAAAAACCTACCCTTGGCTAACGACCCATTGATTTCGCCATACCAGTCAGAGCTACTTAAACATCAGCCTTTAGACCTTAATATTACAGATGTACCAAAGCTCGCAGGCGAAACCAAAGATGTAACAAAAGGTGCAACTTATTTCGCCGTAACCAAGGCACATGCAAGTAATTGCGCGGCAGCCTACACCCTAAGCATCGCCAACCAATGGCCGAGTGAAGCCTACGCTAATTTTTGTGGCGAAAAAGCCATAGAGGTAGTTACCTGCGAATGGGGCAAATGCGAGGTGAAGAAGTTATAATGGCTCATACCAAGCCGCAGCTAACTGCGGCTTGCTTCTACTTTTATGAGCCACATGTATGACACCCACCGATTTCTCCCCCGCAAGTTACCAACAACAACTCGCTGAAAAACTCACTAAAATTCAGCACGATTTTGCCGAATTCCCGCTACCGGAAATTAGTGTTTTCAGCTCGCCCGAAAAGCATTACCGCATGCGCGCGGAGTTTCGCGTATGGCATCAACAAGAACTCACTGAATATGTAATGTTCACTCAGGATGAATTCAAGCGCCCCTACCCCATCCACGAATTTCCTGTTGGTTCGGCATTGATGAACCAACTAATGCCGCGCGTGTTGCAAGAAATTAATGACGATGACTTATTACGCCGCAAACTATACCAAGTTGATTTTTTAACCACGCAAAGCGGCGAAGCACTGGTGACCTTGATTTATCACAAACCGCTGGATGAAGCCTGGGTAGCAAAAGCACAATCACTTAAACAGTCGTTAGGCATCGATATTATCGGCCGCAGCCGCAAGCAACGCATATTGGTTGATCGTGATCATGTTATCGAACGATTGAGTGTTGCTAGACGCGAATACACTTACCAACAAGTGGAAGCCAGTTTCACCCAGCCCAACGCAAAAATTTGCGAAGCTATGCTTACCTGGGCAGTAGAAAATAGCAGAGAGTTAACGGGAGATTTATTAGAACTTTATTGTGGTAATGGCAACTTTACCCTGCCACTCTCACAAAACTTCAGCAAAGTATTAGCGACGGAAGTATCCAAAACATCGGTGGAATCAGCACAATTTAATATTGCCGCCAATCAGATCGATAATATCCAAATTGCACGTATGTCGAGCGAGGAGTTTTCGCAGGCGATGGATGGGGCGCGCGAGTTTAATCGTTTACGTCATGTGAATTTAGCGGACTACAATTTCTCTACCATTTTTGTCGATCCACCACGTGCTGGGCTTGACCCACATACTACCAGCATCACCCAGCGCTTTGACAATATTCTGTATATTTCATGCAACCCGGAAACATTGCGCGAGAATTTAAAAACCATTACCCAGACCCACTCCATCAAAGCATTTGCGATTTTTGATCAGTTCCCTTATACACATCATGTAGAGTGTGGTGTGGTGTTGCAGAAAAAGTAATAGAGAATAATTAAACAGCAAGCTCGCGCGTCATATAAATCGCAGGACCAGAATAGGAAGCAAGATTGCGTAGCTGGATTTCATCCAGCTGTGCGCATTCATTAAAACCCAACTTATGCCAAAAGGATTTGGAGTTTTGCACCGACACCAACGCCGCCGCGCGCAACTCACTCTGACGTGCCTCCATCAAAGCATGATTTACCAGCAACGCCCCTAACCCACAACCTACTGCAGATTTGCTGATAGCGAGATCGTGCAAATATAACACCGTTGATTCAGGCTTATGCATAAAGCCGCTACCCCACGGTGACACCTCACCCAGTGTCGATTGATATCCAACAAGATAACCACAAACCTCACCCGCACGCCCAACTACCCAAGATGTATCCGGTGTCTGCGCAAAACGTGCTTGAATCACTTCATCAGTTTCCAAAATCTCATTAATGTAAGCTTCTGCCTGAATACGAATTACATCGATAAGATCGCACGACTGCATGGCACGACAAATAAACTCTATTCTCATTTCAAATAGCCCTAAAAATCTCGACCTTTTATGCGTTTGGATGCGTCCAACACAAAATCATTAAACGTAGTTTCGTGATGCAAACGCTCAATATCAAATTTTTTCTGTTCCGCATTCGAGAGATTTTTCCAAGCGTCCAAGTAAGGGATATGGCTGGTTTTTTCACGCAGTTGATAGAAAGCAGAAAATTCTGTTTTTACCTCTGTGCTCACAGCAAGCGCATCCAACAAACCAGAGATACGAATACTTGCTTCGGTTAGAGTCAATTCATTGTTATCAACTGCCTGCGCCAAAATTTGGATACTTTTATTCAACCATTGCCGGTGTTCGACCTGAGCCTTCCGATTAGCTGCCTCCAATGCCTGCAATTTTACTGCTCGTTCTTTTTTCTGCTGATACACCCTAAAAACTAAGCGACCCGCGATAACTGCTAGCACCAAAATAATTGATGCTCCCAGGATGATTAAAATTAATATGGTACTCATTGTGAGTGATCTCTTAAATATCTATCTAACGTTCATTCGTATCATCAGATTGATCCAAATCCAATAACAACTCTTCAGATTCTATTTCCGCACCTGCATTCTCCAATAAATGCCCCGCGATAGACTTTTTGGTTTTTGCCCCCAAGCGACGGATATCATCTACTCGCTTCACCAGATTACCGCGCCCATTTTGCAAGCGATCACGCGTTTTACTGTATGCCTCTTGCGCTTTATTGAGAGAAGTGCCAATTGTGTCTAATGATTCCAACAACAAAACAAATTGGTCGTGTAGCGCGCCCGCATCTTTGGCGATACGCTCGGCATTTTTATTTTGCTTTTCGTAGCGCCAGATATTTTCCACCGTGCGCAAGGTCGCCAATAACGTAGTTGGACTTACCAAAATGATATGGCGATCATAAGCTTCACGGTACAAGCCCGGCTCATGCTGCAAGGCAAACATAAACGCAGCCTCAATTGGAATAAAAATAAAGACGAAATCCAGCGCCTTAATACCATCCATCTTTGCGTAATCTTTGATACTCAAGCTTTTAATATGGCTACGCAGTGAATTTACGTGTGCATTGAGATACTGCTTACGCTCAATATCATTATCGGCACTACAGAATTTTTCGTAATCGACTAGAGAACATTTCGCATCGATCACAATATCTTTGTTTTCTGGAAGATGGATAATCACGTCCGGCATTAACCGTGAGCCATCTGCACTAGTGAAATTAACTTGCGTGTCGTACTCGCGGCCTTTTTGTAACCCGGACTCTTCCAGCAAACGCTCCAGCACGACTTCGCCCCAATTGCCCTGTGTTTTGCTATTCCCTTTTAATGCCTGAGCAAGATTAACGGCATCTTCCCCGATCTTTTGAGCTTGTTTTTGCAGCTCCACCACCTGCCCGGCAAGACGATTGCGGTCTGCATTTTCTTTTTCGTAAACGTCTTCCACTTTTTTGCGAAATTCAGTGAGTTGCAATTTCAGTGGATCAAGTGTGTTGTCGAGTAAGGTTTTGCTATTCAAACTAAATTGCTGCTGCTTGTTATCAAAAATTTTGTTAGCAATATTTTCAAATTCTTTGGCCAACTCCACTTTAGCACTCTGCAAAAGTGCAAGCTGCTCGGTAAAATTTTTACGCTCTTGCTCCAACCGGGTTTTAAGCTCAGTCGTTTCTTGGGCAAGCAGTGAAAGCTGTTCGTCTTTGCGCAGGGATTGCTGCTGAAGTACATCAAAGTGACGGGTTTTCTCGCGTAAGCCCGCTGTGTCTTGTTGCGATATGCCCAGTGCTTGCTGCAATTCACTCGCATGCTGCTGAGCGGATTGCAGCTGGATTTTGTTTTCTAGAAACTGCAATTTAATCTGGTTACTTTCTTGTAGCAGCCCCGCTTCGCGCAAAGCATGGCCGTGCTGTAATTGTTGTTGGGCAGATTCCAGCTCATGGGTTTTAGCAAGAACGGCTTGATCAAGACGTCGGCCAATAATCCAATAAACAACGAGGGCACCAATTACCAACCCCGTCAGGGCGGCAATAAGGGTTAATACCGATGGATTCACAAGAAAACTCCAGAAAGTAAAACGCAGCTAGGCATTAGTTGCCTTGGCCGTTAAAATCGCCGCCATTTTAGCAATATATCGCCATACTCAGGCCATTGATTTGACTCATGCTATGACCAATCCAACACAATCCTTTCAGCCGCCCCGTATTCTGGTATTCGACTCCGGCGTCGGCGGCCTGAGTATCGCCCGCGAAATCCAGCAGCGCCTGCCGCTGAATCCGCTGGTCTACGCTTCGGATAACGCATTTTTTCCCTACGGCACTAAAGGTGAAGCCGAGTTGATTGCGCGCGTGGATCAAGTCATTGGTGAGCTTCTGTTGCGTTACCCGGCGGATATCCTCGTCATAGCCTGCAATACCGCCAGTACTCTCACCCTGCCCCATTTGCGCAGTAAGTTAAGCTTGCCGATTGTCGGTGTTGTACCGGCGATCAAACCAGCCGCGCTGATGAGTAAATCCGGAGTGATTGGCCTGCTCGCCACTCCAGCCACGGTAGCCCGCCCCTATACCCACGAATTAATCCGTGAATACGCAACTAATTGCCAAGTGATTTCGTTGGGCAGTAGCGAATTGGTCCAAATCGCCGAGCAAAAATTACGCGGTGAAGCCATCGATGTGAATGCGATTGGTAGAATCGTGCAGGAATTGGTGCATGCGGATCAAGCAGAAAAGATGGATGTATTAGTATTAGCCTGCACCCATTTTCCGCTGTTAAAAGATGAATTGGTGCAACACCTGCCAGAGCAAATAAAGTTGATTGATTCAGGCGCTGCTATTGCGCGACGAGTAGAGTTTTTGCTCGCCGATGCTGCAGAGCCACACGTAGGTTACGTACCCGAGCATCTCGCGGTATTTACCAAAGCCACTACAGCAGCAGAACAACTTTCCCCAGCATTAACTGGCTTTGGAATCCATCAACAGGCTTATCTCAATATTTAACAAGCCCGCAACAAAAAGCCCGAACGTAAAAACTGTTCAGGCTTTTTGATTTGTCACTCAATTAAAATAACGAAATCACTAGCAACTACACCACCAGACGCAACTCATGCCCGTCGGGCTGCAGATTGCGCAAAATATCCATGCTGGTAATAACACCCCGTGCAATCTTGTTGTCTGTTACCACCACTCGGTGAATATTGTTTTTCACCATTACTAAAGCCACTTCTGCGACAGATGCTTCCGGTTTTACGGTAATAATTTCGCGCTGCATGATTTGATGTACGGTACAGTTGTACTCCGCACGATTACTCCAATCACGCAAACTGGCTTCATCCAAATCAATTTCACAACTTTCACGATAATAATTGCGGAGTGCTTCGCGGCGATTATCTTCATTCATGCTGCTAAATTTGAATATATCGGAAACAGTCACCACACCAACTAATTCATGATCGGATGCAATTACCGGTGCACCTGAAATACCGTGTTTAATAAAAAATTCAGCGAGCCGATGGATAGTCCAACCTTCATAAGCGCTCAGCAGAGTTTTGCTCATAATGTTCTTAGCGGTACCACTATTTTTATGGGTTATCGACATATCAGGTTCCTCAATGGGGAAGTGTACATGCCCTCTAAGTATTAACGCAGGCGAAAACTACGACACCAAAAAAGACACAAAAATTGCTTACTAATTAGACTTTTTCCGCATTAAAAATGTATTTTGATAAATACCTGGATATTGCAAACCAATAAAAAAGCCGCTGGATCATTCAATCCAGCGGCTTTTCTACATCAAACTAACAATTACAAATCGGTAATTGGTTTGTACTTTGGTACCAGTGTTTTCATTACGCCCCAAGCAATCAAATAAGCAACCGCGCAGACGCCAAACATAATGGCATAACCCGTGTAGATATTGCCTTGAGCGCCATAGTAGTCAAACAGCCAGCCGCCGGTTTTGGACAAAAATACACCGCCCAAGCCACCCGCCATACCGCCGATCCCTACTACTGAACCCACTGCTTTCTTGGGGAACATATCTGACACTGTGGTGAAAATATTTGCTGACCACGCTTGGTGAGCAGATGCCCCGATACCAATCAAAATAACCGGCACCCAGAAACCATAGTGACCTAGCGGCTGCGCGAGCAATACCACCAAGGGGAAAAGCGCGATGACAAACATGGCACGCATACGACCGTCATATGCGTTGTAGCCCTTGTTCATAAAGTATGTGGGGAACCAGCCGCCACCGATACTACCGAACATGGTCAAGCTATAAAGGACTGTTAATGGCAGCATTAATTGAGTGCCAGTCAAACCGTATTGCTCGCCCAAGTACTTTGGCAACCAGAATAAGAAGAACCACCAAACACCGTCAGTCATAAACTTGCCAAAAGCAAACGCCCACGTTTGACGATAACCCAATAGTTTGAACCATGAGGTTTTGAGTTCTTCTTCAACAGGAACAACTTGTGCCTCGCCAGGATTGGTATTGATGTAAGCCAATTCTGCTTGGCCTAAACGTTTTTGTTTAGTCGGCGAATCATAGAAAATTTGCCATAACACCATCCATACAAAACCTATGGCACCGATCACAATAAAAGCCGTTTGCCAGCCCCAATTAACCGCGATCCAAGGTACGGTCAAAGGCGCGAGAATTGCACCTACGTTGGCGCCCGAGTTAAAAATACCCGTGGCAAAGGAGCGTTCTTTTTTAGGGAAATATTCAGCAGTCGCTTTGATGGCGGCAGGAAAGTTACCCGCCTCGCCTATCGCGAGCACTGCACGGGAAACCATAAAACCGATGATTGAAACCGGAATCGCTGCAATACCTGCAATCGCCAACGCATTGTTAGTGAACTCACCTATAGGTACAGCATAGGCATGCATAATCGCGCCAATAGACCAGATCACAATCGCAACTATGTAGCCCACTTTCGTGCCGAGCTTATCGATAACACGGCCAGCAAAAAGCATGGAAATGGCGTAAACGAATTGGAAGACCGCCGTGATATTGGCATAGTCGGTGTTAGTCCAACCAAACTCTTTGGATAGTGCTGGCGCTAACAGGCTGAGAACTTGACGATCGAGGTAGTTAACGGTGGTTGCAAAAAACAGGAGGGCACAAATGGTCCACCGGTAATTGCCAATAATTTGCTGGTTCATAGGGTCACTTGTTTATAGTTATGGAATACAAAGGGAATCATAGACGTACTTTTCGATAAATATAAAAAAGTAGTGGCCTAACGACACTCTCACCTGATGTATTGACCTATTTGCCTTTACTTTTTTGCCTGGAGGCGGTGCCCTTTGGGCTATTTTTATCCAATCCTTTTGGGTCACCCCTGCAGTGAAACAGGAATAACGCTATGCAATCCAAGCGATTATTTATTATGGGCGGGAAAAGTAGCATGTTTCATTCGGCCAAACAAGACGAAAAACCGACTAAATCCTTATGCGACAACGACTTATAACCAAAAAACTGTTGTCTCTCCAACACCGGTGCCATAATGCCTCAACTCCTAACTGGCGATAAAAAACATCATGGTTGATACCTATTTCGACATAGCGCCTTACCTTTCCGCCATCGACAGAGGCGAATTGATCATCACCGCTAACAATCGCCTGCGCAACCATATGCTGCGCGCCTACGGTCAACGACAGACAGCGGCGGCAAATGTTTGGCCGAGTCCACGTATTTATTCATTAAGCCAATGGATTGGATTGAATTGGGATGTATTGCAGCGCCGCGCTTATGCCCCGACAGCACAACGGATTATCAACAACTTGCAACGCCAAACTTTGTGGGAAAAAATCATCGGAGAATCTTCTCTCGCTGCTGCGCTCTTGCAACCAGAACCTTTAGCGCAAGCCGCCGATAGCGCGCTACGCAATCTGGAACTCTGGCAACTTAATGAAGAGCAAGTCACTGCAGCAGAACCACTATTAAATGCGCAAAGCAATACTTACTGCTGGCTTACCTGGTTGGGCGAATTTCGCGCGCGTTTGGCACAGTTGGGTTTTATTACGCAGGAGATGGCGAATCAGATTTTGATCACTGCGTTTAAAGCTGGTGGGCTAACACAAGAGGCGATTATTCACCTCACCGGTTTTGATGATATTCCGCCGCTGCATCAGGATCTAATTAACAGCGCCTGCCACGAATTGCGAAACATCAAACTGGACAACCAACAAACCCAGTTAATCCGTACTGAAACACAAAATAGCGAAGCAGAAATCCACGCAGCTGCGCTCTGGAGCAAAATTCAACTGGAACAAAATCCGGCCGCGATGATTGGGATTATCGTACCGAATCTTGGCCAATGTCGAGATCAAGTCGAACGCATTTTTGTCGAGGTGTTTGAGCCACTCGCCGCACTGCCTGATCACCCGCGTTACACGCTGCCGTTTAACTTTTCTGCCGGTACACCGCTCGGTGCCACGCCAATTATTACCGCTACGCTGGATTTATTGGAGCTGCAAAAAACGTCGTGGGATCTGGAAACGATTTGTCATTTACTGCTATCTCCATTTTTTGGCGATGCCAATAAAGAAGTAGTCTTGCGCACACATTTAATCCAAACCCTGCGCAAACTCGGCAAATTTACGATTAGCCTGAGCGACTTGCGCTACCACTGCCAAAAACTGACGAGCAAACTAGGCATCACCGAAAGTGATACCAATCTGATTACACGTTTGGTGCAATTGGAAAATTATCGCCGTCAGAGTTTTGGTAATCACACTGCACAGCACTGGTGTGATTTTTTCCAACAACATTTGCAATTGCTCGGTTGGCCGGGAACACGCCGGCTAGATAGTCAGGAATATCAACAGCTCACCTTGTGGAATCAGGTACTGGAAAATTTTTTGCAGCTGGATGGCACTGGCATTCAATTTAATTATCCCGGTGCGATACAACAATTGCGCAGCATCGCCGGTAAAACACCATTTCAGGCACAAACACCGAACTCACCGATACAAATCCTCGGCGCACTTGAAGGCGCGGGTTTGCAATTCAGCCACTGCTGGGTGATGGGTTTACACCATCGCCAATGGCCACCGGTGCCTGCACCTAATCCGCTATTACCGAGTAATTTGCAGCGCACGCAAAAAATGCCCCATGCCAGTGCCGAACGGGAATTGCAATTCGCGCGCGCGCTCACGGAACATTATCGCCAATGTGCGCCCTTGGTTGTATTTAGCTCCGCGCACAATGATGACGATAGCGAACTCAGCCCAAGCGCGTTAATTCGCCATTTGCCGCTTACAACTATCGATACGTTAATTGGCAATAACGAAAGCATCAGCGCATTGAATTATCAAACTCTTGCTGCTATCAATAATTTGGAAATAGTGTTCACTGCGCAAGCGCCGCAATTATTAGTTGCGCAAGAGCCTGTGCGCGGCGGTGCCAACTTATTTAAAGAACAAGCCGCATGCCCCTTTAATGCTTTTGCGCGCTTGCGTTTGGGTGCAACCCGTATCGAGGATCCCGTTGCGGGTTTCTCTGCGATTGAACGCGGTAATTTATTGCACGATGGGCTCGCAATTATTTGGCGCGAACTCAAAGACCAAAAGACGCTGCTCGAATTAAATGAAACTGCATTAACGACGCTGATCAATACGACTACACAAACCGTCGTGGATGCGCTTAAACAAAAACGCGGTACCAGCATAGGTGTTTTTTACGCGCAGCTGGAGCAGGAACGGCTTGCACAATTAATTTCAGAATGGCTCGCACAAGAAAAAACACGCCCTGCATTTACAGTTGTTGCCATTGAAGAAGAGACGCAAATTGAATTTTCTGGATTACCGCTGCGTTTACGTATTGACCGCATCGACCAATTAGATAACGGCGATTTACTATTGATCGATTACAAAACCGGCCAACCTAAATTGCAAAGCTGGCAAGGCGAACGTATGGATGAACCCCAATTGCCGCTTTATGCCGTCACAGCAACCAATCCAGTAGCGGCCATTAGCTTTGCGCAGATTAATACCAAGGCGATGAAGTGGATCGGCACTGGTGAATTACATACCTATCACGACGGAATTTATCCCAACAAACAACCTTGGGGAGAACAATTGCAAGAGTGGCAAATGAACTTACAATATTTGGCTGCTGATTTTATTCAGGGTGATGTGCGCGTCGATATGAAAAATCCGACCACTGCACAATATGCAGAAGACTTGCTTGCACTCAATCGCCTGCAAGAAAAAGATGCGCTTGATGCATTTATTCACCGCATGCAAGGGGCAGTGTAATGTCCAGGTTAATGACAATACCGCCTATTGACCAGCAAGTCCGCTTTGATGCGCTTGCCCCCCAAACGTCTTTCGCAGTTTCTGCACCAGCCGGTTCCGGTAAAACCGGATTGTTGACGCAGCGCGTATTAACCCTGCTCGCTTATTGCGATGAACCCGAAGAAGTATTGGCGATTACCTTTACCCGCAAAGCGGCCGGTGAAATGCAAGACCGGATTATGCATGCACTCTGGCAAGCAGCCGATCAACCCGAACCGCAAGATCCACATACGCAGCGCACTTGGCAACTTGCGCAACGCGTATTGCAACGTGATCGTGAATTGCAGTGGAATTTATTGCAAAGTCCACAGCGTTTGCGCGTGCAAACCATCGATAGCTTATGCCGCTCCATTACCAAACAATTGCCGCTCGCCAGCGGTATAGGTGCGCAGCCGGACACATTGGAAGATGCCGAGCAAGCCTATCGTTTAGCGGTGCGCGAATTATTTAAATTGCTCGAACAGGAATCACCACTGCGTGATGATCTGACCCACTTGCTGCGCCATTTGGATAACAACCTGCAAGCAGTAGAGAATTTATTAATCAGCCTGCTTGCCAAACGCGAACAATGGCTCAGCGTGTTATTACAAGCACGACATGAAGATGCCCGCGCTTATCTGGAGCAAGTACTCCGTGATGTAGTCTGCGAACATTTGGATCTACTCGAAGCTGCTCTGTTAATTCACAGCAGCGAGTTATGCAATATCGCTGACCGCGCCGCAACCAATTTGCAAGAAGAAGGCGATCGCAAAAATCGCATCTACGAATTAGTCGGTATCAATGCCCTGCCCAACGCCGAACCCGAATTACTTAACCATTGGCTAGCCATCGCCGATTTACTCTTAACCAATGGCGGCACCTGGCGCGCGCGCTTAACCAAAGCGGAAGGATTTCCAGCAGGTAAAGAAAATGCAGAATTAAAAAATCGTTTCAGCGAATTAATCGCGGCGATTACCGACACCGCACCCGAAGCGGAACAATTACTGCAAGAACTCCGCTCACTACCATCACCCACCTACGCTGAACACCAATGGCAATTGCTCGATAGTTTGACCAGTATTCTGCCAATATTGGTTGCGCAATTAACCATCGTATTTAAACAGCAAAGCGCTACTGATTACACGGCGATTAGCCAAGCAGCATTGCTTGCATTAGGTGATGAAGATTCCCCCACTGATCTTGCATTGCAACTGGATTATCGCATCCGCCATATTCTCGTCGATGAATTTCAGGATACCGCCAGCCCACAACTGGAACTGTTGCGAAAACTCACCAGTGGTTGGCAAGCAAGCGATGGGCGCACTTTATTTATTGTGGGCGACGGGATGCAATCCTGCTACGGATTCCGCAATGCCAACGTGGGTTTATTTTTAGATGCACGCCAGAAAGGCATAGGCTCAGTTGATTTAACTGCACTGGATTTGCGCGTAAATTTCCGCTCGCAAGCCGGTGTAGTGAATTGGGTTAACGAGATTTTTCAAAATGCGTTTCCAATCCAGGATGATATAAGTCGCGGTGCAGTAAGCTATTCACCATCAGTTGCCTTTAAACCAGCAATTGATGGTGATGCTGTTAATTTTTACGCGTGTACCTACGCCACAGAAACAAAGAGCACTGAAAAAAATAATGACGGCGATGACGACGAAGTTCCATCGCGCCTCAATGCGCAACAACAAGAAGCAGAAAAAGTCGTCGAGTTGGTACAACAAGCGCGCTACGACAATCCCAATGGCAGCGTTGCAATTCTAGTGCGCACGCGCAACCACCTCGCGCGTATTTTACCGTCGCTGACGGCCGCAGGTTTGCATTATCAAGCCACCGAAATTGATCGCCTCGCCAGCCGTATGGCGATTATAGATTTACTTTCACTCACTCGCGCACTGTTAAATCCAGCAGATCGGATCGCATGGCTATCACTGTTACGCACGCCCTGGTGTGGTTTGGATAATAGCGATTTGCACACTATCACCACCGCAAATCTCGCCGGGCAAAATCCACGCATAAATGAAACCGCATTTGCAGTACTTTGGCCGCAACTTGAATTGCACGAACAGATTGATGGAATAAGCGAGAGCGGAAAAAAAATCCTCGCACGCGTTGTACCGATTCTCCACCGCGCATTGCAAGAGCGCTACCGCAAACCGCTGCGTCAATGGGTTGAGGGAATATGGTTTGTATTAGGCGGCCCTGCGACTTTGTTAGATGCCAACGATCGCGACAATATCAACAGCTTTTTTGCATTGCTCGATAAACACCAACAAGGCGGTAGCATTCGCGATTGGCAAGCGTTCAACAATGCTATCGAACGCTTATTTGCCGCACCGCGTGCCGATGCCGACCCCAAACTGCAAGTAATGACCATCCACAAATCCAAAGGTCTGGAATTTGATACGGTTATTATTCCGGGTTTGGATCGCAGCGCACGTAAAGACGACAAACAATTATTGCTTTGGCAAGAACGCATCAACCATCATGGCGAAAAACAATTGCTGCTCGGCTCACTCGCTGCCACCGGCAAAGAAGAAGATGGTCTCTACACCTTTATGCGGCGCGAAGCGGATAAACAGCAAGCCTTTGAATCGACGCGGTTGTTATATGTTGGCTGCACCCGAGCGATTAAACGTTTGCATTTACTTGCCTGCATCAACACCAAAGAAAATGAATTAGTCGCGCCCGCAAAAGTATCACTACTACACAGCATTTGGCCTTTTGTTAAAGACGATGCAAGTATTGTGAACAGTAATATGTTTATCAACCGCAGCAATTCCTACAACTCAGAAAACACCAAACCCGGCTTGCAACATATTTTACGTTTGCCGGCACATTGGCAAGTACCCGTATTAGCTGACGTAACTTTGCTGAAAGACTATCGCGGCCACGAATTCAGCATGAGTGAAGATGACAACCCACTCAATATTCCTGCGGTCGAAACAACCGGTGCCCGCATCGCCCGTCATACCGGCACGGTAATTCATAACGCATTGCAATCGATTGTGGAAAACAAACTGGTCACCAATAGCAATTGCATCACCGCAGAAACAGTTATCAACCAACAACACAGCTTCTGGAAAATCCAACTCCAACAGCTCGGCTGGAGCGGCGACAACCTCAACCGTGCATTACAAAAAATCGCCAATACAATCACCACCACTTTAACCAGCGAAAAAGGCCGCTGGTTACTCAATAGCGACCACGAACAAAGCGCCTGCGAATTGTCATTAATGCAAAAAGATAAACAGGATGTTAGCGAACACATTATCGACCGCACTTTTATCGCCGATGGTGCGCGCTGGATTATTGATTACAAAAGCAGTGAAGCAGAAGTTAACGTAACTCAGAAGGATTTTATTGCGCGGGAGATGGAGACTTATAAACAACAGTTACTACGTTATGAAAAACTGCTCAGCACAATTGAAACATACCCAATTAAAACTGCACTTTATTTAGCAACCCTTGGAATACTGATTGAGACCGTATAAACATCGAGATTACTACTAAGATTACTCACGACCTAATTCCTGCTTTAAATGGGCAATAAATAAATTTGCTCGCACATTGTGTGAGCGGCCGGGTAAGTGCACCGCGTGAATTGCGCTCGGGCTGTTTAATTCGAATTCAGCCAATAAGGGGACTAACTCACCGCTGGCAATTTTATCGCTGACTAACCAATTGGCGAGATGAACGATTCCCACCCCATCAAGCGCACACGTCAATAAAGCCTCGGTATCGTTTGAACGAAAATTACCTTTAACCGGCAAACCAAATTGGTCGAGATACGCAGGACTCGCGCAAGCAATACGACGAATCCGCACAAGTGGCGTTGCTACCAAATTACTGTCGGATAACAACCCTATTCTTATGACAACATCCACACGCTGTTCTACTAAGTCGACCATGTGATCATTGAGAGGCAACTCAATTTCTATTTGTGGATAAAGCTGCATAAAACTCATAACCGCTGGGAGCACATAGCGCCTACCGTAAAAGGACGGTGCAGTGAGGGTGAGCAAACCGCGCGGATCGGATTGAGCATCTTGTAATGCTGCTTTGACATCATCCCACTCGCTCACAATATGGCGCGCCGAGACAATAAATTGTTGCCCGGGTCTGTCAGCGTCATTGAACGGGAGTTGCGCTGCCTGAATTACTAACCGGCATAGACGGACACCTATTGCGTTCACAACTGAATTCATTATTCAGCCCGACAGCGGAAAAGGTCAGTGGATATTTATTACAAAAACTTTAGGAATATTGCTTGAAGTGCGCTAGGTAAAATACCTTTTTATTGCCACAGCCAACCCCATACGCCTGGGATGTGCACCTTGCTGTGTATGTCTTGTACTGTACGCGCCAAGGCGACTTTTTCAAGTTGGGCGCGGTTGTCGTAAAAAGGTTTCACTGCGACGGGCATGTTCAATTCGTTCGCTACCTGCAGCAGAATTTGCATATAGACCTCGATATTACGTGCGGTGTAGCTATTTACATCGTGGAAAGTGACCACAACGGGTATGTTGCCATCGACAACTGGGATGCTGCCATCCGCCCACTCCCCCTTAACCCGACGCAATTGCTTCAGTAAGTTGGAACGCTTGCGCCAGCTCCAGTTAACGCCACGGATTTTTCCATCATTCGCGCTCAAATCAGTGAGCAGCATGTGCAAACCGTGACGCTGATAACCTTCAAACGTGCGAGCGTTGTAGCTCCAGAACGGCGGGCGAACTAATCGCGGTGCACTGCCGGAAACTTTTATCAGATCGTCAATGCCAAGCTGTAGTGAAGATTCCAGATCTTCGGCGTTGAGGAATCGATGATTGGCATGGGATCGAGTTGACGTATGAAATGCTAGCAGATGACCCTCGGCGTGTTCTCGTAGCAGCAGGCTATATCCGCCTTCAGTGCCACTGCGCACCGCACGGGTTTGTACAAAGAAAATGGCTTTGATATTACGTTGAATTTCGTTTTGTTCCAGGGCATCGAGAATCTGCTCAGTCGGATTCTTGTGCATTGCATCGCTAGGACCATCGTCAAACGTAAGCAGAAAACGAATTGGCGGGTTTGAAGATTGGCTCAGAGGTGGCGCCAGTATCTGTGGGTTACTACTGCAACCAATAAGCACCAGGACGCAAAACACATTCAACCACTTATAGAGCGAAAGCACTAAATCTTTCGCCAAAGATAAAAACCCAACGCTACAAAACCGCAAGAAAATAACAATCCTATAAAATGGCCTTTTGCAAAACCAACTTCCAATACTGATGTTGCATGATTGTCGGGATCTACATACACCTTCACGTTATCGCCCGTGCGTAAAACGGATGCGGGTTTATTGATACCGTAACCGACAGTAGTATTGCGATATTCATTGCCATTGATTTCATATTTATATTCAAGCCAACGGTTAGTTACGCTGTATGGAGTTACAAATGTACGGTTCATATCTTCACTACCATTGGTGACAGTGCCTTGACTGACCTCCCAACTTGCGGCTGAGACACTGTTAGTAATATTTTTCATGGTGGTCAGCAATAGCAGCGCCGCGGCGATTATGCATAAGCCGAAGACGATACTGCGAAAGCGTTTATATTGTTTTTCTATATCATCTTTCATTTTATGTTCCTGATGCGATCTTGTTTACCACGATGTATTTTCAAATCGTTTAGCTAAAAAATCCAAAAATGCGCGCAAGGCCACAGGTAAATGGCGGCGCGATGGGTAAAGCGCATTGATCGCCAATTCAGGGACTGACCATTCTGGCAACACCGATACCAGTTTCCCCGCCGCAATGTAATCATTTGCCAAATAAGTGGGCTGCAAGCTAATTCCACTTCCGGCTAGGGCGGCGTGCAGCAGTATCGTAGCTTCATTCGCAGAAAAATGGCTTTTTATTTCTACTTTTACTGTTTCACTTGCACGGGTGAATTGCCATAAATATTTACCGGCGATGGTGTGCGTCATGCAGCGGTGATGGACGAGTGAATCAGGTAATTCTGGGGTGCCATGTTGATTAAGGTATGCGGGCGATGCAACCAGTACCGAAGCGCAACTGGTAAGGCGGCGCGCAATTAACATAGGGTCGGGATTGTTGCTAATTCGAATAGCGAGATCGATACGGGCATCCACCAAATTAATACTGGTATCACTCACATTCATATCAATTTTTAATTTTGGATGCAGCGCCAAAAAATCCGCAATTGCACTCGCCATTTGCGCATAACCAAAGGATGCACCGCAGGTAAGCCGCAGCTGCCCGCGCAATTCACTGTTGTGATTTGCCGTCTCTTCCACCACCTCATCAGTTAACTCCAGAATTTGCTGACAGCGGCGCAAGAACTGTTCTCCTGCGTCCGTTAAAGTCACTTTGCGGGTGGTGCGCTGCAATAGGCGCGCATTTAGCCAATCCTCCAACTCGCTGATACATCGGGTCACCATCGCCCGGGATAACTGCAGCTGATCAGCTGTTGCACTGAAGCTGCCGCTAGTGGCGACTTGGGTAAATACCCGCATAGCGGTCAGTTTATCCATTAATTTGCTCGATTTTTGAAACAGTGTTGTGCTTTAAGGGCTATATATGCCTTGAAAATGAAATACTACACTGATCTCCAGTTAGTCAACAGCGCCACTTCTTATTAGAAGTTACATTTACTTGCGGAGAATAAATCATGCTTAGAGAACTCAAAATGTCCATTGTCGTCACTAGCTTGTTACTAGGTGCAGCGACGGTAAATGCCAGTGACCTAAAAGTCACCAGTTATAACCCAGCGGAAAAAGGTATTTTCCCCGTGTCGTCCTCCTTGGTGACGGGTGATAAAGAAGCGCTTCTGGTAGATGCACAATTTGGTGTGGGCGATGGCAAGGCATTGGTCGAGTTGATCCGCGCAAGCGGCAAAACATTGACCACTATTTATATCAGTGGTGGCGACCCGGATTATTATTTTGGTTTGGAGCCGATTGTTGCGGCCTTCCCCACTGCAAAAGTGATTGCGAGCAGTGCCGTGGTGGAGCACATCGAAAAAACCAAAGATGCAAAATTAAAATACTGGGGGCCAATATTAGGTGAACAAGCGCCGAAAAAAATCATTGTACCTAAAGCTTCAGATGAAACTACGTTAACGCTGGAAGGCCAGATTATTGAAGTGCACGAAATTAATACGCATCAAGCGTATTTATGGGCGCCGACAATTAAAACTGCATTCGGTGGCGTGTTGGTTAGCAGCGGAATTCATTTATGGACTGCCGATAGCCAAACCACACCAGAGCGCAGCGAATGGATTGCAGCGCTTGATCGTTTAGCTGCGCTTAAACCGACAATAGTAGTTCCGGGGCATTATCTCGGCGATGCGCCTGCAGGCGATAAAGCAGTTGTGTTCAGCCGCGATTATCTGACAACTTATGAAAAATTACTCAGTAAAAAACCAACGTCGACACAATTAATTGCAGACTTGAAAAAAGCCTATCCAACATTACCGGTAGACGATGGAATTGCAATTAGTGCCAAGGTCAACACTGGCGAAATGAAGTGGTAAAACTATGAACAACCAATTGCATTATATTTACGATCCTCTCTGTGGTTGGTGTTATGCCGCAGCGCCGTTAATTCGCGCTGCGGCCAGCATCCCTACCTTGGAAATACAATTACACGGCGGCGGTTTGTGGATTGACGAAAACCGCAAAGCTCTCGGCAAAGACTTGCGCGATTATGTAAAACCCATGGATGAACATATACGCGCACTCACCGGCCAACCCTTCGGCGACCGTTATTTTAATGAGCTATTGCTCAACAGCAATTATGTATTGGATTCAGAACCCTTAATTAAAGCGATACTCGCAGTAGAACAAGCAAAAGGCGATCCGCTGAAAATGTTGCAACGAATCCAACAAACACATTATCGCGACGGGCGTTGGACCGGTGACAGAAAAATTATCGCTGCGCTAGCGGCTGAGCAAAACATTAGCGAAGCAGAATTTAGCGATGCAATAAAACAGATGAATGTTCGAGATCACATTAACGAAAGCAGAAAGCTAATGGCGGCACTGCAGGTGTCGGGTTATCCAAGTTTGGCATTACAACAAGATGATCACTGGATATTAATTTCGCTGAACGCATTTTTAGGGAAGGTAGATGATTTCAAAAAGCATCTGGAAGCGCTGATGAAATAGCAAAGCCAAGCAAGATTAAGGCGCTCAAAATATCAAGTTGAGAATCTTACGGAAGAATCGCCCCCGGAATTATCCGGGGGCGATTTTTTATTGCAGATGGTAGATAAAAAACAATTACCAAATAAACAATCAATGAATAAACAGGGTGCCCAAATAAAACAATCCGCCCGAGAGCGCGATAGTCGCGGGCAGCGTAAGCACCCAGGCAAGCAAAATAGTTCTAACAGTACTGAATTGCAGACCGGAACGGTTTGCAACCATAGTGCCCGCCACAGCGGATGAAAGTACATGCGTTGTGGACACCGGCATACCTGTAAAGCTGGCGACACCAATCGCGGTAGCGGCGGTAATTTGCGCCGACATACCTTGTGAATAGGTCATGCTGCTTTTACCAATCTTCTCACCCACGGTGTAGACGATGCGCTTCCAGCCCATCATGGTTCCTAAACCCAGCGCCAATGCGACCGCAACAATCACCCAAAAAGGTGCGTATTCGGTTGTCGCAGTGAGGTCTTTACGCAGATTACCCAGATCCTCTTTTGCTTTGCTGGAAAGGCCATTTATTTTGGAGACTTTTTTCGCGGTGTCATCGATACACAACAACAGGCGACGTACATCGCGGCGCTCATCCAACCCCAAATCGACGTAGTGGTTGATGCCTTTTAATTGGGAGATCAAGGCACTGATCACCGGCATGGCTTCTTGTGAATTGCACTTAAACACGCCCGGTAGCGTCTCGGTTTGGGTTTTATCCATATCAATCAAACCTATCAGATCGGCTTTATTTTCGCGATAAAGCGCCTGTAAGTGCACCGCCGCATCATGCGTGCGTTCAATTTCATATTTGCTGCTGTCGAGATTAAGCACAAATTGCGCTGGGGTCAGACCAATCAACACCAACATAATAAGGCCGATACCTTTTTGGCCGTCGTTGGAGCCGTGCACAAAACTCACGCCCATCGCCGAAGCAACCAAGGTTACCCGAGTCCAAAATGGTGGGTGTTTTTTGCCGTCGATCTGTTCGCGCTCTTGCGGGGTTTTGTGAATTTTAGGGCCAGTGAACACGCGCTTAAGTAAGAGTAAAACCAAAGCTGCCACACCAAAGCCGACCAATGGGGAGATCAGCAGCGACAACATAATGTCAGTCGCTTTTTTAACGTTGACACCTTCACTGATTGGGATGCCGGTAATCAGCGCATTGGCAAGGCATACGCCGAGCAGCGAACCAATCAACGTATGTGAGCTAGAAGCGGGAATGCCCAAATACCAAGTACCGAGGTTCCAAATAATCGCTGCACTCAAAAGCGAAAACACCAGCACCATACCGTGTACAGAGGTGATGTTCAGCAGTAGATCAACCGGCAGTAGGTGGACAATCGCATAGGCAACGCCCAGCCCGCCTAACATTACGCCAAGGAAGTTAAAAATCCCGGAGGCGATAACGGCCATGTGCGGTGACATGGCTTTGGTATAAATCACCGTGGCTACGGCGTTGGCCGTATCGTGAAAACCGTTGATGAATTCGTAGGCTAAAACAAAGAGCAGCGCTAAAAACAGGCTGATCCCCATGGCAACGCTAAGCCCGGTGAACATATCTATCATAAGTAATCCGCTTAATGAGTGAGTGTAATAATGTAACCACCGCATCCCTGTCATTACATTGCATAGAGCCTGGCGATGGCTGACCAGCAGCCAAGGTGGCGCATGGTAAGTTGTGATCTATATCCGGTCAATCTTTCAGGGCGATAACGCTCTTATGCGTTTAGAATGTGCTCGCGTAAGCTAGCGCCACCAATAACAGGTAAAGGAAGCAATTCATGAAGCACGTTCATCAGGTAACGGGGGCAATCCCCTTTTTTATCGCGGTATTCCTCAACGCCTTTGTCGATTTAGGCCACAAAATCGTTATCCAGAATACCGTCTTTAAACTTTACGATGGCAATGAACAGATTTTACTCACTGCCCTCGTGAATGCCATGATGCTGCTCCCGTTCATCCTACTGCTTAGTCCCGCTGGCTTTTTTGCTGATGTGATGCGTAAAACCAGAGTGATGCGTGCCATGGCCTGGTTTGCATTGGCGCTCACCCTGCTGATCACCGCCTTTTATTACCTCGGTTGGTTTTGGGCCGCCTTTGGTATGACGCTACTGCTGGCCGCACAGGCAGCCATCTATTCACCAGCTAAATTTGGTTACATCAAAGAATTGTTTGGCCGCGAAAGTTTGGCGCAAGCCAACGGTGCCGTAGGTGCCCTTTCGATGATCGCCATTCTGACGGGCATCGCGGTGTTCTCCATTTTCTTTGAAATGACTTATCCCACAGGGGCGACATCCGAGAAGGAAGTGCTTCAAGCCATCGCCCCGCTCGGTTGGTTGTTGGTATTGAGCGCAGTGATTGAAGTAGTGATGATTCATCGCCTGCCAGAACAAACTGCGCCACAAACCACAGCCACCTTTTCTACCAAAGCCTATCTGACCGGAAAATTATTTGTGGAAGATATGGCACCAGTATTCCGCCGCAGAATAATTCGCTTGTCAGTTTTCGGCCTCGCCATTTTTTGGGGTGTAGGCCAGGTAATGCTGGCCGCGTTCCCGGCGTTCATCAAAGAAGAGTTGCAGATGAATAATGCCATGATCGTACAGGGCATTCTGGCATGTAGCGGCATTGGGATCGCATTGGGCTCGATTGTCGCTGGGCGTTTTTCTCGCAATTATATTGAAATAGGTTTGCTGCCCTTGGGCGCGTTGGGTTTTGCATTGGGTTTATTGTGTTTGCCCCATTTGGATTCTTACACCGCGTTTGTATGTGCGTTTTTGTTTATCGGTTTTAGCGGCGGTATATTTACCGTGCCACTCAATGCACTGATCCAGTTTCATGCGGGCGAACATGAATTGGGGCGCACACTGGCTGCCAATAACTGGGTGCAAAACGTAGTGATGTTGGTTTTTCTCGGCGTTACCGTTGGCTTTTCATTTATTGGCTTTAGCAGTAAAACCTTATTGGAAATTATTGCGGTTATCACCCTCATCGGCTGTTGCTACGCAATTTACGAGTTGCCACAAAGTCTGGTACGTTTTCTTTTTTCTTCTCTTGTATCGCAGCGCTACCGCGTGTTGGTTCAAGGGATGAAAAATATTCCCGCCAAAGGCGGCGTATTATTATTGGGCAACCATGTGAGCTGGATTGACTGGGCAGTGTTGCAACTCGCCAGCCCGCGTCCGGTGCGGTTTGTGATGTTGCGTGAAATTTATCAGCGGTGGTATTTGAAATGGTTTTTTGATTTATTCGGCTGCATTCCGATTGAGTCAGGTGCACAAAGTCGCACTGCGCTGGACAGCGTTGCAGAAAGCTTAAATAAGGGTGATCTGGTGTGTTTGTTTCCCGAAGGCGCTATTAGCCGCACTGGCCACTTGGGTGAATTCCGTCGCGGTTATGAGCGCGCCTGTGAAAAAGCCAATGATGATGTAGTGGTCATTCCCTTTTATTTGCGCGGTTTATGGGGCAGCCAATTCTCCCGCTCATCTGCCCATTTAAAAAATAAAAATCGCCCTTTGCTAAAACGCGATTTAATTGTCGCCTTTGGCAAATCACTTCCCAAAGAAACGAAAGCCGATATCATCAAACGTCGCGTATTGGATTTATCCATTCACTCTTGGCAAGAATATGTTGATGGGCTGGACACGATTGGCCGATGCTGGATTGATGCTGCAAAAAAAATGGGCAACCAGCTCGCCATTATCGACACTATGGGCACTGAGTTGAGTGCACATCGCGCGCTGGCGGGCGCGAGTGCCATCGCAAAACGCATTGCAAAACTGCCCGATCAAAATATCGGTGTGCTATTGCCCACCAGTGCCGCCGGTGTACTCACCAACCTCGCCGTTATCATGACCGGTAAAATACTGATCAATTTAAATTACACCGCGAGCCAAAGTGCGTTTGCATCATCGTTAACACAGGCGAATATTAAAACGGTATTCACCTCTGCACGCTTCATCAAAAAACTGGAAGATAAAGGCATTCCCGCCACCACCTTATTAGAAGGCGTGAATGTTATTGCGATGGAAGATTTTGCAGGCAGCATTTCCACTTCCGAAAAAGTAGCGCGCCTGCTCTTGATTAAGCTCCTGCCCGCCTTCGCTTTAAAGGCGCTCTGGACACGCAAACAAAACGCGGATGATATTGCCGTGATTTTATTTTCCAGTGGCAGTGAAGGTATCCCCAAGGGCGTACAGATTAGCCACAAAAATATTATCGCCAACGTTAAACAAATCACCGACGTATTAAATGTGGAAGATAAAGATGCTGTAATGGCAAATCTGCCGCTGTTTCACGCGTTTGGATTAACCGTAACGCAATTTATGCCGCTGCTGGAAGCAGTGACTATGGTGTGTCACGCCGACCCTACCGATGCATTAGGCAGTGCAAAAGCTATTGCCAAACATCGCGTGACGGTGTTGTTCGGCACCTCTACCTTTTTGCGTTTGTATGCGCGCAATACCAAAATTCACCCCTTGATGCTTGAGTCATTGCGCGTTGTTGTGGCGGGCGCAGAAAAACTGCAAGAAGAAGTACGCACCGCATTTAATTTGAAATTTAATTTGCCAATTTATGAAGGCTACGGTGCAACCGAAACCACGCCAGTAGCCAGTGTAAACCTGCCCGATAAAATGGATACACAGTACTGGCAAGTTCAAACTGGCCACCGCGCTGGTTCTGTAGGTATGCCCCTACCCGGCTCCAGCTGCATGATTGTTGACCCGGTTACTTTTAAAGAATTACCTACCGGTGAAGCAGGCATGATTTTAATTGGCGGTGCGCAAGTCATGGTTGGTTACTTAAATAATCCCGAAAAAACTGCCAGTGCTATTAAAGATATTCATGACATGCGCTGGTACGTGACTGGCGACAAAGGTGTGATCGATGAAGATGGCTTCCTGTTTATTCAGGATCGCTATTCGCGCTTTGCTAAAATTGGCGGAGAAATGGTGAGCCTTACGTTAGTGGAAAGTGCGCTGAAAAAAGCAATCAACGACGATGCCATCGAAATAATCGTTGTTGCTATAGATGACGCAAAAAAAGGCGAGCGTTTAATCGCCATCACTAATACAGAAATTGATAAAAATGCCCTTCGCGCCGAAGTATTAAAACAAGGTTTAAATGCCCTCGCCATTCCCGGTGAATGGATGCAAGTAGAGGCAATGCCGGTGCTAGGTTCAGGCAAAACCGATTTTAGTTTAGCCAAGAAAATGGCAAAAGAATGGAGTGAAGCAGACAGCTCAAACGTATCGAGCGCAGAATAATCGGCAAACACTACAGGAATGAGACTATTCATCCCTGTAGTCGATTCAACCGGCTATTTACCACCCTGAGCAAAGCTGCAACAATCATTAACTATGTTGTATTAATTTTACAAAAAATATCGAGCAAGCACCTATGACCAGTCCAAGCCGATTAGAAAAAACCTTAACTGCATTTGATGCAGCAAATTTACAAGATCCAAATACTGAAATGGTTGATGGTAAAACCGTTGCCAAAGAATGGATTTACGCACAGCGCATGAGTGCCCACTTGCATAAATTTTGCGACTCACCATCTGAAGCGCTACAACTGGCGGCGCGCAGCCAACATATTTGCCGCTGGAAAAGCCCACGCAGTGATTACCCAATGGATCGCAGCGGTTATAAAAAATGGCGTTTGGATCTGGGGCAACTGCATGGTGAAATCGCCGGTGAAATTATGGCAGCCCAAGGCTATGACGACAGCATGATTACTCGCGTAAAAGATTTACTGCTCAAACGCAGTTTAAAACGTGATGATGAAGTGCAAGCGTTGGAAGATGTTATCTGCCTGGTATTTATCGAATTTTATCTGAAAGATTTTGCGCAAAAACATGACGAAGAAAAACTGATCGATATCATTCGTAAGACTTGGAATAAAATGTCACCCAAGGGCCATGAAGCCGCGTTAAAGTTACCTTTATCAGACGCTATGCTTGGCTTGGTCGGTAAGGCACTGAGTGCAAGTTAACTCAACTCAACAGAAAGAAAATTCACCGCCATAACAATTCAACATTTATAAAAGGAAACCACCGTGTACTTAGCCCTTAAACATATTCACCTGACTTTTGTTGTTTTATCCTTGCTTGCTTTTTTTGTGCGCGGCCTCTGGCTGTTTATGAACTCCAGCATGCTCGCTAAAAAGTGGGTAAAAATACTGCCGCATATCATTAGTACTGTTTTATTGGTAAGCGGAATTGTACTGGCAGTGCATCTGAGCATGTCACCCGGTAGCCAGCCGTGGTTGATGGCCAAAATTGCTGGGTTGATCGCTTATATCGGTTTGGGTGTTGCGGCATTCAAAGTACCCAATCCCCCTGCCCGTAAACTACTTTGGGTGAGCGCATTAATTGTATTCGCTTATATCGTCAGCGTGGCACTTAGCAAAAATCCCTTGGGCTTTTTTGGCTAAGCCTAAAACCTGTATCGCATAGGGCAGCTACTAGCTGCCTTTTTTGTTCCCTCTCCACCCATCTATCTCACCAATTGTTTCCAGACGACATGACGTAAACGCGTTGATCCTCCCACTAAAATCTATCAAGCTAAATTTGCAATTTCACCATTTCACCCTAGGCTTAATACTAATAGCTATAAGTATGTTTAATTTTATTTGCGATGCTTGACGCGCCATTAAAAGTGATCTATATCACACTCCAGTAGTTCAGCTTTCATATAACTTTAATAATTGGTGAGCCCTATGATGAAAATTCTATTCATTTTTTCCGTCCTATCCTTTTCTCAGTTGGGTTTCGCTTGCGACGAAACCTGCAAACGCACTAAAGCTGAAGCCGCCAACAATGTGAAATTTGCCAGCTATCTGAATGTCAAATATTGCAAATCCACCGGTAACGATTTTTTATCACAAGGCAGAAAAAGCCTACAAACTTATCGCGAAAAACAGTTGCCAACTGGGCATCGCGGCGGCGCCAAGAACATTCGCAACTTTATTTTACAACGCAAAGATTGGTTGCAAGAATGCGATACCTATCTGCAACTTACCGAGCAGGGGCGTATTTTTCGCGATAAACAAAGTACCGATAAAATAATGAGTGCGATGACGATCACTGCGGACGAGCTACAAAAAATTGTAAAACGCCCGCAAAACCAAATTGAGAGCCTTGAGCTGGTTACTGCACCCGCTGCGCAAAAATTTGATGAGTTATTTAAAGTTGTTGACTCGCATTATCTTGAATTGCAAAGACGTGGTTTGCTGTAGGCCAATCGATAAAAATCCTTTTAAAAATATCCCATAAAAAAACCGGCGTTGAGAAACGCCGGTTTTTTTATGGGAAAAATAATTTATCTACAACCAATAATCACTACTCAAGAATTCTTTTTCAGCGACAACACCGAGCGTTGCGGTTTGTCAGGCCGATCAGCAAAACGCTTGGCCAATTCTTCGCGCGCCTTAATAGCCTCACTTTTTGCATCCTGCACGGGGCTGGATTGCCAGGATGTAGGCGCGCTGCCGCCTGACTTTGCCAAAAACTCCAAGCCGGAGCGCAATAAACGCGCTTGGTCAACAAAACTCAGCCCTTCGGGAAACTTGCCAGGATATACATCAGAAGGGTCTTTTGGGCTCCCTTCGATACGAATAGTGAATCCACTGGCATGAGTTGCCGTGCTTGTCGCCATGTCGGCTGTCCAATCGTCAAAATTCATAGGTACCACTGATATTTATTAACGGAAACTGCATTAAAACATAAAGTAATTGTGTGACAAAATAGCTAAATACTATGTAACTAGGTGTGTTTAGTTTCATTCCCCAAGCTCAATGAATAGCGGCGTTGCTCTTCACGGTGTTCGATTTTTTGCGCGCGGCGCAACTGACGCTCGGGCGGCAACACACCTATATGCCTTTGGTTGCGCTGTTTAGCGAGTTCAATTTGTTTTTGTCGCTCGGCAAAGCGCGTGGTTTGCTCAGGCGTTAACTTGTTATAACAGCGCGGGCAACACACACCTAGCATGTAATGGTCGGATTGTTTGTCGGCCTCGGTAATTGGATAGCGGCAACCGTGGCATTGATCGTAGATCCCCTTTTCCAATTTATGGTTCACGGCAACACGGTTATCAAACACAAAACATTCACCGCGCCACAAACTTTCTTCTTCCGGAACTTCTTCCAGATATTTTAGAATTCCGCCTTCCAGATGATAAACCTCTTCAAAACCCTGCTCTTTCAGATAGGCGGTAGATTTTTCACAGCGAATGCCACCAGTGCAAAACATAGCCACTTTTTTGTGTTTGGCAGGGTCCAGATTTTCAGCAACATAGGCAGGAAATTCACGGAAGGTTTCGGTTTTAGGGTCAAGCGCACGCGCGAAAGTACCTATTTCGTATTCGTAAGAATTGCGGGTATCTACCACTAACACATCCGGGTCGCTGATCAATGCATTCCAGTCTTGTGGTTTGACGTAGGTGCCCACAATTTTTTGTGGATCTATACCATTTACACCCATAGTGACGATTTCTTTTTTGAGCTTCACCTTCATACGATAAAAAGGTTGCGCCTCGTAAAAGGATTCTTTGTAGCTCAAATTATCAAAGCGACCATCGGCATGGAAAAACGCTAGCAACTGTTCAATTCCCTCGCGCGAGCCTGAAACCGTGCCATTGACGCCCTCTTCTGCCAACAGAATTGTCCCTTTGATACCCAACTGATCACACAAATCTTTCACCTGTGGGACGAGGGTTTCGTAATCAGGCAATTTGACGAATTTATACAGGGCGGCAACAACAATTTGGCTCATAAGAATCACTTAACAGGTTGGCATTAATCAGCTTTACGTATTCTATCAACAGCGGGGAAACACAGGGCGCGCATTATAGGCGTTTAGTTTTTGCACAACCAGCAATTATTGTTGGTCATGTTTGCTGCCACCCAAGCATTGCGGTGAGGCGGGAAATTGGCCACTCGCCAGCCATTCATCGGGGCTGAAAGTGTGTAAGGCCAACGCGTGAACACCGGATTTCAGCTCGTCAGCTAGGCACGCATAAATCGCCTGATGGCGTTGCACCTGACGTTTTCCAGCAAAAAGTGCAGATGCCAATATCACCTTGAAATGGGTTTCAGAACCGGGCGGCACCGAGTGCATATAACTCTCGTTAATTACCTCCAGATGTTCAGGCTGGAACTCGGCATTAAGTTTGCTTTGTATAAGACGTGCGACAGGATTCATCTAATTCACCGCTGGCTGTGTTCACTAGGCAACAATAAGCCTATGCAATACGCGATTGTGATCGGTCGCGCTATGTGTACAAAAACTTGCAGCATTTTAACGACAAAGATCTACACTGTGTTGACTTGGAGTGACCAATATTGAGTTAAATCCAAGCTTATAACGATAAACCATCGGAGAGAAGATTTAGCAATCATGAATGACCACAAGTTTTTTTTCGACCGCCGCAAGGGTAATGACCGCAGGCTAGACCGCGACCCCTGCAAGAATATGCCGTTGGATATTTATCACCGCAAACGCCGTAAATCCACTGAACGTAGGACAGAGGAACGCAGTGTTGCGGATGATTATCTAGCATTTATAAGTGATGCAGATACCGCAGGGAAAATCCGGCACTGAAAATCGCCGGTGTGTAATATAGGGGCGCCGCTTGCTGCGCCCACTCATTCATCGAAAAAGAGTAAGGGCGCAGCAAGCGACGACCCAGCGGAGATAATGAGAAGGAGTCAGATTAAGCGAAGGCGCCCGCGCTGGCTTTGGCGCGAATCAGGGTGGGAACACAGCCAGTTTTTGCCAAATACTGCGCCTCCACTGCCGCCGCTAACTGCGGAATAATCTCTGCTGGTGCTACCGCTACAACACATCCACCAAAGCCACCCCCCGTCATACGCGCACCCGCTTTACCCTCACCTGCAACAGCGAGAATTTTAACCAGTGCATCTATCGCCGGTACGGTGATATTAAAGTCATCGCGCATAGAGGCATGTGACTCTGCCATCACCTTGATCAGCCCAGCAATATTACCTTCCGATAACGCTTTGGCAGCATCCAAGGTACGTTGGTTTTCGGTGAGTACATGGCGCGCACGACGAAAGTTCAACTCATCAAGCTGACCTTCTGCCGCAAGCAATTGCGCCAGCTCAACCGTTCGCAGTGAGGTCTGCCCAAAATAGGCAGCCGCTTGCTCGCATTGTTGGCGACGTTGATTATATTCACTATCGACCAAGCCGCGTTTAACACCGCTGTGCACAATCAGGATCTCCCAATCTGCAGGTACGGGTACCGCCTTAGTAGACAAATCCTGGCAGTCGATTAACAAGGCGGCATTTTCTTGCCCGCGCGCCGAAATAAGCTGATCCATGATCCCGCAATTACAACCAACAAAGTTGTTCTCTGCCGCCTGCCCCATCAACGCGGCCTGTGTAGGTTCAACTTGCTCGCTACTAAGTGATGTAAGCGCACGAATCAAAGCCATTTCCAGCGATGCCGAGCTACTTAAACCAGCGCCGGAGTGAAGATCACCCGCAATATACAAATCACCGCCAGCCAAGGTGAAACCTTGCTTGCGCATTTCTTGCACTACGCCGCGAACGTAATTACTCCAAGATGCCTCTGTGTCGTGCACCTGCGTTGCATCTAAGTCAACTTCAACCGATTCATCATCAAAGTTATAGGCCACCAAACGCAGCTTGCGATCATCACGCGGGGCAAAGGCGATGTAGGTGTGGTAGTTGATTGCGGCGGGCAATACAAAGCCGCCATTGTAATCGGTGTGCTCACCGATCAGGTTTACGCGGCCGGGCGCTTTAACAGTAGCAATCGGCGCTACGCCAAAATAGCTTTCAAATAATTCGCTCACACGAGCATTAGAGAGAGTCTTCACGCTCGCCTTACCTCAATCGAAAATGGATATTACTTTGCTGGCGCAAACGCTCAGCAGCTTGTTCGGGCGATAAGTCGCGCTGGGGTTCAGCCAACATCTCATAACCCACCATAAACTTGCGCACACTCGCACTGCGTAACAGCGGCGGATAAAAATGTGCGTGCAATTGCCAATGCGCGGTGTCATCAGCCACATGACCTGTCACAAAAGGCGCGCCATGCCAACCCATGGAGTACGGGAATGAACACTCGAACAGGTTGTCGTAGCGGGCGGTGATATCGCGCAAGATAGCGCCAAGGCTCAGTTTTTGCGCATTACTCAAATCAGTAATCCGAGCCAACTTGTGTTTAGACAGTAGCAAGGTTTCATAGGGCCATGCCGCCCAAAAAGGCACAACCACCAGCCAATCGTCATTCTCAACTACTACTCGCTCACCAGCAGCTGACTCTTTTTGCGCGTAATCGAGCAGCAGCGGAACAGCATGTTGATCGTGATAGCGGCGCTGGTGTTCATCTTCTTTGCTAACCAATGTTGGCAGCTGCGATTGCGCCCAAATCTGCCCGTGAGGATGGGGGTTGGAGCAGCCCATCACGGCACCTTTATTTTCAAAAATCTGCACACTGGCGTAACTCTTACCCAGATCAGCAGACTCGGTCATCCAGGTACTGATAACAGCACTCATCTCTTCATCATTTAATAATGGCAAGGTTTTGCTGTGATCAGCCGAGAAACAAATCACCCGGCTAGTGCCGTGTTCCGCCTGAATTTGGAACAGGGAATCACTGCTGGCAGGTGCCTCAGGCACTTGGGGCATTAGCGCCGCGTAATCGTTGGTAAACACAAACGTAGTTTGATAGTGGGGATTAATTTCTCCGCCAACACGCACATTACCGGCGCATAGATAGCAAGCCGGATCATGGGAGGGAGTTTCCAGCCATTGATTCTGCTCTTGCTGACCCTGCCAAGGCCGCTTGGTGCGATGTGGGGAAATAAGTAGCCACTCACCTAAAAGCGGGTTGAAGCGGCGATGAGGATGTTCATTAACCGAGAATGTTTCGTTCATAACTTTTCTTATATGGGCATATAAATATGATAATTAACCGATTTGCATAATTTACCCTAAACACAGGCACACTGCAATCAACCCCAAACACAATCACTAAAAGAAATAATTTCATCTATAAAAAATAAAAAGCCCTGCCAATTTAATTCAGCAGGGCTTTCAAAAAAATAACAAAAATCAGGTAATCGCGCTTACCAAAAACGATTAAAAGCCACTATTCCCCACACGATGGCAAGCAACATCAAACTGACAAATACCAGCGCCGAGCCAATATCTTTCGCGCGTCCGGACAAGTCGTGATGTTCCGAGCCGGTGCGATCAACAACAGCCTCAACAGAGGAGTTAGCCAACTCTGCCATCAACACCCAAAACACGCTACTGATTAACAAAATCAGCTCAACATGTGTCTGTGCCAACCAAAATGCAGTCGGTAACAAAATAGCGGCCAAGGCTACCTCTTGCCTAAAAGCGGCCTCATATTTCCAGCTCGCAGCCAACCCTTTCATGGAATATCCGAACGCATCAATCACGCGTACCAAACCGGTTTTGCCTGGCTTACCCATTCATCATCTCCACTTTTGTCACTTCAGATTCATTGAGTGTTCACAGAATAGTCACAGAGTAATGTTAAAAAATATATCGACCCTGGCGAGTTTTCTGCTCACCAGATTGAGTTCATCTGCAACTTTTATACAACGGCGGTGAATCATGAACACATTTTTACAGCGCGTCCACCACTTGGACACCCTCGCATTCTTGTGGGTACATGTGACAAAACGCTTTCAATATCGTCGCTCGGTGAAATTTATTTCGCAGACTGGTGATGGACCTCTTTATTTAATTGTCGCACTTTGCTTATTCGCGCTTGAGCCTATCGCTGGCGAACAATTTTTTTGGGCGGGAATTATCGCCTATGTATTTGATGTGAGTTTATATCTGCTGCTAAAAAATCTTATCAAGCGCGATCGCCCTGCAGTAAAAATTACAACCTATCAGGCATGGATAACACCTTCGGATCAATTCAGCTTTCCCTCCGGGCATACCGCCGCCGCGTTTTTATTTGCATGTTTAATATTTAATTTTTATCCGCTATTTGCGATCCCGTGTTTTATCTGGGCTAGCGCAATTGGCATGAGCCGTGTTTTGCTCGGCGTTCACTACCCTACTGATTTAGTCGCGGGTGCATTGCTCGGTACTGCCTGTGCATTTTGGGGAATTTATTTGCACTCGTTAATTACGACACTGAACTGATACCACGTTTTTATTGAACCAATAAATATTCAACAATGAGCGGAACCGCATGAAAATATTGTATGGAGTTCAAGGTACTGGCAATGGTCACACCACGCGTGCACGCATTATGGCCAAAGCATTTGCCGATGTTGGTGCACAAGTGGATTGGGTTTTCTCCGGGCGCGAACGCGATAAGTTTTTTGATATGGAAGCCTTTGGTGATTTTCAATCTTATCGCGGGCTTACATTTGCTACTCAAAGTGGCAAAATTTTATATTTAAAGACAGCTCTAACATCGAATATCGCGCAACTTTATCAAGATACCAAAAAAGTCGATGTTGAAGGTTATGATTTTATTATTAATGATTTTGAACCAGTATCCGCTTGGGCAGCAAAACGCGCCGGTAAAAAAGTCATTGGCATCTCTCATCAAAATGCTTTTTTTTATGATATTCCCAAAGCAGACAGCAACTTTGTAACCGATTGGTTTATGCGCAACTTTGCCCCAATTACCCAACCTATTGGATTGCATTGGCATCACTTTAACCAGCCAATTCTGCCACCATTAGTAGAAACATCGCATTACACCAATATCTCTACACCCAAACACTATTTAGTCTATCTACCGTTTGCAGGGTTGGACGATATAGTGCCGCAATTGCGTGCTTTTCCTGAATACGATTTTTTTATCTACCAGCCTGTACCTAAAGCTTATGACGATGGACATATTCATGTTCGTCCATTTTCGCGTGAAGGTTTTCAAATAGATTTGCATCGCTGTGAGGGCGTTATTTGCAGCGCGGGTTTTGAGTTACCGAGCGAAGCAATTCATCTAGGGAAAAAAATATTGGTGCAACCCGTCGTGGGCCAAATGGAACAAAAATCCAACGCCTTGGCACTGGAAAAATTAGGTTATGGCGTCACTGCGAAAAAATTTGATATAGCAACACTGGCGCAATGGCTGCCGTTAAAAGCACCCACCCATCCGCGCCACTTTCCCGATGTTGCCAAAGCATTGGTAAATTGGCTGCAGAAAGGTGGCGGTGAAAATATTGGCGAACTACAGCAGCAGTTATGGAAGGAAACTATTGATAGAGAAACCCTGGATAAAGAAACCATCTGTAGAGAAGCGACGGGGAAAAATTCACCCTTGACAGGTTTACTGGCTAAATAAAGAAGATAAATCAGGGATGAATACGTTAAATCAGCTACTCAAAGGACACTTTTTGACGCGCTGACTTAATCGAACCGCGCTGGGTTTTTTCGTCCATCCGGCGCTGTTTGGAAGTAAATGTCGGTTTGGTAGCACGTCGCATTTTTTCAATTTTTATCGCGTCGATAATAATGTCTTGCAAGCGCGCCAAAGCATCTTCGCGATTTTGTTCTTGTGTGCGAAAACGCTGAGCCTTAATAACGAGCACACCGTCATTGGTGATACGTTTATCACCCAAGGCTAGCAGGCGCTCTTTGCAAAACTCACTTAAGGAAGAATTAGGGATATCAAAACGCAAATGTATCGCACTCGACACCTTGTTGACATTCTGCCCACCCGCGCCCTGAGCACGCATGGCACTACATTCGATTTCACTCGAGGGGATAACGATAGACGCATTAACACGCAACATATCAATGTTGCTCTACGGGTTGATAGAAATGAAGGGGTTTACGCTCATCGACTAACACCGGCTGCACATTACGATCAAAGCGGGTTCGCCAGGAATGCCAACGTACAATTAACCCACCTAACAACAAACCGACAAATCCACTCAGTGTGGTAATTCCCTCGCTGGCGAATTGGTTGTGCGCCAAAGCAGTGGCTAGCAAAAGCGTAATTAACGGCACCATGTAAACCAACAAAGCGCCTTTGGCGATAACTTCTTCCGGTATGCCGATCTGGATTTCATCACCCAATTGGTAACTTGATGGACTGCGACCATCCAGCAATACCCAAATGTAAGCACTGTGCCCATCCCATTGATTGATAAGGCTCTGGCCGCAACCCTTCTCTGCTTTACAGGAACCACAGGCCGACTTCCGGATGGTTTCCACCCAGACCCCTTCGGCTTCTATTGCAGCTATGCGGCCAGTTTCGAGAATCATATGCCCTGCCTGAAATAACAGAATGCGTAAAAATAATAAAGGAGGATTAAATACCCCCTATATTCTGCGCAATTTTTTGAGCGGTGACGACAGGTATTTCACCCACCACGGTAATCCGGTAGCCCTTGCCTTGATAACTCAGGGAATCCATCACCGCCAGAGTCGCGCCACGTTGGGCTACCCCTTCGGGAATTGCACCCGTTGCCGCTTCGATGAAAACAGAAAATGTGGTCAGTCCGTCGGTATACATCAACATATCAATGTGATCGCGCACCTTACGCTGACCAACAAAAGCAAAACCGGGCGGCACCCAAGCCAACTGCCAATGCTCGGGGCTCGCCAATTTTGATGGATTACATTCCGTTAGCTGCGAGGTAGTTGATCGTTGCAATTTAGCGGCAGGTTGTTGCTGCAAACTTTTTAGATCGGGGCTGAGATCAAGATCGATAAACTGGTATCGCTCAAGTGGGCGTGCCGATTCATCTACCAACCAGGATTTAAGCACCAGACCGGTTTCATTATCGATGGTGAGCAATGAGCTGTGACGAAAACTATCCAGAGGCAAAGCTAATAAAGCCGTAGCTTCACGCCCGGCAACACGCTCAGGACCGCGAATTTCAAATTTATATAACTGATCCATACGCGCAAGATTGGCGCCGAGCTGGCTAATTTTTCCTTGCAATAATTGATCGCCAAGCGACTCACAACCTATCGCTTTACCGGAGCGCAAAAACTCCCGCTCAGGCCCATTAAGGTGCTGTAGACGCTCATGCTCTACTCCATCCTCCATCCAATGGATGATGCGGAAACTTTGCAGCGACGGGTTATCTTTGTGCTGGTAAGTAAATGACCCTTGATAATTTAACGTATGTGGAATACTTGCCATTTTCTGCAGCAGTTTCGTCACTTCAGGTGATTGTGCAATAGGGCTGGCAGATGCTTGCGTTTTCGTTTCTGCACCAGATGGATTATTGGCATCCTGAGCATGCAGGTTAAGGGAAAGCAGCAAGGGCGATATAAACAGAAAGGTGCGGATAGTAGCGGGAGTTAACATTCTGAACTCGAGGGAGAGTGAATCAAGGGAGCAGCATAACTGCTCCACCTGTTAATGCAACGACGCGGGAAAACTTTTGCCTGAGGAAATTATTGAACCAGGAGATTACTCCTCTTCGATTAAAATCACGCGCGTATAAGGCAACATACCTTGACCGCTATTGAGCGAAGCGTTATCCGTATGTTCCTGGATAAGCTGATTAACGTAGGTGCTAATGTCCTCGTTATAAATAGGTGCTGCCTCCTGACGCGGCACAAACATAACGCGACGATTCTCCTGCGGACGCGATTCATAACCACTTTGCACCGCGACAGTACGCGCCGATAACGCTGGTGCATTAATACCAGATGGCAAATTAGCCGCCTTGGTTTCAACTGCAACAGGCGCATTTACCGCTGTATTGGCCGCCATTTGTGCAGTTTGCGGAGCAACCGATTGGTACTGCTGTACCCCTACAATCAGCGCACCTGCAACTGATGCAGCTACCGCAGCACGACCCGCTTGTTGCCACCAACGCGACGACATGGTAACGACATTTCCAGCGGCAGATGATTGCTTGGAAGCAATCTGTGCGGGTAAGGAATATGTCTCTTCAGCATCGATTGCAGCGCTGATACGCGCAGCAAAATCACTGGAAGCCATCACCGGCAGATCTTTTTTGAGACCAGCACTCGCAATTTGATAGCGGGACCAAGTGGCTTTCAGTTCCAGATCCGCATCAACTGCTTTAAGCAGCCGCTGCAACTCTAACTCAGATGCCTGGTTATCCATAAGTGCTGACAGGGATTCGGTAAGCACTGGTGGTTGGATTTGCTCTGTCATTCTCGCTGGCGCCTCTGTGCAAAGACTGTTATTAAATAAATTACGTTAAGTTTGGCAAGGAGTCTAAAACCATTATGGTGTACGACTCAGCTGCTTTTTATGACTAGACCTTAATCAATTGGTTCAAAGATTTACAAAGAATTGTGCAAGTTTTTCAATATGGCTATTTTTTGCTTGCAATTACAAAAATTTCCCTAAATTAATTATCATCAATCAATGGCTTGATGCGCTTATCAATTGCTTCCCGTGCACGGAAAATACGTGAACGTACTGTCCCCACCGGACAACTCATTACTTCAGCGATCTCCTCATAACTTAACCCGTCGATTTCGCGCAAAGTAACTGCAGTACGCAAATCGTCTGGCAAATCGCGAAATGCTTGTGCGATAGTATTTTCAAGCTCTTCACACAACACATTGTGCTCAGGCGTGTTCAGTTCATGCATGCCGTCATTACCATCAAAGAACTCGGCATCTTCGATTTCTACATCACTGGTTGGCGGGCGACGATTGCGCGCTACAATATGATTCTTGGCAGTATTAATCGCAATACGATAAATCCAGGTATAAAAAGCACTGTCTCCACGAAAATTAGGCAGCGCGCGATAAGCTTTAATAAAAGCTTCCTGAGCTACATCTTGAGCTTCGGCGTGATCGCGAATAAAACGGCTAATCACCGCCAACACTTTGTGTTGGTATTTAATCACTAGCAAATCAAACGCGCGTTTATCGCCTTTTTGAACTCGCTCGACCAGTTGCTGATCAACATCAGGCGCTAGTTGCGCTGTCATTCTTAAACCCCCAAGCGCCCCAACCTTTCGGCTATGGGCAAATCTATGCCACCATTCCAGAGCCAGCTGACTCATCGGGAAGGCAACCTCACTAAAACCAGCTTTTTGTCCGCTAGTGGAGCATCTTCATATTTATCGGAAGATAATTGATACTCCAATTGCCAAGCCTATTAAAGATGGCCGGCTCATAGACAAAACCATGACTAAAAAGTTCAGGCGCGATTATACGGGGTTATTACCCTAATGGCTGTTTACTTCGTATAAACCAGTATTGGCTTGTTATACTACAGCAATTGTCGCCTCTATAATCATAGTTGTCATCTCGCAAACCGGATTCCATTTTTATGAAAAAACACTATCAATACGATGTTCTGGTCATAGGCTCCGGCGCTGCAGGTCTGACTCTCGCGCTGAGCTTAGCCCAACAGGCACGGGTTGCAGTACTCAGTAAAAATGAAATCAATCAAGGCTCAACCTGGTTTGCGCAGGGCGGAATAGCTGCCGTGTTGGATGACCAGGACTCTATCGATGCCCATGTTGCGGATACATTAATTGCCGGTGCTGGGCTCTGCCATGAAGATGCCGTGCGCTTCACTGTTGAGCGCAGTAAAGATGCGATTCAATGGCTTATCGATCAAGGGGTTAACTTCACCAAGGAACACAACAATGGCGATTACCATCTGACCAAAGAGGGTGGACACAGCCACAGACGTATTATTCACAGCGCTGACGCAACCGGCCAAGCGGTGCATTCAACACTGATTGAGCAGGTACAGAACCAATCCAATATTGATGTGTTCGAGCATCATGTTGCAGTGAATTTAATTTCCCAAGCAGATGCCGATTCGCGCAAGCTGCGTTGCAGTGGCGCCTATGTGCTGGATAGTAAAAAAGATGCTGTGCATGTATTCCAAGCCAAAGTTGTGGTACTGGCAACAGGCGGCGCAAGTAAGGTTTACCTTTACAGCAGCAACCCGGACAGCGCTAGCGGGGATGGTATTGCCATGGCATGGCGCGCCGGTTGCCGCGTGGCAAATATGGAATTCAACCAGTTCCATCCCACCTGTCTATATCACCCGCGGGCGAAAAACTTTCTGATCACTGAAGCCTTGCGTGGCGAAGGGGCTTACCTGCGCCTGCCGAGTGGTGAGCGTTTTATGCCACGCTTTGATGAACGGGAAGAATTGGCGCCGCGCGATATAGTCGCCCGCGCGATTGACCATGAAATAAAACGCTTGGGCTGTGATTGTGTATATCTGGATATCAGCCATAAATCCGAAGAATTTATTAGCGAACACTTTCCTACGGTAAAAGCACGCTGTTTGGAATTTGGTATCGACATCACCAAAGAGGCAATTCCCGTCGTGCCCGCTGCGCATTACACCTGTGGTGGCGTGGTCGTCGATAAGAATGGTCAAACCGATTTGCAGCATCTTTATGCGATTGGTGAGACTTCATTTACTGGCCTGCACGGTGCAAACCGTATGGCGAGCAATTCCCTGCTCGAATGTATTGTTTATGCTCAATCGGCCGCGCAACACATTTTGGCAAAACTCGACATTATCCACTCACCCGACTTGTCACCCCAATGGGATGAGTCGCGGGTACGGGATTCAGACGAAGACGTGGTGATTTCACACAACTGGGACGAACTGCGCCGTTTTATGTGGGACTACGTGGGCATTGTGCGCACCCATAAACGCCTTGAACGCGCGACTCACCGTATCAAACTGCTGCAAAAAGAAATCGCCGAGTACTACAGCAATTACAAAGTCAGCAGCGATTTGATTGAGCTGCGCAACCTTGCGATTGTCGCCGAATTAATTATCCGCTCCGCCCACGAACGCAAAGAAAGCCGTGGCTTACACTTCTCGCCTGATTATCCGGAAAAGTCGCCAATCGCGCGCGATACCATATTGGTACCCACCAATTTTGCGGGGCAGGATGTGATTATCAGTAAGGATATTTAAAGCAACGGTAAAAATTAAGCTTTTGGTGTTAGGCACGCGCGCAGCCAACGGCGAAAACGTGCGCTATCGCCTTTGTTTAACGAATCGCCGAAGATGATAATTCTGCGAAACTTTCCCCCCGCCATTTCGCGCAAGGGCAAACTAATCAACCAAGGCCAACACAACACCTCACCTGCCAAATCTAGCTGACAGGTGCAGCCATCTTGCGCCAACCACCAATGACCGCCCGAAAAACTGAGCGAACCAACAACGCACCCAGTGATATTGCGCCGATACGCGCGCCACATGCCATAGCTGCAAGCCAGTAAACCCAAAAGCCAAAGTGGCTGCGCGACAATAAAAGGATAAAAAACCAGCAATAGGCTCAGTGCAAATACACCATAGCTGAAGCGATAGAGGAGGACGCCAAAACGAGAGTTGTTGATATAAACCGCCGCCAGCAAAGGCAGCGGTTTTAAAACAGGGGAGTCGGCAATAATGTTGTTGGTATCAACTGCCTTTTTGAAGACCGGTATTTGCACGAATAATATCCACAATCCGTTGTAGTTCAGGGTTAGCAGGGTCATTCCTGCGCATAAACCAGGCAAATAAATCCTGATCTTGCTCTTCCAATAATAACCAGTAACGCTCTTTGTCAGCCTGCTCCAAAGTTGGGTAGACATTCTCCAGAAACGGCATCAACACCAAATCCAGCTCCAGCATTCCGCGCCGGCTACCCCAAAACAAACGATTAATATCCACACTACTACCTATATTGTTCACGCAACAGGAGCAGCAGTATAAACGAGCGATTCTCTAAACGCTTGCTTTGATAACCCTATCACGCCCCTGCGACTTGGCTTGATAAAGCGCTATATCCACACTTCGAAACAGTTGATGAAAGGGGATTTTCCCATCGCTGGTACCCACGCCTAAACTAATCGTCACGTGCAAATCCGGATATTGATCAAAAGTGACAGTGGATACCAAGGTGCGCATTTTTTCCGCAATCAAAAAAGCGTCATCCATACGTGTATCTGGCAACACTAATACAAACTCCTCACCACCCCAACGGGCAAGCTGATCACTTTGGCGAGTATGTAATTTTATCAATTCCGACAGGTTTTTAAGCACCACATCACCACCGTCATGCCCCAATGAATCATTGATTTTTTTAAAATGGTCGATATCAATAATCACCATTGAAACAAGCCTATCGGCATCCACGGGGAAATATTCTTCGATGTATTCAGATAAGCCATGTCGATTCAATAATCCAGTTAAAGGGTCGATCATCGACAGCTTTTTGTATTTATCGGTCTCGTGCACCAAGCGTCCCAGCCTGGCCGCACCTGTAATCATGATTGCAGTCAGCCAAAACACCAAAATACCCAAGTACCAATCCTCGCGCGCCACCCACTCACCAACTAACTCCACGCGGTTTAGTTTAAGGTTGTGTTTACCAGGCACGTTTCCGTAACTGATGTCGATGCCAAAGGCGATGACGTGTTGAAAATCAGGTAATGATTTTTCACGTGGTATCTTAGATTCGGTAATCCACCATTCAGCGACCGCAAACTCCGACAGGCTCAATACCAAATCATCTTTAACATATTCAATGGGTATATACACATTGTTGAATTGAGCCGTTTGCATGTCGTTGATATCAGAAAAGCCAGGTACATAATTGCGCAAATAAAAGCGCAAGCGAGTGTCGTTTCCACTGTAATCCACATCCACGTTGATGGTTTTGTAGCTACTCAAATCCAACCCTTCCGTCCCCTGGCCACCACCGAGATAAACATTAAAACCACAGGTATGGGGCTTACCATCATTCTCAATATTGCACTCCCAGGCCAGTCCGTCAAAATCAGTCCAGGACACCATGGACTCGCCCGCCGAGTTATTATCAGCGTAGATATAGTGGGGAATTTCCTTGGAAGGAACTATCGACATTTTTTTTGCGGGGAGAAATTCATAGGCATACATTACTGCCACAGTCATCAGACAGTAGAGAAAAAGCCTGTAGAAGCCACTTTGGCGTATGGCAGGATAATGTTTATAAACCACAGCAATAAACCATCTATCGGCAACCCAATTCTTAATTAACTATTGTTATAGCACCATGGAGGATCCAAACTAAGATTCCTGTTCTTATTCCGAGCCGATGCAAAGAATGATTGGCATTGACTATTTATAGTCCAGAATGTAATAACTGCCAATGAGCCTGCCAGCGAAAATCGGCCTCATATATACAGTCTCACGTCTTCAATGCGCCATTGCTTTATTTGTAACATGGCGCAAATTTCTCACCTTACAGCGGCATTGATAGATATGGTATTCGACAAGCTCACTACATCACCATTTTTGGTGAAGCTGCACCAGACGCGGTTATTACTCATCAAAGGTCCTGATGCCAGTAAGTTTTTACAGGGGCAAGTCAGCTGTGATGTGCGTGAGCTGAGCACTCAAGTCACCCGTATCGGCACCCAATGCACCCCAAAAGGTCGAACTTTATTGACCTTTCGGGCTCTGCAAATGGATGTAGAAACTATCGCCCTGCGCATTCCATCCTTAATGCTGGAAAACGCCAAAAAATCCCTTGGTAAATACATCGTTTTTTCCAAAGCAAAATTGCACGATGGCAGTGATTACACCGTATACGGCATCTATGGAGAAAATGCGAAATACGCCGCCAACTTCATTTTTAACTTATTGCCGCTAGACAACGATGACTGGATCGAAAAAGACGGAAACTTTCTGATTCAATTGTCATGCAGTCGTTTTGAATGCTGGATAAAAGCAACCGATGCCACCGCATTTGAACAGCAACTCGCTGAGCACACCAGTGACGGCTGCACAAATGATTGGGAATTGCTGGATATTCGGGCAGGTATCGCCAATGTTTACCTGGATACCATCGAGCTTTTTACCCCGCAAGAAATCAATTACCAGCTAGTAAATGGAATTAATTTTCGCAAGGGCTGCTATACCGGTCAGGAAATTGTGGCGCGTTTACACTATCGCGGCAAACTAAAACGGCATATGTACCACTTTGAATTAAGTGGCAATCAACTTCCCATCCCAGGTAAGACACTGATAAATGCAACGACCAGGAATATCTGTGGATATGTGGTTGCAGCCGCCTTTTCTGCGGACAACAAGATCGAGATTCTGGCATCGCTATTAGATGAACAATTGGATCAGGTAACCCTTGAAACAAGTCCGGAAATTTTAAGCCGCCTACCACTTCCCTATGCTATACCTACAGCAGATGAAACAACTGAATAGGCCGTAATAGGATCACTAATGAACCCCCTTGCCGAAAAAGTTCGCCACGAAATTATCACCGCGATCAACAATGACCAACTCGTTTTGCCCACCCTGCCTGAAGTCGCCCTTAAAGTTCGTGAAGTTGCCGACGACCCTGATGCCAATATTGATAAACTGACCTCCGTTATTGGCAATGATGCCGCGCTAAGTGCCCGCATCATCCGGGTCGCCAATAGCCCACTTTTGCGCTCCAGTCGTGCCATAGAAGATCTGCGCACGGCGCTACTTCGCCTTGGCATTCAATACACTTGCAATATCGCCACAGGCTTGGCAATGGAACAAATGTTTCAGGCTACTTCAGATTTGGTCGATATGCGTATGCGCGAAGTTTGGAGCCGTTCAAGCGAGATAGCGGGCATCAGCCATGTACTGTGCAAACACTACACTCGCCTCCGCCCGGATCAAGCAACCCTTGCAGGTCTTGTGCATAAAATCGGTGTACTCCCTATTCTCACCTATGCTGAAGATCACCCTGCATTACTTAAAGACAGCTTCACCCTCGACGCCGTTATCGACGAATTACACGGATCAATTGGTGACCTCATTTTAAAAGCGTGGGGTTTCCCGGAAGAATTGGCTCACATACCGAGTCAGCACATCGATTTTGCGCGCCAAAGTCCAAAAGCAGATTACGGCGATATAGTTACCGTCGCAATGCTGCAAAGTTATCTCGGTACAGACTCACCCATGGCGAAAATAGACTACTCGCAAGTGAAAGCATTCGAACGCTTAGGGCTCGACCCAGAAATGCAGATTGCAGAATCCGAAGATCTGAGCGATGAAATGGAAGCAGCAATGTCATTGTTGCTGTAGTGGCAGGAAGAGGCTCGTAGCTTAAGTCGGCTTACTAAATCACACTTAATAAAAAAGGCGACCGAGTCGCCTTTTTTATTAAGTGTGAGTACTGGTAGTAAAATTACACGCTAAACAAAGCCGCGCTATCCAAACCTTGTTTTTCCATAATATCGCGCAAACGTTTTAATGCTTCTACTTGAATTTGACGCACGCGCTCACGTGTTAACCCGATTTCAAGCCCCACTTCTTCAAGTGTACTTACTTCATAGCCACGCAAACCAAAACGGCGCGCTAGTACTTCACGTTGCTTTTCAGTCAGTTCATCCAACCAATGATCAAGACTGGTAGTCAAATCGGCATCTTGCAAAAGAACGGCAGGATCTGAAACATGCGTATCAGCAATAGTATCGACGATAGCGCGATCAGATGAGTTTCCGATAGGCGCATCAAGAGAAGTGACGCGCTCATTTAAACTAAGCATGTGCTCAACATCAGCAACTGGTTTTTCAAGTAGATTCGCAATCTCTTCCGGTGTTGGTTCATGATCCAACTTTTGTGACAACTCACGTGCCGCACGTAGATATATATTTAACTCTTTAACAACATGAATAGGTAAACGAATAGTGCGGGTCTGATTCATAATCGCACGTTCAATCGTTTGACGAATCCACCAAGTGGCGTAGGTTGAAAAACGGAAACCACGTTCTGGATCAAATTTTTCAACTGCACGAATCAAACCCAGATTACCCTCTTCGATCAAATCGAGAAGTGCTAAACCACGATTAACATAACGACGAGAAATTTTTACGACTAAGCGAAGGTTACTTTCGATCATGCGCTTGCGCGCTGCCTCTTCACCTTTGAGCGCTTTACGGGCAAAGAAGACTTCTTCTTCAGCACTTAACAGAGGGGAAAATCCGATTTCATTGAGATATATTTGGGTGGCATCAAGCGTTTTATTGTACTTATCATCGACAATTCGCTCGCTAACATTTGATGAGGAAGATTTTGGTGAAGCATCTTCTTCGGCTAGCATCAACTCCGCTTCATCCAGGTCGACATCAGGAGCAATAAACACTTCATCGCGATCGTATGTGGTTGAGTTCCTATTTTGTAAAGTCATTTTCAGCCCCTTATATCAATTTTATTTAACCGGCTGGCTTTTTTAATAAGTCATCCAGCTCGTTCAAGCTGTACCTCTACACATAGATGCCATATGCCTGGAGAGATTACTTACAAATTCACGTTCTAACTTATAAGTGTGACACTTTAGCGTCGTGGCAGAAATTTCAAAGGATCTACCGGAGTGCCGTCACGACGAATTTCAAAGTGAAGCTTTACTCTATCGGTACCACTCGAACCCATATCGGCAATTCTCTGCCCAGCTTTAACGAAATCACCTTCTTTTACTAACAACCTATCATTATGTGCATAGGCGCTAAGGAGAGCTTCATTGTGCTTAACGATAAGTAATTTGCCGTATCCACGTAACCCGCTGCCAGAATAAACAACTTGTCCACCAGCAGCTGCCAGCACAGGCTCTCCCAATTTGCCCGCAAGATCAATACCCTTATTTAATGCATTGTTGCCCTGAAATGATGAAAGAAGCGGGCCGCTTACAGGCCAGCGCCATTGTGGTGCGCTCCACACTTGAGTTTTATTGCTAGAATCGACATTGCCAAGTGTTTTATTTTCTGGACGTTTATTATTATTTTTTTGTACTGCAGGTGCATTTTGGTTACCACCCCACAATGCTGGATTTGTGCCGGGAGCGCGAGTGACACCTTGTTTCTTACCTGCAGTAAACCATTTATTATCGGCCACATCCAAACGGATAACTTGGGCTGGTCGAATAGTATAAGGAGGGGAAATACCGTTGTGCTTAGCAAGAATTTCATATTTCAGGCCATAACGCCACGCGATAGAAAACAAGGTATCACCAGCGATTACTATATGAGATGGCGGACGATAGGTAGAGTTTTTTGATCTATCCAAGACAGGTGCTGGAGAATGTGTCGCACAAGAAACCAACAACAGGCATGCGATCAATATTATGAACACTTTCGATGGTTTTACCTGGTAATTGGATGGCGCTTCCGACATGAAATCACTCAAGGTTTGTGGTTATTTTTTAATCACTCTTATACGATTTAGAACTTAATATTCAAAATATATTAAAAAATTATCTAATATTTTTATAAAAAAATGCACAAAAAGGGGTTTAAAAAGGTAACAAACAGTGTTTATGGTCTAACCTCGCACCTTTCTAATCCATCATTGAGTGACAAGAAAATATCGTCATAAGCTCTTCAGGTCAATTCTAGATTTGATATTAAGTATTAACGCGAAGTACCTGAAAGGAAAGGAACAAATTTAACCGGCTCGATAATCTTGGTAATGTAATTTTCTGAATCTCCATCCCGGAGAATAAGATGCAATTGTTGCTCTCTGCCACCCACTGGAATGACCAAAACCCCACCGGGGGCGAGCTGCTTCAATAGCTCATCAGGTACTGATTGGGGGGCGGCAGTACTTAAGATTCCATCATAAGGTCCCGCTTCCGGCCATCCAAAACCACCATCTGCATGGCGCAGCTGTACATTGCGCAAACCCATTTGGCGAAAACGCTCGCGCGCCTTATCTTGCAATGGCTTAATGCGCTCAACACTGTAAACATGGGGAATCAATTGCGCGAGGACACAGGTTTGATAGCCTGACCCCGTACCTACCTCGAGCACCTTATTTAACTTTCCACCGGTTGCACCTAGTAGTATTTCAGTCATTCGAGCAACGATGTAAGGCTGTGAGATTGTTTGACCATGACCTATTGGAAGCGCCGTATCTTCATATGCACGATGAGAAAGCGCCTCATCGAGGAAAATATGCCGTGGCGTATTCAGTAGCACATCCAACACGCGCATATTAGTCACGCCCTGATCACGCAAACGCTGAATCAGACGCTCACGGGTGCGCAGCGAGGTCATACCTACACCTTGCATCAACAAGTTAGTCATCTTCAGGTTCTCCCTCATTTCCATTTCAACAATAAAAGATTGCTTGCCATTGATTAAATAACTGGCGCCCAAACAACCAAAGCGGCAACTATAGCATAGCGTTTATTCTTTCCCGCTAAGCCAAGTCTGGTGATGCCTGATTCATTTGATTTTCCAGCACCGCAATTTCGCGCAAGATCGCGGTCGCAAACTCGCCAGCATCTAACGAGAATTGCAAAATCAGGTCATCCTCCTGCCACCAGTGTCCAAAATTACGAGGGATCAATTGCAATGCGCGACGCTCTTGCGATAGACCCGCATGCTCTAGTCCATCACACCAGCTCGCCCAATCGGCAAGTACCGCTTGCTCCAGCGCCAATAGCACACCGCAAACTAGTGGCCGCCCTCTACCCCATAATGGACCAGAAGGTTGAGGATTTACGTCGCCCTCAAGCAAACTCGCCCAATTATTTCCAACCACGCGCGCAGCGAGCACTTGGTTAAATAAATAGGAGCGTGCTGCCGATAACATCAAACCACGCTTTTGTTTATCACGATAACGCTTACCGCCAACCAGAATAGCTTCAGCCTCGCTTAGATTATTTCCGCCCAATCCAAAACGCTGCTCGCCAAAATAATTAGGAACGCCTTGTAAAAAAATCGATTCAATTTTTTGCTGCAACAAGTCGCGGCTTTCTGCTTTCACATTGCGCAAACGAATGACAAAATTATTCTGTTGATGTTCACCGCGACGCAATTTGTGTTGATGTCTCGATGCTGACAAAAGCTGAATAGATTCGGTATTCAGCAATGTCCAATCAGGCTCAGCGGCTTTAGGCAGATAAACACTAAACCACTGCGCAGTCACCGCATGGCGATCTTTGCGCCCGCAATAACCAACATCAGTAACATTCACATTCGCCAGTTCAGCAATTTTTCCTGCAACCCACGCAGTATTTTCACCACGCTTACAAATATGTAAAAAAACATGCTCACCCGAACCTGAAGGAACATACCCTAAATCTTCATCCACCTGAAAATCTTCAGGCTGCTCACGAAAAATTGCAGACGCTGTTAATGCACCATAGGCACGGGGGAAATCCAATGAAAATTCTGTCACAGCATAACTCGCAAGATAAAAAGTTTAAAAACACCCAATTCAAATAAATATCAAATCATTAGAGGATTTTTATTAATTATTATTCTCCAATAATACTACTGCATAGCAAGCGATACCTTCTTCCCTCCCAGTAAAGCCCAATCGTTCGGTAGTAGTCGCTTTCACATTAATTTGAGTTAATTCGCTGTGTAAATCAGCCGCGATGGTTTCCACCATATGCGAAATGTAATTAGCCATTCGCGGCGCTTGTGCGACTATAGTCATGTCTGCGTTGGCAATTTTCCAACCCAGTTGACTCACTTTTGCATAGACCATGCGCAACAATGAACGACTATCAGCGTTGCGGTACTGCACATCAGTATCTGGAAAATGTTTGCCAATATCACCTAAGGCCGCAGCACCAAGTAACGCATCGCATAACGCATGTAAAAGCACATCACCATCAGAATGTGCAACTAATCCATGATGGTGCGGAATCACTACGCCGCCAATTACAATTTTATCGCCGGGACCAAAAGCATGGACATCGTAGCCATGACCAATACGCATAGACATATCTAAATTCCGTAACTGTAAACGATCACTAACGGGCTAAACTTGTTGCTGTAGGAGCATAGCAGCAATTACCAAATCTTCAGGGCGAGTAATTTTTATATTGTCGCTGCGCCCTTGCACCATTAATGGCTCATAGCCATACGACTCCAGTGCTGATGACTCATCGGTAATTACTTTCCCATCGGCTAATGCGCGGCGCAAACAATCACGCAACAATCCCAGGCGAAACATTTGTGGTGTCTGTGCCTGCCATAATAAGCGGCGGTCTGTGGTTGATTGAATACTAGAATCAATCACCTGCTTTAAAGTATCGCTCACAGGTACACCTAAAATACCACCGACCGAATGATTTTTTACTTGATCGATTAAATGCATGACGCTCTGTGGATAAACACAAGGCCGGGCAGCATCGTGCACCAAAACCCAATCATCCAATGAGGCATCGCCCTGCAAAATATCGAGTGCATTTAATACGGAATCGCAACGCTCAGCACCGCCATCAACGCGATGAATACGAGCATTTTTTGCGAGAGGTGAATCATTCCAATAAGTATCGCCTGCTCCTAACACCAGATAAATACCCGCTATGTTAGGCAAAGACAGCAACCGCTCCAGTGTAATCTCCAGCACTGTTTTTCCGGCAAGAGGCAAATATTGTTTCGGGCAGATAGACCCCATTCGCGCACCCACACCAGCGGCAGGAACCACAATCCAATAGGAGGAAATTTGAAGGGAATTTACATCATTCATGAAAAACATGTCGAAATTGGATAGTTAATAAAATGTAGTGGGCTACAACTACTGCTCTTCATCCAAAATCATAAAAAACGTTTCATCTTTTTTAATTAGACCTATGTCGTTACGCGCGCGTTCTTCAATAGTATCGAGACCTGTTTTGAGCTCCTCTACTTCCACATCCAAAATGCGGTTGCGCTCACGCATACGATCATTTTCTGCCTGCTGCAGCTTGATATCACTTTCCAAACGATGTGCCTGGGCGAGGCTGCCATCACCGACCCATAAACGGTATTGCAGTGCAGCAAGCAATATTATCAATACACCCAGCAACCATTTCATAACATTTTTTATGATCTTTATTTAAACGTTAATACCAATTTAATTATCAATAAAAACAAAGGCCGACCATTCGGCCTTTGTTTTTTCAAATCAGCTTATGATTTGAATTCTGCGCGGCCTTTGTAAGGAGCGGCAGCACCCAATTCAGCTTCGATACGCAACAGACGGTTGTACTTGGAAACGCGGTCTGAACGACACAGTGAACCCGTTTTGATCTGACCGGCAGCAGTTGCCACAGCCAAATCAGCAATAGTAGTATCTTCAGTTTCGCCTGAACGGTGAGAAATTACTGCAGTGTAGCCTGCATCTTGCGCCATTTTAATTGCATCGAGTGTCTCTGACAAAGAACCAATTTGGTTGAACTTGATCAGAATCGAGTTAGCAATTTTCTTATCAATACCTTCTTTCAAAATTTTGGTATTGGTAACAAACAGGTCATCACCCACCAACTGGATTTTGTGACCAATTTTTTGAGTCAGATCTGCCCAACCAGCCCAGTCGCTTTCATCTTTACCGTCTTCGATAGAAATGATTGGGTAACGTGCAGCCAAATCAGCCAAGTAATCAGAGAATTCATTAGTGGTGAATACGCGACCTTCGCCAGCCAAATCGTATTTGCCATCTTTGTAGAATTCAGTAGAAGCGCAGTCCAGAGCGAGGGTTACGTTGTCACCCAGTTTGTAGCCAGCCTTCTCCACAGCTTCAGCGATAATTTTCAGCGCGTCTTCGTTAGATGGCAAGTTTGGTGCAAAGCCACCTTCATCACCTACTGAGGTGCTCAAACCTTTGTCGTGCAGAATTTTTTTCAGGGTGTGAAAAATCTCGGCACCAACACGTAGAGCTTCAGCAAACGTTTTAGCGCCTACAGGCTGAACCATAAACTCTTGGATATCTACGTTGTTATCAGCGTGCTCACCACCGTTGATGATATTCATCATCGGAACTGGCATAGAGTACTTACCCGGAGTGCCGTTCAAATCTGCAATGTGTGCATAAAGCGGAACTTTTTTGGAGATCGCAGCTGCTTTAGCATTTGCCAAAGACACAGCCAGAATTGCGTTTGCACCCAACACGGTTTTAAAGTCGGTACCATCGGCTTTGATCATCGCATTATCAAGCGCGCGCTGATCAAGAGAATCGAAACCCACGACCAAATTTTTAATAGTCGTGTTGATATTGTTAACCGCTTTTAAAACGCCTTTGCCCAAATAACGTGACTTATCACCATCACGCAATTCCAATGCTTCACGCGAACCTGTTGAAGCACCTGACGGTGCAGTCGCAGAACCTACGGAACCATCAGCCAAAATAACTTCAGCCATTACGGTTGGGTTACCGCGGCTATCCAAAATTTCAAAAGCTTTGATATCAACAATTTTAGTCATTCGTTTTCTCCAGAGTATGTTTCTACAAAATGAGTTAGTGCCTATTACTTAATATGGAGCTACCTAATATCGAGTGGTGGAAAATTTTTTACCGCATCATCAATCGTTTTCATTTGATGCAGAAAGGATTCCAGTTTATCCAAGGGTAATGCACTGGGACCATCACAACGTGCATTATCTGGATCTGGATGAGCCTCCAAAAACAAACCTGCGATCCCCACGGCGATACCTGCACGTGCGAGCTCTGCAACTTGATGGCGACGACCACTTGACGCGCTGTCTTTTGATTCACGGAACTGCAGAGAATGCGTCACATCGAAAATAACCGGGGCATTACCACTCACTTCGCGCATGGTACGGAAGCCGAGCATATCAACTACTAAATTGTCGTAGCCAAAATTAGTGCCGCGATCACATAAAATAATTTTATCGTTACCACATTCGCCAAATTTTTCGACGATATTTTTCATTTGGCCGGGGCTTAAAAATTGCGGTTTCTTAATATTAATTACCGCACCGGTTTTAGCCATAGCAACAACCAAATCCGTTTGACGAGCGAGAAACGCAGGCAACTGAATTACATCACACACTTCTGCTACTGGTTGGCATTGATGAATTTCATGCACGTCGGTAATCACGGGAATATTGAAGGTTTGTTTGATTTCCTGAAAAATCTTTAATCCCTCCTCCATACCTGGGCCGCGATAAGAATGAATAGAGGATCGATTGGCTTTATCAAATGAGGATTTGAAGATATAAGGTATGCCGAGCTTTTGTGTCACTTGAACATAGGTCTCAGCAACTCGCATGGCTAAGTCACGTGACTCAAGTACATTCATGCCACCAAATAAAACAAACGGCAGTGAATTACCAACATTTAAATTGCCCACTTTTACTATTTGTTGAGACACAGCTTTTCCTTTTAGAATAGTTTTAACACTAGTAAAAAATTATAAAAAAGGGCGCAATCAATTGCGCCCTTTATATTATTTTTTATTTGTCAGCGCTGCTTTTACAAACGCAGTAAACAAAGGATGTCCATCACGCGGGGTAGAGGTAAATTCCGGATGGAATTGACAGGCGACGAACCAAGGATGATCAGGAATCTCCACCATTTCAACCAAGGTATCATCAGCCGACCAACCGCCAATTTTTAAACCCGCTTTTTGCAATTGATCAACATAGTTATTATTAACCTCATAGCGATGGCGATGGCGCTCAACAATTACATCTGCACCATATACCTGACGCGCATTTGAACCCTGCACCAAACGACACTCTTGCGCACCTAGACGCATGGTGCCACCGAGGTCGGAAGACTCATCACGTTTTTCAACCTCACCATCAGAGGTAATCCATTCAGTAATCAAACCAATAACCGGATGCGGAGAGCTGCGATCAAATTCAGTTGAGTTGGCGCCTTTTAAACCCAGCACATTGCGTGCAAATTCAATAACGACCGACTGCATACCCAAACAAATACCCAAGTAAGGCACTTTGTTTTCACGGGCATATTGCACCGCCATTAATTTGCCTTCGACGCCGCGTTCGCCAAAACCACCGGGAACCAAAATTGCATCTGCATCACTCAAAATACCAACGCCTTCGTTTTCAACACGTTCAGCATCAATATAATTAATATTCACTTTAGTGTGGGTATGAATGCCCGCGTGAGTCAGCGCTTCGATCAGCGACTTATAGGCGTCCAGTAATTCCATGTATTTTCCAACCATGGAAACGGTGATGGAGTTAACGGGATTTAATTTCCCTTCGACAACTTTATCCCACTCGCTTAAATCAGCTTCGCGGCATTGCAAGCCAAGTAATTCAACAACGATTTGATCCAAACCGTAGCTTTGGAGTAAACGCGGAATCGAATAAATAGTATCTGCATCGGGCAGAGGTACAACGGCGCGCTCGGCAACGTTGGTAAATAGCGAAATTTTGCGGCGTGAATCCTCATCCACCAAACGCTCGGAGCGGCATAACAAAATGTCGGGCTGCAAGCCAATTGAGCGCAACTCTTTTACCGAATGCTGGGTAGGTTTGGTTTTGGTTTCGCCTGCTGTGGCGATGTAAGGCACCAGAGTTAAGTGCATCAGCAAGGCGCGCGAGCCCATTTCTACTTTTAACTGGCGCACGGCTTCTAAAAACGGTTGCGATTCGATATCACCGACGGTACCGCCAATCTCTACCAAGGCGACATCAACATCGCGCCCGCCTTCAAGAATGCGGCGTTTGATTTCGTCGGTGATATGCGGAATAACTTGTACAGTGCCGCCTAAATAATCACCACGACGTTCTTTGCGCAGCACTGTCTCGTAAACCCGACCAGTAGTGAAGTTATTGCGACGCGTCATTTTGGTACGAATAAAGCGCTCATAATGACCCAAATCCAGATCTGTCTCAGCGCCATCCTCGGTGACAAATACCTCACCATGCTGGAAGGGGCTCATGGTGCCCGGATCAACGTTGATGTAGGGGTCGAGCTTCATAATGGTGACTTTGAGGCCGCGAGCCTCAAGGATAGCCGCCAAGGAAGCCGAGGCGATGCCTTTGCCCAATGAGGAAACAACACCACCAGTTACGAATATATAGCGCGTCATGTAAAACCTGATTAACTGTGAAAAATGCAGAACGGATTGGAGATAAATACCAACAGCAGCACTCGTTGCGAGGCAGGGGGGATTTATCGTTCAGGACGGGGCGCCAGAGTAACAGAAAGGCCTTTTCGGCTCAATGAAAAGCTAGCCGACGAGTCAGACACCTTTATTGAGCGCAGGTTAATTAGCCGCAGATAAACCATTAAAACGCAATAAAATGATTCGATCGTCAGCAATTATCATCACTAACGGCAGAAAAAGCAGCTTGAATCTGATGACTGGAAAATCCACGTGAATGTAAAAATCGCATCTGCTTAGCGCACTCCCGCTGATCCATCGGTGCGATACCACGAAACTTTCTATCCCGAACCTCCCGTGCCAACACTAGCCAGAGCGGATCTGAATCATCGATAAATTGCTTAATTAATTCGTTAGCGACGCCTTTCTCACGCAGCTCCATTTTGATAATCACCGGACCTTTTCCCTGGCGTTGACGCATTGCGACAAAAGCCCGGGCAAACCGTTCATCAGATTGCAGATTTTGTTCGATTAGCCCCGCTATTGCCTCATCCACAAGTTCAACCTGCGGATATTTGCGCCCAAGCTTATCGTGAAGTTCTTTGGCCGAATGCTCCCGCAGCGCCAAATAATTCATCGCACTGAAACGTATTTCAGAAATTTTCGGTAGCTCTTGCTGCATAAAAGGAAATTTGCTCCAAAAAAATGGCCGCAATTGCGGCCATCTAAATTTACCTGGTAGATTTAATTAACCGGAGGAAACTGGGCAATCACCTCAGTTACAGCACGGCTAAGCACCTCACGCTGCTGCTGGGGAGGCATATCGTTGCTCAATCGTTTTTCGGATACGCCGCGCCAAATTGGCTTCTCGGTTTTAGCGTCAACGATATCAATAATTAAGCTGCCTTGGTTGTACACGCGCACACCGGCATTTGGGCCATAAAAGAAAGGCGATGGGTAGCGATAATAACCGCGACCATAATAGCCGCCAAATCCATATAGATCGTTGTAACTGCGTGGGTCAAGCTTCTCTTCAATCACCACATGATAGCTCACAATAAAATCAGGTTTGGCACCAGTAGTTGCACTTTGATAGCGCTTTGCCAACTCACCCTCTACCGCAGAGTGTATGTGACTCAAGGTAAACGGAGAGATCAAAATACTGTCTTTACCTTCCTGTTTTGTATCAGCAACATCAAATGTCTTAAGTGATGAAAAATCAAAATCGGCCTGATAGTCAGTTTCAACTCGTGGTTGAGTTGTGCAGCCGGCGAATACCAATGCACTTACCACAATCAATAACACACCTAATCGTCTCATGACTAACCTCACCTATTATTGTCCATCCAAATAGTGGATGTGGCTTTAAATTACAGTTCTATACTCTTGTTTTTGTGCGTATTTCAAACTCCAAATCGCACAAGTTGAACACAGCATAGAGAGCACTCTTAAGGGATGCAAGCAGTTACGCTTAAATACAAAAACCTCCGTTGCCGGACTGGCAAACGGAGGTTTTTCTAAGCTTTTAACGGCAAATTACATTTCCACATCATCGGTTACTTCACTACTGCCTGGACTTAATGAGAGTGCTGGCGTAGCAAGGAGTTCCGTTCTGACCTTGTGCTCAAGCTCTTTGGCAATAACAGGGTTTTCTTGCAAAAACTTCATGACATTGTTTTTGCCCTGACCGATTTTGCTGCCTTGATAGCTGTACCAAGCACCCGCTTTATCGATCAACCCTAGCTTCACGCCATAATCAACGATTTCGCCCATGCGATTAATACCAGTGCCATAAAGAATCTGAAATTCGGCTTGTTTGAACGGTGGCGCCACCTTATTTTTAACCACTTTCACTCGGGTTTCGGAACCAATGACTTCTTCGCCCTCTTTCACTGCACCGATACGGCGGATATCCAAGCGCACAGAAGCGTAAAACTTAAGCGCATTACCGCCAGTGGTAGTTTCAGGGTTACCAAACATCACACCAATCTTCATGCGAATTTGGTTGATAAAGATCACCAAGCAGTTTGCATTTTTGATGTTACCAGTGATTTTGCGCAGCGCTTGTGACATTAAACGCGCCTGCAAGCCCACGTGATGATCACCCATCTCACCTTCAATTTCAGCACGTGGTGTTAATGCAGCAACCGAGTCGATAACCAATACATCAACCGCACCCGAACGCACCAGCATATCGGTCACTTCCAGCGCCTGCTCACCGGTATCCGGCTGGGAGATGATCAAATCTTCAACGTTAACGCCGAGCTTTGATGCATAAATAGGATCGAGCGCATGTTCGGCATCGATAAACGCACAAGTACCACCTGCGCGCTGGGCTTCGGCGATTACTTGCAGTGTCAGTGTTGTTTTACCCGATGATTCAGGACCATAGATTTCGATAATCCTGCCTTTAGGCAGACCGCCAATCCCCAATGCCACATCAAGGCCTAGGGAACCGGTAGAAATTGCAGGAATAGCGACTTGTTCTTTGTCGCCCATGCGCATAACAGTACCTTTACCAAATTGACGTTCGATTTGGCTCAATGCGGCCTGTAGCGCCTTCTCTTTATTCGCATCCATCTGACACCTCAACATAAAAAATAATGAAACACGTTGTTATAAACTGGCTGTGCAATCTATTGAGCTGCTCTATCGACAACCCTTAACAGCCACCTTCTTTATATACGACTCAGGTGGACTCAAGATCACATCATTGGTGATAGCATACAGCAAAAACCTGTATGCGCAAACAGTACTAGCATTTTATACAGTGTTTTTGTGTAAAGATCAAAAATCCTGCCCTGCTCCACTCAGGCTCCACTTTATCACCCACGACCAATAGGCAGTAGGTTTGGCCCTAACCAGCCCCACCAAGACAAACGCCTTTGATAAATTTAGCTGCTTAAAAAATCAGCAACCACTCGAACACTGTTTCGATATACAGTATAGTGGCCATTATCGACAACCGCTGGCGCCGCTCAGCACACTCAACATTATTAAAGACCCACGACAAAAGTAACGATGAATAATGTGTTAACTACCACACCGGATCTCGCCCCTGACTACTATCTGAAAAATTTCCGCTTTTTGGTGGATTGGGTATGGGCACGTTACGCCGATTTGCTCGATGACGATGAGCAACATTTTATTCAGGCATTTCATCAACTCGGGCATGACGCCCAGTGTTTGCTGGTGCGTTTGTCGAGCCGTAAAGGACCTATTTTCCGGTGCGATAAATTGAGCTACAGGGAAATCCCGTCCATTGAATTGGCTGCGCAACAACTGCTTGAAGCAGGACTATTAAAGACAGAAGCATTACTGGATGTGGAACTACTGGCAAACACGCTGACCAAGCCGGAATTGCTCGCGCTATTTCCCAATAATCTGGCTGGCTTGAAACGGGCACGCAAAGAGATTCTGGTGCAAAACTTGGTTGTGCAATTTTGTGAGCCGCGCACTTGGCAGGGTTGGACGCAACATCAATTTGGCGCTGCCTGGCATTTGGATAATCAACATATTATCCGTACTTTACTCCTATTATTTTTTGGCAACAGTTATCAGGATCTCACCGAATTTGTGCTGCAGGATTTGGGCTTATACCGCTACGAAAATTATTCCATCGACCACCAACATCGCATATTCAAAAGCCGCGCTGAGTTGCAGCAGTATCAACATCTTGTGCAACTGCGCGAGCAGCTCGAGGGCGATTGTCAAACCGAAAACCTGATCCTACTTGCATCCCAACTCACGATGGAGTGCGCCAGCGATAAATTACGCCGTCGCCGCGCTAAGTTATGCAATCAGATTGCCTATGAATTGGAACGCGTCAGTGAACATGTAATTGCCTTTCAGCTGTACGAACAAAGCCATCTGCCCCCAGCGCGTGAGCGCCGTATTCGTCTGTTGGATAAGCAAGGAAAATATGCAGAAGCGTGGACGTTATTGAACGAACTGCTTAGCCAGCCACTTAATGAACACGAGTTGCAAGTTGCACAACGCATGGCGCCCCGGCTTGCCAAAAAACTCGGCGCATCATTTGAAAAATGTTCGCCTGCTGCTATTTGTACGCAACAATTACTGCTGCCGAAAATATGTGATGAACAAGGCAACGCACTGCGTGTTGAGGAGCTGGTGCGTTTGTCATTGGATAACACCCACGAACCCTGCGTCTACGCCGAAAATTTATTGCTCAGCGGATTGTTTGGTTTGTGGTTATGGCCAGAAATGTTTCGCGGTATCGAGGGCGCGTTTGCCAATCCGTTTCAAGCAGCGCCACTGGATATGTATCAGGAAAACTTTGTTTCCAATCGCCTTGGCATCAACGCTCTTTGGGAGCTATTAGAAAACGATCAATATCGCCACGCCATTCGTCAAACGTGGAAAGAAAAACAGGGAATTACCAATCACTTTGTGAATTGGTCTTTTCTAACGAGTGATTTACTTGATATCGCCCTAGGTTGTATTCCAGCAAGCCATTTAAAACTTATCTTTGCGCGCTTGTTATTTGATATTAAAAACAACCGCAGCGGCTTGCCCGATCTCATTCAGTTTTATCCGGAACAAAAAAGTTATCGCATGATAGAAGTGAAAGGTCCCGGCGATCGCATTCAGGATAATCAACAGCGCTGGTTGGATTACTTTGCAACACACCAGATTCCTGCCGAGGTATGTTATGTCCGCTGGCAGTAAACCCACAACAGTGGCCATTCGCACCCTTGTGGAATTTGCGGCAAAACGCGGCAGCCTTGATCGCCGTTTTACCCCCGCACCCACAGGGCAGGAAGGAATTGCGGGGCACAACAAAGTTACTGCTAAACGCTCTAGCGATTATCAAACAGAATTAAGTGTGAGTATTACTTATGGTGATATTACCTTTCGTGGCCGCGCCGATGGCTATGACCGGCAACGACACTGCATTGAAGAAATAAAGACCTTTTATGGCGATGTAGAACGTATTCCCGACAATCATCGCGATCTGCATTGGGCGCAGGTCAAGTGTTATGGATGGCTTTATTGCGCGCAATATAAACGCGACAACATTAACTTGGCGCTGATTTATTTTGAGCTGGCCGATGAACAGGAATTTCCTTTAGAAGAAAACTGGAGTGCCGATGAACTCAAACAGTATTTTGAACAGCTTGCCGATCAATATTGCGCCTGGCATAAGCAACTCACTGTGCGCCAGCAACAACTCCACTTGTGGCTAGAGCAGCTTCAATTTCCCTACGGCACAATGCATGCCGCACAACGGGTAATGGCAGAGGCGATTTATAAAGCTGCCGCCACCGGCCGCGTAGTGATGGCAGAAGCGCCAACCGGTACCGGCAAAACGCTTGCGGCACTTTTCCCCACACTGAAAGCTATGCCGCGCACACCGGTAGATAAAATTTTTTATCTCACGGCAAAAACGACAGGCAAACAGCTGGCGTTGGAAAATATCGAATTGATTTGCAGCGATAAATCCCAAGCTGTACCGCTGCGCACACTGGAATTGACCGCACAAGAAAAATCCTGCCTTGAACCAGATAAAAAATGTCGTGGTGATTCCTGCCAATACGCGCTGGATTTTTACACCAAATTGATAAGCGCACGGCAAGCCGCATTTGCCATTCCTATTTTGGATAAACACGCACTCAACAAACTCGCGCACGAATTCACTATTTGCCCTTTTTATCTCGGCATGGAAATGGCTCGCTGGGTGGATATAGTCGTCGCAGATGTAAACTATTATTTTGATGGCACGCCATTGCTGCTCGGTTTAACCACCGAGTTTGATTGGAAACCCTGCCTGTTAGTGGATGAAAGCCACAACTTGATTGAACGTGGGCGCGGCATGTATACCGCAGAGTTAAAGCGAGCTGATTTACTCAGCGCCAAAAAAAGCGCGCCTGCACTCATAAAAAAAGAATTGGATAAAGTCGATAAAGCTTGGCTGTCACTGCTAAAAACAATTCCAACCACTCCTGGCAACTATACCCGCCTCAATACATTGCCAGAAAAACTAGGATTCGCCCTGGAAGAATTCACTGATGGCTATATCGAGTTTTTACAAAAAAATCCCGACCACCCGGTACAAGAAGGAATCACACAAGATTTCTTTTTTTCAGCTTTTAACTACCAGCGAATTTGTGAAATCTTCGACGAAGACTACTGTGTTGATCTACAAGGCGAAAGTAAAGAAGGAATATTAACCCTAAGAAACCTGATTCCTGCACAGCAATTGTCAGCAAGGCTTAGCTTTGCCCACTGTGCCTGCTTTTTTTCTGCCACCTTGCATCCCGCACACTTTTATCAAACGTTATTGGGGCTACCCGAGAATACCGTTCACGTTAAAGTACCCTCACCTTTTAGCAACGACCAACTCTCAGTCAATATTACCCGTGCGCTTTCAACCCGCTACAAAGACCGCGCCGCCGCAATCCATCCGCTGTGCGAAGTTATCCTTCAGCAACTACACAACATACCCGGCAATGCATTAGTGTTTTTCTCCAGCTATGAATTTTTATTACAAGCGGAAACACAACTGCGCAAACAACTTGTGATGAAAGATATTAAATTAGTCGTGCAATCACGCCGTATGAGCGAAGCCGATAGGGGTGAATTTATTGCGCAATTTAATCAGCATGATAATTTATTGGGGTTGGCAGTATTAGGTGGCGCATTCAGCGAGGGAATTGATCTGGCGGGTGATGCACTCAAAGGCGCATTTATCGCAACACTCGGTTTGCCGCAAATAAATCCCATCAACGAACATCTGCGCCAGGTAATGCAGGAAAAATTTGGTCAGGGTTATGATTTTACCTACACCTACCCCGGAATTCAGAAGGTGATTCAAGCAGCTGGTCGCGTGATCCGCACCACCAAAGACCAAGGCTATGTATGGCTACTGGATCAGCGCTTTCAAGAGCCGCAGATAAAATCGTTATTACCAGAGTGGTGGTTTTAGTCAGACCGCCAAGCTCACGCAGGACGGTCTTTTTTAACAAAAAAAGTCTGCGATTAAAACTTGTATTTCATACCTAATGTGGCGCTGCGCGGTTCACCAAAATCGGCATAACCCCACATGGAGCGGTTGTAAAACTCGTCGAAAAGATTATCGACGTTGAGTGATACCGACAGCGAATCATTCAGCGCGTAACGCGCCATCACATCCACCAACCAATACGATGGTTGCTCTTGTCTAATAGCAATACGCTGACCGGTTGCGCTGACGTTTGCGGCGATGCTGGAATCGTAATAAGAATAATTTTGCCAGCGCGCACTGGCGCCCAAGGTTAAGCCTTCCCATTTATCGGCGAAGGAATAACTGTTGGTGATTTTAAACATTTTAGTAGGGATATAGGTTTGGCGCGGATTGCCATCGTCACCTTCCGCCTTGTTGTCGGTATAACCGCCGCTAATATTCCATTGTTCGCTCAAAGCACCAGCGACTTCAATTTCATAACCGTCTGTTTTAACTCCATCGATACTTTCATAGATGTAACTGCCATTAGGTAATTGTCCCAAGTTCGCATATTCAGACACGTTGTCTTTATTCGCGCGATATACCGCAGCGGAGATATTTAAATCGTTATCAAAAAACGCCATTTTGATACCGGCTTCGGTATTGGTGCCCTCGGTTGGTTCCAACATATTTCCATCAGCACCGTATTGACTGACTGGCAAGAAAATACCGGTGTAACTGGTGTACACCGACATAAAATCATTTACGTCGTACACCAGCCCCGCATACGGCGTAACAACGTTATTTTCAGAACTACTTGTAGTCGCAGCATTACCCACTAAATCTGTGTTGTCGTAACTCCAATCACTTACACGGCCACCCAACATTAACTTTAAAGGATCGGCCAGGTTAAAACGCACAGTACCAAATGTGCCTGACTGGGTGCCCTCTTCCAGATTGCCGTAGTTGCGGTGTGACTGTGAATAATCTGGCGCTGCCGGAGTGCTTTCAACATAAAAATTGAGTGGTTCAACGTAGGTCGTGGACATATACATAGTGAATTCATTACTACTGTAGCTGTGACCAAATACAACGTCGTGATCACGTTCAAACAGCGAGAAATCACCATTCACCATCAGGTTAAAACTTTGCGTATCCGATTCACGATCCGATAGCAGAGACGTCGCTTGAGGTGACCAAGGATCGACAAAATTGCCAGTCACTTTATCGACATAAGAACCAAAGTTCGCGTTGCTCACGTCTTGCGATGCGGTCGCGTAACGGTAATTGGTTTTAACTGTCCAGCCGTTGCCAAAATTGTGCCGAAGCTCTGGCATCACACTGCTTTGTTTGATGTTACGGTGCGCCCACTTTTGGCCAGTAGAGTAAGAGACATCGTGATTGATTAGCGAACCGTCGGTATAAAACGCCGGGTTGGAACTCCAGTTGTACACACCGCTAGCGTTAACTTCAGTGTTATCGGCCAATAACGCGACCGTGGTTTGCGGCGAAATATCGACTTCGATAACACCGTAAATCACCGATTTATCACGCGTGTAGCGGTCGATGTAGGAATCGCCATCAAGATAAGCGCCAATAATACGGCCACGCACACTGCCGGATTCGTTTAAGGCGCCAGATACATCGCCCTCGGCACGATAGTTATCCCAACTACCACCCGATATAGATACCGCTGATTTGAAGTCAGTTGTCGGGCGTTTGCGAATCATATTCACCGTCGCCGAAGGCTCACCCTGCCCGCCCAAAATACCAGCCGCACCTTTTAACACTTCGATACGTTCGGCAATCACCGGATCAATACTTTGGCTAAGGTCGCCGGAATAGGTCGAGTTAGCAGGCGTGGTGATCATCCCATCCACTTGCACACCGGTATCCAATTGGAACCCGCGCACAAACACCATGCTGTATTCAGACGCATCACCTACTTTGCTGATGCCAGGAACATGGTCGAGCACCTGCTCCATATCGACCAATCCCTTATCTTCGATCATCTGGCTGGTCATGATGGTGACGGTCTGCGGTGTTTCGCGCAGGGTCATATCAAGGCCAGTTGCACCGTTCATCGAGCGTGCGGTGTAAGTTCCGGTCACGGTGACTTCTTCGACAGTAGACACTGTTGACTTTTTTGCGGTGTTTTTACTGGTGGTTGCGGCGGGCGTAGATTCGGATTGATCAGCCTCGGCACTAAATGTTGTGCCAGACATAACAAGGCCACAGAGGGCACTGATGGCTACAACCATCGGCTTCTTTTTTAACAACATGCGGGTATTTCCTTCGGGTAGGAAGTGAATAAAACCACCGCATCTGACAGCGCAGCGCAGGCGGACATGGCGCGTATTTTATTTAATAATAGGAATTATTATCAATATCATTTGCACCAATATTCCATCTAGAACAGAGAATTTATTGCTGTTACGAAGTTGGCGCCGAAAATATCAAGGATATGCAGGCCTAAATGGGCTGAAGGTTTAGGAGGGGGTGATTATTTAACTATCTGGGCGAGTAAGGATAAAAGCAGATACAGCAACAAATAAGGCAGCCATAAAACCCAGCAATAACCACCCAAAACCCATGACCAACATCATGATCCAGCTACCGGTCATACCAAGACAGGCCAGCCATTTGCCGGTGCGCGGTACAGCACCGCGTTTATCCCACGCATCCAATAAAGGACCAATTTTAGGATGACGGTATAACCACTGGTGCAAGCGAGGTGAACCTTTGGAGGCAGCCCAGGCGGCGACCAAAACAAACGGTGTGGTAGGCAATACCGGAAGGAATAATCCAATCACCCCCAAGGATAACGTCACTGCCGCCAAGCCGGTATAAGCCATCCGTAGCAAAGACCATGATTCCTGTTTTTTCATATATCTCCGTTGCTTAGCGATAAAGAACTGGCGACCCAGCTATAAAAGTTAGCTGGCAAGAGCTCGCCCGACAAGTCGCCACGATCCCATCCTTGGGATCGGCTGTAAAGCTCCGCCTGATGTTTAACTAAAACTCAATCGTTGCCGAAACCAGTAGCGTGCGCGGGTCGCCGATGCGAGTTCCGTTAAAGCCATTCCAGTAGTGCTCGTTTGTCAGGTTGTTTACATCGGCACGCAGAGTTACCAGCTTGTTCGCCACATCAATTTGATAGCGGGCACCAATGTCGAACAAGGTGTAGCCGGGAACTTCATCGTTATTCAGCAGATCGCCATAACTGGAACCGTTGTAATTCGCCGCTGCCGACAGACTGAGATTGGGTACTGCCGGAAACGCGTACTCAAAGCGTGCTTTTACGATCCGCTCGGCAACATCAGCCGGAGCCTTGCCTTCCAACGCGGGAGTCTGTTTTTGCTCTTCCACTTGCGGATCAAGCCAAGTGAAGCCACCGATAAGATTAAGGTTACTAGTCAGGTTACCCGTGGCGGTCAGCTCGACCCCTTGGTGCACTTGTAACCCGTCTTGCACAAACTTTGGTAGCGCTGGATTGCTAATATCGTAGTACTGCAAACCCTTTTCGATGCGGAACACTGCAGCATTCAGTGCCAGCTTCCCTACCTCAGTCTTAACACCCACTTCAAATTGCTCACTGGATAATGGCTCAAACACCTCGCCCTTATTCACCACAGGCACACCGTTATACAAGTCTCCAGCAACGCCGCCTGACTCCAGTGCTTCGGTATAGCTAACGTAAGTCGTGACCGTTTCCAAGGGTTTAAACAGCACGGAAACAGAGGGCGTCAACGCAGACTCATCGTAGCGTGTACCTGTTTTTTGGATGATGGTGGTATGTGAGGCACCCAGCAACGCCGACCATTGATCGTTAAAAATAATGTCATCGCCGATGACCACACTCTGGTATTCGTTGTTGCTGCTCAGGGTAAGTGCGCCCCGGTTAACGGGAGCCACAGTAGTTGGGCGAGCAATATAAGTGGGTGATGACAGAGACAAACCGGTGAGGCTGATATTGGCGGCACTCGCCCCGCTCATCCGATATTGGAAGCTCTCGCTGGCTTGATAGCCAGCAGTGAGTTTGTGCGCTACTGCGCCGGTTTCAAACACCACATCCAGATAAACCGCCGTACCTTTATCTTCTTGTTCACTCAGTAGGGTATTTAAGCCCGAGGTATAGACGCCAGTAATTTGCTGGTTATAGGTGCCCGCAGCAGTGATGGTATTGCTCGTACTTTCTGACCCGCGAGCGCCCTGGTTATCGATGTAGGCGGCACGCAGTGATACCCGCTCACTGATCTGCCATTTCACATTGGAGCCGTAGCGATTGTAGTCATACCAGCGATTGGTCCAGGGCTGGCCCCAGGAAATGTCGTTATCGATGCTGTCGGCCGACGGTCTTTTAACACCGTTGGCAAAATACCAGTAGGTTTGCGAGCCGTTCACATCGTAGGTGTAATCCATAGCGTGGATCTGCACCCAGAAATCGTCGAACAGATAACCGTCGAACGCCAAGCTGTAGAAGGTCTTCTCGATTTCCTGATTTTTGATGGCACCGTCACCACCCTGCTCTACCAGATTGACGCGATAGCCATACTTGCCTTCGGTATCGAACTTGCCACCAAAATCGCCATGGGTATACCAGCTTTCATTGCCGAGGCTGCCCAGCGTTATTTGGCTCAAGCGCTCATCGCTCGAACGTTTGGTCACATAGTTGGTAACACCACCCACATTGTTTGCACCATACATGAAGCCCGAAAGTCCGTTCAGTATCTCGATGCGCGCAGTGTCTTCCATGGTGGCGCTGTGGTTGTACTGATCATCCGGTACGCCATCGCGATAGGAGCGTTGTACGGTGAAACCACGCATCATAATCCGTGGCTGATTGTTCTCATGCTGCGCGCGTATCAGCTGGGTAGTCGGGTTGACGCGGTAGACCTGATCGGGCGTAGAGGCTTGCAGGTTCTCGATCAATTCCTCAGAAAAAACATTCACCGAGTAAGGTGTATCTTGCAGGCTCCGCCCTTCCCAAGCCCCCACACCGGAAACCGTTTCGGTGCGATAGCCAGTATCTGCTCCCCCGTCAATCGCCTCAGCGGTGACCTGTACTGCTTTCAATTTCGCTGCCGTTTCGGGTGCCTTTTCTGTGGCTTGCGAATTTTCAGCCGCGGCCAAGCTCAATGGACTAACTGATGCACCAACCAGTAACAGGCTGACGCTGGCATTGCGTAGTGCGCGGGTGAGTGGATGGATTTGTTGCAATCGGCGATGAGATTGTTGCCGCATGATGATTTCCCCAATTGAGTGATGTTTTGGCGCGTCACATTACCACCAACAACATATATTCTCAAATAGGAATAATACTCATCAAAACCATTTACGGCAGATTGGGAATTAGGTGTTCTGATTTCCAACCTGCCGTTGTTTATAGACCCTATAAATCCAAAGTCACTGAAACAAGGAGCGTGCGTGGAGCGCCGGAGGTGATGAAACTGCGCGACACTGAATTCCAATAGCTCTTATTTGCAAGGTTCTGCACGTTGACATGGAAAGTCAGCGCTTTATCGGACACCGCTGTAATGTAACGGCCACCCAGATCCACACTGCCCCATCCGGCGATACTTTGGGTATTGCCAACATCCGCCTGTGCATCACTGAAAGCAGTAATTCGGCCGGTCAGTGTTAAACCCTGTATCGTCTCCAAATCATATTCGCTGTTCAGCACGGCGTTGTAACGGGGAATACCTATCGCATCTTTGCCGTTATTGATACCTTCGCGGGTACGGGTCTGCTCTGCATCAATATAGGTAAATCCGCCTAGCAAACGCATCTGCTCCAGCGGCTGGCCGAAGACAGACAATTCCAGACCACGGTTGCGCTGCTCACCATCGGAGCCAAAGATGTTCGCGCTGTTGGTGAAAGTATTGGGTTGGGCGATCTGAAATACAGCCGCTGTTAGACCGAAAGTACCGGCGTCGAACTTGATACCACCTTCATACTGCTCGGTGACTGAGGGTTCCAATAACTGGCCTTGGTTAGCGGTGCCGTTGGGCGCGGTTGCGCCTTGCGCAAGACCTTCGCTGTAGTTGACGTAGTATGAATAGCTGCCTGCCTTAATCAGTAACGCGGACAGTGGAGTAACTTTGCTGGCCTCGTCCGTGCGGATCTGGACACCGGAATTGAAGGCGCCACTCTCCAGTTTCTGGTCACGCGCGCCCAAGGTCAGCAGGACAGTGTCATCGATAAAACCGAAGGTATTTAACAGACCTACGCTGCTTAATCGCACACCGCCATTTTGCAGCAGTGGATCGTAACTCAGCGTTGGTGTAGGCAAGTTGGGAGTGTTGTAGATATTTCCGGTATAGACGCCGGAGGCATGCACCAAACGACCGGTGGACGTGCGGTCGAGATCGCTGTAGGTCAGTGCATAGCGGTTACTTACCGCGCCCCAATTGAACTGCCCACGCAACCCTGTCTCCCAGGTTTCGACATCATAAGCACCCCGAAAGCCGCCTATTCGCCCGGTGAAATCCCCGGCGTTATTGATGATGCGGCGCATTTGCGATGCCGCGTAGAAATACTCCTCGTCCCCTTCCGCCTGACCGTAATTGGCATAGATTGAAAATGCCGGATCGAATTCATAATCTGCCGCCGCCATCCAGTAGGTTGCGTTGGTATCGATAAACTCCCAATTGTTGGAAAAATTGTGCGCATTGTCGGGCGCCTTGGGCAAGTCAAAACCCTGGTTGTACACCATATTGGCGGTGTGACCATCAGTGCGGCGCTCCTGATTTGCGCCGTCTAAACTGAGTTTCAGTTTTGTGCCCCGGTAATCCAGTGCCAGCGACTGATTGTTGGTGCTGTCCTCTTGCTGCTCTACTGGCGTATCGCCATCACGCGTGAGCGCGTTCAACCGGATTCCCCAAGCGTTGTCCTCGCCAAAGCGACGCCCGAGATCAAGGTGCCCGCCCAATTGTGAATCGGAGATATAGCTGCCCGTAACGCGCGTCAACGCCTCATCATCGGCGCGTTTGCTAACCAGATTGAGGTTGCCGCCGACAACGCCGAAGGGGCCAACACCGTAAAGCATTGAAGCCGGGCCTTTAAGCAGATCGACCCGCTCGTAAAACTCCGGCGTGAGCCGACGCCCATCAGTCATACCGTACAGACCATTGACGCTAACCTGATTGGTAAATAGCGGGAATCCACGCACCATGAAAGTTTCCGTATCGCCATATTCCGCCATGGGGCTGCGCACCGAGGGATCGACCGCCACAACATCAGAAATCCGGCGCGACTGTTGATCCCGCGCAAATTCCTCAGTGAAACTTTGCGTGCTGAACGGCGTATCGAACACATCCACATTGCCGAGGATTCCCATGCGGCTCCCTTGCGCTACTTGTCCGCCAGCATAAACCTTGGGCAGCTCGTTAGCTTTTACGCCTAACGCGGTGACTTTAACGGTATTCAAGGTGCCCACCGCTTTGCGTTTAACCAAGGTGATTGTTTGATTGGCGGCGATGTAATAATCGAGATCAGTTCCCGTAAGAATTTTTTCCAACGCGGATTTTTGGGTGTAAGCCCCGTTCAATCCCTGGCTGGTTTTTCCTGCGGTGAGCAATCCATCAATCACCAACATAGTCCCGGTCGATGCCGCAAATTGGTTAAGCACCTGATCCAAACTGCCCGCGGGAATGTTGTAACTGACGGCAACTTCGGCCTGTGCGTTTGCGGGTGTTTGGGCAAACACAGGGAGCGCAACAGCGCCGCTCAAGCAGGCCAGAAAAATAGCCTGCGGCAATAAAGCGCGGCGAAAAAAACGGCGGGAGAAATGGGGGTGATGGTCAAGCATGGTACTTCCTCGTAGGTAATGTTGATGTCCGCTATGAGTGGCGTTAACGGATATCCCGAACGAGAAAGAAAAAGTGCTACGGGTACAGGAAAAATTTATCAACTCAGCGCGCAGTAATGCTTGTCCAATAACCCATCAACGAGTTGACGCGAATAGGCAATACCTGCGCCAAGGCGGGCAAAATCGCAGCAGGATCATTGAGTGGATACACACCGGAAACCATTAGCTCAGCCACTGCCGGATCACAACGCAACACGCCGGAATGGTAGCGGCTGAGAGTGGCAATAAAGTTGCCCAGTGTTTGTTGCTCGGCAATCAATAAACCGCGCGTCCAGGCGGTGTTGATGGGATCGGCAGCTTGCGCAGGGAAAGTACCTTGCTGGCTGAAGAATGCCTGTTGGCCTGCATCGAGACGAGTGCCCTGCCCTTGTTTTGGCCGCAATTCCACCGCGCCCGCTGTTACCTGCACCTGCACGCACTGATCAAGTTGCTGGACTATAAATTGTGTACCTATCGGGCGGACTGTACCTGCTGTGGTTTCCACAATAAAAGGCCGGGGTGTTCCAGTTAATGATGTTGAATCGGTGCCGGTAACTATCTGGATTTCGCCGCTGTGCAGCACCAAGCGGCGTACCTCGTTGCTGAACTGGACATCCACCGCACTCGCGGTATTGAGCATTAGCCGGGTGCCATCCGGCAGCGTCAGATTCTGGAATTGCCCGCGCGCGGTGCGGTAATCAGCAGTGGCGATGTGCCATTGCGGTGTGCGACTCACACCGAAACCCAATACTCCGAGGCTGGTCATCACACCCACATTCAGCAATAACCGCCGTCGATTGAGATTCGCTGCAGCAGCTTGGCGCAGCACACGGCTGGCGAGTTGGTCGGGGACTTCGCCCAATTGCCGATTGACTTGCTGCACCTGTTGCCAAGCAATTTGGTGCTCTTGCCTGGCGTGTAACCAACGCTCAAACGCACTGTGTTCTTCCGCCGTTACTTCACCCGACCAGAGCGTGACCTGCCATTCCATCGCGATATGGAGGGTGTCGTTCGGCAATGCTGGGGAGCGGGATTCAACCATGGGTTGCCGGCTCATTTTCGTCCGTTGCAGTCATGCAAGCCTGCATCGCAATCAGCATATATTTACGCACCGACGCCACTGAGATAGCGAGGCGCCCGGCAATAACACTGTAGGTCAGCCCCTCAAAACGCGACAACAAAAAAGCCTCACGCACCTTGGGTTTCAGCCGGGCGAGCACCGTATCGATACGCAGCAACGCCTCGATGATCAATACAGTTTCTTCTGGCGATGGCGCGACCACATCGGCTTGCGAGGCGAGCACATCGAGATAAGCCTGCTCAATTACCTGTCGGCGATGGCGATCAATCACCAAGCCTTTGGCAATTTGCAGCAGATGCGGACGTGCTTGTTCAACAGAGGGAAAACGGCCAGACGTTAGCAACCGGACGTAGGTGTCCTGCGCCAGATCGGCGGCATTATGGGAACAACCCATACGCCGACGTAGCCAGCTGTATAACCAGCTGTGATGATTTGTGTAAAGGTTGTGAACATCGATCGCTTGACCAAGTTCTACCCTGAGCATGGCAAACTCCACTTACCGGCTAATAGAAGATGTGTTTGCAAAGGGTAACAACAACACACCTAACCACTGCGGGCGCAGGGTCAGAGTGAAAGCGATTGTCGCTGCCGCAACCGCCAGCAGCATGATCCACACCAGCGACGCCATAGAGGCGTGATCGACCTTCAGGCACAGAAGCAGCGATACAAACAGCGCCGAACCGCCGAGGATGCGCAATACCTTAATAGTACGGGGCGATGGCACGCCGTTGCGCACTTGCCGCCAGTGCGCAGTCATCGCCAATGCCAGCCAACCTAAACCTGCAAGGGTTGCCACAAAAGCGCCCAGTAACAAAAATCCATCAAGCATGAGCAACCTCTACTCTCGTTGGTTCAACAACAGGTTCACCCTGATTGCGGCGCTTTAACCAGCGCGCGCTAAGTGCAGCAATTACCGCTCCGGTGAGCAGGAATAAATCCACCCCCGCCACTGGCCAGTAACCAGTGCTCAAGGTTTTTGGCAGATGGTCACCGGTGGTGATCCAGTTCAATGACACCGCTGCTACCGCCATCACCGCCACTGCCCAACACTGCTCGCGCCAGGCCGGATTAGTGCGCGCTTGTGCTACCGGCGCACTGCGAACCATGGCGTGAACCAAGGCGAGCGCCCAAGTCGCCCAGAATAAATATTGCTCTAAATCCCCCCGCGCTGGCCAACCGGCTGGCAGGGTATCGGGCAATAGACGGTTGGCGATGAGAATGCCAAGCGCAGCGATCAACATACCGGTCACCGTGGTTACCGCCAGTGCATCCACTACCCGTGCGCCTTGACTCGCTTCTTTAGCATGTTGGCGTTTGCGCTTTTCCACAAAAAAGATAAAACCGGTGGCGATGCACACACAGCCCGCCAAACCGCCAAACACATACAACCAACGCAGCAACCAATGGCGGAAATGCTGCAAATGGAGGCCGGTGAGAAATTCGTTGATGTTCGCCACCACTGTCGGTGCAGGATCTTCCCGCAGTACTTCACCGGTGGACGCTTTGAAGTGAATGCCTTCGCCAGTCAGTGCGATACGATCGGTACCGGCGCGATAAATACTCACATAGCCATTGGCATCGCCCACATGTTGCAGCGCCAGAAAACCAACATCGCCTGCCATATCGCGCGCCGCCCAACGGCGCTGTGCTTCGGCGACCATCGCATCAACAGAGGCGATAGGCGCTGCTACACCAGCGCGGTCATGCGGTAAGCCGGTTTCCTGCGCTTCGACTTGTTCATGCAAATCGTGCAACGGTTCAAGTTGGGTATGGGTAATCGGAAAATAGATGCCCGCAAAAATCACCAATCCCGTAAAGGCAAAGAAGAAATGAAACGGCAGCGCCACAACGCCAGTGAGGTTGTGCAAATCCAGCAGGCCGCGCGAGCCATTTTTGTTAGGGCGAAAGGTAAATAGCTCGCGGAATAATTTGCGATGCATAACCACGCCCGTCACCAGCGCGACCAGCATGATCAGCGATGCGAAGCCGACAATCCAATACCCCAGATTTTTCCAGTGAAAGGTCAAGCTGTAATGCAGTGGGTAGAAAAATTGGCTGCCGACTTTTAAACGATCATCCGGCAGAGACTCGCCAGTGCGCGGGTCGATGGTGCGGCTGGCAAAAATATCCTGCTCTGGATCTTTGGCGTTGGGCACATCGAAACCGGCAAATACACTTAACACCGGATCGCGATGCGTGGTGTAGGCGCCCCAGCGCGTGGGTGTATCAAAATGCTCCGGCATGGCGCCGTTAACTTGGCTGCTCATCGCAGCAACACTTTCTTTAGACGGCTGCATACTCTCAAACACCGGCTTCAGGATTTTGTCGAACGACGGCATGGGTTGCGGCTCAAAGCGCGATTGCGGAATCGCCCAGCGGTCAATCTCGCGGTCGAACACCGAGAGCGCGCCAAAGAAAAAAACAATCATCAACACAAAACCCAGCACCAAGCCAAACCAGGTGTGCAGCCATGTCATTGAGAGGCGGAAGTTCTGGAACATAAGAAAGCTCTCCGAATATTAGATAAGCAGCGACTGAATCAGCGATGCCGACACCGCCATAAGCACACCGCCGCCAGCCAGCAACAACCAAACGCGCTTGAGATGACGGGTGGCAAATGCCCAGAGAAAAACCGTGAGATAAACCAGAAAGCCAATGATGTAGCCAAGGCTTTCCGCGTCATGAAACTCCATACCTGCCGCGAACAGCAGCGCCACGCCAAGAGCAATAAGCCCCCAGGTAAAAACATAACCACCCAAAATGGCGGCACCGATGCGCGAGCTAACCTGCGCAATGGAAATACTCTGCTGGGACATAACAATGAAGCCTGATCGATTAAAGGGGTAGCTGGAAAATCCTGCCTTTGCAGGGGATTGTTCCAAAAACAAATAGGAATCACTATCAATCATCCCTGAATATCATTTGTCTCGCAACCCTTAATAAGGCAATTACAGGCGCCAATTGTTGTTCTCCTCCGTTAATGTAGATAAACATTCACAAATAACAATTACTTATATTTACGCTTTCATGCGCCAGATTTTGCTGATAAAGTGCGCCTCATTAACAAATAGGAATATTTGTCATTTGGATGCAAGGCTCGTTGCCCTCGCACCTAATCTAATCCAGAGAAATTGCATCATGTTGAATTCACACCCACATTTTGGAGCTACGCACTTAACCGGACTAAAACGCATGTGCAGTGCCAATCCACTCGCCGCTGCGATAAGCGCTGTCACATTTGGCTTGTTACTCGCTGCCAATTCACAGGCGCAGGGTCAGCAAACTGTGGTGGCGTCTGCGCCGGAAAAATCTGCTGAGCGCGTCACCTTGAAATCGGTAGTCGTCAGTGCAGAGGCAGAAGAATTGCCCAGCTCACAATTGGGCTATCTGACCAAAGAAAATGCCTCAGGCGCGCTGGGCGATAAAACCCTTCTCGATACCCCTTTTTCTGTGACCGTGATTACCAGTAAGGAAATAGTTGCACGCGGAGCGAAATCTATCGGGCAGATATTTGTTAATGATGCATCGGTCTACGCACCAACACCGTCAGCATCGACCGATTGGTGGGGCACACAAATTCGCGGTTTACCCGTGCGTAATTTTTATGTCGATGAAATCCCCATGCTGTTGTATTGGGGTGGCGATTTTCCGACTGAGGCAGCAGAAAGTGTCAGCGCATTAAAAGGGCTAACAGGATTTATGTATGGTTTTGGCGAACCCGGCGGCGCCATCAGTTACAAAATAAAACGCCCGACTGAAACGCCGGAAACTGTGGTGAATATTGGCTATCGCAACCCGAGTTTGGTTTCCGCCCATGTGGATACCAGCCAAAACCTGGGTGATGAATTCGCCTTCCGCGCAAATCTCGCCACTGAACAAGGAACGGCCTATAACGAGAGCGACATCGATCGCACTCTAGCGTCACTCGCGTTTGAGAAAAATATTGGCGACTCATTCAATTGGTTCACCAGCGTGGTGTACGAAAAAAATAAAATCGAAGGCGAACCGATACAATTTTATTTTTCTGACTATGACTTTGTAGGTAGCGGCGGAAAATTGCCTCAGGTCACTTACGATTACCGCGATTTCAACATCGACAATTCCTATTACGATACCGAAACCCTGATTGCATCCACCGGTGTGGATTGGCAACTCAATGAACAATGGAAGCTCAAATACTCTCTGGGCTTTTCGCGCAAAGAACATCAATCCAATAAATCATTTGCTGATCTATTGAATCAAGCAGGCGACTACAGAGGTTATGCATATAATTTTGCTGGCCAACTGGATAATCTTTTCAATCAAGTCATGCTGCAAGGTGTGTTCACCACCGGTGCTATAGAACATGAAATTGTAAGTGGTGTAGGACAACAAACTAACAAAGACCGATGGAGCAACGAGTTCTATTGGGAAAATGACTTCAATGGCAATATTTATGAAGCGCAAAATTTCCGTATCACCAGAGCGCCTGATTTTACCTTGGAAGCTAAACCAAGTGCGGAGTCCAGCCAAACGTATGCATTCGCCAGCGACACCATTCATTTCAACGAACACTGGCAAACTATTATTGGTTTGCGCTACACCGATTATGATCTAAAAAATTCTGATTACGGCACCACAGAAACAAGCCCTACTCTCGCATTAATTTACAAACCCGATGAGCAGACCAGTTTTTATGCCAGCTATGTTGAAGGCATGGAACCGGGCTCGCGTGTCGGCGCCACTTATGCAAACGCCGGTGAAATGCTCGGCGCTACCGTATCCACACAATACGAACTAGGCGTTAAACACGCATTAGGAAAATTTAATTACACCGCCGCCGTGTTCAGTACTGAACGCGCAAATCAAATGGAAGTGATGCGCGAAAGTCTGCTGCCTTATCTGACGCAAGACGGATTGGAAATTTACGAAGGAATTGAATTTTCGACGGCCTATCAAATCACTGACGATTTAAATCTTGGTTTGGGCACCATTTATTTAGATGGCACCATCGATAAAGTTTCAGCTGAAAACGCAGCGATAGAAGGTAATGATCCAGCCTATGCATCCGATTGGCAATTGGTCGGAAATTTTGAATATAAAATGGCAGAAATACCAGGGCTTACATTGCACGGTAACGCGCGTTATTTTGGTGAATCCTTTACCGGCACTGACAACACGCTGGTTCTACCAAACTATACCCTCGTCAATGCCGGTGCCAGTTATGAATTCACCAGTTGGAATCAACCCTGGGTGCTCAATGCCAACATATACAACTTGTTGAACGAACAATATTGGGCAGGCTCTGGCTGGTCATCCGGCAATATGGGCGAAGGCCGCAATATGTCGGTGGGGTTAAACACAACCTTTTAACCGTCGTTAAATTATTTATTAGCACACCATGGACGGTTTTTATTAATACAAAAACCGAGAGAAAAAATGTCCCTGTCACACGTATTTAAAGTTCATCCATTAGTTATCGCTTTGTCATTTGCTGCACCTGTTTTTGCACAAACAACCAATAAAACAGAAAACCCCCGAACACTTAAAACAGTAAAAGTCACCGCTGCAGCCGAAATCACAACTTACACACCGGCTGAAATCAGCATCGGTAAAACCGCCCAATCGCTAAAAGAAATTCCGCAGTCAGTAACAGTAATTACTCGTCAAAAATTGGACGACCAAAATATCAGTAACCTTGCCGATGCAATGAAATTTGTCACTGGCGTTAGCGTGCAGAAATTTGATGGTGCAGGTTTTTTTAATACCTTTAACGCACGCGGTTACGCACCCGACACATTCCAATTAGACGGTATCAATTTGCAATACAACGCCAACATGGCGGATACCGATTTAGTCGTATTTGAACGAGTAGAAGTTCAGCGCGGTGCAGCGGGTTTATTTCAAGGCTCCGGCGAACCGGGCGTGACGGTCAATATGGTGCGTAAGCGCGCATTGGCTGACACTAAAATACAGGGGATGGTGAGCGCGGGCTCATGGGATAACTACCGTATAGAAGCCGATGCAACCGGCGCGCTGTCTGAATCAGGCAATCTGCGCGGGCGTTTGGTCGCCGCTGCCGATGACCGCGATTCCTATCTCGATGGCATTAATGGCACCAAACAAGTGGTGTACGGCACACTCGAGTATGATTTTGCACGCGCCACTACATTTTCCATCGGTGGTACTTATCAAAAAATCGACTCAGTCATTGACCAAGGTTTACCTGCTTACGCCAACGGTAGTTTGCTCGATGTACCGCGTTCAACCACCATAATCGCGGATTGGAATTTGTTAGATATGGAAACCACCGATGTATTTGGCGAGGTGGAACATTTTTTCACTAACGGCGGGCAGTTTAAATTTACTGTGCGCCATTCCGACCGCGAACGTATTTATGACGGCGCACGTGCAAACAGTGCAGTAGCAGCGGACGGAAAAATTAATGTGGCTAACGTTTATTTTCCCTCTGATTTAAAAGATACCAGCGCCGATCTCTTCGTCAATTTACCCATAGAGTTTGGTGGCCAGACGCACGAATTTATTTTCGGTGCTGATTATCGCACCAGCGACAACGAATCTCCCTTTGCCGCTTATCGCTATGATCCAGCCAGTACAACATCCAATGTGTTTAATCACAATCCCGCTACGCCAAAGCCAACCTTGGTTGCTATTCCCAACGGCTACGCGAGCAATACCGAAACAAATCAAGAAGGCGTATATGCGCGCGCTAAATTTCAGCTAGCTGATCGCTGGAGTTTGTTGGCCGGTGGCCGTTTAAGTTGGTGGGATTCAGAACAAACACGCACCGACACCGGCGCAGTAGTTACGCCGAAATATAAAGAAGACGAACAATTTACTCCCTATGCAGCACTGATGTTTGATGTAACTGATGCAATTGCTCTCTACGCCAGTTATAGCGATATTTTCAAACCGCAAAGCAACCTTACTAAAGACCAGCAACAAATTGAACCGCGCACCGGCGATCAATATGAATTGGGGGTGAAAGGTGAATTCCTGAATGGCCGCATCAATTCCCATGCAGCGTTTTATCGCATGGAAGATAAAAACCGGGCGATTGCCGACCCCACTGATAACCAGTTTTCAATTGCAGCCGGTGAAGTACTCAGTGAAGGTTTTGAAACAGAAATCAGCGGCGAGTTAACTGCCAACTGGCAACTGACTGCGGGTTACGCTTACACCACCACTGAATTTATAACTGCCCCCTTAACCCAAGAAGGGCAAAGCTACAGCCCATCCACCCCTAAACACAATTTCAATTTGTGGAGCAAATACAGCTTTAACGATGGCGCATTACAAGGCTTTTATCTTGGTGGTGGCTTGCGCAAAGTCAGCGATTTTTACAACGGTAGCAACACCCTGCAATTTGCTGCACCCGGTTACACAACTGCATCATTATTAGCGGGCTATGCAATTGATGAAAAATGGAATCTGGCATTGAATATCGACAACGTACTGGATGAAAAATACTACGAAAAAGTCAGCGGCGCAGCGCGCCAGAACTTTTATGGCGCGCCACTAAGCGCAACAGTGAGTTTGCGCGGGAGTTTTTAAGCTGCATGAAAAAACCTTCTTCCACTAGCGATAACCGCTACCGCTGGCAAATCGCGCTGCGTGTAGCCGTCGCAATTCTTGGCGGTTATGCACTGGCGAATATTGCGGCCATTGCATTTTCTTATCTGCTGCCCATGCCAAAAGGCGATGCGGTGATGACCGGTATACTGTTGAGTTTTGCTATTTATATCGGCGCGATTATGTGGGTATTCGCGGTGCGTTCGGTACATAAAGCCTGGCTTGGGTTGGTAATACCATCGCTGTTCTTGGGCACGCTTGCGTTGCTATTAAAATTTGCAGGAGTTGCGCCATGAAAAATGGTTTTCGCCAATCCATGTCATGGGTGCATACCTGGGGTGGGTTAAGTGTTGGGTGGATTTTATTTTTTGTTTTTTTAACCGGCACCACAGGTTATTTTGATACCGAAATTGACCGCTGGATGAAACCAGAGTTGCCGAAAGACACGGCGACCATGGAGCAATCGCTCGCCGTCGCGGAAGCGCGTTTACAACAAAAAGGCGTAGGCGCTGAGCGCTGGTTTATCAGCCCACCGACAAATCGCGACACTCCCAACCTACGCATTTTTTGGCAAATGCCTGGTGAAGATGGCAAGCGCGGTGTTACTGGCAACGAATTATTGGATTCATCCACGGGTGAACCTGTAGCTGGCCGCGCAACCGGTGGCGGACAAACGCTTTATCGTATGCATTACGCATTGCATTATTTACCCAATGATGTTGCCTATTGGATCGTAGGAATTTGCAGCATGTTTATGTTGCTGGCGATTGTTACCGGTATTGTGATTCATAAAAAAATATTCAAAGACTTTTTTACCTTTCGCCCACTCAAAGGCCAGCGCTCTTGGCTGGATATGCACAACCTACTCAGCGTTAGCGCGCTGCCTTTTCATTTTATGATCACCTACAGTGGTTTGATTTTTTTTGCCGTGACCTATATGCCGTTAATTATCGCTGGCAGTTATGGCACAGGTAAGGATGCAGAAGACGCTTTTTTTGCCGATATATTTTCCCAGAGCGATAAACTTGAACGCGCCAATTCTCCGGCAAATACAGCATCGCTTAGCGCAATGGTGGCGATTGCGGAATCGCATTGGGGTAAAAATCAAATACGCGCGCTAGACATTTCCAACCCCGGTGATGCGAATGCGCGAGTCAGCATCAGCCGCCAATTGGATTCACCACTGCGCGCCAGCCCGGAATTAATATTTGATGGTGTTAGCGGTGAATTGCTTAATAGCAAAGCCGCCGCTACTTCTGCACCGCGCACAGTACGCGATACTTTTTTGGGTTTGCATGAAGGGTTATTTGCCAATACCGCAATGCGCTGGTTGTATTTTTTATCTGGTTTACTCGGCACCGCGATGATCGCCACCGGCATGATTTTGTGGACAGTTAAACGCCGTCCAGCACAACTTAAAAAAGCCACAGGGCCAGATTTTGGCCATCGTTTGGTAGAGAGTTTAAATCTGGGCACGATTGTGGGTTTACCCATCGCCATCGCTGCGTATTTTTGGGCGAATCGTTTATTGCCGGTAGATTTTGCAGCGCGGAGCAACTGGGAAGTGCATGTCATGTTTTTAGTCTTTCTCGCTGCCCTGCTCTACCCGTTAACGCGAACCATCATGCGCGGCTGGATGGATTTACTCTGGTTAGCTGCAGCGGCTTATGGCTTATTACCCATCGTTAATGCAGTAACCACCGAACGTCATTTAGTAAATAGCATTGCCCAAAGTGATTGGTTATTTGCGGGAGTTGATCTTACTTTTTTAACCATCGGAATTTTATTTGCACTCGCTGCGCGCCGACTGCAACAAATACCACAGGTGTCACACGCGGCGGCTAACAGCCATAAAAAAGTAGCCGCACAGGATCTCCCCACGCAATCACCCGAGGCCATTTAATATGCTGATCGCTTTTGCGCTCGCCTATACAACCTGTATTGCCCTTAGCCTGGCGATGAATCGCCACTTTCAACAACTCTGGCCCACTAAAAAATTATCACCGCGCAATACATTGTTATTGCGCAATAGCGGCTGGTTGCTGCTTATTCTCACGATTTTTTATTGCGTTAAATTGATGGGAATTGCGGTAGGTTTGGTTTTAGTACTGGGTTTATTTAGTACGGCCGCGTTCTTACTCGCACTACTTTTACACTACCTGCCACGTGCCGTATTGCCGCTGGCAGTGGTGGTGCCCCTGTTAAGTTTTATATAGCGCTTAAATTACTGAAAGAATTTTAATTGCTCCGTTAAAAATTCAGCGCCAAACCCATAACCCTATCTTTGCGGTGCTGGGTATTTTTTCCAAAATATTTGATGCTGCTAATATCACCACCCAAACTTGAAAAAGCTAATTGCCAATGCCCTAAAATGGGCAGCCCAATTACTGCCAACAATTTTTCATACCAGCGGGGCGCGGCTTCAAGTATCACGAACAGGCTAATGGGCGCCTTCTCACACCTTACTGTCAAGAGTGCCTGCATTAGCGCTTTTAACCATTCAGTATCAACACCCTGCGAAAGGCCATCGACCACCATCATTAAAGGCGTGGTTTTATCCCAATTGATTTCACTGACCAGTTTTTCAGCTGTGTGATTATTCATCACTAACCGGTAATTATCGATCACCGGCATTGCTTGGGCTTTAAGTACGATACTTTCTTCGCTGTCGATATCCACCCAGGAGAATTGTGGCCATTCGTGTTGCTCGCTCAGCCGATGAAAACGCGTGCTTAACCCTGCACCGCATTCAATGCCAAGGGCTTTGGGGAATTGATTAAAGAAAGTGAGGCAGCGTTGATCTAACCAATGGTTCGCGCGCAGATAACGGCGCTCATCAAGCGGACAAAACCGCACACCTGCATCGATGTTTAATAATCGCGTTAATACAATCGCCGCTCGATCATAAAAATACATTTCCGGCCAACATTGGCCAGCATCGGCACGCGCATTGAGTGCCATCATTTCGGTACTCACCATAAGACTCCCTCGCTAATGACAGGCTTTTAAATATTCATCTTCAAGCAATTGCTTTCCGACTCCCATCGCAAAGCTACAGAGGTACACCCGCGCATCGCCTACCAATGAAAGTATTTCACCGTCATCCAAACGCTTACGTGTTTCATGAATAATTTTTTCGGCAAAACCTTTTGATGCAAAACGTTGCGCAAGATAAACCGATAACTCTGGCTCCAAATCATCGAACGTTGGTTGCCTGCAAAACACCTCTGAATTACGCATAATTAACCTCCTTTCTGCATTTGATAATTATTCTCATCAAGGTAATTATGCACGCAATTCAAACAATAACAAGTTAGAAAAATGATTTATTTTGCAAAGAATAATTATTAGGAAGGCAGAAGGAATAGCGATATGTAATCAGAAAAAATAAAGTGTTTTTATATTAGACATGAGAAATTACAGTGCAACTGTGCTTGTTGCACTGACTATTATTTATCGTTAATTTCCTCCCCATTTCAGAATGGGGAGGATCACTTTTTAAAAGGTTGCGCGCAAAGTAATTCGCATATTGCGCGGCTCGCCATAACGATTTGAACTGGCGGATAAATAGGAGTAATACTTTTCATCCAGCGCATTATCCGCATTCACCGCAACCATCAAGTTGTCATTAATCGGATAGCTCGCCATAAGATTAACCAATGTATAGCCCTCTTGCTCGGCAGATACTGTGCTGTATCGATTTACCAACCACTCACTCTGATAATTGATGCCGCCGCCAATCGTCAGTTGATTGGTGAATTGATAAGTAGTGAACAAGCGCGCGATATGTTCTGGTGTGGTTTCATTGAACACTCGCCCTTGGTTAGTGAGATCCTTTTCGTATTCGGTGGTGTTATAGGTGTAGCCGATAGTGACGTTGAAGCCCGGAAAAAATTCACCACGCAATTCAGTTTCAATGCCCTCACTGATGACTTCACCGGCTGCTATGTTGCAATAGCCATCGCCACCATTTTGCGGGCATTTTCCAAAACTGGTTTCGTCACGCAAAGAACGGTTAATTTGATTCGTTCTAAATGCGGCTAATGAAGCAATTAAGCGATCATCGTTAAAGCTACCTTTTATTCCCGCCTCGTAAACATTGCCTTGAATCGGGTCGAGTAATTCGTTATTTTCGTCTTTCGCGTTTTGCACAACAAAGGTATCGGCAAAGCTGCCATAGAGAGTGTAAGTTTCATTAAGGTTGAAGGTTAACCCCACGTAAGGCGTATTAATATTATCTTTCTCGTAACTGGTTCTGCGGCTGGGAACAAATTGATTAGTCACGTTACTTTTGTAGGGTGAATCGTATTTAAAATCACTTTGGCGAACACCCACAATTAAATTAAGCGGATCGGCAAGGCTTAATCGTGTTGCAACATAAACACCGCTTTGTTTACGATCTTCAAATGATTGTCCGCCATCCAATTCATAGCGTGGCGCGATGTGCGGCACGTCATAAGGGCTGTAAGTATTCAGATCTACCACCAATACCGGGCTTGGTGGTGTACCTACACGATTCCATAATGTGTAATCCGCCAGTACCGTATCAAAACTTGTCCAACGACCCGGGATGTCACTTGCTTGTGAGTTGCCGCCAAAAATTAATTCATGCTCGCGCCCAAATAACGCAAATTTTCCTTTGGAAAACACGTCGAATACATCGATGGTTTGATCGTATTGATAAGCGTATTTATTGACGGTGCCTTGTGGATTTTCTGCATTAAAAATCGCAGCCGGTACAACCGCCAAGCTGGTGAACACCATGTCCATATCAATCTTGGCGTGAACATAGGAACCTTTAACAGACCAACCATTTTCAAAGAAGTGTTCGATATCGATAAAGCCATCAGCATTGGCTTTATCCCAGTAGTCTGAAAAATTACAACTACAGTTATCGCGGCTTAATTCCAAATCAGCACCGGTACGCGGATCGCGCGGCAAATTGTGTGCGCCTATCGCATGTTCACCTTGGCGTTTGTAACCGACATTGAGCAGCGTGCTATTGGTTAGATCAGCACTCACAATACCGTAGATGAGATTGGTATCACGTGTGACGGCGGTCATATAAGAGTCCGCATCTTGATAAGAAACAGCAAAACGTCCGCGTACGATACCGCTTTCATTTAGGCGATTGGATACATCGGCTTCTGCACGATACATATTCCATGAACCGTAACTTAGCGCGCCATTAGCTTGAAAATGTGCAGTCGGTTTTTTGCGAATAATATTGATGGCACCCGAGGGTTCACCCGAGCCTTGCATTAAGCCTGCAGCACCACGTAATACTTCAACACTCTCCACCATTGCCATATCAGGTTTTGATGCGGCAACGTTAGAGGCATTAATCGGAATGCCATCGTATTGCATCAAATTGGAATTCCAACCATCGCCGACGTTAAAACCGCGAATGGAAAAATTGGTACGCTCGGAATTATCGCCAGTCAAAATCACCCCTGTAGTTTGCAGTAATACCTGGCCTAAATTGGTCGCACCCATATCGTCGATTTGTTTGCGGGTAACAACGGAAACCGATTGCGGCGTTTCTTTCACACTCAAATCCAGTTTGGTCGAGGTGCTGGCTTCTTTGCGGGTGTAAACACCCTCCTCAAGCGCCTCGGCACTAACGACTACTTTCTTCAGGGTTTCTGGCTGCGCCTCTTGGGTTACGGGAGCACTTTGTTCCTGGGCATAAGTCGGCGATAGCAAACATGCCATCACCACAGCGAGGGCAGTTTTTGGAAACGTGATAACGGAAATGGCCTTGTCTTGCATGTGATTAACAACTCTCTGAAGGTGAAAAATTGAGCACCAATCGGAAACAAGTCACAATTGATAATTAATATCATTAGTGTATCATTTGCATTTGGTGGATTTCAAGATGAGGAAAGCAAGCAAACAGAGGATGTTTGCTTGCGCTCAAGGATGGCTAAAAAAGGGGAAAGCCAGGGGGGAAAAGAGTCTCACAGCCACATAATCAGTGGCTGGAGCAAAAAGTCATCAGTGGATGATTAAATCAGTTACAAAATAAACTTCACTTTAGAGTTTATTTTTATGAGCAGCCACGCCGCCATAGTCGAGATGACAATCACCACAAATGTAAGCAATGTCCCACCCAAGTCTGTACGGGCGGTAATTAATGAAATAAATAACGGATGAATGAAATAAATGCCGGTGGAATAAAGCGCAAGCGTTTTGCCATCACCCTTTATGTCCAGTTTCAATGCGACCATAAATACCAAAGGACAAGCCGCAATAAGGGACAGAAAAATATCAAACCCTTTCGGCGCAACCTGGTATTTGAAGTCAAGGTAGACTTCTATCAACAATAGCAACAGCGCAATTATCGTCATTGAATATACGGCTGATATGCTGATCTGTTTATATATTTCGGTTCTACGCAACAAATAACCCATGGTGAAAAAGGGAAAGGCAAAGAATAGAAAATTTCGATACAACCACAGTGTATTGAGCGCTTTATCCGCTGTGGGATTTGATAGGACGTGATAATTACCGAGGTATTGAATTGAAAAACCAATAGCAAATAAACAAAGCGCTGTAGCCAATAATATGGGTGTCGATAATGATTTAAGTTGCAGCAACACGAATGCGGCACCAATCATCGCGGGCAAATACCACAGATGTTCATGGCCAACTAAAATTGTTTTTATAACTCGTGCAATTTCAAAGAGATTGACAGTTTCCATCCTGAACCAATAGCCAATATAAAAAATCGTCCAGAACAGATAAAGCAGAATTACCCGTTTAAACCAAGTTGCAATTTTGTCTTGTGGTACTGAAAAAAAGTAGAACCCATTAATGACAAAGAAGATGGGCACTGCGATCCGAAATAGCCCGCCGGCTGTTAAATACCGCCCCATATCACTTATGTCTTCTAAAAACCCTGAATGGATACCCACTACCATGCAGGCTAAAATTATTTTCAAAATATCGACAGAAAGGCTGCGGCTCACAATAAATAGGTATCCCTAACGTTAATTTAACTATAAAAAAGCCTAACGCAATTGATTGATCATCGTGCGCGCTTGGCCAAGCCCAAGAAAAATAAACTACACAATATTAATACCCAAGCCGGCGGCTCAGATACGCTAGTCGATGTAATCGACCAATTATCAACATCGTTTTCTTCACTAAACATCTCACCTAATGTAGCTGCGTAAGACTATGTGTTATAAGGCCGAGGTATATAAAGATCTCTCTCGTTCGTGAGGATATCGCAGTTGCAGGTATTATCACCATATTCAGACTTAACAACCCAACTATCGCGCCCGGGACCGTTAACGTCATCATAGCTAGATCGCGTAACCGCCAACATAAAATTCCACGCTAGCGCCACTCCACTTTCATTTAAAGTAATACTGCTATCACTAACAGGCACTGCAGTAAAAAATTGTTCATAACCAGAAAAAACTGAAACCATTAAATCGCCAGAAAAAAACGTACCCGTGAGATTATTCATTTCTCCCACAAAAGAAACACTAAATGGCGGTATGTAGGGATCTTCAATCATTGATATATCCCGTACATCACCATTTAAATAACCTTCAATGAGCTGCAAGTCATCACTTGTATAGGTAAAAAGTGTATGAGCAAATGAAGTTGAGGGAGTTATAGTGAGGGCATAAATAACAAGCAGGATCAATCGCCGAATCAGTTTCATTATCATTTCCTTTTTGAAAATCATCATGGTAGAAAACGAACGAGAATAAAAATGTAAGAAGCAACGAAGATAATGCGAGAAAGCATTTCTAGAAAGGATTTATATTTATTGAGCCTTCTTCGCAGCTGTTGCGCTATACAAGAAAAATAGTTAGCCACTAAGACATTGACGTTGTGAGCCGATTGTTAAATATTAAATTGTAGTTGTCTAGTGAAAATTTTAATTAGGAAGTGTTGTTAGTTTGGGCGCCAAAGTCACCCTATGTTATGCACTGTTGAAGCTCATTTATAAAATATTATGATTCAGATTGAACCGTCTCCCCTAACAAGAGCATTCTATCGCACACAAAAAAGCCCGCCGAAAATGATTTTTCGGCAAGCCTGGCTTGTAATATTTATTTCTCCCCGGTTGCGGTAACTCCGACTACTTCACTTGCGGTGATACCCAGGCAACGACATCTTTACTAAGATCCTTTAAGCATTTGCGCGTTGCGGAGCAAAGCGTAGTGCTGGACCCTAAATCCAATACATCACTTGATGGGGTAAATTCATTGAGTGTCATAATCGCGCAGGTATGTTTGGCTGTGACCATATCGTCTTTACCTTTGATCAACGCCACCGTGACTTTCACTTTGGGTAACGGGTTGTTTTGTTTAGTACCAAACTGACGCTCACCATCGCCTAGCACTAGTTGCTCAATATCTATCGCCACTACGGGTACTACGCCATTGAGAATTTTGTCGGCCGATCCAACAGGCTCAAGACGGATGCCATCGCTGTGCGCCTGCTCGACTAAATTGCTTACTAATACCTTATCTATATCGCACGGGAATTCTGCTTGTTTGTATTTGTAGCCCTCAACATTAAAACCAATATTTTGATTGATATAGACCAACGGTGCTTTGTCGTTCAAGGGTGCAGGCTCAGATGCCGCTAACGATAGCATTGGAAATGTGAACACCAAGAGCGGCAGCGATATTTTTATAAATGCGCAGTTTATACCTGAGAGTTTCATAGCCTTACCTTTTTGTTGTGGTGGATGTGAGTTGAATATATTGCAAATGGCGATGAAAACACTGACCATACAAAAACCTCGTGCTTACCATTTGCTTACCAAATTTTTCTATTTAAAAATCAATAAGATACAACTTATCCAAACACATACATCACTTGTATTCCCCCCTTCATATCTTCAAACTTACACCCATAGTCGCAGCTTACGAATACGCTGCGCCTCAAGCAGACTAATAAGAAAAACTTACCGAAAAGGTATAACCATGCTGAACGCAACAGGTTTCACGCTGTAATGAACGCACATCAAGAAACCAGTTTTATGCTGGGTGAGGTGAAAGTATCGCCCTCACACAACACACTGTGGGCACGTAACCAAAGCCTCAAATTGCAACCCAAGGCCATGGCGGTATTGCACTACCTCGCCTGCAACCAAACCCGTGTGATCAGTAATGAAGAACTGATTGAGCGTTTATGGGAAGGCCGTGTCGTCACCCATGGCTCAGTGCAAAAAAGTATTAATGCGTTGCGCAGCGCATTGAGTCAACTGGTTGGCGATCAGGAATTGATTGCGCATTATTCCAAACGCGGCTATCAACTGATGATAGAACCGCAATTCCTTGCGCCGTCATCACCCGCTGCGGCGAATGAATTCAACACAGTTGAAGCGCACACAAGCAACACACATAACCTGCGCAAGTGGCGTACCACAAGCGTGGCAATAGTCATGTTTGTAGTAATCGCCGCGCTTTATAAAATGGTCAACTGGAACACCCTTTATCTACCACGCAATCATCAAATTGTTTTTCATACAACCCAGGGCTATACCAATGAGACCGGACACGAGCGCAGTGCAACACCGCATCCGGACAATCAACATCTTGCCTATATCCGCGAAAAATTAATTACTGATCAATATGGCGCCGCTACCAGCGAAAAGGAAAACAATACGTACAGCGAAATTGTCATCCGCAATGGAACAGGCAAAGACTGGCGTATCGCCAATAGCGATGGCAATTGGTTCAAATTGGCTTGGTCACCTGCCGGTAAAAGTCTGGTCGCGATAGAAGCAAAACGCCGCGATGGCTTACCGCTGGGCACGCAATTTTATCAACCATCCAATTACCTTTATTCATTTCATATTTTCACCTTGGATCTTGCGCAGGAACGATTATTAGAGAAGCAGCAACTCAGCCAGTGGCAAGGGCACATTTTTAGTGTGACCTGGTGGGATGAAAACACGCTGGAGATTGTCGCCAAACAAGGACCCAATTCCGGCAATGGCCGCTACCGCTATTCCATTCTGGATCAGCAATTAAAACTGTTGGACGAATTGGAAGGTGCAACCAATCCGGTTGCCAGCGCCGTACTTAACCAAAAGACGGCGATTGCCAGCTTGCATAAAAACAAAATTCACATTGATTTTTTAAACGCGCAGCAAGAGCGCATCAGCCGCACGAAGTTAGCTATTACCGCGGCGGATGTCAGCTGGATTCCCGATGGCAGTGGCGTTTTAGTTTATGCCGAAGAGGAGCGTAAATTACTCACAGTGTATTTGGATGGAAAACAAGTCGCTATTCCACTCGCTGACAACAAAGATAAAATTTTCTCGCGGCCACATTACAGTGCCGACGGTAGCGGCATTTTTTACACGGAAGAAAAACGCAGTTCCAATATTTTATTAGCAATGTTAGACGGCACAAAACCCCGACTCACTGAAAATACCGATTTTAATTATGCCGCGAGCTTTTCTCCCGCTGGCGATAAAGTCGTTTATGCCTCGGTGCGCAACAATCAAATCCAGTTATGGTTAGTGGAGAATGGGCAAGAACGCCAACTCACCACGCAACCGGTTCCGAAAAAAGTTGATAACATTATTTGGTCGGATGATGGCAAGCATCTTGTCTTCAACGCAGACAACCAAATTTTTCATCACCACCTGCCTACCAATAAAACAACATTGCAATTAACCGGCACCGATAAAGTTGAACCCGTCGCCTACTTCCCCACAAACAATCGCCTTTTCGCACTCAAATATAATGGCGCAACCAGAAACCTGTGGCGCATTCAAGGCGAACAACAAAAGCAACTCACCTTTGGCGCTGTGGGTTCTGCGGTGGAATACGATGGCGATATTTATTTCCAATACGTGAGCGAAAATGGCCTGTGGGTATTGCGCAGCAAAAATGACACACTAGAACGTCTAACCCCTAGCCTCGACGAATACAGCAAATTGCTCAAGGCAGATAACAACGGCATTTATTTTATAAATGGCGGAGTTTGCCAAGAGTCGGATATTTATTATCAAAATTACAAAACCTCGCACAAAACGATAGTGTTAGCGCAGAAAAACAGCGCAGTCATGACGACATCATTTAATGTCAATAAAGGGTTGTTGCAGACAGAATGTTATTTGCCGGAGGCGAATATTGTGTTTTTGAAGTGAGAAAGGCTAAAAAATAATTAGCGCTGACGAATAAAAACCGCCGATATCTGATTGTTAATGGCGGTTTTTATTTAGAAATAACGCTGAATAACATCCTGGCTCCCAAGCTCCACTTCGGAATTTGTAGGCTTATCTATTAATTCCTCCAATACCCACAAAACTGCCGCCCTCTGTACATCCTCCCTATCCCCATCAAACCACTTCAACTCAGTTTTAATTTCACCCGTTGCCATCGCCCAAGCAAACCACACAGTACCAACTGGTTTTTCAGGTGAGCCACCACCCGGCCCTGCAACGCCGCTAATCGCAACGGCAATATCAGCAGATGATAATGCGAGTACACCGCGCGCCATTTCGATGACCACGGCTTCGCTCACCGCTCCTTCACGTTCAAGAGTTTCCCTGCATACGCCGAGCAGTTTTTCCTTTGCGGCATTGGCGTAACTGACGATACCGTATTCAAACCAGGCAGAGCTGCCGGGAATTGCGGTGATGGCAGCGGCGACTCCGCCGCCGGTGCAAGATTCAGCAGTGGCGATGTGCCAGTTGCGTTGGAGTAATTGCTCGCCGAGGCGCTGGCTTAGTTGGTGTAGCTGATCATCCATTTTGCTAACTCATGTTGCGTGTGAACTTGATGGCGATAGTGTGCCGCCAATTAGCGATTGATGCCAGTGCGGGAAACTTTCAAACATGCGCGATAAGGCGATCTATACTCCAAGCCAGATCATTTGCGAGAAGTTGAGCGTGCAGACAATTCCCGGTTATCACATTAAAACCTTACTTGGCGAAGGCGGTATGGCAAAGGTGTATCTGGCGGTACAAAAATCGCTTGACCGCCCGGTGGCCATTAAAGTCTTGGATGCGAGTTTGAATCAAGACCCGATTATTCAACAACAGTTTGAACAAGAATCCACATTGGTGGCGCGGTTGAACCACCCTAATATTATTCAAATAATCGACAAAGGAATTAGTGAACAGCAACTACCCTACTTTGTAATGCCCTATGTAAAAAGTGTTTCGCTTGAAACCGTTTTACCACGCAAAGATATTAGCCTCACGCGCAAATTAAATATTTTAATCCAGCTCTGTAGCGCACTTGCTTATGCGCATCGCAATGGTGTTGTGCATCGCGACATTAAACCAGCCAATATTCTGGTGGATTACGATGGTCACGCCTACTTAATGGATTTTGGCATCGCTGGTTACTTTACTGCAAATAAAGTCACCGAAAATAAAGAGCCGGCTAATACTAACAACGAAATGGTGATGGGCACGGGTGCGTACATGGCACCAGAGCAGCATCAAGGTACTTCGCACACCAATCAACTGAGTGATATTTATTCCCTCGGCGTGCTGATGCATGAATTGATTTTTGGTGTAGTCCCCATGCTCGCCAATGAACAAACTTATACACAGCAAGCTCCGGATAAATACCAAATGGCAAATGCATTACGGCCATTAATTAATCGCTGTATTGAACCCAACCCGAGCCAGCGCCCGACCAGTGCGGATGAAATACGTCAGCAACTTTTATTAGTTTCACAGGGACGACATTTACAAGGTAATCGCTGGGGCAACGAATCCACCCGCGATAACATTCCACCCAATTACACCTTGCTCGATGTTTTAAAAGAAAATCCATTTGGTGCAACCTATTTAGTTAATGACCCCAATCGCCAACGTTTTTTAGTGATTAAAAAACAAAATCTGGATCACTTGGGCAATGCGCCACAGTACGCTGCCAAGTTAACGCAAGTACAGCACCCGCATATTGCACGTATTTATGGCACAGGAAAAAATCCACGTGTATTTATCTGCGCAATGGAATATTTACCTGGCGGCAGTTTGCAAGATCGCCTGACTCAAACAATGAGCCTTGGGCAGTGTTTAACTATCGCCCAGCAACTGTGTAACGCGCTCGCCTGTGCCCATTCTTATGGAATCGTGCACGGTAATCTGCGCCCTAGCAATGTGTTATTCGCAGAAAAAAATTATCTGAAGCTAAGCGATTTTGGTTTTCCGGAGCACAGCTATGGCGATGCTACTCACTGGTATCAGCCAGCAAATGAACCCGCATCAACCGTTGCCGATGTTTATGCATTAGGGGCGATATTGTTTCAATTATTTACCGGAAGCTTACCCACACCTGATTTTTTCGGTTTGAAAAATCGCTGGCGCTTACGCAAAGCACCAAAAAAATTACGCCATTTAATTCTGCAAATTATTAACACTAATCCACGCAAACGGCTCGCCAGTGCCGAACTGGCAGGTGCGGCATTTAACCAAGCGCAGGCGGAACAAAAAACCCAAGCGTTAGAAAAAGTAATCGGCACATGACCGTTAGAAAGCGCCATTTTGGTGCCAACCCTTCCAGCTGGTTATCAATACCTGACCATTTGTGCAGCATAAAAAACTGTCGTTATTAGCCAGCTTTTTATTGTGGATTTATGACAGCTGCATAAAAAATTTTATTGCATTTTTATTAATGAATTATTATTCAATCACTTAGCAAAATAATCACTGCAAATATTGCCCTCCATTTTCCTTCGCTGAACGTTGTAATTTTTCTCTCTTTATCGCTGGTACGAATAATGCTGGATGTCACTTTATGGCTCATGCAACAGGAGCGCATACGTGATCGTAAAATCCATATACAGAGGGGCATGGCGATGTCGAGTCTGAAGAGTTCTTTAAATGCGTGGCACCTGTGGGGGCTAGCAGTGGGGCTGGTAATTTCCGGCGAATATTTTGGGTGGAGTTACGGATGGGATAAGGCGGGCACGCTCGGATTTTTAGTGACCACTATCGTAATTGCGATCATGTACACTACATTTATTTTTAGTTTTACTGAATTGTCTACCGCTATTCCTCATGCTGGCGGACCCTTTGCCTACGCGCGTCGCGCTTTTGGCCCCAAGATGGCATTTGTTGCCGGATTTGCAACGCTGATTGAATTCGTATTTGCACCGCCTGCGATTGCGATGGCCATTGGTGCCTACCTTAATGTGCAATTCCCCGATGTGAATCCAAAAACGTTTGCGATATGCGCCTACGCCATTTTTGTGGGGTTAAATATTGTAGGCGTTCGCATCGCCGCGACATTTGAATTATTTGTTGTCGTGTTGGCCATATTTGAACTGCTGGTATTTATGGGCGTAGTCGCACCGGGGTTTTCCATCTCCAATTTTGTTGCGAACGGTTGGGCAGGTGAAACTGAATTTAGCGCAGGTGCAATTACCGGCATAGTCGCCGCAATTCCCTTTGCGATTTGGTTTTTCCTCGCGATTGAAGGTGTAGCCATGGCCGCCGAAGAAGCAAAAGATCCGCGCCGTACTATTCCCCGCGCATACATCGCCGGTATTTTAACGCTGGTAGTGCTCGCAATGGGTGTAATGGTATTTGCGGGCGGCGTGGGCGATTGGCGCACGCTTTCCAATATCAATGACCCACTGCCGCAAGCGATGAAAGTAATCGTGGGGGAAGATAGCGGTTGGTTGCACATGTTGGTGTGGATTGGTTTGTTCGGTTTAGTCGCGTCCTTTCATGGAATTATTCTGGGCTATTCGCGGCAAATTTTTGCACTGGCGCGCGCGGGTTATATGCCGGCGTATTTTTCCGTAGTGAATGATAAATTCAACACACCACACCGCGCTATTATCGCCGGTGCCGTAGTAGGCATTGTGGCTATATTAAGCGACGACTTACAATTTAATGGCATGACGCTCACCGCTAATTTAATCACCATGGCAGTGTTTGGTGCGATTGTGATGTATATCGTTTCTATGCTGAGTTTATTTGCACTACGTAAAAAAGAACCATTTCTAGAGCGACCATTTGCAGCTATCGCCTATCCGGCATTTCCCGCCATTGCATTAGCACTGGCGGCGATGTGTTTAATCACGATGATTTATTTTAATCCGCAACTGGCATTGTTGTTTGCGGTATTAATGGCATTGGCGTTTGTGTATTTCAGCATGACGCAAGGTAACCGCGATGCTTCGCCGGATAACGCGATTGCAACAACCGCATAATAGACTGCGAGACACTAATAAGCATCTGCTAAGCTTGGATCGAAAGATCCAAGCGAGTTTGCGGAGAATCTATGCGCTATAAACACACTCTGGGTGTGCAAACCTATGAGTTTCGCGATTTAAAAGACGTGATGGCAAAAGCCTCACCGGCGCGCTCCGGCGATTACCTCGCCGGTGTTGCGGCGGCGACTTATGTGGAGCGGATGGCGGCGCGCATGTGTTTAGCCGAAGTGCCACTTACACAATTTCTGCAAGAGTTATTAATTCCTTACGAGAGCGATGAAGTCACGCGCTTGATCATCGACACACATGACAAACACGCTTTTACTGAAATCAGTCATTTAACCGTCGCGGATTTTCGCAATTGGTTGCTGTCCGATATCGCCACCACTGAAACACTCACGCGCGTTGCACCCGGTATTACACCGGAGATGGCCGCTGCGGTCAGTAAATTAATGCGCAATCAGGATTTAATTCTGGTCGCCAAAAAATGTTCGGTCATTACCCGCTTTCGCAATACTATCGGCTTGCCTGGTCATATCTCTGCACGTTTGCAACCCAATCACCCGACGGATGATCCGCGCGGTATTGCCGCGTCATTAATTGATGGTTTGCTCTACGGCTCGGGTGATGCAGTGATTGGTATTAATCCCGCGACCGATAATTTATCGGCGCTGATGGAGTTGTATCATTTAGTTGATGGCGTAATTCAGCAATTTGAAATTCCAACCCAATCTTGCATTCTCACTCACGTCACCAATCAGATTCAGTTAATTGATAAAGGCGCGCCGGTAGATTTGGTTTTTCAGTCTATTGCTGGCACTGAATTGGCAAATAAAAGCTTTGGGATTGATATCGCATTATTAGCTGAAGCGCGCAGCGCAGCACTCTCACTCAAACGCGGCACTATTGGCGATAACGTGATGTATTTTGAAACAGGGCAAGGCTCGGCGTTGTCGGCCAATGCCAATCACGGTGTGGATCAACAAACGTGCGAAGCGCGCGCCTATGCAATTGCGCGACATTTATCGCCACTACTCACCAATACCGTTGTCGGTTTCATCGGACCGGAATATTTATACGATGGAAAACAAATTATCCGAGCGGGATTGGAAGATCATTTCTGCGGAAAATTACTAGGTGTGCCGCTCGGTTGCGATGTGTGTTACACCAATCACGCCGAAGCCGATCAAGATGATATGGACACATTGATGACCTTGCTTGCCACTGCCGGTTTAACCTTTTTAATGGGCATTCCCGGCGCTGATGACATTATGCTGAATTACCAAACCACGTCGTTTCACGACACACTCTATTTGCGCAAAGTTCTCGGCTTAAAAGCCGCGCCGGAGTTTGAACAATGGCTCAAGAAAATGAACATAATGGATTCAGCGGGACAAGTGCGCCCCATCAGCCAACAGCACCCACTCTTGCAACAATTCCCCAACACTCTGGCGTATTAACGCCAATCAGTGTTGAAGATCCTTGGCAGGATTTAAAACAATTTACCCAAGCGCGTATTGCACTCGGGCGTACCGGCAGCAGCTTAACGACTAAAGCGGTATTGGATTTTAGTTGCGCCCATGCCATGGCACGCGATGCAGTACATCTGGCATTGGATGTGAATTCACTTATTGATAACTTGCATGCCCAAGGATTAAAAACCCTGCAAGTCCACAGCCGCGCTACTGATCGCCACAGCTATTTATTGCGTCCGGATTTTGGGCGACGTTTGGATGAAGCCAGCGCGTTATTGTTGAAAAACTATTCCCAACACCACCACTCTGAAAAACCTATCGATTTATTGTTGGTTATTGGCGATGGCCTCTCATCGATGGCCGTTACCCAGCAGGCGGCAAAACTCATCGCGGAAATTCAACTACAAATTCCTGCGCACTGGACATTGGGTCCAGTAGTCATTGCGCAACAAGCACGTGTTGCCTTGGCTGATGAAGTGAGTGAGTTATTAAATGCGCGCATGGTTGCAATGCTAATTGGCGAACGACCTGGACTAAGTTCGCCCGATAGCCTGGGCGTTTATTTAACTTACAATGCCAAACTCGGCTGTACCGATGCAGACCGCAATTGCATTTCCAATGTGCGCCCACAAGGTTTGGTGTATGCCGCGGCGGCGAAAAAATTATTGTGGTTGTGCGAGGCGGCAAGCCGGATGCAAGGTTCCGGCGTTGCTTTAAAAGATGAAAGTGATGGCGGTGGTTTTATTGCAGCTTCGCCTCAGCAGATTCAAGCGGCACCAACTCCAGAGTAAGCCCGCTTAATGTTGTGCCGGAGGGTGGCCCCTTACGTAACGGTTTCACGCCAGTGGGTTTACTCTGCACTTGCACTTCGGCCGCACGTTTTTGCTCTACTTGTAATGCGAGGGCTGCTTGTCGCTCATCTGCCTTTCGTTTTAATTGTGCTGCCATTTGCCTGCATTTATCTGCCTGCGCCTGCATATTGGGCATTTCCGTTAGGGTATCTGCTAATAAATAATACGCATCTGGTAAGCCTGTAAAATCGGGATACAACTTATGCATGCCATTGAGTAGCTTCACCGCAAATTTCACATCGCCCTGCTGCTTGAGCAAGGTTGCCAATTGCACGCGCAGCGCGGGAGAATCGGGCAAATAATCAGGCGCAACAAACAGCATTTGTTTAAATGTCGGCGTCAGTTTATCGAAACGTTTTTTACGATTGAGAAATTCCAGATAAGTAAGACCGTAATCTTCCATCAACGCCGCTTTTTTACACACATAAAGCAAATCAAAAAACGATTCAAAAAATACGGCTTCATTGGGAAATTGTTTAAACGCTTGATAATAGAGTTTTACTACCTGTTCGTAGTCGCCCTCTTTTAGCAATACATCAATTTTTGCGGCCATCCGCTCCTGGTCAGTGCGGCTGGGCGCATCGTCGTCTTCATCAGAACGAGCGCTGTAACCTAACTGTTCTTGATATTGAAACAACATGTAACCCATCAAGTGAAACATCACCACGGTATAGTAGTTGGAAACGATCGATTGCAATAAGTAGGATACTGCCGGAAATAATGCACCAATCCATTCATGCAATACACCGACTGATGTCATCATGATTAGCATAAATATAATCAATAAACCGTAGGGCAAACCAATCGCAGCAACAAGTGCAAGCGCGGCGAATGGATTCAATGCTTCTAACATACTTTCTGTCTGTGCAAAGCGAATCAGAATCGCAGGGTAAGTAAAAAGCGCGATTAACCCTAACATTCCACCTAGCGCCGCGCCGAGGTAATAATAAGCTACACCAACGATTACCCCGATCGCGATGGTCATTAATACCAACTGCAATATTAAGAGAATGCCACCTTGATAAGCCTCCATTACATCGGGTGCTTTCATTTCACCCATGGCGGTGCGTTCAAGGCAGGTGAAGCTATATTTCATAATGCAACCGGCGGCAAATAAATACAGCACCAGTGACAGAATCCATAAAAATGGCATCAGCATTGCGAACACAGAAATAAGCGAACTGATGACAATCAAACTCATCGAGTTGGAGTTAACCGGATATTTAAACGCCTCTTTTAATCGGCGCCAAAAAGGCTCGACGGTATTGGCGGAACCCAGGCTTTCCAACACTGCGCCACAGACAAAACAATGCGCCGCTTTGTGTTGGTCATCAATACATTTATCGCACTGACGAATATTGCACGCGCGGCATGCATAGGTGGCGCCGTCTAATGGGTGATATTTACAATAATCCACTTTAAGCTCCTTGCGTAAGCTGTTTCGCCAGCTGGTCGTAGTGGGATTTTTTAGCCGTATCTTGCAGGCGCTGAAAAGCCACTGCTAATTTACTGGCGTACACCGACAGCGCCGGGTTTTTACAGCCGCGTTCTTGTAATTGCAAAAACAACTGTTCAGCTGCTTGTGGATTTTCCAATGCGGAAAATTGCATACCTAATTTTAATGCAGCTTGTTCACTTAGCTGTGAATGAACTTCAGGATTGTCCTTCCACACCTTATCCAATTTTTTAACCTCATCCACTGTCAGTAGCGGTACCGTTAATAAATTCATAGTTGCAGGCAAATAGGCATCACCACGTGAAATTTTCAAGATGTTGTAGCGAATCATCGCCAGTTCAAAGCTGAGCCCTTTTTGTTGAATCAATGTATCAACGAGCGAGAGTGCCTGATCAAAGCGATGCTTTTCTATCGCCGCGTAAATTTCAGCGAGCTGTTGTTGGCGTGGATCAATCGTTTGATCCGCCTCGATATATTGGGTATTGAACATACTGCGGTTAAGTAGCCACGCAATGCCGATCAAGAGCGCACCCGCCACAAAACCACCGGCATGCGCCATAAACGCGACGCTGGATTCGGGATCAGTGTGATAACTGTAAATTTCTTTGCCGATATAAAACGGCAAAATCAGTAACGCGGGGGCACGGAAATAACCGACAAAAAAGAAAAACCAATAAAAGAATTCGATTTTCTTTAACCGAAATACCGCAAGGTACATCGCCATCACCCCCGAGATAGCGCCAGACGCCCCTACTAACGGCTGGGTACTTTGCCAATCCGATGCCACCTGTGCAAAACCAGCGGCAACACCTGAGAGCAAATAAAATAACAAAAACCGCCAGTGACCAATCGCCGCCTCAACAGCAAACCCGCAGATAACCAGGAAAAACATATTGCCCAACAGATGCATTAGATCGCCATGCAAAAATTGGTAGGTAATAAAACTGGCGATGCGCAAATCGCTCGCGCGCAAACCATTTGCAATATAACTAAGTGACTGCAACTGCGCATGCAGGCGCGCGCGCTCAGGCGCCCATTCGGCGTAATAGTCCGGTGTAAAATAGGTGCGATAATTTTTTTGCAGGTACGCATAAAACTCTTCGCGCATCACCAAGTCACCAATAATTTCATCCGGTTCTTCATCTTTATATTGTTGGCGATAGTCTTTCAGCAGTTCGGTTTCCTGCTTTTCCTCCAGAAACTTTTCAAATATTGGCCATTCGTGAGTGAGAAAGTCTTTGGACTCATAGGTGTGCATTGCCGCCAGTATTTTTTTGAGGTCGCCGCTTTGGTAAAGAAAAAACACCATCACATTGATCAATACCAGCAGGCATAACACGATGGGCGCATTACGCCAATCCAGTTGTTTTTCGGTGGGGACAATTATCATTATTAAATCTCTATTCCTTTGGATGAGCTAATCTGAAACTGGTAAGAGTGGCTGGAACGGAACGGCTCGAATTCTAACTAAACAGCAACACCAAGCCCAATCCAGATTAGCGCCTGATTCGCTAATCGCAAAATGCCCAAGAACAATTCCCTCTTGACAGTTCTTGGCTGGTGAGTAAAAATTAAGCCTATAAATATGATATATATAACAAACGAACGCACGAGAGAGAACCCCCCATGAACACACCCGTCAAGTTTATGCGCACCAGCCTTTTTGTTGCAGTTAGCCTTTTAGCACCTTTGGCTGCCGCACAAAACACTACTAACCAAGATGATTTAGTTGAAGAAGTTGTTGTTACTGGCAAGTTTCTCAAAAGCTTGCAATCCGCGATGGAGATTAAGCGCAACTCCGCCAGCGTGGTAGAAGCGATTTCCGCCGAAGATATCGGCCAATTGCCTGATGTTTCCATCAGCGATTCATTAAAACGCCTGCCCGGTTTGGCGCAAGACCGCGACCGTGGTAACGGCAGCCAAATTTCGATCCGTGGGATGGGCGGTATGCTCGGCTTTACGACCCTGAATGGTCGTGAAGTGGCGATTCTCGAAGAGACGCGCAACATCCGCTACGACCAATTCCCATCCGAATTGATCAACGCCGCGCAAGTCTACAAAACTCCGCAAGCCTGGATTTCTGAAGGCGGCGTGTCGGGCACCATCAACCTCGACACCATCAAGCCGCTAGATTTTGACTCACGCAAAGTTGTGGTAGACCTGCGCGCTACTTCATCTGAACTCGGTAAAGATATTGACGATGCCGCCAATAACGGCATGGGGCAACGCGTCAGCATTTCCTATATCGACCAATTCCTCGACGATACGCTCGGTTTCGCAATTGGTTATTCAGGCCGTTCTGAATCTGTTGCAACTCAGCGTGCTGAGTTGTGGAACTATGGTGATACTTGGCATAACGCCCAATGGAACGACGAGCTTGGCGCTAACGTTATCGCGCCTTGGGGTGGTTCTGCTCTGGTGCGCGGCGGTGAAGACAAGCGCCAAGGTGTGATGAGCGCCATCCAATGGCAACCCAATGAAAATTTGGAAATTTCCTATGACGGCTTCTGGTCTTCATTTGATATCAGTGAAACCCAACGCGGTTTTGATTTCGGCATTTCAAACACTTACACCAATCAGTGGGATCTGATCGATACCACGCCCACCGCTTATACCAATCCTGATCTTGGTGAAGGCACTGTCGATTTACTTGCAGGTACCGTCAACCTCAATTCATTGCGTAACCTGAATGAAGAGTACGTGCAAGACGACGAACTCATCAGCCACGGAATTAATGCCAAGTGGACGCAAGATTTATGGACCATCGCCGCCGACGCCGCTATTTCAGAAACTAGCCGCGACAAACGTTGGGCGACAGTACGTACCGAAAATACCGCACCTGGCCGCGCCACTTTTGGTGCAACTAACGATGGCCGTATGACGTTCGAACTACTGGATGCATCCCTTACCGATACCAGCACTAACATCGTTAACGGTATTCAAGTTCAACCACAAGCCGAAGGTGGCGATGAAGTCAGCTCCTTCAAACTGGATTTCCAACGCGATCTGGATACCGGCTTTTTACAATCGGTAAAATTTGGTGCCGCGCTGTCAAGCCGCGATAAATACGAGCACGGCCAAATCTGGACGCAATCGGTTACTAATAATGCAGGCGTTGCACTTCCGGCAAATATGGTTATCGATGCGAAAAGTGACAGCTACTGGGGTGATCTGCCCGACTATCTGGCGATTGATCGCAATGCCGTGATCAACAGTTATTTTGGTGGCTTGGAAAACCCGGCTCCTGGCGATGCCGACGATTTGATTTCCAGCTGGGATGTAAGCGAAGACATCAGTGCGCAATACCTTCAATTTGATATGGGCACCGAAGTATTTGGCTTGGCACTAAGCGGTAACCTCGGCGTGCGCAATGTGCAAACTGAAACCACTTCAAGCGGTTACCAACAAGGTGAAGATGTTTGGGTAGAAGTCACTCCCGGCAATTGGCAGCCACAACAAGTTGTCGATGCGGTTTCTGTTGATCATGACTACAACGATGTATTGCCAAGCACCAACTGGACCTTGAATCTTAACGATGAACAATTGATTCGTTTTGCTGCTGCTAAAACCATGGCACGTGCACCAGTGAATATGATGAGCCCCAGCCTCAACTTGAATCAGGATTTATTTGGTTCAAACCCAGGCGAATCTACCTCTGGCAACCCCAAACTTGATCCATTCCGTGCCGATCAGGTAGACGTTTCCTACGAATGGTACTACGCCGATGCCTCACAATTTGCGGCGACTGTTTTCTACAAAGATTTGGAAAGCTTTATCGCCCGCTCTGCAGATGCCGAAACGGTGGTAAGCAACGGTACTGAATACCAGGTATCGCGCCCGATTAATGGTAGCGGTGGTTACATTCGCGGTTACGAATTGTTGTGGCAACAATCGTTTGATTTCTTACCTGCACCATTTGATGGTTTAGGTATTTACACCAACTACTCGCACAACGAATCCAACGTTGAACAATACGTTCCGTTGTACAGCGAATACAAAGCAGGTTTGACTGGTTTATCGGAAGATGTTGCCAACTTCACCCTCTGGTATTACCTGAATGGTTTTGAAGCGCGCACCTCTTACAGCTATCGCAGCGCATTCCAACGCGACATCAATTTAGTGATGGGCGAAGAAGGCATGAACGATTCTGAAGGTTATTGGGATTTAAGTTTGTCGTATGAATTTAACGACAACTATAAAGTCTCGTTCCAAGTACAAAACTTGACTGACGAGCCTTACAAAACCTACGGTTTGGAATCCAACAACCCAAGTCACATCAACAAGTATGAAGAGTTTGGTACACGCTACTCTGTTGGTTTGAATTGGAAATTGTAAGTTAGTTTTTATGTAATTTGTCAGTGGAACTCTCCCCTTCTTTACGGCTGCTTCGGCAGCCGTGTTTTTTTGGGTTAGACTCACTCGCACTACCCTCGCTAAGTGAAGACATGATGTTAAAAAAATTATTGCTACTCGCCATTAGTTGCATTACCTGTGGTGCCTTGGCAAATACGCAAACTGCACAAACCACCAATAACCCTTTTTACATCGGGGCAGATTTATCTTACGTCAATGAAATGGAAGACTGCGGCGCGACCTATTACAACAAAGGTAAAAAGCAGGATCCTTTTTTATTTTTCGCTCAAAATGGTGCTGATATTGTCCGCGTGCGCCTGTGGCACAATGCCGATTGGACACAGTATTCCGGCCTCGCCGACGTAAGCAAAACCTTACAGCGCGCAAAACTAAACAACATGAAAACCCTATTGGATTTTCATTATTCCGATACCTGGACTGATCCGGAAAAACAATTTATTCCCAAGGCTTGGGCACACATCACCGATACCGATGAATTAGCCAAAGCACTTTACGATTACACTACCAATACCCTCGCAACACTGGATGCAAAAAACTTATTGCCAGATATGGTACAAGTGGGCAACGAAACCAACATTGAAATTTTGCAGCCAGAAAAAACGCTGGTGCACGGAATTCCCAATTGGCAGCGCAATGCCGCATTGTTAAACAGCGGTATCAAAGCGGTGCGCGATTACAGCAACAAAAGCAAAAAGCCCATCCAGATTGTGTTGCACATCGCGCAGCCAGAAAATGCACTCTGGTGGTTTAAACAAGCAAGTGAAAACGGCGTGAGTGATTACGATATTATTGGCCTTTCTTATTACCCGCAGTGGTCAGTTTACAAACTGCCGCAGCTACCTGATGCAATCAAAGCACTAAAGAACACCTATCACAAAGACGTGATGATTGTAGAAACCGCTTACCCCTGGACGCTGAAAAATTTTGATAAAGCAGGCAACGTCTTAACAAAAAAAGCTGTGCAACCTGATTTTCCCGCCACCGCCAAAGGCCAATTGCTGTACCTGCTAACCTTAACGCGCCTGGTAAAAACCTCTGGCGGATTGGGTGTAATTTATTGGGAGCCAGCATGGGTTAGTACACACTGCAAAACCCTCTGGGGTGAAGGTTCTCACTGGGAGAACGCCAGCTTTTTTGATGCAACAAGACACAACAATGCCCTACCCGCTTTTTCATTTTTCTCGGCAGATTACACGCAATAATCCTGCGCTGATTGCGTAGCAAATATTATTTACCTACACAAGATCGACGAGTGAGAGATATTATTATGAACAAAACAATACAGCTCTGCGCCCTCGCATTCTGCGGGCTAATCGCGGCCTGCTCGCCTTCACCCACATCAACCCAAAGCAAGTTGATAGCGGATAGCCTGTACGATAAGGACTGGCAATTTTTTCGCAGTGAAAGTGCACGGGATCTGGCAACAGCGCAACAACAAAAACAGTGGGAACCGGTGCAAATACCACATACGCCAAAAATAGAATCACTGGTAGTGATCAAACAATTCCAAGGCGATGCATGGTACAAAAAAACTATTACCACTGAAGCAAATTGGAAAGGAAAACAGGTTGCACTGAAATTTGAATCAGCCATGAATGTGGCCGAAGTGTGGCTTAACGACGAAAAACTTATCACCCACGTTGGCGGCTATTTGCCCTTTACGGTTAATCTCACTGAAAAATTAAAATGGGATGCACCCAACGAATTACTGGTGCGTCTGGATAACCGCGACAACACTGTCACTGGCCCCAAGCCGCTGAAGGACTTGGACTTTAATACTTACGGCGGCATTTATCGCCATGTGCACTTGCAAATTAATAATGACCTTCACATTACCGATGCCGTCACCGCAGGTAAAACCGCGAGCGGTGGAATCTTTGTAAACTACCCAGTGGTCACCAAAGAACAAGCCACTATTCAGGTTAAAACGCACCTTGCAAACACACATAGCGATGCAAAACAATTCCGTGTTGAGCAAACATTATTGAATGGCGACACAGTTGTCATTAATCAAACCAGCGAACAGCAAACCATTAACGGTAAAGCCGATACCGAGAACACAATCCAACTGCAAATAAAAACACCTCAGCTCTGGTCACCCAAAACACCCAACCTCTACAACCTGATTACGCGTGTTTATGAAGGCAAAACACTGGTCGATGAGGAAACAACTCGCATCGGCATTCGCGAATTCAAATGGGTAAACAATCAATTGTTTATCAACGGCGAACAAACATTTTTGCGCGGCGTAAATCGCCACCAGGAATATCCTTACGTGGGTTATGCCACGTCTGATGCAGCGGATTATCGCGACGCAGTAAAAATAAAATCTGCTGGGTTTGATTATGTGCGCCTATCCCATTACCCGCACTCCCCCGCCTTTATGGCCGCTGCCGATGAGTTGGGTTTAGTGCTGCTGGATTCTATTTTAGGTTGGCAATATTTTTCTGAAGACCCTGCCTTTCAAGCACAAATTCAACAAACCTGCCGCGATTTAATTCGCCGCGACCGCAACCATCCATCGGTTTTAGCCTGGGAATGCTCACTCAACGAATCCTGGATGACAGAACCGTTTATCGATTCATTAACAACTATTATTGGTGAAGAATATCCCGGTGCCATGTCAGCCGGTTGGCAAGAATATGGTTACGACATTTATTTGCAAGCGCGCCAACACCGCTTGGAACATTACAATGAGCCAAATAAACCTTACGTGGTAAGCGAATACGGCGATTGGGAATACTACGCCATGAATGCCGGTTTAAACCAAACCGAATGGGCCAATTTATTACAAGCCGATCGCTCCAGCCGCCAATTACTAAGCGATGGAGAAACACGTTTATTGCAACAAGCCTCCAACATTCAGGAGGCTCACAACGATAACTTCAATACGCCCGCGTTTGCCGACGGCTACTGGGTAATGTTTGATTATAATCGCGGTTACTCACCAGATTTAGAAAGCTCCGGCGTTATGAGCATTGACCGACTGCCAAAATACAGCTATTACTTTTACCAAAGCCAGCGCGATGCAAATGAAACTTCAGATAAATTTAGCTCTGGCGCCATGGTATTTATCGCCAGCGAATGGAATGAACAATCCGATACAAATGTGCGGGTATTCAGCAATGCAGATGAAGTTGAACTCTTGCTCAATGGAAAAACCATCGCCAAACAAATACCGGATGAAAATGACAACAGCAACAACCTGAAGCATCCACCGTTTACCTTTTCTATAGAAAAGTTTGCTGCAGGTGAATTAAAAGCCATAGCTTACATCGGCGGCAAAGCAGTGATTGAACATAAAGTAGTAACGGCAGGTGCAGCGGTGAATCTGCGTTTATCACTAGACGCCAGCGGCAAAGCACCACAACCCGGAGTTAAAGATGTCGTGTTTGTCTATGCACAACTGGTAGATGCACAAGGCAATCCAACACATGGCAATAACATTCCCGTGACATTTACTGTGGCAGGCGATGCAAAACTTATCAGCCCCGCCAGTGTAAACACCAGTGGCGGCTATGCCAGTGCATTGATTGAAATTGGTAATTCACTAACCGATATTAAATTGACTGCAACCGCAGAAAATTTACCTGCTGCCAGCATGGTGTTCACACAGTAATATCGTTAATCCGAAGCCCCTGCAAATGCAGGGGCTTGGATTAAAACTCAATCACACAAGTCCTCGCATCCTCAACAAACCGAATGCCGCCACTGTAGTGGCATCTTTTATCTTGCCATCAATTATCATTTGCTCGACTTGTAGAATATCAAAGGCTTTGGCAACCAACCCCTCCTCTTCCGGCTCAGTTTGAGCACTAACCTGTTCCAAGTCTGTCGCATAAAAAATATCGTAGCCTTGGGTTGAGTAGCCATAAGCTAAAAATAAATGCCCTATTTGCTGCATCGAATTTGCGATCAGCCCCGTTTCTTCGCGCAATTCAGCAGCAGCAAGTTCAGCGGGATAAATATCGGACTTTTCCCATGAACCTTGCGGTAATTCCCAATAGCGTTCTGCAACAGGGTAGCGATATTGTTCAACTAAATAAATTTTCCTATCTTGCACCGCAGCAATAACTGCGAAGTCACTTTTTTCAACCACCCCATAAATTCCGGTGTGGCCTGAAGGCCGAACAATTGAATCCTCGCGCACTGTCATCCAGCGATTAGCGTAAACAACTTTACTTTCCAAGGTTTTAATTTCAGCAGTCATAGGTTGATCTCTTGGAGGGCGCTATTAATTGGGGCAGGTTTTTCCAGCTGTTACTTTTTTTGCATCAGCAATGAGTTTTTGAGAGAAATCTGTCTTTTCCCAAAAATAACCTTCCAAAAACTCTTCGTACACTTTCACTTGGCAAGGCAGGCCAGCGACCAACACTGTCTTTAATGTATCTGCATTCTGCTGTTCTAATATCTCAATATATTTAAGGCTGCTCTGAATACTAGCCTCATTTTGCATTTGATTAACCATACTGAAACCAGCAACAAGGTAAAACCAGGTTGCCGCACTACCAAGTACAATTCCGGCCAATAACGACACAATAAATTTCATATTAACTCCTTTGAATTCATCCAATTACACCTTTGAGTAAATCAATTAAGTACTGTGAATGCGAAAACAAACTCTTGTTCCATACCGTCTACCGGTTCAAATTCGTAGCACCGATAGCACTTTCATCATCTTATATAATGTCGGTATCACTGCAGGGAAAAGCCGTGTTACATACCTTAGCTACGAAGGCTATATTGGTAATATGCAGGAATTGCAACCGCTGCAACGATCCCTAGGATCGCTATTCCTACGAAGAGCAAACTCCACAAAGACCATTTGCGTTGAACGCGATTAAAATGTTCGAGGCTTTCCCACCTTTTATTTCTCCATGCCATTTCACGGCCTTTAATTCCCAACCAAATCGCAAAAATAATGCCTATGTAGGGGATAAGGCATAGCAAGCCAATCCATGTTTTATTAAAAATCGCCCATAGCCAATTAAACATAAAAGCACCCCAACTCCACCCCGAAACACCGCGGGGATATATGTCTTGCTTCATTCCTGAATTATTTTCTTCTGGAAAGGTTGGATTTAAATCTGACTTGGGTGTTTCATAGATATCATTCATTTTTATATTCCATTTGATTGAGCCTAATCAATGATTTAGCTGCACATCAGCTTGCTGCAACTCGCGCTTATTTAAAACTATCACGCTGTTTTATGCCAGCATGAATCACCGGCTATAAAAAAACCGCACAAGTAGCCCTGTGCGGTTTTCGGGTTTAACTATTTAAAAATAACTTAACGCTGAGAGCTTATTTAAACGCATCCCACACGGCAGTGGCTTTGCCGTTATTATCCATTCCGCCGAGGGTGTAACCCTTCCAGCCCGGACGCGCTTCTGGTTCCCAGTAGAAAATCGCCACGCCTTTACCGCCGCTAACTTGCCCTACTTTGGTTACCATATCTTTCACTATGGTTTGCGCTTGCGAATTATCCCAAGGTACTCCGATCTCAGAAATCATTACTGGTACAGCATAACGCGCGACCATATCGTTAAGATTTTTTAAGCACGCAGTGTTCGCATTTTGCCAAGTGTAGCCCGATGCGTTGGTGGGATATGAAGATGCACCAATAATATCGAACTTGCCGCCGTTGGCTTTCAGACCATCAAAAATCCAACGGAAATTGGCGTTGTCGTGACAGTTGGCCAAATGCACCACCACTTTGCTGCTGGGATAAATTGATTTAGCCGCGTTGTAGCCTGTGGTGGTAAGCCATGCGTAATTTTTCATATTGACTGAGGCTTTGCCGTCGTCCCACAACATACCGTTATTGGTTTCATTGCCGACTTGTACCCAGGTAACGGTTACTCCAGCATCTTTAACTGCTTGCAAGGTGTAGACGGTTGAGTTCCATACGGCATCCATTAACTGTTGCATGGTGTAGTTTTTCCATGCAGCAGGTTTGGTTTGTTGGCCAGGATCAGCCCAGCTATCGCTGTAATGAAAATCGATCATCACTTTCATACCGGCGGCTTTGGCGCGCTTGGCTTTGGCGACGACATCTTGCGTGCCACTGTACCAACCATCGGCAGGGTTGACCCATACGCGTAAGCGCACGGCAGTCATACCCTGCTCTTTCATTATCGCCAAAATATCTTTCTTGACGCCGCTGCGGTTGTAAAAACTAATACCGTTTGCTTCGATTTCCGACATCCAACTGACATCAGCACCTTTTATAGGTGCTGCATTAGCGGAAAGCACAGGAAAAGTTAAGGATACTGCAATACAAGCGGATAACGCCCATTGGGTTAATTTCATGATGTCACCATTATTTTTATTAAGGAGGTTCTCTCACCTACCCTGCAGCTAAGGCCAACTGGATAGACGGTTTACAAGATCTTTTACTAACGTCTTATTTATACGATAAATTCACATGTAAATCAAGCTTCAAAAACATTGTACAAATTGATCACATGCAAACCACCCAACCAAACACTGCCCTTATCTCCTCCCCCTAAAACATCAGAAAACTAATAACTCACACCGCAAGCTCATCGCCCCATAACAATAATACACAATAAAAATTTGTGCTTTATGCGCATAAGCTTATGCGTTTAATCGATTTCAACATTCACATTTTTGTCGCTATGATCCGACAACATTTATTACGTCTATCGACACAACATCACAATACCGTTTATCTAACAATAAGGAGTTTACATGTCCGACCAGTGGAAATTTGAAACGCAATCAGTACACGCAGGTTATATCCCAGACCCAACGACCAAAGCCGTTGCTGTACCTATTTATCAAACAGTGGCTTACGCATTTGATAGCGCACAACACGGTGCCGATTTATTTGATTTAAAAGTTGCAGGCAATATTTACAGCCGCATCATGAATCCTACTAATGATGTGTTGGAAAAACGGGTTGCAGCGTTGGAAGGGGGCCTAGCCGCTTTAGCCTTGGCATCAGGCCAGGCAGCGGTCACTTACGCAATTCAAACTATCGCTGAGGCGGGCGACAATATCGTCTCATCAACCGCACTTTATGGCGGCACTTACAATTTATTTGCACACACATTACCGCAATATGGAATCACCACCCGCTTTGCTGATCATTTAAATCCTGACAGTTTTGAGCCGTTAATTGATGAGCGTACCAAAGCTATTTTTGTGGAATCACTTGGCAACCCACAAGGTAATGTAACTGACATTGCCCGCATTGCAGAAATTGCACATCGCCACGGTGTCCCACTGATTGTTGATAACACCGTTGCAACACCTTACTTACTGCGCCCAATTGAACACGGCGCCGATATTGTTGTGCACTCACTGACGAAATATTTGGGTGGCCATGGCACCAGCATTGGCGGCGCTATTGTAGATTCAGGAAAATTTCCTTGGGCACAACACAAAGCGCGCTTTAAACGGTTGAACGAGCCAGATGTTAGCTATCACGGTGTTATCTACACCGAAGCACTTGGGCCCGCTGCCTATATTGGCCGTGCGCGTGTTGTACCTTTGCGCAACACTGGCGCGGCGCTCTCGCCTTTTAATGCATTTTTGATTTTGCAGGGTATAGAAACCTTGGCGCTGCGCATGGATCGTATTAATGACAACACGTTAAGAATTGCGCAGTATTTGCAGCAACATGCGAAAGTAAAATGGGTTAATTACGCTGGTTTACCAGGTAACATTTACCACGAGCTTGCACAAAAATATCTCGGTGGAAAAGGCTCAGGCTTATTAACTTTCGGCGTAAAAGCAAATGATGGCCGCGAAGCAGGAGCACGCTTTTTGGATGCACTGCAATTATTCACCCGCTTGGTAAATATCGGCGATGCAAAATCACTTGCTACACATCCGGCATCAACAACCCATCGACAATTATCGCCTGAGGAGTTGGTTAAATCAGGTGTTGGGGAAGATACGGTGCGTTTATCCGTCGGCATTGAACATATCGATGATTTGTTAGCGGATTTGGAACAAGCCTTAGCAGCGGTGTAAAAATAGTTTCATCTCTGTAAAAAAGCGCGCAGTGATTATTAATTAACTGCGCGCTTTTTTATGACAAAGGGATTTCGTTTTTTGCTGCGGAACGAGAACCAGGCTTAGGTAAGTTGTCGCCTGAACGATAAGTAAACACCATAGAGTATTTGGTTTTCTCGGTGGTATTGCGCCCGGCAGCATGAAATAAATTGCTGTGAAATAACAGCAAATCTCCTTGCCTTAATGGTACGGCGGTAGCTTGCGCGAGTAGCGATTCATTTTTAGCGATGTCGGTGCGCAGAAATTGACTGGCATCGAGCTGATCAGCGTCAATTGCCCAATAATGCGAACCGGGCAATACCAACAGACAACCATTGGCGACTTGCTCATCGCCCAAAGCTAACCAAGCAGAAATTAAATCCGGCCGTGCAAAATTCCAATAACGGCTATCGCGATGCCAGCCAGTCACGCTGGAATACGCCGGTTGTTTAGTCATAATGCAATTATGATGTGCTTGCGAGAGCAAGACTTCTGCACCAAGTAGCTGATGCAAAATATCGCTGAGTGGATTGCCAGTCGCCCAAGCATTCAGCATTACATGGCGCGCTGATGCCATTAGCAATCGCCGCGCCGTTGCCCCACCTTCCGCACTACGCGACTGTGGCGCACCGGGATATTGAACATCTGCCTCATATTCAATCGGCATGGCTTGCACTGCCAATTCCCTCTTTGCGAAAGCAACAACGCTGTCGCAAAATTGCGCGCTAGAAAAAGTAGGTAACACCAGATACCCGTTTTGTTTGAATTCAAGAATTTTTTCAGATGTCAGCATTGTCACAACCATTTCAACATTTAGCCTATGCCGTCTTTACAGGAAGACGCATTTGTCACAGGGCAATATGATAAACAATTCCTGACAAACACAAAGCCCGGTGGCCACCTCTTTATTGAGGGACACACCGGGCTTGATGACGATTTGATCAGGATAGCGATAAAACACTAACGCGATTTAACTTACTTTCTCCAAATGCCAGTGTAATTTGCGCCGCAATACCACCAACCTGTTCTGGTGTAACCCTTGGTGGCGTAGTAGGTAGATTTGTTATTGAAATCAGTCAGCGACAAACCAGCATGTGCATACCATGAACCACTGGTTGGAACCCATGTGGTGTTATAAATCTGGCCATTATCAATGCAAGGTACTGTATCCAACATTACGCCTGAATCGGCAAAGTGATTAAACCAGGCTTGGAAGCGTTCATCAGGAATATTGTTTACTGTCCAATATCCCACTGAATGTGGCGCCCATACCAATACTTTACCGGCAGGTAACACCTTACCGTTCAATAACGCCCAAGGGCCATTTACCGATGCAGTGTTATTGGCATAAGACGTAGTTTGTCCATGATCGAATTTTATCGCCACAGGCGCACCGTCTTTTTCCATGTGCACATGCAGATGCGGGCCAGTTGAGTTTCCGCTATTACCGACGACACCTAAAACCTGTCCAGCTTGAACACGAACACCGCCGGTTACTCTTCCGTCCTGAGTCCAAGGGTTGGATGTGTTTGGCGTAGAGAGATAAGTAGCATTGTGCGGACAAATTGCAGCGGGAACAGTTCCCGGCTGGGCGTGAGCATAGAGTGCGTAAACGCCGTCATCTTGCAACACCCACACGTGATTCCCTGCCAAGCCTATGTAACCGTCCAACACTTTTTGCAGTTTGCTCCCTGCTGTGTTTTGCGGCGAATTCCGCCAGCAACCTACAACAGTCCCCGCTGCCATAGCGCGGATTTTTGCACCATAAATAATGTGATTGGAGTTAACCGTATTGTCGGCGCCATCGGTCTTCAAGTGGCTCCATTTGCTACTACCGGTATGGCGCACAGCACCAATATCAAAACCTTTTTCCTGAGTACCGCCAGACCAATGTGCGCCAGTTGAGTAACGATGATTAAGATTAAGGTCATCAGCACGCAGAGGAAAATCATAAGCATGAGCGGCGATGGAACCTAAAGTAGCTGATGCAAGTAAAAGAGCATGAGTAACACAACGAATTGCTTTCATTTTTAAACATCCTTATAAAATAAAAAATATGAGTGATTATTCCGGCACTCATCAAACCTGATTGAAACCCTTTTCAATTCAAGCTCGATAAGCTCCGTCAAGCGCTGCTACTGCAACACTATGGAGGCCATTTTACGGAGTTTATCAAACAGAAATAGTCGTCAAAGACGGAGTTTTTTGTAAGCCATTTGCTGGGAAGTAATTTTCTCACCAAGCAGATGTGAATTTGTCACAAATGTGGATGGTTAAAACACGTGTGTAGCAATTCCTTTAAAATCTTCGATTTGAGCAACTCTCGATGTAAATATTTTTAAGTGTGAGATGAGTCTATTAAAGCGGGGCAGGATCAGTATGAAAGCAAAGCATCGCCAACATAAAAAGCAGCAGAGTTTGAATAAAAGGATTAAATATACTCCGCCAATTCAAGCCCACCCCAACGTGCGAGGCTTGCATGCTAGGTGATTGAAGCGTCACACTTTATGAGGTGTGGACACGCTCACATTTTGGTTTATCTTCACGTGCTTGAATTGATTGCTTTAGGTTTTTTCGTCTTTGTAAAACCCACCCCCTTTTAAAGGAATTAACCTATGAAACACTTCATTTTCTTACCGCACTTTTTTGTCATATTAAGCTCTTTTTTCATTGCACAAACCTCATCCGCTTATTTGCAATATACCTATTCCAGCGATGTACTAGAATGGCAATCTACAATTCTGAATGATTGGGACTATGGTTCAGAACTTAACAGCGATGAAGATGGGAATATAGCTTTTAACTTTTCATTTGATATCGATGAAAACCTATTTTCTGCTGTCACACCTACATCGTTCACCATTACCAATGCCAATATTTATTCAGACACATCGTTAGGGGAGCCATTCGACGAAACTGATTTTCAATCCATAGTGAACGGACAAATAATCGTTAATCCAGATATGACGATTAATTATTGGAATTTTATTCTAGACATTGCCGTCAGCGATCCTCGCGAGAATGACCAATTAAACGAATTGCGTGATCATGATCTTCGTATTATGTCAGCCGGAGGTGTTAACACCTGTAATTGCAATCGATTTTGGGAGGATATAAATGTAACAACGCAACGCCCTTACAACACCTGGATCATTGCTGCCACTATCGACAATCAGTACAGTAATGACAGCTCTTTTACTGACTGGTCGGTTGAGCAAACAGAGGTGGCAGAGCCTGTTTCATTATTACTGATGATTATTGGAATAATCGGCGTTTTGATGATGCGGCGTCGAGAAAATACTTAAGGTACACATGGGCGACCGCACAGGTCGCCGCTCCCACCAGATGATTTAAACAAACGATCTACTGCAATAAAAAAGGGTTCATCAATACAATTTCCAGCAATCCAGTTCCAACTACCAAAGCAGTTTTACCTGTATCCAACAATAATGCCTCGGGCACATCCTTCAGTTTAATTCCTACTCGTTTATAGATGCTTTCTTCTGGTGCTTTTATAAAACAAGCTCTGCGATTTTTAGATGAGCCTTTGCCATAATAAAATTCCTTACATACATAGCTTTTGCCGGAGGTTTTCAGCGAAGCTTCAACATTATCAGCAGGATCTGTGGCAACGACTTCAATGTATTTTTCCGGTACGTCCCGGCTAAGTACTTCTGATGTTGCTTGGCAGCCAGATAACGATATAAAGAGAGAAATTCCAGCCGCCGCCATTATTGTTTTCATTTAATGTCCTTTAATTAGGTAATAGTAAAAATCAGACTGATTGACCAATACAACAATAAGAAGCTGCTTGATATTACTATTTTTGCTCCCAAAGATCAGCCTTCACGTATAGGATAGCGTCTTTGATTTTTCACGATGAAGACCACGATGCGCTCACCGATAAAACACGAAATACTCTTGGCCATTTTATTAGGCATAGCGACGCTACTTGTTGCTTTTTTCAGTATCAAACAGTTCGCCACAATTAATGCTGTGCAGTGGTTGCTAATTGCTGATTGTTTGTGGGCCTTTGTGTGCTGGCAGTTATGGCAGCGGCAGGAATTGAATCGCGCAAGCGAAGGTGCACCGCTCTACCCCACACTTGGCTGGGCAAATGGCTTGACGTTGTTGCGCGGCGGGCTGATTGTATTAACCGGAGGATTTTTATTTCAGCCCCAAGCTGTGGGAATAATCGCTTGGCTTCCCGGCGGGCTTTATGCCATCGCCGCTATTCTCGATCGCATGGATGGATTTGTAGCACGGCGCAGTAAACAAACCAGTTTATTAGGCGGTGAGTTAGATACTGTTTATGATGCATTAGGCTTGTTGGTTGCGCCGCTGCTTGCTGTAGGTTATGGCAAAATTCACTGGAGCTTTTTATTGGTGAGTGCGGCTTATTATGTTTTTGTATGGGGGCTATATTGGCGGCGCACACATAATTTGCCTGTTTATCCGCTAATGCCCAGCATGTTGCGCCGCACACTCGCTGGTTTCCAAATGGGTTTTGTCGCCTTCATCCTATTGCCCTGCTTTCACGCTCCGCTAACTATCATTATTGGCATCGCGTTTATGCTGCCCATTCTGCTGGGCTTTATAGTGGATTGGTTGGTAGTGAGCGGAAGGATTCAATCGAACACAACCAATGCACAATTTTTTAATCGCCTCTCACAACTTAGCGACAACATTTTCCAACCGCTGTTGCGCGTATTTTTGTTCTTCGCAATAGTGCTTTTTATAATTAGTGACATTTTTCATTCGCCGCTAGTAGTAATGCTTGTTTTATTGCTACTTGCAGGTTCGGCACTACTGGGATTCGCTGGCCGTATAGCGGCACTCGCCATTTTGATACTGATCACTTTTTTGCAAGGCGACGATACGATTAATGCAATTACCGCAACAATTATTTTCACCAGCGTCTGGTTAATGTTGTTGGGCACCGGCCGCTTTAGCATATGGCAGTGGGATGATCACTGGGTAAATCGTCACGATGGCGAGGACACACTGTAATGCAGCGTGCGAAATTATTTACCCTCGGATTGTGGCTAGCCGCCCTGAGCCTTGGTGCATGGACACTGGCTCAATTACCACTTGCTGAAATATCCCATAGCATCGCCTCACTCAGCGCACTGCAATGGATTTTTTGGTTAGGTCTAAACGGTTTAATTATTCTTGTACTCAGCCTGCGCTGGCAAATAATAACTTATGCCTTGGCAGCACCAGTTAATTTACTCAAACTGTTGGTGATTCGCCAAGCCGGGCAAGCGGTGAGTTTTATTACACCCGGCCCGCAATTTGGCGGTGAACCGCTGCAAGTGTATTGGTTGTATAAACACGGGCTACCGTTACGCAAAGCACTATTGGCGTTAGGGCTAGATCGCTTTTTTGAATTATGGGTGAATTTTTCGGTGCTGCTATTAGCGGTGTTGCTATTGCTTGCGGGCATTGGCGATAACAACGCGGCCAATAAAAATTCAATCGGCGATTGGCAAACAGCATTGCTACCGTTACTGATTTTTTTAGGGCTGATGCTTTCCCTCGCATGGATATTAATAAAACAACCGCAATGGATTAATGATCGTCTTGAGCGCATCGCCGCACGCTGGCAACACAATCATCGGTTAAATAAAATTAACCACCACTGGCAGTCATTAGGCGATGATTTACGCATTGCGTTGCGCACCCAAAAGCTGCGTTTTGCAGTGGTGATGTTGTTGTCGTTGCTCGGCTGGGTAGGATTATTAGGTGAGCTGTATTTGATTTTTCGCTTTGTAGGAATTGATGCCGATTTATACAGTTTTCTTATTGTTTTAGTGGCGATGCGCATGGCGCTTTTACTGCCGATGCCTGGTGGCGTTGGCACCTTGGAGGCATCGGTACTCTGGTCATTTCACACCTTGAGTCTACCCGCCAGTGCGGCTTTGGGATTAATTGCCTTGATGCGAGTGCGCGATGCAATCGTATTGGTGATTGGGCTGGCGTGTTTGCGCGCTAGCAATTCCACTAACGCACAAACCAAAACGATTAGCGAAGAAAATTAAAACTGTTTGCGATACGCCGCCCAACAGGTGGCGTTTTCCCACAATTTAATATTGAGCGAACCAGTGCCGGGCGGGTGAATCAGCGCGATAACTTTTTCGTTAATGATGCGGCTGAAATGTTCAATACTGGGGTTTAATCCAGCGAACTCTTCTTTGTCGTTAAGCAAGCTATCGCGGAAATATCCCACCACTTTATCCAGCGCCGCTTCTATCTCGACGATATCCACTAAATAGCCATGCTTATCCAGCTGGTCACTTTCAATACTGACTTCCGCCACATAGTGATGTGCATGCGGAAAATTTTCACTACCCCAATCGCCGCCGATCAGAAAATGGTTGGCGATAAATTCACGGGTAACAGCAACGGTATACATAACATTTCCTGCCTGCTAAAAATTAAAAAGTTGAAAAATTTAAGAATGTGAATAAGAAAAAATAGCCTGAACAATACCAGCGGGGGACTGATGCAGCTGCTGATAAAGTGCTGGCGCATCGTTAAGCGCTGCACGATGGGTAATTAATTGACTGGGGCGCAGAGTGCGCAGCATTTGCCAACTGAGTTCAAAACGTCGGACTTTATCCCAGCGACCGCTCAATTCCGGCGCGAGACTACTCACCTGACTGGTAGTAATTTTCAACCGGTTACGGTGCGCATCACCGCCCAATGCAATTGCCGCCGTTTTGTTGCCGTACCAACTGCCGATAACAATCCTGCTGGCAAAACCACTCAATTCGATCGCAAGGTTTAATGCATTGGGGGCGCCGCTTACTTCATAAATAAGATCGGCGCCGTTGTTATTCGTTGCAACAGTTAATTGTTCTTTGAGCGCGTGAATATCCGCAGGAGAAAACGGATCGAACACATTTTTAACGCCGAGCTGTAACGCGCGTTCACGACGAAGTGAAATTGCATCAACTCCATGCAACTGTGCCAAAGGAAATTGAGCTAATAAATTCGCGAGCAACAAGCCTACTATGCCTTGGCCCAATACCACAACGCGTTCACCCAATGCGGGGTTGCCGTCCTGCACCAAATTTACGGCGGTTTCCATATTAGGTAAAAACACGGCGTCTTCAGCCGTTACATCAACCGGAACGGAAATAATATTGGTGGGTGTGGCAATGAAGTGGCTGGCGTGCGGTTGAAATGCAAATACACGCTGGCCGAGCCAGGTTGCAGCGACATCGCCACCAATTTTTGTAACGATACCTACACTCGCGTAACCATATTGCAATGGGTACTGTTGCTGATCTTGCAGCGCAGCGATGTTTGCATCGAGCGCCATTTCATTGGGAATTTGGCCGCGATACACCAGCATTTCAGTTCCGGCGCTAATCGCTGAGCATTCAACTTCAACCAATAATTCACCAGCATCTGGTACAGCGAGAAGTTGCTCGCGCAATTCAACCTGTTCGATGCCGGTAAACCACAGTTGTTGCGCGCGTGTAGACGATGGCGCGATGGAAATATCGGTCATGCTGCAACATCGCCATAATATAAATTGCCCCACACGATCAGATCATCACCCAAGCGCTCGGAGAAAAAAGGTTTTATTTGTGGCAATGCGGCGCGCGCAATAGTGCCTAAGTCATTCACGGCTTTATAACCGCCCACAAATTGCGGGGTTATGGTAAGCACCACTGCATCGACCAACCGGGCACTCAAAAATGCGCTGATCACACTTGCGCCGCCTTCCACCATCAAACTTTTAATTCCACGGCTCCACAATAATTTTAACGCGCGTTGCAAACACACGCGGCCATCGGCATTGCCTTCCAATACGGTAATTTCCAAGCCTTCAATTACCGCACCTTCATCATCAACCGTGGTTAATACCCAGCAACGTTTATCGGGCAAACAACACAGACGTGCTTTGGCGGGGATGCGCAATTGGCTATCCAATACAATGGGCTGCGGATTATGACCAATCCAATGACGTACCGTGAGCTGTGGATCATCGCTTAGTACAGTGCCTATGCCGACTAAGATTCCGTCGTGAATGCTGCGTAATTGATGAGTGAGGCGCAGGGAATCCAGCCCGCTCAATGCAAGCGGTTCGTCGTTGCGCAGCGCAATGCTGCCGTCCAGACTCTGGGCATAGCTTAGAGTAACGAAGGGTCGATCAGCTGCACAAAACGCTTTTTTATTATCAGTAAGCCAATGTTCAATTCGTTGGTTGAGGTTCATGCAAATCACTGTGATGGGTTGAAGCAAATGGCTTGCTAAACAAAAGATGATCCATACGTTTGGCTTTGGTGATCATATAGCCTTTATTTTCGGCGTTGACTGCAATCTCGAGCGGAACGCGCGCAACCACCTTGATCCCTTCAGCCTGCAAGGCGCTGATCTTGAGTGGATTATTGGTCATCAACCGCACCGATTTCACACCCAAATCATCCAGAATGCAGGCCGCCAGCGAGTAACTTCGCTCATCAGCACCATGACCCAACATTAAGTTGGCGTCAACCGTGTCGTAACCTTGATCCTGTAGATTGTAGGCCAGCAGTTTTTGCTCCAAGCCAATGCCGCGCCCTTCCTGACGGAGGTAAATCACCACACCCAAACCCTCACTCGCTACCAGCGCTAATGCGCGATCCAATTGCTCGCCGCAATCGCAGCGCAAAGAGCCAAGCACATCGCCGGTAAAACACTCTGAATGAACGCGCGCCAAGGCACCTTCTGCTTGGGTCAAATCGCCCATATAAAAAGCTAAATGCTCTTTCTTATCGAGCGTGTTGGTGAAGTAACACAATTGAAAATCACCATGGCGAGTGGGGATACGAGCAGCAGCAGTACGAGTAACAGATGGTTTAGTCATAAACAAAAACTTCACGTTGGAAAGGTGATTTTTATACGAAGGCCGCGATCTTACGGCTCAGTATCGCAATAGGCAAGGCAAGTTCCCGATAAGTGTTATGGCGTATGGAGCAACGCTTTTAATGCTGATTTTTAAGCACTCAGTGTTCGTTTTAATCAACAAATGTCGCAATTTAGCCAGCGCAATGTGCTGGCATTCGCCCGAGCGGTGGTAGAGAATTGCGCGGCCATTTTTACTTACAACAACAATGCCAAGCGGCACATTAATCTGAACTGAACATGGCTCCTATTGAATTAAACTGCAGTGAGTACCGTTAAATGGCCGATATTTACTTCGCGATTCCCGGCGATATCAACACATTGACTGGTGGCTATAGCTATGACCGACGCTTGATTGCAGAGTTGCAGGCACTGGGTCACAGCATTCAACATTTACCGTTATCGAGTACCTTTCCTACACCGGATGCAGATGCACTCGCTAATGCGGACGCCCAATTTGCCGCATTGCCCGACCACGCTACCGTTATTGCTGATTGCCTCGCTTACGCGGTAATGGCTGCAAGCGCCGAGCAACATGCTGCGCGTTTGAATATTATTGCGCTCTGCCATCACCCACTCATGTTGGAAGCAGGTTTGACTGCACAGCAAGCAGAAGTACTCTTTCAAGCGGAGCAGCGCGCACTGAATGCCGCCAACGCAATTATCGTCACCAGCCCTATGACGAGAAAAATTCTGATTGAACAATTTGCCTTGTCCTCTGAAAAAATCACTGTCGCGCTACCGGGGACTGACCGACAAGATTTTGCATCCTGTACCGGTAACCCCCCAACCTTATTAACTCTCGCCACACTTACGCGGCGAAAAGCACACGATGTGCTGATCGATGCACTCGCCACACTGCAGCATCTGGAATGGATGGCACGTTTCGTGGGCGGTGTGCATTTCGACCCGGATTGGGTTGCGCTGCTAAAAAATAAAGTCGCTGGCTACGGGCTGGAACAACGAATTCTATTTACTGGCGACACTCTCAACACCACCAGCGAATACGCGGCGGCCGATTTATTTGTATTGCCGTCGTTATTTGAAGGTTATGGAATGGTGTTTGCGGAAGCACTGAGTTTTGGCTTACCCATAGTGGCCGCGCGTGCAGGCGCAGTGCCCAATGTAGTGCCAGAGAGCGCAGGAATTTTAGTACCGCCTGCCGATGCAGCCGCACTGGCAGAGGCTTTGCAAAATGTATTGTGTGATCCACAACTGCACCGTGGTTATCAACTCGGCGCACAAGCGGCAGCACAGCATTTGCCCAATTGGAAAGACACGGCCGTGCGTGTTGCGGCGCTAATCGACTAAACCTATAAACAAGAAGTGAGTAATTGATGAGTAGTTTTTCAATCGCCTGGTTGGATTTACGTGAAGCCGCCGATTTTGCCGCGCGCGATAAACTCTTGGCGACGCAAGCCTTAAATTGGCTAGGCCAAGCAATCGACCCTATATCTCCCGACCGCATTGTAGTTGACCTGGGAGCAGGCACTGGCTCCACGTTACGCGCACTCACTAAATTGGGCGCAATAAATATCGTGTGGCGCCTGGTAGATCTGGATGGAAAATTATTGGACGAAGCGCTGCGTCGCCACGGTAAAAATTATTTGATCGAGGATTATCAGGCCGATCTCACAGTGATTGCCGAACTGCCGCTAAGCGGTGCGCATATAGTGTCCGCCTCGGCACTGTTTGATTTGGCATCAACTGATTTTATCGATGCACTAATTGAACGAATTGAGGCATGCAAAACTGCTGTTTACACCGCACTCAATTACGATGGCACAACCACTTGGACTCCCGCACATGCATTAGATGAAAAAGTATTAGCCGCATTTAATCAGGATCAGCAGCGCGAAAAAGGTTTCGGCGGCGCAGCGCTCGGCCCGCAATGCACCGCTTATTTACAACAAGTGCTGGAAGATAAAGGTTACAGCGTCAGTATTCGTCCCAGCCCCTGGCAATTAGGTGCAAAAGATCAAGCTATGGTAAGCGAATTAATTAATGGAATTGCGAATGCTGTGAGTGAAGGGTATGACTTAACAGCGAGCGAGCTAAAAGAGTGGAAAGATTTTCGCCTCTCCCATCTAACCGACGGCGATTGCACTGTTGGCCATTGGGATTTGTTAGCCGTGCCAAAGGCACAAACCCAACTGTAAATTACGATTCAGGATAAAATTTGGACAAAAAAAACCGCGCACATGCACGGTTTTTTCAACGTAATAACTAACTAGATTAGTTAACCATACGCTTACGGCTGTAACCTAAAGCAAGCAGACCCAAGCCTAACAATACAAGGCCAGCTGGCTCTGGAACATTTGAGTATTTAACATTGGAGAATACAAACTGATGATCGTTGTAATCGAGGTCACCAAGATAAGGTAAATCCTCAAAACCAATGTAAGTACCTGCATCAATATCAGCATCACCACCAAAAGCTGTGGCGTAAGCGTGATTTTTCAAATCGATGTTGTATGCAGCAACCGAAAACCAGGACAGGTCTTTGCCCAATACTTGCAATTCGAACTCTAACGACTGACCAGCAAGAGCACTTCCTAAAACAATGCTGTCACCATAAGTTGAATCATGGTTAACCAATCCGTAGGTCACGGGAGCGGCGCCATTAATTTTTACCCCTATACGGCTTTTATAAGCGGCACTGGACGCATAGAAAAAAGCGACAATGTCACCATCAGCTTCAGCAGTAAAAGTATTTGCTGGTGCTGGAGTACCAATATCCGGGTAAGGGATTGTAGCCGCTTGGGCAGACATAGTGAGTGAGGCACACAGTGCGATAGCGGCAATACTGATTTGCTTTAACATACTAACTTCTCCTTAAATAGTTTAAAAACAGATTTCCAGATGGTAAGAACAATCGGGACGACTCTACTAAAGCAAAAACAGAGCCACATATAAATTTTTCTGTTTAATCATAGAGCTATGAGACTTTTTCTCTAAAGACAAAATTGCCTGTGTCAAATAGCTCGACGCTTAATTTGTCGATTGGCGCACAAATATTGAAATCAATAATTTTGTAACATTTATTCATTGTGAATTTCAACGTCAACAGATTTTTTTGAAAACGTTTCAATTAATTTATCGCGCAGCTCATCCATTCGCCACACAGGCGCATCGTCGGCAGGTAGCATGCCGTCGCTCCACTGCCAAGCAACCACCGCTTCTATCACTTTAGGATCACGAGCAATTAGATGTATTGGCACATCGCGATTATCAGTAGCGCCAGTAACAATCGGGGCGGGTTGATGGTCACCAAATACCAGCACCACTAAATTATCGTCACCATAATGCGCCACGTAAGAGGTGATAGTTTCCAACGCATATTCAATTGATAAACGAAATTGCATACGAATGCGCGCGTTATTTTTCCACACGTCTTCCGGGCTATCACCACTGGTTGCTTGCGTATTAAATACCCTGCCATCACCCACATTACTCCAATCAATTAACTGCGGAATTGGCGTCCAGGGCGCATGTGATGAAATCAATGCAATTTCAGCCATTACCGGGGTAAGAGACTTATTTTCCAATTCACGCGCATGAAATGCAGCGAGAGTGTATTGATCAGGCATGGTGACCCAATTAAAGGATTTACCTGCGTAACCCAAGTTGTACGCATGATAAATATAATCGTACCCGTAATAATTTCCTTCAGGCCACGCCATAGTAATAGCGGGCATTACTGCCACTGTGCGCCAACCGGCGTGTTTGAATATTCGATTCAAGCTTGGGCGCTGACTGATCATTAAACTGTTGTAGCGAATTTGATTGTTAATCCACAGCCCTGACATCGCCGTACCGTGTGCTAACCAACTTAATCCTCCCACCGTTGGCGACGTTAAAAAACCGCTTCGCACTGAAAAACCTTTTGCATTTAATTCGCTCGTTGTACGCGCCAATAACGGACGAATATGCGGCGCAAATTCCGGATCGTCTAACGCGGTACGACCGTAGGATTCTACAAATACCACAAGAACATTTTTACCACGCAACTGAGCGAATAATTGTTCATCGCCCAAGGAAATGGGATCGGTTTTATCCAGCTCAGCATCAAAGGATTGTATATCGGCTGCAGTTGTTATTATGTCGCGGGCGTGTGTCGATAAATGCTGATAAAACTGCACCCCTGCAATGGGAGAGTTGATAAAAAATAGTACTAGCCATAATAGCGACCCGCCCCCCAATATCAAAGCGGATCTATGAGTCTGCATATGCAACAACCGCTGCACCCGCCCAAGCACCCAAAATGCACCGGCGATAATCACCAACACTACCAACACCAGCAGCAGAGCCACCAAAAACGCACCCACGTTGCCAATCGCGCCGTTCAGTAAATTCATACCGTTAGCAAATAAATAAAAATCAAACACGGGATTAAATGGCCGCGCAAAAACATGGTAGGTCGCCATATCGGCACATTTAAAAATAACACCTAGCGCAAGTAAGGTTGCCATGAGCCAGTGTGCAACTAAACCCATGCGCCCTGGCAGAAACAACAGCCCACAGAACAGGAGTATCTCAAAAGGGAAAAAAAATGATGCCGCACCCAACTCGCTAATGCGATTAGGGATTAATAAAGCCAACAGCACCAATAGAATTGCAAACAAGCTGATCAGGGGCGATACAAAACGCATTAAAAAAAGGGGGCTCTTCATAGTTGTTATAGTGTGTATGAGAATTATATTAGTTACGGCTAATCCGCTTAATCAAATACTTACAAACCAATCCATCAGTATTTTCTTTTCTGCTGCAGTTAAGCTGCCATCGGGCGGCATGGGGCGAATTTTATCATCGGCCACTCTTGTTTCCATGAGAGTTTTTCCATTTGGTTTACTCAGCCAATTAGTGATAGTTAACAACGTATTATGTTGTTGTGCCAGCTCGGTATGACATTGCGCACAGCGCTGTTGCAATATCTTATTGACTGCCGTGGGCGGCACTAATGATTTAACCGTAACCTGGCGGCCATCTGTTTTTTGCATCTGATAAGGCGGCCCTGCTGATAAGCGCAGTATTGCTGCATTGCGATCATCCACAATAAAAATACTACCGTCCTGCGCTTGGGTTAAACCAACCGGTGCGCCTTCCGGGCGTAAACCGGGAACCTCATGCCATTGCGAAATGACTTCACTGTGTTGTGCAACATTGTTATCACCGCCATGTTCATCACTCAATCCCCCTTTGGGAGCAAATGCATACTGGGTGTAAGCACCTTCAGCAGCAACCGGTGCACGCCAAAAAACAGCGCCCTTCTGTAACTCAGGCCGCCCTTGGGCATCAAGGGTGTAACTCACTACGCGATTACCCGCGATACGGTAACCATGCCAACTCATCACCAACGTATTTTGCAAGCTAGGCACTTTACTGTGCGAATAATAAATCATATCCAGAGGTGCAACGTGGGGCGGCAGTAACGTCCAGGGAGCCTGATAGTCAGGTTGCGTACAGCTGCTGCCGTCCAGATTCCTATTGCGATTAACACACAACGGCCAACCGTGAAACTTGTTGCCGCCGATAACATTTAACTCTTCATAAGGTTCGTCAGCATCGGGTAAGTCAATGCTGTTTTCAGCTTGTAAAATGGTGCCGGATGAGTGCACCACCAGCGCCATGGAATTGCGTAGGCCACGCGCCACAATGTCAAAATCAGCAGCATATTGATTTGTTTTTTTATCAAATTTATAGCGACGAATACTGGCTTCTTTGCCGCTGAGACAATCCGTCAGCGCCACTTTTTTAGCACAGCGATCCGATGAGCTGCCGATATTCACCAGCAGATTGGATTGTGCATCAAAGGTAAAATTTTTAAGTGGGTGCAGATATTCAGCATCAACCGGCAGGTTGTCGATCACTGTCTCCTGATTACTCAACTCACCGTTCACCCAGGAAAACCGCTGGATACGATTGGCTTCGCCGATATATATTTTTCTGTCCGGCCCTAACAAAATTTTGTGGGGCATATTCAACTGGCTTAACAGAATTCTGGCGGGTGCATTGGGGTTGCGATAATCCAGCAACAGCAACTGACCTTTGCGCGGTGCCCAAGCGCCCATATCGACAACTAATAATTTATCGTCTGCTGTTTGTACTAATGTGCGCGGCATTTTGAATGGAATGGTTGCACTACGCTGCGCAACCAAGCCCAAACAAGTTCCCGCTTGGGTGACAACAGGCAATTGGGCAAAACCATCGCACTGACTAGTAGTGGCAGTGTAGGAACCAGCCATCACCAGCGAGCTGAGCATGAACATCAGGCTTGCGACACTTATTACACACTTCATATTTTTCAGCATAAAAATCCTTGTGAAATACAACCTTCAACACGTATATCGGATAAAAAAATGCCCAGCTCGTGTTAGCGAGCTGGGCGATAATTTTTCATGCAACATACTAATCATCCGAGATTTCAATATCGGGCAACGCTTGATTACTGCCATTGGACTGCTGCACATTGGCCATCAGCTTGCGTGCAATTGCGCGATATTTTTGGCTAATAGCCGAGTCAGGATCAGCAGCAACAGAAGGTTTACCCTGATCTGCATCGGCACGGATGGATAAATCCAACGGAAGCGAACCGAGCAATTCGGTTTGATAATCGCGTGCGATACGCTCACCGCCGCCCGCGCCAAAAATATGTTCTTCGTGGCCACAATTAGAGCAAATATGGATCGCCATATTTTCAACCACACCCAAAATCGGCACATTCACTTTGCGGAACATTTCTATGCCTTTTTTGGCATCCAACAAGGCGATGTCCTGCGGGGTGGTAACAATGACGGCGCCAGTTACCGGCACTTTTTGCGCAAGCGTGATTTGTATATCTCCGGTGCCGGGTGGCATATCGATAATTAAATAATCCAGATTATCCCAGCGGGTTTGCATCAATAATTGTTGCAGCGCGCCGGTCGCCATTGGTCCGCGCCACAGCATCGGTGTTTCTTCAGTAACCAAATAGCCCATGGAAATCGATTGAATGCCATAGGCAATAATCGGCAGCATTTGCTGCTTACCAGGTTCGCCCACCACATCGGGGCGGCGCTGGCCGACTCCCAGCATTTGTGGCTGACTGGGGCCGTAGATATCCGCATCCAAAATACCGACACGGGCGCCCTCTGCCGCTAACGCGAGCGCCAGATTGACCGCGGTAGTGGACTTACCTACCCCACCTTTGCCCGATGCCACTGCGATAATATTTTTTACTTGCGGGATCGCCTGGGAATGCGCCGCACCTTGCGTTATAGCCATAAAAACCTCTGCGTAAAACTGCGCGGCATTTGTTTCATTGCCGATGTAAATTGGGCGCACCCTAACAAAAAAGGGTGCCTATTGGCACCCTTTTTTTCATACAAGAACGGTTAAATTGCTTCAGCCAATTCCTCCTCCTCGTTGTGATCATGCTGATGATCTTTCGCCAACAACATATATACCGAAGGCAATACAAACAAGGTGAAGAAGGTGCCGATGGTCATACCCAACACCAACACGATACCAATTGCGTTACGCGCCTCAGCACCTGCACCCGAAGCGAAGATCAAAGGGGTGTGGCCAGCAATGGTCGCGACACTGGTCATCATCACCGGACGCAGACGCAAAGATGATGCCTGGCGAATCGCATCGAGTTTAGCAACGCCTTGCTCCTGCAACTTATTGGCAAACTCCACCACCAAGATACCGTTACGCGCAATCAAGCCCATCAGTGTTACCAAACCTACCTGCGAATAAATATTCATGGTGCTGGTAAAGCCATTGGTAAAGAAGGGGATCGGCATAGGTATCTTGAGGAAGGTAAACAGCAGCGCACCAAACATCGCCAGAGGTACCGAACCGGCCAGAATAACCAATGGGTCGCGGAAGCTGTTGTATTGCGCTGCAAGCACCAAAAAGATCATCACAATCGCCATTAAGAACGCAGGCAAAAAGGTATTGCCTTCACGCATTAATTGCCGCGATTCACCGGTGTAGTCGATGGTGTAGCTCTTAGGCAAAATCTTGCGCGCTTCAGCTTCAATGTGCGCCAGCGCTTGCCCTAAAGGAACACCGGGAACACCGCTGATTTTTACCGCATTTAATTGTTGCATACGGTTGATCGTGCGCGGCTCAGTGGTGTGGCTGATGCTTGCCACCTGATCCAGACGAATTAAGTTTCCATCTGGACCGGTTACATACAGGCTTGCCAAATCATCCGGATTTAAACGCTCTACCCGTTTCACTTGTGGAATTACTTTGTAACTTTGCCCCGCCATATTGAAACGGTTGACGTAACCACCACCCAATAATGTACCCACATCATTAGTCACAGTTTGCAAATCCAAGCCGAGGTCGGCCACTTTCTCGCGATCAATGCTTAGCTTGAAATCAGGTTGATCTACTTTTACATCCAAAGTCTGGAAATAAAACATACCCGATTTCACCATGATCTCCTGCACCTTCAACGCATAGTCATAGATTTCCTTGATGTCAGCGGTTGATGCCAAGACAATTTCGACTGGAAATTGACCGCCGCCCGGTAATGCCGGAGGCGTGATTGGAAGAATTTTTACCCCGGAAATGGTCGATAATTTCTGTTGTACTTCCGGCATCATTTGGAACACGTCGCGATCGCGATCGGCCCAAGGCTTAGTCACCAAGCCAGAAAAACCACCGGTAGGCATAGTCAGCTGAAAGGTAAAGTCAGTTTCTGGCAAGCTCATAAATGCTTCATTGACTTGCTTACCGTAGTGCGACGACTGATCCACAGTTGAGTTAGCCTGCGCATCCACAATGCCAAAAATAACACCCTGATCTTCAGTGGGCGCCAACTCTTTGGGCGACATGCTATAGAGCGGGAAACACAGTGCAGTAATACCAATCCAGAAAATATAAACGCCAACACGATTTTCCAAACTCACCGCCAAGTTGCGGCCATACCATTCACGGAAACGTTCGAAAGGTTTCTCCAGCGGCGCTTTCAAACCGGTGTGCGGTTTCAACATGCGCGAACCCAGCATTGGCGACAACGTAATGGCGACGATTGCGGAAATAGTTACCGCACCGGCGAGCGTAATCGCAAACTCGCGGAACAAAGATCCGATCAAACCACCTTGCAAACCAATGGGGATATACACAGAAGCCAGCGTTACTGTCATCGCCAAAATCGGCCCGGCCAACTCGCGTGCCGACACAATCGCAGCCCGGTAAGGTTTCATTCCCTCCTGAATATGACGCTCGATGTTTTCTACCATCACAATTGCATCATCCACTACTAAACCGACGCAGAGTACGATGGATAAGAGAGTAAGCAGATTCAGCGAGAAGCCGCAGATTTGCATAACGAATAATGCACCGACTAACGACAGTGGAATCGCCAATACCGGAATAATTACCGAGCGACTAAAACCGAGGAATAAGAAGATCACTATTACAATAATGATCAAAGTTTCGGTCAGTGTTTTGATAACTTCATGGATCGCTGCATCAATATATTCGGTTGAGTCGTAAGCAATAGTTCCTGACAAACCCGTCGGTAACTCCGCTTTAATTGCTTCCATCTCTTTATTGACGGCTTTCATTACATCCAATGCGTTAGCATTAGGTGCAACCCATACGCCCATGAATACGGCGGTATCGCCTGAGTAGTTAACTACGGTGTCGTAGTTTTCTGCACCCAAGGCAACATCGGCAATATCGCTAAGGCGGATAACACCATCGGAAGAATTGCGAATAATCAGCCGTTTAAATTCATCAACACTTTTTAAATCAGAATCCGCGCGCAAATTTACTTGAGTATAAGTACCGCGCGTTTGCCCCACTGCCGCTTGCACATTATTTGCCTGTAATGCCGCGCGAACTTGTACTGGCGTTACGTTCAATGCCGCCATGCGCTCAGGCTTCAACCAAATACGCATCGCAAACGTTCTGCCACCCAACACATCGGCTTTTTGTACACCGGCAACAGCGGTTAAACGCGGTTGAATCGAGCGGGTTAAAAAATCGGTGATTTGGTTTTGTTCCAAAATTTCCGAACTGAAACTCAGATAAGCAGCCGCAAATTGTGAATCGGCCGCTTCAATACGAATCGCCGGCACTTCTGCTTCGGGCGGTAAATCGCCGCGCACCTGATTCACCTTGGCCGAAATTTCGGTCATGGCTTTGAGCGGATCGTAATTCAACCGCAAGTGCGCCGTGACGGTAGACATACCCATCGCACTTTGTGATTCGATGTAATCAATACCACCGGCTGAGGCGATCGCGCGCTCAATCGGGGTGCTGATGAAACCACGCACTAATTCAGCGTTAGCACCAACATAAACAGTGTTGATGATAATCACGGAGATATCACTGCGAGGATATTGGCGCACAGTCAGGTTGGAACCTGCTTGTATCCCCAAAATTAAAATTAGCAGGCTCACCACTATGGCGAGAACCGGCCGTTTGATAAAAATATCAGTAAATTTCATAAGTTAGGCTCATGGGCTTTTTGGCTTATGGAGTAACGCGATGAGAGTTTTTTCTCGCTCCACCAAGCGGGAGCGAGTAGCTAATGGCACTTAACTATCAGCAGGCGTCGGTTCGAGCTTGAACTCAGGTGTTGGCAAAGTACCTACTGTCACTGCCTGGCCATTCAACAATTTAAATGCACCGGCACTCGCGACTACATCACCGGCTTTTAAACCATCTACAACTTCAACAAAATCGCCGCGTGCCTTACCAAGACGCACAAACTGTTGGCGCGCTTTAAATGTGCCGGCTTTTTCACCCGCCTCGATAACAAATACGGTATCGCCAAAGGGTGCATAAATCACTGCTGTGCTGGGTACGGCTAATACGTCTTGTGGATTAGACAAAGTCACTTTGGTCTCAACCGCCATGCCTGGGATTAACTGGCTTTTTTCGTTTTGCAGGTACGATTGCACAATCGCATTGCGCGTTACTGAACTGATCTCCGCGCCTATAGCGGTAATCTCACCCGTAATCGTTGCATCCGAGCCATCACCCACATTGACTTCAACCGGCAAACCGCGAGTCATTTGTACCAACCAAAATTGTGGTACGGGGAAATTAACACGCACGCTGTTAGTTGCTTGCAAGGACACTATCGCACCGCCCACTTGCAGGTCTTCACCCAAGTCCACTTCGCGGATGCCCAAGCGGCCGTCGAAAGGAGCACGTACAACTTTTTTATCGAGCGTGGCTTTCAAATCGCCTACATCACCTTCCGCAGATCCCATTTGCTGTATGGCAGTATCCAGCTCGCTTTGCGAAACGGTATTGCGTTTGCGCAACTCCACCAACCGCTCATGGTTGGATTTAGCCAGACGCAAACGCGCCTCTGCCGCACTCAATTGCGACTGCTCATTACCGGATTCCTGCACCAGAATCACTGTGCCTTTTTTGACTTGATCGCCGGATTTAAAGCTAATGTCCTTCACCTTACCGGCGACTTCGGCGGTAATCATAATCCCCTCCGACGCCTCTACTGTTCCCATCGCCGTGTAACTGTTTGGCCACTGCTGAACTTCCGCAGTAAAGGTACTAACGGTTTCAGATGGCGGCGGAGTGTTTTCACCCGCCTGCACCATAGCCGCAATTTGGCCGCCTTTAATACCGCCAACAATCAACACAATTCCTAGAAGGCTTGCCACAGCAATACCGATTGATTTCACATTTTTCATAGATGAGGAACCATTGAGAGGGGAGAAAAATTACCAACACGGACGGTGCAAGACGGGCAGAGGGAAGGCGATAAATCGACGGTATCCCAACCACGACTACGGCATTTTCAGCCACAGAATTGTTGCACAGCCAGATATATATCCAAAACCAACAAGTATCACAAAATGTACCGGTGAACGTTTCGATTTGGCTATCAGAAAAACCAGCCGACCATCTGGTCGGTCGGCGAATAATATGCCCTTTCGCTTAATTCGCCAACGAGTTGTTAATCATTATCACGATCTGATGACATTAATCATTACCTCCCATAAATAAACCCCTCCCGATTACGCCTTCGTAAACCACTTTTTTGCAAAAGTGTGATGGCGCACCGATCAACATTTGCTGTGCGCGCAAAGACTGACGATCCACTCACATTTACATAGAACATTTCTTCATATAATTCTTACAAATTATTTCATTTAGTGAGGAGAGACATTTGTATGTTAGCCATCCAATTACCCGTCAAGTTGACACTTATCAGCGGCATCAGCCTCTTGGTTGCCTGCGGCGGTGGCGGATCAGAGAAAACCGGTAACGTATTCAGCTCGAGTAACGCCGCCCCGCTATCGAGTTCAAGCCTGAGTTCGAGCGTGATCCAAGCAAGTAGCATTAGCAGCAGCGTTAGCTCTACGGCGACTAGCTCAGAAATTTCTCGCTCCAGTGTGGGCACCAATTCCAGCATTAACAGTACGAGTAGCATTGGCAGCTCAAGTCTTAGCAGCGTCAGCAGCACTTCCAGCTCTAGCGCGCCTGTGATCGTAATACCCGGGAGCTCCGCCGCCGCGATAAGCTCGAGTAATGTTCAATCCAGCACCAGTCTGCGTTCAAGCTCATTAAGCTCCAGTTCTAAAAGCAGCGCACTTAGCAGTTCGAGCATTAGCTCAAGCAGCCGTAGCTCCAGTAGCATTAGTTCCAGTAGTTTACCGGCCAGCTCCAGTAGCCTTAGTTCAAGCAGTAGTTCGCGTGGCGCGCTGGCAAGTTCTAGCAGTTTAAGTTCTAGCAGCGCCCTAGTAAGCTCCAGTAGCTTATCGAGTACTATCAGCTCTAGTAGTCGCAGTTCCAGTAGTGCATCCATCAGTTCCAGTAGCCTTAGCTCCAGCAAAAGCTCAAGTAGCGCAGCCATTAGTTCAAGCAGCTTTAGCTCCAGCAGCAGTTCAAGTAGCACATCGGTGAGCTCTAACAGCAGCGCCAGTTTTAGCTCTACCTCTGCTGATGCTGAGGCCGTCGCGGTAGTGGACGATACTCTTTACGATGGCAGCATCGATCTGGATGCAACCAAAGTAGTGGGCACTCCAGGCGCCCCACTCCAAACCACTAGCAACCCTTTTGCTGATTCCTACTTTTATTTGAGCCCGGACATCAAAACCATGATGGACGGATCACTCGAACTGGTTGAACAAAGCGGCAATACCGCTATGGCGAACAAGATTAAATACATCCAGCGTCAACCATCGGCAGTATGGATGGACTCAATCGCCACTATTTATGGCGACCCAGCCGCTGGCCGCCGCTCGTTAGAAGGTCATCTGGATGCCGCTGTGGCACAGCAGCAGTTCTATGCACAAAAAAATGGGCAATTGTCGCCGATGACGTTTGTGGTGATCATTTATAACCTGCCCGACCGTGATTGCGCGGCTTTCGCCTCTAACGGCCAGCTGTATCAAATTGGCAAACCACAAGAAAGCTACCTGCCCGGTGGACTCAATGGCCTGCAAAAATACCGCGATGATTATTTGAAAGTGATCACCGATACCATCAAGAAAAAGCCTGCTTACCGCAATCTGCGGATTGTAGCCATGCTGGAGCCAGATTCTTATCCCAACATGATTACCAATACCAAGCTGAACCCTGATGGACCGTCATTAATATGGCCAGCACTCACCACCCAAAATGGCACCACCTACTGCGACACCTTGCTGACCTACACCGAAACCGGCTTGGATACGGGTTTAGGCGTTTACGGGCGCGGTTTACAGATCGCAATTGAAGAGTTGTATGACGCAGGCAAGACGGGCAATAACAATATCTACACCTATTTGGATATCGGCCATGCTGGCTGGTTAGGTTGGGATGATGCAAGCAATCAAAATAGCAACTTGAAACGCGGTGTTGCGGGCTTCCTCAAGCTGATTAATGGCGCCAGTGCAGGCGGGGTTAGCGGCTTTCAAAAAGTGCGCGGTTTTGCGTCGAATACATCGGGTTACACACCGACAGAAGAACCGGCGATCTCTAATAGCGAAGCGGATCGTCAAGCACTCATGCCCTTCTACGAGTGGAACAAAGCCGTTGATGAGCTGAGTTTTATCGATGCATTCAGCGCGCGCGTCAAATCGCAACAACCCGGTTTTAACCCAGGCTTTATTATCGATACCGCCCGCAATGGTTGGGGTCGCGCTGATCGCCCGAAACCCAACACTGGCCTTACCCGAGGTACAGATCTCACCAAAGTTGTAGATCGCCGTCCGCATCGCGGCCACTGGTGTAATGCCGATAAAGCTGGCGTAGGTGAAGTGCCCAAGCCTTATCCAGATCTGAACCGTCCTCACCTCGATGCGTTCTTTTGGATGAAACCACCGGGTGAGTCAGATGGCATCTCATTTAATGCTGCTAACTACATGTCAGGTTCTAGCGCATACAACGCGCTGGATGCTGTTGACCGCGCGATTGTCGATGCCGCCAGTGACCCCAAATACGCAGGAAAAGCACTGGATACCATGTGCATCCCCGGCTCAATCCGCGACGGCCAAAAAGCAACTGTCCCCGTACCCGCACTGGCACCTCACGCAGGCGGTTGGTTCCACAAACAATTCCTGATGTTGATCGACAACGCTTACCCTGCCTTAGGCGAAAGCGATTACGACTAGTTAAGCGCATCGCTTGGCACAACAAAAATTAGCACAACAAAAAACCGGTTTAGGCCGGTTTTTTGTTGTCTGAAAAAACTCTTTGTTTGCATATTCCATGAACATGCCAATGCAGAACTCAAGTCTGCTAGGATTTATGCTCTTTTGAATTTTCTAAGGATTGTTTATGACCTGGGCACCCCACGTAACCGTCGCCACTATCATTGAACGCGATAACCGTTTTTTGATGGTGTATGAAGACGCTGATGGTAAAAATGTTTACAACCAACCGGCTGGCCATTTAGACCCCAACGAAACATTAAAAGAAGCGGCGATTCGCGAGACGCTGGAAGAGACCGGTTGGACAGTTGAATTGACTGGCGTAGTCGGCGTGAATTTGTATACCGCACCGAGTAATGGCATTACCTACTTCCGCACCACGTTTATCGCCAATCCTGTTACCCATGATGCAACTCGCGCGCTGGATACCGGCATCATCGAAGCAGTTTGGCTGACGTATGAAGAATTAGTCGCCCGCAAACACGAGTTGCGCAGCCCTATGACCCTGCAAATCATCGAAGAATATCGCGCAGGGCGCCGCTTTCCGCTCGATGTTGTTGGCGATGATGTCAGCTAAGGTGGCAGTGAGGGGCTGGGGCGGGTAAAATGCCCGCCTTTCCCTTTCCAGCAGTTGCTCCTTATGTCAGATGCTCTTCCCGCCCCAGTCTCAGGCTCATCTATAGGCCAGGGCCAAAAAGTTATCGTCGGAATGTCCGGCGGTGTTGACTCCTCAGTTTCTGCTCTCCTGCTTAAACAGCAGGGATATCAGGTTGAAGGCCTGTTTATGAAGAACTGGGATGAAGACGACGGCACTGAATACTGCACCGCCAAGGCCGATCTGGTCGATGCGGAAATGGTTTGCGAGCGCATCGGCATCAAACTGCACACTGCCAATTTTGCAGCGGAATACTGGGATAACGTGTTCGAACACTTCCTCGAAGAGTACAAAGCCGGGCGCACGCCTAACCCGGATATCCTCTGCAACCGCGAGATCAAATTCAAAGTCTTTATGGAGTACGCACGGGTATTGGGCGGTGAGTTGATTGCAACCGGCCACTATGTCCGCCGTGCAGACCGCGATGGTCACGCACACCTATTAAAAGGCCTCGATCCAAACAAAGACCAAAGCTACTTTTTGCATGCGGTGGGCGAAGCCGAATTTGCCAAATCCCTCTTTCCCGTTGGTGAGTTAGAGAAGCCGGAAGTGCGCCGGATTGCCGAAGAACACGGTTTGATTACCCATAACAAAAAAGACAGCACCGGCATTTGTTTTATCGGCGAACGCCGCTTTAAAGATTTCTTACAGCAATACCTTCCAGCACAACCTGGCGCGATTCAAACTCCCGACGGCAAAGTGATCGGCGAACATATGGGTCTGATGTATCACACCATTGGCCAACGCCAAGGGCTCGGAATTGGCGGTGTAAAAGGCGCGAATGAAGAACCCTGGTTTGTGGTGCAGAAAGACTTGACGCGCAATGTGCTGGTAGTCGTGCAAGGTACAAATCACCCGCTTTTATATACCAATCACTTAATTGCCCAACAAGCCCATTGGATTAACGGCGCTCCGCCCTCATCTACCTTTACCTGTACCGCCAAAACCCGCTACCGCCAACCTGATCAGGAATGTGCGGTAACCCTTTTGGCGGATGGCACCTTGGATGTCAGTTTCATCCAGCAGCAGCGCGCCATCACCCCCGGACAATCGGTGGTTTTTTACAATGATGATGTCTGCCTCGGCGGTGCGGTGATCGAATCTACCGACAATCGTTAATCCATTAACAAGCCCCCATTTCAGCAGCTGAGAGATTTCCGCGTGAGTAAAAACTGGCAAGACATTACCCTCGCCCTTGCAGGCGTATTTCAGGCAACCGCCTTGGTTGAACAGGTTGCAAAAACCGGCCATGTCCCGCCCGACGCTTATAAATGCAGCATAGAAAGTATGCTGGACCTCAACCCCGAGAGTACACTCGCGGTGTATGGCGGCAATTTGGAAAATTTGCGCACTGGCTTGGAAGTGATGCGCGAACTATTGCGCCCCGGCTCGCAAAAACACCGCGAGACACTGCGCTACGGCTTGGGCGTATTACATCTTGAGAAAAAACTCGCTGGCCGCCGCGATATGCTCGGCGTTATTGGCAGCCGCCTGGAGCAAGTCGCACAACAAGCGCAGCATTTCACGTCGATTCATGAAAACGTCATCGCCAATTTAGGCACGCTGTATACCGAAACCCTGAGCACATTTCGTTTTCGTATTCAGGTCAATGGCGACTACAACTATTTGCAGCAACAACGCATTGCCAATCAAATTCGTGCGCTGCTACTCGCGTCGGTTCGCTCAGCAATTTTATGGCGACAAGTTGGCGGCAACCGTTTGCAATTATTGTTTTACCGCAAACATATCGCCCAACAAGTAGATGATTTTTTACGGCGGATGTAATTCATTCCCGCACCCGGAATTCGCTTTTCATTTTTCACTTTTAGACGAGAACCGCCATGAACAATTCTTTTGACACGCTCACCGCGCTAAATGCGGTATCCCCGGTTGATGGCCGGTACGGCAGCAGAACCATTGCATTGCGCAGCATTTTTAGCGAATTCGGTTTGATCCGTTTTCGTGTAGAAGTGGAAGTGCGCTGGTTGCAACAACTCAGCCGCCTTGCTGGTGTACCCGAAGTGCCCGCGTTTAGCGCAGCGACCAATGCGACTCTCGACAAGATTGTTACCGACTTTAACGAAGCCGATGCGCAAGCCGTAAAAGACATCGAACGCACCACCAATCACGATGTAAAAGCGGTTGAGTATTTCCTCAAAAACAAATTCGCTGGCAATGCCGAACTCGAAGCGGTATTGGAATTTGTTCACTTCGCTTGTACCTCGGAAGACATCAATAACCTGTCGCACGCATTAATGCTGCGCGAAGGCCGCAAAGTATTTCTGAAAGATGCTGAAGCAATTATCGATGGCATTGCCAAACTCGCACACGCTTACGCAGAAGACTCAATGCTCTCCCGCACCCACGGCCAAACGGCATCGCCCACTACTGTCGGCAAAGAAATGGCCAACGTAGCCGCGCGTTTGCGCCGCCAAATCAAAACCATAAAAGAAGTTGAGTTGCTCGGCAAAATCAACGGCGCCGTTGGTAACTACAACGCCCACTTGTCTGCCTACCCGGATGTCGATTGGCAAACCAATGCGCAAGAATTTGTTGAGAGCTTAGGCCTGAGCTGGAACCCCTACACCACGCAAATCGAACCGCACGATTACATTGCTGAATTGTTTGATGCGATTGCGCGCTTCAACACCATCGTGATCGATTTTGACCGCGACGTATGGGGCTATATTTCACTCGGTTACTTCAAACAAAAAACCATCGCTGGCGAAGTGGGTTCATCCACTATGCCGCACAAAGTTAACCCGATTGATTTTGAAAACTCCGAAGGTAATTTGGGAATCGCCAACGCGATTTTCACTCACCTCGCACAAAAACTGCCAATCTCTCGCTGGCAGCGCGACCTGACTGACTCAACCGTATTGCGCAATATGGGTGTTGGTTTTGGTTACGGCATGATTGCCTACGCATCCACCTTAAAAGGCATGAGCAAACTGGAAATTAACCGTGCACGCCTCGCGGAAGATTTGAATAATTCATGGGAGGTATTGGCCGAGCCAATCCAAACCATTATGCGTCGCTACAACGTCGCAGAACCCTATGAGAAATTAAAAGCGCTGACTCGCGGCCAAACTATCAACCGCGAAGTGTTAGCAGCGTTTGTTGAAACGCTAGACATTCCCGAGCACGCCAAACAAACCATGCGCGATTTAACTCCCGCCAATTACATTGGCAACGCGGTAGATCAAGCCAAGGCGATCTAAACCGTGAAAAAATAAAGGGCTCTTCAAGAGCCCTTTCTTATTTTGATTCCCATTTTATTTTCAGGTAATAACAATGACTGCACCACTTACTCATCTTGGCGATATGCCAATCGAAGAATTTTTGCGCGATTACTGGCAAAAAAAACCGCTACTAATCCGCAATGCATTTCCCGATTTTGAATCGCCAATTTCACCTGATGAACTAGCTGGCTTGGCGTTGGAAGAAGAAGTTGAATCGCGCATCGTGTTGGAAAAAGGTGAAACACCTTGGGAATTGCGCAATGGACCTTTCGATGAAAAAACCTTTGAAACATTACCGGAAAGCCATTGGACATTATTAGTTCAGGCGGCCGACCAATATGTGCCGGAAGTAAACCAAATGCTTGACGCATTTCGTTTTATTCCCAACTGGCGCCTCGATGACATCATGATCAGCTATGCACCGGATCAAGGTGGAGTCGGCCCACACTTTGATTACTACGATGTATTTTTGTTGCAAGGTTTGGGCAAGCGCCATTGGAAAATCGGGCAAATGTGCGACAACGATTCGCCGCGTGTAGAAGGCACTCGCTTAAAAATTCTCAGCGAATTCCACACCACGGATGAATGGGTAGTCGAACCTGGCGATATGCTATACATCCCACCCGGTATTGCCCACTGGGGTAATGCGCAAGGCGATGACTGCATGACCTACTCAATTGGTTTCCGCGCACCCAGCCATGCCGATATTATTTCTGAGGTCGGCCAGGAAGTGGCACTGTCGATCGCCGATGATTTACGTTTTAGCGATCCGGATCTGAAACTGCAAAATAATCCCGGCGAAATTGGCGCTGAGGCTATCGCACAAGTGCAGAAAATTTTGCAGCAGCATTTAACCGCAGAAAATATCGCCCACTGGTTCGGTAAATTTATGACCGAACGTAAATATTTGGATCACACCGACGAAGAGCCGATGGATATCGATGCCGATGAATGGCAAGCAGCACTCGCCGATGGTGAACTGCTCTGGCGCCATCCATCAGCGCGCCTCGCCTTTCATAGCGATACCAAGGGCACCTTGTTATTTGCCGATGGCGAAGCGATATGTTGCTCACGCGAACTGGCAGAGCTAGTCTGCAAAGAAGTGGAAATTAGTTGGCGCGAGCTGAAAGAGCTGGTACAAGATCCACAAAATCGCGCAGCAATTACGCAACTGGTGAATCAGGAAACACTTTTAGTCGATGAGTAAAACCATGCTCAGCACAATCACTCCCACCACCTGGGAACACCATCAAGCGGATTTAATTAATATCCGCACGACCGTATTTGTACAGGAACAGCATGTTTCTGCAGCAGATGAGTGGGATGGATTGGATGAGCAGGCAATGCATTTTTTAGCGCTATCCGAAAATGGAGCTGCAATAGGCTGCGCACGCTTGCTTATCGAACCAGCTCCCGATACTTCTGAAAAAAATCCGCTCTACCATATCGGCCGCGTTGCCATTCTCAAGGCTTTTCGCAACCAAGGTGTAGGTCATCAATTAATGCAATCTGTGCTCGCTTATTGCAAACAAACGGCGCCCGAGAATTGTGTTTATTTACACGCGCAAACTGAGCGTCGCCACTTCTATGAAACGCTGGGATTTATTGCAGAGGGAGATGAATTTATGGATGCGGGAATACCACATATCAGTATGTACTTAACCTCTTGCGGTGATGTTGCGAGAGATATGCAAACGACCAGGCACCACGAACAATGCTGAACTTGCTTCGCATACTGACGGCATTGTCTTTTCTGGTCGTAGCTGGCGCGGCAGCAGCGCAGAATGCTAATTCCGGCTCTGTCGCACTGCAAAGATTCATCGACAGCGATGGTTTGGGGTTGAACACCGTCAAACGCTCAGATCTTGACGAACTCTGGGGGCGAGCCGATAGCGAAAAGCCGACCACAGCCTCCCGTCCTTCGCGCGAACGCGGTACTTGGCTCGTACTCGAATACAAATCGCGGGGGCTAGTCTTCACAACAACAACAGATTCCTATGGCTCAGGCAACCCCCACATCGCCAGCGCGTACTTCAGCGCCCCCTTTGAAGGATGTACACCGCAGGGCTTGTGCATGGGAATGCCGCAAGAAGCAGCGCTCGCGATAATCTCGGCGCACTACAAAATCACGTTTGACCACGGCAGCCACTACTCTGTATCCAACAAGGGCTGGCGCAGTACGCACCATATGAGCTTTTCCTTTAAGGATGGCCGCCTCCATTCCATGAGATTTCAGCTCCATCCATCACCGCTTCTCGGATACAAGGAGCGCAACTTGCTGTTCGGGGCACTCTTGCTCGCCGTTATAATCGGAGTCGAACGAGTGCTGCGTCCGTATCGGCGCCAATTGGAGCCTGTGCGGAAAATCGCAAAGATCGGATGCATGCTCTACTTGGTGATCAGCACCATAGTCGGACTGGTCGTGTTTTACATCTTGCTCACTTCTTGGTGACGGTTTTGGGATCGCACCACCTGCACACGCACAACTTGCCGACGTTTGTCGAACTACTGACCGACATAAAGGACTAAACAATATGGCTGAACAATCATCAGTAAATGAGACGCTGTGGCTGATAGATGGAGTAACTGATTTTCGCAACTATAGTGAGCAATTGATAACCCAAAGTCGCCGTTCAATTGCCATCCTTACCCGCGATCTTGATTCATCGGTATATGCCACATCTGAATACGTACAAAACCTATCAAATTTTGTGCGCGCCAGTCGTAATGCACAAGTACAAATACTCATTAAAAATACCAAACCCGCCATTGAAACAAACCATCCGCTAATACGGCTTGCGCAGCGGCTCTCATCCAAAATATTGGTGCGCAAAATGACTGTTGAACCCAATAATAAAGAAATGGGTTTTATGCTCGGCGACACCGACAAACTCTTGTATAAAAATGATGATGCGCTCCACCGCGGTTTTTTTAATAGTGCCGCCGCCAGTGAGATAAAGTCTTTACGCGAAGAATTTAATTACTTATGGCAATACGGTGAGCTTGAATCTGAATTTCAACAGCTACACATCTAGGTCACACACCTTTACACAGCAACACTCATCGAACTGTTGCCAAACTTCACAACCACCCCAAAAAGCAGTTTTTGCCCGAAGTGCAGCATATTTTTTGTTGCCGATTACTTTTTTATCCTATATATATAGCGTCAATCCGTATTTAGAGGCATTTGAGCCTATAAATACAGGGCTTTTTTAACATTGTTGCAAGTGCTGTAGCAGATTTGCCAGAGTCAACTAGACTTAGCAACTTATGTTGGTAATACCCAAGCATCTGCATAAATAGATAAACATACTCACTCTTTATCAATAAATAGAAGGAATCCAATATGGTCGCCAAAAAACCTGCTGCCCCTAAAGCTGCCGCAGCAAAAGTTGCTGTAGCAAAAAAAGCACCTGTAGCTAAAGCTGCTCCAAAAGCCGCGCCCAAAGCTGCTGCTAAAAAAGCGCCTGCCAAGGCAGCTGCCAAAAAAGCACCGGTTGCTAAAGCTGCTCCCGCTGTTGTTAAGCCAATTGCTGAACGTCAAAACAAAACACAAATGCTGCAACAAATTGCTGACTCAACCGAGCTGAGCAAAAAACAAGTACAAGCCGTATTGGACGAATTGACCAACATCATTGAAGGTCACATCAAAAAGAAAGGCATTGGCGAATTCGTATTCCCTGGCCTACTAAAAATTACTACTGTGAAAAAGCCTGCTACCAAAGCACGTAAGGGCATCAACCCTTTCACCAAAGAAGAAGTTACCTTCAAAGCTAAACCAGCAAGCATTTCTGTAAAAGTACGTCCGCTGAAAAAACTGAAAGAATTCGCTGTTTAATTACCTGCAGCAGCTTCAATAAAAAACCCCGCCGTTTTGAACGGCGGGGTTTTTTATTATTGGCGCGACAGCTTCGAACTACAAAACAGTAAAGCCTTCACCGACTAATGCATTTTGCAAACGTTTGATGCGTTCAGCAAACTCATTTGCTGTATATTCTTTCGCTGGAATCTTCCCCCATATCGGCTGTGGCCAAGCAGGATCATCAGTAAAACGCGCAATGTGATGAATATGGAGCTGGCGGACCACGTTGCCGAGTGCCGCCACATTCATTTTATCCGCATCAAATACACTCGTTATCACTTCTGATAACCGACAAGATTCGCGGATTAGTTGCAATTGCTCTTCTTCACTCAGGTGATGTATTTCGTACACATCCTCCCGCTTGGGCACCAAAATACACCAAGGATAATTTGCATCCCGGCTCAATAACAAAAGCGACAAATCGAATTCACCGATAACTTGGGAATCCTGGGCGAGACGTGGGTGAAGTTCAAACATGATTGCCTTCCTTTAATTTAACAGGCCTTTTATTCAACAAGTTAAGCGCTCGGCCAGCCGAGGCGCTATACCAATATCGCCAACCGCCGTAGAATACGCGGCTTTGAAACCCATTATAGCTACCAAGAAGTCATAACTATGCGTTCCAGCCGATTTTTAATTGCCACTCTGAAAGAAACTCCTTCCGATGCGGAAGTCATCAGCCATCAATTGATGCTGCGTGCGGGCATGATCCGCAAACTGGCTTCTGGTCTTTATAACTGGTTGCCAATGGGCTTGCGTGTACTGCGCAAGGTCGAAAAAATTGTACGCGAAGAGATGAATAAATCCGGCGCCATGGAAGTATTGATGCCAGTGGTACAACCGGCAGAATTGTGGGAAGAATCAGGCCGCTGGCAGCAATACGGTCCGGAATTATTGCGCATGACTGACCGCCATGACCGCGCCTTCTGCCTCGGCCCAACCCACGAGGAAGTGATTACCGATTTAATCCGCAACGAGATCAGAAGCTACAAACAATTACCGGCAAATTTTTACCAAATCCAAACCAAATTCCGCGATGAAATTCGCCCGCGTTTTGGCGTAATGCGCTCGCGCGAATTTATCATGAAGGACGCTTACTCCTTCCATACCAGCACCGAATCGTTACAAGAAACCTACGATGTGATGCATGCAACCTACTGCAATATCTTCACGCGTTTAGGTTTGCAATTCCGCCCGGTATTGGCCGACACCGGCTCCATCGGCGGCGCTTTCTCTCACGAGTTCCATGTACTGGCCGATAGCGGTGAAGACGATATCGCCTTCAGTAACGCTAGCGACTATGCAGCCAATATTGAAAAAGCTGAAGCTTTGCCGCCCTCAACACCACGCGCCGCTGCACAACATGTGCTGCAAGAAGTTGCTACGCCGGGCAAACATAGCATCGATGAAGTGTGCGAATTCCTAAAAGTCCGTGCGCAACAAACCGTTAAAACTTTGATCGTTTTAGGCGAAGCGCGTGAAGATAAATCCCAACCACTAGTGGCGTTGGTATTACGTGGCGATCACGAACTCAATGAAATCAAAGCAGAAAAATTAACCGGTATTGCATCGCCACTCACACTGGCACCTGAAGCACGCATCAAAGCTGAACTGGGTGTTGGTGTAGGCTCACTCGGCCCGGTTGGCTTGAAAATTTCCGTGATTGTTGATCACTCAGCCGCACACTTGGCCGATTTTATTTGCGGTGCAAATAAAGATGGCTTCCATCTCACCGGCGTGAATTGGGAACGCGATGCAACAGCACCGCTGGTTGCCGACATCCGTAACGTAGTGACTGGTGACCCAAGCCCTTGCGGCAAGGGCACACTGGAAATTAAACGCGGTATTGAAGTTGGCCATATTTTCCAACTCGGCACCAAATATTCCGAAGCGATGAAAGCAAAAGTGCTAGACGTAAATGGCAAAGAGCAAACCATGATTATGGGTTGCTACGGCATTGGCGTAACACGAGTGGTTGCTTCTGCCATCGAACAAAACTTTGATGAGAATGGGATTATTTGGGCTGACTCTATCGCGCCTTTCCATATCGCCATCGTACCGATCAACATGCAGAAATCCCCGGCCGTTGCCGCCAAATGCGAAGAGTTTTATGCGCAACTGCAAGAGGCTGGTTTCGATGTGTTGTTGATGGATGAGGACAAAGCGCGCCTCGGCACTATGCTTGCCGATACTGATTTAATGGGCATTCCGCACCGCATTGTAATTGGTGATCGCGGTTTGGAAGCTGGCAGCATCGAATACAAAGGCCGCCGTGACGCAGAAAAACAAGAAGTATCTGTTACTGACGTTGTGCAATTTCTGAAAGGACAAATAAAAATTTAATGCGCAAGCTGGCTCCCGGTTTTTAGGAGCCAGCTTGATTTTATTTAAGTAACGAAAATTCGCTTGGTGCTAATACTGTTTTAGATATTTTCACCTTGGCAATATCCCCGTTAAACCAATGCACAAGATTCATCCTCGCTCCAATTGATGTTTTTGCATCAACCGCAATCGGCAGATAATCCACCTCACCGACCAATTCTTTTTTCCCATTCACGTAAGAAACGAACTCACGATTTTTATATGTAATCGCAGCATGCGCCCACTCACCTACGGGATGCACTTTGGTTGGATCAATCAAGGTGATTTGTGATTTTTCAGATTTGATATAAGCATCCAGGTACCACTGCTTTTTATCATTCAAGCGCAATTCAATAGTAAGGCGGCGATCAGGATTATCGAATGACTGAATATGGAAAAAGCGCGGTTCCCGATTATTTGGGTAGGCATCGGCCGGATTAAAAATAATCTCGATGGTAAATTCAGTCGCATCGCCCAGTGGATTGGCATCTACCAATAAACGATCACCATCGCCATCAAAATGCACTGCCGTTCCCTGTTCCGTTTTAACGAGCCGCGGTGCACCTGTTTTTATCACTGGGTGACCCGCAATATTATCGAGCGAATCCAGCTGCCACATAGCTGCCGGATTCGTCGGAGTTTTAACCGTCGCACTACATGCAGATAAAACAAAAGAAAACACACAGAGCAAAAAAACTTTCATACCTTTTTCAGCAACACGGGTTGCTGCCTCTTTGTTGTCAAATGAAGCGATAGATAAGGTACAACTCACTATTATTGTTAGTCAGATTCCCCACTGTACTGTGCTTGCTCTTGCGTAAGCTTGCGTTCCACATCACCCGGTGATCCGGTTTTACGTGCAAGCAAACTATAGGCAACTGGCACAAAGAAGAGTGTCAGCAATGTAGCAACCAATACGCCAGAAATAACAACCACACCAATTACAAAGCGCGTTTCAGAACCTGCTCCCGATGAAACCACTAACGGAATTGCACCGGCAACAGCCGTAAGACTAGTCATCAAAATGGGACGTAAGCGTGCGGATGAAGCTTCAAGCAACGCTTCAGTGAATTCCATCCCGCGATCACGCAATTGATTGGCAAACTCAACAATCAAGATCCCATTTTTGGCCGCCAATCCAATCAACATAATTAACCCAATCTGCGAATAGAGATTAAAACTACTACCCGTAATATAAAGTCCAATCATACCGCCAAGCATTGCCAAAGGGACGGTGAGCATAATGACAAATGGATGGATATAACTTTCAAACTGCGCCGCTAACACCAGAAAGGTAATCAAAATTCCCAATAGGAAAATAAACATGACCGAACTGCCTGCAGTTTGGAAATCCCGCGATAGACCTTTGTAATCGACAACCGCGGTGCCCGGTAAATGTTCGCGCACCAATCCATTCAAATGATCCAAGGCATCACCCAGCGCCAAATTTTCTGCGAGGTTAGCTTCAATCGTTAACGAACGCATTCTGTTGTATCGATTTAAACGGCTCGCATCGGCAATCTCTTTTAATGTCACTAAATTGGATAGTGGAATTAATTCGCCGCTGCGCTCGGAGCGCACATACATATTTTGCAAACTGGTGGTAGTACGTTGCTCATCGCGTTCACCTTGCAGAATGATGTCGTACTCTTCACCGTCATCAATATAAGTAGTTGCGCGACGTGAACCGAGCATAGCTTCTAGAGTGCGGCCAATATTACTGACGCTTACACCAAGATCTGCTGCGCGATTTGTATCAATAACCACTTCAACCTGAGGCTTGGTTTCTTTGTAATCCCAATCAATTGCAATTAAGCCCGGATTATTTTTTTCCAACTTTTCCAGCAAAACATCCCGCCACTGAGCAAGTTCTTCATAGGTACCGCCGCCTAACACAAACTGCACGGGTTTTTGCGCCTGGGAACCAAACCCCTGACGCATCACCACCGACGTTGTAACGCCGGGTAAATCTTTTAAATCGGCGCGAATATCGTTCATTACGTCAAATGAGTTACGACGTAAACCCCAATCATTCATTACTACGATAACCATACCGCTGTTAAAACTTTCAGTGGTGCCAAATGAGCGAGGAGCACGGACCATCATGCGAGTGATTTCATCGGAATCGACGTATTTCATGAGCCGGTTTTCAATCTCGGTCATGTACTCTTCCATATAGGCATAACTGGCGCCTTCAGGACCATTAACCATAACGTTAAAGTTGCCGCGATCTTCCGGCGGCGCATACTCGGAGGGAATTTGCTGCGAAAGCAAAAAAGCACCCAACAATAAAATTGCAAAAGCGAGAATCAAAATTTTTGCGCGGCCTAAACACCAGCGAATGCCGTGTTTATAGCGAACACGCAAACGCCCCATCCCCTGATCTATTTTTTCTACAAATTTATTTCTATTATTATTTTTAACCAATATCTTGGACGCCAGCATGGGCGATAAGGTCAATGCAATAAGTGCAGAGAATCCGACCGCAGCAGCCATAGTGATTGCAAACTCGGAAAACAAGCGTCCAATATCGCCCTTCAAAAATACGATAGGAACAAAAATCGCAATTAATACCAGTGTTGTGGCGATGACAGCGAAGCCCACTTCACGGGTGCCATCATAGGCCGCGAGCAACGGTGTTTTTCCTTTCTCTTCCATATGCCGCATGATGTTTTCCAACACCACAATGGCATCATCAACCACCAAACCAATCGCCAACACCAATGCTAATAGAGTCAGCATATTGACCGAAAAGCCCATTACGGCCAGCACGGTGAAGGTAGCGATAATAGAAACAGGGACCGCAACTGCGGGCACCAACATCGCACGCACACTGCCGAGAAAAACATAGATAACCAACACCACCAAGACTATAGCGATGGCGAGCGTGATATAGACCTCGTGAATAGCGCGCTCAACAAAAACCGAGCTGTCAAAACTATCTTCCAGCTTCATGCCTTTGGGTAATATGGCATTGATTTTATCGCGTTCTGCTTTTGAACCACGCGCAACATCAATCGTATTCGCCGTCGATTGTTTTACGATGCCGATACCAACTTGAGTGATGCCGTTGCCGCGAAATAAATTGCGATCCTCTTCTGTGCCCCGCTCCACCTTGGCAATATCACCCAAGCGAATTAAATGGCCGTCACCACCGCGCTTTACTACCAGTTGATTAAACTGATCCACAGTGCGATAAGTGCGCGCCATACGCACGGTAAATTGCCGCTCAAGCGATTCAATACTCCCCGCCGGTAATTCAACGTTTTCTGCACGCAATGACGTTTCAACATCGTTGACTGTAAGACTACGAGCCGCAAGTTCGCGTCGATCAAGCCAGACACGCATAGCGTAGCGCTGCTCACCGCCGATACGCACACGGGCGATACCATCAATAACCGAAAATCGATCGACGAGATATCGCTGCGCATAATCAGTTAACTCGGGAATCGTCATATTTTCCCCGGTTAAATTAAACCAGAGAATCACGTCTTCATCGGAACTGACTTTCTGCACTTCTGGCGGGTCTGCCTCATCGGGCAAATTATCAAGCGCACCATTTACGCGATCGCGAATATCATTCGCCGCCGCATCCATATCGTGGCCAGTATCAAATTGCACTACGATATTGGAAACGCCATTTTCAGCAGAGGATTCAATAAAACGAATCCCCTCTACACCAGAGATTCGATCCTCAATCACTTTAGTAATTCGAGTTTCTACAATACTTGCCGCCGCACCGGGATAATTGGTGCGAATAGAAACCACAGGTGGGTCGATATTGGGATATTCGCGCAAGGTCAAACGATCAAACGCGACCAAACCAAACGCAATTAATAACAGCGAGATAACCGATGCAAAGACCGGTCGCTTGATGGATAAATCAGACAGCTTCATTGCGTATTATCCTCACTGTTTTTTCTTGGGTAACAGATCAGATAAATGCGTCGCTTCACCTAAATGCTCAGCAACCGGCTGCTCTTCAGATAACACTTTTACTTGCTGGCCAGTACGGACTTTCTGCAAACCATGGGTAACGACTTTATCGCCCGCAGCCAAACCACTCTTCACTTCTACCGCACCGGCAAGACGCTCACCAATAACAATTTGTTTACGCTCAACAATAAAGCCATCTTGTTCTTTCTTTAATAAAAAAATAAAATTATTACTGCCCAATGGCACTAAAGCAGATTCGGAAATCACAATCGCATCGCGAGCACCTGCTTTTAAATCGACTTGCATCAACATGCCTTGCTTCAACTCGTGGCCTTTGTTATCCAGCAATGCGCGCACTTTTATTGCACGGGTAACTTCGTCAATTTGATTATCAATACTGAACACTTCACCTTGAAATATTTTTCCACCCAGATCACCGCTCTCCGCCACTATTGGCAAACCCACTGCCAAGCTACGCAAATAAACCGCAGGCACGGTAAAGTCGAGTTTCATTTTGTTGTCATCATTTAAAGTGGTGATTTGATCACCTGGCGATACTAGCGCTCCCACGCTGACATTCCGCAAACCGACTACTCCACTGAAAGGCGCTAACAGTACGAGATCTTTTAACCGCGACTCCGTTGCGTCATAACGAGCACGCGCTGATTCATATTCACGAACCCGTTGATCCAACAAAGATTCAGAAGCAGCACCGTTTTTTACCAATGCTGATACACGATCAAGCTGTTTTTTTGCTTCGTCTGCATTGAAACGTGCTTCTTGCAGTAACGCTGACTCTTCACGGCTGGTAGTCTCAACCAACACATCGCCTTTGTTGACCCGTTGACCATCTTCAAAGTTAATTCGCGTGACTTTTTTTGTCACATTCGATGTAAGCACTATGGATTCATTGGCGCGCAAGGTACCCAGCGCTTCTATATTAGTAGTGAGATTTTTGATGCTTGCAGGCTGAACAATAACGTCAACTGGAACAGTTGCTGGTGGCTGGGCATATACGCCAGACACACACGCAAGCACGCACAGACCGCTCAATAAATGGCGGGTTAATTTCATGGAGTTCTCCCTGGAATACTTTTTTGCCCGTTATAGTTGTCTATTTATGTGGCAATGAATGATTAGCAAAAATTATAGTAGTAATGACTGTACGAATGGATTGATCTGCAGGATAAGATTCTTAAGTAATAATGCTGGGAATTTAACATTTGTTTACAAAATCGAACCTTTTGGCACAATCGTGCAAACAAAAAGCAGGTGATATCGGAACTCAATAGTTCCGATTCACGCGTTACTTTTCTTCAGGCGCAAACGCAATCGACGCTGAATTGATGCAGTAACGAAGCCCGGTTGGCTGTGGCCCATCGGTAAATACATGACCGAGGTGACAATCGCATTTGCGGCACACCACCTCAGTGCGGAACATACCGTGACTGGTATCGACATGCTCACGAATTGCTGTTTTATCGGCAGGCGCATAAAAGCTCGGCCAGCCACATCCAGCATCGAACTTGGTATCAGCTTCAAATAAAAGTTCACCACAGCAACGGCAGCGATAGTCACCTGCACTAAATTCCTGCCAGTATTCCCCGGTAAAAGGGCGCTCGGTACCCTTTTCACGGCAAATCCGATATTGCTCCGGGGTTAATTTTTTACGCCATTCGGCGTCGGTCAGGTTTTCGTTATCAGACATAATGATTTCCTTGACAGATCAACTAGTTAAGGTCGATTATTCGGGTGTTTTTCAACCGCAATCACGCACGACCGCAATCAAGGCATCTTACTGCAAATGAACCCGATTAAGAAATCCGACAAACTCAACGGAGTCTGTTACGACATACGTGGCCCGGTATTGGACCACGCTTACCGCCTTGAAGAAGAAGGCCATCGCATTCTGAAACTGAATATCGGCAACCCTGCCCCGTTTGGTTTCTCGGCACCTGATGAAATTATTCAGGATGTCATTCGCAACCTCGCCAACGCCGAAGGCTACACCGCTTCCAAAGGTCTGTTTGCCGCCCGGAAAGCAATCATGCATGAGTGCCAACGTCTGGAAATTCCCGGCGTTGAAATTGAAGATATTTTCCTCGGCAATGGCGCGAGCGAATTAATCGTCATGGCCATGCAGGCGCTCTTGAATAATGGCGATGAAGTATTGGTGCCTGCACCGGATTATCCACTGTGGACTGCGGCCGTTAATCTGGCGGGCGGTAAAGCTCGTCACTATTTGTGTGATGAACAAGCGGATTGGTTCCCCGACCTCGCCGATATCGAAAGCAAAATTACCGACAAAACCCGTGGCATTGTGGTGATCAACCCCAACAATCCGACCGGCGCGGTTTACAGTAAAGAATTATTGGAAGCGATTGTGGAATTAGCGCGCCGCCACAATCTGATTATTTTTGCCGACGAGATTTACAGCAAAATTCTTTACGACGATGCCGAATTTATCCCCATGGGAAAATTGGCGCAGGATGTACTTTGCGTAAGTTTTAATGGTTTATCCAAAGCCTATCGCTTGGCCGGTTTCCGTTCGGGCTGGATGGTAATCAGTGGCGCCAAGCATCGCGCACGCAGTTACATTGAAGGCTTGGAAATGCTCTCGTCCATGCGCCTCTGCGCTAACGTTCCCGCCATGTATGCAGTGCAAACTGCATTAGGCGGCTATCAAAGTATTAACGAATTAATTATTCCCGGTGGCCGGTTGCGTGACCAACGCGATACCGCATTGAAAGCCATGGCCGATATTCCCGGCCTCTCGTGTGTGAAACCCAAAGGCGCTTTGTACCTGTTCCCCAAATTGGATTTGAACATGTACAAAATCAAAGATGACCAACAAATGATTTTGGATTTTTTGTTGCAAGAAAAAGTATTGTTGGTACAGGGCTCAGCATTTAACTGGCCAAATAAAGATCACTTCCGCATTGTATTTTTACCGCGCGAAGATGATTTGACCAAAGCCATCCAACGCTTCGGTAACTTCTTGTCGCGCTACTCGCAATAATTTTTCACCGATATAAAAAGACAGACGTAAAAAAACCAGCCTTTCGCTGGTTTTTTTACGTTTAGGATATGGTGGAGGGAACTTGGTAGACCAACAATTTTAATTGCTGCTCCGGATCTACATCCGGAAAATCTGCATGGGGTTTTACACGCTCAACAAATTGCGCCTGCGGGCACTGCTCAAAAAATTTCTGTTTTAAAAATCCTTCACTTAATTCCGGCGCATTTAAACAGGCCAACACCAAGCCACCTGCGGGCATTAACTCCGGTAAACGACGAATGACTTTAGCGTAATCTTTTTCCGCGATAAAACTGCCTTTTTGGTAAGACGGCGGATCAATAATCACCATATCATAAGGACCAGGTTTTTTAACGCGGCTCCAGGACTTAAGAATATTTTCGGCAACAAACTCGCTTTTATTTTTCGCAAGATTATTGAGTTGATGATTAGCTCGCCCCAGATTCAGGGCGGCGCTGCTCATATCCACGTTGACTACTTTCTCTGCGCCAGCGGCGATAGCCACTACTGAAAACGCACAGGTATACGCAAATAGATTAAGCACATGTTTACCTGCTGCATGTTGCTCAATCCACTCTCTACCCGACTCTATATCCAAAAAGAAACCGGAGTTTTGCTGTTGGACAAGATGCAAGTTAAACAGTGAATTCCCGCGGCGCGCATAAATCGACTCGGGTAATGTACCCCACACAATTTCACTGGGTGCATTGGGCATATAGCGGCGCTGCACCACTAATACCACATGAGTCGATGTAAACAGGGGGCGCATCCGTGCAATCAATTCATCTAACCAATGTGCAGGCGGTTCAAAGAACAGTGTTATCAAAATAGCGGGCTGAAAAAAATCAACCGTCACAAATTCCAAGTCAGGGAAAGTACGGCCACGACCATGAAATACTCGATAACTATCAACGTCAGTTTGAGTACGAATTTTTTCAGCAAGTAATGCAAGGCGATCTACAACAATCTGCATTAATGAGCGCCTTCTGCTGAATAACCTACAGGATACATAATGGTCTCGCGGTAACCGGTAATCACTGGGCGATAACCACCGAACGCAATATCCAATTCAGGATCATTGGTATCCACTAACAGTGGACGTCCATCGAGCGCCAGGATTTTTCCGCGCGCGGCGATAATATGAATATTGTCTTTGCCAATACGACGTAAAATCGCGGGAGTAAACTGTTGGTTACCGCGCCCAAGAATATGACCTTGTCCACCAATAGCGGTAATGATCATTTTTACTGGACCGGAAAACTGATCGAGCTGGGTAGTAATTTGTGCAGCGCTTACATCCGTGGCGATCAATTTATTATTCAACAATAAATCTACACCCAATAAACTTCCATCCACACCAAGCTCTTGCAAAAAAAGATGTGTCGTTGAACCTGGGCCGACCAAATAAAGTGTGTCGGGTTGCAGCTGCTCAATCATTTCCTGAGCAACATCCAATTGCGCCAATTCATCGCGCTCAGTACCAGCATTTTTTACTTGCTGTAAAAATTGCGAATCTTCCGGTACTAACAGGGTACCGTAAAAGCGAGCACGCACTTGTCCATTGCGGAAGGCTTCTTCATCAATATCTTTTACATCGCGCTCAACAATATTAACCAGTGAGCCAGTTAATAATTGCTTGAGAATTTCACCCGCCGCTTCAGGTGCATTCGCGTAAACACCGGAATGCATTTTCACACCACAGGGAACACCCAATACCGGTTGTGATGTGCTCACAGTATCGGCGATTAATCGCGCAGTACCATCGCCACCGGCAAATAAAATTAAATCGACGCCTTGCTGCATAAGTGCGATCGCAGCGGCGCAAGTATCCTGCGCACTACTCGGCTGCTGTTGTGCAGCACCTATAATATGCACAGTAAAACCAGACGCGCGGACACTGGATTCTCCCATATCGCCCGCAAAACAAAAAATTTCCAGTTGCTCGCGGAAACCGGCAATGACCTGCAATGCACGCTCTATACGCTGTAATGCACGCGGTTCAGCACCGCGCGCAAATGCTTCAGCGCAAATCGCATCGCCATCGGAACCTTTTAATCCAACACTGCCCCCTAAACCGGCGTAAGGATTAATAATTAAACCAAGTTTAAACACAGTGAAATCCTAACACTTGCAGCCATTGCTTATCAGCATCGCTGATGTTTTCCAAATGCACTTGATAATTATGAAATTCACGGCGGATGGGATAATGTTTGCGCAAGCCATCAAAACCCTCACCAAAAATCACTTCACCTGTAAGTGCCTGTGTGGCAAGTGCGCGCAATCGCCCATCGTCAGCAGCGATATCGTAAACCTGCCTGATTAATGATTGGACTATATAAAAAATATTGCTTTTGTTTTTTTCATCAATACGCAATTGATTATTAGCCAAGGGCGGCACTAACGCGGCAAGGGATGATTCAGGATTTTTATCAAGATGACGGCAGAGCGCCTGATAAATCAAATCGGTGCCGTTTAATTTTCCGTCGTAACTGTAACCGGCAATATGCGGGCTTCCGAGCAATACCTTATTGAGCAATTCAAGGGATATATCCGGCTCAGGCTCCCACACATCCAATACAACACGTAAATCATCGCGCTCGGATAAAACGTCCAACAATGCCTGATTATTAATGACGGGGCCACGACCACAATTAATTAATACCGCACCACTTTTTAATTTCAGCAATTCTTTGCGACCCAACAAATGAAAACTCGGATGCGGACCAGTAGTGACTAGCGGAGTATGCATACTGATCACATCGCAGGCTAACACTTCTTCAAGGGAAGTGAGATCTGGATTTTGCACGAGTGTCAGATTGGGGTCATAGCAGCGCACATCAACACCCTGCGCCTTCAGCCGCTTATAAAGCAAACCACCTACATTGCCACAGCCGATAATGCCGAACTTTACCGGCAGCCAATTGATATTCAGATGACAAAGTGCTGCATAAACAAACTCAACGACCGAATTAGCATTGCAACCCGGCGCGCTGGACCAACAAATACCGCTGGTATCCAGATAAGTGTGATCCAAATGATCGACGCCAATAGTGCAAGTACCCACAAATTTGACCTTACTTCCAGCCAGCAGTGCGGGATTTACTTTGGTGACCGAGCGCACAATCAAAGCATCGGCATAACGGATATGATCAACAGTCATGGTGCGACCAGGCAAACAAACAATGTCGCCCAGATGACCAAAAAACTCATTAACCAGTGGGATGTTTTCATCCGCAACTATTCTCATAACGGCTCACTTAAACTCGAAAATGACTCTTATAGATTCAATCAGTGGTAAAAAACGATTACGAGATAAATCTATGGAATAAAAAAATTACCCATAGCAGTTGTGCTTTGGGGATTTAGCATATACTTTATATAGTGATGGTGACGTTAAAACCATCGTTCGGCACCTGGTTTCTATATCAGGCTCTGCCTCACTTTAGGGGGTGGTATTATGAAGACCTCGGACACTGGCCACAACATGGATAATGTGGTTGATCTCTTCACTGGAAAAACCTACTCAGCCCTTCACGAAGAGCGCTTTATCCGTCTTTCGCCTGAATTAGACGGTTTAGAAATGCTCTACTCCAACGATACCAGCTCTGAAAAACTCTACAGTCTTAAAATCCTTTGCTGGGGCTTACGCTCCAATGGTGAAGTAGTCGGCTTGGTGCCATGGCTTAACGATATTGTGCCTTGCCCCGACTTATGCGACCCATTAAATGGCCATTGGGAGGGATATTATGATCCGGGCATTGACGAACTCTTTTTTGAGGCGCCGATGCACAAAGTAATCGAGCTGGAAACCGCTGCCGAGTATTACGAAATATTATGCGAGAACGGCGACGATGTAGTGCAGGAGTTACCTGACACTATAGGTACCCATGCCGTACTGGCAGTACCCGATAGCAAACGGTTGTCACTGGTTGAAGTGGTAAGTTGGAGCTTGCACTATGATGGCAGCATGTATGCCATGATTAGCGACCCCACCAAAGTTGTCAGTACACCGGTTTTACCTGGTGATGATTCTTTGTACAAAGCCCAAGCCAGTGAAAGTTTTCGCTACTTTTTCCAGCACCAGATCGCCAACAAAATCAAAGCAGAAGACCCGGAAGCCATGGCCGCAATTTCGTTGCTGGTTGATGGTATATAGTAATTTCTCTTCTCTATACGCTTACGAATAACGCCGCTTTTGCGGCGTTATTTTTTTGCTGGTTATAATCACAACAAAACTATAATTAAATCCGCAAGAAAGATTTTTCTAACTTTTTCGGATATAAAAAAAATACTGAGCTGCTGTTTCTTTTTGTTCGATCAATTCATGACCAAGAAATAAACAGAATTTAGGTATATCACGCAATGTCGATGGGTCAGTTGCTATCACCTCTACCAGATTCCCACTCTCTGCTTCGCGCATCACTTTATGCAACATCATCACCGGCTCTGGGCAAAGTAAACCGGATGCATCCAAACTTTTATCAATTGTTTCATTCATAGTTTTAAATCGTCTATTAACTTTTCGGCAAATAGCCAAGCGGTTGCTATTCTTAGGTCAATGGAAAAACGCTCAAGAGAGAATTCAACTACCGAGGAACACAGTTCGATGTCTCGGAAACCGATAGACGATTATATGCCTGCGGATTTTTTTAGTCGCCAAGCTTTAGATCTTACTTTTCGCTTATTGCGAAATAATCACCCATTGCTGGCGCACGCTGTTAAACAAACTATCGATAATACTGTGACTGTATCTTATGAAGATTTGCAGTCTGCTTACACGGGTGAAATGCTACGCAACACAGAAATAGTGGATTCGTTGAAAGCACATATTATTGGAAAAATAGTATCTGCATTAACCGATATTGGCGAAACAGCGTTAAAGCAAAATGATTTGCCATCTAACCACATGACACTCATGCGCACACTCATTGAAGACTGGGTGCAACTTACCGAATGGGTACTGGCTCATACTGCCGCCGATCAAAACGATCGCACCTCCTACCACTAACACTCCACTGGCAGGCTTATAGAGCCATTGGCTTTTAAATTAGCCAACAGCTCTTTTAATGCACGTTTAATATACACGCAAATGACCAGTCACCTCTTCCCTGTCGTGATATAACTGTTTGAATTGAATCTCGACCTTAAAACCTGCCTTTTCCAATTCAGCGCGAATACGTTCTTCGCATTTTTTCACTTCCATGTAGCGCTGCTTCATTGGCAATTTCAAATTAAATACCGCTTCCCGACAATTGGCTTTAGCAAACCAGCGAATCACCATACTGGTTACACGTGCAGGTTTATCAACGATATCGCATACTAACCAATGAACTGGTTTTTTAGGCTCGTATAAAAAACCATCGGTCAAGATATGCAGCACCTGACCAGTCTCTAGCAAATTTTTGTCCATCGGTCCGTTGTCGATCGCCTCTACATACATACCGCGCTGTACCAACTGCCAAGTCCAGCCGCCAGGTGCCGCACCCAAATCAACAGCACGCATACCAGAGGCTAAACGAGTATCCCAATCTTCTGCGGGAATAAAGTGATGCCAGGCTTCTTCCAGCTTCAATGTCGCACGGCTAGGCGCTTCTTTAGGCAAACGCAGGCGTGCAATACCCATCGGCCAAGGCGACGAATTGTACGCAGGAATCACCCCTAAAAAAGCTTGAGTTCCAGTTATAAAAACCAAATGCATTCGCATATTGCTACTTGGCTGAAATAATTTATTTGCCTTTAGTGCTTTTTCAAATGGCGCAGTAAATTTTTTACTCAACCCAGAAAGTTCTTTGCCATCATTAGTATCGACAGTTTCAATGATTAACTCACTTGTGCGCGGCAATGTTTCTGCAGCCGCCAGCAATGGCGTAACGCGATCAGTAACTGGCAGGTCATCAATCAAGCCTACACTGACAAACCACTGGCGCGCAAAAATAAGTTTACTAAAGCGCAACTGCTTGGTGATTAAATCGGCTCCATTAGGTTCCTGGGTAATGAACACTACATAGGCACTACCATCTTTGGTTTTACTGTAACCATAAATACCTAGCTCACCGGCCAAGTCAGTAATTTCTGCCGCACATTCTTTTTCAAAACCGGCACGACAATGTAAAAATAAATGATTCACAATTTTCTCGTTACGCACATAAGCGTTTTAAAATAACGGAGCACTATTGCTCCATGAGTTGCGCATCGCGGCGCGATAAAATACTCACCGTTTCAGTCGCAGTATCAAACACCACTACAATATCCCGGCGCTTTAATTGCTGCTTGATTTGTTCAACTTTAGTACTGAGCGATACTTCTTCAATGCCGTAATCGGTTCCCTCACGCGTAATAAATTCTTCTATTAATCCTTGTAATGCATCGCTCGATAATTGTTCATAAGGAATAATCATCTGCTTAATTTTTACCTGTTTCAGAGTAGACAGTATTCATGCCTAAGACCGGCTTGTTCGACAGCGGTAAGCGGAGTAATCTTCGCCTATCAATTCTATCTAACAATAAGGAATCACTGTGAATACACAAATGGTTTTAACCGTTCTCTGCGATGATCGCCCCGGTGTTGTTGAGCAACTTGCCCAAACAATCAACGACAACCATGGCAACTGGTTGGAAAGCCGCATGGCGCAACTCGCAGGGAAATTTGCTGGAATCCTTCAGATCGCGGTGGCGGATGCTCACCAAAACGAATTACGCGCAGCCCTATCTGGATTAGCGGATAAAGGCTTTAAGATCGTCATTGAAAATGCAATTAGTACTACCAAACCAGATTGCCGCGAGTTCAGCTTTAGCGTGGTAGGCAATGACAGACCCGGAATTGTCCGGGAAATTGCGCAAGCCTTTACCGCCCGCCATATTAACATGGGCGAGCTGGAAACGGCGTGTTCAAGCATGCCTTGGTCAGGGGAGCCATTATTTGAGGCAACCGGCATCATTGAAGTGCCTAAAGCAGTCGATATGAATGAGCTTTACGACTATCTGGATAAGATTGCCGATGAACTGGCGGTAGACATCCGGCTTGAATCATCCACTGAACGAACCAATCCCTAAGCAATATCTAAAACAAAAAGGGCTGCCATTCGCAGCCCTTTTTATTTTCACCATCTTTCTACGCAAATTTATTGATCATTTTTTGCTGGGTGTAATTGTGCTGATTTTTGCATCAAACTTTTCCAGCTCGATATTAATCGCCGTCGTTGAGATATTCACTTCGTAAAATGAAAACAATAACGATACAACCAAAAGCAATAAACTCACCGCAAACAAAAATTGCCCCGTCAGTGGCCAAGCCAATAACAACGAAAACATCGACATAGTGCAAAGCACAAATGAAAGCACGCCATAAGCCTGCATTTGGCGAATAACTTGGACACGCAGGCGCAAGTTATTTATTTGACGCACAACTACATCTTTTGAATGTGCATCCTCAAGGTTACTTAACTGTCGGATAACATTGGTCAAAACCACAAAACGATTTGTATAGGCTAGCATCAATAGCGAAATTGCCGGAAATAATAAGCTTGGAGTGGTGATAGTCATTTCCATAGCAGCATCTCGCAAAATTAAATATTACTGAAATCTTTCTCGCCAATAGATGACTCTATCATTGCCACGGTAACTACCAAAACCAAACCGGGCAGTTGGTAGGCTGGCATCAGCATATACACCATTCTGATCCCAATCAAAGCGTAACCAAGGGTAACTGGTTAAATCGACATCCACATTAAAACTACCCGTCGCATTACCGGTTGGTGCACTAAAAAAATGCCGCGCATCACCATTGGTAAATGCGATTTCCGTGGCGCTCAACCCGCCGTAATTTCCCATAGTATTCCCGCCTGATAACCCAACCGTTAAATTAGCAGGCGTTAAAATATTTCCAGTGGGATAAGTAATAGCGCTACGCAATATTTTTGTGCAGTTATCATTCGTGTTCTGGGTAAAAAAACTACCTGCCCAATATTCGGTAGTAAAACTTACCGGAAGGCTTGCCGATTCAGGACCGAAAGCGTCATTGAGGCGTAAACGGCCGAACCTCGCGTCAAACCTCGCCAGCTCATAACCGTTATTAGTTGGTGCGCCGCAAGAATTTGTAGTGTCGTAGGTCAAGTTAGCATTTTTTAAAAGACGTTTATCCAGACAATCCTTAACTAACAATCCAACACGAACATTAGTATAAGGTCCGTCGGGTATTGCAGCACGGCCAAATTGAGCAGATGGCTTGTTGATATCTACAATACCTTTGACCCATGACCCTGGTGTTAATGCCAACCCTGAGCTATCCATCAAGCGAGAATTTAAATTAGATGATCCGGCAAAGGTTGCAAAGTCTATGCTGGCAATTGAGTAGGCATCATTTGTGGTCGTGCTGCCATCGCCCTTGTAATCGAGATCGTAGTTACTCACAGTACTTCCATCGACATCAACGGCAGTCAAGGTAAACTTGAGGCCAAGTGTCTCCGCGTTCGCATCCTCGATATTAAAAACTTTCCCCATATACAAAAATTGCTTGGTGGGTACGCTAGGTGGATCAATGCTACAAGTATTTATTGTGTCCAGATTACTGAGCCTGAATTCGTAAGGATAAAAACGCCCTACAGTTCCACTGGATACATAATTCCCCACTGCCCCTGCACCCAAATAATTATTTAATGCGGGAGATATCACCATGCTGCCAACCTGTTTCCAAGACACATATGAATTTACATAAGTGCCTATGGGCGTAGTCGCACTAAAAGTGCCTGACACACCCAATGTCGCAAGGTTAGAACCAGCGGGATAAACCAAACTGCTCGCTGTCAATACAACATTGTTTACTTGGGGTGTAGTTTCTTCTTTACCAAAATTTGGCGTGATATTTCCCGAAGAATTACGGGACTGTATATTTACCTTGAACTTTTCTCCTGCTGCGACAAAACCGGAGCCAGTATTTGTCGTTCCTGGATTAGCGACATTCGCAAGATTAGTTACTGAAGAAATCGCAAGGGTATGTGGCTTGACTACAAAATCCCCACTATTACCGTACAGTGTAATAGCAGGATCATTACCCACAACGGGGTTAAGATTTAATTGTGCGTGCAGTCGAATCAAACCCACATCTGAATAATTAAACGGAATGCTCGCAATGCCGGATGCATTAAAGTTCAACACCACCGCCTGATAATTGGTGCTGGCATTGTTATTATTTTTGGCAATCGTAACGCTGTTTAACTGCAGCGTTTGATCCGCGATGCAACTTACTGGATTGCGACACTCGTAGGCGAGATTAACGCTACGATTTCCCGTGGTTTGTGCCACGCATGCACCTGTGTTGTTGTCTGTGCGAATCGCCCGCAAAATAAAATTATTATTCGTAACGCCGGCCACTTGGGTATCAATAGGATTGAAATTATTATCGCGTGAAAACTGCAGTGCAGAATTTACAAAACTAATATTGGGGTCATAGGTTGGGCTTTCGAACTTTGCTCCATCAGATACATTAATATTAAGCACCGCTGCTGTAGTTTGGCGCAAATATTTTATCGCAGTATCCGTACTGCCATTAAATGTAACACTACTCCCACCACTCCAAGTTCCCGTAGCTGGCAATGTGCTTAACGTAATGGTGGTGCCATTCGGTGGATTCACCAAATTACCCAAGCTGTTGTAGGCGCGAATTGTTATAGGTTCTGCTGCACAGGTAATTCCCGTTCCGGTGTGGGAAATCCTGTAGTGGTTAACGAGTGTGGATGTATTGCTACAGGCATTAGCAGGCGTCGAATTAGGTGTACAGGTTCCATATACCGCACCACCATTCGTTATGTTTACGGTGGAATAATTGGGTGCAGTTAGATCTCCATAAACACTAGATGCATTAACAGTAATTGGCCCGCTAACAGAGGAAATAGTAATGCTTGTAGATGAGGAACCTAGTGTACTTCCGCTTTGAATTGTAACCATGCTCGAACCGGAAATACTGCCATTGGTCATGGTCACACCAGATAGAATCATCGGATTGTTTGATGTCGTAAAGTTACCCGCTAATGTACCGCCAGTAATTGACATGCCTGATGGCGCGTTGGCACCACCGCTTAAATTAGTAGCGTTCGTCGTGATTTTGTTTCCAATACTCCTCACTAGCCCGGCAACACTACCACCGGTCATATTAATGTCTCCATTAGCCGTTACAGCACCATCAATCACGGTATTGGATGTAGTAATTGTATTACTGGAACTAGTGACCGATCCGCTCACACTACCACCCGTTAAATTAATGGCTGCGCCTGTAGAAATTGATCCCACAACTGTAGTGCTAATCAGCGTAATGCTATTTCCTCCCGATATGTTTCCATAAATCGTATTGGTATTAGCCGATTGAATAGCGCCATAAGATGAAGTCAGATTTATACGGTTTGTAGTGCTACCTATAGTGTTATTCGAGAGACTAAAACCATTATCTGCATGAATAGTAATTGTTGTGTTTGAAATTAATCTATCGCCACTTGCAAGAGCAACCTGTCCGTTTCCTGTACATGTGTAAGTCGTTCCCGATACACTCCAGCTGGTATTGCAAGGAGGATAGGAGCCGCTGGTAAGGTTGTAGGTGGCAGCACGTACCGTTATTGAAGTGGTAGCAAGCAGGAGATATATGATCACCCACAATATGCGAGTAGATTTAATCATTGCCACTAATGCACCCATTTATTCCTGCTCAAGATAAGCCCCTACTTGAATAGTGCGCTCGGCACGAAATTGTTGATGCCCGCAATTGCCTACGCTCGTAATAGTGTAAAAACTCTTTGTATTGTTTGTATCTACCGTAAAACCACAATTCACTTGCGCATTACAAATGCTTAGGCCCTTCACACCCGCAAAGGTAAAATTTTCATTCCAACTAGTGCAGCGGGCATTCACTGCCGCACGTGTAAGCGCGTTAGATGTATCTAAAAACAAACGCTGCATACCTCGCTGTGCACCACTCTCTGCTGCATAAAACGCTTGGATGCTGGTAAATTCCTGGAGGGTAGAATTTTGGGTTTGTATACTGGTGCGCGATATCGTTAAAGCTAATGCACCCATTACCACTAAAATAAACAGTGCGAGCGGCAATAAAAAACCGCGTTGATGTTGCAGGCTATTTTTACGAATGCGATTAGGGAACATTGCGAATAAATACTCCCTGGGTGTAATTGATGGTTTCATCGCCGCTGGTAAAATCCAACGAAACATCAATACGGGTATTGCGATTTTCACTACCGTTTTGCAATACAAAAGGTATTGCACCGGCAACATTACGTGCAACAACATCATAAGCACTGGTTAAATTGATCGTTGCATCTTGAACATCAACCGTGTGATAAAAGCGTAGCTCATTACCCACCACACAAAATGCTTGCGGGTTATCCAGTATATAAAAACGTTTATTGATGGAATTGCGCTGCCAACGTTTTGTCGCCGCTAAGGTTAAGGTGCCAGCAGCCACATTTGAATAGACTGCGAGCGACGCAGGTGACGCGCCGTAAATTTCACTTGCCTGCATTGCACCTATGGAAACAAAACGCGCTGTTCCAAAATCCACTGTAAAAGGTGCGATGGAGACAGTGTTTTTTATTGCAACGCCATTCTCCTGATCTGGCACGGCAAGTAAATAATTTCCGCCTGCCGCTATTGGCATAAATTCCGCGCAGTTTCCGCCATTAATAATGCGCACCGAATAAGGTAACGCACCACGCAATTGCCGGGTCATTCTTTCTAATGCTTGCCGTGCAGTATTTACCAATAACGCGCGCGTTTGGGTGCGCTGATAAGACTCGGTAGTTTTTACAACGAACCCGGTACCGATAGTGGCGATGATAGATAGGATGACAATGACGGTAATTAATTCAATCAGGGTAAAGCCAGATTGATGAGGTGTTCTGTTAAGTGAAACTTCCTTATTTTTAGACAGGAAGTATTTCATTAAAAATTCGCCCGTTCGGCAGAAAGTAAAAGCGTATCGCCAGTGGGTGTGGATACACTGACAGTGATCAACTTAATATTATTATTAGTCGTAACGATAACGCTGCGGTTGTAGCCAGTGTAAGGAATATCGCTCCAACCGTGGTAATCATCTACATCATTTAAATTAGCGTCGGTGGTGTTATTGCACACGACTGCATTGGGTTGTGCGCTATTGCAAGCCGGAATACCGCCTGTTGGTGTATTGGCGTCGTATCTAAGCGCTAAAATTTCATCGAGTTTTGATTGCGCAGCTTCAAGTGCACGCACGCGAACCACAGGGTCAACATTATTAATTGTCGCTTGATTGTAAACGCCTATCAATGCAAGCAAGGCGATACTTACCACCACAATAAATACAATCATCTCAATCAGGCTTACGCCTGCTTGAACGCGAAAATTTTGTGTGCGTGGTTTAATTTGCAAAGGCATAACCACTGGCCTCTACGCGGACACCCGCTGAAACACCGCTGCTATTACCTGAGCCAGTCAAGGTGATATTGGTGGCTGTGGTTCTGCCCAATTTATCGTAAGTCAGTATTACTGGCGAAAGAGTGACTCCCTTTGGCATGACTAATGGGTAGTGATCGCTAGACACTACAATTGGATTATTGTTTTCTCTAACACTAATTGTGTTAGCAGTAATTGCTAAAGTAATGCCAGGGCGCATCATTGCTGTTTGCTGCGCAAAAAATAAGGCCGCGATGAGATCATCGCGGCCTGATTGTATTGGAGCAATACCTACAGAACCTAACCGTGAAAAAAGTGTAACCGATAAAATTCCCACCAAAATCATTACGGCTATTAGTTCAATTAAAGTAAAGCCCCGATCTAATGAATTCATCTGATTCCAAACACAAAACTTTAAGGTGTTACTGTTGCATCAACACCATAAGCAACAAAGGTCGGTAGCGGTGTAGGATTTTTCGAAGTAGCCGTATACCCTACTGTGCAAGTTTCTGTACCTCCCTCAAGGATCCCTCCTGCACCGGCAGCAATTACCATTCCAGAGGGAACTGCAGCGCCTTCAAGCAATGCGCCAACATCATCACAACTATTAACAGTTGTAACACCTGTAGTAGTCAACCCAGCATCAAGAGCAATGTTATTTGCATGATTAAGCGCAGAGGCACTGGCCAATGCACCTGCGACACCCTGCAATGAAGCTTGATTCGCAGCATCCGACAAATCCACAAACTTCGGTATTGCAGTCGCCGCTAAAATCCCCAGAATTACAATTACTGCAATTAACTCAATCAAGGTAAAACCAGATTGTTTTTTCATATTACAAAGCTCCGCGCAAAAAAAAGAGAATAATAAAACACTGTGTTGTTAGCTCAAGGTGAGTTGAGCCGTGTGGGTAACGCGTCCTTGGTTGCTACAAATACCTGCGTATTTGTGAGCAAAAACTCATTTGGTTAAACCGAAATATAGCTAAAGATAGTAAAAGTGCCAGTTTCTACGTTAATTAAAGTTAAACCGGTTTTAGGTTTTTGGGGTGAAAATTAGCCTGCCATCTGCGGGGTAATAATCAAAATAGGCAGTACCATCGGTAAATTCATAACGGCAGTTATTAGTCTGCGCAAATACACGGTATTCCTTGCGACTTTTTGTCGTTGCGCCCTTTGTTATCGGCGCCGGATTCTGCAACAGCAACGTCCATAACTGGTAACAATCTTCATCGGTAGGCTGATTATTATTAGCAGCAGAAGCCGCCACGGCCGCAGGCCAACCCTGCGCCGAGAAAAAAAGTGTTTGCCCGGCAAGATCAAGCTGATTCTTTTCACCTTGATTATTAGCAATATGGGCCATTAAAAATTGCACACGGGTATTAGCGGCACCCGTCATAAAATGGTGGGATATAATTTCCAAACGTAAAATTCGCGCATCTTCCGCCATTAAGGAATAACGGCTTAGTCCGGCGAGCGCGATTATGGCGATAACGATGATTACAACAAAAAGTTCGAATCGCCCGTGGTGATAAGTTTGGATCAAAAGCACCTCACTTTTGAATGTTGTACATATCCCACATTGGCAAGAAAATACCCAAGGCAAGTACGGTGACAAAACCAGCCATAATGACAATCATAATTGGCTCAATTCTGTCGCTCAGTTGTTTTACATCGTATTCCACTTCACTTTCATAAAACGCAGCGACTTCTGCTAGTAGCGAATCTACCTGACCACTCTCCTCTCCTACTGAAATCATTTGTAATACCAGTGGCGTAAACATACCGCTCACCAAGTGCGTTTGAAATAAACCTTCGCCGCGTTCAACACCGGCGCGAATACCGCGCACTTTGTCGCCAAGGTAAGGGTTGTCGATGGCACGCGCGCTCAGTTCCAAGGCGTTCGATAGTGGTAAACCGGCATTCATCATCAAGCCAAATGACCGCGCATAACGCGCAAGCGAAGCGCGTTCGATAATGTCCCCCACCACAATCAGGCGAAGTTTTTTGCGCCCCCATACCCGGCTACCTTCCGGTGTGCGCACATAGTGATATGTCCAAGCGACTATCGCCGCAATCAATGCAAATACATACATCCAATAATTGACAAAAAAATCTGAAATGCCGATGAGTATGCGTGTCGGTAACGGCAACTGCGCACCAAATTTGGCAAACATTCCAGCAAACGCGGGAATGACTTTTATATTAATGATGACAATCGCAATTGAAATAGCGATCAAGACAAACGACGGATAGCGCAATGCAGTTTTAATACTTTTCATGGTCGCTAAATCGCGCTCCATATATTCACTGAGCTGTTTAAATACCAAATCCAAACGCCCGGAGTTTTCACCCACACTCACTAAACTAACAAACAAATTATTAAAAATTTTAGGATGCGCGCGCATGGCGTTAGATAATTCAACGCCAGCTTCAAGACGTTCGACCACATCATTTAATGCTTGCTGAAAGGTATAGTTGCGCAGCGATGCTGCCAAACCACGTAAGCCTTTTACCAATGGAATACCAGCGCGGGTGATGGTGTGCATTTGGCGGCAAAACATAATGAGCTCGACTGGCTCCACTCGCCCACGATTAGTGGCGCGCGCAAAACGCTCCGACAAACTCAACTGTTCAATAAATTCTTTGATTTCAACAGGCGTAACGCCGCGCCCCAACAATTGGTTTACGGCCGCATCCTGGCTGGATGCGTCTAATTGCCCGCTAATCAAACGGCCTTCAACATTGCGGCCTTTGAATTCATAAATTGCCATAGTTATTTATCATTCTGCGAGGACAACACTTCAACGAAGAGATTTTCATATTCGTCAGATGCATGGAACCACTAAAAGAATAGCTGACAACAGTCAAAACGGAAAGGTAATACCAAACTGCTGACAGGGTTGGCCACATTTCAATGTGCACATAAAAAAGGCCAACACAGAGCGGAGCCAAGCTTAAAATATATTTAATGCGTTAAACTATTGATCGTTATCAAACAGCTCCAGAATCAGCTGATAATTTAATGCAGCAGCCAAATCACGAGGCGATTCACCATTATCATCTTTTATAAAGATATCGGCTCCTTTGCTCATTAAAAGTTGTACAACGCCAAAATTTCCTTGCTCAGCTGCATAATGAAGCGGCGTGTAACCTTTGTCCACACTGCAAATGGGAGGCGCATCAATTATTCTGTAGATTAGCTACTTTCGCACCGCTAAAAAGTATGGCCTCGCTGATCTACGATTTAATTTTCCAGATTTTTATTGAGAAAAATAATCCTCTACCTGCCGAATTATCCAACATCCTTGTAGCTGGGATGCCGGAGTATTACAAACTACCAACCAAGTATCCGCTTCCAAGTTATCTTAATCAAAATGTGGGTATATTAGAGCTAGCAATATCTCTAGGAGTTATCACTCATTCAATGGAAGATCAGCTCAATTTTCTATTTTGGATAGATTACGGTATCAGACGAACACAAATATTTAAAGCGCTGTGCAGACTAGAAATCCTAACTAAGGCAGGTACACCCCTTAGCAAATATCCCACTCCACTTGATGAGCTAATGCAAAAGCTTCACGGCGATAGTAGAAAATTTATCAAGGGCGAAAGCTATAACGTTTAGAATATTGGTCAATACCAGCACGCTGGTCATGCCTTATCGGAACCGCTGGTCATTGTAAGCCAGCGAAGATGTTCAGATTCACCGGCATCCGCACATGCGTGGGCTGGACTTAAATGACCAGCCTGCTGCTCATTACTGACCAGCGAAACCGGTAAAGTGTGACCAGGCTGCTGGCTATATTGATCACTTTCAACAGAAAATAAAAATCCCAGCAATAGAGACTGGGATTTGAAGCAAATGCCAAGGTTTGCCACCTCTATAACCTATGTATCATTCCTATATGACTTTCTCATGGAAGAAATATTTTTGTATTTAACTTTAAAGTCTCCATATATTTCTTCATCTAACCCATATCTATCTTGATTCATGCAAATAGACACAAGAGTAGGATCAATCACATCAATTAAGGGCATTATTTCATCTGGGCTATTCATTAATTTTTCTTCTACCAAAGTGACAAAACAATTCATGACATCTGGCTTGTCGAACTCCTCGTACAGTTCTTGTTGAATAAAATCCAAAAAACCCCTCATATAATATTTGAACGGAATTTTAGACATAAACTTAAGATCAGAAGTCCTCATTGTTACATTTTTCTTGAACTCACTGATCATTTCGTTATTTGTCTTTCCGAAAAAAATCTGAAAAGCATATTTTACATCCCTGTCAGATTCCACATCTCCCCAATCAACCTCACTTGGAACATCATTGTGCATTTTCAATCTCCATTTTATGCCTATGGGCATTCATCTTTTTTGCATTGTTCGTATTCTTTACGCAACCTATGAGCTCTAGCTTGCTCCCTAAGAGCATCACTAGTATGTCTACCTGGAGACCATTTTTTATCAAACTGAATCATTAAATCAGAACAAAGTTGAGCTCTATTAGCTTCATTAAGAATATCCTGACATTTATCACCAGATGGTGGTGGCTTTTGCTCACATATATTTTTGTAGTAGTCATGATCAAAATCTGCCTGTGCTTCTTCTGCTGGCGTTCTTTCCGGTTTATTCTGATTCAGTGCCCATGCCGTTCCAAGCCCAAGAACCATTGTCCCAAATGCACCAGCACCACCTGTGGTAGTGACCCCCGTTCCACCAAGTAAAAAAGGAGCCAAGAAGAAGGCTTCCCCTGTTGGATCTATATATTTAATTGGATTCCCACCCACGTACGCATAAGTATTAATCCCACCCGCTAACCCAATCGGATCACTCTCAATATATCTTCCAATGCTCGGATCATAATCCCGAAAGTAGTTGTAATAGAGCCCAGTCTCGCTATCCAGATATTGGCCCGGAAAGCGGCTGAATATCTCCACACTATTGTTTGTATTTGCTGCGACTTTTCCAAAGGGTTCGTAATCGCCCATCCACACCACTTGCTGGCTTTGGTTGGTGATGACTTGAGGCGTGTTCAAATGATCATTATGGATGTAATACGTTGTGCCGCCATTTATCAATGCGATTTGCTGTTCGCCCCAGTAAATGTATTCACGCAGAGTGACGCCTGCACCATCGAGCACAGCGATAAGTTGACCGGATTCATTGTAGTGATAATTTTCTTTGGCACCATTGGCGAATGTTTTTAACACTCGCTGACCCAAGGGATTGTAAATGTAGGTAGCAGCTTGGGTGCCGTTAACACTGACACTACTCAACCGATTGGCTTTGTTAAAACTGTAAGTCTGGGTGCTGTTATTGTCAGCAGTGCGCTGAACGGGATTACCCGCTGCATCGTAAGTAAAATTACGATTGCCATTAGCGCGTGTAATGCCAGTGAGGCGATTGCTGGTAGTTTCATACTGGTAGGTGTCGTTGCTGCCATTACGTGTTTCACTCAGGCGATTACCTACCGCATCGTAATCGTATCCCAAACTGCCGTAGCCACCATTTGCAGTAATCAGACGATTCAATGCATCGTAACTAAAGCTTTGGCTATTGGTGGTGTTGAGGCTGTTAACAATACTGGTGATGTTATTCACAGGATCATAACCATAGGTACGATTTAGCAAGCCGCCTACCTGAATGCCTGTAAGGCGATAATCTTGGTCGAAGGTTTGGTTATGGGTCAGGTTGTTGCCGTATTTATAGGTGTTAGCGGGACCGAATGGCAAGTAACCAATATTACTGACCAGGGTTTGAGTCGCGGCACTACCGAGCTTGGCGGTTATCTGGTTTACACGGCCGAGCGTGTCATAGTAGTAATACACATAGCGACCTGATGGGTAAGCAATGCGAGTAACGTTACCCACCGAGTCATAGGTATATTTCACATCTTTGTTAGTGTTATTGGTGGTAACCTTTTTTTCCTTCATAAAACCCAGATGATCATAGGCATAGGAGACGGTAACGCCTGTTTTGGCAACTTTTGCTAAACGCCCGATACCTTGATTGTTATATGCCGACCAATCGTAAGTAAACGTGACATTTTCTGCTGGTGCGGAAGGATATTGAATGGTTTTAATACGATTGAGTGCATCGTATGTGTAATTAGTCACGACACCCCGCGCATCAGTTTGGCTTAGGCGATTACCGGCAGCATCGTAAGTGAAGGTTGTTGTGCCCGTATCGGGGCTAATTTGTAAGGTTAAATTACCAAGGCCGTCATAGTTGTAGGTGGTGGTATTGCCGCGTGCATCAGTTACGGTTTCAATTTGATCCTGTGAGTTGTACGTAAACTGAGTTTCACCCAAATTCGGATCAATAATTTTCTTAACACGGTTAAGAGCATCATACGTTTGCTGGGTGGTGTTGGTGCGCCCATCGGTAGCTGTGGTGAGGTTGTCGTTAACATCGTATTGATGTTGATCCTGCTGTCCATTATTGCCAATGACTTCCATCACTCGGCTGAGTTCGTCAAACGTACTGCTGACTGAATAGCTGATAGCTCCACCCGCATTTTTAATCACCTGCTGGGTGCGATTTCCGGCAGCATCCAGCGTGTACTCGATGCGCTCATTAGCACCATTCTTTACCGCTGTGAGACGGCGTGCGTCATCGTATTCATAAAACATATTCACGCCATTAGGCAATGTTGTGCTGAGCATCTGGCCTACGACGTCATAGGTATAACTGGTCACCGCATCCCATGTTGCTGTTGTGGGATGTTTGATCCGGGAACTTAATAACCAGCCGCGTTCGTGATAAGTAAATTCAGTGACAACGCCATTGGGATCAGTAACCGAAAGTAAATTTCCGCTAGCATCGTAACTGTTGTACGTCGTTACATGCCCTAGGGCATTTGTGGTTGTGGCTACAAGGCCTTGCGCATTATAGGTGTTAATCGTGATATCACTGACATCAGTACGCGGGCCATCTTCGGTAAGCACCTGGCCTACTTCGTTGTATGTGTAACTGACACTTTGGTTTGCATGGGTGTAAAAACTCATCAAACACGCGAGCGTAGCGATAGAAAAAGAAATTGGTAATTTCATGCAAATAGTTCCCTTATCATTGAACTGCAATTGATTGTGTAGATTGATTTAATAGACGCCCATTCGCGTCATAGCTATAAACCGTTTCTTTCCCTGGCTCGGTGATTTTGGTTTTTACAAAAAGCGTAGAGTGCCACTCGGTAGTAATAGTGCGCGCCTCTGGCGTACCGAAGGCTTCAGTGCGGGAAATTTCTTGACCTGCTGTGTTGTAGGTAAACGTTGTTTGAATTCCTTTCCAATCCGTCTTACTGGCAATCCAACCTTCAGCTGTATAGGTGTAATCCTGATTGGCACCAATACAATTTGTTGTGGGTTGGCCTTCCACTTTTGTTACACGGCGTGCACCGGCAATATCAGCAAAGCGATAAATAGTTTGTTTATTTAAAGCATTAGTTACTGTCGTACTGCCATCAGAATTAAAAGCAAGCAGAGTTTTTTCTGCACCGTCTGCATGCTCACTGGAAATTGCACGGCCTCGATTATCGTAAACCCAAGTAGAATAACGTATACCGCGCTCGTCAATGATTCCAGTCAGCAATTTATGAAAGTTCAAATCTTCATACAAATAGACTCTGTCTGTAAAAATTGAATAATCAACCTTAGTAAGATTACCCAAGGTATCATAGTGATAGTTAGCTACTGGAACGTCATTGCTCAACAATTGAACTAAGTTTTCATTCTCATATCGATAAGTAAATATAATGTTATTATTTAATTTTAAATCGACAAATTTCGATGGCACTCCCTGGTAAAGGCCAACACGATATATTAGATCTAATTTACCAATATTGGGGTCATTTATTTTTTGCAATGAACCAGAGATATCAAAAAATTTTGTTATCCCATTCGATTGCGTTAGCTTCCAAGAAGAAATCCCTTCTACAAGAATACGTTCCAATCTATCAGAAGAACCTGTTAAATTCTCCCATACACTATTATCATAACTCGAGAAAACCAAGCCTCCAGTATCGCCATAACTAGTGGTCGCAAAATATTCATTTACATCTAAAATATTTTCTCGATGGAGAGATAATTTATCGGTGTATGAAAAAGCCCAGTAACCGCCATATGAGGCATTATCTTGATCTTTTGTTGCCAAATTAATTTTAGGAATATAACTTCTAAATACCTTTACAAACTGATTGGCAGCAAGGACATATTGATGATCAAGCTCTTTTTGAACTTTAAGTCCACTATCAACTTCAACTGGATTTCCCACTTTACATCGGTCACGCTTCTTATCAACACATCTTAACTTTACTGGATTATAGGTCTGCCCAAGCGGACAGGTACTGGGATAAAAAGCAGCCCACTCATATACATTTCCCGAAAATCTACACAACCCTTGTCCCGTGAAGCTATTGGGAGAACTAGGACTAAATGAATAAACTCTGGATTCAATTAATTCAATTGGTGGCAAATTTTTCCCCTCTAAATATTTATTAAGAACCACTGATTGTCGATTACAGTATTCGCCTATTGAATCACCCCTAACTTGAGTACAGGCATATGAATAACATGACCCATGCCATTGCCAAGTATTGGCTGCAGCATTAATAGATATCAAAAATAGAACCGGTAAAACCAACAGTGATTTCATATAGTCATCCTCGAACTTTATATTTAAGTAAAAATTTTATATTTCATTAATTTGCGCCGAAATAGTCATCACTTCTTCAAGTGTTGTAGTGCCGTCTATCGCATAACCCAGAGCCGCTTCACTGAGCGTGACAAAATTGGGAACGGCATAAGCAGCGCGGGTAAAACCATTAATATCATTCACACGCAATGCTTCTGCCATCGCCTGATTTAATTCCAGCATTTCAAAAATACCGATGCGCCCGCGATAACCTGTGTTATGACAATGCGGGCAACCCGCGCCCTGTTTAAAAGGAACATTGCTAAAATCGCGCCCTTTGCCGATAGTCGCTAATAATTGTTGTTCGTTGGCATCCGGCGTGTAAGGCTGAATACAACTGGTGCAAATTCGACGGACCAAACGCTGCGCCACGATTGCTTTAAGCGCTGTCGCCACCAAATAACCATCGACACCAATATCCATTAAGCGCAAAGCAGAGGTCACCGCATCGTTGGTGTGTAATGTCGATAACACCATGTGACCGGTCATAGATGCACGCAGTGCAATTTCAGCGGATTCTGCATCGCGGATCTCGCCCACCAATAAAATATCCGGGTCTTGCCGCAGAGTTGCGCGTAACACGCTCGCAAAATTCAAACCGATTTTTTCATGCAATTGTACTTGGCTAATACGTGGCAAGCGATATTCAACCGGGTCTTCTACAGTGATGATTTTTTTCTCAGGCTTATTTAATTCAGACAGCGCGCCGTAAAGCGTAGTTGTTTTACCGCTACCGGTTGGGCCTGTCACTAATACCAAACCGTGGGGGCGCGTAATAGCTTTGCGGAAACGATCAATTAAATGCGGTGGCATGCCCACATTATTTAACGGGCGCACACCATCAGTCTGGTCGAGCAAACGCATTACCACTGATTCGCCGAATTGCACCGGCATGGTGGAAATACGCACATCGATATTGTGGTGCTTAACTTTTAAGTTGAACCGGCCGTCTTGCGGTAAACGTTTTTCTGAAATATCCATGCCCGACATTAATTTCAAACGCACCACCAAAGCTGAGGCGATACGCTTCTCGTTCATCACTTGTTCAAGCAACACACCGTCGATACGGTTGCGGATGCGCAATACTTTTTCATCGGGTTCGATATGAATATCCGAAGCCTTGGTATTAATCGCCTCTTCAAATATTTTTTGCAGCAGTTTTACCACCGGTGCTTCGCTGTCGGTGGCGTCTGCGGCGAAATCTGCCAAATCCAGCGCAGACTCTTGCAGCTCTTCGTCCAACTCACCGGCAAGGGTGGCGATCTCGCTGGCGCGGGTGTAAGCAATATCGAGAATATCCAAAAGTTCGGATTCACGAACTACGGCTGGTTTGATATTTTTTTGCAGAATGCGCTGCAATTCATCCAAACAGAAAATATCGGTAGGGTCAGCCATTCCCAATAACAAGCCATCAAAATCTTCGCGCAATAACATTACGCGATAACGGCGCGCACTGGTCTCGGGTAATTTTTGCACCAACTGGCGATCAAAACGGAATTGTTTTAATTCCACAAAGGGAATGTTGAGCTGCGCTGACAACAAACTCAGCAACGCATTTTCTTCAACATAACCCAACTCCACCAAGGTCGCGCCCAGCTTACGGCCGGTGAGCTTTTGCTCTTGCAGAGCGTGCTGCAATTGGGTTTCAGAAATCATATTTTTCTCGACGAGTAAATCGCCGATCCGAATACGTTTTTGTGTAAAAGTATTTGTCATAACTGATTAACCAATCGTTATTGTTGCAACGCAGCGATACGCTGCTGGACATAAGTGCGCACCTGCGGTTGCAAGTCGGCATATTGATTTACACGCTGATAAGCTTGCGCCGCGACTTGCTCTTGATTGAGAGCGTCTTGCGCTAAAGCAAAACCCAGCCAGTAGGCAGGCTTATCGCCAAATACACTGAGCAGACGGCGATAGTGATTTGCCGCTTCCAAATTCATGCCGGTGCGCTGATACAAGCCCGCTAGCAGTGCGCGATAATTTTCATTTTGCTCTGCCTCACCCAGATGCGATTCCAGCAACTCAATTGCGCGCGCATCCAGCTGTTGGATAACAGCAATCTTCGCCGCATAAAAATTTTGCTCTACTGTCGATAAATAATTCGCCTGGGTGAGTAATGCTTCCATTGCAGGCACATTTTCCTGCACAGCAAAAAGATCCAATAAGGTTTTTATAGATTCACGTGGCTGCGCAGCAGTGGCAATAAACTGCTGTAATTTAGTGATGGCAACATCACTTTGGCCTTGCGCTGCCAATTGATTTGCTTGCTGCGCCTGTTGTTGGTCTTGCCATTTTATATTGGGCGCAATTGTTAATTGTGGCTCGCTAGTGTCTGCAACCGATTCAGCCACCGGCTGCACAAATGGCTCCTGAATACTGACGGATGCAGATACTTGTTCTGGAATTTGCTCTGCCGTTAGTAAGGATTCATCTACCTGAGGTTCAGGCGCTTGAACAATCACAGATTGATCGAGCATTGGGCTATTTACGACGTGATTATTTGCATTGGCAACTACCGTCGATAAATTGGTAATTGCCGATTCCAATGCGGCAATGCGTTCGCCTAATTCAGGCACTACTGTCTCTTCCGGCTGTGTAACGGGTGACACGATACTTGATGGTTCTGCCGCAGTGGATTTGATTTCAATCGGGATAACGTCTGCAACAGCCAGCGGTTCACTTACAAAAATATCAGCAACAGGTTTTCTAAAAAAATCAAATTTCCATAGTGCCACTATGGCTAACACCACTACAAATGCCACCAAGCTCGGCACTAGTGTGAGAGGTAAAGGTTTTGCGGCACTGGTGTGATAAAACAATTCACGTTGTTCTTGTGCATTAAAATCCAGCCCTACTTGAGGTGTATTAACAATTGTCTCAGCTGGCTGTTGTTGATGGGATAAATCACGCAGCATGTCATTGAGTAGGCTCATCAAGTGCCTCCTAACAAACTTGGCGCAAGTACAATTGCCGTTGCGGCGCTGGCGGCTAACATTGGCCACAACCAATAATCGCGCCGCGCCAACCAACGGCCTAATGAACGACTTTCGGCAGTATCGGTAATCGCGCGCACCATATGGCTGCGGTTAACGCGATTAGCGGCTTGACCGTAGGCCGCCAACATCGCTTTGTGTGCCATTACATTAATTAAACGCGGCACACCACCCGATGCTTTGTATAACAACGCAGTAGCCGAATAGGAAAATAACGAAGCGCCGCGATAACCAGCAGAACTTAAACGGTAAGCAAGATAGTCCGGCAAGCTGGATTTAGGGATTGTTTGTAAATATTCAGAAAACACAATGCGCTGCTTGAGCTGACGCAAATCCGGGCGATCTAATAACTCATCCAGTTCCGGTTGGCCGAATAACACCACTTGTAACAACTTACTTTTTTCGGTTTCAAGATTAGTGAGCAAACGCAATGCTTCTATTGTTTCGCGCGGCATGGCTTGCGCTTCATCTACGATCAATACCACTTGCCGTTTTTGCTGGGCAAGTTCAACCAAGCGCAAATTAATATCTTTTAGTAATTGGTAAGAAGGCGTTTCCGGTGAATAGGCGATGCCGATTTCTTCAGCCAAAAACCATTTCAACTCATCGGGGGTAAGAAACGGATTGGGGATATAGGCGGTAATAAAATTGTCGCCAAGGCTAGCCAATAATTTACGGCTTAGCAGGGTTTTACCGGTACCCACTTCGCCTACAATTTTAATAAAACCTTCGCTGTGGCGCAGCGCTAGCAAAAGTGTACTTAATACTTCACGGTGGCTTTGGCTATTAAAATAAAATTGCGTATCCGGTGTTAACGAAAAAGGATGCTCCTTTAATCCAAAGTGTTGACGATACATGGGAAGCCTCTCATGCAAACAACAGTGATGTTTGCTATTTATTTCTACTGGCGATCAGCAGTGATTACTGGCTGCGATAGGTGTCGCCCATGCGCTGCATACTGCCTTGCGCTTCATTAAGTTGTGCATCCCATGCGTTGTCGTCCACCACTATTGGGCGCAGTAAAATAACCAATTCGGTTTTTGAACTCATTTTGCTTTTAGTTTTGAACAAGGTATTCACTACCGGAATATCACCGATCCACGGGCGCTTGCCATCTTTGTTGTCGCTGTATTCAGTCATCAAACCACCTAGCACAATGACTTGACCGTTAGCCGCTTTTACAATGCTGTCAGATTCGCGAATACCGCGTAATGCCAAGGGCAATGCAAATTCTTCATCACCCACGGTAAATACTTTTTGCTGATCCTGAACATTACTCACTACCGGATGGATATGCAAAATCACTTCGCCGGTATCGGAAATTTGGGGGGTAACATCCAATGAAATACCGCTAAAGAATGGTGTCAATTCGATATTAGGTGTGCTGGTTACGGACGCAGCATTTGAGGTGGTGTTGCTTGAAATACCGGTGACGAAATATTCATCCGAACCTACACGAATTACTGCCTTTTGATTGTTCACCGTAGAGACACGTGGACTGGAGAGCACTTGTACAGCACCTTGTGTTTCTAACAATGAAAGAAGCTTTGTGATATCCGTAACCTGAATAAGACCTGCAACAGTACCGCCAATTGATTCGCGACCAGCAGCTGAAATAACTTCGCGGGTTCCATCAGGGTTAGTGAAAATACGTGTAACTGTCAAATCTCTAAACTCACCTGTTGGTGCGCTACCGTCTGTATTTAAGGGAAAACCATCCTGCATATTTTTTGTCGCGCTTATCTGCCCACTAATTACATTCCAATTAACGCCTGCTTCAAAACCTTCACTCAAACGCACTTCAAGAATTTTTGCTTCTAAAATAACCTGACGTTTGATACTTAACTGGGAGCGTTCCAGAAAATCGCGCACAGCGCTTAATTCATGGGGCATAGCCTTCACTACCACCATACCTGCTTGCGGCGTCATGATTACTGAACGGCTTTCACTTTCACCACCGATAATTGAGACCAGTGTTTTTTGTAGCGATGACCAAAAGTCGGTACGATTTAAGGTTTGCACCCGCGAACCAGGCGAAAGCGCTACGCCACCATTTTTTTGTTGCTCGGCACTTTCAATCATTCCCAATAAATTGGAGTTTTCATCGTTACTGCTGTTGCTGTTGCCACCTGAGTTGGAATTGCTATTTGATGTTGGTGTGCGGCCGATCATCACACTGGTATCGGAAACACCTACACGCTGCACATCGAGATAATTAATTTGAAATACCTGGGTGCGCATGGCATTGGCGTAGATGGTGTAAATACCACGATCACTCTTAAACTCGTAACCATAAATATCACGTGTTACGCGCAACACATCATCAACAGTTACATTTTTCAAATCGAGCGTCACACTGCCACTCACTTCAGGGTGCACTACCACATTGACACCAGTGCCACTCACCAATCCTAAAAAGAAATCTTTAGCCTGCACATTGCGTACAGAAACATCGAAGCGTTCAGAGCTATTTTTTACTACGCCACCTGAGGCCAAGGTTTGGTTGTTGAGCAGTGCTTTATTGACTTCTGGCGGAACTGTTTTAGCAACAGCGGTTTGCTCGCGCTGTTGCTCAACGACTTTATCCATTGCCGTTTCAGTGGCTAAACGCTCATTGCTTTTATCTGTTGAGGTGCACGCGCTCAGCATCAAAACTGTCAGCATAAAACAGGATATTTTTTTAGGGTTGGTGAACATCGTCACTGCCTCAGTTATTTTGTTCATCGATTAATGCCGTTTTACAATACTGGGGGATAACCGCAGCACCCAGGTTTGATCTGCCTGTTGCAAAACAACTGATTGCGCCGAAATACGTTGTACTTTTACATTGCCCGATCCGGGCACCGTCTGCCCTTCACGCAAGGTGCTGCCATTGATAATGGCCAATTTGCGCTGCGGACTGATTAAGATAGAATTCAAGGAAAATTGCTGCGCCTCATTTTTTGTTGCGCTAGTAGCAAGATGCCCCAGCGGAGTTGTAGGGTCGCGCACATCAGGCACACTGGTGTCATTCGCCCATACACTGGCACCAAGAAACAGTAAACTGACGATACTTGCGATAATTTTATACACCGAGCAATCCCTCCTCTGAACTCAAGGTAAATACGCGAATATCAATCTCAGCGTTTGGATATTGCTTGACGGTGTAATCCAATGATTCCCAATAAAATTTCCATTGCAGCGCTTCTATTTCAGTCATCAACTGGATTAGTTGTGAATAGCTTCCCGCTACGCGAATTAACACTCCATGCTTGTAAACACCGGTGCCACCGCTCACTGGAGCGTCTTGGTTATTGGCAGCAGGCACTGCGGTAACCAGCTGCAACTCAGCGGCAGCCAGTGTGCGGACTTGCAGAAGTTTTACCTTCACAGTGCGGTGTAATACATCTTCCAGTACTTTAGGTAATTGCTCTGCACTGATTAAACCTTGCGACAAACCCGATAAGCGCGCTTCCACTTCAGCAATATCGCTATTGAGTTTACGAATGTCGGTAGCTTTGGCGATTGCCGGGTCACTTGCCATTGCCATCGTCAGCGTCGTAATTTGTGCTTCTACCGCCCGTTGTTCTGTGGTTATTTTCTCCGCCTCGGCATTCAAACTGTCGCGCGCGCGATCAAACTTGGCCTGTACAGTAAAATTCCACACTAAAAAAATTAACGCTAATAGAGTGATAAAAATCAGGACGCGCTCGCGAAACACTCTCGCATCAATTTTCTCTAATAGATTCGCAATCGCTGGGGACATTATTGTGCACCTCGCGCTTGTGCGTTTAATTCAAGCAACATCTGCACTGCTGTTTTTGCTTCGGGTTCTTTGCCTGTCGCCGCTGTTTGTTTAGCCAATGAAAAATCAAATAATCCCTGATTATTTTTTACCGGCTCAAGATTTAACACACCAAATGCCGACTGGGCAAAAACAGGCTCAGTACGCAACCGCTGAAGGTACAGAGGGATTTGATCGGCAGCGCGCGTTGTGCCAGCGAACTCAGCGTAATTTCCACCCTGCTGTAACGAAAATACCGAGAGGCTTACGGTATCCAAGGACTGCCGCCCCAAGGCTTGTAAGTGCGCTGAAAAGCCCGAGTTATTACCTAAATTTTTGTTGGCGATAATATTAAAAATTTGCCCGCGGCGATCCAGCTCTTGCGTCAACTGCACAATCTGCGCATCCAACTCAGCCAGATTATTGCGCGGACGCTGCTGTTCTAATTGTGTAACCTGCACTTTTAATTGTTCCAACTGAGTACGGCTTTGTTCCAGTGCACGCTCCCGTTCCCGATTTGCATTAGCACTCAGCACACTGACAATAATCAATAGCAGGATAAAAACACCTAAGCCCCACAACATTTGAATGCTGCGCAACGGCTCACGGTTGGGTTGAAACTCTGGCAGATATAAATTGATCTGTTGCATATCAGCTCTGCCCCACATGGTCTTGGCGCAGCGCTGCACCTATCGCATACAACGAGAGCGAGAGAATATGTTCGGGAATCGCATTGGCGATTTGCATACCACTGGTGAGATCAAGCAAATGAATAGTAACGGCAAGTGCATTGCGAATTTCCGGCGTTAATTTATCGGCCGTAACATTTTCGCCGCAAAGATAAATATGGCTGGGCGGAACCTGGCGCATTTGCCGCTCAAAATAATCAAGTGAACGCTGCAACTCCAACACCAAGGCTTCACCGGGTAAATCGTCGAGCAGACCCGCGTTGTAGGCGAGCGAAAATTGACGCGACAAATATAAATTACCCTCGCGAATAATTTGTAAGCTGCCACCACCCTGCTGCAGTCGCACTATGGCCACGCCACGTTTGGTATCGCAGCAGGCCTCGGCCAAATTGCGCAATACCAGTTCGGGTATATCAATATTTTTTAATTCCAGTCCAGTTGCTGTGGTAGCTGCAACAGCCGCTTCAACATTCTTGCGCTGGCTTGCAACGGCATACGCCATACGGCTAGTGCCACGCGCGCTGTCTTCCGGCAGCATAAATGCGTCGATTACCGCTTCGGAAATCGGGAACTGCACTAAATCTTTAATCCGCCAGCGCAAGGCTTCGGCCAATTCTTCTGCAGGAACTTTAGGCGCTTCGCCCAAAATTAATTGATAACTGCCAGAATTCATTACCAGATTGCAGGGGATTCCCAACAAACCCAATTTGAGCAAACGTGCGCGTAACAGCTCGGTTAAATCAACACCATTTTCAGCGGGTAGGAAATCGCAATTGGCTAGCATGGGTTGTTGTGTCGCGGGGCGCTGAATATGGGCGAAAGCAACTCCGGCAGTGCTAAAATCCACACCTATGACCTGATTTTGGCGTTTTGCACCGCGCAAAACACGGGTTACTTTTTCCACAAGCTGTTTCAAATCGGGGCTCTCAAATTCTTGTTGCTGCGATAATTCTGCTGCGGCTGTTTATGCCTGACCGAAATAATCTCTGGCAAAAAAGCCGAGCCAGACAGGAAATAAATTGCATGGCAGCTAATAACTCTTGCTTATAATTGATGTCGCAAACATAACCTTTAACAAAGAACATAGACCATAAAGGTAGAAAACGCCAAATGCTGCACATAGTTCTTTTCGAGCCAGAAATTCCCCCAAACACCGGAAATATTATCCGGCTCGCCGCCAATACTGGCTGTCAGCTTCATTTAATTGAACCGCTGGGTTTTAAGTTGGATGAAAAAAGTGTAAATCGTGCGGGCTTGGATTACCGGGAAGCACAGGATTTGCGCCTACATAAAAGTTGGGAAAATTTTCTGGCCGATGAAAAACCGGCGCGGATTTTTGCACTCAGCACCAAAGGCACGCGCTGCCATAGCGATGCGCAATTCCAATCTGGCGACTATTTATTGTTTGGCCCCGAGACACGCGGATTACCAGCGGCGATTCGTGAATCGCTCCCATCCGACCAGATACTGCGCATCCCCATGGTGGCTAATAGTAGAAGCATGAATTTATCCAACGCCGTGGCGGTGATGGTTTATGAAGCCTGGCGCCAGTTAGGTTATGCTGGCGCGCTTTAACGGCTACCCCTCGCAGACCATATAAAGAAGAGAGACCCCATGAGCAATATCCAAATTTTTATCGGCAGCGTCTACGGCGGCGCCGAACAAGTGGCGGAGATCCTGAGCGAAGCGCTGGGTAAACTCGGCCATGAAGTCAGCTTGAATACCTATGCGCGCGCGGAAGATCTAGCGCGCGACCCGGATGAGATTATCCTGCTGTGCCATTCCAATACTGGCTCGGGCGAATTGCCCGACAATATCCAACCACTCTATTTACACCTGACGCGCGACTATCCACGTATTGCTGGCCGCCGTTACGGCGTCGTGAATCTGGGCGATAGCAGTTACTCCACCTTTAACGAGGGCGGTCGCATGCTGGATGCCGCCTTTGAAGATCTGGGTGCTAAACGTATCGGTGAACCTTTGGTGTTGGATGCAAGCAGTGGCGACGATGCCGCGACTCTTGCACGCGAGTGGGTGCAAGAGTGGGCAGCGCTCATCTAATAAATTTGATGCAATTGACTGAATGTACTGATTAAACGTAAGTGATCGAATATGAGTGAAACCAGAACCATCGGCCTGTTTTATGGCAGCTCCACCTGCTACACCGAGATGGCCGGCGAAAAAATCCGTGTAACGCTTCATAACCTTCTTGGCGAAGAGCGGGTGGATTTTTTTAATATCGCCGACACCCCGATTATCCAATCCCAATTTTACGATTTCCTGATTTTTGGTATTCCCACCTGGGACTACGGTGAACTGCAAGAAGATTGGGAAGAAATTTGGGATGAATTGGACTCGCTCGATTTTAGCGGCAAAAAAATTGCCATCTACGGCCTTGGCGACCAAGTGGGTTACCCCGAATGGTTTTTGGATGCCATGGGTTATCTGCACAGCAAATTAGTGCACCGCGGCGCAACACCCTGCGGTTATTGGCCGCGCACCGGGTATGTGTTTGAAGCATCCAAAGCGCTTACACCGGACGAACACTATTTTGTTGGCCTTGCGTTAGATGATGAAACTGAATTTCAATTGAGCGACGCGCGCATCCAACAGTGGTGCGCACAAATTGTCGAAGAGTTTGGTTTGTGAGTGATTCACCGTATATCGACCATGCCCAGCTGCAATGGGATGAAGATGGGCAACCGGTTTCCAGCACCTTTGGCGATGTGTATTTTTCGCGCGCGAATGGCTTGGAAGAAACCCGCCACGTTTTTTTGCAACACAACCAACTCAGCGAGCGCTGGCAGCAACTTAACGTAGGCGAGCACTTCACTATCGCCGAAACCGGTTTTGGTTCCGGCTTGAATTTTTTAGCCGCGTGGCAATTATGGTTAACCGCTGCACCTGCTGACGCACAATTGCATTTCGTCAGCGTAGAAAAATTCCCACTCACCAAAAATGATTTGCAACGCGCCTTGGCACTCTGGCCTGAACTGGGTGAATTCACTGCACAACTGATCGACGCCTATCCGGTTTTTGTGGGTACCGGCTTTCATCGTCTGAGCTTTATGAATGGACGCATTAAACTCACACTGATTATCAATGACGCCGCTGTGGGTTTTACGCAACTACTCGCCACACCCCACCCCGCGTTTGCCAATCATTGCGCCAAAATTGATGCATGGTTTTTAGATGGATTCGCTCCATCCAAAAATCCGCAAATGTGGAGCGATGAATTATTTACCGCAATTCGCCAACTCAGTCACTTAAATACAACAGCAGCAACGTTTAGCGCAGCGGCGATTGTTAAACAGGGATTAAAACTTGCGGGATTTAGCATCCAAAAAGTGCCAGGTTTTGGGCGCAAGCGCGAGATGGTAAAAGCCTGCATGGCGCAAGAGCCCGTTTTTGATAATCATGATTCGTTACAACCGCGCAGCTACTCGCCCTACCCCGTGCCTTGGACGATTGACGCTGAAGCCACTATTCCAGCTGAGAAGCATGCATTAATTATTGGAGGTGGCTTGGCGGGCTGCACCAGTGCCCGCTCGTTAGCAGAGCGCGGTTGGAAAATTACCTTGATTGAACGCCACGCAGAGCTTGCGCAAGAAGCATCGGGCAATCCACAGGGTGTGCTCTACGCAAAACTATCACCAAAAAATGAAGCACAAGCGGAATTCAATTTGCACGCATTGCAATTTGCGCAACAATTTTATCGTTCTCGCTGGAGCGATATAGGTGCGCAATGCGGAGTATTGCAACTGGCGCACTGCGAGTCAGAACAACAACTACATGCACTCTTACGCGAAAAATTTTCAGCCGCTGATGAGCTGGTGCAATTTGTTGATGCAGCGCATGCGACGGCTATTGCAGGCGTTATGCTGAACCAAAGCGCATTGTATTTCCCCAAAGCGGGTTGGATTAATCCACGCAAACTCTGTGAAACCCTGACGAATCATGCGGCCATTCGTGTCATCACCGATTGCACAGCACTGGGATTGGAATACGTTGGCGATAACTGGCAAATCAATAACAATCCTGAGTTACGCGCGCCAGTGATCATTATCGCCAACGCCACCGATGCAAAATCGTTTGCGATGACACAACACCTGCCGATCAAATCCATTCGCGGGCAAATTACGTATCTTCCAAAAACAGCAACCAGCAGCGCGTTAGCAACTCTCGTCTGCAGTGAAGGTTATATCGGCCCCGCCGTAAATGATCTGCATTGCACCGGCGCGACCTTTAATTTGAAAGATGAAAATCGAGAGCTTCGCGCGGAAGACCATCGCACTAATCTGGAAAATTTGCGTGCGCCTTTGCCGAAGCTGTTGGATGAATGGGAAGACTTGACGGTAGAAAATTTGCAAGGCCGTGTTGCGTTTCGCTGCACACTGCCCGACTACTTACCACTGGTTGGCGCTGTGCCCCATGAAAAAATTATGGTGGAAGACTTTGCACCACTGCGTAAGAATGCGCGCGCAGCAATTCCTAAAACGGGAAGTTATCACCAAGGTTTATTTATTAATATCGGCCACGGCTCACGCGGCCTTGCCTATACACCCTTGAGTGCAGAATTGTTGGCGGCACAGATTAATCACGAAGTACTTCCGCTGCCGCGCGAACTCGCTAATGCGCTGAATCCGGCGCGGTTTTTAATTCGCGACATTATCAAAAACAAACGTTAACTCTGCACGACAAATGCTTTTAGCCGCTCGTAGCCAGCGCGACTGACGGGCAGTTTTGTGCCGCTCAGCAATACTGCTACTTGTGCGTCTTTACTAATACGCTCCAAACATTTCACTGCACTGAGTTTGACAATAACCGAGCGGTGAATCCGCACAAACTCCTGGCTATCGAGCTGCGCGTCCAACGCCGAGAGGCTCTGGGTTTTTAAAATCGATTTTCCATTCCAATGAATACTGATGTAATCGTCTTGTGCCTCAATGTATTCAATTTCGGCTAAGGGAATAATATGAATCTGGCCGCGATCACGCACCACAACTCTCTCCAATTTAGTATCTGCAATCAACTCCGGAATATTGACGGGTGTAACATCCAGCAGTTTGCGTGCACGCTCAATAGCCTCATCAAAGCGCGTTTGCGAAAAAGGCTTCAACAAATAATCGACCGCATGTAAATCAAATGCTTTAAGGGCATATTGATCATAGGCAGTAGTGAAAATCACACCCGTGGTGCGCCCGGTTAACTCCAGCACTTCCAGCCCATTTAGTTTGGGCATAAAAATGTCCAGTAGAACTAAATCGGGCGCAAGCGTATTGATCGCTTCAACTGCCTCTAAACCATTGGTCGCTTCACCGATGATATTTATATCCGGGTGTTTAACCAAATATTCGCGCGTCAATCTTCGCGCTAAAGGTTCATCATCCACAATTAATAGTTGCAAGGTTTTATTCATTTTCGCTCCCGGCAAGTGCAAATTCTAACGGCATAATAATTTCCACACAAAAATGACCGCTCGACTCCTGCCAACTGATGCGTGCTTTTTCTTGATACAGATTGTGCATCCGTGCTTTTAAATTTTTAAGGCCAGTAGCCGTACCTTTTGTAATTGATGGATCGAGGTCAACCGGATTATTAATCACAATGTGCAACCATGAATCACGGATATGGCTTTTAATAGTAATAACCCCACCATCACTGATATTGCATATGCCATGTTTGATAGCATTTTCCAACAACGGCTGTAAAAACATGGCAGGCACTTGCGCAGCCAATGATTCAGTTTCAATAGCCAGGTTGGTTTTCAGCTTTTCGCCAAAACGAATTTTTTCAATAGCAAGAAAGTGTTCGCACAACTCAAGTTCTTCACTCAAAGATATTAGCTGGCGCTCAGATGTTGCTAATGTTTTGCGATAAAAACTGCCCAGTTCTATTGCCATACTGCGCGCTGCAGCGGCATCGATAGACGTGAGCGCGCTAATCGAATTGAGGCTATTAAATAAGAAATGTGGGTTAATTTGGCTGCGCAGCATTTGTAATTCCGCATCGCGTGCAAGCAATTGGCTTGCCAATTGGCGTCGTTCTGCCGCGCGCATGTTGTCAAAGGCAATAAATACATCATGAATCAGCAGCGAGATTAAATACATCATACTTGCACTGGCGAAAAATATTACAGATAACGAGCGATTAACCTGCACACCACCTCTGGCGACCGCCATATCACCAATCATATTATTCCAGAGCAAACTTAACCCTAACCACGCCAGTGCCGATAACAATGATGCACCTAAAAATATACCAAGCACACGTACCGGGGTGCGCTCCTGAAACGGCAGTGAGCGACACACGTAGTATGCAGAGGTAAGAATAAATCCATATAACTGCAATACTGGCAGCGCAAATAATAATGCACCAGGCCATAACGCCAGATGTGTCTGCACCAGTAGCCATGACAGTAAAATACCCGCGCCAAGCAGGGCAAAAACGTACCAGAGCAACCTGCGCAGGTGAGATAAGATTGGATGCATCATGTTTTCATTCTTTCTTTATAATTTTAGTTTTTAATTTCTAAACCACCCATGATCGCTGTGCCGGTGATGATCAAGCGCTTGTTAGCGGTGGCGGCGGAAAAAGTTTTATCTTCAATTCCACCCATAATTGCCACACCGCGATTAACTACTGTCCAGTCCTCCGGAATTTTAATTAAAATTCCACCCCAGGTTGCCCACATATTCAGTACTGCTTCTGATTGGATAGATGCACCGCGCAAATCCAATTCAATCCCACCCATAATTGCAGTCACTTCACCGCCTTTAAAATCCTGTGAATTGTTAATGGTTTTATTGCCACCCATTACTACGGTGATATCCAGCGTTGAATTGTTATCGGAATCAACATCGCCCAACAAAAAAGAATTTGTTACACCATTAGCATCGCGACCTTTTAAAATAATACTGCCACCAATAGCAATCAATATTACCGGCCACCAATCGCGCCAATTTATATCGACTATGCCAAGGTGTTTAAGAGTCATAGCTACGCCAAATATAATCAAACCACCACCGATAAAAATACTGGAACGACTTTTGGATTGCACAATTTTTAAAATACCCACTGCGATAAAAATCGTTGGCCAGAATTGTAATAGTTGTACCGATTCAAAAATGTTGAGTTTATCGAGCAGCGCGAGTAGACCGATAGCCAGGATAAAACCGCCAAGCACAATGCGCTGTTTGGGATTAGTGTTAGTCATCTTGCGTTCCTCTTGAGAATGTAGGTGGTGATGGTGCAAACATAGGCGAATTTGGCAGCACTGTCCCCTGCTGATCGGCCACTGGCGACAATAGTCGGTGAATAACGCCGCACCGTGTGCTTTAGCAGTAATTGTCTATACTCCTAAGCATTCCATAAAGAGAGGTAATGCCATGCTGACCAACCGCCCCTATGTTTTGGACGATGAAGTCGATTTTCTGCATAACTATTATGAGCGACTGGTGGTGCAGGAAGTGCACGACCAAAGTGAGCGGGTACAGCAAGGCGACCGGGATTTTCTCGCGGATGTGGCCTGCGTTGCACTGAATCGTCTGCCGCCGCGCTATATCCGCCACGATGTGGATATGACGTTTTTTATGTCGCCGCAAGATATGGTGGAAATCGAAAGCAAGGTCAGTAAAGCAGTGACCGACGCATTGAATTATGTAGAAAGCCGCGAGCGCGGCGAAAGTCCGAAACTACCGCCGGTTGAGGTATCACTTATCTCCACCCGTGGGGATAAGCCGGTCAAAGCAGCCAAAGTGGTTGCAGCAGAAAAATCGAATGATTCAAAGTCTGGTAAGGCAAAATCATCCAAGAAAAAATCATGATTGCTACACATTAACTCCACAAAAAAGGCCAATTACTGGCCTTTTTTGTTATTGGACTAACCGCTTACCTTAGCGACGCCTTGGGCGTTTCTGAAATCACTTGCGAACCGCTGCCGCAGGCGATCACTGTGCGCATCGCTTCTTCCACACTGACATGAGGCAGCAAATCCACGCATTCTGCCGATAGGTGATAGACAAAACCGGAGGTAGGAATTGGCGCAGTAGGTGCGTAAACCGTGTAATCCCCATTGGTATGTTTCGCGGTGACGATTGCCGTTACCGACACTCCCGCCGCACGCCCCATTAAATAGGCGCGACACACCTCACCCTTGAGTAGCGAAGTATTGCCCTCGCCACCCAACAATTGCGATACCACTTCACGAATAGTTTTGTAGCCGGGCGCGAGGCGCGTTAGCCATGCATCGATTTGATCGTGCACCCATTCGCCCACACTGGTTTTGATAAATAATCCAATCAGAAAAAATGTACAGAGCAGCAAAAGTACACCGAGCACATCGGCCATATGATTGGTGAATGCCGTTTGCTCAACCAGCCAATGACTTAAGGGTTGGATGATGGAACGCACCACCCCGAGCAGCCATTCCACCAGCCATAAAAAAATCGCAATTGGCAGGATTACCATAAATCCACCGATCAAGGTAATGCTGACAAACGAACGCAAACGCTTCATGATTAAGGCCTTTCTAATAAGATGGATTGAATAAGTGAACCAGTTTCTTTGCGCACTATTGTGCACCAGCCTGCTTTGTATAGCGAACCTACTACCCGTGCCAGCTTATGCTGCGCCGCCTATTGCTTTTGAAATACTCGCCGAGCGCACCCACAAACCAAGCTTGTTTACTCAAGGGTTGCTGGTAGATGGCGACCACTTTTATGAAAGCAGTGGGCTCTATAACCAATCGCTACTGGTGAGCTACCCCATCACCGAACCGACCAGTCAATGGGCAAAAATTTCTGCCCCTTTTACAAAAAAACAAACGGTACCTGCACGCTTTTTTGCTGAAGGCTTGGCACTGCTAGGCGACAAACTCTATTTATTAACCTGGCAGGAACAGACACTCTTAATTTACGACAAAACCACCCTCAACTATCAAACCAGCATCAACTACAAAGGTGAAGGCTGGGGCTTAACCAGCGCCGATAAGCAACTGATTCGTAGCGATGGCAGCGACACATTATATTTTCATAATCCAGAAACTTTTGCTGTTACAAAAACGCTAAAAGTGACTGATGCTGACACAGCGGTTTCGCAATTGAATGAACTTGAATTTGCAGGAGGATTTATCTGGGCCAATATATGGCACGATGATCGTATTCTGAAGATTGATCCAGCAACGGGAAAAGTAATAGGGGAAATGAACTTATCCGCTTTAAAGCAAAAAATGCAGCTGAATAATGGCGAACAGGTATTAAACGGTATCGCTTGGGATGAAAAACGAAATGCCTTTTGGATTACCGGGAAAAACTGGCCAAAAATGTTTTTAGTTCGCATCAATTAGTTAAACAAACAGTTAACAAAAACTGTTACCAAAAAAAGCCCCGCTCAATGCGGGGCAATTTTTATCTACAGTAAAATAGTTACTGACAAACAGTTCCTGTCACTACCGGAACACTGGCTACGCCATTAACCTTGCTGCCTTGAAAACCAAACTCAATAGTTTGCCCTGGTTGAATAGTTGAATTCCAACTCAGGTTTTTTGCTGCGTAAGGATTACCCCCTGTAAGTGACGCGTTCCACAGGTTAGTGATTTTCGAACCATCGCCATATTGCCAATTCACATTCCAACCATTGATCGGCTGCACACCATTATTTTTAATTCGGATTGCTGCGGTGAAACCATTATTCCATTGGCTTTGAATAACGTAGCTGCAATTATTAAGTGAAACCGCACTTGATGAAGCGGACGAGATTTGAGGTGAGCTTGAAGAACTACGCGATGAACTGATTGAACTGCGCGACGAGCTCGAAACACTTGAAGGTCTAATTGAGCTCGATGAAACAGTCGGATTGGATGACTTGATTGATGAACTTGACGATACGACCATCGACGAGCTTGAACTGGAAATTACACACCCAGTGTGGGAGTGAGATAAAGTTTTGCTGGCGGTGGCAATTCCCCCTCTGCCGTCGTCTGCAATCAATTTGATAGTGTAGGTGCGGAACGCCTCCATTTCGAATCGCACATATGTACCGGCAGCGTTATAGACTGAATTGCTAAAATCATTGGTAACCTCCCACTTAAGAGTCAAATAATCTCCGTCTGGATCTTTGGTGTTTTGTGAGTTTCCAACCCCAATCACTGGGCAAACCGAGTAAAAGACATCTCCGGTTATCACCGCAACTGGAGGATTATTTGGCAAGGAAGAACTGCTACTGGAAGTACTGCTTGAGGTACTGGAAACGCTGCTTGATGCATTTTCAAAGTGAGTAGCTTGTTTTGCTGTTGCTTTTATCCCATTGATGCCATTAATCGCCAGTTCACCCCAAGGGGTAAGAGCATTAGCGTCCCAGTTGGTAGTCAAATTTAAACCGGGGTTATTGCTGCCACTCCAATTCCAAGCGAAGTAACCAGTACCATACTGCTGCGCGTATTCCATAACGGAGGCGGCAGGCAGCTGCAATGCAACAGCTGTAGTCGGCTGTGGCGCATGCGGATGATAATAAGGTGTTGGAGCGAAGCCGCCGATGATCAGCGGAGCACCTATTTGAGCGAAAGAAGCAATGTAATCACGAACTTTTTCGGGGTCAGTGTAAGCGTCGAACATTTCCACTGAATAGATTAAATTTGTTGAAAAAGATCCACCATCCCTTATATTTTGCGTCGCAAATTCCTGCATTTCCTTCGTTGTATCTTGGCCCCAGTTACTGCCGTCGATCATTATCAGAAAACCTGGCAACGAGCTCATATAATTGCGGACATAGGTTTGCATACGCGCAGTGTATTCGCCGGAGCGTATATCGCCCAGTGCCTGATTACCTATACTTATAATTACGTAATCCGACTGCCCAGCAAGTGCTTGGCGGCCGGGGTACGCCCAAAACCCGAGGGTTTGATCTGGCGAGGATGTACCATACGCGTTCGGATATCCGGCTACGTCGTTGGGCTCCAACACGCACACCACTTTATTGTCTTTACATGCCTGAATCACGCTGCGCAATTGCTCCAGAGTAATCGGACGATTAATTTGAGTGTAAACATTCGCAGAGATTTCCACTTGAACCGCATTAGCGCCTGCAACGGCTGCATCTTTAATTGCCTGCACCGTTTTATCAGGTGCCCCTATGTGATCGATAGTAATGCCACGAAAAATAAAAGGTTGTCCATTTGGATCCAAAACTTTGCCATCTTTAACAGTCCAACTAGCCATAGAAGGCAAAGCAATACTGCATAGCCCTGTGACAGTAATTGCTTTTTTGAGCAACATTTTTAGCGGAGATGTATTCATAAAATTTTCCTTTTGCCTCTGAAGTAAATGAAAAAATTCAGATGCTTTACATTATTATTGTGAGGTAACCAGGTTAACTCATTATTTTTTTAATAAAGAGCTCCGCCTTTATCAAACAGAGCTCCTTATAATGCCGTCTTACAAAAATCGTATTTCACGTTTACTGACAAACGCTACCCGTTACAGCAGGAACAGTTGCCGCGCCATTTGTCTTGCTACCCTGGAATCCGAACTCGATTGTTTGCCCCGGCTGAATCGTTGAATTCCAACTCAGGTTTTTTGCAGAATAAGGATTGCTACCCGTGAGTGATGCATTCCAAAGGTTAGTGATTTTCGACCCATCACCGTATTGCCAATTTACATTCCAACCGCTGATTGGTTGTGCACCGTTATTTTTAATACGGATTGCTGCGGTGAAACCATTGTTCCATTGGCTTTGAATGACGTAGCTGCAATTACTGAGGGAAATCACACTGGATGAGGCAGAAGAGATTTGGTGTGAGCTTGAAGAACTGCGCGATGAGCTGATTGAACTGCGCGACGAACTCGACATACTCGATGGTGTAATTGAGCTGGATGAGGTGCTCGATCTACTTGAAACAATATCAGCGCTGGAACTTGTTACTGACGAACGAACACTGGAAGTGGAACTGCTGGAACAATCGATATAAATAGGGCTAACACTTTTTGTTAAGCTTACTGAAGCCCCTTTACTATCAGTGACGGTCAAGGTCAATTGATATCTATCCCCAGATCTACTTGTGAATGACGCACTATACCCAGTCGCACTTCCACCGCTTCCGCTAAGGCTCCACGAATAAGTTAAATCATCACCGTCAGGATCATAAGTACCAGTAGCGGTAGCGGTAATGCGTCCGTTAGAGCAAGAACCGCTGTAACTGTTATAGACGTCAAACATTGCAACCGGTGGTTGATTTGCTGGCGCGCTGCTAGAAGACACAGAGGATGAGCTACTTGAATTAACGTAAATCGATGCGGGTTTAGCAGTCGCTTTAATACCATTTATATCATTAAATAAAATATTTCCCCATGATGTTAGATGGTCTGGATTCCAATCAATAACCACATCCAACGCCGGATTTTTATTTCCACTCCAGCTCCAGCCAAAATATCCTGCGCCATATTGTTCCGCATATTGCATTACCGCTTCAGCAGGTAAACGCGGCGCGTTTAATGGTAGAGGACCATTAAAATGCGGATGGTAATAAGGCACAGGCCCAAAGCCTCCGATAACGAGAGGCGCACCTATCTCGCTAAAAGAGGCAATATAGTCACGTACTTTTTCCGGATTCAGATACTGGTCAAACATCTCAACCGAATAAATTACATCTTGGTAGACACTTGTAGATTGCAAATTTTGTGCAGCCAGGGTGTGCATTGCCTTATTAGTATCTTGCCCCCAATTGCTACCATCAACCATCACCGCGAATAACGGATAAGCATTCTTGATAATGCTTATCGCATAACGCATACGATCAATATAGTTCTCAGCACCAAAAATAGGTGCGAGGGGTTGGTTGCTAATCGCGATGATAATATGCCCTTGCGCACCATTCAGCACTTCGCGAATATCGTAATAGCCCCAGTAGTCAGCTACCACATCAGGCCCCAGCCCACCTTCGACCTCAAAATAACCGGCGGTATCGTTGGCCTCTAACACGCAAACCAATTTATTGTCTTTACAAGCTTTAACAATCTCACGTAATTCGTTAACGATTGGTCGAGGAAAAGGCACTGAGCCTGACGGCTTTATTGGAAATTCAATTTGTGCAGAGTTTGCACCCAATGCTGCAATATCTCTGAGTGCTTGCAAAGTTTTTTCCGGCGCGAGTGAGTGATCGATAGTTACACCGCGAAATATAAATGGATTGCCATTAGGGTCTAATAACTTTCCGTCTTCAACTGTCCATAGCGGATATGGGAGTGGCGAGAGAGCAAATGCCGATGAGGCAAACAGCCCTGCACATGCAATCGCTAGGGTTTTTCTAAAAAATGAAGTCTTTTTGGGTGTGAAATTTTTCATAGCAGTTCCTTTTGAAATTGATTGACGATTGGGCATATGTTTTATTCTGTACAGGCGCACCATTTGGCTTTGTCATGGTGAAACGCGCACGACATAGCACCGTGAGGATTGAGACCCAGCTCTCTCACCGTAGAATTAACATTATTGATAGTTGAACAGAACGCCTAAAATTATTATTAGAGTAAAAACAGCAACTAATTTGCATTAGTAATTTTACTGTTGGCGAGTCACAGCTTGCATTGATGGGAACCAAGACGCAATCGGTTTAAAATTTATTCAGCCGGAATAATTGCGACTTGGTCTACAATTTCTGATGGTTATCATTAAAACTTTTGCCTATGAAAAGTGGCTTATAAATCATCTTTTATTTTGGCGTGTTTTTTAACATCTCCGCTAATCCTGCACCTACTAATGCCGCCCCGCCCTGCGCCCAACCACCATCGACAGGAATGACTGCGCCGGTAATGTAACTTGCATAGTCTGATGCCAAAAATAAACAGGCATTGGCAATATCATTCGTTGAACCCATGCGTTGCAGCGGCACAGATTTTTTTACTGCAGCCCGAATCGCATCATTCGGTGCCAAACGTTTCATGCCTTCGGTATTATCAATCGGGCCAGGAATAATTGAATTGATGCGTATACCTTCCGCACCCCACTCCAAACATAATGTGCGCGTGATCATATCTACACCCGCTTTAGCGGCACACACATGGCTCTGCCCCGCCATAGGAATTTCAGCTTGCGGCGCCGATATATTAATTATCGACGCACCCGGTTTTTGCAAATACGGATACACCGCTTGCATCACATGAAAAGTGCCGAGCAAATCAATTTCGATTACCGAGCGAAAGCCGTTGGGCGACATACCCATCGCCAGCGCAGGAAAATTTCCTGCCGCACCCGAAACAACCACATCTAACTTGCCCCAAGCCACAGCAATTTCTGCTACACCATTTTTTATCGCCTCAGCTTCACGCACATCGGCCGAAAATCCGCGTGCGTCAGCAGCACCGTAATTCTTTAACGACTGAATAGTGTCATCGACTTTTTCTTGTGCGCGACTTACCACTGCAACGCGCGCGCCTGCTTTAGCAAAAGTTTCTGCAATACCGCGATTGATGCCGCTAGTGCCCCCCACAACGAGAACATTTTTATTTTTAAAATCGAATGGCGTAGTCATAATATTTTCTCAACTTAAAAGCGTGAAAAATCCGGGGCGCGCTTTTCAAAAAAAGCAGTCACCGATTCCTTGCATTCCTCTGAGGCTAAACCTTGGGCAAAACCGGCATACTCTGCTTGTAATGATGCATCTACCGCTGGTGTGGTCGCTGCACGCAATAGCGCTTTTGAGCGGCGTACAGCTGCAGGTGGTTGCACTGCAAGCCGATGAATTTTTGCGCGGGCATACTCGGTTAACTCATCCCAGGGTAAAGCCTTGGTAACCAAGCCTAGAGCCGACGCCTCTGCACCAGAAAAAGCCTCTCCCAATAAAAATAATTCCGCTGCTTTTTGCTGACCCACTAAACGCGGCACCAAATAACTGCTCGCATATTCCGGGCATAAACCCAAATTCACAAAGGGCAACTGCAGGCGCGCATCATCAGCGGCGTAAACCAGATCGCAATGCAACAACATCGTTGTACCAATACCTACGGCGTGGCCGCGCACTATCGCTACCACCGGTTTGGCGCAATGACGCAGGGCTTCCATAAAACGCACTACCGGATGGTTATCGTGAATTTCTGGTTCATTCATAAAATCCATTAGGTCATTGCCGCTGGTAAAAAATTCATCGGTGCCGGTCAATACCAACACCCGCACCTCGTTATCGGCATCAGCTGCTGTAATCAAATCCGCCAATGTTGCATACATGGCGAGCGTAAGCGCATTTTTGCGCTCGGGGCGATTGAAACTCAGGGTTAATATTCGGTTATCGAGCTGCGCAAGAATTTGGGGGTTTGGGCTAGTTATCATTAACGAATCCTTCTGAATATGAGATGGCTTCAAAGGCGCCGCAGCGCCGTGAGAGTATAGACAAACTCACTCAGCCTGCGCAGCCCAGTGGTGCCCGCACGCCTATAAAAGATGGCATCACCCACCCTCGGCGGGTACAATTCGCCACCTTCCGTATTTAGCTACAGCGATTGAATTTACCCTATGAATATCCGCGAATTACTCAACCAAAAAGTCCTCAACGCCATGGCCGCCGTGGGCGTGCCCACCGACCTGCCCGCCCTGATTGCCCCCGGTAAAAAAGCCGGTTTTGGCGATTACCAAGCCAACTGCGCCATGGGCGCCGCTAAGGCAATGAGCACCAACCCGCGCGAGCTGGCAGCCAAAATTGTCGCCGCGCTGGATTTAGCTGGCATTGCCGACAAAATAGAAATCGCTGGCCCCGGTTTTATCAATATCGATCTCAAAGCCGAATGGCTGGGTGAGCAGATCGCCAAAGCGCAAAGTGATGTGCGCCTGCAAGTTGAGCAAGTCACCGCACCGCAAAATGTGGTGATCGATTATTCCGGCCCTAACCTCGCCAAAGAAATGCACGTAGGCCATTTGCGCTCCACTATTATTGGCGATTCCCTCGCCCGCCTACTGGAATTCCAAGGCCACAACGTCATTCGTCAAAATCACGTAGGCGACTGGGGCACACAATTCGGAATGTTGATTGCCGAATTGGAAGAACAATTGGGAGCCAAAGGCGATGAAGCCATGGCACTCAAAGATTTGGAAGTGTTTTACCAGCAAGCCAAAAAACATTTTGATGACGATGAGGCCTTTGCGAATAAAGCGCGTGAGTATGTTGTGCGTTTGCAATCCGGCGATGCGCAAATGTTGAAACTCTGGGAACAATTCAAAACCATTTCGCTGCATCACAGCGAGGAAATTTACCAGCAGCTCAACGTCACTCTGAAAGACACTGATGTGCGCGGAGAAAGCTTTTACAACAATGACCTCGCTCCTGTTGTAAAAGAATTACAAGACCAAGGCCTCGCGGTAGAAAGCGATGGCGCACAAGTGGTATTCCTGCAAGAACTCGCCGATAAAGAAGGCAATCCATCGCCGATGATTATCCAAAAACAAGGCGGCGGATTTTTGTATGCCACCACCGACTTGGCTGCACTGCGTTATCGTGTAGGAAAATTAAAAGCCAACCGCATTATGTATTTTATCGATGCGCGCCAATCGCTGCATATGCAGCAAGTATTCACGCTTTCACGCAAAGCAAAATTTGTCGATGAATCCGTAAGCCTTGAGCACCTAGCATTCGGCACCATGATGGGCAGCGATGGCAAACCTTTTAAAACCCGCACCGGCGGCACAGTTAAACTCGCCGATTTATTAACGGAAGCCGTTGAACGCGCCGGTGCATTAGTGAGCGAAAAAAATCCTGACTTATCTGCAGATGAAATCGCGGAAATTTCACGCAAGGTAGGTATCGGCTCAGTGAAATACGCCGACCTATGTAAAACCCGCACCAATGATTACATCTTCAGCTGGGAATCCATGCTCAGTTTTGAAGGCAACACCGCACCTTATCTGCAATACGCGTTTACCCGCGTACAAAGTATTTTCCGCAAAGCCGGTGTTACCCCTGAATCACTCACCAATACAATTATCATTGGCACCGAACAGGAAAAAACGCTAGCGATTAAATTATTACAATTCAGCGAAGTATTGGATCAAGTTGCCCGCGAAGCCATGCCGCATTTGTTGTGCACTTATTTGTATGAAATCGCCAGCTTATACATGACCTTCTACGAAGCCTGCCCGATTTTAAAAGATGGAATAGAACCTGACGTGCGCGATAGCCGTTTGCGTTTGTGTCATTTAGTTGCGAAGACGATTCAGCAAGGGTTGGAATTGTTGGGCATTGAGGTTATGGAGCGGATGTAATCCTTCCGCACTCCTGATCTAACAAAAAAGCCCAGCTAATTACTGGGCTTTTTGTTTTTATCGAATTATATTTTGAAATTTAATTTTAACGATTACCGCATTGTAATTTCATTCTCGCACACATTGATTGGGGCGAGTCACGTAGACTGAGGAACACCTCCAGCTACCAACTAAATCAGGAAGCACGGCGGAGCGCTGGACCCAGATCATTTTCCTCCGTGTTCTTATAATTTTTAAACATCTGTTCAGCACTCTCCAACATAAAATCAACGCGCTCAAGATAACTAGTAATCTCTAATGCTGCTCCATCATGATCAAACCACTCGAACTCCAAACGAGCCGCCGCACCAAATCCGCTCCTAATAAGAACCTTGCAATCTTCAAATAATGCAACAAGAACAAAAGGCGATCTATTAATATTAATGTATCGTGAACCAAACTCTTTTATAGGATCAATACCCATCAATCGAGCTCTTTCGAGAACGGATGAAAATTGAGAGTCAATATAACGCCCGAGAAAATTGTTTCGCCTGTGCGCGATTGGATCATAATTCAGAGATTCGCTATCGCTAGCAGCAGACTCCCGCTGATACTTCTCTTTTAACGCGATAAGTGTATTGAAATCTTTTTCCTGCTGCGCCAAATCGTTTTTGAAATTTCAACGCATCTTCAGTCCTACTTTGAATTTCCACACCACGGGCAATTTCAATACGTGCCAACTCAAGCTCTTCTTTGGCGGCCTTCAGCACTTCACTATTTTGATGCAGACTTTTTGTAAACAACCAAATTGTGATTAAACCAATAAGCGGATTTAAAAAGCCGCCTAAAAAATCACCAAACTGTCCCCAATCTTCTCTATCAGCGCTAAAGTAATTCCAAAAGTCCACCCACCAAACCTACTAAAGTAGAAGGACACCCCAAGCAGGAAAAATACAACACCAATACAAAGCGCCGAGAAAGACTCAAATCGGCCAAAGAAAGAGTGTGAAATCAGCTTTTTTTGATTGTCATATAAACATCCATTAATAAATAGAGGCAAAGGTGTAACAAAAAAGAAGCGAATCTACAAGCCTCTTTATTATGCATAATTCATGGCTAGGACGGAGAAACTCGGATTCTTATAGTTACATGCAAGCTTAGTCATCTAATAACCAGCCGGATTTTTAATAAACTCCCACAATATTTTACAAGCAATACTCCAGCTCTTTGCTCGGGATTCAACCATATCTGATATCTCATCAAGTTTTTTACGATCATATAAATTCCCATTAAATATGACCGCCTCAATACTCTGCGTATTACGAATATCTTCGAAGGGATTTTTATTGAGTAGGATCAGGTCAGCTTTCATTCCTGCGACAACACCACCGTATTCTTTTTGTAAGCCAAAGTATTCAGCAGGCAAGACAGTCGCTGCTCGCAGCGCATCGACCGGTGATAGGCCAGCCATTACCAATTGCTCTAATTCATTGTGTACGGTTATTCCCGCAACAATATAATCTGTGCCGACTAACACTTTTACGCCAGCGCGATGAGCGGCACCCGTTAACTCAAGACCTTTGTGGTAAAAGTCACGATAAGTCTGTCGCTCTTGTGGTGACGGTGCTTCATTAATTACCTTATTAACATCTTCAAGCCATTGCCATTTCATTAATGGATGCAAGTAGCGAAGTGCTGGATCTTCTAAAATAAGCGGGTCATCGCCGTAAGCATCAACTCTGCGAGTGAGATGTGTAGGTACATACCAAGTGCCTGAATTTTTCATGGCAGTGAAAATAGCATTGGCCATTTGCGGATCATGCTCATCTAACATTCGCCGCCGATCTTCGCGCCATAAACCTTGAGTGGCCGATTCACGTAACTCTGCACTACCAGCGAAAGATTCATGCAAAATAAATCGCGCGTGCTCAATACTTTTTTGATGCTGTGCAGCTTCAATTGCACTTATTGCGAGGGGACGATGCCCAACTACATCAATGCCAACTTTTTTTTGCTTCATCTACCAAGGCGAAATAAGATTCACGAGAAATATTGTTGTACACCTTAATGGCATCTACCTTATCGGCATAATAACGGACAAACTCCCGCGCCTGCTGCGCATTAGCAGCACCAAAAAATTCGGGCAACCCTTGGATTTGATCGTGAATGCCCGGCCCATTTAAATACCAACTGGTAATACCCTGCACACGTGGCCCGACCAGTTGATTATTATTTGCTTGCTCAGTCCAGCGCTTGAAATCTTCAGGGCATGCCGCAAATGGGTCATTGGCTTTAGGGCAACTCGTCATATCGCGAACATTAGTAACGCCATAGCGAATGTACAGCGGCAGATCTAATAATGGAGTTATTTTATAAATGTGGGTGTGCATATCCCACAGTGAGGGCATAAGAAAATTATTGCGTCCATCTATACGAATTGCATCATCGGAAATTACTGAATCGGAAAGGGAACCAACAAATTGTATTTTCTTGTTGGCTATTAATACCGTTTGATTGGGCAAAATAACGCCAGCAGCAATATCCAGAACGGAGGTATTTATTATTGCGATGGATCTTTCATTTTTAATTGCATCAACATTCTGCGCAGGCCATAAGATTCCCACTGCGAAAAGCATAACCAGCAGAAAAATAACAATGAAAAAGTAGATTACCACTTGCTTCAAAACCCTGTGTAGCATTCTTGTATTCCTTCATTTATTGATGCATAAAAAAGCCCAAGTTAAGACCTGGGCTTTTTATTGACTGTAGAAGCAACTTTTACTCACCAAATATTACACCGACGTAATATTCTCTTGAATAATCGCCGGTTCAGGGGCACTTACCACATCGCCCTGATTCAAATGTATCTGCAACTCAAGGGATGCAACGCCGATGTTCACACTGGAGGTGAGCGAGAGCGGTCTATCAGACAATGGTCGTCCCTTTAACTCTTCTAACGCAATTTCAAGAATTCGATACATTTGCGATGTAGATACCCTAACCGCTTTTTCGTTTAGCGCTTCAGTAACCGAGGTTGCCGTATTGGTAATCACGTCAACACCACCTCTGACACTACTGGTAATTCCATCAATTGCATCACTTGTTAAGGATGCCGCCTGTGACCCCATGTCTTTGATTTTATCGAGCATAATGTGACTCCCAATGGTGGTGAATGTGTAGCCCAAGGTTTTTGTTACTGACTAAAAACCCACCTCAAGTGAATGACTTTAAAATGCAATGGTCGGGGTGCAAGTTTGGGAAAAGTTTCGCGCACAATGGAATAACAATCAAGACTAAACACGCATAGCTTCACAATAGCACCCTATTCACGCCCTCTATGCATGCCAAGGGCTTGATGCGGGGTTGAAAATGTAATCTAATCCCAGCATCAAAATAAGTGTGGTTAAGCCGCGATTATGGGCCCTTACTAAACACTCAGCTGGCAAGATTCGGTCATATTTACCCTAAACAATACAATAAAGAATCCGTACTCACGGTGGTAAAGATGAAACTATTAAGCATAATTCTTGTTGTTCTACTGCTATTGGTATCCGCCCGTTATGGCGTACTCCATTTAGACAATCAAACACTGCAGCAACAGCTTGTGCAACAACAGGCTGACTTTGATATTCGCTTACAACAAGAGCGAGACACCTATCAGAAAAAAATTGATAGTCTGCAAGAATTTATTGCCTTTGGACAAAATACATTACAACCAGCCAGCAAAACAGCTGCCGCCAAAGCCCCTGTGATTGCCTCATCCAAACTTGATGAGTTCGCCAACATCCAGCAAGAAAACCTCAATCGTACATTAGAAAAAAAATATGCATTACTCATGTCTCAACTGGGATTATCTGGCCAAGCTCGCAATCAATTGCAAGAGCTGCTATTGCAGCGCGAGCAAATTCTGGGCGCAAGTAGTATTGGGTATTATTCATCGCAAGCAGACACCGAGGAGGCAATCCGCAAGCAGCAAGAAAGCCTTGCAGAAATAGATCGGCAAATTGCCCAACTCCTAAATTCACCGGAAGATAGAAAAAAATACGATCTGCTGAAAGATTCCGCCTATGAGCAATATCAAATGAATAATTTCTTTGATGAAGTGCAAGTAGACAAACCTATTCCGAATGAAAAGCGCGATGCGCTTCTGCTCAGCAAATTGGAACAAAAACAGGAATTTACTCGCTATCTGGAAACTGCTGGTCAGACTATTGCCAATGCCTCTGCCGAAGAAAAACCTTTTTTAATCGAAAAGGCACATGAAGCATTGCACGATTACAAAGACAATTATTTAAGCACGGCACGCGCGAATCTAACTGAAGATCAATATGATGCGCTACGCGACCACGAGCAAAAACATTTTGAAGAAATGTGGGAAAGCTTGAAAGCAGGATGGGGAGCGGAGTAATTATCTTGCCGCTATAACACATCAGTTATAACCCTCTCTGTCGCCAGAGAGGGGCTACTGATTTTTGCGAGCCGATTATTGTTGATTAATTATTATAGAAAAATCAGAAAGCCGTAACATCTGACTTGCTAACATCGCAGTATGCGGTATTCCAGTATTCGCCATACTTGGAAGAATCACTTCCTTTCTGAACGCCTTGGAATTCCTCACATACTTTTGGAGAGCCTGATTTGTAGCCTTTAATTTTCAGGTTACGAATCGTTGCTTTATCACCAAAGTTACGGTTTACGCCGGCAATGCTACCAATGGTGCCGTCAATTGTTACATTGTTGATAACCACATAACGTGGACCGCCATTGCTTGAGCAATTACCGCAAGAGCGCCACAATTTTCCGTTCACACCCTTGGCAGTAAACCCATTAATGATTTCATAGGTACTGTTTTTGGAATTGTGTTGGAAAATTTTATCCGGCTTTGAACCTGGGGAATTACTGGTGTTGTTGTAAGCTGATCCGCCAGAGATAGTGAACTTGGTGCCACTACTTACTAACGATGCCGCATCCTCACAAATATCTTCCCACACTACGTTTTCTGCACGACAAGCACCGCTCGTACAGTGAATACCATCAGCACCACCACTGCCAGCAATACGCACATTTTTAATGGTCGCATTCTTCAGGGTAATTACTGGTGGTTGACCTTCCGCATCACCGGGGCAAGACAGACCGATTGTTTTGCCACCGCAGTCAACGGTTTTGTTCTCAAATACCGCACCCGCTTTACACTCTGCACTACCACCCGTGGTGGTTCCAGTTGAACTGGAAGCCTTGGATGATGATGTGCTTGAGGCAACGCTGCTTTTACTGGAACTGCTGGACGACGACACTCCGGTACCGCTAGAGGGAATCGAACATTCTTTTACAGTTTTGGCAGGGTTTGGATCAGAACCAAAAGTAGCTGCTTTACACGTAAATGAACCATTTAAAACCTTGTATACAAACTTATTGTCTGCACCAAATGCAACGTTAGTCGCTTTAGTAACAGAACAGGTTTGGTCAATTTTACAAATGGTTGTATAGCCACTCGGACGATTGGCTGCCATTACTGCGGCTGAAGCACCAATCAATACCGTTGTTATGATTATTTTTTTAAACATTTTTAAAACTCCTAACTCCAGAAAATAGAAGAGGAGCAGATTTTGCTAATCACGTTATTGGTACGACAACCGTGCAACCGCACGCATATCACATCCGCGATGAACATAAACTGCTGTTTATGCCCGCAAAAATCCTAGCGCAGTTAATATAGCAGTTTATGCGCATTATAAATGTGATTTATTGGTGGGAATTCCGATAATTTATTGCTAAGTTAGCGCCCTGAAAAATAAGAATAAGTTTTACCACTCGGCAGTGGCCTTCTGCATACCTAGTATCGACACTCAACTCTCTAGTAAGACAACGCTTTACAACTAAATGTATAACTTCTATTTTTTTATTGCTTAAAAAATTATAACGACACCTAAAACCATGATGCCAATGCCATTTTTTTCCCGTCCTCTACACCCCAACGCAAAGCGAATATTTAACTGGATGCTACGACCTGTTTTCTGCGGGATTGTTTTCTTTGGTATTGTTGGCTGCGAAAAAAAAACACTTCCAGCAGAAAAAATCGTTGCGCCCATTTCATCACCTATAAAAAACCTGCAAATAATTAACCCTTCTTTCTTTGTAGACTTGAGTACTACTAAACAAGTATTCATCGCTGGTAGCGACGGCACCATTGTCGTTTCAACAACCACACCAACAGCAAATTCAAGCCAAGTATGGGAAGCTACAAATACATTTTCCAGCAGCAACATTCTGGCAATGGCAACTAACTTAGAAAAAACAACACTGGTTGCGGTTGGCGAAGATGGTTTGATTCTCTATTCAATCGATGCCGGAGAAACTTGGCAAAATAAATCGCTCCCTGCACCAAAAAAACTCAGCACAGTTGCCTATGATCCAACTCATGATACTTGGGTCGCAGCGGGTGAAGAAGGATTGTTAGTGCAGAGCATTAGCAATGCGGAGAATTGGACTCCAATTAATACTCATCAGCAGTCAAGTATTCGAGCCATTCATTATTTGGCCGATACAAAAAAGCTGGCCGCAATTGGTGAGGATGGTTTATTGCTGGTATCGGATGATGGCGGTATGCAATGGCAAAAAATTAACTTGCCCAGTAGTTCAGCACTCATCGATTTGGTGTCTGTTAATGCATCGCTCACCATTATCGTCTGTGCCGATGGCAGCATTCTGCGCAGTGAAAATGAATTAATGCAATGGGAGTTGGTTGCTACCGGTAGCTCTGCCTATCTAACAAAAATAATTCACAACGCCGAACATAACACCCTGATTGCATTGTCTGCCGACGGTGAAATTTTACTCTCGGACGACAACGGAAAGCTCTGGGCACCCGTAGCAAATAGCCAAGAATATCTTACCGAAGCAATACAAATTAATGCAGGAAAGATAATTGCTGTTGGCAACAATGGAACAATTATGCATTCAGATAATGGTGGACGCATCTGGAACAAAACTACACAGGTCACTTCAGCCGCTATCGAAGGTGCTGTCGCCATCTCGAACCATGATGTTATTGCTTATGGTGAAGGTGGCTTATTGTTGCAATCTTATGATGCAGGTAATAACTGGCATCTCATCAAAGCACCTGTCACAGATTTTATTCAGCAGCTTATTAAAACATCCAGCAATCACTGGCTGGCGGTAGGCGCAAAAGGTCTTTTGCTGTCATCAGAAAATGCAGCGCAGGACTGGCTGCCGATTAATTCTGTCCAGCAAAAAAGTGATTATTTTCTTTCTATTGTTAGTGATAAAAAATCGGGGGCACTCGTCACCGCTGGCCCACCGGGAACAATATTGGTATCCGATGACCAAGGCGAAAGCTGGAAAGTCAGTCTTTCTATAGGCGATGCAACCCAAGGCTATTTTCACCAAGTAGTCAGCGATAACCAAGGTACTCTCGTAGCACTCGCCGGACCTGGCACTACCCATTATTCAACTGATGCAGGCAAAAAATGGGCGCGCAGTAATAGTGACAACAGCAAACATTTATTTGCCGGAACCTATGACGAGAAAAACCAACAATTTATTGTGGTTGGTCAAAAAGGTGCGCTACAAATCTCTAACGATGGAAAAAACTGGCGAACAATAGCAGTCGCCATCAGCCAATCTTTACAAACTGTTTTTGCCGATGCAGGAAAAATATGGATCGCAGGTGAACAAGGGGCGCTGCTAGTATCGGAAGATGGCGGTCAAAGTTGGAAAAAAATACTCACCAATGTTAATAGCACTATCCTGTCTATTATCAAATTAAACAGCGGCACATTGTTAGCTACCGGCAATAACGGCTTGATTTTACGTTCTGTTGATGGTCAACACTGGCACGTTATTGCCAGCCCTGTGAGTGAGATGCTGCGCAAACCCGTACAAGACCCCGCCACTGGCATCGCTTATTTATCAAGTCGCGGCGGCAACATTCTTTATTCAAAAGATGATGGCCAGCAGTGGCTTATACTACCGTCAATTACACAGGCATCAATTAAAGCGTTAAGCATCGACGACGAGCATAAAATGTTACTCGGCAACGGCGAGCGGCTGTTACGAATCCCGCTATTAACGAAATAAAAAACAGTTTTTTTTGGAAGACTTTATGAAACATACTTTTTCTACTAACTTGCTGGTTGCAGGAAAGATCGCACTCACACTAACAGTCATACTCACATCAGCTATTTTGATCAGTAGCTGCCAACACAGCAGTCAATCTACGCAACTAACCGGTATTGCTTTTGCAAAAGCACCGTTGGCCAATGCAGCAGTAACGCTCGTTGATGCGACAGGAAAGCAATTAAATACTGTCAGTGATGCAACCGGTAATTACACATTTCCATTGCAAGGCATTACCGCCCCGCTGTTACTCTCGGTAGTCGCAGAAGGCAAGGTGGAAAACTGCATATCTAATTCAACCCTGCGCCCTATTTGTATGGCGGCAATAGTAGAAACGCTATCACAGCAGCAAAAATCGATTGGCAATATTAATCCTCTGACTGATCGCATCGCATCTGACATCGCAGTCAGCCAAGGTTTTATTGGCCCGCAACAATGGGTAAATAGCCACAAAAATATTTCGTTCAACAGTGTAGAACTGCAAAACGCGCGGAGGGAGTTGCACCATGGTTTCAGCCAAGCGCTGCGATTATCCGGCATTAAAGATGTTGCAGCGTTTGATCCTACGACTTACTCCATGCAAGCAAACGATAAGTTAGCAAATCTAATTTCGCTGCTTAATCACAACCGCAACTACGACAACAATACTGGCGAAGCAGGCCACAGCATACTGACGGACATCGGCTTTCGCCCAATCGTTGGGTTAAGTGCAAATGGCAGTTATGAACCCTTTGATTTAGTACGCGCACAACAAGAATTTCAGCAAATTAAACATGCTCACCAACGCATATTTATTGTGGGTGACTCAACATCTGCAGTGTACGAACAATTGCGTTTTCCGCGCATGGGTTGGGGTCAAGCATTGCAAGCGAAATTCAAATCAGTGGAGGATATTAAAGTTGTTGTAGGTTCACGCGCAGGCCGCAGCTCCCGGGATTTTTACAATGGCCGCTGGTTCGCACAAATGGAGCCACTCATCCAAGCTGGGGATTATGTTTTTATCAATCATGGCCACAATGACCAAAATTGTGACGCAAGCAAGCCTGTTCGCGGTGCAGCGGACGCTAAAAACTTGTGTACCTACCCTAATAATGCCCAAGGGCAGCTGCAATTTCCGGAGGGTCAAAAAGAATTATCATTCCAGCATTCACTGGAGCGCTATATAAATATCGCGCGCGAACGTGGCGCCATACCTATTTTATTTACGCCCACCACACGTATTAAAAATGCTCAGGGTCAACAAACTACACCAGTAGTACACAGCCATTTAACGAAACAAAATAGTAACAATGGCTATTTATTTACTGGCGATTATACGCAAACCATTAAAAATACTGCGCATACCAATGGAGTGCCATTGATTGACCTTGAAACGGCCAGCATTAACTTTGCAAATAGTTTATCTGCAAATGGCTGGAAGGATTATTGGCTGGTGGTTGATCCGGCTATCAATAGCTTTTATGCCAATGGTGTGGCGGGTAGTGCGCTTGCGCCCGATGGAACACATTTCCAAAAGAAAGGTGCTGAGGCAATGGCCGGGTTAGTTGCACGGGAGATTAAAGCGAATTCTGAATTAAAGGACTTGGGCAATTTATTACAGTAATTATTGCCCAGTCAGCAGCTCATCTATTTTTCGCAAATAAGAAAGTAACGGCGATGACGGCAGGCTGAGCACGGAAAAGTATTCTTCAGCCATAGGGGCAATGCCGCAATTTCCGGGCAACTGAATATTTTTATCGATAATGAAGTACATGCGTGGCAAAAAAATAAATTGCAGCCATTGTGGAAACGTCATGGTATCTACGGCGAAGGGCTGCTCGCTGGCGAGTGCCTCTGCGGAAATCATTTCATTATCCCAGAGCTGTAGATTGCGCAGCTCTTTTTCGATATCGATTAAGAGTTCCGCAACGGCGATGTGAATATTGTCCATGGCTGGCATTTATTTATGAATGATGTGTGTAAACGGTGGTAGTGAATTTAAAATCGCTTTGCCGTAACGCTTGGTGATAATACGGCGATCCAACAAACTAATTTTTCCTGTATCAGTTTCAGTCCGCAATAATCGGCCACAAGCCTGAATTAATTTGAGTGAAGCGTCAGGTACAGTAATTTCCATAAACGCATTACCGCCGCGCGCTTCAATCCATTCCGATAATGCCGCCTCAATAGGATCATCCGGTACCGCAAAGGGTAATTTGGCGATGATCACATGCGTACAATAATTGCCGGGTAAATCCACACCTTCAGAAAAACTCGCCAAGCCAAACAACACACTGCCCTGCCCTGCGTCGATACGCTTTTTATGTTGCAGCAACATCTCCTGCTTGGAATTATCACCCTGCACTAAAATTATATCGCGCAGATCTAACGGCATATCTTCATAGACATCGAGCATTTGTTTGCGCGATGAAAAAAGCACCAAGGTGCCTGCATCGGGATCAATCAAATTCGGCATGTCATCGATGATCGCGAGCGTGTGCACATCGGCATTAGTCGCCTCAACGGTAGCCGCAGGAATTTCCAAGGTTGCTTGCTGAAAATTAAATGGGCTGGGTACAACTTTATAATTTGCATCGTTGGGCGTACCAGCACGCATTTGAAAGCGATGAAAATTGCCCAGCGCGGTTAGTGTGGCAGAGGTGACTATCGCGCCGCAGGCTTTCTCCCACAGGCTATATTCCAATGTTTTTGCAGCGAGTATGGGGCTAGAGCAGACTTCCAAATCCATATTGCCACTGCTATCGACCGGCGTAAGCCAGCGTGCTTTAGGTACCGAAGTCGGCGTATCCGGTGTCGCAAAGCTCGCCCATAAATCGCGGTTTGCATCCGCCCGTGCTTGCCAGGTGCCAAGAATGGGATAATGATTTTCCAAATCTATTTTAGGCACTGGGCAATGTGCATCTTCCATCGCTTCGTTTAATTCATCGCACATTTTTTTGAGTAATTCACTCAAGCGATCAAAGCCTTTATAAAGCTCGACGCAGGGAATTAGTAATTCTTGCGGCACCACACCATTATCAAAACGATAATTGGATTGGCGATCACCAAAAGCAATGGCTTGCGCAAGCTGGTCAAATAGAGGATACAGCTGATCCAGACGCTGCTTGCAATCGATAAGCGCTGCTGGTAGTTGCTCGCCATAACGATCCACATTACCTGCACCGCTAATAACACCGAGCATTGCACCAAGGGATTTATTGCATTGATCCAACCACTTACTCGTAGAGATCATGCGACTGTGATGCGCAAAATGATTGAGCGCTTTTTGCGGAAGATGATGGCCTTCATCGAAGACATAAATCGTATCTTCTGGTGCTGGCAAAATTGCGCCGCCACCAAGAGCCAAATCAGCCAACACCAAATCGTGATTGGTGACAATACAATCTACCGAATGCATTGAATCGCGCGCTTTAAAAAAACTACAGGCCGACACATTGGAACAACGGCGACCGGTGCATTGGCGATGATCTGTGGTAATTACTTGCCACTCGTTATTTTCCAACGCCTGCGGCCAGGTATCGCGCTCGCCCGTCCATTTATTGCCTGCAAGCGCATCCATCATTGATTGATAAAGTTTTATACCCTGCGCCGATACACTCGGAAATTCATCCTCATAGAGTGCGCGTGTAGGGTTGGTGCCGCTTTCGTATTCTGCAATCAGATTATCGAGCTTACTTAAACACAAATAACGGCCACGCCCTTTAGCAAGCGTGAACGAAAATGAGAGCCCACTGTTGCGATGCAACTCGGGTAAATCTTTACTCACAATTTGTTCTTGCAGTGCAACGGTGGCGGTTGAGACAACCAATTTTTTTCCGAGTGCTTTCGCCATGACTATCGCAGGTAGTAAATAGGCGATAGTTTTCCCCGTACCCGTGCCAGCTTCTACTACACAAATATGCCCGCCAGCGCGCTCGATAATTTCGCGGTGATTTTCCTCATCCAATTCAATGCTGCCGAGTGTTTTGGCAATTTCTGCAATCATCAATTTTTGGCCGTAACGAGACTTTAAACCTTTGTTTTCCAGAAATTGGCTGTAGGCGCCTTGAATTTGTTTTTTGAGTGCATCAGTCAGCATTAGCGATTTTACTCACCACAGAGTTAGCGTAAATGCCTAACGCAATTTCACGCTGACCACTGGGGATATGATTGATACGCGCTTCAAACTCTGCTTTTTCAGTGCGTAATTTGGCAGGGTCATAAGGCGTGTTGTTTGCGCCGTAATTTACCGCTGGCACTTTGCCGTACAGCATTTCGTAGGCAAAACAGTTGGTAGCATGCAATACATAATTACCGAGTACTTGATGATCCAACGCTGCGACCAATTCATCGGTATCGGTGTAATCGCCATCCAACACATCACCAAATGCTAAATGCACATTGCCTTTATTACCGGCAATGCCCATAGCGATACTTTTTACATCTTCATGCTCTTCTTTTTGATAACTACCCTGAGTGCGTTGTAAAAAAAGTTCACGCGCCTTGGCTGCATCGCAAGGATCAAGCTCATAGGAAATCGATACCGGAACTATACGCAATTTTTTAATATAGTCGGCCAAGGCTTCGGTTTTAGGTTTGTTGAGTGCAATCATCCCCAACACCGCCGAATTGGTTTTATCGCAACCATCTTTCGCACGGCCTTCACGTTGGGCAATCCAAATACTGGAGTGTTCATTGATAATAGAGTGGTGAATGTAAGACGATAAATGTTTTGCGGCTTTTAATTTTTCACGCGGTGCTTTAGCAGAGCGATTGACGATAAAACTTTTATTCAAGCGCATTAAATCCGACACAAAGGGTTTGGAGAGTAGATTGTCGCCAATCGCAATGCGCAGTGTATTGCTGCCATTTTGAAATAACACCCAGGTTACAAATGCCGGGTCCATCGCAATGTCGCGATGATTACTAATAAATAAATAGGCGCCGTGTTTATCCAACTTCTCCAAACCGGAAACGGTCAGCGCCCGCACGCGTAAGCTAATCATGCCGCCCATGTATTTTGCGACTACCGCCTGAAACCCTTTTACATCGGTAATACCAGCCAATTGCTGCGTAAGTTTTGCGCGTACCAAGGGTTTTAGCACCCAACCGAACCAGCCCCGTAATGTCGGAAATTTAAGCCGGGTTACTGCATCGGCCAATTCCGGGTCGGCCAACATGCGGTCCAGTGTCGGGCGCACCTCGTCATCGTGGTACGGGCGAATATCATCAAATTCTGTCATAGCGGAAGGTCATCACATGAAGGTCAAACATAGGCGTTAAGTCTGGCACACAATTGCTGTCAGTCTTATCAATTTGAAATGGCACAGCGGGCTTGGCTTATAAGGCCAAGCCAGCGAAAATAGGCGCACAAAATACCGAAAAGAGCCACAAAATGCCACCGAAACCGCTGACTACTGCGCCCGAATCCACTTGCCCCTGCGGCAGCCAAAAACCATTGCAAAACTGTTGTTTGCCCTTTATCAAGGGCATTACCAATCCGCCTACTGCCGAGCAGCTGATGCGCTCGCGTTACACCGCCCATGTATTACTCGCTATTGATTATCTGTGGGATACTTGGAGTGCTGAGCAGCGATTGCGTTCCAGCCAAGCCGACATACGCGCCTGGGCCGAAAGCTGTGAGTGGCTGGGCTTACAAATCCTGAGAACTAAACAGGGCGGGACGGCAGATAACACCGGCATAGTCGAATTTATTGCGCTTTTCCGCCAACTGGGGCAAGTGCATCAGCACCATGAAGTATCGCGCTTTAACAAAGTTTTCGGCAAATGGCTGTATGTGGATCATCAAGGCTAACAATAACGGCAAAAACAATAAAAACGACTACAATCACGATTGTTCTTATCAATTAGTTCGTCGATTCGCCTTATCGATTATTACAACCCACTCTCCCCATCGGCCACAGTGTAACTTACATCACCGTTATGAAAATTCTTCTGGTTGAAGACAGTGCAACTCTCCGCTTTGCCATGCGCAATTACATTATTGACGCAGGCCATGAACCTTTTATTGCGCGCAGTGGCGAGGAAGCGCTGCAACTGCTCGAAAATACACCAGTCGATATGATCATTATGGATGTCGAAATGCCTGGTCTGAACGGTTTTGAAACCACGCGCTTAATTCGCGAGTGGCTCGCTGGCCATTGGATTCCGATTATTTTCGTCACCGGTCTGAATGAAGATGAAAATTACCGCGAAGGTATAGAAGCAGGCGGCGACGATTACTTAATCAAGCCCGTCAGCTACATGATCATCAAGGCAAAAATTCGCGCGATGGAACGCATTGCCGAAATGCGCGATCAACTCAATCACCTCAACGCCGAATTGGAAGCGCTCAGCCAACTCGATAGCCTCACTCAAATTTACAATCGACGCACATTTAATGAATTGGCGCAGCAACAGTGGGCGCTGGCTAAACGCCATCAACAACCGATCAGTGCGTTGATGATTGATATCGATCATTTCAAATTATTTAACGATCACTACGGCCATCCCGCCGGTGATGCCTGCTTGAAAAAAGTCACTCAGGCAATTAGAAGCTGTTTGCAGCGCAGCGCCGATATTTTTGGGCGCTACGGCGGCGAAGAATTTATTGTGTTACTACCCGATACTGACGCCACCGGCACCATGCGCGTTGCGCAAGCCATCAGTAGCGCGATTGAGAATATGCAAATACGCCATGATGTATCGCCTTCCAGTACTTGGGTAACAGCCAGCATTGGCGGCGCAACCTGTTTACGCACTACTGGCCACGATTTGGAAGAGCTGATAAAAAATGCAGACCGTGCACTCTATAAAGCCAAACGCGCGGGGCGCAACCGCTGCTGGACTGATGAAGTCGCAACACATAAAACCTTATTATTAGCCGATACTAACCCAGAGTTAGTTCGCCATTTTAGCGCTCACCTACAACCGCATTTCAATTTACTCACCGCCGACTCGCAAAAAGAATGCCTGGAATTGGCGGTAGATTTGCACCCGGATTTAATTTTACTCGGCCGCAATATCGCCAGCACAGAAGCCGGTGCAGAGCTGTGTAAAATATTGGCGCGCACCTCCAAAACCGCGAGTATCGCCCTCGCCTTGGTAAGCGATTCCGTTGGCGCCACTGAATTGGAACTCGCTAAAACCCTCGGCATAGAAGCCAACTTTGATAAAAGCCTCAGTGCCCCTGCATTATTGAATAAAATTATTAAGGTGTTGAATTAAGGGAAATTATTAGCTGTCGCTGGAGTTCGAATTTATCAATGCAGTCAATACATGGTCTTGCCAGCGGCCATGTATTTTTAGATAGCGACGCGCATACCCCTCTCGCTCAAAACCCAAGGACGCCAACAGCCATTCCGAACGCTCATTCTCGGGCAAATAATTCGCCATCACCCGATTGAGCTTCAATTTATTAAACGCGTAATGAATAACATGCTGACAAAGGTTTTTCATAACACCTCTACCCTCTTCTTCTTTGGCAACGGCATACCCCAGATAACCTGCTTGAAATACGCCACGAACAATATTCGTCAGGTTACAACTGGCAATCATTTTGCCCTCATCATTTAACGCGATAAAAAATACCGACCGCCCCGCTAGCATCTCGGCTTTACGCACGGCTATTTGCTGTGCCCAATAGGCTATGGTGTAAAAGTCGTCAGTCCGTTCAGGCTCCCAAGGAATTAAATGGGTGCGATTTTCATCATAAAAATCCACCATCCGTTGCGCATCACCTTGATCAAGTATTTTTATTTGCATGTGATTTCACCAAAATAAAAAATCCGCTTAGGCATACACCATAAGCGGATTTTACTATTACGCAACAACCGATTAGTGCGAGCGCAGCGAATTAAACCAATTCACCTCACGCGAATATTTATCGACCTGATCGGCAACATCCAGCACTAACGTAAACAAGGCCATGCGCACTAATACGCCGTTATCGGTTTGGCGAAAAATGGCGAGGTTAGGGTTTGCATTTAAATCGTTATCCAACTCATTGGCATCGGCGCGGGAATCGCGCGGGAGTGGATGCATGATGACGGTATTGGGTTCGCAGTATTGAGTGTAAATCGACTGGTTCAACCGGAAGCGGCCGCGATATTGATCGGCTTCTTCTTTGCTCGCAAAACGCTCTTCCTGAATACGGGTGGAGTATGCGATATCGATATTGCTGATGCTGTTGTGCAGATCATCGGTAATCGTCACCTGATGCCCGGCACTGCGCAATTCCTCAACGATATAGTCCGGCATCGCAAGTTCCGCTGGCGATACCAGGGTCACGCTGATATTGCTAAATACACACAGGAGTTTGCACAGTGAATGTACCGTGCGGCCGTGTTTTAAATCGCCAATCATGGCGATGCGCAAACCATCGATGGTGCGATTTTTGGAGCGTAATTCTTTGCGAATGGTGTACAAATCCAGCAGCGCTTGCGTGGGGTGTTCGTTGGCACCGTCGCCGCCATTAATGACTGGCACACGGCTACCTTCGGCGAATTCTGCTACCGATCCCGCTTGCGGGTGGCGCATACAAATTACATCGCTATAACCCGAGAGTACGCGCGCGGTATCAAACAGGGATTCGCCCTTGGTGAGCGATGAACTTTCAAAGCCAGTGGTTTCGCGCACATTGCCACCCAGCAAATTAAACGCCGAACCAAAACTCACCCGTGTACGCGTGCTCGGCTCAAAAAACATATTGCCCAGAATCGCACCTTCCAATACCCGCGTTACCTTGCGGCGCAACGCGTAGGGTTCCATGGCATCGGCCACGTCAAAAATGCGCTGGATATCAGCACGTTCAAATTGTTTGATGGAGAGAATGTGCGCGCCGGTAAAATTCACAAGAATTCCTTAGCGGAGACCGCTGGCCAGGAAAGGCAATTGCCCAATGAATGAAAGGTGAAACGGGCGTCATTTTAGCGGCAGCACGGCTGGGATACCAACGGCATCCGCTAAAAATATCAATCTAGCGGAATCAAGCTGATCAAAGCGGTATCGGCGCGGCGCTCTTTGGTGGGTAATGACGGAAGCAGGCGCGCCATAGCCTGTTGCGCCGTGGCGCGATAAGTCGTCAGTTTCCCGCCCATCACCGACAGCACGCGCGGACGCGCCTCATCATCCACTGCAAACATGACATCGCGTGATCGGGTAAAGGCGTTTTTATCGCTTTTAGGTAGTACGCGCAAACCGGCAAAGGTTTCAACCTCGCCCGCTGGAATGGCGAGCTGTGGAAAGTAATGGCGCAGGGTTGCCAGCAAGTAATCGCGTTCTTCGGCGGAACAGGTCGTTTTTTCAGGTGCGCCGCTAAAGGCTTTCTCGGTGGTGCCCACCAGCAAACGCCCTTTCCAGGGGAGGACGAATACCGCGCGTTTATCCTGCGGTGCTTCCAGATAGAAGTATTGATCCAACAATGGCGGCAAGAGTAAGTGACTGCCTTGCACCAACTCAACCGATGGCGATATCAGCGCAGGCTTGATGCGAGCCAAGACTTCGCCTGCCCAAGGACCAGCGCAGTTAACCAATACCCGACAGCTAACCGATTCATTGCCTCTCGCGGTCATTATCTCGACCCTACAATTCTGGCCATTACGCTCAGCACTCATAAAGCGCGCAGGCATTAATAACTCTGCACCTAACACGACGGCTGATTGCAACACTGAACGCGTCAGCGCGGCATCATCAGTCTGCGCTTCGTAATAGCGAAATACGGCATTGAGATTGTCCTGCCGCAAACCGGTCAACGCTGACCATTTATCCCGCCCCAACTGCGTAAATAAAGCTTGTTTATCTAACCCTGCTAACAGTGCATAAAGGCTAAGCCCGGCGCGAATCGTCAGCGCCGAGCGGGTTGAATCTTCATAAACAGGGATATGTAACGGGCGCAATTTCACCAGCTCTGGTGCCAAGCGCAATAACAATGCACGCTCACGCAAACTCTCGCGCACCAGCCCGAACTGCGCCGTCTCTAAATAACGCAGTCCACCGTGGATCAACTTGGACGATTTACTCGATGTGCCCGCTGCTGGCGCCGTCTGCTCGACCACCAACACTGAATAGCCAGCCGCTGCCGCTGCCTGCGCAACACCAGCACCTTGAATCCCCGCCCCAATCACGACAATGTCGTATTTCATTCTTACTCTTCCACATAAAAGACAGAGCAAGTATAGAACAGAGCTGTAAAAATGTTCGACGGTTCAGGCCAATGTTTATACCGATTTATACACGCACGTGGGGCGCCTCTGGCTGCACCCAATTTACCAAACCAACAAAAAATCTAGGCGAGGCAAGCAGCGCCCCACATTTAATGCGTTACCCGCGCAACGCCGCCTCAATTTTGGCGACGTCGATTTTTTTCATTTCCATCATTGCGTTAAACACGCGCTTGGCGGCGGCTGGATCTGACTCGGTTAAGCCCTGGAGGAGTGCGACAGGGGTAATCTGCCAGGACAAACCCCACTTATCCTTGCACCAGCCGCACTCACTTTCCATCCCACCGTTATTAACAATGGCATTCCAGTAACGATCAGTTTCAGCCTGGTCGGCAGTTGCGACTTGAAACGAGAATGCTTCACTCTGCTTGAAGGTATCGCCGCCATTAAGCCCGACACACGGAATCCCTAACACCGTGAATTCCACTGTTAACACATCGCCTTCTTTGCCCGACGGGTAATCGCCCGGCGCGAGGCGCACTGCATCCACAGAAGAATCGGGAAATGTTTCCGCATAAAAGCGCGCGGCTTCTTCGGCGTCATCGTCAAACCAAAGGCAAATTGTATTTTTCGCTTGTGTAGTCATATCAACTCTCCATCATGAAATTTAAAAAGAGCGATGAAACAAAAAAATCCATCCAAGCTCATTTATAAAGTTTGAATAGATTCATCGGGAAGCGCGAATAGAATTGTGGTTTTAAACCCGCACTTTTCCTTCGATCGAATCATCCAATGTTTTACCCGTCAGCGCGCCAACAACCATTTTAATGCCAGCCACAGCGAACCCGTGTTTGGTATCCCAATAGTAGCCTTCGGTTGGCGTAACCTTAATGATAGAAATACGTGGATCATCCTCACCTTCAGTGAACCAGGTTTTGAATATGGGGTTCCACAATTCCTTAATTTTGTTTTGATCGCGTGACGCGGAAGCGCTACCTTTCAATACCAAAAAATCAGAATGTGCGGAACCTTGAAAATGCAAAGTCACATCAGGGTTAATCGCAATCTCCTGATTTTTATGGCTATCAGTCGCACTCAGAAACCACAGGTTTCCTTGATCATCCACTTCCTGCACTCCCATGGGGCGAGTACCGCAAGACCCGGCAACGGAGACAGCAGTACTAAAGAAACAACTTTCCGCTTTATCAATTATGTGTTTAATTTTTTCAACAGCCGCTGTGCCGTTTAAATCTTCATAATTGTGTTCTGATTGGTTTTTGTTAATAGAGTCCATAATAACCTCGCTCAAATGGCGTTAAAAGAATGACGGTTGCACATGCAACCTATACCCGCTCACCCTATAACAACACCAATCAATGAACCGTGCGGTAAATAACCTAACCCAAATATCAAACGTAGGGGCGCCGCTTGCTGCGCCCGCTTTTCCAGATAAAAATAAAATGATCGAACGAAAAATACAGGGAGCGACAAGCAGCGCTGCTATATCAACGATATTTAATTACGTGACCAAATATGTTTGTTGGAATCGCTTTTAGGTCATCTGAATCAGGATATTGAATTGCCTGCGCAAGCAGTGTGTGGTTTGGCGGAATTGATGTATCGAATGCAGGAGTTTTGTGAGAGGAAGATTGGGTAGGTTTTTTTTGGAGAGGCGGTCGAGTGACCGCCTTTGTGTTGATAGTTTCTTCAAAGCACATATTCAAAAAGCCACATACAAATCTGTAGCTTAGCTATTTAGCTGGTGGCTTATTAAAACTTTCAATCCACGCAGACAAATTATCCATATCTTGTTCTATTAACGAAAGATCAGGCATGGGAGCAGGTAATTCATCTGATTGAGAATGTTCAAATACTGAGTAGCGTGTCATTAAATCATCCAAGAGATCGCAATCTTTCTGCTCAATTTTTGTTAAAGCAGATAGCCTTCCTTTTGTTTGAATGTCACGTCTAAATCTCACAAGAACTTCATTAAGCAAGATATATTCAACGCATCGTTCGACCAAAATTCTTATCTCAGAGCAGATCTGCCGGGCTTCTACTTCAAAGCTTTCTGCATCACCATTATTTAAATGTTTTTTAAGCTGTGGAATAAATTCATCTTTTATACGAGCGACGGCTCCCACAGGCTTAGAATCACGAAGACTCAGTTTTGATACAACTCCTGCATTACTTCCTAGTTTCCTTAGAGTTTCCACTGTCAGAAGCACAGGAATAGGAAGACTTTTTTCCTTAGCTTCATCTTTTAATTTTCTTACTGAAGACTCGATGAGAGATAAAAGGGATAACCTATGCGTGAATACTATGACTTGACGATCTCTTGCAAGGTCAACCAATCGTGCAACTACTCTTTCCTCAAAATCTTGATCTAGAGAAGATATCGGATCATCGAAGACAAACGGATACTTTTGCCCAGAGCCAGTTATATCTGCGATGAATGCAGCCAGCGCTACAATTCTAGTCTCCCCCTGGCTTAAAATTCTTTCTGCAGGCACAGCGGTGCTGCTCCCCTGCAAAGCCAATCCAAATGTTATCTTTCCTTTACCCTCTTTTTTGCTTTGAGGTTTTACTGGAAGCCTAGCTCCCCCAAGCCTTTTCAGTTCGTCTGCAAAACGTTGTTGATATCCAGCATCTAGTTCAAACTGTGCTAATTCATTATTTTTCTTAGTCAGAGCATGAGTGCCCACAAGCTTGATAGCAGATTCTAATTTTGAAATAGAAAGCAATCGTGCCCTTTCCTCAAGAACAGCTAGTTTATTCTGACTTAACCATTGAATGGCCTGCAATTCTTTAAGTCTGCTTTCCAAGCTTTGTCGCTGACCATCTTGCTGTAATCCTTTTAACGTTTTTTCTTCTGTATCTAACGCATTAACTGCAGATTGATATAATTTCTCAAGAACTTCCCAGTCAAATACTGGAATATCACTCATGCTTTTAGCAACATCAATGGCTTGCCTTCTGGAAGTCAGCGTATCCAAATACTGCTTAGAAAGATCCTCCGCTAATTTTAGAACGCTCATCTGAACCATCCAATCATGCTCTACTGGCATAACTGGTAATTTTTTAGATAAGTCATCTATTAAAACCTCAGCCGTTTTTGCATCAGATTCAAGCGCCCCTCGAATATATGCTTGAAAGTGATTCATGCGTTTTTTCCCATCTTGAGCTAACTCCTGCTGGCAGAGGACGCAACGAGAATTATCGCCTACAAATGGAAACTCAAAATTTGGATAGGCATGTTGCTCAGAAAATTGCTTAGCATGCCCCCACAATGCAATCCACGTGCTTTGCCCTACTCCCTCAAGGGCAACATTAGCAAATACTTTCTTGGCATCTTCATTTGCTATAGTTCGTTTTGCGGCTGCGTCACTCTTTGCCACAATGAGAGCATTAATGACCTCATTAGTGAGTGCTGATTTCAAATTGCTGAGACTAGACTTAACCCTTTGTAAGGCAAGCCGTTCCTGTCCTATCGATTGAAGTCTCCCTAAAATGTCTTTCTGAGAAAGCGCACCTTCTATTTTCACGCGCTCATTATCAAGCTCTTTAGAAAATTGACACTTTTGTTCGATAATTTCTGGCTTTGTAGCATGTGTAAGTGCGTTGAGCCATAGGATGGGATTGGTGGTATTTAGTAAAGGCGGGACATTAGGAAGTTTTGATATTAATAGGTTTTTTTGTTGTCCCAAATAGACTGATACCAAATCACATATTGAAATTAATGATGAAACAAATCGCATTCGACTCGGTTCGTAAGTCGCTTCATTTTTCCCCATGTACATCTGCGCCGTCTTTGTATCAAATACATGAACATGGCGTAGAGACGAGGAGGCTCCATTTGCAAGAGTCCAAGAAATTTTTTGTAGTTTATCATCTATTAGTATTTCTATTTGTGCCGTAGCAGGTAGGACTTCATTAGAAAACACATTCCCAAGAAGATCGTCCTTAGCTTTTGCTCCACATGCTTGTTTTAGCAAGCGAGAGAAGCCGGTTTTTCCTGTACCATTTGCGCCATAAATAACTGCAAGATTGGTGCTACCAAATGCAAGTGATGCACCTTTTCTGATTGCATTTATACCAGACACATCAGCAATTTTGCTGATGTGAAGCGAAGGACGTATAGAAGCCTGAGCCAACGCACCTGGTATAATTTTAGAGAATCCATTTTTTTCTCCTGACACCTCTTTAATACAAAGATCTGAAAGTTGCACTATCTCGTCATGATTAGGTATTCGTTTAATATCTATTAACATAGCTGCTGCAGACTGTAACCACCTTGGGCGCTCGTTAATCCATGCCTCAAAACCATCCGGAGATAGTGGCAACAATGTTTTTGAATTTTCTTGAGAACTATTCATACGTCATATCCATTTGCTTGTTAGGAGTTGTTCCTGGATTTTCAAAACCAAATCTTTATACGCAGCAATATTCGCATCCCTAACTTGGGGGCTTGCTGGTTGCGCTGTAAAAGCTTGAGGATTTGCAGAATTCGTATTTGTGGAGTTAGTAAATGTGCGCAGGCTTTGGCTGGGAGTGCCACCGCTGTGGCAATGGTAACCACCATTTTTTCTATCGTTGTGGCAGCCGGATTTATCTGTTCTGCCGCCGTGGGCAGAAACGAGCGAAGGGATTAATAGCAGGCAAAGCAGTAGTGCTTTATTGATATCCATAATTCCATAGCAGCCAAGTTAGGGCTTATCCAGATTTCCATAATGCGATCCCTGCCTTGCTGATACTGCTGTGGTCATTTCCTGTGACTGAGGTCGCAAAGATTATGTGACTTACAGTGCCAAAAACATTACACCCTATTACACGCAGCACAACCTGCACCTTTAGTAACACTGTTTGTCTAGCTGCCGTTTGGATATGCGCTAGATGCAGCGCCATATTTCATTAATAAAAATTTCGTCATCTATTTAATAGTTTTTCGTGAGAAACCCGCACTAGGTCAAGTTTTGACTGAGCACCAAGCGCGATACACCAACCAATTGTAGGATAATATTCCAATTACACAGCAGCCCATAAAGGCGGCTACATAATAAAAAGCAGGCACTGAAGCATTGCGTTGCAGCTTAGCGGTCATTTTACCTTTCTACCGGTTTGATTCTTTGGATTTACTCGTCGTCGCTTTTCGCTTGATCGCACTTTGCATCAAGCTGCATGGCGCTGGGCAAAAATTTGTGCGGAATTGCAATGTGCGGTTTTGCTAATCCATTTGGGGTTGATGGTAGAAAACGTTTTTGAAAATAACCAAAAAATATTACCGACTTCTACTACGAGGAAAAAACATGAAACAGATTAATTTTAAAATTGCTGCGCTGTGCGGCGTTGGCTTGCTGTGCGCAAACCAATCCGCGCTGGCGGCGTGCAGTTACAAGGTCACCAATAATTGGGGCGCAGGTTTGGTTGCCGAGATATCCGTTACTAATAGCGGAACCAGCGCGGTTAACAGTTGGAATTTAGGTTGGCAATTTACGAATAACCGCGTTACCAGTTCGTGGAATGCGAATGTCAGTGGCAGTAACCCTTACACCGCAAGCAATGTTGCCTGGAATGGCAATTTGCAACCGGGCCAGAGCGCGGTATTTGGTGTTCAAGTGGAAACCCATGGCGCAGCTGAACTACCGCAACTCACCGGCAGCCTTTGCGGCGGTGCTGTTGCATCGAGTTCAGTGGCATCGAGCGCGATTCCATCAAGCTCAGTGAAATCATCTGTAGCACCATCGTCAATTGCCTCTTCCGTTAAATCATCGACACCTACATCGATTCCGGCTTCCTCAATTCCCTCCTCTTCGCGCTCATCAATTGCATCGTCGAGTGCGAGTTCATCGCTCGCCAATAATGTGAGTATTTTGGTGGAAGAAAACCAAACCGGTTTTTGCGCGGTAGAAGGTACGGTTGATAGCAACAACGTCGGATTTACCGGCGCAGGTTTTGCAAACTCAACGAATGCAGCAGGTTCGGGAGTCGAGTGGTCTATTAATATAAAAACTACCGGCAGCTACAGTTTCGCATGGCGCTACGCCGCGATTACGGCGCGCAATGCAAATTTAATTGTTGATGGCAATATCCAGACTTCCAACATTAATTTTCCTGCAACCAGCAGTTGGACAACCTGGAACAACAGCAGCACCGTCAACGTGCAGTTAAATGCAGGTACGCACAAAATTCGTTTGCAGGCAGTCAGTAGTGATGGGTTAAGCAACATCGACAGCCTGACAGTTTCCGGTGCAAGTGTTACCGCTGCGAATTGCGATACACCATCTACGCCAATCAGTTTGGTGAGCCCGACCTTTTCCAATATCGCCGTGCACGATCCATCGGTGACATTTGCGAACAATCAATACTATGTATTTGGCTCGCATCTTTCCGTCGCCAAGTCGCCTGATCTGATGCGTTGGTCGCGCGTCGCTGAAGGTGTGAATAGCAGCCAATAAAATATTTAATAACGTCAATAACGAACTTTCTGAAGCGTTATCCTGGGCGCAAACCACCACACTCTGGGCACCGGATGTTGCTTATGTAAATGGAAAATATTTGATGTTTTATAACGCCTGCAAAGGTGACTCGCCGGTATCGGCATTGGGTATTGCATCGTCAACCAATATTGAAGGCCCCTACTCTGATCAAGGTTTGATTTTGCGCTCCGGCATGTGGGGTGCAATCAGTGAAGACGGAACTGTGTATAACGCGTTGGTTCACCCGAATGTTGTCGACCCTACGGTTTTCTTTGATAAAAATAATCGCCTCTGGATGATTTACGGTTCTTATTCGGGCGGCATTTTTATTATGGAATTAAATGCATCAACCGGATTTCCGCTGAGCGGCCAAGGCTATGGCAAACATTTAATGGGCGGCAACCATTCGGTGATAGAAGGTGCTTACGTTATTTACAGCCCGGAAACCAATTACTACTACATGTTCGTGAGTTTTGGCGGATTGGATGCGGCGGGTGGTTACAATATTCGTGTATCCCGCTCACGCAATCCTAATGGCCCTTATGTAGATGCAGTAGGCACTGATATGCGCAATGTAAAATCCAACCCTAATTTACCGATATTCGATACCGCAAGCCTCGCACCGCACGGCGTAAAACTGTTAGGCAACCATGTGTTCGCCGGAACCAATAACCAATTGGGTTATGTGTCGCCGGGGCACAACTCGGCGTATCGCAAAGCGGCCACCAGCCAGTATTTTGTGGTCTTCCACACGCGCTTCCCTGGCCGCGGTGAAGAACATGAAGTGCGCACGCATCAATTCTTTTTTAATAGCGATGGCTGGCCGGTAATCGCACCACTGCGCTACGCGGAAAAAATTGATGCTAATGATGCAAACCGCAGCCAAGCCGCATTGGAAGCTGTCGCCGCGAGTGAAGTAGCGGGAACTTATCAATTGATTAATCACGGCAAAGATATTTCGGCAACGATTAAATCATCCAGCAATATCCAACTCGTAAGTGGTGGCAGCATTACCGGCGCGCAATCTGGCAGCTGGACATTCGATGCCAATACCCGCGCAACAACATTGGTGTTGGGCGGCATTACTTATCGCGGCGTGATATCGCGGCAATGGAATCAGGTGCGCAACCGTTTTGAAGTTACCTTCACGGCGTTGTCATCGGACGGAACGGCGGTGTGGGGAATTAAATCCAATTAGTTATGCGGATGTAAAACGTCTACTCGAAACCCCACCGTAAAAAGTGGGGTTTTGTTTAATGGGTAGGGCAATTGCATGCTGCTCCCTGTTTTTTTATAAATGAAATGGGCGCAGCAACCGGCGCCCCTATGGATTAATCCATTGCTGCATTACTGATTGCCATTGGGCAAATCGGTGAACTAACTCGGGGTTTGGCTGCGGTGAAAATACATCTTCCTGCAAAACTGGTTTCCAACTTTGTGGTAAACCGGCGGCCATGCAGGCGGCGCCTTGTACGGTTGCGTCGGCATTATCGCTACGGTGGACATTGGAACAAGTAAGGTCTGCGATTTTTTGGCAGACAACATCAGCTTTGCTGAAACCGCCGCTGATAATTATTTTATGCGTGCTGCCGAGTTGATTCATTAATTGCACGTTAATCACAATTTGGAAAATAACCGATTCAATCCAGGCGAGAATTTTTTCGTTGGGCGATAGGCCATCGCTAAATTGCGATTGCAAATCGGTTCGCCAATAAGGTGCACTCAAACCGCCGACGGCGTTTAGAAAAAAACAATTCCTCGTTGGGTTTAATGTGAGGGCGTGATTTATTTCTTGCGGTGTTATTTCCAAACCGGTTTGTTCTTGGATAAAACTGATTGCAGCTGCTACGCCGTTTACGGTTGCCTCCCATGCATAATATTTTTTCTCGGCGGGACTTCTTTGAAAACCATCGTCTGGCAACCACAAAGGACTTACCAATAACCCTTCAGGGGCATGCAAGTTTTCACTCAGGCGCTGGATAAATGCGCCGGTGCCGATATTGATGTAGCAAGTATCTGGCTCGGGCAAACCGCGTGCAAAAAGCGATGCGCCTTGATCGCGGGCGCTGGCAGTAAAGGGGATTGTGTGATCGCCCAATTGCAAAGTGCCGAAGTGGCTATTGTGATGGTGGCAATGCGGCAAAACACCGCGCGGGATTTTAAAAATAGTTAATAGCGATTGATCCCATTCATTGCGCTGTAGATTCCATAACAATGTGCGCTGGGCGTGACCGGGATCGACAAGGGATTGTTTGCCGAGCAAATGCCAAAAAATATAACTGACGATGGGGCCGATGCTGAGGCAGTTATCCTGTTGTGCTTGTGCGACTTTTTTATTGTGCTCCAAACACCAACGCATTTTGGTTGCGCCATAGTGTGGCGATACACGCAAGCCGGTGAGTTGTTGGGTTTGTTGGTGTGTGAGCGAAATAGTATGTAAATAAAGTTCGCCGCGAATATCTTGCCAACTCAACACTGGCGTTAGTGCTGCGCCGGTTTGATTATTCCAGCATAGAAGTGATGAGCCCTGCCCCGCAAAACTCGCGGCTTTAATACGTTTTATATCACCCCCAAGATACTGGTGAATGTTTTCCAGACACTCCCGAATACCGGCAAGAATTTCTTCGCCGTTTTGTTCGATGTGTTCGTAGGGCGAAGCTTCGGGTTTGTAATGTGTTGTTGCACAGGCTGCGGAAAAACAACAGAGTTGTTCACCGGTCGCCGTATAGATTGCCACGCGGGTGCTTTGGCCACCTTGGTCAATTGCTAAAAAGAGATCAGTGGCGGGAGACGATTCGATAACGGGAGAGGCTTGGGACATGACACTTGCTCAATAAGGTTATTGAGCAAGTGTAGCGAGAAAATGAGACGTTATTCGCCAAGGTTGGGATTGGGCATAAATCCGCTGTAGGGGAATTGGGCGATTTTGTCGCTGCCGCCGCTTTTGATCTCGCTGATTTTGGCGGGGCCTTCTTTTTCTACTTCGTCGATGCGCACGATTGAGTGCATCGGAATATAGGAGCGTTTTACACCGGCAAACTCGGTTTTTAGTTTTTCTTCGGCGGGATCAATTAATAAACCGCTGCGCTCACCAAATACAAACTCTTCAATCTCGATAAAGCCATACATTTCGCTTTGGTAAATCGCAGAGCAAAACACTTCGTAAACCTGACCTTGGTTGAGGAATATCACTTTGTATACGGGTTTAACTGCCATAACACTCTCTTGGGGCTATCAATTATTACTATCTGGAGGCACACAATAAACAACTCGGGTAAGGAACCTGAACGCCCTTTACAAGGGGCGCGCAGGATAGCACAAGTTTTCTCTATTCTCGCCCTATCTGGCTGATTTTCATACAGGGGGTTTAGCCGATTTAGTTATTACCTGATCAATCCAATATCGGATTGGTTTCAGGCTCAGCACTTTTAGGCGGGCGGCGCATTAGCAACAGCAACGGTAAAGCGGCGAGCGTCACCCACATCATCAATTGGAAATCTTGCAGATACGCCAGCGTAGCCGCTTGCCGTTGGACTTCATTGTTAATCGCCATCAAGCCTTGCGTGGTATGGATATTCCAGTGGCCGCTCTCGCCCACTTTCATCAACGCCTGATTGTAGGGGGTGATGTAATCGGCAAAGGCGGCGTGGTTGCGTTGGATATTCTGCTGCAACTCCGCCATCACCACCGAAATACCAATACTGCTGCCAATGTTGCGCGTCAGGCTAAACAGCGCCGTGCCCTCATTGCGGTAACGCGCGTCCAGCGTGGAAAAGGCGACTGTTGATAACGGTACAAAAATAAAACCCAGACCAACCCCTTGGACAACACTGGTGCGGATGATGTCCCAGCTGGTGATATCGGTAGTGAACAGCGTCATCTCCCACAGCGAAAAAGCCGTGAGCAGTAGGCCAAACAAGATTTGGTAGCGAGGGTCAACCTTGCCCGAGAGTTTGCCCACAAACATCATCGCCACCATTACCCCCATCCCGCGCGGCGCCATGACCAGGCCGACATCCAGTACCGGATAACCCATCAGGTTTTGCAAAAATGGCGGCAACAGCGCCATGGTCGCCAGCAAAATAATGCCGACGATAAACATAAAAATCATGCCGACGAAAAAGTTGCGATCTTTAAAAATCGCCGGTTCGATAAAAGGCTGGCGATAGGTGAAGATGTGCGACACAAACAAATAAAAGCCCAGCACCAGCAAAATACATTCAGTAATGATCTCGGGGCTATGGAACCAATTCAGGGTTTCGCCGCGGTCGAGCATCATCTGTAGCGCGCCAATACCGAGGGTGAGGAAGGCGAAGCCGAGCAGGTCAAAACGGCGCTCGTGTTGGATAGGCGTTTCTTTTACCGAGGCCATAATGCCTATCAGCGCCAGAATGCCAAATGGCAGGTTGATGTAAAACACCCAGCGCCAGTTGTAATACTCGGTGAGCCAACCGCCCAGTGTTGGGCCGAGGATTGGCCCGAGCATAACGCCCATCCCCCACATCGCCATGGCCGAACCGTGTTTTTCGCGCGGATAAGCATCTAACAAAACTGATTGCGACAGCGGCACCAACGCCGCACCAAATACACCTTGCAGCAAACGGAATAACACAATCTGCGGCAGATTTTGCGCCGCGCCGCAGAGCATAGAGGTGATGGTAAAACCGATTACCGACCAGATAAACAACCGCTTGCGCCCAAAGCGGTCAGACAGGAAACCGGTGAGCGGCAAGAAGATTGCCGCTGCAACAATATAGGAGGTCAGCACCCAGGAGATCTGATCCTGAGTCGCCGACATACTGCCTTGCATATGCGGCAAGGCAACATTGGCGATGGTGGTATCCAGCGCCTGCATGATGGTCGCCAGCATTACCGAAATCGTTAGCAAGCCACGATTATTGGTAATGGGCGGTGCTGCATCAGCAGTTGAGGTCATTGCGCTCACAGGTCACCCACCTTAGATGGAAATGCCAAGGAGCGAACGTTTGAAGTGGGTATCGATTTTAATCTCGCTACTCAAACCGGCCTGCAGCGCCGGAGCATCTTTAGCGGGCTTAAGAAGGATGCGCACCGGCACTCGCTGGGCGACTTTCACCCAGTTACCGGTCGCGTTTTGCGCGGGGATTACCGAGAACTCGGCGCCCGTTGCGGGGCTAATACTTTGTACCTCACCTTCCCATTCCACATCCGGATATACATCCACCGCCACTGTGACACTTTGGCCAACATGCACATGGGTCAATTCGGTTTCGATAAAGTTGGCCTCTATCCACAGGTTGTCAGTGGCGACCAATGACATTGCCGCCATTCCTACCGTGAGAAACTCACCGACTTCCGGCGGCTTGGTGACAATCCCGTCTTTCGCAGCGACGAGTTTGGTATAGCCCAAATTCAATCTGGCTTGTTCAACTTCCGCCAAGGCAGCGCGGTAACTGGGGTGTTGTTCGATGGGCGCATCGGAATCGCCACCGAGTGATTCGGCGATCCGGCTTAGGTCGCGCTCTAAAGTAATCGCCTGCTGTTCGGTGATCCGACGGGTGTGGCTCACCTCATCAAACGTCGCCTTGGCCACCAGCTTACGCGCGGCCAGATTCGCCTGACGCTCCTGCTCTTGGGTCGCGTATTCTTTATTCGCCTGCGCCAATTGCAGTTCTGACTCTTGCTCACGGTAGCTGGCGTGCAGAACGGCGAGGTTAGTGCGCACCTCGTCCAACTTGGCTTCGGCTTTGGCAAGCGCAACTTCGTAGGGTTTTGAATCCAACACCAATAACAAC